>Ga0308158_10000016_pt1 | contig 563481 bp, 524 predicted proteins | sample PhyBR2_FD_201038 | JGI IMG/M metagenome (GOLD analysis project Ga0308158, IMG submission 201038) | Phyllosphere microbial communities from UC Gill Tract Community Farm, Albany, California, United States - DLSLB.R2 | ecosystem: Host-associated > Plants > Phyllosphere > Unclassified | place...
TATTACAAACTGCTGCAACTTCTACTTCATATAACGTTGCAGGTGTTAATCCTGGAAGAGTAAGAGGCGGCTGGTTAGGAGCATTTACTGCTGCTACATCAATCGGACCTGCTGTTGGCAACCATTGAGTAGAACCTACCGGGCGGTATCTTACTTTGTAAGAAGCTCCTCCACTATCCTGTGGCCATGTAATCTGAGCCGAATTATGCATAATAGAAGCTGGGATTACTGTAACCGTTGGTGTAGCAGTGCTGCATACTCTCAATACAATATTATCAACGGCTGCCGGTGGTTGTGTTCCTGTACTGGCATTATTTACCCATTCAAATACCAGACGCATTACGATACCTGCATAATTACTCAAATTTAAATTAGCATTAGAATAAGATTGCCAAACACCATTTTGATTGAATTGTCCAACCTGCACTCTTCCTGGTGTTCCCGGTGTTCCGGTTGCAGTCGTAATCTGAGTCCCCGGTGTAGGCATAAATGTTCCAGGAACTAACCATACTCTTAAATAATCTACAGTAGTCTGGCCTTGTGCTTTCCAGTCAAAAGAAAAAGAAGCCAAAGTTGTTCCATTAGGAATCAGGATATCTCTATATGCATGAACTACACTTGTTGATGTAATGGTGTAAGTATTTGTTGCACCGTTATCATTCGAGATATAAATGGATTTTCCTGTATTTCCGGTTGCAGAACCATAGAACCACTTATTGGTTTGTGTTCCGTTCAATAATCCTAAATCATTCGCCGTCTCAAAATTCTGAATATAAGGAAGCGTAGCCGGAATCTGTGTGGTCATAAAAGTAGGACCTTGTATAATATAGCTGCTGTCCGTAGGTGAGCAAATTGCCTGTACCCACCAGTAATACGTTGTATTCGGAGCTAAATTATTAGGCAAAGGTACAGAATTTGACATTGTCGTTCCTGAAGGAGCAGATCCTGGTACAGGTGGTGTAGGAGAAGTGGAAATATAATATATATATCCGCCGGCTGGAGGAGGTGTTCCCATATTCCAGCTGATCGTTGCTGAATTTCCTGTAATTCCGGATACCGCCAATCCTGTAGGTGGATAACAAGTAGGAGGCGCTACAACAGCTAATGTAAAGTCTACGTAATTTCCATACGGTGCTGGTCCGCAAGGTGTAACTGTTCCTGTCCAGGAAATTGAACATCTCACTCTATAATCTCCCAATGTAGTTCCTGCAGGTACTGGTATTGTTCCTGACAATGTTGATGCAAAAGAAGGATTTGAAAGAACAAGCTCGCCTGGATCAGCAAAAACTCCGTCTTTATTCCAGTCTACCCATACTCTATAATAATAAGTACTGGTTGGTACTGAGGCAGCTAAACTAACATTCACATTGTTTCCGGGAGATGTCAATGCAGTCATATTGGAATTAACATACGCAGTATAAGAAGATGCTGCATAATTAATATTTGACCAGGCGCCGGTTGTAACAATACTGTTTATGTAATAAGAAGTGGAAGTACCTCCGGCAGTTGGCGTACAATAGCACTGTATTGGAAGATTTTGCCCTACAGTAACAATATTTGAAGTGGCATTCTGGCTGCTGTTAGCACAGGTAACTACACAACGATAATCGGTAGCGGCTGTCTGGCTAGCCACCGTATAAATAGGAGAGGTAGCCCCTGCAATTGCAGTAAAAGTACCCACACCAGCCGGGCGACTGTACCATTGGTAGGTAATACCTCCTCCAATTGTATAACCGGTAAGTGTAAGGTCAAATGGTACCCCAACACAGGCATTCGTAGTTGTAGCGGCAGCAGTACCGGTAACAGGAGTTCCTGTACAAGGGGTACCCGCAACAACAGTAATATTATAATCTTCAGTTTCACCAGAACCGAAATTGGTACAGGCGTCCGTAGGAAGATTTTGATTGGCATTTCCTCTGGTTCGGATACGCATACGGGTAATTCCTGGCACAGCTGTTACCGGAATATTGACAGGTACTGTTACAGTTGTTCCGGCAGGAATACCTGCAGAACCGCTTCCTGGACCCACGTAAAAATGTTCTGTGGAGCTTAGTGTTCCATCCTGGTTCCAGTCAATCCATACTGAGGTTATCGCTCCGGTATAAGTACCTGCAGGTCCTATTGTTACGCTTAGGTTCTGAGTGGAACCCATGGTTACAGTAGTTGTAGCAGCAGGGTAATACGTATAATAAGGAGAAGCTGTAGGCTGAGAAGCTGAAGAATCATTATTAATAGATCCAAACTGTACTTTATTAATTAATGTACCTGTTCCTCCGGAACTCACGGCTGCACAGTAATTAAGACAAGCCATACCTGAGTTTTGCCCTACAGCAACTATGCTGGAATTTTGAGTACTACCACCGTTGGTACATGTTACAATGCAACGGTAATCGGTAGCAGCCGTTTGGCTGGCTACTGTATAAGAAATAGAAGTAGCTCCCGTTATATTGGTAAAAGTATTTGCTCCGGCAGGAGAACTTTGCCATTGATACGTAACTCCGGTTCCCATTGTAGCACCGGTAAGCGACAGATTAAAAGGAACATTCGCACAAGCGTTAGTAACAGATGCTACTGCTGTTCCTCCTGTCACCGTACCTGTACAGGCAGCCGCAGAAGTATGGGAAAATGAGATAAATGGTCTTCTGTAATTCGTACTGCTTAAAGAAGTACCCGGTGTTCCTGTTGTATTATTAATATACTTGGTCGTATTATTGTTTGAAGTGATCACACAAGGTGATATATATTCATATTCCCAGGTTGTATTAACCGTATTCCCTGTATTCGTATATTCCATCAGAACCATAAGATTCTGTGCTCCTGAATACGTGAAATTATTTGAAAAAGTAAACTGTTTCCAACCTGCTGCTCCTACAGATGCTGGGACAGGATTGGAATCATATACCAAAGTAGCACCTGTAACGGTAGCTGTCCAGTCAATAGCAGCTGCGCCAAAATCCAGATTTGAGGTTTCTTTTAGATATACCTTAAGATTAGGAGTTCCGGTCATATCACCGGTAGTCATCTTTTTAAAGTATATTCCGGTTAAAGCTTGGCCAGCTACGCCCGTAAGCTGTGTAGCAGGATAAATTACTGCAACTCTGCTTGTGGCCCCGGATGTGGCAGTACTATACATAGGCCCGTAAGTATTAGTTCCAAGGGTCATTGTACAAGTACCTGCAACCTGATATTGCTGGGCAAAGCTTTGTATTGATAATAAAACTGCTAAAAAAAATAAGTAAATTTTCGTCATAGTATACAATTATTAATTAAACAATAACTTGATTAGATTTATTAATCAAATTTTTTTTAAATGTTATCTATTTGATAAGAAACATACGTGAACTGAAGTTTCATTGTCATTTAGATAAATGATTGGTCTGTAACACTGCTGATGTGTTGGTAATGTTAAAATTTTGTCATAGGCAATAATATTTAATGTTAAAATAGAGTATTAAAGGTTAGATACTTGAAAAATATGAGGACAAAATAAATTGTTGTTTAAAAACACCTTCCAAAATTTAAGGAATCTGGTTTAAAGAGGAAGGTGTAACTATAAGCAAATTTTTCAAAACTGAACAAAAAAATTTGTTCATCATACTATTGTATAGTCAATGCAGAAAATTCTTTATGGTGTATTTCTTAGATACTATTTAAACCAATTGAATTTCTGAACTGACTTGAGGAGCTATATTATACTGCTTAATTTTTCAGACAGAATGTTTACCCTGATAATCAGCTTGTAGATATTCTGATGAATCCATCTTTATGATACAAAATCATTAATCTTATGATTAACAAAATTTCTATTAAATGATATCTCATTAAAAATTGCCAAAATATCTCCTTTGTATAGTATTTGTACAGACTCATTCGCCGATTTTCCAAAAGATTGTTGTTTTTGGATGCTTACTGAAATAGAAGTTTGAGAGAATGGAAAATAGCTTGAATAAAGAAAAAATAAGAAAAAAATAGATTTATATGTCATGTATTTGTGGTTAGGGTGTTAATTATTCAAATATAGTTAAAAAATACTTTGAATATGATAAAATTGAAAACTTTCGCACTTTTCTAATTATTAACGCGATTATTGCTACGAAGTTGTTATATTTTAAATACTTAATACATAATGAATTATTTTTCTATAGGGTTATTTTCTTTTGAGAATAGCATATTATTTGTAGCTCTTTTTAGAAAACAAACAACATGGAAAAAGCAACTAAAAAAAAGATTCGACCCTTGCAGAAGCAAAATAGACCGGGGTCAGAAACAAATATGAAGCCCGTTCCCCAGACGACTCCGTTACAATATCCGAAAGAAGGAAAATTAAAAAATAAGATAGCACTCATTACAGGAGGAGACAGTGGGATAGGAAAAGCAGTAGCTTTGCTATTTGCAAAAGAAGGTGCAGATGTTGTCATTGCTTATCTGACTGAAACAAAAGATGCAAAGCAGACTCAAAAGGAAATTGAAGCCTTTTCTAGGAAGTGTACCTTGATAAAAGGTGATTTAGGAAAAGAAAATCATTGTAAGAAAGTCATTGAGACCTGTATAAAAATTCATAAGAAAATTGATATCATCGTTAATAACGCGGGTCTTCACTGGGAAGCAGAATCTATTGATAAAATTACTACAGAACAATTGCTGACGACTTTCCAAAACAATTTCTTCTCGTATTTCTGGATTACGAAATATGCAATGCCTTATCTTAAGAAAGGAGCGAGTATTATCAATACTTCTTCGGTCACCGCTTACAGAGGAAGCCCGAAATTGATTGATTATTCTGCAACGAAGGGAGCAATAGTATCTTTTACTCGTAGCTTGTCTGCTAATCTTGTAGATAAAGGAATCAGAGTGAATGCTGTAGCACCCGGTCCGGTATGGACTCCGCTAATTGCTTCTTCATTCAAACCCAAAAAAAATTCTGAATTCGGAAGCGATTCACCAATGAAGCGGGCGGGAATGCCCAATGAAATTGCGCCATGTTTTCTTTTTCTGGCCTGTGAAGATTCACGGTTTATCAGCGGTCAGGTTTTGCATCCTAATGGTGGGGAAATTGTAAATGGCTGAGTTTTTCTGAATGCATAATAACCTAAAAGTTTTCTGGGAAAATGCTGTATTTAATATAATGGACTGGAAAGAAAACTTATGATCGTAATCATAAATTTTGATCATGTCTTTATTTATTTTTGAAACTCGATAAATAAATGTTATTGTTGAGTTCATCAACGTTTGCATACTGCATAGATGCAATTCTAATGTTTTTGTTTTATATAATTAATAATAAAACTTTTAGCCTTCAAAAATGATATTTAATGAAGAACTTTTGCTTTCATTGGGTGCGGAAGTGCAAACTTATAAAGCAAATGAGGTAATATTCACAGAGGGTGGACAGCCTAATTATTTTTTTCAAATAAAACACGGAAGCGTAAAACTGAATAATTACCATGAAGATGGGAGAGAATTTATCCATAGTGTACCTTTTAAAGGGCACTGCTTTGGGGAAACATTCTTGTTTACCGAAGTTCTATATCCTATTAATGCGATTGCTCTGGAAGATTCAAATATACTAAGACTTCCCAGGCTTAAATTTCTTGAGTTTTTAAAAAAATGTCCCAAATCATTATGGACTTTATATATGTATACAGCTGAAAGAATGTATTACCGATATATTATGCTCAACAATCTTTCGGTAAGTAATCCGTTGTATAGAGTAAGACAGGTGATGGATTGTTTAAAAACTTATCACCAATACGAAGAACCTTTCTCTTTTCAGATTCCGTTCACAAGACAGCAGTTGGCTTCACTTACGGGGCTAAGAATTGAAACTGTTATAAGAGTGGTAAAAAAAATGGAAAAACAAAAAATGGTAAAAATAGAACTAGGTAAAATATTCTATTAATTTTCCAATTATAATGATAATTTATGATCGAGATCATAAAATAAATGGATAGATTGTATTAAATTTGAAAACTTACCACAAAATTAAATATTATGAAATCTATTATATTATTCTCAGATGTACATTTGAGCATACCACAGAGGTGTAAAACAGAAACACAATATAGTAGCAGGTCTGTCAAAATATAGTTATTACATCCGATTTTGCTATAAAGATACTGCGGTACTTAGGGATAGACTTACTTCGAATACCTTGGATTATTGGGATATTCTTAAAAGTAAGAAACACAGCTTGATTTTTATTTTTTAAGCTCTTATCTAAATTTTTAGCCTTTATTTTTTTAAACATTTGTAACTTTTTAATTATTTGATTTTTATTCGGTTATATTTTATCTGTTGATTTTGGTGTTTTGATAAGGGTTACCGATAATGCGTCGTTGGTTGTTATGTTTTTTCATATTTTTATTATATGATTAACTTTAATTAACGGCATGAAGGTGCAATATTTGTATTCACATTCAAAAAGTTCCCAAAATATTTTAGTAAACGTTAAAAATTATTAAAAGAACTGTTATGGTTATTGAAGAAAATCTGCTGTATTCAATGGGAGCAAGTACTAAAACTTATGCAGCCGGAGATACAATTTTTGTAGAAGGAGACTGGCCGATGTTTTATTACCAGATAATAAAAGGAGAAGTAAAGCTGAATAATTACAACGAAGACGGAAAGGAGACTATACAGATCATTATAGAAGATGGTCAAAGCATAGGAGAGTCTCTGCTGTTTATGGAAAAGTTTTATCCCATGAATGCGGTAGCGATCACAGAATGTGAAGTTATAAAGCTTCCGCGAAAAGCATTTATCAGTTTATTAAGAGAGGATGCGGAAATTTCTTATAAAATGAATAAATGCCTTTCTCAAAGATTGTATTTTAAGCTGATCATGACCCAAAACCTTTCATCTCAAAATCCAATGCTAAAGCTTATTGCTCTCATGGATTATCTGAAAAGTTTTGCTAAAGATCAGCAGCAGTATTCTTTTAAAATTCCTCTTACCAGGAAGCAAATGGCTGGGCTTACTGGGCTTTGTGTAGAAACCACCATACGAACAATAAAAGGAATGGAAAGAGCGTCGATTTTGAAAATTGAAGATCGTAAAATCATGTATTAAATTCCATTATATAGTAAAAATTAAATTAAAAAATTAATAACCAGAATCCGATGAAGATAAAAAGCTGTATGAATATTACTGAGTCGTTGTTGTATTCATTTGGCTCAGAGACGAAAATTTTTAAAAAAGGCGAAATGATCTTTAGAGAAGGAGATCAGGCTTTGTATTATTTTCAGATTGTGGAAGGAAAAATAAAACTGAATAATTATAATGAAGATGGTAAAGAATTTATTCATAATATTTTAGGAAAGAATCAAAGCTTTGGAGATTCCCTGATTTTTTTGGAGAAGAAATATCCGATGAATGCAAGTTGCTTATCTCCGACAGAGCTCATAAGACTTCCTAAAAATAACTTTTTAGAGCTCCTGGAAAAAAATCCGGATGTTTCAATAGAAATGAATCATTGCTTATCCCAACGGCTGTATTATAAAATGGTGATGATCCAGAATATGGCCTCTTCAAATCCTTCAGTAAGGTTGAAAGGACTGTTGAATTACCTTAGAAGTTTTCATGATGAAGACTGTGACCCGTGCTTTTCTGTACAGCTTACCAGACAACAGATTGCAAATTTAGTAGGACTTCGGGTGGAAACAGTTATAAGAGCCTTAAAAAAAATGGAAAAAGAAGGAGACATCAAAATTCAGGATAGGAAAATTTTATATTAATTAATAAAACCTTATATGACCGAAGTCATAAATTAGTGAATTATTAAGCCGTATCTTAGAATACATTTTTTAAACACTAAACCCAATACACCACTTAAATATCATAAAGTCATATAGGTTGTATTCTATATGACTTTTTTTCTAATCTAATCATGAATACTTATGAATATAGAATCTCAAAATATAATGAAGAAATTAAAGCAGGATTGCTTTAAAAAAATTGTACACAATGGAATAGTGTTCGAAGAAGGAGCTGCTGTCTATGCAAAAGAAATAGATAAGAATATATTCCTTGTGTTTACCATAAAACAACATACTGCTTCGGAGAATATTCAGGCATTTATCGCACAGTTTGATTCTTGGGGAAGTATAGGAAAAAAAGAACCTTTACAAATGATGTTTAGTCTATCCGTTAAAGATAAAAATGATTTGCATTATTTCGAAAAGTTTATAAATGTCTCAGAAACATATAAGATAGAAAATGAATAGTAAAAAATAGTACTATAAAAACAATCCAATCACTTAAAATAAAATGCAATGGAATTTCATAAAAACCTTCTGGAATACATCGGTCAGTCATTAATGACGGCAGATGAAACAATTGCGGTTGCAGAAAGTGTGACCTCTGGATGCTTACAGCTTGCTTTCTCTCAGATGCCCAATGCATCACTGGTTTATAAAGGAGGGATGACAGCATATACCTTACCCATGAAAGTAAAATTACTTAATGTGGATAAAGAAGAAGCCGAAAAATGTGACTGTGTTTCGGAAAATATTGTGGAGACAAAGGCCTTGAATGTAGCAAAACTCTACGAAACCGATTGGTCAATCGCAACAACGGGATATTGTACCCCTATCAGAAACTCATCATACAAAATATTTGCTTTCTTTTCCTTTTCTTATAAAGGCGAGATAATTTATACGGGCAAACTAGAACTGCACCCCAAAACTCAAGCCCTGAATGCCCAACTATATTACACTGAATTCATTTTGGGGTGTTTTAAAACAGAACTCAATAAAAATGTTGATTTCAGAGAAAAATTAGAATTAAAAATAAATAACAATGAAAGAATTAAAGCTAGTTGACAAATCTACTGTCATTCTTTGTAGCGGAGAATAAAGCATTTAATTAATATTTTAATCAATTTGGAAAGAGTTTTGTACTCTACCATACAAAAATAGAAAATATGAGAGCGATCTGGAATGGAGCAATAGGTTTTGGATTGGTAAATATACCGATCAAGCTGTACTCGGCCAGTGAATCGAGTACCTTAGATCTGGATATGCTGGATAAAAAAGATCTCAGTAATATCAAATACAAAAGGGTAAATGAAAATACCAACAAAGAAGTCGCCTGGGAAAATATTGTAAAAGGCTACAAGATAGAAGATAAATATATCGTGTTGGAAGAGGAGGATTTTGAAGCGGTAAGTCCCGAAAAATCAAAAATTCTCAGCATTATACAGTTTGTAAAAGAGGAGGAAGTAGATCCCGCTCTTTTCGAAACTCCTTATTTTCTCGAACCTCAAAAAAATGGGGAAGCGGCTTATAAACTTTTGTTGAAAGCCTTAATAAAAACCAAAATGGCAGGAATAGGTTCCTTCATTTTAAGAGAAAGAGAAATTCTCTGCATGATCCGTCCTTATCAGGATGAAATTCTTATGGTGAACCGGATGCGGTATCCCGAAGAAATGCGGAATTATAAGGATCTGAAAATTCCATCAGGAAAAGCACCGAAAACAGAAGAGCTGAAAATGGCAGAAGCGTTGATTAAATCATTAGCTGAAACTTTTGACCCTTCAAAATATACCGATACCTACAATGAAGACCTTCTGAAAATTATACAACAGAAAGCAAAAGGTAAGAAAATAAAAACTCAGGAAACCAAAGAACCGGCCGGAAAAGCGACAGACCTTATGGCAATGCTGAAAGCCAGTCTTGAGTCAGGAAAAAGAAAAGCAGGATAAATTTTTCGTTTACACTTTAAATTTTTTGAGATGCCATTAGAAGAATATCATAAAAAAAGAGATTTTAAGGCAACTTCCGAACCGGAAGGAAAAGAAAAAGAAAGTAAGGCAAAATTAAAATTTGTAATTCAGCGTCATGCAGCAACACGTTTGCATTATGATTTCCGGTTAGAAATGGATGGAGTTCTTAAAAGCTGGGCCGTTCCGAAAGGTCCGTCCCTTAATCCCGCCGACAAAAGATTGGCGATGATGGTGGAAGATCACCCTTATGAATATCGCACATTCGAGGGAAGCATTCCCCAAGGAAATTACGGAGCAGGAGAAGTTGAAATTTGGGACGAAGGAACCTATGAACCCATAGAAAAAATAAAAGGCAAAACTGATGATTTGATTATGCGTGCGGAACTGCACAAACAATCTCTGAAATTTATCTTACATGGCAAAAAGCTGAAAGGGGAGTTTGCATTGGTGAAAATCAAAAATTCTACAGAAGAAAACGCCTGGTTGCTCATTAAGCATAAAGATCGTTATGCAGTTGAGGAAGATTATGATGCCGAAGAGCATACCTCTGAAAATTCTAAAGTCACCGCTTATCTTCAGGAGAAAAGCCGTAAAAAAAAAATGACACCACCGAAAGCCTGAAGCACTATAAAAACTATGCGAAAGCACTTTCTTTAGACAAGAAACTGTCTGATTTTATCAAACCTATGCTCTGTAAAATAATCGAAAAACCTTTTGATGACAAAGACTGGGCTTTTGAAATAAAATGGGATGGTTACAGAGCCATCGCAGATATTAGGAATGACGAAATCCGCCTGTATTCTAGAAACGGACTGGATTTTTCGAAGCCATTTAAGAAAATTGCTGATGCGCTTAAAATTCAAAAGCATGATATGGTAGTGGATGGTGAAATTGTCGCCTATGATGATAAAGGCAAGCCTAATTTTCAATGGCTGCAAAGAATCGCCGAAAAAAATACCGATCTGGTTCTTATTTATCAGGTATTCGATTTGTTGTGGCTGAACGGGCATTCTACGGAAAACCTTTCTTACTTGCAGAGAAAAGAACTGCTAAAAGAAGCTTTAGTGGAAAATGAAATTATCAAATATCACGACCATATTCTTCAAAACGGGAAAGATTTTTTTCAGGCAGCCCAAAATATGGGATTAGAAGGAATTATTGCTAAAAAAGCCGACAGCGAATATAAAGAAAATACCAGAAGCTCCGAATGGCTGAAAATAAAAATTCATAAAAGCGACGAAGCGGTAATCTGTGGATTTACAGAACCGAAAGGATCAAGAAAGCAGTTCGGATCACTTATTTTGGGGAAATACCTTAATGATAAGCTTGTTTTTTGTGGTCATACCGGGACAGGTTTTACAGATAAAAGCCTTAAAGAGATCTACCAAAAGATGCAACCTTTGATTAGAAAAGAATCGGCATTTGAAGTAACTCCCAAAACCAATACCAAAGCGACATGGCTACAACCTGAATTGGTTGCTGAAATTAAATTCACGGAACTTACCAATGATCATATTTACCGACATCCCGTTTTTTTAAGATTAAGAGATGATATTGATTCAGTTGAGGTAAGATTTAATACGGATAAATCTGAAAAACACCCGGAAATGAAACAGAAAGCACCCACAAAAAAACAATCTGCAAAAGACAGTGTAAAGAAGATAGGAAAACAACAGGTTACACTTACCAATCAGAATAAGCTGTATTTTCCTGAAGATGGAATTACTAAAGGAGACGTGGTAGATTATTACCAAAGCATTTCTAAATTTATCCTGCCCCATCTGAAAAACCGTCCGCAATCGCTCAACCGTTTTCCGAATGGGATTAATGGACTTAGTTTTTATCAGAAAGATGCAGATGAACATACACCTGACTGGATAACATTACAGAAAATTTTCTCTGAAAGTAATGATAAGTACATCAATTATATCATTTGCAATGACAAGGAAACATTGGCATACCTGAATAATTTAGGTTGTATTGAGCTGAATATCTGGACAAGCCATATACCAAAAGTTGACTATCCTGATTATTTGGTTCTTGATCTTGATCCCTCTGAAAAAAATACGTTTGAAGATGTCATAGAAACGGCATTGGCGGTAAAAGAAGTCTTGGATAAAGCGAGTATTGTTGGCTATCCGAAAACTTCCGGAAGTTCCGGTATACATATTTATATTCCTATGGGTGGAAAATATACTTATGATCAGGTTAAGGATTTTGGCCATGTACTGATGCAGTTGGTTCATCAGGATCTTCCTGAGCTTACCACATTGGAGAGAAGCCTTCAAAAAAGAGATAAAAATAAAATTTATCTGGATTACCTGCAGAACAGGAGAGCGCAGACTTTGGCAAGTGCATATAGTTTGCGTCCTAAACCGGGAGCAACGGTTTCTGCCCCGTTAGATTGGAGTGATGTGAAAAACGGACTTCTTCCTACAGATTTTACGATACACAATATGGCAGAACGGCTTCAGGAAAAAGGAGATTTGTTTAAGCCTGTGCTGGGAAAAGGTATTGATCTCTTAAAAACTATAAATAAATTAGAAGATTTAAAATGAAATTAGTTTTGAAACTTGTTATAAAGCTCTTCTAAAGGATTTTTCAGGATAATTCGTTTTTAATCTTCTTTTGCAGGATCATAGAATTAAATGAATAGAATCCTGAGTAAAAATGTACTTTTGTGCATTCTGAAAATAATTATTCGTATCAAGCCCGGTAAAAGTGCTGAAAGCGGGTAAGATGAGCTGATGTTCCGTCACAACATAACATGGAAACTTTAACTTTCTGGTTGATGATTGTAAAACAACTCCGGGATGAAGATGCCCGGAAATGACAAACTGACTTTCATTTTGCAAATCTTCATGACTGAAGATAAATTCGTTTTCCTGATATATAGAGTAGACATCTGAAATTCCTAACTCAAATAAGTATTTTTCAGAAATCCGGTCGTGATTTCCTTTAATTAATATAATATTTAATGTTGGAAACTGTATTTTCCATTGTTTAAAGATTTCAAACTCCGAATTTTTTCCCGCGTGCAGAAAATCACCGACTATAATTATTTTTTCCGGGCTGAAATGATAAATTAAACTCGATAATCTTTTTAGATCTTCCCATATAATATCTGAAGGTAATGCAATACCGTTTTTTCTGAAATGGGCTGTTTTTCCCAGATGCAAATCAGATAAAATCAATGCAGAAGCTTCTTTCCAAAACATAGCCCGTTGATTGGTTAAAATAAAATTTTGTTCTTTGATAGAAATAAGCTTTTCTATAATCTTCATTTTCTTCTGTTTTTCTTTTTTAAATTGGTTTCCTGCATTTTATGGATTCTTGAGGCTAGGTCTTCACTGGATAAGGATTGCCGCAGGCTATCTGCTTTTATGGGAAAGCTCAGAGGCGTAAAGCGGTCGGAATGAATATAGATAATTTTACTTTGATGAATTCTTTCAAAAGCGGCTGTCAAACGTACTTCTTCTAACTGCTGATTAAAAACTTCGGTATAAGCTTGGCGAAGTAATAAATTTTCGGGATCATAGTCTTCTAAAACCGAGAAAATTATACCTGAAGAAGATTGCAATGATTTATTGTTTACCTGTCTTCCCGGCATAGTTTGGATAATCATTCCGGAGATTACTGCAATATCCCGGAATTTTCGTCTTGCCATCTCCGTTGAATTAACACTGCTGATCACATCCTGCATAAGGCTTTCTTTAGATAAAATCTGATGAAGTTCATCTTTAGACAACTTAATCTCTTTATCTGAAAACAGTTCAAAGCCATAATCATTCATTGCCATTGAAAAACTGATGGGATATAATTTTGAAATTCTGTACGCCAGTAAAGCTGCCATTACCTCGTGTACCAAGCGACCTTCAAATGGATAAAAAAATAAATGATGTCCTTCTCTGGTTTTAATTTGTTCTACCAAAAACTCATTCTCTTTCGGAATATGGGAATTTTCATTCTGATTAACCAGTAAAGGATGTAAAAATTTCAATTCCTTTTCTTTAGGATGGGGAATTAAAGACTCAGCCAATTTTTTTCTTAAAAAGAAACTAAGGTTGGAAGAAAGCGGTAATCTTCCGCCTAACCAGCTTGGTGTAATGGCTTTACCACTGGATAATCTTACATAGACCGTCATTTCTTTCAGCATTACATATTCTAAAATCCTGCCTGCCAGAACAAATTTATCTCCTTTATGCAGTTTTGAAATAAAATATTCTTCAATCATTCCAATATAGCCGCCCGACAAAAATTTCACCCTCAACATAGAATCACTTACGATAACGCCAATATTCATGCGGTGAAGCATGGCAATTTTTTTTTTTTCAACAATCAGTTTTCCGTCATCTTCCCGGACGACTTTATGAAACTCTTCATAGTTTTTTCCCGTTTTTCCGCCTTGCGTGATGAAATAAATGCACCATTGCCATTCTTCTTCTGTAAGTTCGGAAAAAGCATAAGTACTTTTAATCACAGGAAATAGTTCGTCAGCATAAAATCCTCCCCCCAAAGCCAAAGTGACAAGAAACTGTACTAAAACATCATAGGCTAAAATGAAAGGTTCCCGTTTTTCGATCACTTTATTTTTTACAGCTTCTTTTAAAGCAGAAACTTCAATGAGTTCTAAAGAATGGGTAGGAACAAAATAAATGGTGGATGTTTCAAATGGCGAATGCCCGCTTCGTCCCGCACGCTGCATGAAACGAGCAACTCCTTTGCTGGAACCAATCTGGATCACCGTATCAACAGGTTTAAAATCTACCCCAAGATCTAAAGATGAGGTAGAAACAACTGCTTTCAATGCGCCGGAATTGAGGTTTTCTTCTACCCATTGTCGCAAAGGGGCTTCGATAGAACTGTGATGAAGTGCAATTTGTCCAGCAAAATCAGGATAGGCTTCCAATAGTAACTGATACCACATTTCAGCCTGGCTTCGCGTATTGGTAAAAACGAGAGTTGATGTTGAATTGAGAATAATAGGAACAACTTCATCTGCTAATTTTCCACCTAAATGCCCTGCCCAAGGTAAGATTTCAACTTCGGGAGGATAAACGGAAAGAATATCAATTTTCTTTTGTTCTCTGGCAATTACCTTTGTTCTTTTTTTAGGATCGGGAATCAAAACTTCAAGAGCTTCTTCTAGATTTCCAATAGTTGCGGTAATACCCCAAATCTTAATCTGCGGATTTCTATATTTAAGAATACTCAACGCCAATTCTACCATAACACCACGTTTGGTGCTCAACAATTCGTGCCACTCATCTATTGCAATACATTTTGCATTTTTAAAAAAACGCTGATTGTCTTTTTGAGCCATTAAAAGATGTAGACTTTCTGGGGTTACAAGTAAAATATCCGGCATTGCCTTGCTTTGCCGTTGTTTTTGTTTGGCATCAGTATCTCCGTTTCTTACTTCCACCACCCAATCTAACCCAATTTCGTCAATAGCTTCCTGCATAGCTCTTGCCAAATCTTTGGCTAATGAACGTAGAGGTGTAATCCAAAGGAGTTTTAATCCGGCCTTATATTTTTCAGGATGATTAAAAAAATCAATAAGAACGGCAATAAAAACCGAATATGTTTTTCCAAAACCTGTGGGTGCAACCACCATTCCCGAATAGCCGTTTGAAAAACGTTGCCATGTCTCTTTCTGAAAAGAAAAAGGCGACATTGTTTTATCATTCAGCCATTTCTGAATCAGCTGGAAACCTTCGGATTGCTCAAATTTTGATGTCACGTAATAAGTTTTTTAATATCTTCAATATCATCTATTTCGTCTGCCTTCTTATCTTTTCGCCATCGTAAAATTCTTGGAAACCGTAAAGCGACTCCTGATTTGTGACGACTGCTGTACCCAATGCCTTCAAAAGCAAGTTCGAAAACCAATTCTGGTCTTACTGTTCGTACCGGACCAAATTTTTCCAGCACATTTTTAGAAATAAATTTGCTGACTTCCTGTATTTCTTTATCTGTTAACCCTGAATAGGCTTTGGCAATGGTAACAAGTTTTCCTTCTTTTTTCACGGCAAAGGTGTAATCCGTATAATAAGCGCTTCGTCTTCCGCTGCCTTTTTGGGCATAGATAAGAACGGCATCAATAGTTAAGGGATCAATTTTCCATTTCCACCAGTCGCCTTTTTTTCTACCGGTGTGATAGGGTGAATGATGATTTTTCAGCATTAAACCTTCGCTATTGATTTCACGGGATTTTTCCCTGATTTCGGGAAGTTCATTCCACTTTTGATAGGAAATGATGGGTGAAAGAATAATTTTTTCTGAAAGATTATTTTGTAAAAGCTCTTCTAATTTTTTTCTTCTTTCAATGAGTGGTTTGTCACGATAATCTTCACCTTCAAATTCTAAGATATCATAGACAAAAACGACAATAGGAATTTCTTCCAGCATTTTTTTTGTTAAAGATTTTCTATTTAATCTTTTTTGTAGTTCATTAAAATTGAGAATGGAGTTATCTTTAAATGCCAGAATTTCGCCATCCAGTACAAAATTTCCTTTCCAACCGGAAAGTTCTACTTCAATTTCAGGAAACTGTGAAGTCACTAATTCTTCACCACGGGACCAGATAAAAATTTCATTCTTTCTCTTGATCAGTTGTCCTCGGATGCCATCCCATTTATATTCTGCCTGCCAATCGTTAACAGATCCTAAATCCTCCAGGTTTTTTTCCAGAGAATAAGCGAGACAAAAAGGGTAGGGCTTGGATAAATTAGTATTGGTATATTCACCTTTGATTAACGAATCAAAATCCATTTCCTGAGGATTCCAGTCGCCCATTATACTATGTGCAACAGCAGTAGCTTCTAAATGATAATGTTTTGCTATCGTATTAATTAAGGTTTTAGATGAAACTCCAATTCGGAAGCTTCCGCCTAGCAGTTTGTTGAAAATAAAGCGTTCCACGGCATCCAGACTTTTCCAGGAATCCAGTACAAACTGTTTTTTTTGCTCCTCAGAACAGTCTTTCAATGCAATTATTTTGCTCATCCATTCAGACAATGATCGTTCTGTTTTATATTGGGGCTCTGGAAGCAATAATGAAATGGTTTCGCCGAGATCTCCCACAGAAGAATAACTTTCCACAAACAACCATTCAGGGATATTGGCTTCTTCCATTGCCCATTGTTTCATAAATGAGGAATTAACGTTCCGTTTGGGCTTTTTACCTGTAAACAAGGCTAAAAACCACATTTTATCCTGTGAACTTGCTTCTTCCAGAAATCTCAGGATAGCTTCCTGCTTCAGAGAAGTTTTGTTGGTGCTGTCAAGTGCATTAATTAAGTTGGCAAAATCTTTCATTCCGGTTCGAATTCTGTGATTTCTTCGTCATTTCCGTATTCCGTTTTTACTTCATCAGCGGAAATTCCTATTTCATTTAAATATTTTGAAAAAACGGCAGTTTGTCCGTGGGTAATATGTATTTTCTCGGCTTCTGTAGCTTTAATCGCTGAAATTAAACCTTGCCAATCTGCATGATCACTTATTGCAAAACCTGCATCCGCACTTCTCCAGCGCCTTGCTCCACGGATCTGCATCCAACCCGAACAAATAGCATAAGCCAAATTCGGAATTTTTTTCATGGCAGGATTATCAATAAGTGCAGGTGGAAGAATCACAATTTTCCCATCCAGATGTTTTTTGTCTTCACGCAGATCAATAGTTTTATAATCTGGCAATTGTACTCCTGCACCTTCATACGCCTCATTAAGCTTGGCAATGGAGTAATGGACATTCAATTCATCCAAACCTTGCAAGGCTTTCATAATTCTTTGTGATTTTCCTAATGAATAACCTATAAATACGGAAGTTTTCCCGTTTGCTTTATTGTGGTGTACCCAATCTCTCATTTGCTGTTCCTGGGCTTCTACCGAGAGCCAATTATAGACGGGAAGTCCGAAAGTACTTTCAGAAACGAATTCATTACATCTTACGGATTCAAAAGGAGTGGAAATTCCGTCATCCTGAATTTTATAATCTCCTGAAACTACAGAAACATAGCCTTTATATTCCATACGGATCTGGGCAGAACCAATAATATGTCCGGCAGGATGTAAAGAAACCTTTACTCCGTTAATATTCAATATTTCACCATATTCTACACTCTGACATTCAATTTCTTTTCCGATTCTGGAATGGAGAATAGGTTTGGTAAAATGATGACACAGATATTTTTTCATTCCGCTTCTGGCGTGATCTGCGTGTCCATGTGTGATGATTGCCAAATCCACCGGTCGCCACGGATCGATATAAAATTTTCCCGGAATACAATAAATACCTTTAGGCGTGAATCTAAGGAGCATTCAAAATGTTTTTATGATTAAAAAAAGAAATCAGATTTCTAATTTTCCTTCTACGCCACCATCTTCAATGGACTTTCCTGTAATGGCTGCAAAAATCATTTTAGACATTGCTATCAATTTATTTTCTTTAGTTTGATAATAATAACCGTCGTTTGGAGTTACTTTTATAACACTAATGGAGGGATCGTCTTTTCCATCGAACCATGCATTGGCAAAATCGGTCCAGTATTTTTCAATAAGTGCTTTATCTTGTGATTGGGTAGCTTTTCCTTTGATGAACATATATTCATATTTTGAATTATTCATAAAGTAAAGTTCGACGTCTGAATCTGAGGTAATTTCGTGATTTTTATCGCTATTTACATCGCTCAAAAACCAGAGATTTCCTTCAGTATCTACTTCCTGTAAAGTCATGGGGCGACTTTTGGTGTCAGCATTCACGCGGGTGGAGAAAAAACAAGTTTTAGCACTTTCTGTAATGGTTTTAATTTTCTCAATAGCAGCAGAGCCGCTCAAATTTTCGTGAGGTGAAATGGCGTTTGACATAATAATAAAATTTGTGATTAGTGCTTATTGTCAATCAACTATTATGCCTTTGATTCTTAAGAGCCTTTCAAATTTTACTGTTTTTTGATTTATATTTTTATTATATAATGTGTAAAATCCTTTTCCGATTTTTCGGAAAAGGATCATTCACTAAATTAAGAAAAGTCTAAACAATAAACAAAGACGCTATCGCCTGTGCATCACTTCCTGTAAGAATTTCATCATAAGCTGCGGAACCTGCCGCAGCTCCGAAAGCTGTAGAGGTATTGAAGCCTGCCTGATTGATATTGCCTTCTCCGGCATATACAGGATTGGTTGCTGAAGGCATATTTCCACCATCTGCTAGCTCTATCCAGCCTTTATTGGCCCTCATTCTTCGAACCTGTGAAGCGTGTCTTGCTTCTACAGAATGTATTTGTAAGGCAGCCTGCAGAACAGCTTTGTTAGACATTACATTTCCTGCCTGTCCTTTATAAGCTCTTACTCCGGTATCTTCAAAAGCCTGGGCAAGAATTAAAAATTGATTATAATCTGTAAAAGGAGTGAAGTTACCTCCTGCGGTAAAATCAAAAGTTGGCTTTGTACCCGGCGTTACTCCCAACGAATTCAATGTATTTTTTAAAAAGGTTACATGAGCTGATTCATGTTTTGAAATCTGCATAAAAACAACTCTGTCTGCACTTGGAATTAATGTTCCTGCAGCTAATCCCATAGCGTAATATTCATTTTCCAGATATTCTAAAACGAGTGCCAGTTGTAATGCATCCGTTAAAACAGATTTAAAAAATGTAGTATTGGAAGTTGTTGTCGTTTCGGCTTTTACCGGAGTTGATACCAACGTCCCTAGTCCCAGAGGAACAGAAGCAACGGCTGCTTTTTTTCCGAATTCCGAAATATGGGTTAATGTTTCTAATCTTGTAGCTTCCGTAGTGAAGAATTTATCATTTGAAAGTTTATCGAGTAATTTAAGAATATTCATAATAATAGATTTTGAAGATGAAAATTAATTGATTCCCTGTTCTTTCCAAGTGAAAGGTGTTTTAATAAACCCTCCCGCTGTCATTACGATATCTTTGGGCTCTTTGGCAAGATCCAATCCGTTACCGTCTATTACATCATCTCCTGAAAACGCTGCGGTTCCAGGGTTGATTAAATTTCTTATGGCTGAAGCATGTCTTGCCTCTACGGAAACAATTTTTCCGGCAATCACTAAATAATCGGCATTGCTAATGTATTTACCCGCCCCGTTATAAGCTGCAACTCCAGTATCTTCAAGTGCTTTTGCCGTTGCCAACACAGAATTTCTGTCATTAAAATTTACATTAGGGTATTGGAATTCCAGTTTAGGAAGCACATTCATCGTTGCTCCGCTAATTGCAGCTTTGAAGAAATCCCTGTGGATCACTTCATGATGGTAAAGGTCTGTGAACAGGTCTTTTTCAATGCTTGAAATTCCGGAATAGAAGTTATTGACAACCTTTGTATAAAAATCAGCCTCGAGCTGTTCCAGTGCATAAGCATAGTTCAGAACACCTACGTCACCAGAACCTAGATCAAATACTTTATCATTGATCATATAGTCATATTCGTTATCATCACAGCCAATTAATGTAAGTCCTGCCATTGCTAAGCCTATACCGCTGAGTTTTAAAAAATTCCGTCTGTTTGTATCAAGAGTAGCTCCCTGATTAGAAACATGAATAGTGTTTTTCATAATAATTATTTTTTAGTGTTAGATTATACAATGAAAATTGGGTATCTGAGATTTTTACCAAAAAGAAAAAACAGCATATAAAATATGCTGTTTACACCACAAAACACTACGGCATCAATACCGTATCAATTACATGAATCACTCCGTTTGACTGATTAACGTCAGCAATTGTTACTTTTGCATTATTTCCTTTTGAGTCTTTTATATACAGATCTTTCCCTTTTGTCCAGAAAGTAAGATTTTCACCTTCAACGGTTTTCATCATAGCTTTTCCGTTTCCTGCTTTTACTGCTGCCCAGATTTGTTTAGCATTGTATTTTCCAGCAAGAACGTGATAAGTTAAAATCTTGGTGAGCATTGCTTTGTTCTCTGGCTTTACAAGGTTTTCCACTGTACCTTTTGGTAGTTTTGCGAATGCTTCATCCGTTGGAGCTAATACTGTGAAAGGTCCCGCTCCCTGCAAAGTTTCTACCAAACCGGCTGCTTTTACAGCTGCCACCAAAGTTTTGTGATCCTTGGAGTTTACAGCATTTTCAATTATGTTTTTAGAAGGGTACATTGGGGCACCACCTACCATTACTGTTTTTTCTTTTGACATTTGTGCAGCTGCATTTCCACTGAAAGCAAATGATAATGCCACCATTCCTAAAACTGCGATTTTTGATTTTGTGTTCATTGTTTTGATTTTAATTGTTATTGAATTTGATTGTTATTGAATTTGATTGTGTTGTTAAAATCATCTACGACTTTGGTTTTTATTTAGATTTAAATTTTTTTGTTTTTTTTACTAAGTAGCTGTAATTCAGGTTGATAATTTTTATAATCCTTGATTTTTTTAAAATTTTTATTGGGAAATCGGTGAGAAAACTATATAAGTGTTGAAGAATTCGTATCAAACGGTTAAAATCAATTAATTTTTAAATATGATTTGAAGTAGATGTGATATTTGTTTTATTTTATTACATTTGGAAAAAATATCCGCTATTAAAACAACCTATTCGGAAGAACAACTTATCGTTTTACTGAAAGAAAGAAACGAAACTGGTTTTCATTATTTGTATGATAACTATTCCGGTGCGTTGTATGGAGTTATTCTCCGGATTGTTCAGTCTAAAGAATATACCGAAGAAATTATTCAGGATGTTTTTGTTAAAATCTGGAATTCTATTCATCAGTATGATTCATCTAAAGGGAGGTTCTATACCTGGATGATCAATATTGCAAGAAATACGGCGATAGATTATCTAAAATCAAAAAGCTTTCAAAACGAGCTGAAAAACCAACCGCTTCCGGATTTCGTATATAATACTAAAGAACTTTCAACGAACAACGACTCATCGGATTACATTGGGTTTAATAATGTGCTTGAAAGTTTGGAAGCAGACAAACAGGAACTTATCGATCTCGCCTATTATCAGGGATATACTCAAAATGAAATATCCGATAAACTGAAAATACCACTGGGAACGGTAAAAACCAAAATGCGGAATGCGCTGATCAAATTAAAAGACTTGCTAAAAGATTATCAATAAATTGAATACTAAAGAATACATATCATCCGGAATAATAGAATCTTATATTCTAGGTCTTGCTTCTCCTGAGGAAGCAGGTATTTTGGAGTGTGTGATGAAAAATAATGCAGAAGTAAAGGCAGCTGTTGAAGAAGCTCAGAAAACATTGGAAGATCTTGCTACTGCACAGTCTGTAACGCCTCCGGCAGATTTAAAATCAAAGATCTGGGATAAGATTCAGCAGGAACAGACTGTTGAGAAAGTAAGTCCTATGGTCTTGACAGATATTCCTTCTGCAAAACCTCAGGAAGAAATTAAAATTCAGAGAAATAGTAATTGGAAAGTTTTTGCAGTTGCTGCATCGGTATTGCTTTTAGTGAGTGTGGCTGGAAATCTTTTCTGGATGAATAGCCAGTCTGAAACTAAAGAAAGACTTGCAAAAATGCAGACTGAAAAGCAAAGTCAGGATCTTGCCATGCAGAAAATGCATGAAAAGATGGAAATGATCTCAAATCCTGATATGAAAATGGTTATGCTGAAAGGGGTAGAAAAGCATACTGATTCTAAAGCGATGGTTTTCTGGAACACCAAAACAAAAGAAGTGTATCTGAATGCCGATAGCTTACCTAAGGCTCCTGAAGGAATGCAGTATCAGTTGTGGGCCATCACAGACGGGAAACCGGTAAATGCAGGAATGTATACGGAAGATAAAGACAGTAAAATAGCTATTGCCAATATTCCAAACGCCCAGGCTTTTGCCATTACTTTAGAAAAACAGGGCGGAAGCACGACTCCTACGATGGAAAATATGTATGTAATGGGTGGAGTATAGATACTTATACTTCTTAAACGCAAACAGAATTTAATATTAATAATTAAGACTAATTAGTTTTTTTTAAAATCGTTCAGTGGTATATTACCACTGAACGATTTTTATATTTCAGGATTAAAAGAATTAATAAAAAACAATAAAAGTATATTTATATGCTTTTATTTAATTATTTAGTATATTTGTATACTAAATTAATAATTTATGCATTATTCTATTATAAAAGATGTTCTCAACTTACTTGAAAAATTTGAGATAGAAAATAAAAAGAATGCTTATTCATCAGATATAGAGGGTTTTAAAACATGGTTGTGTAAGAAAGAATCTTCAGAATCCAAAAAAGAGAATGAGCCTTATTGGGAAGGTAAAGAAAAAGGAAGAAGCCCGGAAAGTGTGATAAGCACCTCATTAGTACACCTTAACCGATATGCAAAATCATATTCGAAATCTGCGATCTGTGATTCGGATTTTGCAACACAGGAAGATTTTATTTATCTGATTACGCTCAAAACATTTGGGGAAATGACTAAAATGGAGCTCATCAAAAAGAATATTCACGAAAAACCCGCAGGAATGCTGATTATCAATAGGCTTATCAAGCTGGGGTGGATAGAGCAACAAGAGTCTGAGAAGGATAAAAGAACAAAAGTTATAAACATTACTGATTCAGGAAGGGCTTCGCTGGAAAATCAGATGAGCAAAATAAGAATGGCTACAAATATTGTGGCTGGAAATCTTGATCATGCTGAAAAAATGGAACTGATAAGAATTCTCGAAAAATTGGAAAAATTTCATCATCCGATCTTCAGTCGTCATATAGAATCCAGAGATCTTATTGATACCATCAGTTCAGAATATTCATTCCTAAAAAACTAACCATGAATAAAAAAATAGCCATCATCGGTTCAGGATTTTCCGGTTTGTCTTCAGCGGCTTATCTGGCCAAAGAAGGCAATGAAGTGCACGTGTTTGAGAAAAACAGTAAAGTGGGGGGAAGAGCAAGACAATTTAGAACTGAAGAAGGCTATGCTTTTGACATGGGACCAAGCTGGTACTGGATGCCGGATATTATAGAAGCGTTTTTTGAGGATTTTGGAAAAAAATCGTCAGATTTTTACGAGTTGGTAAGATTGGATCCTCAGTTTGAAATGGTCTTTTCAGACGGTGCCATGAATGTTCCGGACAGTTATGAAGAAATGGTTGCTTTGTTCGAAAGTATAGAAAAAGGAGCGGGAAAGAGACTCCATGATTTTATGCAGGACGCTCAGGTTAAATATGAGGTCGGAATGAAAGATTTTGTAAATAAACCGTGTCATTCATGGTTTGAGTTTTTTTCTCCAAAAATGGCGGCAAATGCATTGAAACTGGATTTACTGACTAATTTCAGCAAGTTTGTGAGAAGGTATTTTAAGCATCCTAAGCTCATCGTGTTGATGGAATTTCCCGTGATCTTTCTGGGAGCAGCACCTTCAAAAATCCCGGCGTTGTATAGCCTTATGAATTATGGAGGATATAAGTTGGGAACCTGGTATCCAATGGGTGGCTTTTCAAAAGTGACTGAAGCAATGATGAAGGTAGCGATAGAGCAAGGGGCACATTTTCATTTTAATTCAACAGTTGAAAAAATTAACGTTGAAAATGATAAAGCTTATGCAATACAGGTAAATGGAGAAGAACAATATTTTGATATTATTATTGCTTCATCAGATTATCATCATACGGAAAGTAAGCTTCTCCCTCCGAATAGCAGAAATTACGCTTCTTCCTATTGGGAAAAGAAAACATTTGCACCTTCGTGCCTTATTTATTATTTAGGGATTAAAGGGAAAATTCCTAATCTAAAGCATCATACACTTTTCTTCGAAAATGAGCTTGATTTACATACTCATGAAATTTATGAAGATAAAAAATGGCCTACAAAACCATTATTCTATGCTTGCTGTCCGTCCAAAACTGATAAAACGGTTGCTCCCGAAAACTGCGAAAATGTATTTCTATTAATGCCTGTAGCACCCGGAATAGAAGATTCTGAAGAAATAAGAGAAAAATATTTCCATGAGATGATCAGAAGATTGGAAGCCCATACCGGAAGTTCAGATATTCTTTCAAGAGTAGAGTTTAAAAGAAGTTATTGCATTAATGATTTTAAAGAAGATTATAATGCCTATAAAGGGAATGCGTATGGTCTTGCCAATACATTATCCCAAACGGCAGTTCTAAAACCTTCAATGAGAAATAAAAAAATTAAAAATCTGTTGTACACGGGACAACTTACTGTTCCCGGGCCGGGAGTTCCTCCATCTATAATTTCCGGTAAAATAGCAGCCAATGAAGCCAGCAAAATAATTAACTATGAAAAAATTGTTTGATGACCTTTCTTACAAGGTAAGCAGAGAAACAACACGGCTGTACAGTACAAGCTTTTCTCTGGGTATAATAGCACTTTCCCCCAAATTGAGAAATCCGATATATGCTATTTACGGATACGTACGTCTTGCAGATGAAATTGTGGATAGCTTTCATACTTATGATAAGCAGAAGCTTTTATCAAGATACCAACAAGAAACATTTCAAGCGCTAGAAGATAGAATTTCACTCAATCCTATCTTGCAGTCGTTTCAGGAAACAGTTCATAAATATAAGATTGATTACAGTCTTATTCACCGTTTTCTGAAAAGCATGGAAATGGATCTTCAAAAAATTGATTATAATTCCGATTTATATAAGGAATATATTCTAGGATCTGCTGAAGTTGTAGGGCTTATGTGTCTGCATATATTTACAGAAGGAGATGCGAAAGAATTTGAGAGGCTGAAGCCTTATGCAATGATGTTAGGATCCGCATTTCAGAAGGTCAACTTTCTCAGGGATATGAAAGATGATTATCAGATTTTGGGACGTTGTTACTTTCCGAATGTGGACATTTCTTATTTTGACAATACCGTGAAAGAACATATTGAAAAAGAAATAGAAGAAGAATTCAAAATAGCGTTACAAGGGATAAAAAAACTTCCCAATTCTTCAAGATTCGGCGTTTATCTTGCCTTTAGATATTATACTTCTCTTTTCCGAAAAATAAAAAAAACTTCTGCCAGTGAAATCATCAACCGAAGAATAAGAATATCCAATGGGAAGAAGCTGTCTGTAATGATGGGCAGTTATTTACAATATAAAACTTCTTTTTTATAGTATAATACCATTACAAAACATGATACATACAATTTATAAAAAACAGCAGCTGAATTGTGATATAGAAGAAGCGTGGAGATTCTTTTCTTCAGCGAATAATCTTGCAACCATCACACCTCCTGAGATGAACTTTACAGTGCTCACCAAAATGGAAGATGATGAAATTTTTGAAGGTATGATCATTGATTATTACATTTCGCCTATCATGGGAATAGAAATGAAATGGAAGACCGAGATTACGCATGTTGACTTTCAAAAAAGCTTTACTGATTTTCAGAAAAAAGGACCTTATAAGCTTTGGAACCATCGTCATGATTTTATAGTCAATGACCACGGAGTATTTATGAAGGATTTGGTAAAATATGAACTTCCTTTCGGGTTTTTAGGTGAAATTGTTCATAAATTATTTGTCAGAAAAAAAATTGAACATATTTTCAATTACAGATATAATGTTTTAGAAGAGATTTTTAATACTCCCCCAAAATTATGAATTTTCTAATCGTACTAAGCACATTTCTCATCATGGAAGCAATGACGTGGTGTATTCATAAATACATTATGCATGGTTTTCTGTGGAAGTTACACAAAGATCATCACGATCACAGTAATCATGGTCCTATGGAGAAAAATGACTATTTCTTTCTAATTTTTGCCCTTCCTACTATAGCTTTGATGTATTACGGAACCTTACAGCATTTTAATTCCTGGTTTTATATAGCAATAGGCATAGCATTGTATGGAATGGCCTATTTCTTTGTTCATGATATTTTTATCCATCAAAGGCTGAAGATCCTTCGAAATACGAAAAACCCGTATCTGCTTGCGATAAGGAGAGCCCATAAGCAGCATCATAAACATACCGGAAAAGAGAAAGGAGAGTGTTTCGGCTTCCTTTGGGTTCCTATACAGTATTTTAAAATGTATTTTAATAAAACTAAAGCCAGATAATGCAGCAGTACACCTATCTTTTAATTAATTTTTGTACGGTAATCATCTGTTTTATTTTTTCATTTCATCCTAAAATAAAATTCGACAGGCACTTTACCGCCTTTTTTAAAGCTTCGCTCATCGTAGCTACCATATTCATTATCTGGGATATGTGGTTTACCGAAAGAGGAGTGTGGTGGTTCAACGATGCTTATCTTTTAAGAATCAAAGTATATAATCTCCCGGTTGAAGAGCTGCTGTTTTTTTTCTGCATTCCCTTTTCCTGTATTTTCACATATTTCTGCATAGATAAATTTTTTACGTTAGACTGGAATCCATTGCCTGAAAAAACTTTTGTAGGTATCTCTATCATTTATTCGTTAATAATAGCTTTCTATTTTCATGATAAGATATATACTTTAGTAACCTTTGCTTCCACGGCATGTAGTATTTTTATCCTTTATTTCGTCTTAAAATCAAGATGGATCGGTAAAGCCTCACTGATATATCTTTTACTGATGCCCGGTTTTTTTGCGGTAAACGGAATACTTACAGGAACAGGTCTGGAATCTCCGATTGTCAATTATAATCCACAGGATTTTATAGGTGTCAGAATACTTACAATACCTATTGAAGATACAGTGTATGGGTATGAAATGATTTTGTGGAATATCTTTTTATTTCAAAAATTTAAAAATAATGAGCAAGATTAATATTTTCTGGTTCAGGAGAGATCTTAGGCTTGAAGATAATGCAGGGCTGCATCATGCTTTAAAATCGGGATGCAGAGTGTTACCTGTTTTTATATTTGATACGGAAATTTTAGACTTTCTTCCGGATAAATCAGATAAAAGAGTAGATTATATTCAGCAAACTTTGAATGATCTGGATAAAGAACTGAAAACCTATAAAAGCGGTTTTAAAACATATTACGGAGCCCCTCTTGATATTTTTAAAAAACTTACGGATGAGTTTGAAATTGATACCGTATTTTGTAACAGGGATTATGAACCACAAGCTATAAAAAGAGATAAACAGGTAGCAAATTTTCTTCAAGAAGCCGGAGTAAGATTTTCCGATTTTAAAGATCAGGTGATATTTGAAAAAAATGAAATCCTGAAAAGCGATCAGTCTCCATATACAATTTTTACTCCCTATTCAAAAAAATGGAAAGAGAATTTAAAATATGTTGAGGAATACAAATTAGACCTTAATAATTTTGTTCAGCTCGAAACAGCTTCAGAAATTCTTAGTCTGGAGGATATCGGTTTTAAAAAGACGGATATAAATTTTATAAAACCTTCACTTGACAGAAAAATCATTGATTCTTATCAACAATACAGAGATTTTCCTGCTTTAGACTATACTACGCATCTAGGAGTTGCTCTTCGTTTTGGAACGATTTCTATAAGGAAATGTGTGAATTTTGCCTTGAAACACAGTGAGACATGGCTTAATGAGCTGATCTGGAGAGAATTTTTTATGCAGATCCTGTTTCATTTTCCTTATGTTGTAACCCATTGTTTTAAGAAAAAATACGAAAGCATCAATTGGAGAAATAATGAAGAAGAATTTAAAGCCTGGTGTGAAGGCAAAACTGGTTATCCTATTGTAGATGCAGGAATGCGTGAACTTAATGAAACAGGCTTCATGCACAACAGGATTCGCATGATTGTAGCAAGTTTTCTTACCAAACATTTACTCATTGACTGGCGATGGGGAGAAGCTTATTTTGCACAAAAGCTATTAGACTATGACCTTTCTGCGAATAACGGAAATTGGCAATGGGCTGCAGGTTGCGGATGTGATGCCGCTCCCTATTTCAGAATTTTTAATCCCGAAGAGCAAACCAAAAAATTTGACAAAAATCTTACCTATATTAAAAAATGGCTTGCAGATTATAACCAACCCGAACCTTTAGTTCAACATAAATTTGCAAGGGAACGGGCATTGGAAACATATAAAAAAGCTCTTGCTTAGCTTTGACTGCAATAAAAACCCCTCTTGGAGGGGTAAATAATAATGTCTGGAATAAGTATGAATGACAATGTTAAAGATAAATAGATGGTATCATAGTGTTTATGATTTGAGTCATAAAATAAAGACGGTTAAACAAATATCTTTGATAGAGTTTCCCGATTGATAGGGAACTAATAAACTATTTTAATAGACAAAACCATGTCTTATTTCATTGTATAACTTTAAAATTTTAGATTATGAGAAGTATATTATGGTTAGTAGCAGTTATTTGTATTGCTGTATGGCTTTTAGGTATTTTAGGAATCATTCCGGGTATAAGCACGGGATATTTAGTACATGTATTATTAGTAATCGCGATTATTGTGATTTTATATAATATTATTACAGGAAGAAAACCACTGGATTAGATATCAAAACTTAAGTAATTATGAATGTTTCAATTTCAAAAAAATTGAATCTGAAGAAACTTGATTTTTACTTTCGGTACATGACACATCAATTAAATCACACTCTTAACCACTTAAAATTATAATATGAAAAATTCAATGTTAGTCTTTTTATCAGCCGTTGCCATGATGGCTTGTAAGAAAAAAGAAACAATGACTGTTAATCAGTCTACAGACAGCTCTACAGTATCTGCTCCTGTGGAATCAGGAATGCCTGTCACAGATTCTCTTAAAGCGTCTAATGACCGCGATGTAAAAAATTTACTGAGTGAGCAGGATAGAGAGTTTGCAGAAAATGCATCAAGAGGGGGTGTAATGGAAGTAATGATGGGAAAATTGGCGGCAACCAATGCAGGAAGTGCTACAGTAAAAGCATTAGGGGAAATGATGGTTAAAGACCATACCAAAGCCAATGAAGAGCTTAAAAAATGGGCTTCAGGAGTAGCATATACATTGCCTACAGATTTAGATGATAAAAAGCAGAAGAAATATGATGAGCTGAAAACAAAAAAAGGAATGGAATTCGATAAAATGTACACCGATTTTATGGTGAGCGACCATGAAGAAGATATAAAAGACTTTAAAAAACAAGCTTCAGACGGTTCAGAATCTGCTTTAAAATCATTTGCAAGCAATACGCTTCCAACTTTAGAACATCATTTAATGGAAGCTAAAAAGGCAAAAGACGCGGTAAAATAATATTCATACAACTATAAAATAAAGTTATTCCGGAAGAATTGCAGGCATAAAACCCTGAAATTTTGCAGGAATAACTTTTCTTTTTATATTATGAAAATGTTCCACTAATAAATTTATCACGATTTTGAACATTTGAATGCCTTTTTTGATAGTTGATAGCAACGGATACCCATAAATTTACACTATTAATAATGGGTATGAAAAAGAAACTCATATTTGTTTTCTTTCGTTTTATTTTTTACCACTTTATGTGCCGGATTTTGGTACAGAAAAATAGGTTGTAAGCTGCAATTCTTGTAAACTTCAGTTTTTAGATGATTAATTACAAAAGCAGTTTTAAAAATTATTTTTATAACTTTGCCTTAATGTATTTATTCAGATTGCTTTTAACAGTATATTTTATGGTTTTGTCTATCATGCCATGTAATGATGTTGCGGCTAAACAATTATTGAATAACAATACAAATTTCACCTACTTAAATAGTACACAGAACAATTCCCATTCGGGTAATGATGCGTGTTCTCCGTTATGTTTTTGCAATTGTTGCCAGATTGTGATAACTTCTTTTAAAATAGAACCTATTATCATTTTCCCCGAACGGGTTCATAATTATTTTTCTAAGAAAATTTTTTTTCAGAAAAACGATTTTGCCTATTTGATATACGATCAGATCTGGCAACCCCCTAAGATTTAATTTTTATTGATTTTTAATGGAAGGCTTTTGTCTTTCATCAATTTGTCGTGAAGTTTTTGCAATTCCGTTGCATGGAGTTTCTTTTCATTTTTGTCCTCTGTTTAAGTGTTTAAGCAGAAAGGCATTCAATAAAAATTAAATTTAATGTTAGATAAAATCATAAGATTTAGTATCAGGAATAAGATTGTCATAGGAATTATGACCTTGATGCTGATCATTTGGGGGATTTGGAGTGCCTCAAAATTACCGATTGATGCCGTACCTGACATCACCAATAATCAGGTACAGATTATTACCGTATGCCCTACACTTGCAGGGCAGGAAGTGGAGCAGCTGGTCACATTTCCGATCGAACAAAGCATAGCCAATATTCCGGATATAGAAGAAACAAGAAGTATTTCAAGATTTGGATTATCCGTAATTACGGTTGTTTTCAAAGATGATTTGGATATCTATTTTGCCCGCCAGTTAATCAGTGAACAGCTGAAACAAGCCGCTGAAGAAATCCCGAAAGGAATAGGAACTCCAGAGTTAGCTCCTGTAAGTACTGGGCTTGGAGAAGTCTATCAATATATTCTGCATCCGAAAAAAGGAAGTGAAAATAAATATACGAGTAAGGAACTGAGAACCATGCAGGACTGGATCGTGCGAAGACAGCTTAACGGAACTCCCGGAGTTGCGGAAATCAACAGTTTTGGTGGTGAACTAAAACAATATGAAGTAGCCATCAATCCGGATCGTTTGAAAGCCATGGGAATCAGTATTACCGATATTTTTACAGCTTTGCAGAAGAACAATCAGAATACGGGAGGCGCGTATATTGATAAAAAACCAAATGCCTATTTTATAAGAGGTATCGGTATGGTAACGTCCATAGAAGATATTAAGAATATTGCCGTAAAAAATGAAACTGGTAGTGTTCCCATTTTTATAAAAGATGTTGCGAATGTCGGTCTTGGACATGCGATTCGCTATGGCGCTCTGACTTATAATGGTGAAGTTGATGCTGTAGGAGGGGTGGTCATGATGCTGAAAGGAGCCAACAGTAATGAAGTCGTGCAAAAGATTAAAGATAAAATTCCGACAATCCAGAAATCGCTTCCTGATGATGTTGTTATTGAACCGTTTCTTGACCGGACAGACTTAGTAGACAGGGCTATTAATACAGTAGAGAAGAATTTAATTGAAGGAGCCTTAATAGTCATATTTGTTCTTGTACTTTTTCTTGGAAATTTCAGAGCCGGATTAATTGTAGCTTCTGCGATTCCGCTTTCTCTTTTGTTTGCCTTGGGAATGATGAATGTTTTTGGAGTAAGTGCCAATCTGATGAGCTTGGGAGCAATTGATTTCGGATTGATTGTAGACGGAGCAGTGATTATTGTAGAAGCTACCATCCATCATTTAGGGCTGAGAAAAACAACAAGAATGCTGACTCAGGCTGAAATGGACGAAGAAGTTTTTTTATCCGCTTCAAAGATCAGAAGCAGTGCCGCTTTTGGTGAAATTATCATCTTAATTGTTTACATCCCTATTTTAACGTTGGCAGGTGTAGAAGGAAAAATGTTTACCCCTATGGCAAAAACGGTAGGCTTTGCCATTTTAGGAGCGCTGATCTTATCATTGACCTATATTCCGATGATGAGTGCTTTATTTTTATCTAAAAAAATATCCCATAAAGAGACGTTTTCGGATAAGATGATGAGCAGGCTGCAAAGAATCTACCAGCCGTTATTGGAAAAGGCTTTAAAAATAAAATATGCTTTAGTAGGAGGAACAATCGCCTTATTTATAGTATCTATTTTCATATTTAGCAGGATGGGAGGTGAGTTTATTCCCCAATTGCAGGAAGGAGATTATGCCTTTCATTGTATTCTTCCGCAGGGAAGTTCATTGAGCCAAAGTATTGAAACCTCAATGCAGGCTTCAAGAATTATCAAACAGTTTGACGAGGTGAAAATGGTGATCGGAAAGACGGGATCAGCTGAAGTTCCTACGGATCCTATGCCACCGGAAGCTTCAGATCTGATTATTGTTTTAAAGCCAAAAGACGAGTGGAAAAACAAAAAATCCTATGATGAATTGGCAGATGAGATTTCCGAAAAACTGGAAACCATTCCCGGAGTGTTTTTTGAGAAAAACCAGCCCATTCAAATGCGTTTCAATGAATTGATGACAGGAATAAGACAGGATGTTGCAGTAAAGATTTTCGGCGAAAATTTGGATTCACTGGCGATATATGCAGATAAAACGGCAAAAATAATTTCGTCTGTTGATGGGGCAACTTCACCACAGATTGAGCGGGTAAGCGGTCTTCCGCAAATCAATGTAGAATACGACCGAACAAGAATGGCAAACTACGGACTGAATATTGAAGAGGTAAACAACGCTTTAAGTACCGCTTTTGCAGGCCAAACAGCCGGTCAGGTTTTTGAAAATGAAAGAAGGTTTGATCTGGTAGTGCGTTTGGATAGCCTTCACAGAACGAATATTGATGATGTTAATAATTTAATGATTTCTACCAATTCCGGAGCGCAGATTCCGCTTTCCCAGGTAGCGAATATCAGTTATAAATTAGGACCTGCTCAAATCAGCCGTGAAGAAGGAAAACGCAGAATTGTGATAGGGTTTAATGTAAAAGAACGTGATGTGGAAAGTGTGGTAAAAGACATCCAGACAAAACTGGATAAAGTCAAACTACCATCAGGATATTATTTTACTTATGGAGGTCAGTTTGAAAATTTACAGAAAGCAAGTAAACGATTGATGATTGCGGTACCGATATCGTTGTTTTTAATTTTTATGTTGCTGTATTTTACTTTTCATTCTTTTAAACAGGCTGCGTTGATTTTTACTGCTATTCCGATGAGTGCTATTGGAGGTGTTCTCGCCTTATTGATGAGAGATATGCCTTTCAGTATCAGTGCCGGAATAGGATTTATCGCATTATTTGGAGTAGCGGTTCTCAACGGAATTGTTTTAATCGGAACTTTCAACCAACTGGAAAAAGAGGGAGAAACAGATATTATAAAAAGGGTAATAGAAGGTACAAAAACCAGATTACGACCTGTATTGATGACGGCAACAGTAGCTTCTTTAGGATTTTTACCAATGGCAATTTCTACAGGAGCCGGGGCCGAAGTTCAAAAACCTTTGGCAACAGTGGTGATAGGAGGCTTGATTACGGCTACTTTCCTTACCTTATTCGTATTGCCGATGCTGTATATTATTTTCAACACAAAAGTTGATTTAAAAAGGATAAAACCTAAATCATTAACAGCAGTTATTGTATTGGGATTCTTATTCTTTGGGCAGACTTATAAAGCCCAGCAAGGAATAGCCTTAACTTCAGAACAGGCTGTTCAGATGGCATTGAGCAATAATAACCTGATGAAATCCAAAGATTTGGATATTAAAGCGAGTGAAGCCTTACAACCTACGGCTAAAGAGCTTCCGAAACTGAATATGGATGCTCAACTAGGTCAGTATAACAGCAAAAATTTTGATCAGTCTTTTTCAATTTCTCAGAATATTCCGTTTCCAACTTTATTTAAAGCCAGGAAAGAGCTGATTATTGAAGAAATTAAAGGAAAGCAGATTAATAAGGAAATTTCTGCCAATGAACTGGCAAAACAGGTCAGAACATACTATTATCAGATTGAATATCTGCAATACAATCAATTACAGCTGAAAAATCTGGATAATTTGTATCAGGATTTTATAAGAATTGCCACGGTAAGATTTAAAGCAGGAGATATAAAAAAAATAGAGATCAATACGGCGGAAACCCAGAAAGGCGAAATTAATCTATTGCTAAGGCAAAATGAAGTATATCTTACCAGTGCTTATAAAAATTTAAAAACATTGCTCAATACTTCAGAAGAGATTACAGTTCCTTCCAACAAAAGCTATTCTCCTCTAAAAGCTGACGATGTTTTTGATAGTCTTTCTATGACAAAACATCCTAGCGTGAGAGCTTTTTACCAGGAAATGGAAATTGCAGAAAAAAATAAGAATATTGAAAAATCTCAGGGACTTCCGGAATTTACGATCGGGTATACCAATCAGTCTTTAATCGGTTTTCAGACAATCAACGGAATGGAGCAGTATTTCAATGGAGGAAACAGGTTTCATTCAGGAACGATAGGAGTTTCTATTCCTTTGACTTTCGGGGCAACAAAAGCGCGAATGCAATCTTGGGAACTTCGGAAACAAATGGCAGAATCCAATGCAAAATTACAGGAAAAGCAACTGGAAATGCAGTTGGAAAATGCCTTCAGTCAATATCTGCAAAATGTAAAGCGATATGAGTATTACATGAACCAGGCGATTCCGAATGCAGAGAAAATTATAAAAGCCGGACAATTAGGATATAAAACAGGTGAAATATCATATATGGAATATCTTTTTGCCCTGCAAACCGCTACCAATATTCAGCTGAAATATCTGGAATCCATTCAACAGGTGAATGAATCTGTAATTACTATCAATTCAATACTAAATAAATAAAATGAACATCAAATATCATATCATCAGTCTTGTATTTATCTCACTTTTTATGATAAGCTGTGGGAAAAAAGAAGCTGCTGAAAAAGCTTTGGAACCCAAAATAGAAGAGAAAGAGGAAAATCATGAAGAAAATTCTCCAACCATTGCAGAACTTACGGAAGAACAAATGAAATCCGTTGGAGTGACGTTGGCGACTATTGAAATGAAAGAGCTTACTTCAACCATTAAAGCAAACGGATTATTGAGGGTTCCTAACAACAGAAAGGCTACGGTAACCTCTTTATATGGCGGAGTCATTAAAACCATTAATGTTCAGATCGGTGATTTTGTGAGAAAAGGTCAGGTGTTGGCTACGATAAGCAATCCTGAATATATTCGATTGCAGGAGCAGTATTTAACCATCAACAGCAGAATCACGTTTGCACAGCAGGAATACAGAAGACAGAAAGAGCTTTTTGATAATGATGCTGGGGCAAAAAAGAATCTTCAGAGTGCAGATGCAGAATTAAAAAGCCTGAGAACACAAAAATCATCGCTGGAAAGACAGCTTCAAATGATGGGAATAAGTCCGGGAAAAGTAACTAACGGAAATCTGAGATCAGGATTGGTTATTGCCTCTCCAATTAATGGGACTATTAGCAATATCAATGCAAAGATCGGGAGCTACGTAGATGTTTCTTCTCCTGTATTGGATATTATTGATAACAATTCCATTCATCTTGATCTTCAGGTGTTTGAAAAAGATTTACCTAAAATGAAAATCGGCCAGATTGTTCATTTTAAGCTGACCAATAACCCTGAAACGGAATATGATGCCAAAATATACAGCATCGGTTCGTCTTTTGAAAATGAAAGCAAAACAATTTCAGTTCACGCCAATGTTACAGGAAACAAAGAAGGATTGATCGACGGAATGAATATTACTGGAATTGTGAGTCTGGATAAATCAGTAACTCCAGCCATTCCGAACGAAGCAATTGTAGAAGCAGATGGTAAATATTATGTTTTTGTGCAGACTGATAAAAAAGCAGAAGCCCACAAGAAAGAAAGTGAAACTAAAAAAGAGGCAAGTTTACCCGATAAGAAGGAATCTAAAACCATGAATTTTGAAAAAATTGAAGTGGTTAAAGGCTCAACAGATATGGGCTATACAGCGATTACTCCGGTAATTAGTATTGCTCCCGATGCAAAAATTGTGGTAAAGGGAGCCTTCTTTGTCAATGCAAAGCTGTCTAACTCGGGAGAACACGAGCATTAAATTTTCCTAAGTGAAATTCTTTTCGAAGGATTTCACTTTTTTATTTCTTTTTATATTAATTTTCAGAAATTTGCCACCTTATCCAACATTCTTAAGAGTCAGTTATCAGTAATGGAATTATCAGGAGAATACACACTATTCAATACCCACATCAGTACGCTTTCAGTGTATGAGTTGCTGAAACATACCCAGAACGGAAGTTTTATGGAGAACAGAGACTTCCAGAATGTTTATCCCATTGCTCTTGAACTGAATGTTGGCGTATTTACTAAAAATAATGTAGCGATCGATTTTCCAAGAGTTTCAGTAAGTCAGATTGAAGGCGCAGTTATTTCATCCTGTTCCTGTGATCAGGATAATCAAAAATTATGTCAGCATCAGGCTGAAATTATTCATTCTATCATTGAACAACAGCAGTTTCGTGTTTTTTTTGATAACAATCTACGCCGTAAAATACTTGTACAGTCAGCGAAAGGATATGGTTTGGAAAACGAATCTGATCTGGATGCCTATTTTCAACTGAGCTATGCGGATGGAAAGCTAAGCGTAGAAACTAAAATGAAAGAACTGCTGAAAATGGATGAGCTGGCTTTTAAGAAAAACCTTATTCCTCAACAGCAATCTCTTATTAAAAAATTAGCTGCTCAGGAGACCGATAAAAAACAAATACTTGTTATTGGCAGACATCGTTACTACAATCAATTGAGCTTTTTGCTCATGGAAGCTGATATAACGCAGACAGGAAAAATTAAAAATCCGGTGAGCAGTACAGATCCGATGAATCTCATATGGAAATCTGAAAATCCTTTAGCAGTTAAATTTTATACCGCCCTTGTTGTTTTTCAGAATAAATATAATGAAGATAATACAGATACTGAACTGGATGCTTTACAGCAGATTATTAAAAATCCGTTAGAATTGGAGGTATATTTTCATGACAGGGATATTTCTGAAACCATTTCTGCAAAATCATTGATCCCTGTTGGTTTGAAGATTCTGAAAGCCGAAATACAGTTAACCGTCTTTAAAAAAGAACCTTTTTTTGAAATTACAGGAGAACTTGCATTCAACGATATATCACTCCCTTTTAAAAATGTGATGCTCAGAAATGAACACTTTGTGTATCATCATCAGACCTTCTATTTTGTAGACCATCCCGATATGCTTCGGGTAATTAAATTCTTTAAAACAAATAACGAAATATTGCTTATTCATGCTTCTAAATATAAAGAATTTATTCAGACTGTACTTTCTTCATTGGAGAGGTTTGTACATATTAATTACAGCTATATTCGTAAAGCAACTTCGGCACAGCTTATCGAGAAAAATTTTCACGTAGAACGTATTATCTATCTTAATCAGAAAGGAAATTTTATAGCCATTATTCCTGTAATGAAGTATGGAGACATCGAAGTTCCTGTATATTCCAGAAAACAGATTTTTGATATTGATCAGAATGGGAACGAATTTAAAATTGAACGGGATTATAATGCGGAAATTGCACTCACTTCAGTGATCATGAATCAGCATCCCGATTTTCATGAACAATTAGAAGGACATGAATATTTCTATCTGCATAAAGATAAATTTTTAGATGAAAACTGGTTTATAAATGCCTTTGAAATATGGCGAAATGAAGGAATTACCATTCTTGGATTTAATGAGATTAAAAACAATAAGCTCAACTCCCACAAAGCTAAAATAACTATAGAAGTAAATAGTGGTATAGACTGGTTTAATGCCAAACTGAAAATACATTTCGGAAAAAAGAACGCCACTCTGAAACAAGTGCACAGCGCTCTCCGAAACAAAAGCAGATTTGTACAGCTGGATGATGGCTCTCATGGTATTTTACCCGATGAATGGATTGGAAAGATTGCCCGTTACTTTCAGGCAGGAGATGTTGATGGAGATTTGCTTAAAATTCCTAAGATCAGTTTTACAGAAATATCAGATTTGTTTGAAAAAGAAGTGTTGAGTGAAGAAGTACAAAATGAAATTACGACTTACCACGAGCAATTTTCAAAGATAAAAAGGTCAGAGGTTTCAATTCCTATTGGATTGAATGCTGAGCTCAGAGATTATCAGCGCGAAGGGCTGAACTGGCTGAACTTTTTAGACAACTTCAATTTCGGAGGATGTCTTGCAGATGATATGGGATTGGGAAAAACGGTACAGATCATTGCTTTTATTCTATCACAACGAGAGAAATATGGACATACAACCAATTTAGTGGTGGTTCCGACCTCTTTATTGTTTAACTGGCAGGAAGAAATAGAAAAATTTGCCCCTTCTCTAAAAATACTGACTCATTACGGAGCAGAAAGAGAAAAAAGCATTACAAAAATACATGAATATGAGATCGTATTAACCACGTACGGAATGATATTATCTGATATCCGTTTTCTTAAAAATTTCCGTTTCAATTATATATTTTTAGATGAATCCCAGGCGATTAAAAATCCTAATTCGGAAAGATACAAAGCTGCCCGTTTGTTGCAGTCGAGAAACAGAATAGTACTTACAGGAACACCTGTTGAAAACAATACGTTTGATCTCTATGGACAGCTTTCCTTTGCCTGTCCCGGATTGTTGGGAAGCAAACAGTATTTTAAAGATATTTATGCCATTCCGATAGATAAATTTGAATACAGCAAAAGAGCGCTGGAACTTCAGCAGAAAATAAAACCTTTTATCCTGAGAAGAACCAAAAAGCAGGTTGCCACTGAATTACCAGAAAAAACAGAGATGGTTATTTATTGTGAAATGAATGCAGAACAACGTAAAATCTATGATAATTATGAGCATGAACTGCGTGAGTTTATTTCTGCAACGGATGATGATGAGATCACAAAAAACAGCATGCATGTTTTAACAGGATTAACGAAACTTAGGCAAATCTGTAATTCACCGGTACTTTTAAAAGAAGGCCATTCCGGAAACAATGCAGTGAAGATTGAAATCCTTACCGAGCAGATTGAAAATAAATCTAAAGAGCACAAAATATTGGTTTTCTCTCAGTTTGTAGGAATGCTCGACCTGATTAAAGTCGAATTGGAGAATAAGAATATCCCTTTTGAATATCTGACAGGTCAGACAAAAGATAGAGGATCAAAAGTTCAGAATTTCCAGACGAATGATGAGGTTCGAGTGTTTTTAATTAGCTTAAAAGCGGGTGGAGTAGGCTTAAACCTTACCGAAGCCGATTATGTCTATCTTATTGATCCTTGGTGGAATCCTGCCATCGAAAATCAGGCAATAGACCGCAGTCATAGGATCGGACAGACAAAAAATGTAGTGGCTGTACGATTGATCTGTACCAATACCGTTGAAGAAAAAATCATGAACATGCAAAAGAAAAAGCATAAGCTTGCGCAGGATTTAATTAAAACGGATGCTTCTTTCTTTAATAGTCTATCCAAAAATGAGCTTTTGGAAATTTTATAATATTCGGTTTCGATTAAAAAAATGATTTTTCTGCCTGTATAATTTTTACCTTTGTCTCCTAATTTTATTGTTGTGAGCAAGATATTAATCATTGATGATGAAGAAAAAATCAGAACCCTTCTTTCAAGAATTATTGAACTGGAAGGTTTTGAAATATTTCAGGCTTCTGATCTGAAGAACGGAAAAAAAAGACTGGAAAACTCAGATATTGACGTGGTTATAAGTGATGTAAAACTTCCCGACGGAAGCGGAGTAGACTTTTCCAAAAATATAAAAGAAAACTATCCCTGGATTGAAGTCATCCTTCTTACTGCGTTTGGGAATATTCCGGATGGGGTTCAGGCAATAAAAAACGGAGCATTCGATTATATTACCAAAGGCGATGATAATAATAAGATCATTCCTTTGGTGTATAAAGCGACAGATAAAGTGGGTCTGAACAGACGACTTTTGCAGCTTGAAAAACAATTGGGTGATAAGCAGTCATTTGATAACATTATTGGAAAATCCAAAACAATAGAAGCTGCTATTACCTCAGCCAAAAAAGTTGCCGTAACGGATGCTACGGTTCTTTTAACCGGAGAAACGGGAACAGGAAAAGAGGTTTTTGCACAGGCAATTCATAATGCAAGTCCCAGAAACAAGCACAATTTTATAGCGGTCAACTGTTCTGCTTTTAGTAAAGAATTATTGGAAAACGAATTGTTTGGTCACAAAGCAGGAGCTTTTACAGGAGCCGTGAAAGATGCAAAAGGAATTTTTGAAGAAGCCAACAACGGAACTGTTTTTTTGGATGAAATCGGAGAAATGCCATTAGATTTACAGGCCAAATTACTCCGTGTTTTGGAGTCAGGAGAATTTTTAAAAGTAGGAGAAAGCAAAACTACCAAGGTGAATGTAAGGATAATTGCTGCTACCAATAGGGATTTGCAAAAAGAAATAGACAACGGTAATTTTAGAGAAGATCTCTATTACCGTATCAATATTTTTAATATTATCCTTCCTTCTTTAAGAGAAAGAATTTCCGATATTGAAGAATTGGCAGGCTTTTTCTTAAAAAAATATACGCAGAAAGTAGGCAAGAAGATTACTTCTATTTCAAAGGATTATCTGAACCTGTTAAAAAAGCATTTTTGGAAAGGAAATATTCGTGAGCTTAGGAATATTATAGAAAGAAGTGTCATTTTAGAAGATAGCCAGGAATTATCCATAAGCAGTCTTCCATTTGATATGCAGCAGATTTCAACGGCTGAATCTTCTCCAGATAAAACATTGTCGGCATTTTCTATGGCAAGTGCGGAAAAAATTCATATACAGAAAATCCTGAATTATACCCATGGAAATAAAGCCGAAGCAGCCCGTTTACTGGAGATTGGGATTGCCACTCTTTATCGAAAAATTGAAGAGTATAAAATATCATAACGATTATCATATTGATAACGAGCCTATCAAAATGATAGGCTTTTTTATTGCTGTAAATTTTGTTTTTAAATGTAATTGTTTGTTTATTAATGTTTTAATTGTTCTTACTTTAAAAAGGAATACAAGTTGGCATATATGATTCAAATAATTCTAAAAATGAATCATACCGAAGCAATGCAGGAAATCCTTAAAGTAATTCCTGAATCAGAAGAAGAATTTAAAGACACTTTCAGAACCAGAAATTCTTTTATGGTGATCAACGTTTTTACAAAACAAATCCGAAGACTGATCCGGGAAAAAGACCAAAAGGTTTTGATTACCTGCCTTTACAAAATGGGCGAAATGTATAAAAAAGGTGATAAGACATTGAAAAATGCGATAGAATCTGTTTTTATCTATTCTTTAGACAGTCTTACGTTTACCTGCGATAAGGCGTATAAAAATCTGATTTTTGAAAAAATCCCTTTGCCTTTAAAAAACGCATATCTGCATCAGGTTTATAAATCAGGAATCTAAATAACATCACTATGAAAGTAAGAAAACAAGGAAGCTGGAAACAGTGGAAGTCGTCTAATGATAAACATAATCTTGAAATTCTAGTCATCAATGCAATAGTCATTCTGGGAGTATTTATAGGAGCAGCGATTATTCAATTTGTATAAAAATATAAAAATGAGCACAATTTTAATTTTTACAGGAGCAGTACTTTTTGCTTTGTTTTTTCTAATCGTAAAATATTTTGAAAAAATATGATCACATTATTTATTATAGCTGTTGCCGTTTTCGCATACATGTGTTATGTGTTGGTAAAACCGGAGAAATTTTAACCTAATGAAAATTGAAAACAATCTGTCAATTTTCAACTTTAAATAAAAACAATGAACTCAGAAATTTTAGGAATACTATTGATGTTCTTTTTAGCAGTAGGTCTTGCCATACCCTTAGGAAGATACATCGGAAAAATATACAGTAATGAAAAAACCTGGCTAGACAAGATTTTTAATCCGATAGATAAAATCTTCTACAAAGGTGCCGGAATTAATTCCGACATAGAAATGACCTGGAAGCAACATCTGCTAGCTTTATTAACGATCAACCTCATTTGGTTTTTAATAGCCATGTTTGTATTAACCAATATGGGATGGCTTCCGCTTAACCCGGATCATAATCCGTCGATGAGTGGAGACTTGGCATTTAATACAGCCGTAAGTTTTGTAACCAATACCAATCTTCAGCATTATTCAGGAGAAACTGGAATGTCATATTTAGGGCAGCTCTCTTTAATGTTGTGGCAGTTTATCAGTGCAGGATGCGGAATGGCAATTGCGGCAGTAGTTTTCATCGCTATGAAAGAGAGAACTACAGAAAAGCTAGGTAATTTTTACTTCTTTTTTATAAGAAGCTGTACCCGAATTTTATTACCGATTGCGATGGTCGTTGCATCTTTATTGTCATTTAACGGAACTCCTATGACATTTGAAGGTAAAGATACCATTACCAATCTGCAGGGAGATAAAATTGAAGTGAGCCGTGGCCCGGTTGCTGCATTTACAGCCATAAAACATTTGGGAACAAACGGGGGCGGTTTTTTTGGACCGAACTCGGCCCATCCCTTAGAAAACCCTAACTATTTTACCAATATAGTGGAAATAGTAACCCAAATGCTGATTCCTCTGGCGATGATATTTGCTATGGGATATATTGTGAAAAGAAGAAAATTGGCCTGGACGGTTTTTGGGGTAATGACCATAGGATTTTTACTTCTTACCATTCCGACAGTTATTTCTGAAGTTAATGGCAATCCTGCGGTTTCTCATATGGGAATTTCTCAGCCGATGGGAAATATGGAAGGAAAAGAAGTTCGTTTTGGTTCTGCTGCTTCAGCTTATTGGAGTATTGCCACAACGGTAATTTCTACAGGAAGTGTCAACTCTATGCATGATAGCTTTATGCCTTTAAGCGGTATGAATCAATTGCTGGGAATGATGGTAAACTGTTTCTATGGAGGTGTGGGAGTTGGTTTTTTAAACTTCTATATTTTCATCATCCTTGCTGTTTTCATCAGTGGATTGATGGTAGGAAGAACACCCGAATTTTTAGGAAAGAAAATTGAAGCCAGAGAAATGAAAATAGCCATGATTATCGCTCTTCTTCATCCTCTTCTGATTCTTTCAGGAACAGCGATTGCGAGCTATACATACGCACACAATCCGGAAACTTATGCAAGTTGGCTGAATAATCCGGGCTTTCACGGATTCAGTGAGATGCTGTACGAATTTACCTCATCAAGTGCCAACAATGGAAGCGGTTTTGAGGGATTGGGAGATAATACCCCGTTCTGGAATATTGCCTGCGGAATGGTAATGCTGATGGCCAGATATTTACCGATTATTGGTCCGGTTGCTATAGCAGGAAGTCTTGCTGCCAAAAAATATATTCCTGAAAGTGCAGGAACATTAAAAACAGACACTTCAACTTTCGGGCTCATGGTATTTGCTGTTATTGCAATTGTAGCCGCATTGTCATTCTTCCCTGCTTTGGCATTGGGGCCTATCGCAGAGTATTTTTCTATGTATTAATTATAAAAAAATGAAAGAAAATAATAACAATTTGTTTCAGGCTGAATTAGTGAATGAAGCATTGAAACAATCATTTATAAAACTGCATCCGGCAAAAATGTTCCGTAATCCGGTCATGTTTATGGTGTACATCGGAACATTGGTAATGGCTGGAGTTTGTGTATGGATTGCAGTAGGAGAAACTTCCCAGGGAAGTCTTATCTATAATATCATTGTGACGGCAATATTATTGATCACTCTTCTTTTTGCCAACTTTGCAGAAGCTATTGCCGAAGCAAGAGGAAAAGCCCAGGCCGATTCTTTAAGAAAAACAAGAGAAGAAACTCCTGCAAAGATGTTATCTTCAAACGGAGAAATTACAATAATACCTTCTAATCAGTTACGAAAAGGTGATGTATTTGTTTGCGAAACAGGAGATATCATTCCTTCTGATGGTGAAATTATCGAAGGTTTAGCTACCATTGATGAAAGTGCGATCACAGGAGAAAGTGCCCCCGTAATTCGTGAAGCAGGAGGGGATAAGAGCAGTGTGACCGGTGGTACAAAAGTACTTTCAGATCATATTAAAGTAAAAGTTACCACAGAACCTGGAGAAAGCTTCCTGGATAAGATGATTGCTTTAGTTGAAGGAGCTTCAAGACAGAAAACCCCGAATGAAATTGCTCTGACTATTCTTCTGGCAGGATTTACATTAGTTTTTGTAATCGTTACAGTGACTTTAAAACCATTTGGTGATTATGCCAATACACCGATTACTATTGCAGCATTTATCTCATTATTTGTCTGTCTGATTCCGACTACAATTGGAGGGCTATTATCGGCAATCGGAATTGCAGGAATGGACAGGGCATTAAGAGCAAATGTGATTACCAAAAGCGGGAAAGCAGTAGAAACTGCGGGTGATATTGATGTTTTATTATTGGATAAAACCGGAACCATTACTATCGGAAACAGAAAAGCAACCCATTTTTATCCGGCTAACGGAATTGAGGAAAAAGCTTTAATAAAAGCAGCCGTTCTGAGCTCTATGGCAGATGAAACTCCGGAAGGAAAATCAATTATAGAATTAGCCGGAATAAATCCATCAATTTATGATGTGAAAGATCCTCAGTTCATTGGCTTTACAGCAGAAACAAGAAGTTCGGGAATCAACTATGAGAACATACGAATCAGAAAAGGGGCAACCGACGCAATTAAAAAAATTGTTACTAATTCGGGCAATATATTTCCAACAGAAGTTGATGAAAAAGTAAAAGTAATTTCGCAAAACGGAGGTACCCCTCTTGTGGTTTCAGAAAATGAAAAAGCTTTGGGAGTGATAGAATTGCAGGATATTATTAAACCCGGTATTAAAGAACGTTTTGACCGTTTGAGAAAAATGGGAATCAAAACTGTGATGGTAACCGGCGATAATCCTCTGACTGCAAAATTTATTGCTGAAAAAGCAGGTGTTGATGATTTTATTGCAGAAGCGAAACCTGAAGATAAAATGAATTACATCAAAAAGGAACAGACTGAAGGAAGACTGGTCGCCATGATGGGAGACGGAACCAACGATGCTCCCGCTCTTGCCCAGGCTGATGTAGGTGTTGCAATGAACAGCGGAACACAGGCTGCAAAAGAAGCCGGAAATATGGTGGATCTGGATAATGACCCGACTAAGCTTATCGAAGTGGTGGAGATTGGAAAACAATTATTAATGACTCGTGGAACGTTAACAACCTTCAGTATAGCGAATGACGTCGCAAAATACTTTGCCATTGTTCCAGCATTATTTATTGCATCCATTCCTGCATTGCAAGGATTAAATATTATGAATCTTCATTCTCCGGAATCTGCCATTCTTTCAGCAGTAATTTTCAATGCGATTATAATCCCTATGCTGATTCCTTTAGCATTAAAAGGTGTAGCCTATAAGCCTATTGGTGCAAGTGCGCTGCTAAGAAGAAATCTTTTGATATACGGTTTGGGTGGAGTTGTCATTCCATTTATCGGTATCAAGATTATTGATCTCATTGTATCCATATTTATTTAAATTAAATTTAACAGAGGAGAAGTATGATGAAGTTGGAAAAAGAGAGAAACTAAAAGAAATCATCTTTTCATGCTCCAACTTCCTGCTTCTCAATTTAAAATCAAAAAAATGAAACAAAATATATTACAAGCCATTAGATTAACACTTTTATGTGCTGTGTTTTTTTCAGGAATTTATACCCTTTTCATCTTCGGAATAGCTCAGGCTGCTCCCAATAATGGAAAAGGTGAGATTATTGAATTTAACGGTAAAAAATATTATGCCAACATAGGTCAGAAATTTGACAAAGACGAATATTTCTGGTCTCGTCCTTCGGCGGTAGATTACAATGCAGCAGGGGCAGGAGGAAGCAATAAAGGTCCATCTAATCCTGATTATCTTAAAACGGTTCAGGAAAGAATTGACAACTTTATGAAACATAATCCTGAGATTAAAAAATCAGAAATTCCATCGGATCTTGTAACGGCTAGTGGAGGAGGGTTAGATCCGAATATTTCTGTACAGGCAGCAAAAGTTCAGATTAAAAGGATTTCTAAAATCAGAAATGTAGATGAAAATAAGCTTCAGAAATTAGTAGAGTCAAATACGGAGAAGCCTCTACTTGGTTTATTCGGGACTGAAAAAATCAATGTTTTACAACTCAATATCGCATTAGACGGTTTGAAGTAATCTATAAATTAAGCTGATATTTACGAATAGAAAAAATTATGACTAAAAAATTATCAATACTGACATTCTTAATGCTTGGAGCAGCTTCTACGCTGTATGCTCAGGAAGAAACAAAAAATCCTTTAAAAATAAGCGGTTACGCTGAAGTATACTATCAATACGATTTTAATAATCCGGAAAACAATACAAAACCGGGGTTTGTGTACAGTCATAGCCGAAACAATGAAGTTAATTTAAATTTAGGCTTTGTAAAAGCAAACTATGAGACTGAAAAACTAAGAGCAAATGTAGCTTTAGGGGTGGGAACATACATGAATTCCAATTATGCGGCAGAATCTGGTGTTTTGAAAAATATCTATGAAGCCAATGTAGGAGTAAAAATTTCAAAAAATAAAAATCTTTGGATCGATGCCGGAATTATGCCATCTCATATCGGTTTTGAAAGTGCCATTAGCAAAGACTGTTTTACTCTAACAAGAAGCATGCAGGCGGATAATTCTCCGTATTTCGAAAGCGGTGCTAAAATCTCTTATACCAGCGATAACGGAAAATGGTTTGTAAGCGGATTGGTTCTCAACGGGTGGCAAAGAATTCAGCGAGTAGATGGTAATTCTACGGTTGCTTTTGGTCATCAGTTGACGTATAAGCCGAATGAAAAAATTACCCTGAACAGCAGCTCTTTTATTGGTAATGACAAACCGGACAGCATAAGACAGATGAGGTATTTTCACAATCTGTACGGAAGCTTCCAGCTGAGTAAAAAATTTGCTTTAATTACAGGATTTGACATTGGGGCAGAACAGAAATCCAAAGGAAGTGACCAGTACAATATCTGGTATTCTCCTGTCATTATTGCAAAATACTCTCCAACAGAAAAGCTGAGTTTTGCAGCAAGAGGAGAATATTACAGTGATGAAAAAGGAGTCATCATTGCGACCGGTACTGAAAATGGTTTTAAAACCTTTGGATATTCTCTGAATGCCGATTACTGGATTCTTCCCAATCTGGTTTGGAGAATGGAAATTAAAAATCTTAATAGTAAAGATGATATTTTCCTGAACAGGGATAATAATCTTAAAAATAATAATCTTATGGCAGTAACTTCATTGGCGGTAAGCTTTTAATTGTTTCCAGATTAACTAAAAATCCCTGCCGGAAAATCGGTCTGGGATTTTGTGATATGATGTACAAGATGCGTGTAATTTTTTTAACTTTCCTTAAAATATAATTGAATGAAAAGATTCGACGTTTTTAAGAGATATTTAGGACAGCAGATTTACACGGCAAAAGAAGAGCATGAATGGGAAACTTATGGGGAGATAAAAGAAGGAGTCATTTTTAAAGGATTCAATCTGTGGATTTTAGGTTTTGCTATGATTATAGCATGTATAGGCCTTACCACAAACTCCATAAGTGCGGTCATTGGAGCAATGCTTATTTCTCCTTTAATGGGTCCGGTGATCGGATTTGCTTTTGGGCTGGCAATTAATGACACGAATCTGAGAATTGAAGGAGTCCGAAACTGGATTAAAATGACGATAGTCAGCTTGGCTTCAGCAACATTATTTTTTATAATCAATCCTTTTGATCATTCTACAGAATTGCTGGAAGCTTTTCAAAAAGCTTCAATCTTCGATATTTTTCTGGCTTTTTTTGGAGGATTGGCTGGCTTTATAGGAATTGTAAAAAAAGAAGGGGTAAAAATTATTGCGGGTGTAGCTATTGCGACAGCCTGTATGCCACCACTTTGTACAGCAGCTTATGGAATTGCCCATCTCGATTTTAAATATTTTATTGGTGGATTTTACTTTTATTTTATCAACTGCCTTTTTATTGGCTGGGCTACTTTTTTGCTGTCAAGGTATTTTAAATTTGAAGCCATTACTAAAGAAAGAGAGAAAAGATCTCTGAAGAATGTACTTTTATGGGATTTGCTTTTGGTTGTTATGCTTGTTCCGGGAATATGGATCGGATATCAGAAATGGAAAACAGAAGAAGATTCTGCACCGCAGATGACAGATTCAGAAAAAATCCAGGCACTGGAAAAGCGGATAGAAAGTTTGGAACGCAATGTCAAAAAAAATTAAACTTAAAACAATAAAAAAATACAATATGTCTGAAGGCGGAAATTCTGCTGAAGATTTTCTTACTCTTATCAAAAACTCAAGAAGAGGAAAGTTTAAAGTATATATCGGAATGAGCGCAGGTGTGGGAAAAACTTACCGTATGCTGCAGGAAGCTCATGGTCTGTTAGAAAACGGAATTGATGTAAAAATTGGCTATATTGAAACACATAATCGTAAAGAAACCCATGCTTTACTGGATGGACTACCGGTTATTCCGAGAAGAAAACTTTTTTACAAGGGAAAAGAGCTGGAAGAGCTGGATGTTCAGGCTGTTCTGAATCTCCGTCCTGAAGTGGTGATTATTGACGAGTTGGCTCATACCAATATCGAAGGCAGCAAAAACGGAAAACGTTGGCAGGATGTTATGGAAATTCTCGATTCCGGTATCAATGTGATTTCAGCGGTCAATATTCAGCATATTGAAAGTTTAAATGAAGAAGTAAAAAGCATTACTGATATAGAAGTGAAAGAAAGAATACCGGATTCCATACTTTCTATGGCAGATGAGGTGGTGAATATAGATTTAACAGCTGAAGAACTGATCAATCGACTGAAAGCAGGAAAAATTTATGATCAGACAAAAATCAATGCGGCACTTAGCAACTTTTTTAAAGCCGAAAGTATTTTGCAGCTTCGCGAATTGGCTTTAAAAGAAGTGGCATCACAAGTTACCAGAAAAGTAGAATCGGAGGTTACCATTCATAAAGCCATAAAAAAAGAAAGATTTTTAGCATGTATCAGTTCCAATGAGAAAACCGCTAAGAATGTCATTAGAAAAACGGCAAGATTAGCCAATTATTATAATAGTCAATGGTATCTTCTGTATGTTCAGATTCCTAGGGAAAGCTCAGATAAAATTGCCCTGGATAAACAACGTCATCTGATTAATAATTTTAAATTAGCAACAGAATTAGGAGCTGAAATTATAAAAGTAGAAAATCCGAATGTGGCACATACCATTATGGAGCAATGCGAAGAGCGGAAAATCACTACTGTATGCATCGGAAAGCCTCATTTGAACTTATGGAAAATCATTCTGGCAACAGATACTTTCAATTCGTTATTGAATAAGCTGTCCCAGGAAAATATAGATTTGGTGATATTAAGTTAAAAATTTAAAATTGAAATATGAAAAATCAGAATGTTTTAAAGATAAATCATATTTTTTTGCCATAAGAATAGTTAAGTTTTATCAATTTTTAAAGGACGAAAGAAGAGAATTTATACTTTCAAAACAAGTATTAAGGAATAGGACTTCTAGTGGTGCAATGGTAGAAGAAGCGATGCAGGGAGAAAGTAAAATGGATTTTATTCACACACTTTCGATCGCAAATAAAGAAGCCAATGAAACGAGATATTGGATAAGATTACTAAAAGATACTGATTTTATTGACGAAAAACTGTCACAATCTCTCATTTATGATTTAGAAGAACTAATAAAACTTTTGGTGTCAATAATTAAAACAACTAAAAATTTCAATCCAAAATAATTTCAATTTTAATTCACAATTATCAATTTACTAAAGTGAAAATTAAAACAAAACTTAATATTGGTGTAGGCCTTTTATTTATTATGATTATAGTGCTATCTGTTTTAAGCGGATGGTATATCAATCAATTGAAAAAAGATACCAATAATATTTTAGTAGCCAACTACAATACATTGGAATATTCCAGGAATATGCTGCTGGCGTTAGAAGAAATAAATTCAGATCCGCTGGCTTTTGGAGTATTTGAAAAATATTTGAATAAGCAGAGAAAAAACGTTACGGAATCCGGTGAAAGAGAAGCAACAGAAGAAGTAGTGACTCATTTTTCAGCTTTGAAAAAAGACAGTGAAAATGCTTCATTAAAATCATCAATAAGAAAAGATATTGCAGAACTCATGCAACTCAATATGGCGGCCATTCAGCATAAAAGCAGTATTGCTGATGAAACTGCTAAAAGTGCAATTACAGTGATTTCCATTGTGGGAATGCTGTGTTTTTTAATTGCGTTTATTTTAATGGTAAATCTGCCGTCAAATATTGCCGATCCAATTAGAATTTTAACACAGAGTATTAAGCAAATCGCTAATCAGAACTATAAAGAAAGAGTGCATTTCAAAAGCAACAGCGAATTCGGTGAGTTGGCCAGATCTTTTAATACAATGGCTCAAAAGCTTCATGAATACTCGGAAAGTAAGCTTGAGAAAATCTTAAAAGGCAAAAAACGTATCGAAACCCTTATCGATAATATGCAGGATCCGGTGATTGGAATTGATGAAAATAAAAGAGTACTCTTTGTAAATGATGAAGCTTTAAATATTACGGGGCTTAAAAAGGAAAACTTTGTAGGAAAACTGATTCAGGATGTTGCAGTAGCTAATGATTTGATAAGAAGTATCATCAGAGATATTATTCATCCTGATGGAAAAACTGAAAGTGAAACTATGAAAATCTATGCAGACGGAAAAGAGAGCTATTTTGAAAAAAATATTATTGATATCAATATAGTACCTACAGGAGAGGAAAATAGCCAGTTTATCGGGCAGGTAATTATGCTACATAATATTACGCCGTTTAAAGAATTAGATATTGCCAAAACCAATTTCATCGGAACAGTTTCTCATGAGTTTAAAACACCGATTTCCTCTATAAAAATGGGATTACAATTATTAGAAAATAATAAAATAGGAGACTTGAATGAAGATCAGAAAAATTTAGTCAACGGAATTAAAGATGATACAAATAGACTCCTGAAAATCACAGGAGAATTATTGGATATCACCCAGCTGGAAAGTGGCTCGATCAAATTAAATATCAAAGCTTCCGAAATCTCAAAAATAGTTGAATATGCAATAGATGCCAATAAAGCTGCTGCAGAGCAGAAGCAGATTAAATTTCTTGTGAATATTTCTCCCGAAACCAAAACCGTTTTGGCAGATAGTGAAAAAACAGCCTGGGTTCTGAATAACTTACTCTCCAATGCTGTACGTTATTCCTATGAAAACTCTGATATTGTCATAGAAGTAAAAAAACTAGAGGATAAAATTATGTTTTCGGTGACAGATACAGGTCAGGGAATTGAACCCCAATACGTTTCAAAAGTATTCGACCGCTATTTCAGGATTCCGGGCACAAAAAAAGAAGGAACCGGACTGGGATTAAGCATCAGTAAAGAATTTATAGAATCTCAAGGTGGAGAAATTTTTGTAAAAAGCGAGTATGGAGCTGGAAGTATGTTTGCCTTTCTTCTAAAAGACAATTAAAAATACATAAGCTTTAGTTTAAAAAAGCCTAAAACTCAAAACTCTATTGAATTTAATAATTTTGTTTAAGAATCCTGTAGCCTTATCGAAAATGACCTGACCATAGGATTTCTTACCATAAACTTTTTTTGTGTAAATTAATCTGAATACTCTTTTAATAATTGTCTGTAGCTCATTAAAATTTTAGACTTAGATATAAATCCTATGAATTTATTGCTGCCATCTACTACAGGTAAATTCCAAACTCCTGTGTCGTCAAAAACCTGAAGAATTTCTAACGGACGGTCTTCCGGATGGATGATTGCAGGAGGAGTTTTCATTATTTCAGTGATCGTTACAGGAACCTTTTCAACATTAAATAAATAAGGTCTGATATCATCTAATGTTAAAATTCCGCGTAATATTTTTTGTTCATTAACGATGGCAAAAATATTTTTATCTCCGTTTTTTACCAGTTCAAACAGGTCCTCAATAGGAGCGTTCTCCTGGATTGTCTGAGAATACCGATCAATAAATTCTTCCGTTTTTAAAGAAAATAATAAATTTTTATCATGCTTATTCGTAAATATTTTTCCCTGATCAGCCATTGATTTTAATTCCGGTGAAATAGGAGAGAACCATTTAGCAATAAGATAAGATAAAATGGAAACAATCATCAGAGGGATGAAGAGATCATATCCAAAGCTAGATTCAGCAATCAAAAAAATTGCAGTTAGCGGGGCATACATTACACCACTCATTGCTCCCGCCATTCCTACCAAAACAAGATTCGTGACCGGAACATCTGTAAAGCCTATTTGCTGACAAATAATGGCAAATAAATATCCAACCGTTCCTCCTGCAAATAGAGAAGGAGCAAAATTTCCTCCGTTTCCACCGCTGAAAATAGTAAAAGAAGTGGCAAAAGCTTTTAACAGAAGAACAAGAACAAGGAAAATGATAATGGTAATATCTTTAATTTCAAAGTATCTGAAAAGGCTGTTTTCAATGATTTGGTGGGTGTCTCCGCTGGTAAAAGCTTTTACGGTTTCATATCCTTCTCCAAATAGGGGTGGAAAAAGCACACACAATAAAGAAAGAACAGCACCTCCAAACATAGCTTTTCTCAGACGGGACATTTGTAGTCCTTTTATAAAATGCTCTACCTTTTGAGAAATAACCACGAAGTATCTTGCATATAACCCAGTGATAATTCCTAAAACAAGATAATAAGGTACATTGCGGTAGTTGAAAGCTTCTCTGGCGTAAAATCTGAAGAGTACATCTTCCTGGAGTAAAATCCGCGATAATAAACTTCCGCAAACAGCAGCAACCACCAAAGGAATAAAATCTGTGAATACAACACCTGTCAGCAATATTTCAAAAGCAAACATAATTCCTGCAATCGGAGCATTGAAAGCAGAAGCAATCCCCGCAGTAGCTCCGGCGGCTAATAGAAGTGTGCGTTCTTTATAAGTAAGCCGGTACGTTTGGGCATAATTGGAACCTATTGCTGCCCCTGTTACGGCAATGGGGCTTTCCAGTCCCGCAGATCCACCAAGTCCTACGGTAATTGCACTCTGAACGATCTGAGAATACATCTTAACAGAAGAAACAATACTGGAGTTCTGGGCTATTTCGTATAATATGGCTCCGATTCCTTTTCTATCCTGTCCCTTAAATAAAGTGAGGACAATACTTGTCGTTAAAACAATCCCCAAAAAAGGAAAAACAATATAAAATAGGATCTGATATTCAAAATGAACTTTTGTCGTAATAAAGTGATGAATACTGTGAACCAAAGTTTTCAACAAAACCCCTGCTAAACCGGCCGTGCTGCCGACAAGAATTCCGGACAACACAAGAAACTGATTTCTGCTGAGCCTGTTATTTAACCAATGAAGAATGAGTTCGTAGCTGCGTGCTTTTTCAAGTCCAAACTTTTGAAAGTCTCTTTTAAACTTTAAAAAGCTTAGCAATTTTTTTTTATTATGAATTTTCACCTGCTTAAATTTGGGAGTATGCAATCAATAGAATGTAAATGTAAGAAATTATATTTTTAATGATTGTTAGGAGAGTATTTTAAATCTAAAACCTCCAAAATCAACAGATTTCGGAGTATAGATAAAGTATTATTAAAAAGCTAGTTAAGCGTATAGTTTAAAATAACAAGCCTCAGGATAAAGTGAACATAATTTTCTTCCGCTTCCTTTCTATTGATCAGCTTGTTTTTATATTCGTAGGATGACAGTACTTGTATAGCCTTCTGATACATTTCAAAATCTTCTCCTTTTATTTTGATTCTGCCGTTACCGTCTTTGGTTTGAATAAGATTATTGTCTAAAGTTCTGACCTTGAATAAGACATGATTGAGTTTTGAACGAGAACGCACTGAACCAGTATGTCTTTCAACAATATTCACTTTGAACGCATCAAATACGATGTTGTTAAAAACGATATTAGAACCGGGGTCCTGCGTATTGAGTTCAAGTGTATAATTCATAAATTTTACTTTTTGCAAATTTACGTAGAAGCAAAAGATTTTCAAAATAAAATGAATAAATCTCTTGAGTATTTTTTTAAGTTAAATTTTAATTCCAATGAAATTTTTTAATAAAGATAAAATTGAGCTTAGGGAATCAATCTGTGAAATGGAAAATATTTTTAATGCAAAAACTCCGGATAATCAATCCGTACACAATATTCACTTCCCAGGTATAACGGGTTTCCATGTTTTTCAGACCAGAATCCGTCCAGCAGATCTTTACTGATACAGCGATAAACAGCTACCCCTTTGTAGATCTTATGATCATCACCTTCATAATTAAAATTGATCACTAAAATCTGATCTTTATAAAAACCTGTGCCGTTCTGTTCATGATCACCAATAATCCATTGCGCAATAATTCTTTTGTTTTCATCAAGAGATAAAGTTAATATACCATGATAAGAAATATGGTTAATTTCTTCCTGATTGCTTCCTTGAATGGAGTAACTGCCTACAAGATCTTCTATTGTCATTGGTTGGTTTTTGATCCACAAATTTAAAAATCTTGTCCTGATATGAAAAATAGAGCTCTGGTTATTATTAAAATTATTCTAATTCCTGAGTTCTTAATAGATTTATTTTAAAAAATTCGGGAACTTTTCTTTTTAATATTAACTTTATTTAACGTTTAAGGATGTAACAAATATTCTCACATTGGTGTCTTATAGTTGGAAACATCACTTTTAATGAAAAATATTATAGCGCCAATCGCTTTATTAATGGGTACTTTAGTGTTTGCCCAAACTGAAAAAGACACTGTAGAATCGAAAGTAAAAGAAATAGAAGCAGTTACTTTTATAGCCAAAAAGCCCACGGTAGAATCTAAAGTTGACCGTACTGTTTTTAATGTAGCAAATAGTTCTATTCTTGCAGGAAACACAACCTGGGATGTATTGCGTATGACTCCCTTGGTAAGCATTGATAATAATGATGCAATAAAAGCGGAGGGAGAAACTGTTACCGTTTATATCAATGACAGGAAAACGGTGTTTACCGGTAAAGAGTTGAAAGAATATTTAAAGACAATTCCTGCCGATAATCTGATGAAAATTGAAGTAATTACCAGTCCGTCTTCACGTTATGAAGCAACAGGATCGGTTATCAATATCGTTTTAAAAAAGCGGGATGATGAAGGGATAAAAGGAAGCGTCACCTTCAATAATAGACAAAATACCAAAAATTCTCAGTACACCAATCTTAACCTGAACTATCATAAGAAAAATTTTACACAAACATTTATCGGAAGCTACAGCGACAATACGAATGTACAGAGCAATTCAAGCCTTTACACATTGTATGATGATAATTCAACCACTCAGATCAATTCCAAAACAATTGGGAGGTATAAAAGTCCGTCTTTTTCTTCAACTTCAGAATTTGAGATAAACAATAAAAATACAGTGGGAGTTATTCTGGAATATTACCAAAGCAATTCAAGCTCTTCTTCTGATGCAGACGGATTAAAAAATGTTAATGGTGAGTTCGATAATTCTTACATCCAAAATCAGAGCTCAAATGGTCTTAACCGTAATTTGGGAACTAATCTTTTCTATAAATGGTACGATAAAGAAAAGAATAAGATTTTAGATGTCAACTTTGGAGCAAATTATTACGGACAGTCGGATGACAGTTACTATCTTAAAGATATTACTTTCCTTAAAAACGGACTGTTAACAAATGAAACAAAGGATATAGGAGTACTCACCGATACGGAAAACAGGAATTATTATATTAAAGCAGATTATACCCAACCGTTGGGAAAGTCCGGGGGAAATTTCGAGATCGGTGGTAAAATGAATTTTAATAATAATGTAATACCAAATAGTTTGTATGGGAATAATCTTGCCGGTTTAAGTAAAAATGATATTTTTCATTATGAGGATAATATCAGCTCAATCTATGCCAACTACAGCAAAACTTTCTTTAAAAAATTGGAAACAAGAATCGGACTTCGCTACGAATATATTGATTATAAAATTCGTCAGGATGTTGCCGGAACTTCAAGAAAAGATTCTTATGGGAAATTTTTACCCAATATTTTATTAAAATATTCCTTCTCAGATAAGTATGATTTGAGCTTAACGTATAATAAAAATATATGGCGACCTTGGTATGCCGAGTTTAACCCATTCCTAATTCCTAATAACGACGGATTCTATAGCCGCGGAAACTTAGATCTGGAACCGAATCCGAGTGACAGGCTGTATATGAAACTTGGAATTTTGAAGAAATACTTTATCTCTGCAAGATATATGTTTACCGATCAGGATTACTGGACAGATTATGTACAGGGAGAGATTACAGATTCTCAGGGTAAAGTACAGAAAATAACTATAACCCAACCTTCCAACTTTGCAGGAAAAGTACATAAGTATTATGTGTACGCGAATACGAACCAGACATTCTTTAAAAATAAATTTACTGTAAATCTTGGTTTAGGTTGGTATTATATAGATAACAGCGATTTTAATCAGAAAAATAATCTTGATGGTAACAAATATATCAGTTATTTAAGTGCTTCAACCAATCTTTCGTATACTAATTTATTCAATAAAAACATTAACCTGAGTGCATGGGTCGAAGTTTCTAACCAAAATAACGGAAACTCCACAACCAATAAGCCCAATGTTTTTCATAATATTTCTGCAACGAAAATATTCCCGAAAACACAAATGGAAGTCAGTCTTCAGCTTATGAATATTTTCCAGAGACCTAATTATGATGCTACAACTTTCATACAGGGAGGAACGTTCAGAAATGCTTCGAAGTGGGATTGGTACGGAGCTTCCATTTCATTCGTAAAACGATTTGGAAACCAGAAGGTAAAAGAAAATACCAAAACCGATGTTGAGAAAAACGGCGGTGGAGGAAAGTAGTTTCGTATTTATATTGAACCGGATCATGATATTCATGATCCGGTTTTATTTAAGCTTACATACAAATACTGTTTTTAATTCTTGTCTTTTAATAAAAGAAAAACGGAGTCTTATTTTTTATCATTTTGAAGATTTTGAGGAAAAAAACATATACGCCAAACCTAATCCCATTCCTGCAAAAATAGCCATGGTTGTTTTTCTTGAAAGTGTTGGGAGTATAGTCTCACCGTAAATTCGGTGGTGTTCTGATGATGGAGTAAGAACATTCCCGGCATCATTAGGTGCTTTTTTTATTTTCATCAATACTCTCATAGCTGCTGAAGCAGTATTGATAACAGGTTTAGGAAACAATCCATATACATTTTTTAGAACCATCGATGTAAAATCAGGAAAAAGATCTTTTTTAGGATGTTTTGCAAGTTGTACCATCCCTGCGGCAGTATCTCTTGGGTCTGCAGCCAATGGTGGTATTTTGAAATCTAATCCCGAATATTTGGCAGAATGCATATTTCCGGTTGATCTCTGAATTTGCGGATAAAGATTACAAATATGAATATGAGGAAAATCAGATATTTCTCCGTGGAGACATTCCATCATTCCGCGGATTCCAAATTTTGCGGAAGAATAGGCAGCACTGTATGGAGCAGGCATAAAGCCACCGATCGAAATATTATTGATCAGGATACCTTCCTGCTGTTTCTTGAAAATAGGTAAAACACTATAGGCGCCATGCATATACCCGAACAGGTTGGTTTTTATCACCTGTTCGTTTAGTTCCATGGGAATTTCTTCAAACTTTCCGCTTGCCATTACTCCCGCATTGTTTACCCAGATATCGATTCTCCCGTTAAACTGTAAAGCCTTATTTGCGAGATTTTGAACATTTTCAGCTATGGAAACATCAGTAACTACACCCATTGCTGCAACGTCCAAATCTCTACATAGAGATACAGTCTCATCCAAACCTTCTTTTCCTCGGGCGGCAACAACGATGTTACAACCTTCTAGAGCAAATGCTTCAGCAGCAGCTCTTCCTATGCCACTGCTTCCTCCTGTAATGACGACAGTCTTTCCTTTTAAACTTTTTTGTAATAAATCAGCTGATTTCATTTTGTGATTGGTTTTGGTTGATACTTAATACCCACCTATTATTATGCCATTAAAGTACTTAGAGAAATTGATTCATCAATAAGATTTTTATACATGATTAAACCTAAGAGTGATCTGTACAAGGAAGATTTTTATTATTTTTTCTTAAATAATCTTAATTATTGCTAAAAAAAATAAACATGAACTTTTTTGGCACAAAATTTTAATAACACAATGTAACTCATGTTTAATTTGAGTTTTCATGGTTATTAGTTTTTATCCTCAGAATTTCTGAGGATTTTTTTTGTTTATAGCGGAAAAGAGAAAGTAAAATGAAATCGTCTATTTCTTTTTTATCCCAATCATTCGTAGAGCTGTTCGGGTTAGATATATTTCATCAAATGCAGTAAGTGATTCCACATCCTGGAAAGTTGAGAAACTAAGATCGTTTTTATTAAATGACAATTCGATGGAATGATTATAGGATGCAATTATCCTCACCCGGGAATAACCGTTATAATCCACTTTAAAATCTTTAAACAGGCATTGTTGTTCAGCAGCTTGGTATATTCTGTATTCTTCAAATGCAGTAATGTCATTCGCTTCGCCTTTGCTGTTGTGTTCAAGAGCTTTCCAGGAAGTGTAATTTTTGGGCTCTTTTAAAACATTGCCCTGTTCATCTACCGGAACAAACATTCCTAGACGTAAAGGCTTTTTTAGGAAATTGGCATAGTTCTTCATCAGTTTTAATGTTTGAAGATCTGCATATCCTTCGTGAGAATAATATTCTATGACGAACGTAGTCATCGGAATCAGCTTATGAGACGCATCAGGCTGCATAGTTACAAGGGCATTTTAAAAAAAATAAAATTAATATTTTTATTCATTTTATCAAGTCTGATTGGTAAATAATAGCGGATTTATTTTAATGTATTGAATTTTAATGGTTTACTGAGCTGTTTGTAGTCTGTTCCCGATCTGCATCATTTCAAATGAAATTAATCCCTATTTTTGCTGAAATTCATGGGAAAATGAAGAATATGCTAAGCTGGGTTTTAGTTTTATTTCTTACCGTTTCACTTTTAAACAATTGTCTGAGCAATAAAGTTCGAAAAGATAGTAATCAGAAAGAGACCTTCATTGCTAAATTGAGAGAATTGTATGCTTCCGGTGATGCTTCAAAATGGCCTGTTCCGATGCTGGATGAAGAAGCACGACCTTATTTCTCAGAAATTGGTCACCTTCCCGAAGTACAGTTTCCGAAAGATAATATATATTCTTCCGAAAAAGTAATATTAGGAAAAACTCTCTTTTATGATCCTCGTCTTTCAGGTTCTAATCAGATTGCCTGCGCTTCCTGCCATGATCCTGAATTGGGATGGTGTGATAATAGGATGGTTTCTTTTGGGCACGACAGGCAATTGGGAACACGAAATGCAATGAGTATATTGAATACGGCATATGCAACTTCTTTATTTTGGGATGGTCGCGCTGCCTCTCTGGAAGAGCAGTCTCAGATGCCTATTGAGGATCAAAGAGAAATGAGTGAGCATATTGATATGGCAGTTGGAAAAATTGCTAAAATTAAAGGATACGAAATGCTTTTTGAAAAAGCTTTTGGAGATAAAACGATAACAAAAGAAAGAATCACCAAGGCTATTGCCACTTTTGAAAGAACTGTAAAAAGTTCGCCCAGTAAATTCGATCGTTTTATAGATGGTGAAATCAGTCTTTTTACGGATGATGAATTGATGGGGCTTCATCTGTTCCGGACAAAGGCACAATGTGTCAATTGTCATAATTCCGGGTATTTTTCAAATAATCGTTTCGAAAATATAGGAACTTCTTTGCTAAGCTCAGAGCAGGAGGATTTGGGAAGATATTTGGTGACCAAAAAGCCTGAAGACGTGGGGAAATATCGCGTACCTAGTTTACGGGAAGTCGTGAGAACGGGACCGTGGATGCATAACGGATCTTTTACATCATTAGCAGATATTATTCAGATTTATAATAAAGGAAATCCTGAACCTTATAAAAATAGAACTACTCTCTATAACGGAGTGACATTGACTTCTCACAAATCTGATATGCTAAGGCTGTTGGATTTAACAGATGAGGAGATTATGCAATTAGAAGTGTTTTTGGGAACATTGTCGACGAAAAATCAAAGAATTTCGCCTCCTGTTTTACCTAAATAATATGATAAAAAAACAAAACCCACAATCATAATAATTGTGGGTTTTTCGTAAATAAAATATATAATTAAGATTTGGGTGCTTATAATCTATAAGTTAAAGATTTTTATCTTTATGCTTTATAAACTTAATTGTAAAACACGTTGCAAATACTATGCCTGAAATCCCACGAAATTGTGATTTTTCCTGAAATTAATTGATGGAAAATGCTAACAGATTCATTTTCTGCTGAAAAAAATACGATGCTTAAAATTAATTTAAGAATTAAGAAGTTTTTTTAGAAATTATAAGGAACTTTCCGGCTAATAGGAATGCAATGAAAAGAATAGAAGCAAGTGAGCTTATAAAAATATTCCATGAAGTAACATGTAATAAATATCCCGTACCGCTTCCTAAAATACTGGAACCGAAATAATAGAATAACCAATAAATGGAAGTAGCAGAGGATTTTCCGTATTTTGCACGAATAGCAACCATTTGACTTGCCATAGTATGGGCTGAGAAAAACGATAAAGTAAATAGGGCTAAACCAAATATTAATAAAAAAATGTTTTGCGAATAGAAAAGGAACAAAGAAGCAAACATAATTACAATGAAGTATTTCAGAATATTTCTTTTCTCATAGTACTTTGATAAATAACTGGTGAGCATGGTTCCGAAAACTCCGAAAATATACATTAAGAAAATTAAGGCTATGAAATAGTGGCTCAGTGAGAATGGAGGAGCTTCCAACCGGAAACTTAAATAATTATAGATGCTTACAAAAGTGCCCATGATGAGAGCGGCAATACAAAATAAAGACAAGAGAAACGGATCCGAAAGAAATTTTCTCATTTGCTTGATCTTTAAAGAATAATCTGTTCTTTGAGGATGAAAAAAGCGCGAACCCGGAAAAATTTTCCAGAAAGTTAAACCTAATATAAGACTTACTGATCCAATTATCATAACGGCGATTTTCCAACCATACTCTCCTGCAAGAATCGTAGTAGATATCCTTCCGCTCATTCCTCCAATCGTATTCCCGCTCAGATACATGCTAATAGCAAGTGTTACAGAAGATATCTCCACTTCTTCGGTAAGATAGGCGAGAGCAACTGCCGAAACACCGGAAACTAAAAAGCCTTTTAAAAAGCCAATCCCAATTAAAACTTCAAGATTGGGAATCCAAGTAGAAATAAATGTTAAAAGTGCAGAGGAAATAAGAGAAAACACCATGAGTTTTTTCCTGGAATAAGCATCAGCTTTAAAAGCAAAAAAGAAAAGTCCTGTTGCCATTCCGATAGTAGAAGAAGATACTAAAAGAGAGCTGTTTCCTGCTCCTGTGTTAAAATATTCACTTACTAAAGGAAGAAGCGGCTGAAATAGATAAAGCTGTGCGAATACAGAAAGTCCGGATAAAAATATGCCTGTTTTAATAAGTCTGAATCTATAACTTTTCTTGTCTGCTTTTTTTAAGTCGCTCATGATGCTCGTGTTCAAAATAATAGATTTGAAAAGCACAAATTTCTTACTATTTTTTTAATACCAAAAGTAATGAGGTTTGAGAGAATCTATTGATAAAATTGACTGAAGATTTAATTTTTGGACCAAAAGATAATCTAAAAGAAAGTATGTTGTGATTGTGGAAAAAAAAATATTTAATATATTTTGTGAATTAATTATAAATATATAACTATAAATCATATATTTGTAACAAATAACTCCACAAACTAATAACTAAAAATGAACATAGATTTTACAACGGCAACTTTCAAAGATTTTGAAAATATTCCAGGCTTGGATATGATGGATCGTGCTGCTGCTTATTATGATTTCTTGGATTATATGAAATCTAATGGACATCGTTACAGATTACAGAATAATACAGGATGTAGTTCGGTAATGAGCGTTACTGCGGGAAATACCACCAAAGAATTTATAAGCTTTGTTACCAGTGATTATTTGGGCTTTACACAGCATCCTAAAGTAAAACAGGCTGCTATTGAAGGAATAGAAAAGTTTGGTGCAGGTACTGCAGCCACTCCTCTTATCGGGGGATATTATTCCTATCACAAGGATTTGGAAGAAAAAATAGCTTCTTTTTTTGGAAGATCGCAGGACGAAGCAGTGATTTTCACTACCGGATATACCGCAAATAGTGCCACATTACAGATTCTGCTTCAAAAAGAAGATATTGCCATTGTAGACATGGCGGTACATGCGAGCGTATATGAAGGATGTATTTTAACAAATAGAAAAACATTTCCGCATAATAATCTGGAAGCTTTAGAACAGATTTTAAAAACTTCAGAAAACCAATACCGTACAAAACTCGTAGTTATTGACGGAGTATATTCTCAGGATGGAGATACAGCACCAATTGAAGAAATATATAAATTGGTGAAAAAATACAATGCTTATTTAATGGTTGATGATGTACATGGAGTAGGGATTTTGGGAAAAACAGGAAGAGGAACAATTGAAGATACCGGTTTGTTGGATAAAATTGACATCATTACCGGAACTTTCAGTAAGACATTTGGAAATCTGGGAGGATATGTCATTGCTGATAAAAAGCTGACTAATTTTATCAGGTTTCAATCCCGCCAGCAAATATTTTCGGCAACCACACCGCCTCCTACTGCAACGGGGATTATTAAAGCCATTGAATTAATAGACGAAGAACCGCATTGGCGTTTAAAATTGTGGGATAATATTAATTATTTAAAAAAAGGATTGGATGATATGGGATTAGATACCGGAACTACCTGTTCTGCTGTTGTACCGGTGAAAATTGGTGATCCGCATATTACAGGAGATGTGGGAAAACTTCTTTTAGACCATGGGATCTATACCAATCCCATAATATATCCCGCAGTGGCGAGAAAAGATGCTCGTATAAGGATGAGTATCACTGCAACACACGAGAAAGAGCATTTGGACAAAACATTGAATGCGTTTGAGGATATCAAAAATAAATTGCATATTGCAAAAAAATAATAAAAATGCCTAGAAAAGTTGTACAAGGTCCTATTCGAGACAAGGAGAAGACCAAACAAAAACTATTAGCCGCAGTTGGGAAAATTTTGAGAGTGAAAGGCTATTCAGGACTGAAAGTAAGTAAAATTGCTGCAGTAGCTGGCTTTGATAAAAAATTGATTTATGAATATTTCGGAAGCACCGATAAACTGATTGATGAGTATATCAAATCTCAAGATTATTGGAGTAGGGTGAATCAGGAAAACGTGGAAATTGATATTTCAGACGGAGGCAAAGAACTGTCTAAAATTGCCATTCTGAGTCAATATGATAATCTGAAAAAAAATAAAGAGCTTCAAAAAATCATTCTTTGGGGACTTTCTGAAAGTAAACCTATCCTTAAGAAAATTGCGGATGAAAGAGAAGAAATGGGTGAGATGCTTTTTACTAATATCGTAGATCCTTATTTCGGACCGGAAGATTCGGTAAGATATAGAGCAATTGCCGCGCTATTGGTTTCCGGAGCTTATTATTTAAATCTTTATACAGGGCATAACGCCAGCAAATTCTGTGGTATTGATTTGAAAACAGACGAAGGAAGACAGGAAATTGAAAAAGCGATTGTTGATATTATTGATTTTGCTTATCAGAAAAAAGAGAAATAAAACCATTGTTATTTTCTAAGAAAATAATTTTGTGGATAATTTGAAACTTTTACCCTTTCAGATTAAAACTTTATTTCTTATTTTTGACCAATGGAAAATTTTATTGTATCTGCAAGAAAGTACCGCCCGCAAGAGTTTGATACCGTTGTTGGGCAATCTCATATTACAGATACTTTAGAGCATGCGATTGATGAAAACCAATTAGCTCAGGCTTTGCTTTTTTGCGGACCAAGAGGAGTTGGAAAGACTACTTGTGCCAGAATTCTGGCAAGAAAAATCAATGAAAAAGACGGATCCGTTTCAGAAGATGGCTTTGCGTACAATATTTATGAATTAGATGCAGCATCTAATAACTCTGTAGATGATATCAGAGAATTGATAGATCAGGTTCGCTTTGCTCCTCAGGTTGGTAAATATAAAGTATATATTATCGACGAGGTTCATATGCTGTCTTCTGCAGCTTTTAATGCTTTTCTAAAAACCTTGGAAGAGCCACCTGCTCATGCGATCTTTATTTTGGCAACTACCGAGAAACACAAAATCATTCCTACGATTTTATCCCGTTGCCAGATTTATGATTTCAAAAGAATTATCATTGAAGATATTCAGGGACATCTTAGAAATATTGCTCAGAAAGAAAATGTGCAGTATGAAGATGACGCTTTATACCTAATTGCCCAGAAAGCAGACGGAGCATTAAGAGATGCACTTTCTATTTTTGACAGGCTTTCCACTTTTTCCCAGAAAAACATTACACTGGCTAAAGCGGCAGAAGTATTAAATATTCTGGATTATGACCAATATCTCAATATTGTTGACTTAGCAAAAGAAAATAAAATTCCCGAAGTATTATTCTCTTTCAATGAAATTGTAAAAAAAGGATTTGATCCGCATATTTTTATTGCAGGTTTGGGAAATCATTTCAGAGACTTGATGATGGCTCAAAATGCTTCTACAATAGAATTAATAGAGGTTGGCGAACAAACAAAAGTAAAATTTGTAGAACAGGCTCAAAAATGGAATGCTCAACAATTAATAGACGCTATTGAAATATGCAATCATGCGGACATTAATTACAAAAATTCAAAAAATCCCAGACTTACTGTAGAGATTGCCTTAATGCAGTTGGCTTCCTTAACGGCTAATGGAGACATTGTAAAAAAAAAAAGTTCATAATATTAGCTCCGTTTCTTGAAGAAAAACAGGAAGTTAAAATTCCAATTCCGGTACAATATCAAGAAATAAAAGAAAAAAAAACAGAGACGGTAGCTGTAGCTTCTGTGGCGGAGGAAAATGTCATCATTAAAACTTCAAAACCTTTATCAAAACGTCCGTCATCATCAGGATTCAGCATTAATTCTTTTCTGAATCAGGAAGAAAAAGTTGAAGTAGATGAGAATGTAGCGGTAAAAACCGAAAATCTCCCACAAAACCACTTCACGGATACTGATCTTCAGATGGAATGGAATCTGATGCTAAAACAATTGCAGAAGAAAAATTCATTTATCTTCAATGCTGTGAAAACTTTCAAAATGTTTAAGTCGGGTGAACATCAGATTACAGTTTCTTATCCTTCAGATTCTGCAAAAGTAGAGTTTGATAAAATAAGTGGTGAGTTTTTTAATCATTTTAAAAGAAAAGTTCATAACTATTCCATTGAAATTGAATATAAAAGAGATTTTGAAAATCTGAAAGTGGAGGTCATGACAAAAAGAAAGATTTTCGAAAAATTTACAGAAAAAAATCCTCTTTTAAAAGATCTTGATGATTTAATGAGGTTTGATTTGACATAAATTTTATATATTTGTCAAATATTTGAACGGAAAATCATTTTTCCACAATTACAAATTAATAAAGAATAGCTAAAATAGACGCTTTAACAATGAAAATATTGTTTACACCTTACCAGTCTACTTTTGCACCCGCTGATTATTTTAGCGGTTATTTTAGCTTTTCGTTTACCTATTTTAGAAATTTCAGAAATTATTACCGATTTTATTGGTATTGCTAATCTGAATTTCTTTCTCAAAAAATACAGGAAAACTGAAATTATCTTCATTTAAATTCCTGATTCCTTTAAAAATTTTAACGGCATTTTTTGAAAAGAATTATAAAGTAACTTTATAATAATGCATTTCCTATGGATATTAACAAACAAAAATAAAATAGAATAAAGATATGAACTTAAAAGACTTGAAAAACGAGTGGATTAATGACTTCGCTCAACCGATGATGATTGCCGGACCATGTAGCGCGGAAAGTGAGGCTCAGATGTTGGAGACGGCCAGAAGAATTAAAGAAACCAATGCGCAGGTTCCCATTTTCCGTGCAGGAATCTGGAAGCCAAGAACAAAACCGAATGGGTTTGAAGGAGTAGGAGTAATTGGTTTGAACTGGCTAAAAAAAGTAAAAGAAGAATACGGATTCAAAACGGCTACCGAAGTTGCGAATGCTCATCATGTATTTGCAGCATTGGAAGCAGATGTAGATATTCTATGGATTGGAGCTCGTTCTACGGTAAACCCTTTCACAGTTCAGGAAATTGCTCAGGCATTGAGAGGAACTGATAAAATTGTGTTGGTGAAAAACCCGGTAAATCCGGATCTCGCTTTATGGGTCGGAGCTTTAGAAAGGCTTTTAGGGCAGGGAATTACCAACTTGGGTGTTATTCACAGAGGGTTTTCCACTTACCAGAAAACAAAGTACAGGAATAACCCAAACTGGCAGATTGCATTGGATTTCAAAAGCCAGTTTCCGAATATTCCTATGCTGATAGATCCTTCTCATATTTGTGGAAACCGAACAGGTTTGGCAGATATTACCCAGGAAGCATTGAACGTTGGTTATCAGGGAGCCATTATTGAAACACACAGCAATCCGGATGAAGCTTGGAGTGATGCTTCCCAACAAATTACACCGGAGGTCTTGGCTGAGCTGATTGGTAATTTAAAAGTCAGAAATTCTGATTTAGCAGGATTTGAAGGAGAAATGGGAAGACACAGAACGTTGATCTCCGATCTTGATTTTCAATTAATTGAATTGCTTTCTCAGAGAATGAAAATTTCCGAAAAAATAGGTAAGCTTAAAAAAGAAAATGATATTGCGATTTTCCAGCCGGAACGTTGGAAGGTAATTACGGAATATGCTATTCAAAAAGCACTGGAAACAGGAATGTCTCAGGAATTCATTGAAAAGGTCTTTAAAGCGATTCATGAAGAGTCTATTGAAGTTCAGAATAATATTATGATCAACAGGTAGTAGTTTTAGATTTTATAAATAAGGCTTGGTATTTTAGGGAGAAATTGTTTACACAATTCTGTTCTCTAATTCCAGGCCTTATTTTCTATCTTCTAATTCCTTATATTTGCAGCAATATTGTTTATGAAAGGAAAAGTCATTAAATCTACGGGAAGTTGGTATCAGGTTTTAGAGCTGGAAACCGGAAAAATTTTTGAAGCCAGAATTCGTGGGAAATTTAAATTGATTAAAACCAGACTGACCAATCCGCTTGCTGTAGGAGATTTTGTAGAATTTCAGCTGGAGCAGGATAATATTGCATGGATTACAAAAATAGAGCCTCGCAGAAATTACCTGATCAGAAAATCTGTAAACCTTTCAAAAGAAGCCCATATTATCGCTTCAAACATTGATTTGGCATGCTTTATTTTTACATTAAAACATCCCGAAACCTCATTGGGGTTTCTTGATCGGTTTTTGGCATGCTGTGAAGCTTACAATATTACTCCGCTGATTTTATTTAATAAAATTGATGTTCTCAATGAAGAAGAAATCGAAATTGTAAAAGACATAGAATTCCTTTACAACGAGATTGGATATCATTCTCTGGAAATTTCTTCCTATTCAAAATTAAACCTGGATCAATTACAGGATTTTCTTAAAGACAAAACGTCAGTCTTTTTCGGACATTCGGGATGTGGAAAATCTACTTTGGTAAATGCTTTACAGCCAGGACTTAACTTAAAAACTTCAGAGATTTCAGATACCCATTTAAAAGGAAAACATACGACTACTTTTGCTCAGATGCATTTTTGGGACTTTGGCGGGAATGTGATCGATACTCCCGGTGTACGTGAATTTGCCATGATTGATATTGAAAGAGAAGAAGTACAGCACTACTTCCCGGAAATTTTCAAAAAAAGGGAAGAATGTAAATATCATAACTGTCTTCATATTAATGAGCCGAAATGTGCCGTTTTAGATGGTTTAGAAACCGGTGAGATTCAACATTCCAGATATTCTACTTATTTAAAGCTGATGGATGAAGCAGAAGAGGCTTCTTTAAAATAAGTTTTCGTTAATTTTTTTTCGTTTTTATTATATTATTGATTCATAATGAAGCAATAGTTAAATTATTGTGTTTTTATATATTAATTTTATTGCGAAATTATCAATAAAATCCCTTTTTATTTAATGATATAAAAAAACCCAGCCGAAGCTGGGTAAAAACTAATAACCATGAAAACTCAAATTAAACATGAGAATCGGAATTGAATAAACAATTACTGTGCCAAAAAAACGATTGCGAATTATTCAAAAAGTTAATTTTATGTTAAAAAAAATTTAAAATTAAAATAGGATATTTTTTTGTAATTTTGGTCACTTAAAAAAATATAATATTTATGTCTAACATTACATTCACTATGATTAAGCCGGACGCAGTTGCAGATGGACATATCGGTGCGATATTAGGTAAAATCTCTGAAGGAGGCTTTAAAATTAAAGCTTTGAAATTGACTCAGCTAACAGTTGCTGATGCTAAAAAATTCTATGAAGTACACGCTGAAAGACCATTTTATGGAGAATTAGTAGAATTTATGAGCTCAGGTCCAATTGTAGCTGCTGTTTTAGAAAAAGAAAACGCTGTTGAAGATTTCAGAACTTTAATTGGTTCTACCAACCCTGCTGAAGCTGCTGAAGGAACAATCAGAAAAATGTTTGCAAGAAGCATTGGAGAAAATGCCGTGCATGGTTCAGATTCTGATGAAAACGCTCTTATTGAAGCTCAATTTCATTTTTCAGGAAGAGAAATTTTCTAAGAAAAAGATTTTAAAATAAAAAGTCCGGAGAATTTTCTTCGGACTTTCTTTTTTATAAGGATGCGGTAAAAATTAGAGATTACTTTCTACAGCTTTTACTTTTTCACGGTATAATTCTACAGGCTTATCAAGTAGAACAGCAATTACAGTCATGTTCTTATCTAATCTTTCTTTGGGAACATCTATATAAATAATTCCGGGTCTGTCACTCCAGTAAAGTTTGTTGTAAATATTGTGGTTGATCATAGATCCTTCTCCCACGATGCGAATCCTTGAAATTCCGTTTTTGATTCCTTTTAATGCAACAGGACCTGTTGGAACTCCTTCCACAAAAAGATAAACAGTCTGCCGATCTTTTGACAGGGTGCTCATACCTGAATAGTGTCCGTTCGGTAATCCTTTTTCAGTTTCAAACAGAGCTTCGGCATGTTTACTGACCCAATTTAAGGTCTCTTTATTTGTTTTTGAAGAAATTGGAATTTTCATGTTCAATCCATCGTTGGTTAAACCTGAATGATTGAAAATATTTTTTCCTTCATATAATTGTTCTGTTGCTTCATAAACAGAGTTTTTAGAATTTTTGTCTGTCAGGATTTTCTGTAGAGAAAGATTTTCTTTTTTAATAGTATTATTGGAGAAGCTAATTTTTTCATTAAAACTAACTTCTACAACCGTTACGTCCTGATCAAATTTTACATCCGTAAAATTTATAACTGTGTTTCCATACTTGTCAGTTTTAAATTCAACTTTACCAGTCTTGTCACCAATGATTTTTGCAGATACAGGGGTTGAATGTAAGCCATAAATTTTCGTAAAACCTTTAGCTTCTTCCAGATAAAGGAATAGTTTTTTCCCGTCTTTTGAAATGGCAGATTTTCCTTTGTAATTTTCAAATGGCAGTCCTTTTCTCGTTTCGTAGATAGCTTCTTTGTATTTTGAAGTCCATCTCCCGAGGTTTTTCAGAATTTCTACTTGTTCAGCAGGAATGTTCCCATCTGCTTTAGGTCCTATATCCAATAGTAAATTTCCGCCCATGCTGATAACATCTGCTAATGTTCTTACGATCATATTAGGAGTTTTATAATGGGTATCAAAAGGTTGGAATCCCCAGGAATCATTCATCGTATAGCAAAGCTCCCAAAATTCGCTATCAGGATTGATTACCGGAATTCCTTGTTCCGGAGTCTGATAATCACCATGATTATTAAGTCTCGAATTGATAATGATATTAGGATTGTATTTTCTGAGGTTTTCAAGAGTTTCTGTAGCGTGCCATTCTGTTGAAGTATGCTCCCAGTCACCATCAAACCATAAAAGGTCTGGTTGATATTGAGAGGAAAGTTCATGGAGTTGGGTTTGATAATAAGTGATATAATTTTGCCAACGTTGAGTATCATTCTTTATATCATATCTTTTTTCTGTTCTAGTCTTGATGTCATAATAAGGATGGCTCCAGTCAGGAAGAGAATAATATAAGCCTGTTTTTAAACCGGATCTTTTAAGTTCAGTAACGAAAGGAGTCAGTACATCTTTTTTTGCTAAAGAATTCTGAGGAATTGTTGTTGCTTTCTCAGCTTTAGAATCCCAAAGAGCTACACCGTCATGATGTTTTGTAGTAATTACCGAATATTTTGCTCCGGAATCTTTAATCAGTTTTACCCAACCTTCAGGGTGGTATTGTGAAGCAGAAAACCCGTTAAGCTGCTTCATATAATTTTCATGGTTAATGTAATTATTAAAAAAAGACCAGGATTCTGAAATGCCATTTACCGAATAAATTCCCCAATGAATAAAAATTCCCAGTTTAGCATCCTGGAACCATTCCATTTTTTGACTATCAGATGAAGCATCCTGAGCTTTCAAATAGGGAGTTGTGAGAAGTATACTTAATAGAAAAATCTTGGTGAATTTATTGTTCATTGTTTATTTTTTGCTAAAATAAGGAAAGTAGCCATGTTGTAAAAACATGCTTATTGTTCAAAAGAAAACCGTAAAAATACGGATGAAAATTTCCGTGTTTTTACGGTGTTTTAGATTGATATTTATTATGAAATTTGCATAATGATTATCGTGGAAGATAATTAATGCACTAAAACTAATGACGATATAAAACTCTATTTTTGGGGAATGATAAAGGCAACCGAAAGGTTGCCTATTTGTTTTATATGTAAATCAACTTAGATCTTTAACAGTTCAATTGTCTTTTCAGGATTTTCAGTTGAAAATACTGCATTACCGGCAACCAAAACATCAGCTCCTGCTTCGAATAGTTTAGAAGCGTTGTCGAGATTCACTCCTCCGTCTATTTGAATAAGGGCAGTAGAGTTGTTGCTTAAAATCAAATCTTTGGTTTCAGCGATTTTTTTGTAAGTATTCTCAATAAATTTCTGTCCTCCAAATCCTGGATTGACACTCATTAATAATACCAAATCCACATCAGCAATAATATCTTCAAGCATTAAAACCGGGGTAGAAGGATTTAAAACAACTCCTGCTTTTGCGCCTAAGCTTTGAATATGATGAATGGTTCTGTGAAGGTGAGTGCACGCTTCATAATGAACGGAAACCAAATCTGCACCATGATTGATGAATTCATCAACATATTTTTCAGGCTCAACAATCATTAAATGTACATCTACAAACTTTTTAGCATGTTGCTGAATTGTTTTCATCACTGGAAAGCCAAATGATATATTGGGAACAAATCTTCCATCCATTACATCAACATGGAGCCAGTCAGCTTGCGAATTGTTTAGCATTTCGATATCTCTTTGCAGATTCCCAAAGTCTGCGGATAAAAGGGAAGGAGCTATAAGCTTCGTTTTCATTTTTACTTTTTATACTTTACTTTTATTTCTTTATTAATGATACTTTAGTTTCATTTCCGGCTGTATCCTTAGAAGTGTTTCGTAGATAAGCTTTATTAAGTTGGCTACATCTTCTTTAGAAACCATTTCTACTGTGGTATGCATATAGCGCAAAGGTAGGGAAATTAATGCACTTGGTACACCACCGTTAGAGTGGGCAAAAGCGTCCGTGTCTGTTCCTGTAGCTCTGCTCGCGGCAGCCCGTTGGAAAGGAATTTTTTTTGTTTTTGCAGTATCAATAATTAATTCTCGGATCGTGTGATGGATACTCGGAGCAAAGAAAACAACAGGACCTGCTCCGCATTTTTGATCGCCTTCTTTTTTCTTTTCAATCATTGGAGTGGTTGTGTCGTGGGTAACGTCTGTAACAATTGCGATGCTGGGTTTAATGGTATCTGCAATCATATCCGCTCCGTATAAACCGACTTCTTCCTGAACGGAATTGGTAATGTATAAACCGAATGGAATTGTTTTTTTATTCTCTTTTAAAAGTCTTGCCACTTCAGCAATCATAAATCCTCCGATTCTGTTATCCAGAGCACGGCAGACAAAATACCTGTCATTCATTTCAAAAAACTCATCCGGATAAGTAATCATACATCCTACATAGATTCCTAAATCTTCCACCTCTTTTTTAGAAACAGCACCACAGTCAATAAAAATATTTTCAATCTTTGGAGTAGGTTCATTTTGATTGGCGCTTCTTGTATGTATGGCCGGCCAACCAAAAACACCTTTCACAATTCCTTTTTCACCGTGGATGTGAACCACTTTTGATGGGGCAATTGTTTGATCCGAGCCGCCGTTTCTGATCACATAGATCAAACCGTCATCTGTAATGTAATTTACATACCATGAGATCTCGTCTGCATGTGCCTCAATTACCACTTTGAATTCTGCTTCTGGATTGATAATTCCGTAACAGGTACCATAATGATCAACTTCTATTTTATCAACATAAGGACTTATATAATCCATCCAGATTTCTTGTCCTTTATGCTCAAAACCAGTCGGGGATGCTGTATTTAAGTATTTTTCTAAAAACTTTAAAGATTTCTTTTCAAATTTCATAAAAAAGGAATGATTTTTGTAAGTAATTTTTGTTCTAATAAGTGTAAAAATAATGAATTTTAATAAAATTATTTGCCTTTTTATTTTCTTTTTTGGAGTGGGTGTTTTCGGGCAAAAAGATTCTCTCAGGAATATTCCATTAAGTCAGTATCCACCTGAATTATTAAAAGTAGATGAATTTGGTAATAAATATTATTATGATGAAAGGCAAAAAGCCAAGTTTTATGAAATAAATGGTGAAACAGTTGTTGTAATGGATGAATTGACGTTATTAAACAAACCAAAGTTTAATAACCAGTTAGATAAAAACTATTATTACTTTCTTAATAAAAAGCTATACAGGGTTTATCCGTTGTTTGTAACTGCTTTAAGCCAATATCGCGATATTCAAAAGGAAATGACTAATTTGGATACCAAGGCGAAAAGGAAATATGTAAGAGACAGACAAAATATGCTTGCCGATCAATATGAGAAACAATTGAGAGATTTAACAACTACAGAAGGGCAGGTTTTTGCTAAGCTCATGAATAGGGCAACTGGCCAGAATGTATATGAAATTATAAAAGAGTTAAGAGGAGGGTGGAGTGCATTTTGGTGGAATGTAAAAGGAAAAATGGCGGATATTGATTTGAAAGATCAGTATAATCCGCATGTGAATAGAACAGATGAATTCTTAGAATCACTTTTGCAGTCTAACTGGAATTCAGGTTTTCTTCAACCTTATCCCGGAGCATATCAGTTCAAAGTAGGAAAGTAATAAAATCGAAAAACATAAAAAAATCCTGTAAATTTATTTACAGGATTTTTTCTTTTAATTTATCAAATACTATCTTATCAATAGGTAAAGGAAATGGATTCCCTGGTTGGTCAATATCAATCCATTCTGTTTTTTCGATACAAGGATCAAGAATTAAGAAATCTTCTTCATTAATAATGTTCACAATATAATATATAGTAAGCAATTGTTCGTTTTCTCTGAAGCGAGAAACTAAAAAGTCCTCCTGAGTATAAAAATGTTCTTTAATTTCTACTTTTACATTGAGCTCTTCTTCAAACTCACGATGAAGGCATTCTAAAACTCCTTCTCCGTATTCCAATCCTCCACCCGGAAATTTCATTAAAGCTTCGCCCGCATACTCTTCAAACAAGGTTAATACTTTTTTGTCTTTTACAGCACAGGCATAAACTCTAATGTTGATCTTATCTATCATATATAATAATTTGTAGAGCTAAAATAAGGAAATTTATAGAGAAGTTAAAGGTTAGAAGTTAGAAATTAGTTGGAAATGTGTTCTCATTAGAGGTGAGATTTTACTAATTTTTAACTTTTATAATTTAATAGCATTAATCATTTCTCTTTTTCCCGGAGGACCTTGTTTCTTCTCTACTTTAAAATTTAGCTCCTGAAGTATTCTTCTGACACTTCCTTTTGAAGAATAGGTTGTTAAAAGCCCGTTAACATCCATTGTATTGGCTACCATTTCAAATAAAGGCTTCTCCCAGAGATCAGGCTGTACTCTGGCTCCGAAACAATCGTAGTATACAAGGTTTATTTTAGGTAATGCAATGTTTTTCAGGTCGAAAAAATCACATTTTATCTTTTTAAGGGTAAATCCTTTAGTAATTTCTACTGATTTTTCCCATTCTGCACTGTGAATTTTTTGATAAATATTTTTTAATTCCAGATTATCAAAAAGTTTAAAATAAGCCAAATCGTTAATTTCGGATTCATTTATGGGGTATTTTTCCAGTGAAAAATAATTGATGATATGATTTTTGTCAGTTTTTAAATATTCATTAATTGTTACTAAAACATTTAAACCTGTTCCAAAACCGAGTTCTAAAATATTAATTTCGTAATCATTTATCAAATTTAATCCATTTTTAATAAACACGTGTTCGGCTTCCTGCAGTGCACCGTGGTGAGAATGGTAGTTTTCATTTAATTCATTGATAAATAATGTTTTACTGCCGTCGTTTGTGATTTTTATTTCTCTTTTCAAGCTATTTTTTCACAAATTTACTCTAAAATTTTTATATTTAGAAAATTATGTTAAATTTGTAGAACATCATAAAAAATTTTAGAAATGATAATTCAAAAAACTGAAAACTCCAGAATTTCTACATTCGACCCAACTAATTTTTCTTTTGGAAATACTTTTATCGATCATATGGTGATTTGTGAGTATGAAAATGGGAAGTGGGGTGATGTGAAATTAGTTCCTTATGGTCCGATACCATTTACACCAGCAATGATGGGCGTAAATTACGGACAGGCTTGTTTTGAAGGTATGAAAGCCTATAAAGACAAAGACGGACAGGTTTTCCTTTTCAGGCCTGAAAAGAATTTTGAACGTATCAACAAATCAGCGAAACGTCTTGCTATGCCTGAAGTAACGGAAGAAATGTTTTTGGATGGGTTGAAAGCTTTGGTGGATATCGACAGAGATTGGATTCCTCAGGGTGAAGGGATGTCTTTATACATAAGACCATTGATTTTTGCTACGGAAGAAGCATTGAAAGCAAGAGTAGCTGACAAATATATGTTTGCAATTGTAGCGACACCCGCAAAAATGTATTATACTGAGCCTGTTTCTGTGAAAATTTCTGATCATTATTCAAGAGCTGCAAATGGTGGAGTAGGTTCTGCTAAAGCAGCAGGAAACTATGCTGCCTCTTTCTATCCAACCCAGTTGGCGATTGAAGAAGGATATGACCAGATTATCTGGACAGATGATGCTACTCATGAGTATTTCGAAGAAAGTGGAACAATGAATGTGTTTGTAAGAATTAATGATACTATTCTTACACCACCGACTTCTGAAAAGATCTTAGATGGTGTTACCAGAGATAGTTTCATTGCTTTGGCAAAGAAAAGAGGATTTGAAGTGAAAGTTGAGCCAATTAAAGTAAAAGATGTTGTAGAAGCTCAGAGAAATGGAACTTTGAAAGAAGTTTGGGGAGTAGGAACAGCAGTTGTAACAACGGTTTTCGAGGCTTTAGGATATAATGGTGAAAAATTAGAATTACCAAAACTCTCTGCTGAAGAGAGCTATGCTGAAATTCTGAAAAAAGATTTAGTGGATTTACAGACAAATCTTTCTGAAGATACATTCGGATGGAGAGTATTGGTAGATAACGTATTAGAAACTGTCTAGTTCAATTCAATAAAATCTATATGAAGTCGGGAGTATCTCCCGGCTTTTTTGTTTTTAGTTAATTTGTTTTTTCTGCCATTCTGAAAGGAATGAAATGAATTGAAGAATCTTTGGTTTTTAAGTATCCGAGATTCTTCCTTCGTCAGAATGACAGTTAGAAAATAAAAGGCTGTAACAATTTAAGATTAAACTCTTTTAAAAGTTGCAAAACTTTTATTTAATAAGTTCGCGAACTTTTGTAATTAATTCCCGAAATGTGTATTTTCGCAAATGTTTATGAAAAAAATACTCTTCATATCGGTATTGGGCTTATTGAGCTGCAATAGAAATACACAACAGGCGCATCCTCCTGTAGGCGGTGTCTTGAGTAAAAGTGATCTGGATATTTCAAGAGAAAGAATGAAAAACCTGAACACTTTAGAAAGAAACCAGATTCAGGACTGGATTGGTGGACAAACTGAAAAATTTTATCCCACACAGCTTAATTACTGGGTAAATGCTGAGGGTTTTGATAAAAGAGCAAAAAGAGCGGATGAAAGTCTTATTTCTTACTCTTATAATTTGTATGATTTTGGTCAGACCAAAATTTATGATCAGCCTGTGGAAAGGAGAGAAGCTAAATTCGGACATTTTGATGAATTAAAAGCGGTAGAAAATGCTTTACGGTTTATACATGATGGTGAGGAAGTTACACTTTTGGTTCCGTCTTCTCTGGCTTACGGAACTTTCGGGGACGAGAAGAAAATTGATAACGATATCCCTTTAATCATAAAATTAAAAGCTTTATAATAAATGAAATTGTTTAACAAGAATATAATTCTGGCAGCGGCAAGTATTTCGCTGATGAGTTGTACCCCAATTTATAAAAAAATGAACGTAGACAAAGAAACTTACGAAGGTCTTAATGACGGACTTTATGCCAATCTTCAAACAACAAAAGGAAACCTGATTGTAAAATTTGAAGATAAAAAAGCACCGGTAACTGTAGCAAACTTTATTGGCCTTGCAGAAGGTAAAATCGACAACAAAGCCAAAGCGAAAGGAGTTCCTTACTATGACGGAACTATTTTCCACAGAGTGATTAAAGATTTCATGATTCAAGGGGGAGATCCTCAGGGAACAGGTATGGGAGATCCGGGATATAAATTTGAAGATGAAAAAAATGATCTTAAACATACCGGAAAAGGAATTCTTTCTATGGCAAATTCAGGACCTAATACGAATGGTTCTCAATTCTTCATTACAGAAGTTGCGACACCTTGGTTAGACGGAAGACATACGATTTTCGGAAAAGTAGTAAAAGGTGAAGATGTAATCGATGCAATTGCAAACGTAGAAAAAGGCCCTCAGGATAAGCCTAAAACAGACATTGTTTTAGAAAAGGTTTCTGTTTTCAGTAAAGGTGATGAGTATAAAAACTATGATCCGGCAAAAACTTTCAACGAAGGGAAAGCAAAAATTGCAGAAAACAACAAAATTGCTATTGCTAAAGAAGAGGCGGACAAAAAGAAAAAAGAAGAAGAGTTTAAAGCAAATCAGGAGAAAATGGTTGAAGATTTAAAAGCCGGAATGCAAAAAACTGAATCTGGTCTTTATTATAAAATCACAAAAACAACTGATGGGAAGGCTCCAAAAGCTGGTGATAATGTATCTGTACATTATGCCGGTAAATTGGTTGACGGAACTGAGTTCGATTCTTCATTCAAAAGAAATGAGCCTATCGAAATTCCGATTGGAATGGGTAGAGTAATCAAAGGATGGGATGAAGGAATTCTTCTCTTAAAAGAAGGTGAAACGGCTACTTTATTGATTCCGCCTGCAATGGGATATGGAGAAAGAGGAGCTGGAGGAGTAATTCCGCCAAATGCATGGTTGGTTTTCGATGTTGAGCTTGTAAAAGTAAAATAATCGAATCTTAAAAAATATATTGAAGCCGTCCGTAAGGATGGCTTTTTTATTTAATTGAAAAGTACACTTTGTAACGAATTGTCTTAGTGCTACGACAGATGTATTTAAAAAATATAATTGAAAAATTAGCGATGATGAAAACTAAATCCCTTTTATTTTTATTCGTTCTGTTATCATTCATTTCTTTTGCGCAGACAAAAGTGAATACAGATGATTTAGCAATAAAGAAAAACCTTACTTATTTTGTAAACAGTATTAAAACTAAAAAAATAGATCAGGCGGTAAACTGTATTTATCCTAAATTTTTTACGATCGTTGCTAAAGAGCAAATGACTCAGATCTTAAATCTGACCTACAATAATCCGTTCATGAAGATTGATGTTCAGGATTTGAAATTTGGAGCTATTGAAATACCAGAATTAATTAATAACGAATATTTTTCCATTACGAATTATTCTTTAATGCTGAAATGTAATGTGAACTCAATGAATGATGAGATGAAAAAACAGATGAACGCTGCTCTGATAAATAAATATGGTAAAAATAATGTGAAATATTTGGCTAACGAAGGTTCATATTTGATTAATGCCGGAATGAAGGCATGTGCAGTATCCAAAGATAGAAAATATTGGAAATTTGTAATTCTTGAAAAAGAATATAAAACGGAATTAGCAAAAATACTCCCCAAAAAAGTTCTGGATAAGATCTAGGTTTGGTATGAATAAAAAAGCCCTTTCTTATTTTCAAGAAAGGGCTTTTTTTATTCAATTTGATTCAGGTAAGTTAAGCTTGCTCCTGTTATAAATTCATCTAAAGAAGTATTGTCTTTTGCACTTTTATTGGTGAGCTCAATTAGATAAAGGATAGTGCTGTTAATCCTGTTGTCCTTAAATGTGATTTTGAATCTTTTACTTTTTGAATTAGGATCTGTAAACGTAAGTTCTTTGATATTGACCAGCTTTACATTGTTTACATCGAAACTTGCACGAGGATCCTTCTGAAGCTTTAAAAATCTTTTCTGGGTTTTATCAGTCGTTTCATCCAAGAATTTTTGCATTTGATAATCGGTCAGTAATTGCGGATATATAAGACCTTGTTTTAATAAGGAAGCTATTGTTTTCTCTGACTTATCGTAATAAATAACCTTATCATCAAACTGTACCTGTGTATCTTTTACAGTTATTTTTCCTTCAAATTTTTTATAGTTTTTCTTTTTATATTCAGTTTTAAAATGTTCGGCAATTGCCTGATCTTTGGCGTTTAATGTTTCTGCTTTTTGCCCGAAAGTATAAACAGTTAATGATAAACAAAGACCTAACGATAATAAAAGTTTCATAATTTAATTTTTAGGTATTATAAGAATTCTATAAAATGTTTTTCAGGCGGAGATATTGAATTAACATGATGGTTTTAGCATCTTTAATACCTCCTTTATCAATCAGACGAAGTGCTTCTTCAAAAGAAAGCTCCAAAACCTCAATATTTTCACCTTCTTCCTCAAGTCCGCCTCCGTTAGCTACTTTCATTTCATTTGAATATTCGGCGATAAAAAAATGAAGAATTTCAGTAACTGAACCTGGCGACATATACGCTTCAAATATTTTTTGCACTTCAGAAATTTTATAGCCGGTTTCTTCCTCTGTTTCCCTTTTAATACATTCTTCCGGATGGTCATTATCCAATAAGCCTGCGCAGGCTTCAATCAGCATTCCGTCATCATTACCATTGATGTAGGTTGGTAAACGAAACTGTCTGGTGAGGATAATCGTTTTTTGAATTGTGTTATAGAGTAAAATAACAGCTCCGTTTCCTCTGTCATATGCTTCTCTGCTCTGGATTTCTTTATTACCGTCTTTCTTTTCAATACTAAAGGTTACTTTTTTCAAAGTGTACCAATTGTCAGATAATATTTCTGTACTTTTAATCTTTATTTTTGGATTTTGCATCAATTTTACTTTTTATCTCTTTTTTAATAATAGATTTTCTAAACTGTGTTGTAAACTAGGAAATTCAAATCGAAAACCTGCATCCTGAATCTTCTGTGAAGAAGCCCTTGAACCTTCTAACAAAGCATTTGCTAATTCTCCAAAAATAAGCTTTAATACAAATCCAGGAATATTAGGCATAAATATAGGCTTTTGTATTGTATGGGCTATTTGTTTTGTTAAATTTTTATTAGTTGTGTGCTCGGGAGAATTAGCATTGTAAGCGCCATTTGTCTGAGAGTTTTTTAGAACGAATTGATAAATAGAGCAAATATCGTTAATATGAATCCATGGCATATATTGTTTTCCTGTTCCTAAAGGTGAGCCGATGTAATACTGGATCGGAGGAAGCATTTTTTTTAAAGCTCCTTCTTTTTCTGACAGCACAACTGCGGTTCTTATTTTTACTACTCTTTCGGCTAAATTTTTTTCTTTAAACTCATCTGCAGCTCTTTCCCATAGAATTACCACCTCGCTTAAAAAATCATTTCCGGGACCATCTGTCTCTGCAAATATTTTTTCGGAAGTTTTTGTTCCGTAATAATTGATTCCGGAAGCGGAAATGAAAGATTTAAGTTGTATGTTTTTCTTCCTTAAAGTATTTAAAAGAAGCTTTGCAGAATCAACCCGGCTGGATATCAGTTCTTTTTTTCTTTCCGTAGTCCATCGTTTTTCTGAGATATTGGCTCCGGCAAGATGAATAATATGGGATATGTTTTCAAATGCGGTTTCATCAATTGTACCGTTTTTTACATTCCATTCGTATTCATTTTCATGTTTCTTATTTCGGGTCAGAAACTTTACTTCATATTCGTTTTCAAGTTTTTTTGATAACTCTTGGGCAATCAAACCGCCGGCTCCTGTAATCAGTACTATTTCTTTCATAGTAAATCTTTTAACCTTGATTTTTTACGATAAGTATATAATTATCTTCCAATATTTTATATCCATAATCATAAATGAATTTATATTCCGCTCCGTTTTTATAAACTTTGATATTGGTGAAATAGTTGAAATCAAAACCCAAGCCATCCAGTTTTGATTTTGCGATTTTAGTTTTTCCTTCGGTATTTATATCTGTCAGAATACGGTAATTTTTCCGCAATTTATTGTTGATATTACGCATCAGATTATTAGAATCTTTATTCTGCTTATTATTGTAAGCATTTCTACAAGCATCATTGCAGAATTTTTTGTCGGATCTTCCGATGATTTTTTCTCCGCATTCTAGGCAATTCATAGTGTTTATTTTTTCATTTTGTGTGGATGAGAATGCTTTTTCTTTAATAATCTCTTAAACCTTGTATGGTTGGGATAACTTCTGTTAGGTGTTAAATTATTAAAAAATAAAGCAACAAGCAATAAAATAATACAACCTGATAAAACAGGAGATAAAACGTACCAATACCCTAATTCAGGAATTTTTCCTGTGGAGCTTACAGCAATAAGTGCAGTTGCTCCTCCCGGAGGATGTAAAGTTTTTGTGTACTGCATTAAAACAATAGAAAGAGAAACGGCAAGTGGGGCCGAAAGCCAGATGATATCCGGCACGATTTTGTAAACTGTAACTCCCACCAAAGCCGAGAGAACATGACCGCCCACCAGATTTCTAGGTTGAGCTAAAGGACTTTGTATAGCCCCATAAATCAAAACACTGGAAGCCCCAAAAGAACCGATAAGAAAAATGTTCTCTGTTGCAGATAATGTGTGAGATTGTATAAAAGCAATAATCCCAATTCCAAAAAATGCGCCTAAAAATGACCAAAAATGTTCTTTATAATCTACCAGTGTTTCTTTATAGATTACATATTTCGATACTCTTAATGTTCTTTTAAAGGCCTTTTTCACAACTTTCTTTTGATAAAGATACAAAATATCCGTTTACAAACGACTACAAATGAATTTAAATAATTTTTAACCGACTCAACATACAGATTTCCACAATCTTTGCAACAGAGATTTGAGAAAAACAGTGAGCGTCTCTTATCTGATTGTTAAACATTTAAATAATAAAATTATGTCACTAAGAAACAAAGTAACACTAATTGGTTACACAGGAAAAGAAGTAGAAATTACAAATTTCGAAAACGGAAACACTAAGGCAAGTGTGTCTTTAGCTACGAATGATCATTATACAAATGCAAAAGGAGAAAAGGTAGAGGAAACACAATGGCATAATTTGGTAGCATTTGGGAAAGCTGCAGAGATTTTCCAGAAATATGTTCCCAAAGGAAAAGAAATTGCTGTAGAAGGGAAACTTGCCTACAGGTCGTATGATGATAAAGATGGAATGAAGAAATATATTACAGAAATAAGGGTAGATGAAATTTTGCTTCTAGGAAGTAAATAATATTGCTATTACCAGATCATTAAAATAATAAAAACACCAAATGAAAATTAAAGTTTTAAAAGTGAGAATTGCAGAAGAATTTTTGCGCCTCGATCAAAAAAATATAGATCAGTTCTTGAATGAACATCAAATATTAAATGTTGAAACCGCTTTTGTGCATGATGAAAATTTCTGGTCAGTTATCTTTTATTATGATGAAATTAAAAATCCAGTAGACAGTGTAAAAGATTCTAAACCTGTAAAATATTCTGCTGAAGATGATTTTTTGAATGAAGATGATATAAAAATATTAGATGCATTAAAATTATGGAGATCTGAAAAAGCCAAAGAACAGAATCTACCTTCTTATTTTATTGCTACTAATAAGGAATTGACTTCTGTTGCGAAATATAAACCCGCTAAGAAAGAAGAACTCTTAGACATTAAAGGTTTTGGAAAACATAAAATTGAAAACTATGGAGAAGAAATTTTAGAGATTTTAGAAAGTATATGATTAAATATTGAAATGAGAAGAAATCAGACAAACACAAATGATGATTTATTATTTCCGGAGCCAAAGGATATTTTCTTTGGCTTTTTTGATGACGAAAAGTCTTTACAAATGCTTACTTTTGCATACTCAATCATTTATCAACTATCAATTATCATTTATAAAATGAAACCAAGTTTAGCGAAAGGAACTAGAGATTTTACAGCTTTAGAAGTTTCCAGAAGAAGATATATTATCAATATTTTACAGAAAAATTTTGAATTATTTGGTTTTCAGCCACTAGAAACTCCTAGTTTTGAAAACCTGTCTACCCTGACTGGAAAATATGGTGAAGAAGGAGATCGCTTAATTTTTAAAATTTTAAACTCGGGAGATTATACTTCGAAAGTAAATCTGGAAGATTGGGATAATAAGAATCATCAAAAACTGACTTCTCAGATTTCAGATAAAGCTCTGCGCTATGATCTTACCGTGCCTTTTGCAAGATTTGTTGCTATGAATCACGGGAAATTGACATTTCCTTACAAGCGTTACCAAATTCAGCCGGTTTGGAGAGCTGATCGTCCTCAAAAAGGTAGATTCAGAGAATTTTATCAGTGCGATGCAGATGTGGTGGGAAGTGAAAGTTTATGGCAGGAAGTTGAATTGATTCAACTGTATCTGAAATCTTTTTCACAGCTAAATGTTTCAGTGACCATTCACATCAATAACCGAAAAATTCTTTCTGGTTTAGCAGAATATGCAGGAATCACAGATAAACTGATTGATTTTACGGTAGCCCTGGATAAGTTAGATAAAATCGGAAAAGATGGAGTGGTAAAAGAACTATTAGAAAGAGGGATTGCTCAGGATTCTATTGACAAATTAGATTTCCTTTTTAATCAATCTAATGATGCTTTGGAAAACCTTCTTCAACTAAAAGAAAAATTTACAGGTAATGAAACTGGATTAAAAGGAGTGGAAGAATTAGAATTTGTTCTTACACAATCTCTTAATTTAGGAGTTGATATTCAAAATCTTGTTTTTGATATTACTTTGGCAAGAGGTTTAGATTATTATACAGGAGCTATTTTTGAAGTAAAAGCCGATGAAGCCCAAATGGGATCCATTGGCGGTGGCGGAAGATACGATAACCTTACCGAAGTTTTTGGAGTGAAAAATGTTCCGGGAATAGGAATTTCGTTTGGCCTTGATAGAATTTATCTGGTAATGGAAGAGTTAAACCTTTTCCCTGAAGAAGCAACAGCCAATATTGATTATCTGTTTGCTAACTTTGGAGGTGAAGAGATGCTGGAAGCTTTGAAATTGATCAATCAATTAAGAGAGAAAGGAATTTCTGCAGAGTTCTATCCTGAAAATGCAAAATTAAACAAACAGTTCACTTATGCAGAAAAGAAAGGAATTAAAAATATGGTTTTCTTAGGAGAAGAAGAATTAAGAAACTCAACTGTAAGATTTAAAAATCTTGAAACAGGCGAACAAAAAATAATTTCTCTGCAAGAATTTCTAGGATAAATCAAAATGATAAAAAATAAAATTCCGGCTGATTTTCCAAGAAGTTAGCCGGAATTTTTTTATATATTTTATTTACGTTTTGCTTAAGTTTAGGAGGAATATTCGTACCCCTTTCTCTGCATTGCTGTTTTTTTATCCTGTAAACTTTTTCCGATCGCTTCAAACTTCCATTCATGATTTACTTTGAGAAGCCTTCCTAAAATTAGAGTTGCTTTTTTTACCGAATCATTATTCTTTGGAATCTCAAACTGACAATGTGTTTTTATAATTTGGTGAATATTGCCCTCGTACATCTGAACCTTTACCGAAGGTACCAAAGAAAAATCTATTGTATTAACTCTTTTAGGATTAATATGAAGGTAAAAAAAGATTTGATCAATTTCATTATTTATTTTCTCTAGATTTATTTTGATTAATTTCTTGTCGGGGTTTTCTAAAGAAGAATTGTCGCTCTCCTGATATTTAAAGGCATCATCTTTGGAAGTGAGCTTTCCTAATGGAAAATGATTCTGAATAAGCCAGCTGTTGTATTTAGGAGAATGAATCCAGTCTATTCTGTCTCCATTTTTATCAAACATGATACAAGTTAATTCAAGATCAATTTCGGTTAAACTTTTTTTATTAAAAAGGCTTAGATAAAATGGCAGGGGTAATTTAACTTCTCCCCAACTAACTCCTAAACAGAAGTCGATAAGATTTTGTCCAGTATTTTTTTTAAGAGTATAAAAATCTCCCTTTTTTAAATTTAACATGTGCACGGTTTATTTTTGAATAATGGTAATTTTTAGTTTTTTATAATTTTGATTTAATGGTGTTTGCTACAAATTTATATATTTTTTTGCTTATAAACCTGTGAAATTATGTAAAAAAAATGTGAATTTTTACAATAATGAAAATTTTTTTCATTAAATTGTGATATATTTATTAAAATTAATAAAATGTTTTTATAATTATTATAATGAGGAATTATTTGGAAATCAATAAAAATATTGGGATACAAAAGAAGAGTTGAATCTACAGTCTGATTTTTATTTTGTATATGAATTTTCCGAAAGGCATAGAAAAAGACTATCTCTCTTTTGAGACAGTCTTTTTTTAGTTTCTTAGCAATATAAATCAAAACAATAAAGATGATACTTAACTATAATATTCTCTTTCCATGTTTCTTATTAGTATTAAAATAATAAACTTTTTTGCTATTCGGAAGTTACTTTTCCTAAAAATGTTTCCATTATCCTAAAATGGTCACCCCTTTCTGAATCATTTCATAAATAGCATCTCTTCCGTTGTCTGGTTTTACATTTACAGCACGTGTTCCATTAAAATGCAGGCAAGTTATATAACCGTTTGCTACCGCATCCGTACACGTAAATTTCACACAATAGTCCATTGCCAAACCTGCGATCTCAACCAGTTGAATTTCATGATATTTCAAAAAGTCATCCAATCCGGTTTTCATGAAGTGATTATTGTCCTGAAAGCCGCTGTAGCTGTCAATTTCAGTATTTTTACCTTTCTGAACGATGTGAGTCACTTTCTCTCTGTTTAAATCTTTATGAAATTCTGCACCGAAAGTTCCCTGCACACAATGATCCGGCCACATAAACTGAGGAACACCGTTTAAAATAATGCTTTCTCCCACTTTCCTGTCATTATTACTTGCGAAACTTTTATGATTGGCAGGATGCCAGTCTTGTGTCAGTACGATTTGATCATACTCATTTTCTTCCATCAGAAGATTAATATAAGGAATTATTTCATTTGCTCCAGGAACAGCCAATGCGCCTCCTTCACAAAAATCATTCTGTACATCGACTATTATTAATGCTTTTTTCATATTTTAGGATTCTCGAATTTTTGATAAATTTACAAAAACTAATCTTCAAAAATTTGTCCAAAGCTGAATTTTCGGACAAATCGGCATTTTCACAGCAAAGTCAATGTATTTTCCCCTATTCAGATATCAATAGCTTATCTTTGCACAAAATAAGCATTTATGTCATTTGAATCTCTGGGATTATCACACAATATTATTCGTTCTGTTAAAAAATTGGGGTATTTAAAGCCTTTTCCTATTCAGGAGCAGGCTGTTCCGGTTATTTTACAGGGAAAAGACCTGATGGGAATTGCACAGACCGGTTCCGGAAAAACAGCTTGTTTTGTGATGCCAATTTTAGAAAAATTACAAAATACAGAAGTTAAAAAAGACCGTAATATTCAGGTTTTAATATTGGTTCCTACCAGAGAACTGGCGATTCAGATTGATGAAGTTTTCAGAGCTTTTACGGATAATTTAAAGCGGGAAATCCGTACAATGGCTGTTTACGGTGGAGTTTCCATCAATCCGCAGATGAAAGGAATGCATGGAGTGGAAGTTCTCATCGCTACACCAGGTCGTTTATTAGATCTTATTGATCATAATGCCTTAAGCATTTCCAGGATTCAGCATTTGGTCATTGATGAAGCAGATAAAATGTTTCAATTAGGATTTGGAGAAGAAATGAATAAACTTTTCGCCATGATGCCTGTAGCGAAACAAACAACGTTGTTTTCTGCCACTCTCAATGACAAAGTTTCTGAAATGAAGGAACGTTTATCTATCAACCCTACAATAATTGAAATCAAAAAAGAAGAAATTGAAATTGATAATATTGAACAGTTGGCTTACCATGTTGCCCCTGAAAATAAAGGTCCGTTTTTACGGTATTTAATTAAAGAAAAAAAGGTTGAAAAAGCGCTGATTTTTGTTTCATCTACAAGGTCTGCAGATAATCTGGTAGAAAAACTGAAAAAAAACAAAATAAAAGCGGTGGCTATTCACAGTCAGAAATCACAGGGTGCCCGTAGAAATAATTTAGAAGAATTCAAAGTAAACGGTGCTCAAATCCTGGTTGCCACTGATTTAATTGGCCGTGGAATTCATATTGATGCTCTACCTTGTGTTATCAATTATGAGCTGCCACGTTCTCCTCTGGATTATATTCACCGCATCGGCAGAACAGGACGTGCCCATGAAAAAGGAACTGCGATTAGTATCCTTACCGATGATGAATTACAACATTTCCGGGTGATTCAAAAGAAAATGGGAAAGAAGGTGACTTTACAAAGAACAGAAGATATTAATTTACACGGTTATTAATATCCTATTTAAATAAAAAAAGCTTCAATTTTTATAGAATTGAAGCTTTTTTGTATTCCGAAATTCTCGATTTTTTGATACATTTACAAAAACTAATTCTCAATATTTTGTCTGAAATTTATTTCATGAGTAAATCGACATTTTATGAAAGCATTACCATTGTTTGTGGATTATTTGATACAAGAAAACGATCATGATCTATCGACAAAAATTTTATAAAATTTGAAAATAAATATCGGAATAATGAGCTTTTCATTATTCTTAATAAAGAAAATATTACGGAAATCCGTTATGGCATTCACTTTATAAGATTCCGTAATTTTATTAAACCTACTAAATCAATAATAAATCATGAATGATTTAAATCAAAAAAAATTTCCGATAGGTGAATTTCTTCAGCCTGAAAATATTAGCCGTGAAGCATTGTCTGATGCTATAGATGTCATTAGTGATTTTCCGAAGAGATTAAAAAAACTGATAGAAAACTGGTCGAATGAACAACTGGATACTGCTTACAGAGAGGGAGGGTGGACCGTAAGACAGCTTATCAATCATATTGCAGACAGCCATATCAACAGCTTTACGAGATTTAAACTTGCTTTAACCGAAGAGAATCCTACTATAAAACCTTATGAGGAAGCAAAATGGGCAGAATTGGCAGACAGTGCGACCATGCCTATAAAACCAGCTTTAAAAATGATTAAAGGAACCCATCAAAGATGGTCTGTTTTATTAAAAAGCTTATCTGAAGAACAGTTTAACAGAACTTTTCACCATCCGGAACAAAATATCAATTATACTCTCAAAAACAGTACTGCCTTATACGCATGGCATTGTAATCATCATTTTGCCCACATAGAAAATCTGAAGATCGAAAAAGGTTGGTAAAAAAAACACTTCATAACAAAGTTTTTTTTGATGAGATTAAGACAAGAATCAGCAATCTGTCGGCTGATTCCGAAAAAAAGTGGGGTAAGATGAATGCTGCACAAATGCTGCATCACTGCGATTTGGTATTGCAAATTCCTCTTCAGAAAATTGAACTTCAGAAGATCAATTATATTTTCAGGGTGATAGGAATTATCACAAAAAAAGAAATGCATATTTTTAATAACGGAATTCCTCATAATATGCCTACTTTTCAAAAACTAATCGTTAATTTTGAATGTAGCTTTGAGGAAGCCCGAAACAATCTTTTAAAAACACTGGATTTTTACTGGGATTCCTTTGAAAAGCAGTGTTTACCCAAAGAACATATTCTTTTTGGAACCATGAAGGAAAAGGACTGGGGCTTTTTGGAATATAAGCACCTTGACCATCATCTTAAACAATTTAATGTATGAGTTTTTTTGATAAAATATTCGGAGGAAAGGAGCAAGCAAAAGAGCAGAAATCATTTTGGAATATAATACAATCCGAAGATGATCTGAAAACTGCGCTTGAAAATTCTTATACCCATAAAATTGCCATATTCAAGCACTCAACAAGCTGCTTTATCAGCAAAACAGTCTTGAGGAATTTTGAAAAGGATATAGAAAATCTTGAAAGCATTGATGATGTAGCGAAACTCTATTTTTTAGATCTACTGGCTTACCGGCCACTTTCTAATAAGATTGCAGAAGACCTTGGAATAAGGCATGAAAGCCCGCAACTGCTTGTTATAGAGAACGGAAAAGTAATTAACAACGCTTCTCATCAAAATATATCTATAAATCAACTATCATAATGAAAAATATCAATACTTATTTAGCAAACATTCTCGAAGTTCCTGTAGAAAATGTTAGCGCATGCAGCCTTCATTATGAAGTAAAAAAAGTAGCTAAAAACGATTTCCTTTTGCAATACGGAGAAGTCTGCAGATATAACTTCTTTGTAGAAAAAGGCCTGCTCAAGATGTATTCTATTGATAAAAACGGAAAAGAGCACATCATACAGTTTGCACCGGAAAGTTGGCTGATTTCGGACAGAAGCAGTCTTTATTTCAATGAAAAATCAGTGTATTATATTGAAGCGGTGGAAGATTCCGAAGTGCTTTTATTACAGCCTGATTTCTTTAAAAAACTGGTAGAACAATTCCCGAATATTGCTTCAAAGAATGATATTTTGCTTCAAAAGCATGTAAGAAGCCTTCAAAACAGAATCAATTCTTTACTGGGTGAAACCGCAGAAGAAAGATACCTGAGCTTTATTAAAATGTACCCGGATTTACTGTTAAGAGTTCCGCAGTGGATGATTGCTTCTTATTTGGGCATTACTCCTGAAAGCTTGAGCCGTGTAAGAAAGGAACTGGCAAAAAAGAATTTTGTAACGAACAAATAAAGCATGATGCTTTATTCGAAATATAAAATCATTTTCTTTTAGAGAATGATTTTTTTATGCACTGATTTCAAAGCCAGAATGTTGTTTATTTTCACTCACAAGACTTTTATAATATTCCGATGGTGTTTTTCCAATTATTTCTTTAAAATATCGGTTAAAGGATGATTTAGATTTAAAACCGGCTTCATAAGCAAAGGATAAAAAATTAATATTTTCATCTTTCTCAATAGCCTTATCAACAATATTTTTGAAATACTCAATACGATACTCGTTGATATAGCGGTAGAATGGTTTATTCTTATAAGCGTTCAGCATTTCGCTGATCTGGTATTTGTTAATTTCGGTTTTCAGTGCCAATTGATCGAGATTCAGATCACAATCCCTGTACAGTTGCTTTTGCCTTACCGACTGATCCATCTTTTGCCAAAGCTCACTGAATTTTATTTCGTAATCAACCGTATTTAATATTACACCATCAGTATTAAAGCTATGACTGACAAATAGTTGTTCTGCCTCATTTGAATCAGTTTGCTGAATAGCAACATTCTCGGTCTTTAAGCTCTTTCTTACAATTAAAAGACAGATCACCAATAACAAAAAATATGCGGTAGTCCGTATCGACAGATTGATTATTTGAGCTTCTTCAGGATAAATATAAAGCATTGTTTTGGAAAATATGACTCCGAATTCCATAAAAAGAATACAATAGGAAATTCTGGTAATTACATCATATTCAGCCTTTTCAATCTTAGTTTTTCTGACCATTAAAATACTTTTTAAAGGATAATACAGATTAATTGCAAATATTAAATACAGACTGAAATTATTGTATACATCAAGAAGCCTTTGATCTACATGGTTGAGAATAACAAATACACAGGAAATGGTAAAATAAGCGATCATGAGTACAAAAAGCGGAATGAAAATAAACCACTTACTGGCAACGGAAAACTCCCTTTTCGTTTTACTCAGAGTATATAAATAGATCAAAGGACCGTAACAAACTCCAATGAACGTATTCATCTGCTGTCTGATACTTTCATCAAGGATAAAATTAAAGATAACAAACTTAATCGTCAAATGAACAGCAATCGCTGAAAGCAGAAAAATAAACAGATAATTCGATACTGACTTTCTTTCTCTGAATTGTAACAGCCAAAGCGCCACAAGTGCCTGAAAAGCCCCAATAATAACTATATATTGCATTCTTCCTTAGGTTTTCACAAAATAAATACAAAATCATCATTTCATCATTCATAAGTCTATTATTTATCTATTAAAAATTTTATTCACAATTTAATATTGAGTTCATAAATAAATAACAAACAATTAAACAAATGTAAGTGAATAAAAATCAAATACTTAAAAGTGCAAATCCAACGAGTGGCACGCCACAGGATATGGTTTTTTCCTTCGGACGAATAGAAATGATTTGTGCTCCAAATTTGCAGCAAAAAAATCTATGAACAATTCAATTGGTTTTTCAAAACACAAGTCGGGGATCATACAGATATCTGCTTTTTTCCTAATGGCTTCTTTGGGAACCATTCATGCACAGTCTATCAAAGGAACCATAGTTGGAAAAACAAACGGAGCACTACCGGGAGCTAATATCTCAATTGTAGATGCGGATGCAAAAGCAATTTCATCATTAGACGGAGATTTTAATTTACTTTCTCCAAGATTAGGAGAAGTCAATCTAAAAGTTGAATACCTCGGGTATGAAACAAAAATTTTCCCGATTACAATAAAGGAAGGAACAAATGATATTGGTTATATCACGATTGCTCCTGAAGAAAAGAAGAATAACGAAAAGGTAAGCGATATTCAGCAGGTAGTCATTTCAAGACCGAATGCTTTAACCCAGGCAAAAGCTTACGAAATCAAAAAAAATAACAATGCGATCATGGAGGTGATTGCAGCCGATGCCATCGGAAAACTTCCGGACAGAAATGCAGCAGAAGCAGTGCAAAGAGTTCAGGGTGTGGCTGTCGCAAGATATCATGGTGAAGCAGATCAGGCAACGGTAAGAGGAACTCCTTTTGCATGGACTTCAGCATTATTCAACGGAAACAGGCTTCCAAGTGCGAATGTTTTAGGAAACAGATCTTTCGTTTTAGATGTTATTCCGTCAGAATTGATTCAATTTGTACAGGTTTCGAAAGCCGTAACTCCGGATATGGATGGTGATGCGATTGGCGGAAGTATTAACTTTATTACAAGAACAGCGCCGGCAAAGAAAACTTTAAGCGTAAGCGGAGCAGGAGGTTACAATACTTTTTCACAAAATGCTACTTATAACGGATCTATTGTGTATGGCGACCGTTTCTTCAAAAATAAATTAGGAGTTATCCTTTCAGGTGCAATTTGGGACAGGCAATGGGGAGCGGATTCGTTTGACGTAACTTACAATACAGGCTCTTCCAATAGTGTTCAAAAAAATTCCATCGGTACCGTTATGATGAAGCGATACATGGGAACAAGGAGGACGATTGGTTTAAATGGGGGATTGGAGTATAAATTTAATGCCAATAATAAAATCTACTTCCGTGGAATGTTCAATAAATTCGACGATATCCGTCCGGTTTATGAATCCTATGTAGATTATAACAACAGCCGTTATCAGTATAATTTCAGATATTCTCATTATCAAACCGAATTATACGGAATGGAATTAGGCGGTGAACATTCAATTTCAAAAAAACTGAATCTGGACTGGATGCTAAGTGATTATCAGGCAAAGTATTTTCTTGATACTCCTCCAACCAATGTTACTAAAGGACTTCCTATTGCAACTTTCAGACAAAAAATTACCGGAGGTTTTACCAATCTTTCTAATGACGGGAAACGCTATTGGGGTTTTGATTCACCGAATGGAGTTGGAGGAGAATATTTAGATTACAGTTCAGATATTGCTAATCCCAACGAAGTGATGAGCGCAGATAAATTGTTGCTTTCTCAACTGGTTATTGCAAAATTAGATAATAATGAAAGAGATAAAATTGTGAGACTGAATTTAAAATATGATATTAATCCGAGTATCACTTTAAAAATCGGGGCAAAATACCGTGAAAAGGACAGAAACAGTACGTATGGATACAATGCTGTTTATATACCTAATGCAGCACTGGGAGTTCCAAATTCTCCGGCGTTATTGGCATTGTCTCAGTTATCAACCGATGAACCGCCAAAAGGAACCACTTTCCTGAACGGAATGAACGGAAATTACAGCTCATACATTATGAATGCACCAACTAAAGACCAGCTTTTCCAGATGTATTCTCCTGCATTTTTACAACAATATGGTTTCAGGGACTTTTCAAGCGCAGATGCGAATGCAACCAGTGTTTACACCGGAGAAGAAAATGTTTTTGCAACCTATGCCATGGCAGAGATTAAAGCAAGTGATAAATTTAAAATTGTCGGAGGCTTCAGAAATGAAATAACAAGGCTGACTTTACACGGTTCAAAAGCGACTAAAGAAAATGCGACTTCAACGGTAATCAGCCCGTCAATTGTAGAAAGTAACTATAATGCTTTTCTTCCGATGCTTCATTTACGATATACTATTTCACCAAAATCGAATATCAGGTTTGCTTATACAAGATCATTCATCAGACCTAATTTCGGAGATATGTCACCGGGTTCAAGTATCGACAATACGACAAGCCCGAACAAAATCACGAGAGGAAACCCGGATCTAAAGCCTACTTTCAGTCACAATTTTGATTTGATGGGTGAATATTATTTTGACAATATTGGTATTCTTTCAGGAGGTGTCTTTTATAAAAAAATCTCAGACATCGTTTTTCAGGACACCTCCATTATGAATCTTAGCGGAACAGATTATATGGTAACTCAGGCTAAAAACCTTAAAGATTCCAATCTTCTTGGTTTTGAAATGGGAATCAATAAACGTTTTGACTTTTTACCAGGATTCTGGAACGGTTTCGGGGTAGAGTTTAACTATACATATATTGATTCTAAAGTAGATGTTTCAAGAAATGATACCGCCGGAGCTTTGATCACTACGGACCGCACATCACTTCCTAACCAGTCAAAAAATCTATTTAATACGATTCTTTATTACGAAAGTAACAAAGTAATGATTCGTCTTGCCGGAAACTTCAGAGGAAAGTCTTTAGAAACCATCAACAAGGATCTTGGACCTCAGTATTATATCTGGTCGGATAAAAACTTTACCATAGATTTTTCTGCGAGCTACGATATCAGCAAAAAACTTAAATTATTTGTTGAGTTAAATAATCTAAGCAATGAAAACTTACGACTTTATATGGGAGACAACAAAAAAAGAATTACTTCCAATGAATGGTATGGAAGCAGAGGACAATTGGGAATTCGTTGGCAAATATTTTAAAATTATATGAGAAAATTAGTATTAGCAATGGCTATTATAGCTTTTGGAACAGCAGCAAATGCACAAATTAAAGACAGTCTTCGTCGTGTTGTGAAGATGGAAGGAGCATACAATTTCAGAGATACAGGAGGATACAAAACCTCGGATGGAAAAGAAGTAGCATTGGGGAAAGTATTCAGAAGTGATACTATTGATAAATTATCGGATAAAGATTTACAGACTTTTAAGGATAAAAAAATCGTAACGGTGGTAGATTTCAGAGGGGTTGAAGAGGCTAAAAAAGCACAGGACAGGCTTCCGGAAAATACAAGTTACATTCTTTGTCCGGCTGGAAGCAACAACCTTCCGACTGCTCAGGATATGGCTAAATTTCTGAAAGACAAAAACTTTTTATTCGATATGTACGGCGAAGGCGGATTACCTTATTTCGGAGAAAGATACAGAGCTTTATTTGTTCAGCTATTAACTTTAAAACCCGATGAAGCTTTACTTTTTCATTGTACGGGAGGGCGCGACAGAACGGGAATGGCATCGGCATTATTCCTGAAAATTCTAGGAGTTCCTCAAAATGTTATTGAAAGTGATTATGTAGCTTCTAATTACTATCTGGCTAAAAATCCTACGATGAGAGGAATGTATTCGGGACTGTCAAAAATGTCAGGATTAACGGAAGCAGAAATCAAACAGCAAATGGAATTAAGGCCGGAACTGATCAGAAACTTCTTCGCCGCCATCAATAAAAAATACGGAAGCGTAGAAAACTTCTTTCAGGTTGAAATGGGAATCGGACCGAGAGAAATCGCAGTTTTAAAACAGAAATATTTGAAGTAGCCAGTTTCAATTCATATCAAAACTTAGTTAGATTTTTATTAAAATGAGCCGTGTAGAATTTTCTCACGGCTTATTTATTTTCTGAGATTTTTAAATCAAAACTCTTCTGCAAATCACTCCACGCTCCACCATTGTGAACATTTTTAAAGCCTTTTTCTTTTAAAATACTTTCCACTTTTACACTTCTCAAGCCATGTGAACAGACGGTGATATATGTTTTATCCGGATCAAGCTCAATATATCTTTCCCGGATTGTTCCCAACGAAATATTCTGTGAGCCAGCAATATGCCTGGTTTCGTATTCTTTTTCCGTTCTTACATCCAGAATAATGGCTCCGTTTTTAATTAATTTATCTAAACCGTCATCCAGCGTTTGATATTTATAGACCCGATAGACAACATAAATTACCAAAGCAATTCCTAAAAAAATCAATACATTTCTCATAGCTTACTTAATATTTTTCTGTCAACATAAAATGTTCCAAACGGAATAATACATGCCAAAAGGACTTTCCAGGTTATTTCTTTAAACTTCCATCTTTGTTCCACACCGACACTTAAGGTATTGAACATGAACAACAGAAATAAAGAACCGTGAATAGGCCCCATCATTTTTACAAAAGCGGGATTATCAAATCCATACTTCAACGGAACCGCGATGAATAATAAGGTTAACAATGAAATGCCCTCAAGAATCGCAATAATTCTCAGGCGTCCAATTTTAGTTTTAAACAAATCAATCATAATTATCTGAAATAAGGTCTGTGAGCAAGAGGAGAGAACGGCCACGGAATGGCAATGAAAATAATGAGTAAGGCAATGATAAAATAAATCAGCATAGTTTTAAATTTCTCTTTATCAGTTGGTTTTCTTTTCGAAATTGCTGATCCGATGGTAATTAAAACAATCGAAAGGACCATCAGAAAAATGTGAATCAACCCAAAAAATAAAAGATCAAAAGATTCTTTTGCTTCGTCAAAGTTCTTCCAAAAATATTTAATGATCGGGCTTTGAGAATACAGCGTGATTCCCAGAACCAACTGAATGTGAGCGATGGTTGCCGTCCAATGTCTCACAGAATCATCTGTCTTTGAAAATACTTTATCAGAAAAATATCCTCTGTAAGCTCTGAAAATAGCATACAATAAACTCAGTAAAATCAGCCATCGGAAAGTCGAATGTAAAAAGGTGAGTGTCTGATACATCATCAAATTTTTATGAACCCGACAAAGATATAATAAAAACATACTAATTAGTATGTTTTTAATGAAAAAAATTATTTTAAAGTTTCAAAATAAGACTTAAGTCCTTTTAAATAAATAAGATAAACTGTTTTTGAGTTCTCTAGTTTCCCTAAATTTCTCACGCCCCAATATCCGGACAGAACAAAAACAGCTACTTCTTTTGCATTCACATCTGCTTTTACAATCCCATTTTCTTTCCCTTTTTCAATAGATTCAATCATTGTTTTTTCCCATTGCTGAGAAAGATGATTCAAAGCTTTTGTAAATTCAATATTCCAGGGTGCCATTTCCTGAGTAAAATTGGAAGCAGGACAGCCATATTCAACCTTTAAATTTTCATTTTCAATCAGTAAATTGTACATTAAATTATAAATCGCATCCAACGGATTTACAACACTTTGAAAAGGTTCAATAAAAGTATTTTTGAAGCTAGGAATCATAAGTTCATTAATGATTGCCAAACCCATTTCATCCTTAGTTTTAAAATGATAATAGAAAGCGCCTTTTGTCACCTGAGTCGTGGCAATAATCTCATCCACACTGGTGGTTTGGTAACCATTAACATAGATCAGTTCAAATGCTTTTTGAAGAATAGTAAGGCGTGTTGCTTCCGATTTTTTCATAAAATACCAGTCAGTCTTTTTTACAAAGGAACAAATATTTTAAATAAGAAAAAAGAACTGCCAAAAACAACCCTTTAATTTAGTTTGTAAGTATTGGCTATGTTTTCAACTTATAGTAAACAAGAGATTTCTATTTATTTTTCACTTCTAAACTGGCTGGTTGATAAATGGGCCTGCTTTTTAAAAAATGAACTGAAATGTGAAGGTCCCTCAAAACCTAAACTGTACGCAATCTCTGAAATCGTCCACGAACTATGTTGCAGCATAATTTTCGCCTCCTTCAGGATTCGCTCGTTAATAATTTCAGAAGTAGTTTTCAGAATTGTTTCTTTTACAGATTTATTGAGATGATTTACATGAACAGACATCTGGCTTGCAAAATCCGAAGCTCTTCTCAAAGTTATGCCATCTATCGTATTTCTTATAGGAAACTGCTTTTCAAGCAAATCAATAAACAAAGCTGTGATTCTTGCTGCTGCATTTGTTTTTTCTGTAATAATATTTGTAGAGGGACGCATTTTCATGGTCTCAAAAATCAGCTGAAAAATCAGATTTTTTAAAATATCATTTTTAAATTCAAGATCTGAGGATTTTTCTTGTTGCATTTGAAAGAAAATATTCTCCAGTAAAGACTTTTCTTCTTTATTTAATTCAAAAACAGGATAACCTCCGGGTTGGAAAAAAGGGTATTTTTTTACATTTCCAAAATCTCCTACAAAAGATTCTGTAAAGATACAGCTATATCCTGTCTGGTCACCGGATATCGCTTCCCAATCATAAGGAATAAGAGGATTGGCAAATAATAAACCATGCTCAAAAATCTCAAAGCTTTTATCTGCATAATGAATTTTACTGTTTCCTGAAACCATGCATATTTTAAAATAATTTTTCCGTCCAAATGACACCGCTTCATTACCTTCAAACTGTTTTTGCTTTTCAATTGAAATAATATTAAAATGATCAGGATCTTTTAATAAATCAGATGTTTTGAGAAACGGACGGTTTGAGTAAAATTCTTCCAGTGTTTCAGGTTTCGTCATGACAAAAAATTTGAAATATCTTTTAACTTTTTTCAGCATAACAAATGTAATAAATGAATAACAAATTTTAAGATATTAAAAAGCCACGATCTTAATATTAATCGTGGCTAAAACTTTTTTAACTGTTTACGAAATTACTCAGAGGAGCATTAATAGACTCTAAGGCGACCATTGGATTCCAAAAATCAACATATTTGATAATTTTCCCTTCATCATCGGTGGTCACAACCGAAATATACCTCTGGTTGTAGGGCTTATCCGTACTTAGGGCTTTACCATTGCTTGTAAATTCGGCAATAACTAAATTTGGACTTTCGGTAGCATGAAAATGAAGATTTTCAAAGTTTACCAAAAAATGTTTCGGGAAATTCTTCATATATTCATACAATTCAGCTTTTCCCTGCACTAAATTTGGGAAGTCCGCCGGTCCGTAAGGAAATTCAAGAATCCCATTTTCCGTAAAAAGATCAACCCATTTTTCAATTTGTCCTGATGAAAGAAATTTCAGGTGATTTTTAAATGTTGTTTGTGCTGCATCTCTGATTTGTTCCTGTGTACTCATAACTTTAATTTTGTATTAGTATTGTTTAAATTTCTGATACAAAATTAGTTTTCAAACTCACCCTGTGATTATAAAAAATCAAACGGGAACTTTCAAAAATCAATCAATTTAAAATTTGAGGTCTGATTGAAATGCTATACATCTGAAACAGCCTTCCATGAATTGGTCAGAATTATTAATTTCCTTTCTTTAGATAATTAATAATCCCAATCACATCGTCGTTTCCAAAACCTTCATCATGAGCTGACTGATAGGTTTCAACCAGTGTTTTTGAGAGAGGAAAATCCGCACCTGCATTTTTTGCCAGTAAAATATCTTTCAGCATTAAATCCAACGCAAAAGCAGCGGGATAATTATCCTCAATCAGCAAAGGAGTCTTTACCTTTGTAGCACCGCTTCCGCTTGCACTTTCATTGATGATTTCGAGCATATCTTTTCTTTCAATCCCGAGTTTATCTGAAAACAGAACCGTTTCTGCCAATCCCTGATAAAGGGTAGAAATAAAATAGTTAACGGAAAGTTTTGCAGCAATTCCTTTTCCGTTCTCTCCAAGATGCTTGATCGTTTTTCCTAATTTCTCAAGGTAAGGTTCAGCACGCTGAAGATCTTTTTCTTCACCACCTACCATAATAATCAATGTTCCTTCAGCGGCAGGTTTTGTACTTCCGGCAACAGGAGCATCAATAAATCCGGCTTCTTTTATTTTTACAGCGCTGGAGATCCCGCTTGTTGCTTCCGGAGAAATAGTACTCATATCCACAAAAAGTTTTCCTGTGACATTCTGGGTTAAAATTTCCTCATAAACTGCTTTCACTGCCTCATCATTGGTAAGCATGGTGAAAATAACATCACTGTTCTTCACAACATCGGAAACAGTATTGCAAACGACAGATTTTTCTTTAAAATCTTCTGCTTTTTCTATGGTCCGGTTAAAAACATAAAGCGGGAAACCTGCCTTTTCCAAATTTTTAGCCATCGGATGTCCCATGTTTCCTAATCCTATAAAGCCTATTTTCTCAGTATTCATACGCTATACTTTTTATGATTCAACTATAAAATTACATTAAAAATTTTTCAGTTTCTTCATAAATTCTACCATGGCAGGTCTGAATTCTTCAAATAACGGATGTTTTTTGTTTTTGAGCATCACTTCTGTAAAAAGCTTTAAACCTAAAGCAAATTCATGGGATGTATTTTCCTCTTCAAATACTTTCTTCGACTTTATGACTTCAAAGATGTGAAACAGATCGTCATGGTTTTCAAAATTGAATTCTAATGTTTTATTTCCTTCTGACCCATCTTTTAATGATAATTCTTTCAGCTCAAGATGGTATGTATTATTTCTTTTTTCCATAATTTTTAAAACTCGTAAAACTTACGGAAATTTGCAAGAAAATAAATCAATGAAGGTAATAGATTTTGAAAGTTGGAACAGAAAAGAACATTTTGAATTTTTCTCAGGGATGAAAAGTCCGTTTTTCGGATTTACAACAGAGGTTGACTGTACAAAGGCCTATGATGAAGCAAAAGAAAAGGGATATTCTTTTTATGCTGTTTATCTTTATAGATCAATGGTTGCGATCAATACAGTAGACGAATTAAAGCTCAGAATTGTTGATGGAAAAGTGATTTTATATGATGAAGTGCATGTTGGGGGAACCATTGGAAGACAGGATGGAACATTTGGGTTTTCATTTTTCCATTATGCTCCGGATTTTGAAACTTTTAATGCACGTTTGCAGGAAGAAATACAATCCGTTCAAAATTCAATAGGTTTAGGAATCAGCAACGACGTTTTACCGATTAATCATATCAGACATACCACAATTCCCTGGAATTCTTTCAGTGCATTGGTACATCCGACAAATTTTGATCCCAAAGAATGTATCCCAAAGATTGCTTTTGGAAAATTCAGCGTCAGAAACGGAAGAAAATTCATGCCTGTTTCCATAGAAGCGCATCACGGATTGGCAGATGGACTTCATCTGGCAAAATATATTGAAGAGTTTCAAAGGCAACTGGATCTTTAAACGATATAAAAAGTGGGCAAAGAAATTCGCCCACTTTTATTTTAATTGTATCCTAAATAAAATTGTCCGCTATGTTTTTAAGATTTTTCATTTATAGGCATGCTGTATTCTTCATTGAATAAATGATTTGGCTTCAGATAGACTACATTTTCCTGAAAATCAAGAATGGTATTGAAACGTTTTAAAACCTCACCTCCTAAAAAATGGGTGCTAAAACCTGCAGGTTGGTTATAGGAATTAATTTGGGCAGGAACGTTTTTCAACACATACCTTCCAAAGATCAATTTTTCATTAAGCACCGTTTCCACAGGAATTTCGTCTTTATTTGAATTATACATCACTGTTTTTGCAATTACCGGTAATTCAGCTTTAGGATAGCCACTTTTCTTTATTAAAGCATCATTCAGCATCAGTGTTTTTTGAAATCCTGAATCAAATAAAAACCTGCTTTTGTATTTTTTATTGTTGACTTCCATTTCAACGTTGATGCAGAAATGTTCCTTCATGAGTTCCATTTCAAATTTTTCATAGTCTTTACTTATTTTGGGACGTTTAGAGTGAACAATAATGATATTTTTATCATAATCTATCTCCACAACTTTACCATCAAAAGCGTTCCAGCCAAACATTCCTTCACAGCCGTGTCCGGTTGTTTCAATCGGATAAATCTGTTCGTGCTGCCATTCCAGATCTCCGATAACAAAATCATTATCACTGATATCCTTCATGGTTAATTTTAATCCATTAGGATTCAGGTATTTTTTTATGGCATCTTTTGTGAGATAAAAACCGACTGCTCCTGTATCAAACATTAAATCAACCTCGTGTTTTTTGTTAAGCTTACCTTTAACTTTTATATTATTCTGCTCTGTAAGAACAAAAGGAATAGTATCTTTCCTAACTGGTTTCGCTTTAGAAAAATTTTTAATTTCAGGACTTTCAAATCTGGTAAAACAGGAGTCTTTGTCTTTATAAAGCACTATAAAATCGAATTTCTCGGCAGGTTTTAGCTTAACTTCAATAGAGTCTATATCGGTTTTTAGTTTTACTGTTTTAAATTTTACATTTTTCCCGGTTGTATAGGTATCCGGTTTTACTTTAGAATTTAAAAACCAATTTGTTGTTAACTCATTACTCTCAATAATCATTACCTCTTGTGAATCGGATTTTACAACAGGGAGCTTCTTCTGCGAATACAGTAGGGTAGAACTCAAGACTAAAAGAGTAGATATGGACAATCTCATTTTTTTAATGATTATATTATTTATTTACAAATATAGGTTACAAACCACTGAATAATAAAATGGATTCAAACTAAATAAGAATTATCCGTTTTTACTATAATCTTTCACCAAATTCAATTTTTTTTCAAAATTTAATACTTACTTTACAGTTTTAAAAATAACTATGTCTTCAAAAAGTTTTTCAAATCTGAGTCAGAAGATCTTCAAAGGTCGATTTTCTGCTTTATTTAGTATTTTAGTATTATACATTTCATTGTCTTTTTTAATAAGAGCCGGTTTTCTTATTGTTTCATTAAAAGATATAGATTTTAGTATTGTATCTATTTTCAGAGCTTTTTTTACAGGTTTTCTTTTTGATTTTACAATAGGGTCCCTTTTTTTACTTTTATATGCGACGTATCTTTTCATTCTTCCGAAAAGGTTTATCGGTTCTGTCTTTGACAAAGTTTTCAGCTATTTTTATTTTACCCTTATTTTTATCATCATTTATTTCAGCCTTTTGGCAGAAATTCCTTTTTGGGATGAATTTGGAGCAAGATTTAATTTTATTGCGGTAGATTATCTGATCTATACCTATGAGGTGGTAGAAAACATCAACCAATCTTATCCTTTACCTCTTATTGTTGGAGTTTTGATCCTCTTAATTGTTCTAACGTTTGTTGTATTCAAAAAGCTAAAAGTTTTCAGAAACACTTTCACGGATAAAAAACCATTTACATCAAGAGTAAAATATTATCTGCCACTTGCAATGGTTACCATCCTTTTGGCAGTTATTTTGAAAAACAAACAGGCTGAATTCAGTAACAATCTTATTGTTAATGAATTAGGAAAAAACGGTGCATTTTCTTTTGTAACAGCTTTCAAATCAAATGAGCTTGATTACCAGACTTTCTATCCTAAAGTTTCGGATCAGGAAGCTTATAAAACTTTAAAACAAAATCTTTTACAAAATAATCAAACGTACACATCTGATCAATATGATGATATTTCAAGGCTTACAAAAGGAGAAAACAAACAAAATCCGAATATCATTCTGATTGCCATTGAAAGTTTCAGTGCAGATTTTTTAACCGCTTTCGGAAACAAGAATAATATTACGCCGAATTATGATAAAATGGCCAACGAAAGTATATTTTTCACTAATTTATACTCAACCGGAACCAGAACGGTAAGAGGAATGGAAGCACTGACTCTTTGTGTTCCTCCAACACCGGGAAACAGTATCGTAAGAAGACCAAATAATCAGAATTTATTCTCAATTTCCACCATTTTACAGTCAAAAAAATACCACCCGTATTTCATTTACGGAGGAGACGGATATTTTGACAATATGAACAACTTCTTTGGAGGACAGGGTTTTGACATTGTAGACAGAGACAGAGGAAACCCCTTGTCTGATGAAATTAAAACCAAAAGGTATGCGATAGAAGATAAGGAAGTCAATTTTGAAAATGCATGGGGAATTTGTGATGAAGATCTTTATAAGCAGTCTATAAAATATGCTGATAAAAGCAGTAAGGAAAACAAGCCTTTTTTCCAGTTTGTCATGACAACGTCCAATCACAAGCCTTATACTTTCCCCAAAGGAAAAATTGATCTTCCACAAGGGGACAGAGATGCTGCTGTAAAATATACGGATTATGCTTTAGGACAGTTTATTGCTACCGCTAAAACTAAACCTTGGTTCAAAAACACGGTATTTTTAATTGTTGCAGACCATTGTGCAAGCAGTGCCGGGAAGTGGGAAATCAATATTGCAAAACACCATATTCCTGCCATTATTTATAACCTTAATCATGCTCCGGAAAAAATAGATCGTCTGACTTCTCAAATCGATCTCATGCCAACATTATTCGGGTATTTAAACTGGAATTACACCACAAGTCTGTATGGAAAAGACATCAATCAGACAAAACCTGGGGAGGAAAGAGCTTTCCTTGGAAATTACAGAACATTAGGGTTATTGAAAAACAATATATTTACTCAGATTGATGATAGAAAAAGAGTAAAACAGTTCAATGTTACCGGAGCAGATCAGTCTCTATCTGAAGTAAAATCTAAAAACGACAATTTAGTAACAGAAACTATTGCTTATTATCAGACAGCAAGTGAAAGATTTAAAAACGGAAAAATGAAGCAAAAATAGCTGATTCAAAATAAAAAAGAAGTTTATGTGAACCATACCGAAGCTTTGAATTAGAAGGGGAAGAAGTTATTGTTTGGGGAAGGTGGTCTTTATCAAAGTAATTATACTTGATTATAGGCTGAAGAATAGTCTGTTGCTTCTCATATTTTTCAAAATGATCAGACCAGTTCTTTTTAGCGTAATTGATCTTTTGACGGACTTTTGGACAGATTTTTTCTTTTTTAAAGTAGAGTCTGTAAACTTACAGGTCTCTTTCTCCAAATACATTACAATTTGTGCGAAATGTCTATGGCAAGGACGGTTCATCGCACTAAGCCACATAAAATGAATATTCTCTTTTAAGCCTGTTCCAACGGAATAAATATTACACGGATAGCCATATTGCAGGGCGGTTACTTTCTATCCACTCCGATAAATTCGGAGGAAAAAAGATTGCTTGGGATTGTAAAGACTACTTTGATTTAATGAACACACAGCAAATTAATCAATTTGTAACTATTAGGAAAAGCAAAAGCTGAACACAAAAAAAGGCTCTCTCACTTTTGAGAGGGCCTCTTTTTCTGTTGTGTATATGAATGTTAAATTGTGCTGATCAATTTAAAAGTTAGAGTCCTGAACTTTTGCTTTAGTTTCTTCAACTTTATCCTGAACCTGAGAAGCTACTTCATTAGCTTTATTTTTAATATCATTTCCCCATTTGTTAAGATTGTCTTTCGCTGAATTGATTTTGTCTTTTACAGCTTGTTGCTGTTCAGGGGTAGATTTCTTATATTTCCAATATGCTAAAGCTCCTAAACCTAATAAAGCTAATAAGCCATTTGTTTTATTTCCCATGATTTCTGATTTTAAAGTTAATAATTAAGATTTGATATCAATATATAAGTAAATTACGTGCCAAAATAGAATTAGACGTAATAAAATAATGTTAAAATTTTCTTTTTATTAATTATTGATTGATTTTATTGAAAATTAAATTTGTAGGTTTTTTTGCACCAAAAAGCCATTACTTAAATTTAATGATAAAAACTTTTAGAATAAAGAGTAGAAAGTCATATATTTGAGTGACATCCAAATTTTAAAATAAAATAGATTTTGAAATACCTTTTTCTATGCTTTTATTTCGAAATCGTCTGAATATGAATTCTGTTAAAACATATACTCTTTTTACCGATCATGATATTTATCTTTTCAAAGAAGGTAAACATTATCGCCTTTACGAAAAATTTGGTTCGCATTCTGTAGATAAAGATGGGATTTCAGGAGTTTATTTTTCAGTTTGGGCTCCTCACGCAACGAAAGTTTCTGTAATAGGAGATTTCAACAACTGGAACTCAACAGATCATGTCTTGTATCCAAGATGGGATGAATCTGGTATCTGGGAGGGGTTTATTGAAGGTTTGGAATGGGGGGCTTTGTATAAGTATGCTATTGAAACGGCTCACGGCGAAGTTTTGGAAAAAAGTGATCCTTACGCATTGAGTTGGGAACAGAATATACAGGCCGCTTCTTTAGTTTCTACCAATTGGTATGAATGGAATGATCAGGTATGGATTGAAAATCGCTGGAAAAAAAATAGCTTAGAGGCTCCGATTTCTGTGTACGAATTACATTTAGGCTCCTGGAAAAAAAGCGAATCAAATACTTTTCTGAATTATAGAGATATTGCAACAGAGTTGATTCCTTATGTTAAAGAAATGGGATTTACCCATGTAGAATTCATGCCGGTGATGGAATATCCTTATGATCCTAGTTGGGGATACCAGATTACAGGTTTTTATGCAGCAACTTCACGTTTTGGTGCTCCACAGGATTTAATGTTTTTAATTGACGAACTTCACAATAATAACATAGGAGTTATTTTAGACTGGGTTCCGTCTCATTTTCCGGGAGATGCAAATGGACTTCATCGATTTGATGGGAGCTTTTTATACGAACATGAAGATCCGAGAAAAGGTTTTCATCCGGACTGGAAATCTTATATTTTCAATTATGGGAGAAATGAGGTGAAATCATTTTTGATTTCAAATGCCATGTTTTGGTTAGACCGTTACCATGTAGATGGATTAAGGGTAGATGCGGTGACTTCCATGCTTCATCTTGACTATTCAAGAAATGAAGGAGAGTGGGAACCTAATATTTTTGGAGGTAATGTAAATCTTGAAGCTAAAACTTTCTTACAGGAATTTAATATTGCTGTTTATAAAGAATTCGGTAATGCCATTATTACCATTGCCGAAGAAAGTTCAGATTTTCCGATGCTCACCAAGCCTGTTCATGATGGTGGAGTAGGTTTCGGAATGAAATGGATGATGGGCTGGATGCATGATACATTGGATTATTTTGAGGAAGGATTTTTGAATAGGAAATACTATCATCATAAGCTCACTTTTGCATCAATGTATATGTATAATGAGAATTATATGATGCCGCTGTCTCATGACGAAGTAGTTCATGGAAAATCAAGCCTTATTTATAAAATGGTAGGAGATGAATGGCAGAAATTTGCTAATCTCCGTACACTATATGTGTATATGTATACGCATCCCGGAGCAAAACTTCTGTTTATGGGAAATGAATTTGGACAGACAAGTGAATGGAATTTTACTAAAAGTTTAGATTGGGAACTATTACAATATCCTGTTCATAAAGGTTTACAAACACTTGTTAAAGATCTTAATTATATATACAGAGAAGAACCTGCTTTTTACGAAAATCAGTTTGAGAAAGATGGTTTTGAGTGGATTGAAGCAGATGATCTGGAAAATTCAGTTTATGTATATGTAAGGAAAGGAAAAGAGAGAGATAATGTGTTTATGGTCGTTTTGAATCTTTTACCTCAAGTTATCGATTATAAAATAGGAGTCAATGCAGGAACGCATTGGGAGGTGATTTTTAATTCAGATGATGAAAAATATGCAGGAAGTGGGGTAGAGCCGGAAGTATTTAGTGAAAAATATGAAGAATATATGCGTCATCCGAAATCAATAAGTTTAAAATTGCCACCCCTTGCAGGAATTATTCTCAAGCAGATAAAAGACAAGAAGTATAAGAATCATAGAAGTAAATTTAGAAAATAAGATTCTAAGCTAGACGAACATAAAACATTTATAGAAACTATATGACAATATATCATCTAAGTACAGAATGTTATCCTGTAGCAAAAGTAGGAGGATTAGCAGATGTTGTAGGGGCTCTTCCCAAATACCAGAACAAAGTAGAAGGTGTTGATGCAAAAGTGGTTATGCCTTGGTATAACAAATCTTTTATCTATAATCATGAGTTTGACATAGTTTTTGATGGGTTTATTCATCAGGGACCTAATATGCTTCAGGTACAGGTATTGAAGGAGAAAACTGATGCGTTGGGATTTGAATTGTTCATGGTGAAGATTCCGGGACTTTTAGATCGTGAAACCCCTTACGGTTACTCTGATGAAAACTTTCAGTTCATCGCTTTTCAGCATGGTGTTTTACACTGGTTGAGTGCCATGGAAATTCGTCCGGATGTACTGCATTGCCACGATTATCATACAGGATTAGTACCTTTTATGACTGAACATTGTGCCGAATTTGCCTTTTTAAAAGGAGTTAAAACCATCGGAACTATACATAATGGTGAATATCAGGGAAATATGAACTGGGAGATGGCTAAATATATACCTTCATTTGATTATTATAAATGGGGGCTTTTAGACTGGAAAGGTCAAATTAATCCGTTGGCAGCCATGATTAAATGCTGTAATGCTTTTACTACGGTTTCAGAAGGGTACTTAGAAGAACTGTTTATAAGTTTCAGAGGACTGGAAAGTTTGGTCCGCCAGGAATTTGGAAAAGCATATGGAATCATCAACGGAATAGATAGTGAAGTCTGGGATCCTGAGACAGATCCTATGCTGGATTTTAATTACAGCATAAAGAATGCTGTTGAACAAAAGAAAAAAAATAAAGAAAAAATCTGTAAAGAATATAACCTGAAACCAGAACTTCCTTTATTTGCTTTTATTGGACGTTTTGCAGGGGAAAAAGGAGCAGATTTGTTACCGGATATGGTTTGGAGGAGCATAAAACAAAGTTACGGAGCATTAAATATTATCATTTTAGGATCCGGGGATTCTTATATTGAAAATAAACTGAAAGAATATGATGCTACTTATACTAATTTTGCTTTAGATTTGGGATATAAGGAGCAGCTTTCTCATAAAATATATGCATCGGCAGATTTTTTGTTAATGCCTTCCAGGGTAGAGCCTTGCGGTTTGAACCAAATGTATTCAATGAGATATGGTACAATTCCTGTAGTGCGATATACCGGAGGATTAAAAGATACCGTAGCTGATATTTCCACGGGAGGAGCAGGTCTCAACTTTGTTTTTCCGGGAGTAGACGATATGATTCATGCTATGAACAGGGCATTAAGTCTTTATAATCAGAAAGAATTAATGACAGATCTTATTCATGCCAATATGAGTTTTGATTTTGCCTGGGAAAAATCAGCGGAAAAGTATTTAAAATTATATAGAAATAGTTAAAAAATTGCAGAATATATGAATCGTAAAGTAATTTCTATTGTTCTTGGAGGAGGAAGAGGTACAAGACTTTTTCCGTTAACGTTTACAAGATCAAAGCCGGCTGTTCCTATTGCAGGAAAATACAGATTGGTAGATATTCCTATTTCAAATTGTTTAAATTCTGGACTGAATAAAATACTGGTCTTAACACAGTTTAATTCAGCTTCTCTTAATTCACATATTAAAAATTCATATCATTTTGACATTTTCAGTAAAGGATTTGTTGATATTTTAGCAGCAGAACAAAATGTTGAAAACGATAATTGGTATCAGGGAACTGCAGATGCCGTCCGACAGTCGATGAAGCACTTGGAAAAATATGATTATGACTATATTTTAATTCTTTCCGGAGATCAGCTGTATCAGATGGATTTCAGAGAAATGCTCGATTTTCATATTGGAAAAGGGGGGGATGTTACTATCGCAACCATTCCGGTAAATGCTAAGGACGCAACAGGTTTCGGGATTTTAAGCTCTGATGACGAAGGAAATATCACTTCATTTGTTGAAAAGCCGACTTTTGATGTTTTAGACGATTTAAAATCCGAAGTGTCAGAAGAGAACAAGCATAAAGGTAAAGAATATCTGGCTTCAATGGGAATTTATATTTTTACAAAAAGTATTCTCAAAAAAATGTTTGATGAAGGAGCCGGAGACGATTTTGGAAAAGATATCATTCCAAGTTCAATCGGGAAATATAAAATATTGAGTTATCAATATGAAGGATATTGGACGGATATCGGAACGATTGAGTCTTTTTATGAAGCTAATATAGATTTATGTCAGGATTTGCCACAATTTAATTTATTCTCCACTTCTCCAATCTATACGAGAGCGAGAATGTTGCCTCCTTCGAAAATTAATGGTTCTTATGTGAGTAAAGCGATTTTTGGAGACGGATGTATTATCATGGCCGATAAAATTGAAAATTCAATCATTGGAAACCGGACAAGAATTGATAAGGGCAGTACAATTGTGAATTCTTACATCATGGGCTCAGATTTTTACCAGAATACAGACGAGATTCTGATAAACAACAAAAAAGGAAATCCAAATATGGGAGTCGGAAAATATTGCTACATTGAAAAAGCAATTTTAGATAAAAACTCATTTATTGGAGACAATGTGAGAATTATAGGAGGAAAACATTTAAAAGACGGAGACTATGGAACCTATTCTGTTCAGGACGGAATTGTTGTAGTGAAAAAGGGAGCTGTTTTACCACCGGGAACTCATATCGGATAATAATTCTTTAACATCAACAAGTGATCGAGCATATTGGTCACTTTTTTTATTTGTATTACATTTGTGAAATGCGTTTTTTTAAAATATTAGCTATAATTGTCATCCTTTTGGTGGGAGCTTATGCTTCTTCCATGTATTTCTTTGTAGAGGAAAATAAAAATTTTCAGATTGAAAAAGAAATTGACTATCCTGTAGATAAAGTCTTTTCTCAATTTAATAACCTTCAGCATTTTACCCGGTGGAACAACTTTTTTACCAGTTCTAAAAGCATAGATATAGATTACTATACTCCTTATGAAGGAAAAGGGAGCTCCATAAGCTATGTGGATACTAAAAACGACAGAGAAGGGGAAATGTTTATTCGCTATGAAAATTTGAACAAGACTTTAAAGTATCAGCTTTTTGAGGATAAAAATAAAAATCCTACACTAGTGGATGTGAAATTTAAAGCTCTTTCTCCTGAAAGAACTCAAATTACATGGTATGTTCATACACCCAAGCTTTCGGTGATGAGAAGAGTTGAAAATTTTTGGACAGAAGACAGATTTGCTGAAAATATTGATAAAAGTATGGCAAATCTGAAGAATGTTTTAGGAAATAAAGTAGAAAAAGACAATCAGATGGCTGCCATAAAATATGACAGTCTTATGGTGGAAAAAGAGGAAGAAAAAATCTTGCTGGGAATTAACATCAGTACCTCCAATAAGAAAGACGCTTTGTATAAAAATGTGATGATGAACTATAACAAAGTGTATAACTATGTAACGATGGATTTAGGTAAAAAAGATGACGAATTTGGTTATCCTGTTCTGATCACGGATGCGGACAATTATAAGGACAAAGAGGTATCTTATTTTATCGGAATTCCATTGTCTAAAAAGATAGGTGTTACCGATAATAACTTTAGTTTCAGAACGATAAATCCTACGCAGGATTATGTTATCTACTATAAAGGAGATTATGCCGGAAGAATAAAAGCTATTCAACAACTCATTCAGAAAGCTAAAAAAGATGAAATGCGTTTCGGAGATATTCGTCAGACTTTCATAGAGAGACCTACGGAAGATCAGAATGTGAATATGAAGTTATCCTTATCAGTTTATAAGTAAATTACTGAAATTTATCATTTTTATAGTTATTTTTAATAAGTTAGCACTGTTTCACATCGGTTTTTTTATTAAATTTGAAGATTAATTCTACAAATAAATTTTAATAATAGATAAACTGTAATAATGGACAGATTTTCATTCCTAAACGCAGCTCATTCTCAGTTAATTGAGGATTTATACCAACAATATTTAAAATTCCCGGACTCTTTAGAACCATCATGGAAAGCCTTCTTTCAAGGTTTCGATTTTGCCTTAGAGAATTATGGTGATGATGAAAATATTCAATACATTCAGGCTCCGGCTTCATCTGCTCCTGCAGTACAGCAAATTTCTCAGGCAGCTGCCAACGGAGAAGTTCCTGAACACATTAAAAAAGAATTTAAGGTAGTAAACCTTATTGAAGCATACAGAACAAGAGGGCACTTGTTTACAAAAACAAACCCTGTTAGAGAAAGAAGACATTATACTCCGACTTTAGATATCGAAAATTTCGGTCTTGATAAGTCTGATTTAAATACAAAATTCAACTGTGCGGTTGAAACGGGAATGAAAGGTCCTGCAACATTACAGGAATTGATTACCCACCTAGAAAACATTTACTGTGATTCTATCGGTGTGGAATATATGCACATCAATAATGTTGAGGAAAAAGATTTCATCAAACAATGGCTTCAGGTAAACGAAAACCATCCAAACCTTTCAGCGAACGAAAAAACTGAGATTTTATTAAAATTAAATCAGGCAGTAGCGTTTGAAAACTATCTTCACACAAAATTTGTTGGTCAGAAGAGATTCTCATTAGAAGGAGGAGAGACTTTAATTCCTGCATTGGATCAGTTGATCTCAAGATCTTCTCAGTTGGGTGTTGATGAAGTCGTTTTAGGAATGGCTCACAGAGGTAGGCTGAATGTACTTACCAATATTTTCGGAAAATCTTATAAACAGATCTTCTCAGAATTTGAAGGTAAAGAATTTGAGGAAGATGTATTCTCAGGTGACGTTAAATATCATTTAGGTTCCTCTAAAAAAATCAAAACAGCTTCCGGAGAGGAAGTTGCTATTAACCTGACTCCGAACCCGTCTCACCTTGAAACGGTTGCCGCTCTTGTAGAAGGGATCTGCCGTGCAAAAGTAGATGATAAATATAAAGATTACGCTAAAGTTTTACCAATCATCATTCATGGTGACGGCGCAATTGCCGGACAAGGTATCGCTTACGAAGTTGCCCAGATGATGACCTTGGAAGGGTACAAAACCGGAGGTACTGTTCATATTGTTGTAAACAACCAGGTTTCGTTTACAACAAACTATATGGATGCAAGATCTTCTACGTACTGTACAGATATTGCAAAAGTTACAGAATCTCCTGTAATGCACGTAAATGCTGATGATGCGGAAGCAGTAGTTCATGCTATTCATTTCGCTGCTGACTTCAGAGCGAAGTTTGGTAAAGACGTTTATATCGATTTATTAGGATATAGAAAATATGGTCATAACGAAGGTGATGAGCCAAGATTTACACAGCCTAATTTATATAAAACAATTTCTAAGCACCCGAATCCAAGAGAAATTTATAAAGATAAATTATTGAAGGACAGCATTACTTCAAATGAAGTTATTGCAAAAATGGAGACAGATTTCAAAGCCCTTTTAGATAAAGACTTTGATGCTTCTAAAGAAATTGAAAAGAACATAATGGATGTTTTCATGGCAGAAGACTGGACGAACTATCCAATTGCAAAAAGAGGTGCTGTTCAGGATGCTGTAGATACAAAATATGACCTGGCTAAGCTGAAAGAACTGGCAATTAAAATGTCAACACTTCCAGCTGATAAAAAGTTCTTGAATAAAATTACTAGACTTTTCGAAAACAGACTGAAAGCTATTGAAGGAAATTCATTAGACTGGGCTCTTGGAGAATGGTTGGCTTATGCGACACTTCTTGTAGAAGGTCACAACGTAAGAATTTCCGGTGAAGATGTGGAAAGAGGAACGTTCTCTCACAGACATGCCGTTGTAAAAACTGAAGATACAGAAGAAGAATACATCCCATTAAGACAAGTTTCTGAAAGCAGATTTGATGTATTCAACTCTCACCTTTCAGAATATGGAGTTTTAGGTTTCGACTACGGATATGCAATGGCTTCTCCTAATACATTGACGATTTGGGAGGCTCAGTTCGGAGACTTCGTGAATGGAGCTCAAATCATTGTAGACCAATATTTAGCAGCTGCAGAAGAAAAATGGAAAATCCAGGACGGGTTGGTAATGTTATTGCCTCACGGCTCAGAAGGACAGGGTGCAGAACACTCTTCGGCAAGACTGGAGAGATTCTTAACACTTTGTGCTAACGAAAATATGGTGGTTGCGAATATTACTTCACCTGCAAACTATTTCCACTTATTAAGAAGACAGCTGAAGTGGTCATTCAGAAAACCGTTGATCGTAATGAGTCCTAAGTCATTGTTGAGACACCCAAGAGTGGTTTCTCCACTTGAAGATTTCTCAAACAAAGGATTCCAGCCTGTACTAGATGACCCAACTGCTGATCCTAAAAAAGTAGAAAAATTAGTGCTTTGTTCAGGTAAGCTATACTTTGAATTATTGGCTAAAAAAGAAGAATTGAATGCAGAAAATATAGCATTAGTAAGATTCGAACAATTATATCCTTTACAAACAGATGCTATCGAAGCGATCTTCGAAAAATATTCAAACAGAAAAGAAATCGTTTGGGCTCAGGAAGAACCAGAAAATATGGGAGCTTGGTCTTATATCCTAAGAAACTTCAGAGATACGGGAATTCAGGTAATTGCTCCGGTTCCAAGTGGTGCTCCGGCTCCTGGAAGTCACAAAATGTTTGAGAAAAACCAAAATGCAGTGATCAACAGAGTATTTGACAGAAACGACGCTCCTGTAAAAAGACCTGTAACAGCTTAATTATAAATAATAATCAATAAAAAAATAAAAAATACGATATGTCAGTTTTAGAAATGAAAGTTCCTTCACCGGGCGAATCAATTACAGAAGTTGAAATTGCAACTTGGCTTGTGAAAGATGGTGATTACGTAGAAAAAGATCAACCAATCGCTGAAGTAGATTCAGACAAAGCGACTCTTGAATTGCCTGCTGAACAAAGTGGTGTTATTACTTTGAAAGCTGAAGAAGGTGATGTGGTACAAGTAGGACAGGTAGTTTGTTTAATCGATATGGATGCTGCAAAACCTGCGGGTAGCGCTGCTCCTGCTGCAGCAGCAGAAGCTCCAAAACAAGAGGAAGCTCCGAAAGCGGCTGAACCGGCTAAACAGGAAGCTCCAAAACCTGCTGCTGCACCTCAGACTTATGCAACAGGTGCTCCGTCTCCTGCTGCTAAGAAAATTCTTGACGAAAAAGGGATTGACGCTTCTCAGGTTTCTGGTTCCGGAAGAGATGGAAGAATCTCTAAATCTGATGCTGAGTTGGCTGCTGTTCCTGCATTCGGAGGAAATCCAATTACGGCTACAGGTTCCAGATCTACAACAACAACTAAACTTTCAGTTCTTAGAAGGAAAATCGCTCAGAGATTAGTTTCTGTAAAGAATGAAACTGCGATGTTGACGACTTTCAACGAGGTTGACATGTCTGAAATCTTCAGACTAAGAAAACAATATAAAGAAGAGTTTGCTCAGAAACATGGAGTAGGACTTGGTTTCATGTCTTTCTTCACAAAAGCGGTAACTAGAGCATTACAAATGTATCCGGATGTAAATGCATCTATCGATGGAGATTTCAAAGTAAACTATGATTTCTGCGATATTTCAATTGCGGTTTCAGGTCCTAAAGGATTAATGGTTCCTGTATTGAGAAATGCTGAAAATATGTCTTTCGCAGGTGTTGAAGCAAATATCAAAGATTTGGCTACAAAAGTTAGAGATGGAAAAATCACAGTTGATGAAATGACAGGTGGTACTTTCACGATTACAAACGGAGGTACTTTTGGATCTATGATGTCTACACCAATCATCAACCCACCTCAATCAGCTATTTTGGGTATGCACAACATTATCCAGAGACCGGTTGCGGTTGACGGGCAGGTTGTTATTCGTCCAATGATGTATGTGGCAATGTCTTATGACCACAGAATCATCGACGGTAAAGAGTCTGTAGGATTCCTTGTTGCAGTAAAAGAAGCTATCGACAACCCAGTTGGAATTTTAATGGGTGGAGACGAAAGAAAAGGTCTTGGATTATAATTTACAGAATTATAAAAAATATTTACAATCTCGCTTTGAAAAAGGCGAGATTTTTGTATCTAATAAATAAAATGAAAAAAAATGTTTTCTAAAATCACATCTAATATCAGAGTTTCAGTAGTTCCTGAATATGATAGTAAGAACAGTTATCCCTCAGAAAACCGCTACGTTTTCAAATATAACATTGTGATTGAAAATAAGGGAGATTTTCCTATTAAGGTTCTTAAAAGAAAATGGCTGATTTTTGATGTTGGCTTTGGCTATACAGAAATTGTTGGTGATGGAATAATCGGTTTGACGCCGGGAATAGAACCTGACGAAAACTTCGCTTATTTTTCGAATGTAATGCTTCGGTCCGGAGTAGGTAATATGAGTGGTAAATATCTGGTAAGAAATGAACAGACTAAAGAGAGTTTTGAAATTGATATTCCGAAATTTAATCTGTTGTCTGAGGTTTTGAGTAATTAATATGAAATTGTTGCTCAATCATCGATGCAAATTTGTGTAAGCACTATAATCAAAGTTTTTTGATCTTAGCTTTCATGTATTCCGAAATTTCTTCATTACTAGTGAGAAATAATTTTTCAAAAGCCAATAAAGATATTTTTGCACAAACCTCTGCATCGTCTCCTGCTCTGTGATGGTTAAACTTTATCTGATGGTATTCTGCCAGATGCTTTAATCCATATCTTGGAAGATAATTCCATGATTTTTTAGCCAATTGAATACTGCAGAGATAATTTAATTTTGGGGTAAACATGCCATAATAATCCAGGCATCCGCGTAAAACATTGGCATCAAAACTTGCATTGTGGGCAATCATCAAGGTTCCGTACATCATTTCTTCCACTTCATACCAAATATCTTCAAAAGTAGGGGCATCTTTTACATCTTGCGGTAAAATTCCGTGTACATCAATATTCCTTTGACTGAAATAAGGAAAACTTGGAGGTTTAATTAACCATGTTTTCGTTTCTACAATTACTGAATTTTGTACAACACAAATTCCTAGCTCACAAGCTGAGTTTCGGTCAAAAGTAGCGGTTTCAAAATCTATTGCGCAAAAATCCATGGTCTAAAACTGTCTTGTTAATGTATCAACTTTTTTTAAAAGAGTCGGAATTCTGAAATCTCCGTGCATCTTTTTAATAAGGTCATAAGCTGCATCCATATCAATTCCTGCACTTGAAATATATAAAGGTGTTTCACTGTTTCCTCTTTTTAGTGGAAGTTTATATTTCTCAACCGTTGCAAAATTTGTTTTTGCAACACCAATTATCGGGATTTCATTATTTAAAACATCAAATAAATGCTTACCCAGACCGGGTTTCATATCATCATCAAGATAAACAAAACCATCAATAATAATACAGGAAATCTCTTTAATCTGAGCTTTTATCTTTTCTAAAAGACTCAAAATACAAGGAAGCTCTCTTTTATAAAACTGTCCCGGAATATATTCTTCAACACCCTCTTTTACTTCGGAAAATTCGTAATCTGGAACTGCACTATCCCAATTTTCAAAAGCTAAGCAGATGGTATTGGCTTTGTCGTTATCAAAATAATAAGTGTCGAAAACTAAATTCATCAATTATAAAAAATGTTTAAAAATCAACCATTTTGATTGATAAAAGTTATCCTTCTGATGCTGTTGCCTTCGTTTCCAGCTTCCGGAAGCTTGAGCATAAAATCCAAAATGTGCTCTTACAACAGCCCAAAGGTGTGGAAAACCTTGTTTTAATCCAAAATAAATTCCTGCAATTCCATCCAAACATAATCTGACAAAGATTAGCCCGATCAATTTTGGAAAAGGTAAGTTTTTCAGCATCATAGAAAGATTGTTTCTGATGTTTAAATAAGTTTTCTGAGCGCTTTGCTTGTTTAAAGTTCCGCCGCCCACGTGATAAACTTTAGATTTTCCGATATAAAAAATTTTCCTTCCTGAATTGATTAATCTCCAGCAGAGATCTATTTCTTCCTGATGGGCAAAAAATCTTTCATCAAAACCGTTCTGATTCCAAAAATCTTGTGAGCGAATAAAAAAACAGCATCCTGAAGCCCAGAATATTTCAGTTTCATCATCATATTGTCCTTTATCTTCTTCCACATCATCAAAAACTCTTCCTCTGCAATAAGGATATCCTAAATTGTCGATTAAACCTCCTGCAGCTCCGGCAAATTCAAATTTAGTTTTATCGTTGTATGATAAAATTTTAGGCTGAATTGCTGAAATACTTGGATTCTTTTCAAAAAGATGTAAAACCGGTTCGATCCAGTTTGGGGTAACCTCTACATCTGAATTAAGAAGACAGTAATATTCAGCATCAATTTGCTTTAAGCCTTCATTGTATCCACCTGCAAAACCATAATTTACAGCATTGATTACCATCTTTACCGACGGGAAATTTATTTTCAGGAATTCTACAGAATCATCTGTTGATGCATTATCAATAACGAAAATATCTGCACTACCAGAAAGCTCAATCACGCTTGGAAGAAATTTTTCCAACCAGTTTTTTCCGTTCCAGTTTAAGATGGCAACTGCAAGTTTTTTAGAATTTTCTACCATTTATTCACCGTCATAAGTTTTTATAGAATCCTGATATTTCCATTTTCTGTGTGACCAAAGGTAATTATCAGGATATTTATGGATTGTATTTTCTAATAATTTGTGAAACTTTCTTACCACTTCATTTTTTACAAATTTTTCTCCATCCGGATAAATCCGATGATAATTAACCTGGTAAAAACCTCTTTTTATTTTTTTCATTTCACAATAAATGAAAATAAGGTCCATTCTTGTCGCCAATTTATCATACCCAATGAAAGCGGGAGTTCTTTGGTTAAGGAATTTCAAACCGTAATTAACATGGGCAACGTGTGGAGTTTGATCGGCAACAAACATATAGATTGATTCGCCGTCATTTTGATTTCTGAAAATATTTAAAATAACTTCATTGGCCTCCAAAGCTTCGTTTCCGAATTTATTGCGGACTTTCTTCATCTGATCTTCCCAAAAGCTGCTATTAACCTTTCTATAAACCGGATGAGTATTTTTTTGAGGGGTTAACGTTGCCAAAGCATTCATCCATTCCCAATTGAAAACATGACCTGCCATGAGAATAATATTCTTACCTTCCGCTTTGGCTTCATGAAACAAATTCTGGTTAATATGCTGCATTCTGACCCTGGATTCAGTTTCACTGATGCTGAAGGATTTTACAGTTTCAACCAGATAATCAGAAAAATTGAGATAGAATTTTTTTAAGATAGCCTGAATTTCTTCATCTGTTTTATCCGGGAAAGAATTTTTAATGTTCTGTAAGATGACTTTCTTTCTGTAACCCACGATATAGTAGTTTAAAAAGAAAATAATATCCGAAAAAATATATAATATTTTAAGCGGGATCTTTGAAAGTAAGTAAAGTATTTTAATCAGAAAATTCATAAAGTATGCAAATTTAAGGATAATAAAAATATGGTTTCATTTTTGCAGGTAATAAGTATTATTTTTTTATTTTTATAGTATGAAAAAAATGTCGTTAATCGCTTTTGTAGTTTTGAGCAGCATAATGTGGGCTCAGAATACAGAAATAAAAAACACTCCTGAAGTAAGAAACTCGGGAGACAAGGCTTTGTTGGTGAAAAGTGATCCTGCGGAGCTGGAGGCAAAGAAGAAAGCTGCGGCAGAAGAAAAGGCAAAATTGCCGAAACCTTATGATCCGAAAGCAGATGCACAAGCAGATATTAATAAGCTGATAGCAAAGGCAAAAAAAGAAGGAAAAAATATTATGATTCAGGCAGGAGGGAACTGGTGTATCTGGTGTTTAAGATTTAACCAATATGTACAGACCACTCCTGAATTGAAAAATATTGTAGATAAAAACTACTTGTACTATCATTTAAATTATTCTCCGGATAATAAAAACGAGAAAATTTTTGCACAGTATGGGAACCCTGGAGATAAATTTGGCTATCCGGTGTTCATTGTTTTAGATAAAAACGGGAAAATGATCCATGTACAGCCAAGTGATGTTCTTGAACAAGGAAAAGGGTATAGCCTTGAAAAAGTAAAAGAGTTCTTTAATCAATGGACTCCAAAGAAATCATAAAATAAAACCGGGAAAATTTCCCGGTTTTATTTTATATCAATCTCCTGATCCAACTTAATTTTTTATCTGAATAAGGAGGGTATTTAATATTCGGTTCTCCCCAGGTTACCTTTTCCAGAACTGCTTTTTGATGAGAGAAAGTTTCAAAACCAAATTTCCCGTGATAACTTCCGATTCCGGAGTTTCCCACACCTCCAAAAGGTAAATTTTCATTTCCTAAATGCATAATTACCTCATTAATGCAGCCTCCTCCAAAAGTAAGCTTATTGATGAAATTTTCTTTTTCATCGGAATTATCAGTGAATAAATAAGCAGCAAGTGGTTTTTCATATTCTAAAACTTTATTTAAGATTAGATTAAAATCAGTAAAAGAAATTACAGGTAAAATAGGCCCGAAAATTTCCTCCTGCATTACTTTATCATTCCAGTTGATATTATTAAGAATCGTTGGTTCTATATATAATTGTTTTTCATTAAAATTTCCGCCTAAATAAATTTTATCTTTGTCGATTAATTTAATTAATCGTTCAAAATTCTTTTGATTAATGATGTTGGTATAATGATCAGAATCTGCTTGATAGTTGAATTCTTTGATATATTTTTTAAGTAATTGTAAAAATAATTCTTGAATCGATTCTTCAACTAATAAGTAATCTGGTGCCACACAAGTTTGTCCAGCATTTAAAAATTTACCCCAAACAATTCTTTTGGCTGCAACTTCAAGGTTAGCTTTTTTAGAAATGATGGCAGGGGATTTTCCGCCTAATTCCAAAGTAACGGGAGTTAAATTTTCTGCAGCAGCTTTATATATAATTTTTCCAACTTTTGTGCTTCCTGTGAAAAATATTTTATCGAATTTAAGTTTTAAAAGTTCTGTTGTTTCATCAATTCCTGCTTCATAAACATAAAGATATTCTGGAGGAAAATTTTCGTTGATGATTTTTGACATTGCCTTCATTGAATTTTCTGCAATTTCACTTGGCTTCAGAATACAGCAGTTTCCGGCTGCTAGAGCTGCAACAATAGGGGAGATGGATAATTGATAGGGATAATTCCATGCTCCAACGATTAAAACGTTTCCAAGCGGTTCAGCATGAATTCTGCTCTTCCCGATTTGGTTGAAAAAATTTGTTTTAACTTTTTTAGGTTTCGAAAGTGACTTTACACTTTTAAGATAATAATCTATATCATTTAAGATGAAAGAAATTTCTGTGGTGAAAGTATCAAATTTAGATTTACCAAAATCTTTATGAATAGCTTCGTATAAAATATCTTCATTTTTTATGATTAGATTTCTTAGCTTTTCAAGATAGAGTTTACGAAACTTAATATTTTTCGTTTGCTGTGTTTTGAAAAAATCTTTCTGTTTTAGAACGATTTCTTGAATTTCCATAAGCAGATGTATTTTGCTTTAATCATTAAATCTTTAGTCTGTAAAATATCTATAACAAAATTACGAATATTTAAATTATTGATGAATATATTATTAACATAATAAAAATATTGCTATTTCATTGTTCTGTGATAAGTAATTTTGTAGATTTATGTTACTAAATTACCAAAATGAGAAAAATTGTACTTCTAACTTTCATTTTTATGAGTTATGTCTTACAAGCTCAATGTGTGGGCTGTACAGTCACTAACCCATCCGACCCCAACTATCATTTTCCAGATAATGCTACAGTCTGCATCAGTTCGAATATGACCTTTAATAATCCCACTTTCGGATCTAACGTAAAGGTATGTATTGCTTCCGGAGTTACCGTTGCATTTCAGAATAATATCTCCGGTATCAATAATGCCATGACTTATTTTGATGTTTACGGAACACTACTTTTTACTCAGGCGATCACTACGGTTGCGGATCTTAATGTACATGTTTATAGCAGTGGAAATATATCTATGAATTCTGGGAATGGGAATTTTACCATGAACGGGCAACAAAATGTTATTGTAAATGAAGGTCTTATAGAACTGGGAGTTTTACAGTTCGGAGACAATACCGACAATATCATTGATAATTATGGAACTCTTAATATCAATGGAAATATGAATATGAGTAATTCTGCCGTTACAAAATTTCGAAATGAAGTTAGTGGTTTTATTTCTCTTGCCGGAAATTATAGCAACAACGAAAATAGTATTTACATTAATTGCGGAACGATTAATTCCAACAGCGGTTTTAATATCAATGGCGGCTCTATTTATAATACCGGGATTTTTACTGCCGGAGGAGATATTAATTTATCAGGAAATTCCAGTGAAATTTATAATTTTGGACTTTTTACTTCAACCGGGAATATGAATAATGCACCCGCAGATGCGGTTATTTATAATGAAGGAAAATTGTCAATCAATCAGTATCAAGGTGGAAATGCCGCTTTTCACGGGCCCTCGTCGTCGTCTAAAAAAGGATATATCGAAGTAAATAATGCAATTCAGGTGAATAATGCGGTAATAGGTCCCAATCTGGACTTTAAGAGAAGTACGGGAGTTTCAGATCCCAGTACAGTTTTTATGAATAGTAATCCTACTTATCTTACCAATGTTACCTTTGATTGTGCTTCCACTAATTCTTGCAGTGCTCCGCTTATTACTAATCCGGGATTTTGTACAACAATCAACGGAAATCTGCCTCCAATGGCTGTAGATGATACTTATACAATTCCTGCCGGAAGTTTTGCAGGTATTGTTTTAGATAATGATTTTGAAACATATAACGGACCGCAGGCTACCATTACAAATGTTATTATATCTCAAATTTCAACTTCAAATCCGAATATTAGTTTAAATACGAGCACAGGGTATGTTACAGTTGCTCCAGGAACACCGGCAGGAACCTATACTTTGAATTATCAGATTTGCCAGCAGGGAAACCCAACCAATTGCGATACGGCAACTGATACCATAACTGTTCCCGGGAGTGGAACTACTCCTTGTTATAAACCGGCAGTAACTTCCGGATCAGTACTTCCTGCCAATATGGGAATCACTGCTTTACAAAGAGCTCAGTCAGGCGATGCGAATTGGCCGGGAGCACGAAAGGGAGCCTGGATCGCTTTAGAATCTAAAACGAAAGGTTTTGTTTTGAATAGGCTTACGGACGCTCAGGTTACGGCAATTCCGGTAACAGATTTAAAGGAAGGAATGATGGTTTACAATACCACTCAGAACTGTCTTCAGATAAATATTGATGGAACTCCTACAGGTTGGAGATGCTTTAATAATCAAACATGCCCCGATTAATTTTAAAATAAAATCGAAATGAAAAAAATTGTTTTAATGATAAGCTTAATGATCTCTGGCTGTATCTATTCACAGATTGCCATTGGAAAAGCCAGTCTTGAATCGGAATCTTCTTCAATTGAGTTTGGGAATGCCAATAAGGGAATCATTCTTCCATGGGTGCCCGATTTAGCGAGCGTACAAAATGCAGTGAATGGAACTTTGGTTTTTGACCTTTCAGATAAAAAAATAAAATTATATCGGAATAATAGTTGGGCCGATCTCTCCATCGATGCGACAGGAGCTGCTGATTCAAGTTTGCAGGATGCTTTGAATGATAACCCGGCTGCAAAAATGGCTATCGGGACACCAACGACAACTCCAGGAATTCTGGTATTGGAAGACAATGACAAAGCTATGATTTTGCCTAAAGTTGCCAGTCCGCATCTCAATATTATTTCTCCGGCAGCCGGGATGATGGTGTATGATACCGTGAAAAAACAATTGGCTGTTTTTAACGGTTCGGTATGGACGTTTTGGGGAGAATAAGTTTAATGGGTTAGAAGTTAGAGAGAAATCTTAGAGCTATTTTGTAGTTTCTCTAGTGTCCTCTCCAATTCACATTTTTTGATTACATAATATTTCTCACAGCAATTCTTACCGGATGGTATAGGAGTATAATAAAAGCTGTAGCTAAAGCCAGCCAGAATAATGCCGTAAAAATTTCCATATTAGAGAGAAGAATTGCCTGAGCATTGATTTTTGCTTTAAAAGCCCCCGCAGTTACGGATAATGAATCATTGATCGGAAGTTTTGAAATATTTGTTCCGAATAGCTGGTTCCATTGGGAATAGAAAATGGGATTGGTATCTGTTAATTGGGAGCTTAATGAATCCGAATGCTTTAAGGTTAAAAACAGCATTACATTCTGCATTAAAGCATATCCTATTGCTGTGGTCCAGAATCTGGTTGCAGTTCCAACTACCGTTGCATTGGAAACGTATTGTTCGGGCGTTCCTGCGATTAAAAAAAATACAAGTGGTGTAAAAAGTAATCCTTGACCGACTCCTTGAACAAATAACGGGGGACAAATCGTCTGAAGAGTAGTATCGGGATAAAATGTGTAAGTAAACCAAGCCGAATCAATGGCCAAAATCAGAAACCCGGTAAAGAAAACTAATCTTGAAGAAGCTCCTCTTGTTATACATAGTGCAGAAATAATGACGCCCAAAAGACTTCCTGCAACATTCCAGTACTGAATTTTTACAATATAATCCCAAGGCCATTTCCAAACTGTTGCCATAACACTGTATACATTATTAATAGAAGCTCTCAGAATGTAAAAAATAAAAAATAAAATAACTCCGACAATTACATTTTTAGAACTGAAAACTTCAAAATGAAAAAAAGGACGCGGCTGGTTTCTCTGTTTTAGCATAAATAATCCTCCGAATAATAAGAAAATCAGAAAACAAAGAACAATAAGATCAGACTCGAACCACATCAATCTTTTTCCATATATCAATGCATATCCACCTGCCTGAAGACATACCCAAAGCAAAAACCAGCTTGTAATATCCAGTTGATACAACGGTTTCTTAGGGAAGAATCTGTTTTTATTGAAAATGGCAAAGGCAATGATCAGTACAAAGACATGAAAATAAACCACCATTAAAATCATATGCTTGAAATCATAATCCTCAATACTTGATTTTAAAAGGGAAGTGGTTAATGTTCCTCCTGTAAGAATAATGGTGTACATGAGCAGATAAGCGATTTCTTTGGCGTGTTTTGTCTTGAGTTCAGCGACAATTAAAGGTAAAAAGATAGAACCTTCCATGACTCCAAAAACTCCTTCCAGAAAGCGGATGACTAAAATAATATGATAATCATTGGTAACGGATAGCCCGTAGAGAATAAGTATTGAAACGGAAGACATAAGTAAGGTATAATACTTAACACTGAAATAGGCCATAAACCGCTGTATCACTAAAAGGGTAACCACAAATGTCCCGTACATCAAAATCATTAAGTATTGGATGTCATCTGAGTCTACATCCATAAAAGAAGATGTGAAGGCGCTATTGGAGTGCAGAAGCGATAACAACATCAGGTGGGGAAACAGTGCCAGAATAAGAAGCGGCAGTTTCAGCCATTGTGGTACCCATTTATGATAAATTGTATTGTGTTGCATGATTTTCTTTATGAAAGCTAGGAAAGAGAGAATATGTCTAAAAATGCGAAAAGACAAAGGAACAGCATGTAAAAGTAAAGGTAAGATGGCAATATTACACTCTGCCTTTTCGCTAAAAATAATGTAATGGTTATTTTAAATCTGAGAATGAGGAATTTGGAAAAATTAAAATCTAATATACATGCTCTTTCTACATCAATTCTCAATTCCTCAGTTTCTCAAACTTTATATCTTTTTGGCGCTTACCAGAACATTCATTCCGGAAAGTAATTTTTCGTTGTGTTGATTATGATCCAGGATAATCTTTACTGGAAATCTTTGTTCGATTTTTACGAAATTTCCTGTGGCATTGTCTGGTTTTACTAAAGAAAACTGAGAACCGGAAGCGGGGGAAACGGAAACAATTTTTCCTTTGAATTCTATATCAGGATATGCATCTGCTGTGATGATCACTTCTTTATTCTGGTCAATCTGTCCCAATTGCGTTTCCTTATAATTGGCAATAATCCATTTTTCTTTGCTAACTATCTGAACCAAAGCCTGTCCTTCCTTAATCAACTGCCCTTCCTGAATGGTTTTCTTACCTACCCAACCGTCATAAGGCGCTGTTACGACTGTATAGGAAAGGAAAAGTTTAGCATTATTCAGACTGGCAGAGCTTTGCTGAATCTGACTTTTTACGGGAGCAACTCTCGTTTCCTGCTCGTTCACGCTTGCTTTCACTGCATTTTTTTGTTGTTCCAAAGCTAAAAGATTGGCTTTTGCCTGTTCATAGGAAGCCTTTATGTTTTCAAATTGCTGTTCGGTTGCAGCATCTTCTGAAACCAGGTTTTTATATCTTTTAAAATCCTGTTCGGTTCTCCAGATATCAATTTTTGCAGAGGCAATTTTCGCATCAATGATTTTTGTGTCACTGGCTTTTGTATTTACGCCACTTTCAATCGTGTTGATGTTTGCCGAATTGGCATTCAGATTGGCTTCGGCCATTTTTACCTGATTGACAAATTCACGATTGTCGATCACAATTAAAGTATCACCTTTATGTACAAATTGGTTTTCATTAAACTTAACCGTCTTAATAAAACCTGAAACCTTACTGGAAACAGGGGTAATATACTGTTCTATTTGTGCATCGTTGGTTGTCACATTTTTTCTTGAAAAAAGATAAAAACTTACCATCCCCGTAATTCCGCTGATGATGAGAATCCACGCCAATAAAGTAATCGTTTTATTGATTCTTCTTTCCTTTTGTGTTAATTGTTTCTTTGCCATGGTTTTTATAAGTTTCCAATCGTGTATTGGAGTTGATAATATTTAAGTTGTCTGTTGATTTTTACGGAAATAAGATTGGATTGGGCTTCAAGATAGGTATTGTCAGCATCTATTAATTCTGTAATTAAACTTAATTTGTTCGCATATTTCGTTCTTACAATACGGTAGTTTTCCTTAGCCTGAGTAATCGCTTCTTCAGCGATTTTTACCTTTTGATTGGTTTCTTCAAACTTTTTGTAAGCCTCATAAACATTGTGTCTTATGTTTTCTTCATTTTCTTCAATTTGAAGTTTTGCCAGATGAATGTTTTCCTTTGCTTCCTGCATTTTGTATTTATTTTTATACAGACTTTCGATGGGGTAGGTAAGATTAACTCCGATCATCCCTAAACGATAGGCATAAGGTTCAGGAGGAAAAAACATCATATTGGGATACTTCATAAAATATTCTCCGCCTGCTGTAATTTTTGGTAAATAATTCGCTTTTGTAATTTTTTGATCCAATTTTTTAAGCGAAAGGTTTTTGTTGGCCATTTCTACAGACTCGTTTTGATGCAAAGCTGTTTCCGTTAATTCATCTACATAAGGGATTTCCGCTTTTTCCGAGATAAGATCTGCTGTATCCACATGTATTTCCTGGTTTTCGGGAAGAGAAAGAATTGTTTTAAGCTTATGTTCTGCTATCTGAATATCATTATCGAGCTCTGTCCAGCTCATTTTATGATTGGAAAGCTGTAAAGAGGTTCTTAAAACTTCATTCACTGTTACCACTCCATTGGCTTTTAAAGCTTTTACCTGCTTGATGTTTACGGAATCTTCCCTCATTTTATCATTAATAAGACCTTGCTGCTCTTTTAAATGATGGATCTGAAGAAAAGCAGTGATGATTTCCATCGTTAATTGTCTTTCATCCAAATGGGTCTTTAATGAAGAAATTTCAGTATCAATTGCTGCTTTTTTCTCCGTATTTTTAATTTTTCCGCCCATATACACCGGAATTGATGCAGAAAGGGTGAAATCATACATTCCATTGATAACATCATATTTTGTAGCTTTTCCAAATACGCCGTTTTCATGCTGAAAAAGATTAGTAACCTGGTTGTAGCTGGTATGAAATTCAATGTCCGGAAGTTTCTCCATTTTAAGATCTTTTTCCTTCGTTTCAGACATTTCGTTTTTCAGATGGCTGATCTGAATATTTTTATTATTCTTGAGTCCGATCTCAACAGCCTGTTGTAAGCTGAGATGCTGATAATCGGTCATTTGTGAGTATAAGAGATTGCTTACCAATAATAAGCACAACGCAATACAGTGATATCTGCGTGCGTCAAATATCATTTTCATAATTTAATTAAAGGTTTTTTGCTAAATTGATTTTGATACCGCAAATTTACGGAGTGAAGCATAGGACACGATTTGTGAAAACAGAAAAAGATTTTTTCATTTACGCCAAATTAAAATTTTCTGCTTACCTTTATTTCATGAATGACAGTCATTTTGGAGCCGTTGAAGAAGAAGATGCGGCGTTTTACGTTTATCATGTTCTTACCGGAGATGTGAAAACAGATATTCATCATCACAGTTCTGCACAATTAGTCTATGCAGAAGGGGGCATTGTCCATGTTTTTACTGATTCAAAACACTGGTATTTACCGGCAAGATGCTTTATGTGGATTCCAGCAGGAACGCCCCATTATATTTTCTCGACCAGCCCTAAAGTAGACTTATATAATTTTTATTTTAAAAAAGAAGAAAATGAAAGTGGCTTTTTTGATGAAATTAATATCTATTCCGTAAGTCATTTGCTTAGAGAAATGATTTTATATACAAAAGACTGGGATGGGAAAATCACAAAAAATGACGGTTCAAAATATTATTTCCTTAAAGCCTTAAAAGGAATCTTGCCTGAGAAAAGAGATAAAAAATTAGCATTTCCCGTTCAGCATCCTTTTCCCAATGATGAAACTTTATTAAAAGTTGCACAGTATATCCATGCAAATTTAGACAAGCCTTTAACGATAGAATCTACTGCAAAAGAATTCGGAATGAGTACAAGAACTCTTTCGAGAAAGTTTAAAGAGATTTTAGGAATGAATTACGTCCGTTTTTTGCGTGCTTTAAGGATTACCCGATCGCTGGAGCTTATGTTGGAAGGTAAATATAATATGTATGAAATTGCAATGATGGTGGGATATAACAGTCTTTCTTCTTTTAGTAATATTTTTAAAAAAGTAATAGGAATTCCCCCTACAGAATACCTGCACAAGCTTAAAGGAGATGATGTTTAAATTTACCGGAAGAAGTGAGTTATAAATAAAAAAAACCACTTCAATTGAAGTGGTTTTCATATGTTGAGAAAATCTCGTTTTTTGATTAAGCTTCTTCAGAAGGAGCTTCTTCTTTTTTAGCAGGAGCAGCTTTTGGAGCTTCTACCGGTGCGTCAGATACGATATCGAATTCGAAGTTGTACTCAACGTTTCTGTGTAATCTGATGTTAGCAGTTACTTTACCAGTTCTCTTAATAGTGTTTCCTGGGATTTTGATGTATTTCTTTTCAACAGAAACTCCAGCTTTTTCTAGAGCTGCAGAAAGATCTGCATTGTTGATAGATCCGAATAATTTGTCACCAGAACCTACTTTTGCAGGAATAGTGATAGAAGTTTTCTTTAATTGCTCAACTACAGCGTTTGCAGCAGCGATTAATTTAGCTTCTTCTTCTTTTCTAGCTTCCAAAGTAGCTTCTAGAGCTGCAATGTTTTTAGGTGTAGCTAAAAGTGCAAATCCTTGAGGGATTAAGAAGTTTCTTGCATAACCAGGCTTTACGCTTACTGTGTCGAATTCAAGACCTAAGTTTTCTACGTCTTTTTTTAGGATAATGTTCATTGTTGTTGTCCTTTTTAGATTTTAGAGATGTCTAAAATCAAGTTAGAATTAATTATGTATTCAGCAACAAAAAGCCAAAAGCTAAAAGCTAATGGCTAATTGCAATTTTTTATTTCAATAAGTCAGCTACGTAAGGCATCAAAGCTAAGTGTCTAGCTCTTTTGATCGCAGCAGAAACTTTTCTTTGGTATTTCAAAGAAGTTCCGGTGTATCTTCTTGGTAAAATTTTACCTTGCTCGTTTACGAACTGTAATAAGAAGTCAGCATCTTTGTAATCAACGTGCTTAATTCCGAATTTTTTGAATCTACAATATTTCTTTTCAGATTTTGTATTGATATCAAGCGGAGTAAGGAATTTTACTTCTGATTCTCCTCCAGCTGAGGCTTGTTTAGCCATTTCATCTATTGCCATGTCTTGTCGTTTTAAAAAATTGGGTTAATAATTAAGCTTTAGCTGCTTTTACTTTTGCTCTTCTTGTTACAGCGTACTCTACAGCATGTTTGTCAAGTTTTGTAGTAAGGTAACGAATTACTCTTTCGTCACGTTTGAATGCTAATTCTAGATCAGCAACTACAGTACCTTCTCCTTTAAATTCGATTAAAGTGTAGAATCCGTTCTTTTTCAATTGGATCGGATAAGCTAATTTTTTTAATCCCCAGTTTTCTTTAGCAACGATTTCGCAGTTCTTTTCTTTTAAAAGATCTACATACTTGTTCACTGCTTCCTCTACCTGTGACTCAGATAGAACGGGAGTTAAAATGAAAACAGTTTCGTAATTGTTCATAATGTTAAATGAATTTGTTAATTATTTCGAGGTGCAAAAGTAGAAAATATATTTGTAATATACAATATATAGGTAGATTTTATTAATTGTAAATAAATCAAAAGTGAATTTCATAGAATCCGCATCTCGAAATTCGAAGCTCATAACAAATCTATTTCTCAGACCTGATCTCTTTCAAAAAATTCACTTTTATCACATCATATAATGAATGTCTGCTCACCAAAATAGATGCAATAGAAGAAACCATTCCTGCTAACATCAAATGAAATATCAGAGAATGTCTGTCGGTCATTTCTAAGACGATAATAGCTGATGTAAAAGGAGCTCTTGTAATTCCAGTTAGAAAAGCTACCATTCCTGCGAGAACAACCACATTGGTTTCGTTTGGACTCAAATGAATAAATCCTGAAATTACAGATCCGATACTTGCTCCGGCAGTCAAGGCAGGAGCGAAAATTCCACCTGCACCTCCGGAAGTAAAGGAAAGGGCAGGACCCAACATTCTTAAAACAGGAACATACCAATCTTCATGTTTATTCTCTGTAAAAAGAACTCGTTCCATAATTTCTTTTCCTGAACCTAAAATCTCTCTATTAATAAAGAAGGCAATTGAAGCTATAATTAAAGCGGAAATAATAAGGAAAATGACATTAGCTCTGTCTGTCTTCAATTTTCGTTTTTTCCAGTCATTCATTTTTAACATGGTGACGGAAAGCTGACTGGCTAAAATTCCTGCAATTCCTGCGACTAGAATAATAGGAAACATTACCGTTAATGAAACATCATTTGTTTTAGGATATCCCAAATATAAATAGGAGCCGGCTAAAGTCTGAGCAGTAAGCCCTGCAATGATAACTGCGGTAAATAAGGCCGTTTTAAAGTAATTGATGTGAGTTTTAGAAAGTTCTTCCACAGCAAATACAATTCCGCCAAGAGGTGTGTTAAAAGCAGCAGCAAGTCCGGCCGCCGCTCCCGTCATGATCATATTTTTCTTTGATATTTTTGGCCACCATTCAGGAAGATATTCATTAACTTTTCTGAAAACAGAACCTGCCACCTGAATAGTAGGACCTTCTCGACCGACTGCACCTCCACCAATGACTAAAACCACCGATGAAATGATTTTAAAAACAATAATTTTTAAACTTAACAGGCTTCGGATCTTTTTGTGTTCTTTCGGGTTGGCTAATTCTACAGCGGCCATAACCTGTGGAATTCCGCTTCCTTTGGCATTAGGCGCAAATTCTTTTACCAACCACCATGAAAGAACAAAACCAATCGGTGCAATGATGAAAATCATCCAGGAATGCCAGTCGAGAATAAAATGAAGAAGATTTTCACCCCATGCAAAAAACTTAGCATACATTACGGCAATAAAACCGGTAATCACCGAACCGATCCAGAAAGGAATAGCCTGAAGCAGATTGTATTTCAGTTGTTCGTTGCGTATGTTGTCGAAAGATTTTTTCAGGGATCTTCGAATGAGGAATAAAAATTTCAGCATTTGGGGATTTTGAGGGATAAAAATACGTGTTTTTTAAGAATTTTATATTTTTTCAGTAATGGAAAACCGTTAGTTTTTTTTAATTGAACTGATTAATCGCTTTTAAAGCAAAGTATTTTATAACAAAATAAATGTTGTTTGTTTTATTGATAATTTAATTAAAATTTATTATGTTTAAATTATTTATAATATTAAAAATTGATTATTGATACTTTAATTGTAAATAATTGCTGTTGGATACAAATGAAAAATCCCAGCTTTGCTGGGATCTCATTGAGGAGATCGATATGTTTTATTAATTCTTATGAGTTAGAAGACCATTAATTTTATCAATCATATTCTGTGCGTTTGTATTTTGAGGATCCAATTCAAGGGATTTTTTATAGTTCTGTAATGCCAACGGATAGTTTTTTACGGATAAATACCCTTCTCCTAAGCTGTCAAAAACGCCTCCGGATTGAGGATGTTCTTTTACATTTAATTCAAAAACTTTAATGGCTTCATCAAACCTTGAATTTCTCATTAAAATATAGCCTATATTATTCAAGGTGTTTTCAAAATCCCATGTTGGATTTTTTATTTTAATGCTGTGGTAATTTTTTTCAGCATTAGGATTGCCTTTTTTGGAAAATTCAGAAATAATGGATTCTTCTGCTAATGAATAGTTATCCATTAATTTTTTATCAATCATACCTGCAATATGATTTACCATTTGATAGTGCACCGGAAAGAAATTATATCCGTTAGACATCATAATGATCGTCATATTGTTCTGTGGAAAAACTCTGTAAGCACTTACGTTTCCACCGGAAAAACCATAAGACGGAATAGTGTTCGTTGTATTGATTTCCCATCCATAGGCAAAAACATCTCTTTTGTTTCCGTACTCAAACGGTTGCCACATCATCTCTTTTGTCTTCTGATTCAATAAATCATTTTTACTTAGATGATTGCTCCAGTTTATGAATGCAGGAAGTGTAATTGCCAATCCATTCCCTGGATATGCTTTTTTCCCTTCAACATCCGTGGACTTTTGATACTTTTTAGTTTCCGAACTGTAATTATACTTTATGATACGATTGGGGATTTTTTCAAGAGCATTTGACGAGTAAACCACTTGATTTCTTACAGTAGAAAATTGATTGTTTAGAATAAAGTCCTCAAAAGATTGTCCCGTTATTTTTTCAATAATCATCGAAAGAAGCATATAATTTGTTTGATTATATCTGAATTCATTTCCTGTTGTAAAATTCATTTTTTCTTTACTCAAACGTTCAACAGTTTTAGAACTTGAGTCTTCGGGTAAAATATCACTGAATGCAATAAAATCCGGCATTCCCGAAGAATGGGTCAAAAGATTTTTAACTTTTATATGCTGCCAGTCTTTTGGAAGATTATCAACATATTTTGAAACATTGTCTTCCAAAGAAAGTTTTCCCTGTTCGATCAGTTGAAAGACACCCACATTAGTAATTAATTTTGAAGTAGAATAGATTCTGAACATTGAACTTGGACCGACTTTTTTAGCATCTTCTAAGCTTTCTGTACCATAATATTGTTCGAAGATAATTTTGCCGTCTTTTACAACCCCAAGAGCTAACCCCGGAATTTGATTGGTCTTCATCGCTTCTTTTATATAAGTGCCAATCAATTTTGTCTGATTGATTTGCTGTGAAAAAGCAACGGTAGAAACAGCTAAAGTGAGTGCTGCTGAAAGAATTTGTTTCATGTTTTATGATTTAGGTGGACTTTTAAAGTAATTTATTGTTTATTTCTGTTACTTGGTTTGTTAGACTTTTTTGCCAAACGTTACAGATTATTTCAATAAAAAACCTCCGAAAAAATCGAAGGTTGTTTATTGTATTGTAAAGACGTTTCGACAAGCTCAACATGACAATGCTAATCATTTTAACTCATCATTCATCATTTATAATTAAATTTCTGTGTTCAGATCCCAGTTTTCTAAGTAATCGTGAACGTGTTTCAGCATCATTCCGCCTAGAGATCCGTCTACCACTCTGTGATCGTAAGAATGAGACATAAACATTAGGTTTCTGATCGCAATTACATCCCCGTCTGCTGTTTCAAGAACTGCAGGCTTTTTAACGATAGCTCCGATGGCTAAAATGGCAACCTGAGGCTGAGGAATGATAGGAGTTCCCATCAGGTTTCCAAAGCTTCCTACGTTAGAAATTGTATAAGTTGCTCCCTGAGTATCTTCTGGTCTTAATTTTTTGTTTCTTGCTCTGTAAGCTAAATCATTAATAGCTTTTGCCAATCCTGAAAGTGAAAGCTGATCTGCATTTTTAATTACAGGAACAATAAGGTTTCCGTCTGGTAAAGCTGTTGCCATACCGATATTTATATTTTTCTTCTTAATGATGTTTTCACCATTTACAGAAACATTGATCATTGGGAAATCCTGAATAGCTTTTACAACGGCTCTCACAAAAATCGGCATAAAAGTTAGTTTTTCACCTTCACGTTTTTCGAAAACAGCTTTGTTTTTATTTCTCCATTTTACAACGTTGGTAACGTCTGTTTCAATGAAAGAAGTTACGTGCGGCGCAATGTGCTTGGCTTTCACCATATTTTCAGCGATGATTTTTCTCATTCTGTCCATAGGAATGATTTCATCACCTGCCGCAACAGAAATTGTAGAGGCCGGAGCTGAAGTAGCGACTGGCTGTGGAGTAGAAGCTATCTGTACCGGAGCTGCTTGTGGAGCCGGCTGATTTCCTCTGTTTTTAACATAAGCTAAAATATCTTCTTTTGTAATTCTTCCTTCCAAACCGCTTCCTTTGATAGTTTTGAGTTCAGATTCAGAAATATTTTCTTGTTGAGCGATTGATTTTACCAATGGAGAAAGGTAAAGATCTCCCGAAAATTCTGTTGAAGCAGCTGTCTGAAGTGGCTGTTCAATTGTTTTTAAAGTTTCGGCATCTGGAGCTGTTGCCGGAGTTTCAGTTTTTACTTCTTCTGCAGCTGTATTTCCGCCTTCTCCTTCAATCTCTAAAATAGCAATAGCTTCACCTACCTTTGCAACTTCGTCTTTCTGTTTCAAAATCTTTACGATTTTCCCGGAAACCGGTGTCGGAACGTCTGAATCTACTTTGTCTGTTGCAATTTCTACTACGGAATCATCTTCTTTTACATGATCGCCTTCATTGAATAACCAAGTGATAATAGTAGCTTCCATAACGCCTTCTCCCATGGAAGGAAGCAATAATTTGTACTCTGCCATTTTTAATTTTTAGATTTTGACAAATATATAAAAAAAATCGGTTTTTTTATGAAATGTATAATTTTATGAAAATTCGATGTAAATATTTTCGCCCACGTTCATTCCGAATAAGCTTTTTGCGCCGTTTTTTCTACTCCCTTTATAGATTGTAAGCTCCAAAAGCTGACTGTCATTAAAGATTGCTGCGGACTGCCCATGGAATTCGGTTTCCCTTTCCCAGTCCGAAACCACTTCCGTATGGCTTGAAAAAACTTTTGAAAGGGCTAAATTTCTGAACTTGATGGTAAAATTTTCATACCCATTTCCAACACTTTCAAAAAAATCTTTACTGATATTTGAAATTATATTTCCAAAATTATCAATATAAGTGACTTCACCAATGATCATCTTTTCGGATTCATTATATACCGGTTTCGGGAATAAAAGCTGTTTGGCTGCATTAATTTTTCTTCCGATTACTCCGGGAAGTCCGCCATTCGCTAAATGTACCGCTGCAGGGACAAAAACATCTGTTGACGTGAAATTAACGATGTCGTCAAACCTGTTATTTAAAGTGATTTCAAAAATTGCTTCAGGTTTGATATCAAAAAATATCAAACTTAAAAGACCATTATCGGCTGCGATAAAGTAATGACCATCGGCCTTATATAAAATATTTTTTCTTGATTTGTGCTGAAAGCTGTCGACAGCAATAATATGAATACTGCCTTTCGGAAAATGTTTATAAGCGTTTCTTACAATATATGAAGTCTGGATAAGGTTGAAAGCCTGAATATCGTGGGTGATATCAACAATATTAACCTTCTGATTCAGAGAAAGAATGCTGCCTTTCACAGCGGCAACTCTGTAATCCAAATTTCCGAAATCTGAAGTAAGGGTAATAATTGACATTAATTGTTTGTAGAATAATAGAACTGCAAATTTATCTAAAATAAAAAGAAAGCCCGAAATATTCTAGCAAAGAATTTGATAAAAATTTCCAAAAAAAGCTTTACATTTAAAATCTAAAAATAAAAATACTGCATGTTTGAATTGACATATGATTTGGAAGATATTGACATGAAAATCTTCTATGGAGTTAATAACCAATTTTTCAATTTAATAAAATCAAGCTTTCCTACTCTTAAAATCACAGGAAGAGATCATTTTATCTTTGCGATGGGGAATCAGGAAGCGTTAGATATATTTAAACAAAAACTTGATGATATTGTTAAGTTTATTTCGAAAAACAACTCTATCGAGCTTAAAGACGTAGAAAATATCCTTAATTTAAAGGACGAGAACGAAAAACAGCTTGTTTTTGATCAGGATATTATTGTAAAAGGAGTAAATGGTAAAGTAATTAAAGCTAAAACCACCAATCTTAAAAAATTAGTAAAAGAAACTGAGAAAAAAGATATGGTTTTTGCGATCGGACCTGCGGGAACAGGGAAGACTTATACCAGTGTAGCGTTGGCTGCAAGAGCTCTCCGGGATAAAGCTGTAAAAAGAATTGTACTCACCAGACCGGCTGTGGAAGCAGGAGAGAGTTTAGGATTTTTACCAGGCGATCTTAAAGAAAAGTTAGATCCGTATTTACAGCCTTTGTATGATGCGCTCAGAGACATGATTCCTCATGAGAAACTTGAAGGCTTCATGGAAAAGAAAGTAATTGAGGTGGCACCATTGGCTTTTATGAGAGGAAGAACTTTGGATGATGCCTTTGTAATTCTTGATGAAGCACAAAATACGACACATTCTCAGATGAAAATGTTTTTGACAAGAATGGGAATGAATGCAAAGTTCATCATTACAGGAGATCCGAGCCAGGTTGACTTGCCGCCTAAACAGCAATCCGGATTGAAGGAGGCTATGAGAATTCTGAAAGACGTTAAAGAAATTGGATTTGTCCACTTGACCGAGGAAGATGTGGTGAGACATCCTGTTGTTAAGAAAATCATTCTGGCATATAACGAAGAAGAAAAGAGACAAAGAGATTAATTTTCTATGAAATTTTAAAAACTCTTGCTAAATCCGCAAAAAGTGATATATTTGCTCACTAATTTTTAGAAAAACAAATATATCATGAAAAAATTTTTACTTATTGCAGCAATTGCTGTCATGGGAAGTAGTGTTTATGCACAGGAATTCAGATTCGGACCGAAAGCCGGATTCGCAATGTCAACCTTAAAGATTGATGAAAATCAAGATTCTGCGGGAAAAAGGAATATGGATCCTAAATATACTTTTTACATTGGAGGTATGGCAGAATACAAGATCAATGATAATTTCGGATTTCAGGCAGAAGTTTTATATTCTCCATTGGGGGGTAAAGAAAAAATTGACGGTATAAATGCCGGAATTATGTTTGTAGGTGAACAGACCAAGGTTAATTTAGGTACATTGTTGGTGCCGGTTTCAGCAAAATATTTTATCTCAGAAAATTTCTCTGTAGCTGCGGGTGCTAATTTTGGAGTTATTCTTTCAGCGAAGCAAAAAACGGTAATCGGTTCTGATTTTGCTGATATGGAGATTGAAGGAGATTCTGGTGAAGTAGATATTAAGGATGATATTAAAAAATTAAACATTGCTCCATTCGTAGGGGTGGAATATATGTTTGAAAACGGTTTCTTCATCGATGGAAGATACAGTTTAGGGGTATCAAACCTTTCGAATGACGGAAGCGGAGGAAAAGTAACTAACAGCTTTGCTCAAATTGGAGTAGGGTTTAAATTCGGAGGTAACTAAGACTCGTTTTAAATAAATCATAAAAAGCAGGAATTTTATCCTGCTTTTTTTATGAACGGCACTGAGTTTGCATACCTAATTTTTTATAACAACATTTTAAATTTTAAACAATGAAAAGATTATTATTACTAGGTGCTTTTGCACTTTTTGGTGGTATGGCTCATGCACAGGAGGGTTTTAGACTGGGAGGTCATATTGGAGCTCCGCTAGGTGATGCTGCGGACGCTGCAAGTGTTACGATAGGTGTAGATGCTGCTTATATGTGGAATATTACTAAAGGTTTAGATATCGGGGCTACTACAGGATACTCTCATTTTTTCGGGAAAGATCAGGTAGACGATTTTGGGTTTATTCCTATTGCGGCATCTGGAAAATATAAATTTGATAAAATTCCGCTTTTTGTAGGATTGGATCTGGGAGCAGCTATTTCTACTAAAAACTATATTAATAGCGGATTGTATGTTGCACCAAGAGTAGGGTATCAGATGAAAAATGCAGAATTATATTTAGGTTTCCAAAATATCAGCAGCCGATATAAAAATCACGGTGGGTACTGGTATGATGATGATAGATATAACTTTGGAGCCGTTAATTTCGGTGTAAATTTCTTTTTGAAGTAAAAATTAGGAAATATTTATAAATAAAAACTCCGTCTATTGAGATGGAGTTTTTATTTTTTTGTAAAGTTTATTTTAAGTATATTCATCTTTTTTCTGAAAAAGCATTCGTTTTTCTTAAATAAAAAAATATATGTAGTATTTTATTATATTCTTTTGATAAAATTATAAATATATCAACATTTAGAAAAACAGAAAATTATAAAAAGTAATTGTTTTCCTATTCTGATTGCTAAATTGTTGCTTTTTTATTCAAAATATTGTGAGAAAATTAATTCTCTATAATTAATAAGCTTTATTTTGGAAAAACGCTATATTTTAATGATGATATTAATCACGTTAACAAATTTTAATATTAGAACAGACCATTATACATTTGCAGTCAGAAAGTATTAAAATTATTAAAATGAAAAAATTATTATTAGCAAGTGCTATTGCACTTTTCGGTCTATCTAATGCACAGATCGCTAAAGGAACTACATATTTGTCAGGAACTTTAAACTTTGCTGCAAGTGAAAATAACAATACTGATGTTAAGACAAGCGACTTAAAATTAGTACCTACAGTAGGATATTTCGTTGGAACAAACTTAGCTGTTGGGGTTGGAGTAGGTTATGCTTCAAATGTTATAAAAAATGAAGGTGCTACACCAGAAACTAAATCTACAATTTCAGCTGTAGTAGTAGAGCCTTTCGTAAGAAAATACTGGACTTTAGGTGAGAAATTCTTCTTCTTCGGTCAACTTTCTGTACCAATGGCTTTTGGTACTGATAAAGACGAAGTTTCAGGATTGGGTTCAACTAAAGAAAACTTCAACTCTTTTGGAGTTTCTGTTAAACCGGGTCTAGATTATTTCTTAAACAAAAACTGGACTCTAGAAGCTACTATCGGAGATTTTGGATATAGTAATTTCAAGTATAAAAACGCTAAAAGCGTAGATAACTATAATTTCGGTCTTGATTTAGCATCTGTTGGAATCGGAGTTAAGTATGTTTTCGCTAAATAATTTAAGCTAAAAGCATTAAAAAAAAAGTCCTAAGTTTCTTAGGGCTTTTTTTCTCATTATAAAACTATACATGAAAAAACTCATATTAGCAGGTGCTATCGCACTTTCCGGGCTTTCTAATGCCCAGATCAAAACAGGAACGGTCTATGTTTCAGGACAAGCAAACTATTCTAAAGAAGAGAATAAAAGCACTCATACTACAATTCAAGATTTTAAAATAATCCCTACATTGGGGATATTTGTAGCTAAAAACTTAGCTGTTGGAGCTGGCTTAGGAATTACGAACAGAAAAGAAGAATTCAACACAATCTATAATAGTAGTGGGTCTTTCGTAAGTATTGTTGATTATACAGGAAAGACAAATGCTGTTGTAGTAGCTCCTTTCGTAAGAAAATACTGGAATTTATCAGATAATTTATATATTTTTGGCCAACTTGAAATTCCTATGGAATTTGGAAAAATGAATCAGGATGCTTTGGTCACCTATATGGATGGAATGTCTGGTTATGTAGAACAGCAAACATTATCTGCAGAAAGAAAATATACTTCAATCGGAGTGAATATAAAACCGGGTTTAGATTATTTCCTAAATAAAAACTGGTCTATTGAAGCTACAATAGGAGAGTTCGGTTACAAAAATTTCAAGTATAAAGAGGAAGATGCTAAAGCTCTTAACAACTATAATTTGGGGTTAAACTTATCTTCAATATCTTTCGGGGTGAAATATATCTTTGCAAAATAATAACAAATAATAAACTTATTTTTAAAATTAAATACTATGAAAAAATTATTACTAGCGGGTGCTGTTGCACTTTTCGGTTTGTCAAACGCTCAAATGACTAAAGGAGACTGGGTAATCAGTGGAACTACAGGATTAGGATTCAATAACGTAACTACAACGATTAAAGTTGATGGAAATTCAGTTGATGGTCCAAAAGTTAACACTTTCTCGATTACTCCATCTGCCGGATATTTTGTAATTGATAAATTAGCGGTAGGTATTGATTTAGGTTTTGTAAGCGCAACTACAAAATATGAAGGAACTAAAACAACAATGACCAGCTTATCTGCTATGCCAACTGCAACTTATTATTTTGCAAATGATAGTAAGTTCGTACCTTACTTAGGGGCAGGAATTGGTTATGCTTCTGTTAAAAACAAAGGGGAAATGGATATCATGGGAGTTTCTGCAGAAGATGAAACGACAACAGATGGTTTGGCTTGGAAAGCGAAAGGAGGAGTAACTTATATGGCTACTCAATCTTTGGGGATCAATTTAGGCCTTTCTTATGATCAGTTCTCAAATAAAGAGACTTATAACAATGTAGATGTAAAAACAAATACGAAGACTTTCGGTGTAAACGTAGGTTTCTCTTATTTCATTAAAGCTAAAGCCCAAAAAGGGGATAAATAAGACCAATTGTTTTAAGCTAAAAAACAAAAACCGACTCATATTTGAGTCGGTTTTTTTATTAAAAGCTGATTTTTCTGTTTTTTAAAACCATTCTTTTTGATTTTGAACATAGGTTTTGTCAAATTCTTCATCCGATTTTGTTAAATAGATAATTCCTTCAATTAGACCTACAATTCCTGCAATACCACATGTTACTAAACCAAGAACTAATTGAATAATCCCTGCTTTTGTATAGCCTAGGTAAAACTTATGAATAGCAAAAGTTCCGAGTAAAATTCCTAAGATACCTGCAACAACCTTTTTTTCCGATTTGTAAGGTGGGTTGTAATTTCCTTGTGTTTCCATAATAATATATTTAATGATTGTGTATAATTTATTATTTTCCAAACATTCCGCCCATTCCCGGCATATTTGGCATTTTGCTCATCATCTGCATCATTTGCTTTCCCTGAGGTCCCTGCATCATCTTCATCATTTTACCCATTTGGTCGAATTGCTTCATCAATTGGTTTACATCTTCAATCTTTCTTCCGGCACCTTTAGCAATTCTGTTTTTTCTCTGGGTATTGATAATAGAAGGTCTTCTTCTTTCTTCCGGAGTCATAGAATAGATGATCGCTTCAATATGTTTAAATGCATCATCACTGATTTCTACATCTTTAATCGCTTTTCCAACTCCAGGAATCATTCCCATCAAATCCTTCATGTTACCCATTTTCTTGATCTGATTGATTTGTTTTAAGAAATCATCAAAGCCAAATTCGTTTTTAGCGATTTTCTTATGAAGTTTTTTAGCTTCTTCTTCATCAAATTGTTCCTGAGCTCTTTCTACTAAGGAAACAACGTCTCCCATCCCCAAGATTCTGTCTGCCATCCTTTCCGGGTAGAAAAGATCTAAAGCTTCCATTTTTTCACCGGTAGAGATGAATTTGATTGGCTTTTCAACGACTGAACGAATGGTTAAAGCAGCCCCACCACGAGTATCACCATCTAATTTCGTTAAAACAACTCCGTCGAAATTCAAAGTGTCATTAAATGCTTTTGCAGTATTCACAGCATCCTGACCTGTCATTGAATCAACAACGAATAAAGTTTCGTTTGGCTTGATAACAGAATGAACCGTTTTAATTTCGTTCATCATGTGTTGGTCAATTGCCAAACGACCTGCTGTATCCACGATAACAACATCATGACCATTTGATTTGGCAAAAGCAATAGCGTTTTGAGAGATGCTTGAAGGATCCATAGAACCTTCTTCTGTGAAAACAGGAACCCCGATCTGCCCACCTAAAACTTTCAACTGGTCGATTGCAGCAGGACGATACACGTCACAAGCTACCAAAAGAGGTTTTTTATTTCTTTTTGTTTTTAAATAGTTGGCTAATTTTCCTGAGAAAGTTGTCTTACCCGAACCCTGAAGACCTGCAATAAGGATTACAGATGGTTTTCCTGAAAGGTTGATTCCCTCCTGAGAACCTCCCATTAAATCTACCAACTCATCATGAACAATTTTTGTCATCAATTGTCCAGGGGTAAGTGAGGTAAGAACATCCTGTCCTAAAGCTTTATCCTGAACTCTTTTGGTAAGATCTTTTGCAACTTTATAATTAACATCAGCGTCTACCAATGCTCTACGAATTTCTTTTACGGTTTCCGCAACATTGATTTCCGTGATCTTTCCACGTCCTGAAATGTTATGTAGCGCTTTGTCTAATTTATCCTGTAAACTATTAAACATATTTATTGTAAATTATAGGTTTGCAAAAATAAGGAATTTTTTAGTATAACAAACCCGTCCGACACGTAATATTATATATGAGATGAAATATTATATAACGATGGAGATGATATAAATCAAATGATGGAAAAATCCGATAGAAAAAGTCTATTTTTGCCATACGTTAAAATTACCTAATAAATGTTAGGTGAAAAATAAATTTAGAATGAAGACTACTCCAAATATTCTGGTTACAGTATTGTTTTTTTTTACATTTTTGATTCACTTTTCTCTTTGGAAATTTGTTTTTCATTTAGATGAAATTATTATCGTGAAATTTTACCTATTCCTGAGTGTAATGTTTATGATGATGATTACGCTGGTTATTTTAATCAATAGAGTGGCGCCACAATTTTTAGGAATGTCTGTCATAGGATTGATCCTTTTAAAATTTGGATTGATGTTCTTAATTAGAAAGAAATTAAACTTTGAAGCTATTCCAGACTATAAATTTCATTTTATTATTCCATATTTTGTCCTGACAGCACTGCTTACGTACTATGCAATTAAGCTAATTAATCATGACAAAAAACAGGAAAATTAATTATTGAAACTAGAAAAAATATCATATTTTTGCACAACGAAAAAAACCTATCAATGTTTAAGAAATTCGCAGTTTTATTTTACAGTATTTTTGTATTAAACCTAGTGTCTGCACAGCATGGTGAGGCTACTACTGGTGCCGCTCCAGCTCAAGAGCTTTCAGAAAAAGACAAAGTAACTAAAGAAAACAAAGAGTTCATCGATCATCACTTATTGGATGCACATGATTTCACATTGATGGTGGATAAAGAAGGTCATCATATTGGTTTTCCTCTTCCTGTTATTTTCTATGATAATGGTTTTCATTCTTTCATGAGTAATAAAGAAGGCTTTATGCATGGAGAGCCTACGGAAGTAGATGGTTCTTTTTATGTATTGCATCATGAGAAAATTTATAAAACAGATGCTAAAGGAACTTTAGCTTTTGATAAAGACGGTCACCCGACTAATGAGAAACCTTTAGATCTTTCGATTACTAAAAGTGTACTTATTATTTTATTAGTTGCAGTAGTAATGTTGTTGGTTTTCACGGGAATGGCTAGATCTTATAAGAAGTCTCCAGTTCCGAGTGGTGCTGCTAGATTCTTAGAACCTTTAGTGATTTTTGTAAGAGATGAAGTTGCTATTCCAAATATCGGACACAAGTATAAAAGATTTATGGGGTATTTATTAACTGTATTCTTCTTTATCTTGTTCCTTAACGTATTAGGTTTGATGCCTTTCGGAATCAATGTTACAGGTAATATTACAATGACATTCTTCTTGGCAATCTTAACTTATTTAATTACAACATTCTCAGCTAATAAAGACTACTGGAAACATATTTTCTGGATGCCTGGAGTTCCGGTTCCAATGAAATTCATTATGTTGCCAATCGAATTATTAGGAACGATTACTAAGCCTTTCGCATTGATGATCCGACTTTTCGCGAACATGACTGCTGGTCACATTGTAGTAATGACGCTAATTGGTTCAATCTATATCTTTAACAACTGGATTGCCGGAGTAGCATTCCCATTCTTAACATTAGTAATTTATTTGCTGGAAGTTTTAGTAGCATTCCTACAGGCTTATATCTTTACAATGTTATCAGCTTTATTCATCGGAATGGCTGTTGAAGAGCACGAACATGAGCATCATGCAGCTCACTAATTGAAATTTGAAATTTAAAACAATTTTTTAAAATTATATATTATGGAAATCCCTAGAATTATTGGTGCAGGTCTTATCGTACTTGGTGTAGGTATCGGTCTTGGTAAAATCGGAGCTGCTGCTCTTGAAGCTATCGCTAGACAGCCTGAGCAATCTGGAAAAATCCAAACTGCTATGCTTATTGCAGCTGCACTAGTAGAAGGTGTTGCATTTGCTGCGTTATTCGCATCATAAGCCAAACAAAAACAAAACATTGTTGTAGCGGTTGGCTGCAACAATGTTAATTTTAAAAAAAAGTAATAATTATTTATACATTTATATAATGGAATTAATTCATCAGTTTTCGTCAGGATTATTTATTATCCAGTCTGTTATTTTTCTAGCATTATTATTTTTGTTAGGTAAATTCGCATGGAAACCTATCTTAAAATCTATCAATGATAGAGAAACTTCTATTGTTGACGCTCTTAATCAAGCTAAATTAGCAAGAAAAGAGATGGAAACTTTAAAAGAAGATAACGAAAGAATCATTCGTGAAGCAAAAATCGAAAGAGATGCGATCCTTAAAGAAGCCAGAGATATCAAAGATAGAATTGTAGCAGAAGCTAAAGATGCTGCTAAAGCTGAAGGAGATAAATTAATTGAATCTGCTAAGCAGACTATCAACGCTGAGAAAAATGCTGCAATGGCAGACATCAAAACTCAAATAGGTACAATCTCTGTAAATATCGCAGAATCTATCCTTAAGCAAAAATTAGACAACAACGAAGCTCAGAATGAGTTGGTTCAGAATTATTTAAACAAATCAAATCTTAACTAAGAATGCTTACATCTAAAGTAGCTAAAAGATACGCACAAGGTTTGCTTGATTTTACAAACGAAACAAGCCAAACAGCTACTGTATTTTCTGAAATGAAAGATGTAGTAAAGGTAATGACCGAATCTAAAGATTTGAATAAATTCTTCCTTACTCCTTACATCGATTCTAAAAAGAAAATTGAAGTAGCCTCGGAAATTTTCAAAAGCTTATCACAATCTTCTCAAAACCTGATTAAATTGGTTATTAAGCAAGGTCGTGAAGCCCAGTTGAAAAATATTGCTCAGGAATTCATTAATAAAGTTGAAGATATCAACGGAGTGCAGAGACTTACTCTTACTACCGCGACAGAAATATCTAACGCTAATATTGAAGAAATTCTAAAATCAAGTAATCTTGTAAACACAAGTGCCAACTTCGATTTAAAAAGAATTATCAATCCTGAAATTTTGGGAGGATACATTTTAAGAGTGGGAGATCAGCAGATCGATGCATCTGTAAAAACTAAGCTTAATCAAGTTAAAAAAGGTTTTCAATTAAATTAAGAAAAAAACAACCATACAATGGCAGAAATAAATCCGGCAGAAGTATCTGCGATCTTAAAACAGCAATTGGCCAACTTCGATACTCAATCAAACGTTGAGGAAGTAGGTACAGTTTTAACCATCGGTGATGGTATCGCTCGTGTATACGGGTTAGAAAACGTACAATACGGAGAGTTGGTGAAATTTTCTAGTGATGTAGAAGGTATTGTACTAAACCTTGAAGAAGACAACGTAGGTGTTGCTTTGCTAGGGGAAAGTAAATTAGTAAAAGAAGGAGATACAGTAACAAGAACAAACAGAATTTCTTCTATCAAAGTAGGAGAAGGGATGTTGGGAAGAGTAGTGGATACTCTTGGTAACCCTATCGATGGTAAAGGTCCTATTACTGGGGAATTATACGAAATGCCATTGGAAAGAAAAGCTCCTGGAGTTATCTACAGACAACCGGTAACTGAACCATTACAGTCAGGTATCGTTGCGATCGACTCTATGATCCCTGTAGGAAGAGGACAAAGAGAGCTTATCATTGGTGACAGACAAACAGGTAAAACTACTGTTGCGATTGATACAATCATCAACCAAAGAGAATTTTTTGATGCAGGAAATCCTGTATATTGTATATATGTTGCTATCGGTCAGAAAGCTTCTACTGTAGCACAAATTGTTAAAACCCTTTCTGATAAAGGAGCTTTAGCTTATACGGTAATCGTTGCTGCTAATGCATCAGATCCGGTTCCAATGCAGGTATATTCTGCAATGGCAGGAGCTGCGATCGGTGAGTTCTTCAGAGATTCAGGAAGACCGGCTTTGATCGTTTATGATGATTTGTCTAAACAAGCTGTTGCTTACCGTGAGCTTTCCCTATTATTGAGAAGACCACCGGGACGTGAGGCATATCCTGGAGACGTTTTCTATCTTCACTCAAGACTATTGGAAAGAGCTGCAAAAATAATCGCTGATGATAATATTGCTAGGCAAATGAATGATTTGCCAGAGTCTCTTAAACCAATCGTGAAAGGAGGCGGTTCATTAACAGCACTTCCGATCATTGAAACTCAGGCGGGTGACGTTTCTGCGTATATTCCAACAAACGTAATCTCTATTACAGACGGACAGATTTTCTTGGAGTCTGACCTATTCAACTCTGGGGTTCGTCCAGCGATCAACGTGGGTATCTCTGTATCAAGGGTAGGGGGTAATGCTCAGATCAAATCAATGAAAAAAGTATCTGGTACACTTAAGTTAGACCAGGCTCAATATAAAGAATTAGAAGCATTTGCTAAGTTCGGTTCTGACCTTGATGCTTCTACGTTAGCCGTAATCTCTAAAGGTGAAAGAAACGTAGAACTTCTTAAACAACCTGTTAACTCTCCACTTCCTGTAGATAGTCAAGTAGCTATGATCTATGCGGGTACTGAAAACTTGTTGAGAAACGTTCCATTGAACAAGATTAAAGAATTCCAACACGAGTATATCGAATTCCTAAGATCTAAGCACCCAGATACGATGGCTGCTATCAAAGCTGGAAAAATCGATAACGATATTACAGGAGTTCTTAAGCAGGCAGCTAACGATTTAGCTTCTAAATATAACTAATTAAAAATTCAATGTTTAAGGTTTAGAATTCAAAGTTTTAAACCTTAAACTTCAGACCTTAAACTTTGAACCTAAATTAATGGCAAACTTAAAAGAAATACGAGGTAGAATCAGTTCAATTTCATCAACGATGCAAATTACACGTGCTATGAAAATGGTTTCGGCAGCGAAACTAAAGAAAGCACAAGATGCTATCGTAATGTTGAGACCTTATTCTGAAAAGCTTCAGGAGATCATACAGAATGTAAATTCAAGTTCAGATCCTGATCAGGTTTCTATTTATGCTCAGAAAAGAGAGGTGAAGAGAGTGCTTTTTATTGCTGTGACTTCTAACAGAGGTTTGGCAGGTGCGTTCAATTCATCGATCGTAAAAGAGCTTAATGCACAGTTTCAGAATAATTCTCAGTACGAAATAGAGGTTCTTACCATTGGTAAAAAAGTTTTTGATGCTGTAAGAAAAAGCAGGAAGGTATTTTCTAACGAAAGTGCAGTATTTGATAATCTTACATTTGACAGGGTTGCTAACGTTACTGAAGGAGTGATGAAAAGCTTCAGAGACGGTAAGTTTGATGAAGTATATTTGATTTACAACAAATTTGTAAACGCTGCAACACAAGAAGTGACTGCAGAACAGCTCCTTCCTATTTCAATGCCGGAAACAGAAAAATCTGAAGTAGAAACTGATTACATCTTTGAACCTAACAAAAATGAGATTTTGGATAATTTGATTCCTAAATCAATTAAAACTCAGGTATTCAAGGCAGTTTTAGATTCTGTAGCATCTGAGCATGGAGCAAGAATGACAGCAATGCACAAAGCAACAGATAATGCGCAAGCATTGAAAAATGATCTTGTAATTTTCTATAATAAAGCTAGACAGGCTGCTATTACTAACGAAATCCTAGAAATCGTTTCCGGAGCTGAAGCTTTAAAGAATTAATCAATGAAATAGTATTTATAAATTCTATAATACAGAAGGCATCGAATATTTTCGATGCTTTTTTTGTTTTCGGGAATTCCCTACCACAGAAATGGGTTTTTCACTAGTGTTATATTTTTATTAATATCGTAAATTTGTAGGAATAAAAACTAAAAAACTAACTTATCAATGAAAACAAAATTATATTTTTCGGTTTTTTTGCTATTATTTTCTTTATTGAGTTTCGCTCAAGAATCGGTAAATGCTTCTGGAGGGGGCGTTACGAATGCTAGCAATACAATTTCATATTCGATAGGTCAGCCTTTTTATCATCAGGTAAACGGCGGAGGAGTAACACTCATAGAAGGGGTTCAACAGCCTTATGAAATCATAACTTTGGGAACAAGCGAATATTCAGAAATACAATTAGGAATGAAAGTTTATCCTAATCCGACTTCTTCATTACTTTTTCTGAAAATTGAAGGAATAGAGCTTAAAAACTTAAGCTATCAATTGTTTGATTCTTCAGGAAGAAATATTTTTCAAGATAAAATAAAACAAGCTGAAACATCTATTGATCTGACTTCAAAACCTTCTGGAGTTTATATTCTGAATGTACTTAATACTCAAAAAAGTATTAAAGTTTTTAAAATCATTAAAAACTAATTAGCCTCCGTTATAATAAAATTTTACTAATCTGCCATTTCGGAGAAAGTATGAATCTACATCATTATCTATAGATTCTTCATTCCACTTAAATTCAGAATAACAATAAATAAGTATTATAAAAAACGGAAAACCATTAAAAACTAATACAAAAATAACAATCATGAAAAAGATCTCTCACTTAATGAAATCAGCCATACTGGTTTATTTCTTCTTATTATTTCAAAATTTTGAAGCACAATCCCCTGAGAAAATGAGTTATCAGGCGGTGGTAAGAAACGCAAGTAATGCTTTAATAATTAATCAGGCTATTGGAGTAAGAATAAGTATTTTAAAGACATCTCCGGCAGGTACGGAAATATATAAAGAGGTTTTCGCTCCTAATCCAACGACGAGTGCAAGTGGACTTTTAAGCTTAGAAATAGGTTCAGGAACTCCGGTCACAGGTACTTTTTCTTCTATAGACTGGGCTTCTGGTCCTTATTTTGCCAAGGTAGAAATTGATCCTTCCGGAGGAACCAGTTATACACTTACTTCAAATTCTCAGCTCTTAAGTGTTCCGTATGCATTATTTGCTAAATCTACATCAGCAATAAACGGTACAGCCAATACCATATCAAAATTTACTTCAGCCAATGCACTTGGTAATTCACAATTAACAGACGATGGAACAAGTGTTGGGGTAAATACAGGTACATTAAGTCCTAATATAAAATTTCACGTAACTGCTGGTGCAATTGGTAATTCAATTAGAGGAACTCTAGTAGGAGTTCCGGCTACTTCTATTGCAACTTCAGGTGCTGTTTATGGAGAATCAACCACAGGAATTGGCGTGATTGGAGTTAGTGGTTCTCAAAATGGGGTATATGGTTTATCTACCGGAACTTTAGGGGGAACAGTTGGGGTGAGTACAGGAACAGGAAATGGAATCTGGGGAGTTGCAACAGGTGCCGGAGTTGCCGGTTTTTTTGACGGTGGAACAACAGGACGTGGTATTATTGTTTCTGCCGGAGCTTCCGGGTTCGGAACAAGTACTCCTACTGCAAGATTAGAAGTGAGACAGCCTGCAACACCGGTTGCAGGATTGGATGATAATGCAGCTATTGTAGGGTATTCCTATAATGTAACAGCTGCATTAAAAGGTGGTATTAACGGTTCATACAATACGTCTAATTACGGAACAGGGATACATGGTGCAGGTTATCAGGGAGTAAATTTAAGTGATGCCAATACTACTTTCAGTACAGGAAATCAGGATTTAGGTGTTTACGGTTCTGCAAATACCGCCGGAATTGAGGGAACATCTGTCAGTGGCATTGGTGTTGTCGGCTATAATAAAAACTCATCATTTGCAGCAACCACTGGTGGTGGTAATACTTATGGAGTGTATGGATATGCTAATACAATTGGTGGGGCTGCAGCACCGGCAACACGTTATGGAGTTTATGGGTATGCAACAGGAGCAACTACCAATTATGCAGGGTATTTTTCCGGAAATGTGCAGATTACAGGATCTATTTCCAAAGGAAGCGGAACATTTAAGATAGATCATCCATTAGATCCTGAAAATAAATATCTATATCATAGTTTTGTGGAAAGTCCTGATATGATGAATATCTATAACGGAAATGCCACAACGGATAACAATGGATATGCCACAGTAAAACTACCGGATTATTTCGATGCACTAAACAAAGATTTTCGTTACCAATTAACTGTTATAGGAACATTTGCAGATGCTATTATTTCTCAGGAAGTAAAAGACAATGTTTTTGTGATAAGAACAGATAAACCGTCGGTAAAAGTAAGCTGGCAGATTACAGGTATAAGAAAAGACAGTTATGCCAATGCACATCGCATTATTCCTGAGGTTGAAAAAGAACCGGAACTGAGAGGAAAATACCTTTATCCTGTTGAAATGGGCAAATCTCCACGTTTAGCAATTGATGAGTATACCCGCCCTAAAAATCCTTCTGAAATGAAAAATAACAAAGAAGTAAAAGCAAATAATGATAAAGAAAAATTAGTTTCAGCTCAACAAAATAAAGACGAAATAGCAGGAACAATCATTAAAAATCAAACCACAGAAAAATAATAGTTTCTTCATATATTTTAAAAGAGAATCAGTCGTAAATAATATGGCTGATTCTTTCAATTTATTCAGGTCTTAATTCCTAAAATGGGAACAGAAATCTAATTATATGCTTGTATTTGAATCAATAAGAGACTGATTCTATCATCTATTTTGATGGTTTCTAGGAAACAGACAGGTTTTAATTATATTATTTTGTATATCTTTGTATAATAAATTTATATTAATTTCTAAATGGATTCGGACATAGTCAGGCTTTTGTTGGCCTTATTACTTGTTTTACTTAATGGCTTTTTCGTAGCCGCAGAATTTTCAATTGTTAAAGTTCGTTATTCACAAATACAGCTGAAAGCCGCAGAAGGTAACTCTATGGCAAAGCAGGCAGAACATATTATCAAGCATCTTGATGAATATTTATCTGCAACACAATTAGGGATTACATTAGCTTCTCTGGCATTAGGTTGGGTAGGAGAAAGCGCATTACACCATATTGTAGAAAATATTTTTGACTCTTTTAATATCAATCTTAGTCAATCAACGATTACTTCAATTTCATTGATCATAAGTTTTGTATTAATTACCATTATGCATATTGTTTTTGGAGAGCTTATTCCTAAATCAATTGCCATCAGAAAGTCAGAAGCGACTACCATGGCAACAGCAGTTCCTTTGAGAGTTTTTTATACTATTTTCAAACCATTTATCTGGCTGATGAACTCCATGTCAAATAGTTTTCTGAGATTGGTTAAGATTCATCCGGCTTCGGAGCAAGAAATCCATTCTACAGAAGAGTTGCAGCTTTTGGTAAAGCAAAGTGCAGACAGTGGAGAAATTGAGGAGGAAAACTATGAGATCATTAAAAATGCGTTCGATTTTACGGATCATTCTGCAAAACAGATCATGGTTCCTAGACAGAATATCACATCTATTGATTTTGAGGAAGATATCAACGAGATTATCAATACAATTATGGATAGCGGATATTCCCGTATTCCTGTTTATGAAGATTCGATAGATAATGTTATCGGTATTTTATATACTAAAGAAATCATCAGAGAATTTGTAAAAAGAAAGGGCGAGCTTAACCACGAAGATCTGAAAGAACTGATGCGTGATGCTTTCTTTGTGGTTGGAAGTAAAAAGATTTCAGATTTACTGAAAATTTTCCAACAGAAAAAGCAGCATTTGGCTATTGTAATTGATGAATTTGGCGGAACAGAAGGGATTATTACACTTGAAGATATATTAGAGGAACTTGTAGGAGAAATTCAGGATGAAGAGGATGATGAAGATAAAGTTGTAGATAAAATAGGAGAAAATACTTACTGGGTTCAGGCAACCCAGCCTCTGGATGAAATCAACGAGTTTTTACCTAAGAAATTACCTCTTTCTGAAGAAAGCGAATACAATACATTAGCAGGGTTTATTCTTCATGCGTTGGTAGATATTCCAGAAGAGAACCAGGAGTTTGATCTGGACAGTTATCATTTCAAAATTCTGAAAATGAATAATAAAAGTGTAGAGCTTGTAGAATTGGTATATGAACAGCCCAATAATACCAATGAACTGGCAGAAAAATTAGGTGAAGTTTAAAATATTGATTGTATGTTTTTTCATAACCATATAGAAGACTATGAAGATCCGAAACGTCAGTATGAAGAAGAAGTTCTGGTGCTGGATGATTTGGATGAAGTATATAAATTAGTATTGCATAATGATGATGTACATACTTTTGACTATGTTATAGATTCTCTGATCGAAATCTGTAAACATACTTTGGAACAAGCGGAACAATGTACCATATTAGTTCATTTCAAAGGCAAATGTACGGTAAAAACCGGCTCAATGGATCTTTTGAAGCCTATGCACGAAAAATTACTTTCAAGGGAATTAACAAGCGAAATCGTGTAAGATTTTTTTAATCTTTACTTATTGATAAAACAAAAGAGTTCGGGATTAATCCTGAACTCTTTTTTGATGGAAATATTTTAGTCTTTTTCAAACCAAGGTTTTAAAAAAGTACTTCTATTCATCGGAGATTGTAATTTTTTATTTTGAACTTTTCCGGTTTTCGAGTAAGGAAAAAGTTTGTGGTTTTTGATCAAAAGCTTTTCCGGAGGTAATTTGCGACTTTGTCCTCCTCCGGAAATTAAATTCATTACCTTTTTTTCTTGTTCTATTTCATTTGATACTTCATTGTCCGATAAGACTAATTCAATTTTGTTATTTGTTTTTAAAGTATCTTTAATTTCATTTATTCTTAGATAAACATATTCTTTATTTTTAATAATCCATGTTCCTGTATTCCAGCTTGATGCAAGGTCAAATTTCCAGGAATACTCGAAGGTCTTATCTGGGTTTAAAACTAAGACTTCTCCAAACTCATTTTTATACTTGCCACAAACTTTTTCCTGAGCATTAGTTGCTGTAAAATAGAGTAGCAAAATTAAGAAAGAAAGGCCTCTCATTTTTACCAGTTTTTATCAACCATATAAATAAGCTGAGTCATTACCGTTGCACCGAGAAGCAATTCTCTTCTGTTGACTTTCTCAAAAGTATCTTCTTCGGTATGATGGATATCGAAATATCTTTGGGAATCTGGCACCAGCTCTGCAGTAGGAACTCCCATATCTTTGAGTGGATAGATATCCGTTCCTGAATATTTATTTTCAAAATCGTAGGCTCCATAGGGAAGGAACAGAGGTTTCCAGCTTTGGATCTGTTTCCTTTTCGTTTCATCCATTTCAAGAGCAATACCTCTCGGAGTAAATCCTCCTGCATCCGATTCTATGGCAAAAAGATGCTTCTCGTTGTTTTCTTTGGCAGTTTTTCCATATTGTATTCCGCCTTTTACACCATTTTCTTCATTGGCAAAGCAAACTACACGAATAGTATGGTTGTTTTGAATTCCCAATTTTTTAAATGTTCTTAAAACCTCAATACTTTGAACAATTCCGGTTCCGTCATCATGAGCTCCTTCACCGATGTCCCAGGAATCTAAGTGACCACCGACAACAATTACATTTTTATCTTTTTTACCCGTAATTTCGCCAATGACAGAGTGGGAGAGTTTTTCACCCCTCATTCCACAATTGGAGTTTAATTTCGCCACTACCTTCTGAGATCTTAAAAGATTGGCCAGTTCATCTGCAACGGTATTTCCGATAGCAACGGCAGGGATTTTATGATCATTTTCATAACGCATTGCTCCAGTATGTGGAACATCATCAAAAGCTGAAGAAAGTGATCTGATAATAGCAAATCTCCCTCCTTTTTTAGCCGTTAAAGAAGCTGCATTTACCCTATATTTTGCGGCATCGCTATATCCTTTAAAAGTTTCTACATAAGACTGACTGAATGGATAATTGAAGAAAACAATTTTATCTTTTACTTTTTCAGCGGGTAATTTTTCATACTGATCCAAAGATTTTACCATGATAATTTCTCCGGAAATATCTTTGCCACTTGTTCCTTCAGAATTTCCCAAAGAAAGCATTTTTAGGCTTTTCCATTTGCCAGTGTCTGTTTTAATCTGTAAAGATTCTTTACCTCTTTCCCAGACCGGAATCATGACTTCCTGTAGCCAGACTTTATCGGCACCTGCATCACGAAGTTGCTTAGCAGCCCATTGAACAGATTTTTCATAAGCTGCAGAACCGCTTAAGCGGTGCCCTATATTTTTAGTTAGATCTCTAAGTTCAGTGTAAGCTTTCCCGTTATTTAAAATTTCAGTCGAAATCTTGTTGAATTGTATCGAATCTTCTTTAGTTTGTGCAATGAAGTTTAGACTCAAAAGTATAGTTGCTGTTGCTAGAATTTTTTTCATTTTTACCAGTTTTGATCAATCATCAGTATCATTTGTGTCATAACAACGGAGCCTAAAAGAAGCTCACGCTTATTTACTTTATCATAAGTATCCTGTACAGAATGGTGGTAGTCAAAATACCTTTGTGTATCTACTACAAGTTCAGCAAGAGGAACATCTAGCTTTTTAAGGGGAGAAATATCCTGAATGGCATCCGTCTGATCAAAGTCATAAACACCATAGGGAAGGAAATAGTTTTTCCATTCGAAGATCTGTCTTCTTCTTTGCGGAGACATATCCAATGAGAATCCTCTTGGAGAATACCCTCCTGCATCAGTTCCTAATGCAAAAATATGTTTCTCTTCTTTCTTTTTTACATAAGACGCGTATATTTCCCTTCCTTGACCGCCGTTTTCACTATTAGCATATAAAACAACTCGTATAGTATGGTTATTTTCATAGCCCAGAGTTTTCAATGTTCTTAACACCTCAATACATTGTGCGACACCGGTACCGTCATCAATAGCTCCTTCCCCAAAATCCCAGGAATCCAGTTGGGCTCCTAAAAGAATGATTTTTGAATCTTTTTTACCGGGAATTTCCGCGATAACATTCGGATTAACGGTTTCACCTTTTGATTCTGCAGTCATATTGATCTTTGCCGTAACTTTTTGTTTTTTCAGCAGGTTTTCAAGATCATCTGCGGATTTTGCACCGATTGACATTGCCGGAATTCTGGCTTTATCGTCCGGTTCGTAATACACCATTTTAGCATGGGGAATATCATTGTAAGCTGTTGTTAATGATCTTATAATAAGAGCTTTTGCTCCGGTTTTTGCAATCACCGAGGCAGAAATTAATTTTGATTTGGCAGTAATTAAATAAGAATCGCTGGTATTGATGATTGTTGGGTCTAAAGGCAGGTTGACAAAAACAATTTTGTCTTTTAATTGACCGATAGATAAAGCATTGAGCTCACCTGTAGTATTGATGAGAACAATTTCTCCCACCAGATCTTTTCCTCCGGTTCCTTCAGAATTTCCGAAAGAAAGCATTTTAATATTTTTCCAATCCCCGTTTGATGCTTTTATTTGTAAAGACTCTCTTCCTCTTATCCAAATAGGAGCTTTGGCTTCCTGTTTCCAGACTGTTTCAATTCCGATTTCTTTAAACTGCTTTTCGGCCCATTCCACAGCCTTTGTATATCCGGGAGTTGCACTGAAACGGGGACCAACTCCTTTGGTAAGCTCACCAAGATTGTCATAGGCAGTTCCATTGATCATAATCTCGTCTGAGATTCTTTTAAACTCAGCATGGTAATTATATTTAGGAGTAAGAGCAGTTTTTTTTACCTGCTTCTTTTGAGAAAACAAAAATCCACCCAAAAAGAGTGGAAATATGATAAGTAATGATTTCTTCATTTTTATACTGACCTATTTCTTTTCAAAGCATAAAAATAAATAAAAAATTGTGAACTAAGGCTTCATATCGTACATTAATAATGCAGTCACCAGTTTAGGCTCTATAAAGGTACATTTTGGCGGCATACTTAGCTTAAGATCAGAAATTTTAATCATATCATTGAAGCTTACAGGATAAATTCCGAATCCTACTTTACCTTCGCCTTTGTCAATACTTTCTTTCAGTAATTTAATACCATCAATGTTTGAAGTTCCTTTTATGTAGGAGATTTTATCTGAGCTGTCAGAATCTTCTATATGAAGGATATCTTTGATAATATATTTATCCAAAAGATGATGATCCAGGTTATCCAAAGACATTTCCTGAGAACGAAGATCATGCTTTACGTGAAGAGAATAAAACTTTCCGTCAAGATACATGGAAATGTGGAATTTCTGGGAAGGGAAGTATGGGGTTTCTTCTTTTTCGTGAATTAAGAAATATTTTTCAAGTTTTGCCAGAAATTCTTCAGGACTCAAACCATTCAGATCACTAATAATTCTGTTGTAATCGTGAATTTTTATGGATTGATTGGAAACAATGAAACTGTATACAAAATTATAAGGCTCAGTCCCGTTGTGCTTCTTATTTTTATCTTTCAGGCGTTTTGCATTCAATGCTGTAGATCCTATTCTGTGATGCCCGTCTGCAATATAAAAAGCATCAATCTGATCAATTACTTCTTTGAATTGCTGTAATTTCAGACGGTTATCGATTCTCCAGATTTTATGACGTATTCCGATGCTGTCAACATGGTTGAAAATGGGAACATTTTTCTCTTCGTGATTCATCAATAATTCTATTTTTGAATTGGAAGGATAGGTCAATAATACCGGTTCTGCCTGTAAATTTACTTTTTCAAGATAATGCGCCAGTTTTTCTTTTTTCTGCGGAATGGTACTTTCGTGTCTTTTTATTTTTCCGCTCCAGAAATCTTCAATACTGCTTAAACCTAAAAGCCCTCTGAATACCTGTTTGTTAGGATATATTTGCTCATAAAGATAATAAGCCGAGTTATCCTGTACCAGGACTTTCTCGTTCAGAAGCTCTTCAAAAGTAGTTCTTATTTTCCTTAAATTCCTGTCGACATCTTTGGATTTACTTACAACATAAGGCTTTATCATATTGATATAAGTATTTTCAACCTGTGCTTTTTCAGCAATTTCAGATTGGGTAAAATTGTCTAAAGGATGAGTAGGAAAAGTTGCTTCATAATCTTTATGAGGTCTTATTCCACGGAATGGTTTAAAAACAGGCATATTTTCTTTTATAGTTCGTTTTTTAACTTAATAATTTGTTCTGCAAGTTCGAGTCCTATCTTTTCCTGGGCATCCACTGTATTTCCTCCTAAGTGAGGGGAAAGTGATAGAGCAGGGTTCATCAATAACGGCAATTCCGGGTTGGGTTCGTTTTCAAAAACATCCAACGCTGCTCCTGCCACTTTGTTTGACTCAATAAAGTCAATCAAAGCCACTTCATTAAGGACACCGCCTCTTGCAGTATTTACAATATATACACCATCTTTCATTTTTTCAAATTGTGGTGTATCTATAATATATTCGTTCGTTTGTGGCGTATTGATGCTTATGAAATCTGCTTCTTGTAAGAAAGCATCCATATCATTGCCGGAGGTAATCTCGAATTTTACCGATTGACCGTCGAAGAAGTCTAAGGTAAGAATCTCTGTTTTAGGTTTTCTGGTTAAAACTCTAACCTTCATTCCTAAAGAAATTCCTATTTTTACCACTTCCTGACCAATACTTCCAAAACCAATAACTCCTAGAGTTTTTCCTGAAAGCTCATGCGCATTGCTGAAAGACTTCTTCATCGCATTGAAGTGGGTTTCCCCCTCCAGTGGCATTAATCTGTTCGATTCATGAAGAAATCTTGCCAATGAAAAGAAATGTCCAAAAACCAATTCTGCAACCGATTTTGAAGATGCAGTCGGTGTATTGATGATATATTTCCCTTTTTCAATAGCATATTCAACATCAATATTATCCATTCCGATGCCTCCTCTTCCGATAATTTTCAGATTCGGGCATGCATCTATAAGATCCTGCCTTACTTTCGTAGCACTTCTTACCAAAAGAACGTCTACATTGTTTTCGTTGATGAAATTGATTACATGGTCTTGTGCAACTCTGTTGTCCAGAACTTCAATTCCCGCATCTTTCAATGCCTGTTCTCCTGCTTTCGAAATACCGTCGTTAGCTAAAACTTTCATGGTTTTTTATTTGATTTAAAGATTAAAACTTTACCATATTTAAAAATTCTAATCGGATCGCAAATTAAGAAAATTTAAAATAATGGTAATAATCTTTTAATCATTGAATTTTTTAATCTTTTAAATTACTTGATCGACTTCATTACATCTACTAAAACCTGTACGCTTTCAATAGGTAATGCATTGTATAAACTCGCTCTGTAGCCTCCCAAACTTCTATGTCCGTTCAGTCCGCTGATTCCTGCAGCTTTCCAAGCGGTATCGAATTCTTCTTTTTTGCTTTCATCTGTGATTTTGAAAGAAACATTCATTAATGAACGGTCTTCTTTCACACAAAAGGTTTCAAATAAAGGATTGCTGTCGATTTCGTCATATAAAAGCTTTGCTTTTGCTTCGTTTCTTGCTTCAGCAGCAGCAATTCCTCCGTTGTTTTCCAAATGCTGTAAAGTAAGTAAAGAGGCATATACAGGGAAGACCGGTGGTGTATTATACATTGATTCTTTTGCGATATGCTGAGAATAATCAAGAATTGAGAACATATTTTCTCTTCCTGTCTTTCCTAAAATTTCTTTTTTCACCACCACTAAAGTAACTCCTGCAGGTCCCATATTTTTCTGAGCTCCGGCGTAGATCAAATCAAATTTAGAGAAATCCAGCTGTCTCGAGAAAATATCAGAACTCATATCACAAACCATCAAAGTATCTACTTCCGGGAAAGATTTCATTTGAGTTCCGTAAATCGTATTATTGGAAGTACAGTGGAAATAATCATATTCTGAACCTACCGTATAATCTTTTGGAATAAAAGAGTAGTTCTCTTCTTTTGAAGAACCTACAACATCTACTGTTCCAACTTTTTTAGCTTCTTTAATAGCTCCTGCTGCCCAGGTTCCTGTATCCAAATAAGCTGCTTTTCCGCCAACTTTCATCAAATTGTAAGGAACCATGGCAAACTGAAGACTTGCACCGCCTCCTAAATATAAAACTTCGTAATCATCTCCTAAATTCATCAGTCTTTTTACGATTGCACGTGCTTCGTCCATTACCGCAACGAAATCTTTGCTTCTGTGCGAAATTTCAAGAAGTGACAATCCGATTCCGTTGAAATCTAAAATCGCCTGTGCAGATTTTTCGAAAACTTCCTGAGGTAAGATACATGGTCCTGCGCTAAAGTTGTGCTTTTTGCTCATATTTTTATTTTTTGATTTTGTAAACGATTCCGTTTACAGTTGTACTTTTAGTTCTACTTTGGATATTTGAAATATTTGGTAAAAAAAACCGTCTCATGATGTATGAGACGGTGTATGTTATTCACCGTGTAAGAATGCTTTTTTATTAAGCAATGCTTCTTCAGATTCTACATGATCCTCATCCGGAACACAGCAATCTACCGGGCAAACTGCCGCACATTGTGGCTCTTCGTGGAAGCCTTTACATTCTGTACACTTATCTGTTACAATGAAATAAACATCATCACTTACAGGCTCTTGTGGTGCATCTGCATCTACTGTAAGACCTGATGTTAACGTTACAGTACCTTTCAGTTCGGTACCTTCTGAAGCTTTCCAATCTACTGCTCCTTCATAAATTGCATTGTTTGGGCATTCTGGTTCGCAGGCTCCGCAATTAATGCATTCATCAGTTATTTTAATAGCCATCGCTAATTTTTTTTAAATTTGCACAAAATTACAAAATATTCCCCAATTTAAACGTAATTATGAATATTGAAAATCAAGTTTTAGGACTTATCAGGCTCAGTGGTTATCTGAAAGAGTTTTTATCAAAGAAATTGCAAGATTATAATGATAAAGATTTGGATCTTGAATTATTATTGAGAAAATCTGAAATAGAAAACCCGTGGTTCACGATTGAAAATCACAAATTCGCTTTGCAGCAATGGGCGGATATATTGACAGAAGAGAGCATAAAAAATTGGCTTAAAGAATATACGACATCCAAAATCTCAAAAAGAGTAGGGCTCATTTTAGCCGGAAATATTCCTTTGGTTGGTCTTCATGACGTAATTTCTGTTGTGCTGAGCAATCATATTCCAGTGATTAAATTATCATCAAAAGACAGATATATGATTCCGTTTCTGCTGAAAAAATGGAATGAATTTTCAGAAGGAAATGTTCAGTCTGAATTTGTTGAAAGATTAGAAAATTTTGATGCTGTGATTGCAACAGGAAGCAATAATACGGCCAGATATTTGGAATATTATTTTAAAGACCGTTTAAATATCATCCGAAAAAACAGAACATCCATTGCTGTATTGAAAGGTGACGAAACAGATGAAGAGCTGCAATTATTGGCAAAGGATATTTTTCAGTATTTCGGATTGGGATGCAGAAATGTTACCCGGTTGTTCATTCCGCAGGATTTTGTAATCGATCGTTTATTTGAAAGCTTTATAGGTTTCCAGGATATAATTAATCACAATAAGTATGCGAATAATTACGATTACAATAGAGCGGTTTATCTTTTGAATCAGGATAAATTCTGGGATAACAATTTTGTGATGCTGAAAGAAGATGACAAATTGTTCAGCCCACTTTCTGTAATTAATTTCAGCAGATATTCTTCTTTAGGGGATGTGAAAAATTTTATTAAAGAAAATGAAGAAAGTATTCAGTGTATCGTGGCAAAAGATGAATTAGGGCTTGATTCCGTTCCATTGGGAGAGGCTCAAAATCCGGGTTTAAATACCTATGCTGATAATGTGGATACAATGAAATTTTTAGAAGTTATTTAATTCTTTGTATCTTCATCGCTTCAATTGATCAAATCAACAATATTATATGAAAAAAATATTTCTGGTATTTGCTGTTTTCCTTATGCAGTTTGGGTTTTCACAAAAAGTGACAAGCCTGAAGATTGAGAAAAGTGAGCAAAAAGAAAAGCTTATAGAATTAAGCAAGAGTCAGATCAGCTCTTACAATGCCAACTTTCTAAAATTCCTGGCAGGGTTGAAATCATCTGACCGTACAGTGACGGACGGATTATTGTCTGCTAAAGCAAAAGGAATTGTAACAGATAAGGTCTATAAAAAGCTTTCTGAAGATATCCATTTTAATAAGACACTGGAAATATTTAAATCGGGATATAAACCTATGATTGACGGAAGTTCTTATCCTATGATTCAGTACAAATATTCAGATGATAAATCACAAGTTCCAACAGAATTGGTAACTGTAGTGTTTGAAGAAAGCGGAAAGATTCTTGGAGTAAAGCCTTTTAAGAAATAGATCAGAATATTTAAAATAAAATAAAAACATTACTTATGATGACAGATACGTTAGTCGCTCATTCTTCAGAAATAGAAAAAGCGAATTTTTACAAAAAAACTTACCTGCACGTTGCTTTATCTATCCTTGCATTTATTGGTGTAGAAACTATATTGCTAAAGGTGGTTCCGGTAGAACTTATTGCCATGATGTTCGGACAAAAATATACCTGGCTGTTAATTATTGGTGTTTTTTGGCTGGCTTCAATGTTAGCCAATAAATGGTCTTTATCTCAAAGCCGTTCTACTCAATATTTAGGGTTAGGATTTTACATTTTGCTTGAAGCTGTAATTTTTCTTCCGATCTTATATATTGCTACAGGATATTCAGGGGGAGGAACAATGATCTTTCAGGCGGCAATGCTTACTATTGCAATGTTTGCGGGCTTATCTTTTGTAGCTTTTACCTCAAAAAAAGATTTTTCTTTTTTAAGAAACATCATTATTATCGGTGGTTTCCTTTCGTTAGGATTAATTGTAGCCGGAGCGATTTTCGGATTCAATTTGGGGCTTTGGTTCTCTGTAGGAATGGTAATCCTGGCTTCAGCAAGTATCTTATATGAAACAAGTAAACTGAAAAATGTATATACAACCGAGCAGTATGTGGGGGCTTCTTTACAGCTTTTTGCTTCCATCATGTTGTTGTTCTGGTATATCCTTAGAATTCTGATGAGCAGAAGAAGCTAGTTGAAGTGATGAGTTATGAATTAAAAGTTATTAATTTTATAACTTATTTTTATAAACCAAAAAAATCCTGATGTCTTTTCATCGGGATTTTTCTATTAAAATATGGGGAAACTTCGCGCGAAGTCTGTGTTTTTAAAATGTTGAAATTTTTAAATTCTTAAATCTTTCAATCTCGTTTTATTTGTCAATAGATCCTAAAACCTTTTGAGCAAATGAGTTTAAAGCGTCCTTTTCACTCATTCCGTTTTGAACATTGGCGTGAACTTCCAAAGCTCCGCAGATGTTTGTAATTAATTCCCCTGCAATGTTTAAATCCTCTTCACTTGTTCCTCTGAATTCGCAGAAGCTTTCCAAAACTTCTAAAGTTTTTTCAAGGTTTTCAGGAGTCTGGTTTTGATAAAATTGTCTGATTATAGGTAACTTCATAATTACAATTCGTTAAATAAGTTAATTAAACTTTCTGCCTGGTTAGACTGAACCTGATTGATTAATTCACCATTTTTAAAAATGGCAAAAGTAGGTAAGTTATCAACTTTAGCTAATTTTCTGCTTTCCGGTAATTTTTCTGCATCTACATACAGGAAAGGGATACTGTCGTTTTCAGAAGCTAATTTTTTGAATTTTGGCTTCATGATTCTGCAATTTCCACACCAGGTTGCTCCGTATTGTACAACAACTTTTTCGTTATCGTTTACAATGTTCTGTAGCGTATCTTCTGTTAATTCTGTATACATAATTTTAATTTAAAAATGCTAATAAATAGAAATGAGATAATTTTTAAGTAATCACGTGATTAATTTTCAAATTATCTCATCTTCAAATTAACACATTGTATTAGTTCTTAGCCAAATACTCAGCGGTAGAAGTTCTGTCAGCTTTCATTGCTTCTTTTCCTTCTTCCCAGTTTGCAGGGCAAACTTCACCGTGCTTCTGAACGTGAGTATACGCATCGATTAATCTTAAATATTCTTTTACGTTTCTCCCTAGAGGCATATCGTTTACAGACTCGTGGAAAATTTTTCCTGTTTCGTCGATAAGGTAAGTTGCTCTGTACGTAACGTTAGAACCAGTGAAAACTTCTTCACCTTCTTCATTGTATTCGAAATCCTGGTCTACAATTCCTAACATGTTTGCCAATTGTCTGTGTGTGTCAGCCAAAAGTGGGTAAGTTACCCCTTCAATACCTCCGTTATCTTTAGAAACGTTCAGCCAAGCGAAGTGTACTTCGTTGGTATCACAAGAAGCACCGATTACTTTTGTGTTTCTTTTTTCGAACTCTCCTAAAGCTTCCTGGAAAGCGTGAAGCTCAGTCGGGCAAACGAAAGTGAAATCTTTCGGATACCAGAACAAAAGAACTTTTTGTTGGTTTTCCGTAGCTTCCTGGAATACGTTGATTCTAAGATCATCACCCATTTCAGACATTGCGTCTACTGTTACATTCGGGAATTTTTTTCCTACTAAAGACATAATTTTCTCGTTTTTATATTTAAATTTTCTGATGCAAATATATAAATATTTCATCTATCAAACAAATTGGTTTTGATAAATAAAATCTATAATTGTTTTTGATTGAGTATAAAGAAAAAAGCCCTGATTTCAGAGCTTTTTTATAGATGTTTAATAACCAAATACTTCAGTTAAACTTAGCTTTTTTACTTCACCCAACTTCTTCATATCCGCTTCGTTTACTTTATCCTGAGAAGCAACAACACAATAGGTGTAATTTTTACCTTTCATTTCCTTATCGTGGAAGCTGTTAATGTCCGTAAAAGAAAGTTTTGGAGCTTGTTCATACACATTTTTTCTTGCGTCTGTTGTGTTTCCGAGCTTTTGAGCTTTCAGGTAAGAGAAAATAATTCCGTCCTGGGTAATTCTTTCGGAAGCAATAGACTTTTTCAATCCACTTTTTGCTGTTTCAAATAACTGCTCAGATTTCGGAAGCGTTGTTAGAAGTTCGTTCATTGCTGTGGTAGATTCGTTGAACTTATCAGCCTGAGTTCCTACATACGCTAGAATCATGTTCTTGTCTTCTTTTTTACTTGGAGGGGCAAAATAAGAATAGGTAGAATAAGCCAGAGCTTTAGATTCTCGGATGGTTTGGAAAACAATGGATCCCATTCCGCCACCAAAGTAATTGTTGAATAAATTAACGGTTGGAGTTTCCGCAGCATTGTACTGATCTGCATTTCTTACCCAGAAAATCTCAGACTGTACCATATCGTAATGAGCAAACAAAACTTTGTTTTTATCGGTAGGAGTCTGGACAAAAGTTTTCGTTTTCGTAAGTTCCTTAAGTTCTTTAGGAAGCGTATGAATAGGCTTCAGAGAAGCTACAAGATCATTCCCGGATTTTGGACCATAATACAATACTTTATGCTTATAGTTAAATAAATCATGAAGTACTTTGGTAAGGTCTTCTGCTTTTAAGGCATCTAATTCGGCATCACTTAATACATTATTGAAAGGATTTTGAGGACCGTATTGCGCATAGCTTCTCAGTCCGGCCATAATTGTTCCTTTATTTTGTTTTGCGTTAGCTCTTGCCTTTTTTAACCTGATTTTATAAGCTTCTAAAGCAGCCTGATCAGCCTGACAATTTTTAATCAGATCTTCAAAAAGAGAAGCCGTTTTGTCAAAATTTTCATTAAGTCCTTCCAGGGTAACATAAGTTTCTTCGTTACCCGCACTTACGTTGAAGCTTGAAGCTAATTTGTAAAATTCTTTACTGATGGTTTCGGAAGATTTATTTTTTGTTCCTAAATACTGAAGATACTCTGCGGCTAATGGAAGAATTTTATTGTTCCATTTCCCTGAATCGAAATGGTAGTAAAGTCTGAACAAAGCATTATCTGTATTTTTTACCGACAATACATCAACGTTTTCTAATTTATTTTTAGTAATATCCTTATCATAATTCAGCCATACCGGAGAAATGGCATTTTCGGGCATTTCATCGATCTTTTTAAGAAATGGCGATTGGTCTTCTCTATTTACGGAAACTGGTGTAATCGTAGGTTTGTCAACTTTTACAATACTCTTGTCTTCTCCTTTTCTTTTATAGATAGCAACATAATTGTTTGCCTGCAAATATTTTGCTGCAAAATCCATAATATCTTTTTTAGTAAGCTTAGAGATTTCGTCAACATATTCCAAAGAAGCTTTATGATCAATATCTGAAGTAAATTCATCCATTAAAATTCCGGCTCTGGAAGAATATTTTTCATCTTTCTGAATGATGCTTTTCTTTTCGTTATTCACGATAGATTCAATAAGATCGTCTGAAAATTCGCCTTTTCTTAATTTATCGATCTCCTGAAGCAAAAGACTTCGCACTTCATCCAAAGATTGTCCTTCCGTAGGTCTTCCCTGTAATAAAAGAACAGAATAGTCTTTCAATACATAAGGGAAAGCATATGCCGCCAATAATTTTTGTTTTTTGACAAGATCTAGGTCAATTAATCCGGCTTGTCCGTTAGTAAGCATATTACCTACTAAATTGAGCAGTCTTGCATCTTTTGTTGTTGCTCCCGGAAATCTGAAACCAAGCATTACGTTTTCAGGATTGGGACCTACGACTTCTTTTACAACAGGAGAGGTAATAGGTTTTTCCTGTCCGATTTTGTATTCAGGAATCGATTTAGGCTTCATATAAGAAAAAGCTTTGTCGATTTTGGCAATCACTTCATCCGGATTAAAGTCTCCGGACATGATGATTCCCATATTATTGGGAACGTAATAGGTATTAAAATATTCACGGATTGCTTTAAGAGAAGGGTTTTTAAGGTGCTCTATGGTTCCGATGGTCGTCTGCTTTCCATAGTTGTTATTAGGGAAAAGGCTTGCAAACATCATATCATAGACTTTATCTCCGTCATCATCCAGAGACCTGTTTTTCTCCTCATATACAGCTTCTAATTCAGTATGGAAAAGCCTTAAAACGGGCTCTCTGAACCTTTCCGACTGTACAGCAAGAAATTTATCTACTACATTGGCCGGAATATCTTCTGTGTAAACCGTTTGCTCAAAAGAGGTAAACGCATTGGTTCCGTCTGCTCCCATTCCTGCCATCATTTTGTCATATTCATTGGCAATGGCAAATTTTGCTGCCTCTCCGGAAACTCGGTCTATTTCTTTATAAATTTCTTTTCTTTTGCTTTCGTCTTTTGTGGAATTATATTTTTCATAAAGCGCATCAATCTGATCCAGAATCGGTTTTTCTTTTGCCCAGTCTTTAGAACCAAATTTATCTGTTCCTTTGAAAAGCATGTGCTCTAAGTAATGCGCAAGACCTGTATGAGTAGCCGGATCCGTTTTACTTCCCGCTTTGGTTGCAATATACGTCTGTATTCTTGGATCTTTGTCGGTAGGACTTAGAATAACCGTAAGTCCATTTTTTAATTTATAATATCTGGCTGCAGTAGGATCATTCGTTACATATTTGTACGTATATCCGTTTGATGTGGCTTCTTTCCATTGGAAATCCTGTCCATACGCATAACCAACAAAGCTTGCTGCCGCAATACTGGTTACAATACTGATTTTTTTAAAAAAATTCATTTTTGTATTTTTTGATTTGTTTAATTGAATGGTTCTAATAAGTTTTTAATACGTTTCATGGCTTCTTTTAAATCTTCTTCCGAAGCTGCATAAGAAAATCTTATACATTCAGGGCTTCCGAAAGAAACACCGCCAACGCAGCCAACGTGCGCATTTTCTAAAATAAACATGGCGAAATCATCTGAATTATTAATCTCGGTTCCATTTAATTTTTTTCCGATATAATGAGAAATATCCGGAAAGAAATAAAAAGCAGCTTTTGGTAATACCACTTTAAATCCTGGAATTTCTTTCATCAGATCATAGACAAGATCTCTTCTTTTTTTGAAAGCATCAATCATATATCTGTACTCGGAAGGATCTGTTTTTAAGGCAATAATTGAAGCCCTTTGAGCTACCGTGTTCGCACCGCTTGTCATTTGTCCCTGAACTTTTTCGCAGGCTTTAGCCAGCCATTCAGGACATGCAGAGTAACCAATTCTCCAGCCTGTCATAGCAAAAGCTTTAGACATCCCGTTGATTACAGCAGTCTGCTCATACACTTCAGGAAACTGTGCGATGGAAGTTGTTTTTGTTTCATAATTAATGAATTCGTAGATCTCGTCAGAAATTACCGTTACGTGAGGGTGCTTAGCAATTACTTTGGCAAGAGATTTTAATTCATCATACGTATAATATCCCCCGGAAGGATTACAAGGAGAACTGAATAAAACGGCTTTGGTTTTGTCTGTAATGGCTTCTTCTAATTGTTCAGCTGTAATTTTAAAATCTGTAACATAAGAGGTCGGAAGCATTACCGAATTTCCCCCCATCATTTTTACCATTTCATCATAACTTACCCAGTAAGGATTTGGCAATATGACTTCGTCTCCATCATTAAGAAGTGCTGCCAAAACATTTAAAATAGCCTGTTTAGCACCATTGGAAACGCAAATTTGTGTAGGTTTATATTCTAAGTTATTGTCTCTTTTAAGTTTGTGAGCAATTGCCTCTCGAAGTTCTAAAAATCCCGGAACAGGAGAGTAGTGGCTGTAGTTTTCGTTGATGGCATCAAATGCAGCCTGTTTTATATTGTCTGGAACATCAAAGTCCGGTTCACCTAATGTTAAACTGATAACGTTTATGCCATTGGCTTTCATTTCTCTAGCCTTGTTAGACATTACGAAAGTCTGTGAGTAACCTAGCCTGTTTACTCTATCTGAAAGTTTGTTCATGAATTTTTTTGAATTTTAACAAATATATATAATAAAATTTTCCCGGGGAAACAGAAATAAGTTAGGATTAATTTTTTTTGAATTTTAATCACTAGATTTGGAGATAAATATGAATATCAGCTAATTAAAATGTATAAAATCTTATTTTTAGTAATGGCTTCCTTTTGCTCGGCTCAGAGCTATCGTTTTGTATATGAGTACAAGATGAAACCTGATCTGGCAATAGATTCTCTTGTTACAGATTATATGAATCTGGATTCAGATGGCAAAAAGTCTTATTTCTACAATGCTGCGAAATATGAAAGAGATTCAGCTTACAGCAGTACAAAAAACAATGCGGTACTTTATAATGGCAAAAAATATGACCAGAATCTAGGCTATATTGTTGAGAAAGAATACGCTCAGAAAAATATAAAGTTCTATGATAAATATAAAACAGCCAATCTCCTGGTAATTGAAGACGAACCTCAAAAATGGCATATTGAAAAAGAATTTTTGAAAATTAATAATATCGATTGTCAAAAGGCAACTGCTAATTATAAAGGACGGGTTTGGGAGGCCTGGTTCAGTAAAGAATATCCTGTCAATGACGGACCTTACAAATTCAGAGGACTTCCTGGATTGATTGTGAGCCTTAAAGACAGTGAAGGAAATCATGTTTTCAATTTAATTCAAATTAAAAAAATCAAAAGAATTTTTGTTTTTCTGCCTAAGAACAATAAAGAAATGAACTGGAAAGACTACAGGAAAACCTTAATGACCTCTACACCTAATCTTGCTGATGATATAGAGGCTATGAGCGTTGACAAAAGTATAGGAGTAATGAATCTTCAGTTTAAAGATGGATATGTAGCGAAATTTGATCTCAAAGAATTGAAAAAAAGTGGCAATCCTGAAGATGAAATTGCCAAAAGGCTTCGAAGGACCAATAACCCGATTGAAAAAGAGTGAAAAGAAATAAAAAGACCGTTTGTTGACGGTCTTTTCTATGAAATGAAATCATGCAAAATTTAAATATTTGACCAAAGCTAATAAAAACTTATTTTTGCAGATTATAATAATTGATATGTCTACATCGTTAATATTAAAATATTTTCCTGATCTTACTGAAACGCAGATTGAGCAGTTTTCCAAACTGGAAGCTCTTTATAATGAGTGGAACGAAAAGATCAACGTCATTTCCAGAAAAGATATGGAATCATTGTATGAAAAACATATTTTACACTCTTTAGGAATTGCCAGGGTGATGGAATTTGCACCGGGTACAAAAGTTTTGGATATCGGAACGGGAGGCGGCTTCCCGGGAATTCCTTTGGCAATACTGTTTCCCGAATCAGAATTTACGCTGATTGATTCTATCGGGAAAAAAATCAGCGTTGTCAATGCTGTTGCAGAAGGAGTGGGATTGAAAAACGTAACGGCTATTCATGGAAGAGCCGAAAAACTGAAGGAAAAGTTTCACTTTGTGGTAAGCAGAGCAGTCACTCAAATGCCTGAATTCTTAAGATGGCTGAAAGGGAAATTTGAAAAAGAACAGTTCAATGCAAAGCATAATGGTGTTCTTTATTTAAAAGGAGGTGATCTGGCTGAGGAACTTGCAGGACTTAAATGTGAAATCTATAATCTTAAAAATTATTTCGAAGGAGAATTCTTTGATACAAAAAAAGTAGTCTACCTCTCAAAAGGTAATTTTAATTCGTAAATTTATATTCTTAATCAAAATTAACAGAGTTGCTATGAAAAATTTTATAAATATTGGGGTTTCTGTGGTAATATTAGGATTAATTTTGACATCATGTAATGATGATAACGACTATCAAACCGTAGAAGCTGTAGAAAAAGTAAAAATTGACAGTGTGAAGATTATCAATGACACAATGGATGTTTTTACAGTTCAAAGCATTAAAACTTATTCTGTATATCAGTCCAACTGTGAAGGTTTTTATGGCTACGATTATATTCATGATGATAATGTAACAAGATCAGTTACGGCTTATAAATATAGAACAGACGGAGCTTGTCAACCGTCAGCCAAAACGTTTGCAAGTCAGATTAATTTCAGTCCTCAACAGACCGGAACTTATACTTTTAAATTCTGGAACGGAGGAAATACATGGATTACGAAAACAATTGTAGTCAAATAAATAAAATGTTGAAATTTGCAGTTTTAATTTGCTCTTTATTCTCAATTCAGGCATTCTGTCAGAAAATAGCCTGGAGAGATGATCTTAAACTTAAATGGGAAAATTTTCGCAGTCCTGTTAGTCGAAAAAACAATGCTGAAGTAGTTGCTTATACTAACTGTGGATGGGAATACAGTGTGATAAAATCGAGCAATCCTAAAGCAGCAATTGAATTTAATATAGAAACAATATTTAACGAAGACAAATCCTGGAAAGATGCAAAAAGAATCAATGATTATTACCTTTTGCATGAACAAAAACACTTTGATATTGCTGAAATATTCACCAGAAAATTAAGAAAAGAAGTCAAAGAAAAAATCAAGAACTCTTCGGACTTTGATAAATATTTTAAAGGGATTTACAATACAATTTCAAACGATTATAGGAACTTTCAGATTACTTACGATAAAGTTACCGAACACGGTATTAATAAAGAAAAACAGGCAGAATATAACGAATTAATATCTTCCGAATTAGAAAATTTAAAAAACTTTAGAACCTCTTGAAGTTCCTCAATAAAATCATTCACGAATTATTAGCTCAAAATTCTGATCTTTCCGAGTTTAATATTGTGTTACCCGGAAAACGTCCCATCGTTTTTATCAGAAGGATTTTAGAGGAAAATAACTATTCGGGGTTTTTGCCTAATTTTTTTACAATAGAAGAACTTATCAATCAGATTGCAGATAAACAGCTGATTCAGGGGATTTCTTTGTGGCTTTTTGCCTTTGATGTCTATAAAAGCCTTAACCTTATTCCAAGAGACAATTTTTCCGAATTTTTGAAATGGTTTCCGACTTTACAGAAAGACTGGGATGATATTTTAAAATTTTCTGATACCGGTGATCAGGCTGTTTTGCAATATATGTTTGATGAAGAAAGAATTAAAGACTGGGCACAGAATTTGGGTGAAAACGATGATGTTCCGAGAAAAAAGTTCCTGAATTTTTGGAAGAATATGAATGTTTTTCTTCCGGTTTTAAAGCAGAAGCTAAAGGAAAAAAACTGGGCTACTTCCGGAATGATCCATGAAACGGCAAAGGCAGAAATTGATAATTTCGCCAAAAACACCAAAGAGAAATTCGTTTTTTGTGGGTTCAATGCCTTTACTCCGGTTGAAGAAAAGCTGGTGAGAAGTCTTTTGCAATGGGATAAAGGGCAGTGTTTTTTTCAGGCAGATCATTATTATTTTGATGATGAGAGGCAGGAAGCAGGGAAATTTTTACGAAATCATAAAACCTGGAAAGAATTCAATGATCACAGGGCTTTTAACTGGATCGAAGATGATTTTAACCAGCCTAAAAACATAAAGGTATATGAAGTTTCAGGAAATATTACCCAAACGAAGGTGTTACCTGAAATTTTTAAAGAAATAGAAAATAAGACCTATTCTAATACAGCAGTTGTCCTGTTGGACGAAAATTTGCTTCCTGCAAGTTTAGATGTGATGTACGGAGTGCAGAATCTGAATATTACAATGGGGTTTCCATTGAAAAACCTTTCATTTTCCAACGCTGTTAAGCAGCTTTTTTATCTTCAGAAGCAACTGGAAAAAAATAAATCTTCTTATTACTACCGGGATGTTTTTCCTATTCTTGAAGAGCTCCCGAAATCTGCTGAAGATGAATTAATCATCAATCAGTTTAAAGCTAAAATAGAAGAGAGGAATATAGTTTATATATCAAGAAAGCTCTTACAGGAACTTTTAGGAGAACTTTCTTATTATAATTTACTTCAGAAAGCAGATTCCACTGATGTTTATTTAGATTCCCTAATTGATTTTTGCAAAAAATTAAAATGGCTGGAAATAGATGATATTCAGTATGAAAATATATCTCACTTCGAAAATTCCTTTAAGATTATAAAAAACCAGTTAAATCCATATGATTTTGAAATTACGATGGAAACACTGGAGATTCTGATCAATCAGCATATCAATTCCGAGAGTATCGATTTTCAGGGTGAGCCATTAAGAGGTTTACAGATTATGGGGCTTTTGGAAACCCGTTTACTGAATTTTGAAAATGTGATTTTACTTTCTGTGAATGAAGGAAAGCTACCGCTCGGAAATTCTCAGAATACCTACATTCCGTTTGATATCAGAAAGTTTTTTGATCTTCATACATTTTTAGAAAATGACAGTATTTATGCGTATCATTTTTATCGTTTGATCCAGGATTCCCAGAATGTACATTTACTGTTTAATGCCTTAAGTTCAGGAGTGAATTCCGGGGAAAAGAGCAGGTTTATCACCCAGATTGAAATGGAGAGTCCTCATCATATTGAACACTTGATTATAGAGAATTCATCTGAGCCGATTGTTACCGAACCTATTGAATTTACTAAAACAGCTATTGTTCTGGAAAGGCTTGAAAAATGGAAAGAAAAAGTTTCGGCATCCCATCTTACAAGTTACCTTTATAATCCTGTAGATTTTTATCTTTCTAAGATCCTAAACACTTCCGAAAACGATGAGATTGAAGAAGAATTATCGGTAAAGAATTATGGAAATTTAGTACATTATACCCTTCAAGAGATCTATGAAATTTTAAAATGTAAAGTATTAAAAGAAAGTGATTTAAAATTTTCAATTAAAGAAATAGATAAATATATAGAAATCGCTATAGAGAAACTGAAACATCAACCGGAATTCTATGAAAAAGGAATGAATTTTATCCATAAAGCGATTGCCAAAAAAGTAATAAATAGTATTCTGAATTACGATCTTGATTTAGTGAAAAAAGGAAATAAGCTTGAAATTTTGGATATTGAAAAACGATTCGAAAACGTAGATTTTTATCTCGACGAATCTCAGAAAATATCATTTTTCGGATTTATAGACAGGATAGACCGATTGAACGGAACCCTGAGAATTATCGATTATAAAACAGCAAAAATCAAAAATCTTATTGTAAAAATTGATCAGGAGAATGTTGATGAATATTTCCATAACAGCGATCGGAAACAAGCCTTACAGTTATGTATTTATCAATATGTGATACAGAATCTTCCGGAATTTTGGGGACTTCCAATTGAAACGGGAATCTGGAGTTTTGCCGAAGCTAAGAAAGGAGTGGTTTCACTGCAATTTGAAAAAGGAGATATTACCGATGCTATGAGATCTGTTAAAAGCTTAATTGAAGAAATTCTGAATCCGGATATTAATTTTATTGAAGAGATTAAAACCTATTCCAATTAATTTGTTAATATTTTTTTTAACATAAAGTTTTTAATTGGCATATAAGTGAGCAAAGAGATAATCAACAAGTTGATTTGATGAAGTTTCTGATATAGCTTTACGAAGCAATTTATTTGCCTTTGCTTTCTGAAATAAAAGAGATATTACGTTTAGATAAATATAAAAGGGCATGATCATTATTTGATCATGCCCTTTTATAGTAGTTTTAGATTTTAGAAAGCGTTAATTCCAGTAATATCTAAACCAGTAATCAATAAGTGAACATCATGCGTTCCTTCATAGGTGATTACAGATTCCAGGTTGGCAGCGTGCCTCATCATCGGGAATTCTCCCATGATTCCCATTCCGCCAAGAATCTGACGAGATTCTCTGGCAATGTCAATAGCCATTTTCACATTGTTTCTCTTAGCCATTGAAATCTGGGCAGGAGTTGCTTTGTGCGCATTTTTAAGGGTTCCTAACTGTAGGCAAAGCAACTGAGCTTTAGTAATTTCTGTTAAGAATTCTGCTAATTTTTTCTGCTGCAACTGATAAGAACCGATCGGTTTTCCAAACTGCTTTCTTTCTTTAGAATACTGAACAGCAGTACAATAGCAGTCGATAGCAGCTCCGATGACACCCCAGGAAATTCCATATCTGGCTGAATTTAAGCAAGATAAAGGACCTTTTAATCCTGTAACTCCCGGAAGTAAATTTTCTTTCGGAACTTTCACATCATTGAAAACCAACTCACCTGTTTTTGAAGCTCTTAAGCTCCATTTATTATGAGTTTCAGGAGTGGTGAAGCCTTCCATTCCTCTTTCAACGATCAATCCCTGAACCTTTCCTTCTTCATTTTTAGCCCAAACTACGGCAATATCGCAAAGCGGAGAATTGGTGATCCACATTTTAGCTCCATTTAAAAGATAATGATCTCCCATATCTTTAAAATAAGTTTCCATAGAACCCGGATCAGAGCCATGATTGGGTTCAGTCAATCCAAAAGATCCGATCATTTCTCCGGATGATAACTTTGGTAAATATTTTCTTTTCTGTTCTTCAGAACCGAATTCATTGATAGGGAACATTACTAAAGAACTTTGTACAGAAGCCGCAGAACGAACTGCAGAATCTCCTCTTTCCAGCTCCTGCATAATCAAACCGTAAGAAATCTGATCAAGACCTGAACCTCCATACTCAACCGGAATATATGGACCCAATGCTCCGGCTTTTCCCAATTCTCTCATTAAGCCGGGAATATCTGTATGATTTTGTGCGGCCTGATCAATCTGTGGCATTACAAAACTTTCTACCCATTCTCTTATAGATTGGCGTATAAGTTTGTGTTCTTCGGTAAGTAAAGCATCTATTCCGTAATAATCAGGAATGGATGTAAGAGGATAATATGACATTGTAATTTAATTTTCCTAAAAGTAATACTTTTCACTATTCCAGAAAAATTTTTTTTAATGCCTTATGAGAAATGATTTTTATACAATTTTTGAAAAGATTAAAGGCAAAATTATCCTTCATCATCTTTGTCATTTGAGATAGGATATTGATTGGGAGAATTATGAACTTTACTTTTGAATTTATACAGGTAGGGTGCTTTGTTTGCCGAACCATCATATAGTTTTTCCAGCCTGTCAAGAATATTAAGACTCAATATTTTACGTTGGAAATTATTTCTCCTGAATTTCTCTCCTAAAATGGTTTCATAAAGAGACTGAAGATCTTTCATAGTGAACTTTTCCGGGAGTAAATTACTGGCTGCAACTTCAGTATTGATGTTCATTCTCAGATATTCAAGTCCGGTTTCTATAATTCTGTCATGGTCAAATGCCATTTTGGGAAGATTATTCACCTCAAACCATTCACAGGTTTCATTAAATGCATCGGGAAATGTATTGGCAAGGGAAAAATCAATCAAACTGCAATAACCTACCGTAATGAATCGTTGAAAAATCCAGTGGTCTTTAGGTACTTCAATACCTTTGTTCTGAAGCAGGATCTGATGCACATTGTTTTCTGTACGGTCTATTCTTCCAAATGTATGAAACTGTTTCAGAAAAATATCTTTCAGATGTGTTCTTTCATATAAAACACGTGCTGCAGCTTCTCTTAGATCTTCGTCATTAAAGACAAATCCGCCGGGAAGCGACCACAAATTAAGATCATGGTACTTCAAAAGTAGTACTTTCAGGATATTATTATGAAAACCAAATATGGTACAATCTACAGATACATGGGCCACAAAGTCTTTTGTATCAATAAGTTCCTGAAGGTTTTGTTTGTTTTTTGTGTCTTTGATTTCCATGGCAGTAAAAATAAAATTATTTTTCTAATGTTTTTCTACTCATTCTAAAATACAGTAAACTTATTGAAAATAAGATCAGTACGGCAAATAAGATATAGGCTGAATAGTAGTTTAATAAATTGTTTTTAAATAGGATTGACATCATAATAGAACTGACAGAGCTTCCTAAAGATGAAAAAATAACCACTAACGAAGTAAAAATATTTACTTTTTCTTTATCAATTCGGGTAATCATTTTTGAATTGATAACAGGGTAGAGCGGTGACAAGAAAAGCCCGATTACAGGAAACAAAAACAATAAAATTCTGGAATTGTCTGTGCTAAGAAACTGTATCCCGATAATAACTGATAATACTGAAACAATCAGTATAAGACACAAAATATAGTATTTTGATAAAGTGAATCTTTGGATGATATTGGAGGTGATCATTCTTCCTACATAGGAGAAAAGCGCCAGAAAAGATGAAGCCTGAAGAGCAAAAAAGGAATTAACTTTTAAATGGTTTTTATAAAAAGAAGGCAGCCAGGAATTAAAACTCTGCTCAACAAAAACGATTGAAAACAGAACGAATAAAAATATAAGAATGAAAGGACTAACAAAAGTTGTAAGTTCTTTAACAAGATTTTCCTGATCTTTTTTTACAGGTTCGGCAATTTCAAGTCTTGAAAATAAAAAAATGGTGATGGCCGATAAAACGGAGATAAATAAGAAACCAAATTTCCAAAATTGGGAAAACTGGCTTGAAATAAGCCATCCAAATCCTGTGTTTACGACAAAAATTCCGATCATAAACGAAGCTTCTACGCTATTCATGGTTTTCGCAAGAGATTTTTCATCAGAAATATTATTGCGTATTACTCCAAACACACAGATTTTACCAATCGCAAAACAGGTTCCTATGATGGCAAACCAAAGTTTATAAAACCAGAATACTTCTACAAATGGCAGAATAAGAGAACAAATTCCAACGATGCTTAATGCTAAAATCAATGATTTTTTTATTCCGAACTTACTAATAAAGTTGATCGCAAAAAGTGAAATAAGTGCAACAGGAATATCTTTAAAAGATTCTAAAAATCCTAATTTATCATACGTGATTTTTGCCTCAGAAAGTTGCAAAATTACAATACCCATGCAGTTTAACACCATTGAAAAAATCAGGAAAGTTAGTTTTAAAGGAAGGGATATTTTAGAGAGCTTGGTCGTCATTTCAGGGATTTATTTTGTTCTGTTTTATGAAAAATCAAGATTAATTTTAAGAAAAATTATGCCTTTGAAGTCCCAAAAATAAACGAAATATTAAAATAGTTATTAATAAAATGTTAATTATTTAAAAAAAAATATATTTTTATTGTCTCAATTTGAGAATTAAAAAACTAACTGTATATGAATGTAAAAATATCAAGAAGTTTAGGGTTGGTTGCAGCACTGTATTTCACTGCAAATTTCAGCGCCCAAAACACCAAGAAAGACACTCTTCCCAAGGAGCAAAAAATTGAGGAAGTGGTAATGATCGGTTACGGTACTCAGAAAAAGAGTAATGTGACGGGAGCAATCTCCAGTATTAAAGCTTCAGACTTGGAAGATGTTCCTGCAGGAAGACCAGAGCAGGTTCTGCAAGGTAGAGCTGCCGGTGTTTCTGTAATTTCAAATTCCGGACAGCCAGGATCTACCGCTACCGTGAGAGTTCGTGGTATTACCAGTTTTGGTGCAGGAAGTAATGATCCACTTTGGGTAGTTGACGGAATTGTGGTAGACAATATCGAATGGCTCAATCAGGCGGATATTGAAAACATGGAAATTTTAAAAGATGGTGCTTCCGCAGCGATCTATGGAGTTGCTGCAGCAAAAGGAGTTATTTTGATCACAACGAAAAAAGGTTCAAAAGGAAGATTAAATCTTAGTTACAATGGTTTTTTCGGTGTAGGAACAGCAGCCCGCAAACTGGATCTTTTAAATGCTACTCAGTACGCAACGATCAGAAATGAAGCAAGCGTAAATGACGGAGGTTCCCCTATTTTTTCAAATCCAAATGCTCTGGGAGCAGGAACCAATTGGCAAGATGTAATTTTCAACAGTGCCCAACGTCAGTCTCATGAATTCAGCATTAGCGGGGGAAGTGATAAATCCACATTCTTTACCTCTTTCGGATATTATGATCAGGAAGGGATTGTCATGAGAGATATTTCAAATTATAAGAGAATCAATGCGAGAATCAATTCCACTCATAAAGTTTTTGATTTTTTAACGATAGGACAGACGTTTGCATATACGCATAAGAAATCCGCAGGAATTAATGCGAACGGAGAATTTGGAGGACCTTTAAGTTCTGCGGTTAACCTGGATCCGACGACCCCGGTTTTGGTAGATAACATTTCAACACAACCTTTTCCAAGTGATTATTCAAATCAATACATTGTAAGAGACCCTGCAACGGGACAGCCTTATGGAATTTCTCATTATGTGAATCAGGAAATGTCTAATCCTCTTGCTTTTCAGCAGACACAATTGGGAAGGTATAACTGGGGAGATGATTTAGTAGGAAACGTTTTTGCTGAATTAAAATTCTTAGATCACTTTAATTTTAAAACAACTGCTAACGGAAAATTATCTTATTGGGGACAACAAGGTTTTACCCCTTTATTCTATTTAAGTCCTTCTTACAAAAACGATACTTTCAACAGCTTATTCAGACAAACAGAAAAGAAGTTTGAATGGAGTACCGAAAACACTGTTACATACCAAAATAAATTCGGAAGTCATAATCTAAGTGTTTTACTAGGACAAGGATATTATGAGTACAATATTTCTTCAGGCCAGAATGTAACCTATACAAATCTTCCTGTAAACAATTGGCAGGACGCTTCATTCAACTTTGATATTCCTCAGGCAGACAGAACTACAGCAGCCTGGGACGGAAAAGAAACTCATAAAACCTCTTATTTTGCAAGGGTGGTTTATGATTTCGAAAACAAATACCTTTTTACGGGAACAATGCGTAGAGACGGGTCTTCCAAATTCGCAAAAGCTCACCATTGGGGTAATTTCCCGGCATTCTCTTTAGGATGGAATGTTTCCAATGAGAATTTCTGGCCACAAAATGATATTGTTAACAGCTTGAAATTCAGAGGAGGATATGGTGTGCTAGGAAATGATGCCATTGATAATTTCCAGTTTGCTAACTTCTTAGTGGCGGGAAGTAATTATTCTTTCGGAGACAATAATATTCACATAGGCTATGCACCAAGTACACTGGAAAACCCAGATTTAAAGTGGGAGAAAACTTCTCAGTTAAACGTTGCTGCAGATCTTAAACTATTTAAAAACTTCGACCTGACAGTAGATGTTTATAGAAAGAAAACGACAGATATATTAAGACAGGTTAATATTCCTGGTTATCTCGGTCTTACAAACAACCCTTGGAAAAATATCGGAGATATGAATAACAATGGTATTGAAGTAAGTTTAGGATATAGAAAAAACTGGGGAGATTTTGGAATCTCTGCTAATGGAAACTTTGGATATTTGAAAAATGAGGTAGTAAGGCTAGAAGACAATAAACCATATGAAAACTTTGCATCATTCCAGTCTATGGGTGCGGTTTCAAGATTACAGGTTGGAAGTCCTTACGGGTCTTTCTATGGATACCAAAATATGGGAATTTTCCAGAACCAGGCTGAAATTGATGCTTACAAAAATTCTAATGGAGCTCTAATTCAGCCTAACGCAAAACCAGGAGATTTCAAAAGACTGGATGCGAATGGAGATGGGAAGATTGATGAGAGTGACTATGTATATTTAGGGAACTCTGTACCAAAATATACGTTTGGTTTTACGCTAAATTTAAATTACAAGAATTTTGACTTGATGGTGTTTGCTCAAGGACAGGCAGGCAACAAAATTTTCCAGGGGCTGAGAAGACTGGATATTGGTAGCGCTAACTACCAGACGGCAATCCTTAACCGTTGGACAGGTGAGGGAACTTCTGATTCTACACCAAGGGTAACCGTGACAGATCCAAACCAAAACTTTACAAGAATGTCTGATTATTATTTACAGGACGGAAGCTACCTGCGTTTAAAATTAGTTTCATTAGGATATACACTTCCTAAAGAAGTTTCAAAAGCTTTCGGAGCCAGTAAAGTAAGATTTTATGTTACAGGAGAAAACTTGGTAACGTTTACGAAGTACACAGGTTATGATCCTGAAATTGCAGGTGGAGATACTTTCGGTATAGACAGAGCGTATTATCCGCAAGCAAGAACTTTCCTTTTTGGTGCTAATGTTCAATTTTAATTAAAAGAAAATGAAAAACAAAAAATTTATATATAAAGGGGTAGCTGTTTTATTACTAGCAGGAATCAGCTTTGGAGCAGTGTCTTGTAATAACAGTAATCTGGAAGACGTGCAAAATACAGGAACGTTTGATACAGACAATTTTTTCAAAAATGAGGATCAGGCATTTGCAGGATTAGTAGCTACCTATGATCTTCTTAGAAAATATTCGGGTGGTTTTGAAAATTCGGTAACTTTCTTTAATGCTGCTTCAGATGACTGCTATTCAGGAGGAGGAAGCTCTACGGATGGAGCCGGAATTCAGGGGTTTGCTAATTACAGCATTAATCCGGTTATTATGCCTGCAAGCTATTGGAGAGATTATTATCAGGGAATTGCAAGAGCCAATCTTTTATTGGAAAGAATTCCCAATGCAGATATGAACGATAATACAAGAAAAATGTTTATCGCTGAAGCAAAGACATTAAGATCTCTTTATTATTTTGAGCTTGTAAGAATGTTCGGAAATATTCCTCTAATTTTAAAACCTGCAAAATATAATGATGATTATTATCATATTCCTCAGGTTCCAAAAGCTGATGTCTACTCTCAGATTGAAACAGATTTATTAGCAGCTATTAATGATTTACCGGATATTCAATCTCAAAAAGGAAGAATCTCTAAAGGGACAGCACGCGCCATTTTAGGAAAAATTTATTTATATGATAAAAAATATAGTGATGCGGCTGCTCAGTTAAATTTAGTAAATGGTAATACACCTGGAGGAGCGGCAAGTCAATACGGATATGCATTGATATCCGATTATAAAAAACTTTGGGAAATAGATAATAAATTTACTTCAGAATCAATTTTAGAGGTAATGAGTACAAACAAAGGGAATTCAGACTGGTCATTTTGGGGAACAGGAAAAGATGAAGGTAATTCCATATGTGTGATGACGGCAATCAGGTCATATAGTGTGAAAACACTTGATCCTCCAGCTGTAAATGATGCTCCTAAAATTTATTCCGGATGGTCATTCAATCCTATTACAGAAAGTTTATTTGCTTTTATGCAAGGTGATCCGCGTTTAGATGCTACTATTTTCAATGCTAAAAAATTGGTGCAGGACGGTAAAATTACCTATTCGGCAGCCTATAAAGATACAGGCTATTTCCTGAACAAATATCTGCCAAGAACTACAGACGTTTCTACTTTACCGGGAGCTCCGGAACTTAATTTCCGTCAGAATTATATTGCTATCAGAGTTGCAGATACCTATTTGATGGAAGCAGAAGCATTAGGTGGAACAGGAGCCAGAGCTCAGGCATTGTTAGATGCTGTACGAGCCAGAGTGGGGCTTACTGCAGTTCCTGTTTCTATGCAGGCAATTAAAGACGAAAGAAGAAGGGAGTTAGCTGGTGAAGGCCACAGATGGTTTGATTTGGTAAGATGGGGAGATGCTCCTTCAGTATTGGGATCAAGAGGATTTACAGCTGGTAAAAACGAAGTTCTTCCCATTCCACTTACTGAACTTACTAATACCATACTAAAACAAAATCCTGGATACTAAAAATTTAAAACATGATAACTAAATATATTAATAAAAGCATTTTAATAGGTTCTGCTGTCTTCTTTTTAGCGAGTTGCTCTCCGGAAACTGTTGATGAAGGAAATGGTCTGACTCAGCCTGCAGTAGATGCAGCGTTTACTGTAACTAAAACTGCTGAAAACAGATACCATTTAAAAAGAGTACAAGATAATAATGTTAACTTCATTAATTCACAATGGAATATAGATTATGATGGTTTCGTGAATGGAAAAAACGAGATAGATATTTTCCTTCCGGATGCAGGAACATATGTTATCCAACATAGTGCTGTAGGTATTGGAGGTATTTCTGGTGGGATGACCAGTCAAACAGTTGTGGTACCTACTTCTGATCCACTTGCAGGAAATATTATTCAAGGGGGAAGATTTGACACTCCGGCTGAAATTGCGAAATGGACAATTTTTCCAATCAGCCCTACAGGAGCACAATGGGTTTTTGCTAATGGAAAAGCTACAATTGTAGCTTCAGGCAGCAACCAACAGGCTTTTTACCAGGCTGTAGATGTGGTTGCCGGACAAAAGTATTCAATAGATTTGGTCGCTTCTTCAGCAACACCATTGGTAGACACTTGGTTTGAAGTTTATATGTTAGACACTTTACCGGCACCAGGAAATGATATAAGTGGAACAGTTTACAGGAATATCAATACTTGGGATGGTTGTGGAAAAACAGCGTTTGGAGGCAAAGTTTCTGCAATAGGCTGTAACAGCGGTAAAAATTCTGGAATTTATACGGCAACAGCTACAGGAACAGTTTATTTAGTAATTAAATGTGGAGGAGCAACTGTTAACGGGTTAAGTGTTGACAAAGTTGAATTAAGAAAAACTACTTAATTTTTCCATAACAAAAATGATATGATTTCACAATATTCATATAGTTTCGTACTTAGGAGTGCTGCACTTTGCGGTGTAGCACTCCTTTCTTTTTTTAACTGCAGCAGTTCTGATATAGCTGGAAATGGAGACAATTCAGGCGGAAACGGAAGTGCATCCGGAGATCCGGTACAGGTATGGTTAACAAAAGGAGATCAGTCGGTAAAACTACAACAACAGAATACAGCTTATTTTTCAGGGACTTCAGGTACCGGAACAACAATTGAAGTAGATGCTTCACAGATTTTCCAGAGTATTGACGGTTTCGGATACACCCTTACGGGAGGAAGTGTTCAGGTGATCAATCAGCTGAATACCACCAAACGACAGGAATTACTGAATGATTTATTTGGTAGTTCAGGAATTGGTGTAAGTTACTTAAGAATCAGCATCGGAGCTTCAGATTTGAATAGCGAGGTTTTTTCTTATGATGATTTACCTGCAGGACAGACAGATCCTACACTTTCTCAGTTTAGTTTAGTGAAAGATCAGGCCGTTATACAGATGTTAAAAGATATTTTAGCAATTAATCCTACAATTAAAATTTTAGCGACACCTTGGTCACCTCCGGTTTGGATGAAAGACAATGGAAACAGTGTAGGAGGAAGTCTAAAACCAGAATTTTATGGAACATATGCTCAATACTTCGTAAAATATATCCAGGCAATGCAGGCACAGGGAATTAAGATTGATGCCATCACTCCTCAGAATGAGCCATTACATCCCGGGAATAATCCAAGTATGTATATGACACCGGGAGATCAGGCCATTTTTATTAAAACTCATTTAGGACCGGCTTTTCAGGCGGCAAATATTACTACAAAAATCATTGCTTATGATCACAACTGTGACAATCCTGCTTACCCTTTGGCGGTTTTAAATGATCCCGGAGCAAACCCTTATGTGGACGGATCTGCTTTCCATTTATATGCAGGAGACATTTCGGCATTGAGCACAGTTCACAATTTATTCCCGAATAAAAACGTATATTTTACTGAACAATGGACAAGTTCTACAGGAGGTTTCTCCGGAGATTTGGATTGGCATATAAAAAACGTTATTATTGGATCAATGAGAAACTGGAGCAGGACAGCACTGGAATGGAATGTAGCAAACGATGCATCATTTGGACCTCATACACCGGGTGGTTGTACACAATGTAAAGGAGCAGTTACAATTAATAATGCTACAGGATATGACAAAAATGTGGCTTATTATATTATTGCCCATGCATCCAAATTTGTTCCTGCAAATTCTCAGAGAATTGCTTCTACACAAGGCGACAATCTTTCAACAGTAGCTTTTAAAACCCCAGTTGGAAAAACAGTTTTAATTGTTCAGAACAGTAACTCTACAGATAAAACATTTAATATTAAATACAATCTGAAAACAGCTCCTTTAAAAATTGCAGGAAGTTCAGTAGCAACTTATATTTTTTAATATAGACCATGAAATCATGCATAATGGGCATTATGATTCCATAAAACGATCTTAAAAAAATAGAAATATCATATGAAAAGAATTTATTTCTTATTAGCATTTACAGCATTCGGGTTCAATCTATTCGCGCAAAAGACCATCGATCAGAAAGTCTCTGAACTGTTGTCGAAAATGACATTGGAAGAAAAAGTAGGACAATTGGTTCAATATAGCGGTTTTGAATATGCGACAGGACCTCAGAATTCCAATTCTGCAAATGTTTTAAATGAAATAAAACAGGGGAAAGTAGGGTCTATGCTTAATGTAGCAGGAGCAGAAGAAACCAGAAAGTTTCAGGAATTAGCTTTAAAATCAAGACTAAGAATTCCTCTGTTATTCGGACAGGATGTAATTCATGGTTATAGAACAACATTTCCGGTGAATCTTGGTCAGGCAGCGAGTTGGGATTTAGGATTAATAGAAAAATCTGAGAGAATTGCTGCTACCGAAGCTTCAGCTTATGGGATTCACTGGACTTTTGCCCCAATGGTAGATATTGCAAGAGATCCGAGATGGGGAAGAGTAATGGAAGGCTCCGGAGAAGATACCTATCTGGGAACTCAGATCGGGTTAGCAAGAATCAGAGGCTTTCAGGGGAAAGGACTCGGAAACCTTGATGCTATCATGGCTTGTGCGAAACATTTTGCAGCATACGGAGCGGCAGTTGGCGGAAGAGATTATAATTCCGTTGATATGAGTTTAAGACAGCTGAACGAAACCTATTTACCTCCGTTTAAAGCAGCTGCAGAAGCCGGAGTGGCTACTTTTATGAATTCTTTTAATGATATTAATGGAATTCCGGCAACAGCAAACAGGTATATTCTCAGGGATTTATTAAAAGGCAAATGGAACTACAAAGGTTTTGTGGTTTCCGATTGGGGAAGCATTGGCGAAATGATTCCACATGGCTATGCAAAAGACAATAAAGAAGCAGCGGAAAAAGCGATCCTCGCAGGAAGCGATATGGATATGGAAAGCCGTGCTTATATGGCTGAGCTGCCAAAACTGGTTCAGGAAGGAAAAGTGGATCCAAAATTCATTGATGATGCAACAAGAAGAATTCTGATTAAAAAATTCGAAATGGGATTATTTGATGATCCTTACCGATTCAGTAATGAAAAAAGACAAAAAGAACAGCTAAATAATCAGGAAAACAGAAAATTCGGAAGAGAGTTCGGTTCAAAAAGTATCGTGTTGCTTAAAAATCAAAATAATATTTTACCTCTTTCAAGATCAACAAAAACGATTGCTCTGATTGGTCCATTCGGAAAAGAAACTGCAGCTAATCATGGATTTTGGTCAATTGCTTTTAAAGATGATAATCAAAGAATTATTACTCAGTTTGACGGAATTAAAAATCAACTAGACAAAAACTCAACATTATTATATGCAAAAGGCGCGAATGTTGATGATCAGGATAGATCTATGTTTGCAGAAGCGGTTGAAACCGCAAAAAAAGCAGACGTTGTGATCATGACACTCGGAGAAGGTTCCGCGATGAGTGGTGAAGCGAAAAGCAGAAGTAATTTGCATTTTACAGGTGTTCAGGAAGATTTGTTAAAAGAAATTGCAAAAACAGGAAAACCGATTGTTTTAATGATCAATGCAGGAAGACCTTTAGTTTTTGATTGGGCGGCAGACAATATTCCGACGATTATATATACTTGGTGGTTGGGAACAGAAGCAGGCAATTCAATTGCAGATGTTCTTTTCGGAACAGTAAATCCGGGTGGAAAACTTCCAATGACTTTTCCAAGAACGGAAGGACAAATTCCTGTTTACTATAATCACTACCATACGGGAAGACCAGCGAAAAATAATACCGACAGAAATTATGTGTCGGCTTATATTGATTTGGATAACGATCCGAAATTCCCGTTTGGCTATGGTTTAAGTTATACTCAGTTTAAATATTCCGATATGATTTTAAGCTCAACGAATCTTAAAGGAAATCAGACCTTAAACATTAGTGTAAATGTAGCTAATACAGGAAAATATGATGGGGAAGAAGTGGTACAATTGTACGTCAGGGACTTGTTCGGAAAAGTAGTGAGACCAGTGAAAGAATTGAAAGGTTTCCAAAAAGTTTTCATTAAAAAAGGGGAAACTAAAACCATCAACTTTACTTTGACTCCTGAAAATTTAAAATTTTATGATGATGAACTGAATTATGACTGGGAAGGCGGAGAATTCGATATAATGATCGGAACCGATTCTCAAAATGTTCAGACAAAAAAAATTAATTGGTCAAAATAATATAAATTTTAATACTGAGAGCGGGATAAAACCCGCTTTTGGTGGTAGAAAACATAAAATTTAAACGGTAGATTTGTCATGCTGAAAGAAGAGAAAAAAATTGAAGAATCTATTTTAGGTCCTACTAGAGATTCTTCATTTGTCAGAATGGCAAAATCAAATTTTAATTTTAAAATTATGCGTGTAAAATTCCAATATATTTTTCATTTACTCATCGGAGGAACTCTGGTTTTTTCATCATTGAATTGTGCATCAAACAAGCCGGATTCAAGCAAAAAATTAATATGGAGCGATGAATTTAATTATAAAGGATTACCCGATTCCTCCAAATGGAATTATGATGTGGGAGGTCACGGTTTTGGAAATGAAGAGTCTCAGTTTTATACCAAAGAACGGTTAGAAAACGCAAGAGTAGAAAAAGGGAATTTAATTATAGAAGCAAGAAAAGAAAACTGGGAAGAAAGTAAATATACATCAGCTAGGCTTCTTACAAAAGGTAAATTTGCATTTCAGTACGGAACCATTGAGGTAAGGGCAAAACTTCCCAAAGGTCGTGGAACATGGCCCGCCATATGGATGTTGAGCGAAGATTTGAAGAAATGGCCTAATGATGGAGAAATTGATATCATGGAACATGTCGGTTATCATCAGGGCTTTATTCATGCATCTATTCATACAAAAAATTATAATCATCTAAAGGCAACACAAAAAACAGATACACTAAAAGTAGAGGATGCCAGTGAAAAATTTCATGTTTATAAAGCAGACTGGACGCCAGACAAAATTGATTTTTATATTGATGATAAGAAGTTTTTCTCTTATGAAAATGAAACGAAAACCTATGAAACCTGGCCTTTTGATAAACCGTATTTTATTATTTTAAATCTGGCTGTTGGAGGATTATGGGGCGGAAAAGAAGGAATTGATGATACCATATTTCCTCAGAAATATTATATAGATTATGTAAGAATCTATCAAAAAAAATGAAGCGTTAAAATATAGAAGAAATTATGAAGAGATTAGTCGTAAGCTGCTTGTTAGTCGGTATGGCTTTCAATGCAAATGCACAAAATTACTGGAAAAAGAATGCGGGTAAAACGGCCAAAGTTTATCTTACCAATTCCAAGACCAATGAAAAAATGGTGGAAAAAGGAAGTATAAAATTTGAAAAACTTGACCAGCCAAAAGAAACGGATGCTTGTATTTTTGTAGATCCGGATTTTAAATATCAAAAACTAATAGGAATAGGAGGAGCAATTACAGATGCTGCTGCCGAAACCTTTTATAAAATGCCGAAGGATAAGCAGAAAGAAATTCTCGATGCATATTACGGAAAAAACGGGTTAGGATATACAGTTGTCCGTACCAATATGAACTCATGTGATTTTTCAAGTGATTCCTATACTTATGTTCAGGATAATGATACTTCTTTAAAAACATTTAATGTAGTTCATGATGAGAAGTATAAAATTCCGATGATAAAGGAAGCTCAGAAAGCGATCGGGAAAGATTTTACTTTTTATTTTTCACCCTGGAGTCCACCTGCCTGGATGAAGTCTAATAAGAGTTTATATAAAGGAGGAAGATTAGAAAATCAGTATTACCAGACCTGGGCAGATTACTATGTAAAATTCATTAAAGAATATGAAAAAAGAGGAATCAACATTTGGGGATTGACGGTTCAGAATGAACCTATGGCAACTCAAAGTTGGGAATCTTGTATCTATACAGCTGATGAAGAAGGAGCATTTCTGAAAGATAATTTAGGACCTACCCTTTGGAAAAACGGGTATAAGGATAAAAAAGTAATGATTTGGGATCATAATCGAGACTTGATCTATCAAAGGGCAACCACAACTTTAAGCGATCCGGAAACAGCAAAATATGCATCCGGAATCGGATATCACTGGTATGAAACCTGGAATAACAAGACTCAGTTATTCGATAATTTGGCAGAAACGCAGAGAGCATTCCCTGATAAGTTTTTAGCTTTTACAGAAGGTTGCAAAGAGCAATTTGACTTATCTAAAATTTACGATGTAAAACTGGGTGAATTATATGGGCGAAATATGATTAATGATTTCAATAAAGGAACTGCTTTATGGACCGACTGGAATGTTCTTCTGGATGAAACCGGTGGTCCGAATCATGTCGGAAATTTCTGTTTTGCTCCGATTATTGCAGATACGAAAACAGGAGAAGTTCATTATACCTATGAATATTACTATGTAGGACATGTTTCGAAATTCATTAAGCCAAATGCCCAAAGAATTGGAAGCTCAACGAATAGAGTGGCTTTAACCTCAACGACCTTTATGAATGAAAACGGACAGTTGGTTACCGTTATCATGAATGACACAGACAATGATATTGATGCTAATTTGTGGATCGAAGGAATGTCTGCAAAATTAAGCGCACCTGCCCATTCTATACAGACTGTAGTTTTATAAAAATTTACTTCATATTAACATTTTTATTAAGTTTCGGCGGAGCCAAAGGCTCCGCCGAAACAATTTATAGATAAGCTTAAATACTTAATAAGTTATAAGTTTTAATATAATTTATAATTATTTTTTTTTAATATGTAATCTATGATTTAATATTATTTTTAATCAACTCTAAATAACAACAAAATAATTATAAAAACACAAAGCACAAACGACGATTTTTATACTGGTTTACAGTATCTTCCCAAACCCCAATATCCATTTCCCGATTTTACTCATCCGATATGCAAAACAGAGGGAAGAATATTACGATTGGGGATCGATAAAGAATATGCATTTCACAGTGAAGAAGCCAGAGAGAAGCATAAAAAAACATCACTTATAGATATCGTTGCAAGAGTTTGCCCGTTTTTAAAAAATATATACAAGATTTGTGGATGTTTTATAGGTTATTCCAAAGAGAAAGTATATTACAGAGCAAATATGGTTCGTTTATCTCCTGTCAAAACGATGTTTATAATTTATCTCCAGGATCTTGGCGTTATGATTGCCGGAGTGTATGCATGGCACACAAACGATACCTCCGGATATGTAAACGGAGGATACGTGGAAAGCGAATTCTCCAGCTGGAATCAATAAAAAATCTAAAAAAAGAAAAAACCCATGTTTCGGCATGGGTTTTTTATATTAAAAAGCTTAAAAGCTAAATTAATTTTCAGAATCATATTTACTGATTACTTTTTGAGTAACTCCTGAGCTGCTGAATCCACCATCATGGAAAAGATTTTGCATGGTTACTTTTTTAGTAAGATCTGAGAAAAGAGTAACGCAATAATCTGCACATTCAAGAGCGGTAGCATTTCCTAGCGGAGACATATCTTCTGCATATCCTAAGAAACCTCCGAAACCTTTTACTCCGCTTCCTGCAGTAGTCATTGTTGGAGACTGAGATACCGTGTTTACACGTACTTTTCTTTCCCCCCAATAGTTTCCGAAAGTTCTTGCGATACTCTCAAGATACGCTTTATTATCAGACATATCGTTATAATCCGGGAATGTTCTTTGAGCCGCAATATAGGTAAGTGCCAAAATGCTTCCCCATTCATTCATACAGTCTTTTTCCCAAGCCACGCGCATCACCTTGTGGAAAGAAACGGCGGAAATATCCCAACCTTTTTCCAACCAGTCGTAGTTCATTTCTGTATAATGTTTTCCTTTTCTCACGTTGATAGACATTCCTATAGAGTGAAGGATGAAATCGATTTTCCCAAATTTTGCTATTGCAGCGTCAAAAAGTTTTTCAAGATCTTCAACAGAAGTGGCATCTGCGCCAATTACTTCAGATCCGGTTTTTTCTGCTAAACCGTTAAGTTCGCCCATTCTCAAAGCGATAGGAGCATTAGACAAGATAAACTCAGCACCTTCTTCATGACATCTTTCTGCAACTTTCCATGCGATTGATTGTTCATTAAGGGCTCCAAAAATAATTCCCTTTTTGCCTTTAAGTAAACCGTATGACATAATTTTTTAATGTTTATTTACCTACAAATGTAGCAATAATTTGTGTTTAGAGCATAATAAAAACGAAGCCTTCTGTAAAAAAGGCTCCGTTTTTTTGAAAATATTTATATAACTGAAATTTTAATTTGTTTTCTTATTCCATTCTGCTTTTACATCTTCTGCAGCATCTTTGGTTTTTTCCCATGCATCATTGGCTTTGTCTTTAATATCATCCCAAGCATCGGATACATTATTTTTCACTCTGTCAAGCCAGTCTTCCTGTTGTGCTTCTTCATCATTGGCTCTTTTTTCATTAATGTAATCCTTTGCTTTGTCTGCCAACTCTTCAACTTTCCATTTTACATTGTCTGCAGCATTTTTTAAAGAATTTTGAGTGTTATTTACTGCATCTTCGGCTTTGTTATACTCTAAATTGTTCATAATATTAATATTTATAGTGTTGGTTATTATGAAGTAAACAATAACCATTCCTAAAATTGCAGGAGGATGTTAAACTTTTCATAAACTTTTGTTATCTTTTTACCAACAAAATGTATATTAGATTAATAAAATAAATTAATATGGAGAAAATACGTTGTGGATGGTGTGAAAAAGATGATTTGTATAGAAAATATCACGATGAAGAATGGGGAAAACCAATATATGATGACGAAAGTATTTTTGAATTTCTGATTTTGGAAAGTTTTCAGGCCGGATTGAGCTGGTACACAATTCTTACAAAAAGAGAAAATTTCAGAAAAGCTTTTGATGATTTTAATTATAAAAAGATTGCTTCCTATTCTGATGATAAAGTAGAAGAATTAATGCAAAATGCTGGAATTATAAGAAATAAATTAAAAATTTTAGCTACAATAACTAATGCACAGAAATTTCAGGAGGTTCAAAAAGAATTCGGAAGTTTTTCAAAATATATCTGGAGCTTTGTAGATGGAAAACCAATAGACAATAAGCCTGAAACGCTGAAAGACGTTCCTGCTACAACAGAGATCTCAGATGCTTTATCCAGAGATCTGAAAAAAAGAGGATTTAAATTCATGGGTTCTACCGTTGTTTATGCTCATATGCAGGCAACAGGAATGGTGAATGATCATGTGGAAGGCTGTTTTTTGAGAAATTAAAATACAGTATTTTTAAAGTTATTTAGCATTTATTAATATGAAAAAAATCTATTTACTATTAATTTTCCTTTTTATTATTTCTATTAAAGCACAAAAACACAGAAATGAAAATGATTTTATTCCCGTAGAAATCACCCGCGAAAATGGTGAAGTTGAAAAAGTTCTTATGAAAGGAATTTATTTTCCTAAAACAAAAAATTTTCAAGGGATGGTGGCGCAATCCAATACAAAACATTCAATTTATCCTACCGATATAGTTTTTGAATATAAAACTTCCCCAGAAACAGAAGTAAAGAAAATTGCTTTTAGCGAAGTGAAAAAAATTAAGGTGAAAGACAAATATGAAGATGAAATTGTTGGCTATGAAAAGTTAAAAATTCTGGAGTTAGATTCTAAAATGAATTTGGTTCATAAAAATTATGTAGCCATGCTGCCAATTTTATATGAAGGAAAAATAAATATTTACGGATATGACCACTATTTATGCTATAATAAGAGTGAAAGTAGTTGTAGTTATAATACTACACTATTGTATTTAAAGAGGGAAAATGATCCATATGCTATAATGCCTTTTGATTTGGATAGAGTTGGAATACTTAACTTTAGGGAAGTTGATGAGAGGTTTGTTGCCGGATTCAGACAAGCTGGAGGGAAATGTACCAATTTTTCGGAGTACTTGGACCAGCTTTACAAAAAGTTAGATACCGAGGGTTTTTATACAACTTTAAGAAAGGGATATCCGGAATACATGAAAAAAATAAGAGAGACAGCTAAAAACGATGATTTAAAAGGGAAGGAAAAAAAAAAATTTATTGTAAAAGCCAAACATGATTTTATTCTAAATTATTATATAAACATAATAGGAGAATACGAGAAAAACTGCCCGTATTAATTAAAAAAAGGATTGCGTTTTGCAATCCTTTTTATGCTAATTATGACAATTGAGAAATTAATTCATAGAAAAAGTATGATGTCTAAGGAAAAGCAAGTTGATTTCTTCCATAACAGTATCATATTGTGATTGCAAAATATAGATTGAGGTACTATGTAGAAGATTTGGTAATCCTGTTTTTTCACTCTCTTCATAGAAATATATTTTACCTAATTTTTTCTCTTTATCAATTAGAAAAGGTTGAAATCTGGCACTTAAATTTTGATATGTTACTGTTTTTAGATTATTTTTTATAAAGCCATAGTGATATTGATAACTAATAGATTTTCTATTAATTATGAGCATTTCTTTTCCGAATACATTCCACCATGCATATTTTAGTGGGAACAGTATCCAGAGAATCATAAAGGCAAGGCTTGCCATACCTGAATCAACAGTTTTAAAACCATCAAATAAAAAAGGAATTACAGCAATTACAACAGCAACTAACAGCAATATATAGGTATAAAACTTGGGCTTTATACAAATTGAAAGATAAACAGTGTCACCAACTGCCTCTATTATAAAATGAGTTTTCAAATGATAAGAATTTAAATGAATTTTCATTAAAAAGTAAAGATATTTTAAAAAAATAAAAAATAAATTGCTTCATGAAAATAATACATAAAAATTTGTAAAATCATGAATTTTCTTTATGTTTGAAGCTTTAAATAAACAAAGAAAGATATAAAACCTTAGTAATAAGTCTTAAATTAACAAATAACTATGAAACTTAAAATTCTTCTTCTCTTCCTGTGCATTACAAGCACAAAATTATTTTGTCAGCAATACTATGGAAAAAATGAGACAAAAAATCTTCCAAAAGTTGAGTTTCTCCTGGCAGATGGCTCAAAAGTGAACGGTTTTTTCGTGGGATATACTTATCCTAACGGAACTTATCCTGGCTTTTTTGACAAAGATGATATTTATAATTTTGTTTATAAAAAAACGAAGAGTTCAGAAGATGAAAAGTTTGGTGCCAATGAGGTTAAATCAGTAAAAATCTTTGACGATTATGATGATGTGACCAATACAATAGAAAGGCTTGATATGAAATATGTAGATAAAAACGGGGAGGTTAATGATAAAAAAAAGAGAGCATTCCAGCCGCTTCTCTATGATGGCAAAATACAGATTTTCGGTTCAAATCTGAAGGTTTGTAGTGGTGCTGCCTGTAATTATGCATATTCTAAATTTTATATTAAAAACGCGAAGGATGATTTTGCCGTAATGCCTGTAGACTATGATAAATTGAGTCTTTTTAACATAGGTTCCTTATATGACAAAATGATTGAAGCTTTTAAATACGCAGGTAGAAACTGCCCTGAATTTCAAAAATATATGGATAGCTTCAAAGCAAAACTTGAAGATAAAGAATTCAAAAAAGAGATTGCCGCAAAGTTTAAAGGGATCAGAAAGAAAGCTTATGAAGATGGTAAAAAATCTAATTTGGGATATAACGGTACCCAGGATTTGTTAGGAGAATATATGCTTCAGGCATACTTGGAATTTTATGGAGGGATCGTGAGAGAATATGAAAAAAATTGTCCATACTAATAAAAAAGGATTGCGAAATGCAATCCTTTTTTTATTTAATAATTCTCTCCAACACCCATTCAATCAGGTTCTTTTCAGAAGCATGGTGGTCTGCTGAGAATTCTCCGCGTCTTCTGTTGGCAATTACGTTGTTTACGGTAATCGCTTTATGTCCTAAAAGTTTAGACAATGCATAGATGGCAGAAGTTTCCATTTCGAAATTGGTAACTCCAAGATCATTTAAAGTTTCCAAAAATTTATCATCAACCGCTTTTAAACGAAGCTGTCTTCCTTGTGGTGCATAAAATCCTGGGAAAGTGGCAGTATTTCCGTGGTATTTTGCATCCTTATACAGTTCTCCTAATTCTTCCGACCATTCTGCAAAATAAAGCATCGGCTTGATTTTCGGATATGGAAACTGTTCTAGGAAATTTTTAGAAAATTCATTTTCAAACTCATAATCCTGGTAAAAATGCATCAACCCGTCCAATCCGACAACATTCTGGGTAACCAGCATATTGTCAACCTGCACCTCAGGATTTACACTTCCGCAGGTTCCCATTCTGAACAATTGAAGCGCAGAATGTTCCGTCTTAAACTCTTTATTTTTAAGGTCAATATTTACTAAAGCATCAAGCTCGTTCATTACAATGTCAATATTTTCTGTTCCGATTCCGGTCGACATCACTGTGATTCTTTCCCCTCTCAAAGTCCCTGTATGAGTATAGAATTCTCTTTTATTTTTCTTAACTTCTACTTTGTCAAAATACTTTGAAACCTTTGCCACACGGTCCGGATCTCCAACAAGGATGATCTTTTCAGCAATATCTTCAGGTAAAAGGTTCAAGTGATAAACACTTCCATCTTCGTTCAGAACAAGCTCTGAAGCCGCAAGTTTATTTAGCATACTTATATTTTTTATTGTTTAATTGTAATTTGATTTTACCAATTTTAAAACCCTCCCCAAATATTCTTCATCATTATTTTAAAACCGGGGTCAATATAGAAATCGACCGCTCAAGTATAATGAATTTGATTTCGGGGTTTAAAATTAATAAAAATTCTTTTTACTGAGAGGCTCTTTGTAATCTAAATACCTACCCAAAATATAAATATTAGTTAACCCAAAGTTAAAATTATCGTAATCTGCAGTCAATAGCTTTGCCATTAAAAATTCATGAGATCCTATCCACTATTTATTGTGATTCTTTTAATCGGTTTTGCAATCATGTCATTCAATCCTGAATATAAAGGAATTGAAACCGAAAACACTGTAATCAATAAGGGGTTAGCCGATTTTAAATCAAAACTTGAACAGCTAAAATCAGATGCTTATCAGTTTTCTGAGGATAAGATTTCGCTTGAAGAACTTCGAAAATCATTAAAAGCAGCAAGGAATTCTTTTAAAGAAATTGAATTTTATGTTGCTTATCATTATCCGGAATTTACAAAATCCAAGCTTAATGCGGCGCCTTTATTTCACATTGAAACGGCAGGAACCAAAGCGTACACACTTCCTCCGGAAGGACTGCAGGTTTTGGATGAGTTAATATTTTCTGATGAAGCAGGAGAACAAAAAGAAGAAATAAAGACGATCACCAATTTTTTGTATAACAGCTATGCAGGTTTCTATTTAAACTCAGTTAAAAATGGGTTAAGTAAAGGAAATAACAGAACATTACCTTTAAGAATTGAGCTGATCAGGATATACAGTTTGGGTGTGACCGGATTTGATACTCCGGGGTCTCTAAACGTTTCTGAAGAAGCCAGACATGCTTTTTTAGGAATTAAAAATTACATTAATGATGATCCTTATTTTAAAAACTATGCTACTCAAAAAGCAAATTCAATTCTTACCGAAGGCATCGGATATCTTTCAAGGAACACTGATTTTGAAACATTCGACAGAATAGAATTTTACAAAAAATATATTCAGCCTTTATATGAAGAATTTGGAAAATGGGATGGGAGAAGTGATGATCTGAAAGAGTTTTCAGGGTGGAATGTCAGTAATAAAAACTTTTTTAGTAGTGATTTTTTAGATCCTTACTTTTATACGATGCTAGAAAAAGAAGAAGATAATGCTGATCTGAGAAAGCTGGGAAAAGAAATTTTCTATGACCAAAATTTAAGCAGTAACGGGAAAATGAGCTGCGCAACCTGTCATTTACCTGAAAATGCTTTTACGGATTTAAAAACAAAATCCCAGAGTAATGTAGAAGGAAAAACTGTATTGAGGAATTCCCCGTCGTTGTATAATGCAGTTTTTGCGAAAAGATTTTTCTATGATTTAAGAGCTTTTTATCTTGAACAACAGGCTGAACATGTAATCTATAATGAAGATGAATTCAATACAAGCTATGAAAGCATCATTCAGAAATTAAAAACAAAAAAGGAATACAAAAAAGCCTTTAGAACGGCTTTTAAAAACGGAGAGATGAGTAAAGAAAACTTTTCCAAAGCATTAAGCTCTTATGTTGCGTCATTATATTCCTATGAAAGCGATTTTGATAAATTCATGAGAAATGAAAAGGAAATTTCCTCTGATACAAAAAAAGGATTTAATTTGTTTATGGGAAAAGCCAGCTGTGCAACCTGTCATTTTGCGCCTAATTTCTCAGGATTGGTTCCGCCGTTTTTTAATGAAAATGAATCTGAAGTCCTAGGAATTACTAAAAACCCGATCAGTCAGAAACCTTTGGAACTTGATACAGATAAAGGAAGAATAAACAGTCCTGTAAAAAAAGAAAATTCATGGATTTACGAAAACTCTTTTAAAACAGTTACAGTAAGAAATATAGCCTTAACAAAACCCTATTTCCATAACGGAGCTTTTAACACACTGGAAGAAGTTCTCGATTTCTATAATGAAGGGGGAGGAGAAGGTCTTGGATTAAAAATAAAGAATCAAACCTTGGCTCCTGATAAATTGAATTTAACGCCCACAGAAATGAAGCAAATCATTGCATTTCTAAATTCTTTAACGGATGTAAGTAAAAAGTAAGACTCAGTTTCAATTTTACTCTAAACAGCCTGTATTTTATTTTAAATACAGGTTGTGTCTATTTTAAAATTCACAATATGTAGACTTAATTTAACACTCTGTTAATCTGATTAATATTAGGTTTTCGATTAATTAATATTGGATAGGGCTGATTTAAAGTCCTATTAATAGAGGCTTCGAAGCAATAAAATAGCTTTGCAGTGTCTAAAAAATCGAAATTAAAAATGAAAAGAAAATTACTAACAGTTGCAGTTGTTGCATTGATGACGGGTTCTGTGTTTCATGCACAAACTTTTGTCTTTAACAAAAATTCCGCTTGGAAATACAATGACAGTAATACGGCATTGGCAGATCAGTGGAAAGATACCAATTTTGACATCTCTACATGGTCACAGGGGAATGGACCTCTTGGATATGGTGATCCGGTAACTACAACCATTAATAACGGTCTTATCACAGCTTACTTTGCTAAAGATTTTACGGTAAATTTAATTGACCTTTCTGATACAATGGAATTGGGAGTGATGAGAGATGACGGTATCGTTGTTTATCTGAACGGTCAGGAAGTAGTGAGAGATAATATGCCGACCGGAACAGTTACATTCAGTACATTATCCAGTACAACAATTGACGGAGCAGCAGAAAGCGTGTACAATATTTTTTCTATTCCAAAATCTAAATTTGTAAACGGAAACAACAGAATCTCTGTCGAATTGCATAACAGAGGTGCAACCAGTTCTGATTTAAGAATAGATGCTTACCTGAAAACGGTTGTGCCAACAACTCCTGTTCCTTGTAATGCGAATCATATCAGTTGTTTTACTTCCATTGTTCCTACCGTTCAAACCAATAAATTGATCATTCCTGTAGAGCATAACTATCAGTTGATTTTAAAAGAAGGTGATAATTATACAGAAGGAGGTGGATTAGTAGGAGGGCAAAATGACTTTACGGCGTATGTTCCGAAAAACGGAAGTGCGACAAACGGATATCTTTCCGTAAACCACGAAACCAATCCGGGAGGAGTTACCATGGCTGAAATCAATTATAATGCTTCTACAAAGCTTTGGCAGCTGACAAAATCCAGAGCGGTAAGCTTCTCGGCTCCGAGTCTGGTTCAGACGATCAGAAACTGTTCTGGAGGCATTACACCTTGGGGAACAGTGGTAACTGCGGAAGAACAAACGACTTCAAGTGACGTAAATGGCGACGGAATGAAAGATTACGGCTGGTTGGTAGAAATTGATCCTGCAACGGCTCAGGTAATTTCTCAAAATGTGGACGGTTCTAAAGGAAAACTTTGGCAGATGGGAATTATGAATCACGAAAACGTTGTGATCAATAATGCAGGAACAACAGCTTATTATGGTGAAGATGGAGGAACTCATATGGTATACAAATATGTAATGGATACCCCGAATAACCTCTCTTCAGGAAATTTATATGTTTTAAAATTAGATCAGGGATTAAGTAACGGTGATCCTGTTGCAACTACTGCAACATGGATTCAGATTCCTAATAAGACAAAAGCAGACCAGAACAATACGACAGCTTTAGCACAATCTTTGGGAGGAACATCTTTTAACGGAATTGAAGATGTTGACATAAGCCCGATTGATGGTAAAATTTACTTTACGGCAAAAGGACTGAATAAAGTGTACAGATTACAGGATAATGGTACTACAGCTTCTCAGGTAGAAACTTTCGTAGGTGGTCTTACTACAAATTATTCTTTCACTACGGCTCAGGGAACGAAAACTGAAGCTTGGGGAGATGGGAACGACAACCTGACTTTCGATGAGCTTGGAAACCTTTGGGTACTTCAGGATGGTGGAAAAAATTACATTTGGGTAATTGCTCCTGATCATACCCAGGCAAATCCTAAAGTAAAACTGTTCGCTTCTATGCCTGCAGGTTCAGAACCAACCGGTCTTACCTTTACACCGGATCATAAATTCGGATTCTTCTCAATCCAGCACCCGGATTCTACGATCTCTACGGATATTGATGCTACAGGAAATACAATCAATTATATTGGGAAATCTGCAACAATCGTAGTAGCTCTTAAAAATAATTTAGGAACTGCAGGTTCTTTGGGAACAGGTGAAGTTCATGCAGAAGCAGAAGTAACAGTTGCTCCAAACCCGACTTCAGGAATCATAAAGATCAATTCTCCAAAAGGATTGAAAAACATTGCGGTAACGGCTTACAGCATGGATGGTAAAATTGTATTCACCCAGAAATTCTCAGGAACAAACAATGCTTTAGATTTAGACTTTACCAGACAGCTTGAATCTTCAAGAGTTTTGATTTTAAATATTGAAGCGGATGGAGGATTCCAGAAAACGGTAAAACTTTTGAAAAAATAATCTTAATAATTCTGAGCTGCCGGTATATTGATTACCGGTGGCTTTTTCTATCTATGAAAAAAATCTTTTTCTCTGTTTTTATACTTCTTCTTTCACAGGCAAAAGCACAGATCGATCCTGTAAAATATCCGACTTACACCAATATTGAAGATGCTATAAAAAGCGGTCAGACTGTTTACAGTATGAGTTTCAGAGGGAAAACAATGTTTAACCTTCCCGCTGAAATCCGGCAGTTACATTCAATTTTCTTTCTGAATTTAATGGAAAATAAGTTTGAAAAAATGGATGAGTCGATTTTTGCATTAAAAGAACTTACGATTCTAAACCTGAACGAAAACAGCATTAAATTCATTCCTGATGAAATCGCAGAACTTCGGAAATTGGAAAGTTTTTCGATCAATCTAAATGAATTAACAAGTATTAATCCGAATCTGGCAAAACTTCAGAAATTAAAAGCAATTCATCTGGATGCTAATAATCTGAACGTATTTCCTGAAGCATTACTAAAGATTCCTAGTCTTGAAGAAATTAATTTAGAGGGAAATCAGATCAGTTTTATTGATAAAGATTTGGATCAAATTAAAAATTTAAAATCATTAAATCTTGCTTCCAATCAGATCAATGATTTAGGAGATTTAGAGTTTCCGAAACAATTAAAATATTTAGAATTACAGCAAAATTCCATTTCCAAACTTCCTGAAGATCTGTTTCAGGCAAAGAATCTGGAATTTTTAAATGTAAGTCAGAATAATATCAAGGAAATATCTCCAAAAGTAAAAGGTTTGAAGAACGTGGTCAGTATGAATCTGGCCAACAATGATTTAAAAGATCTTCCAACTGAATTTTCACAACTAAAAAATCTTAAAACTCTAATATTAACGGGCAATCCAATGGAAAAATCAACCATAGAAAAACTAAAAGCCATGATGCCGGAAACCCAAATTTATTTCTAAAATTTACCCGCCGACTCTTTTAGTTTTATATCCCATTTCCTTAAGGATATTCATTATTTTATCACGATTATCCCCTTGAATAGTAATCGTTCCATCCTTTTCAGAACCACCTATTCCAAGAGTGGTTTTTATTTTTTTTGAGACTTTTTTAAGGTCTTCCTCGCTTCCTTCCCAACCTTCAACAATCGTTACAGGTTTTCCGTTTCTGCCTTTTTTCTCAAACTTGCATACCAAAGGTTCTTTCTGCTTGAATTGTTCTTCGGGCATCTCAAAATCCTGCTCTTCATGCTCAGGAAAAAGATTTTTCAGTTGATCACGTAAATCCATACTGCAAAATTAAAAAAGAATTATGAAATTATAGAGGAAATGCTTTGGGAATTATAAAACCTTTTCATTTAGCAATATGTTTTTTCTTTCGTTAAAAATATTTTTTAAAATTTAAATTATATTCGTGTTTTTAATATTTTTGCTCGTTAATTTTAAAAACAGATATGAAAAACAACCTTATTCTACCAGCTTTATTTCTGGCTTTCGGAATTACAAATGCTCAAACAGGTTTTTCAGGAGATCCGTTGCACGCAGTCTTCGAAACAAGAGACTCAGACAGCTTTTGGAAAGCATTCGATAAAATGGAAACTTCAAAACAAAACCCTTTTGCAGATTATGTAAAAGATGGAACTGCAGGAGTTCAGGGTTTTATGAAAAACAGGATCATCAATGCAGATTCATTATATTCAGCAGTAAAAAGAAGAAAAGAAGATTACCTGAAAAGCCGTAATGTACTGGCAGGGATCAATCAAAAGGAAAAAAGAACACGAGCAAGTTACACTGCTTTAAAATATTGGTATCCTGAAGCTAAATTTCCACCAGTATATTTTGTATACGGAAGATTTAATTCAGGCGGAACTATTTCTAAAGACGGGATTATTATTGGAACAGAGAAACTCACTAATCTCGATGGGATTGTACCGCTTATTGCTCATGAATTGATCCATTTCCAACAAGAAAATGTAGGAAAGGATATTCTGATAAAATATGTCCTAAAGGAAGGAAGTGCCGATTTTATCAGTGAACTGATATCAGGTGACACTACCAATACAAGTACACCGTATTATCAATATGGTGCAGCTCATTCTGACAAACTATACAAAGAATTTGTAACTGCCCTGAAAACTGCTGACTCTGTAGACTGGCTCTACGGAACCAGTAAAAAAGATGACCGTCCCAATGACTTGGGTTATTGGATGGGATATAAAATTACAGAAGCCTATTTCAATAAACAAACGGATAAGCATAAAGCAATCCACGATATTTTGAATATCACCGATCCTTTATTATTCTTAAAAGAAAGTGGTTTCTTAGATACTTATATAAAAGAGTATACAAAGAAAAATAATATGAATTTTGACGACTTTTTTAAAGGGTAATTATTTATACTAAACAGAGGATTTTTAGCGTAAGAATGTTCTTGTCCTGGAAATCAATTCATATAAAGGTCTGCGAAATCAGCAAAATCTGAGAGAGGATATCATAAAATTTTCAGATGATGCAGATAACGCAGATTTTTCTGTTCAATAGAATACAAGATATGGAATTAAAGAAGACAGATAAAATTCAGGACTCCAAATTCTTGTATTCATCGGAAATTCGATAAATTTGTGTACTAAAGTTTTACAAAATGTCAAAAAAAGCAATATTAGCAATCCTTGACGGATGGGGATTGGGAATGAATCCGGACGTTTCAGCAATTGATAAAGCAAACACACCCTTTATAGATAACTGCCTTAAAAACTTTCCTCACACAACACTTGAAGCAAGTGGTTTGGCGGTAGGTTTACCGGTTGGACAAATGGGAAATTCGGAAGTAGGTCACATGAATCTTGGAGCGGGAAGAGTCGTTTACCAAAACCTTGTCAAGCTGAATATGGCGGTTGAAAACGGAACCCTTGGACAGGAAAAAGTCATTCAGGATGCTTTTGAATATGCTAAAAAAGAAAACAAAAAAGTACATTTTATCGGTTTGGTTTCAAACGGAGGAGTACATTCACATATCAATCATTTAAAAGGGCTTTTAACGGCTGCTCATGAATTTGGATTGAATGAAAATGTTTTTGTTCATGCCTTTACAGACGGTCGTGACTGTGATCCGCTTTCCGGGAAAGGTTTTATCGAAGAACTGCAGGATCATATGTCGAAAACCGTTGGGAAACTGGCAACAATTATCGGAAGATATTACGCGATGGACAGAGATAAAAGATGGGAGCGAGTGAAGTTAGCTTATGATGCTTTGGTAGAAGGAGTTGGAGAACAGTCGACCGATGCTTTGGCTTCCATTCAGAAATCTTACGATAATAACATAACGGATGAATTCATCAAACCAATTATTCTGGTTAATACAACGGAAATAGGAAATGTAGTTCCGGTTGCTAAAATTATTGATAATGATGTGGTAATCTGTTTTAATTTCCGTACAGACAGAGGTCGTGAAATTACTGAAGTGCTTTCTCAGAAGGATTTCCCGGAATATTTCATGAGAAAGCTTAATCTTTATTATATTACACTAACCAATTACGATAAGACTTTCCAGAATGTTCATGTTGTTTTTGATGAAGAAGTTCTACATGAAACAATGGGAGAGGTGTTGGAAAGAAACCATAAAACACAGATCAGAATTGCCGAGACAGAAAAATATCCTCACGTTACCTTCTTTTTCTCAGGAGGTCGTGAAGAAGAATTTGCAGGTGAAAGAAGACTGCTTTGTCCGAGCCCGAAAGATGTTCCTACTTATGACTTGAAACCGGAAATGTCTGCTTATGATATTACCAATGCGATCATTCCTGAATTAGAGAACGGAACGGCTGATTTTGTATGTTTAAATTTTGCAAACACAGATATGGTGGGGCATACAGGAGTTTTTTCTGCAGCAGTAAAAGCGGCGGAAGTGGTAGATTCATGTATCGAAAAAGTAGCTACGACAGCGTATGAAAACGGTTATGCAGTTTTCATTTTAGCAGATCATGGAAATTCTGATGTAATGATTAATCCTGATGGAACACCAAATACACAGCATTCTACCAACCTTGTTCCTTTCATTGTGATGGATAAAGATCATACCTGGAATCTGAAGCCTGGGAAATTGGGAGATGTTGCTCCCACTATTTTAAAAGTTATGGGAATAGATGCTCCGGAAATAATGACAGGAGACATTTTAGTAAGCTAAGAATAATAATATTGTCAAAGAAATACCGTTATTGTTTCAATAATGGTATTTTTTATGATTAATATCAGAAAGAGTTAACATAATATTATGTCTTAAATAATAAATAATATCATATCTTTGTAAATTAAAATCTAAATAATATAATGTATCAAACACTTGTAAGGAAAGAAGTCATGGGAATTTTGGGGAAGGAAGTTGGTTCTTTTCTGGATAAATTTTTAACGCCGATTGAAAAAATTTGGCAACCCTCAGATTACCTTCCTGATCCTTCAAGTGAAGATTTTAAACATGATTTAGAAGAAATTCAGACTTTTGCCCGTGAAATGCCTTACGATCTATTTGTAACATTGATCGGTGACTGTATCACGGAAGAAGCTTTGCCATCTTACGAATCTTGGTTAATGGGAGTAGATGGAATTGATCAGGAAGAGAAACAGGTAGGCTGGGCAAGCTGGGTAAGAGCCTGGACAGCGGAAGAAAACAGACACGGAGATCTTTTGAGCAAATATTTATATCTGTGCGGAAGAGTAAATATGAGAGAAGTAGAAGTTACGACTCAATATTTAATCAATGATGGGTTCGATCTGGGAACAAGCATGGATCCATACAGAAATTTCATATATACAAGTTTTCAGGAAACAGCAACCAACATCTCCCACAGAAGAGTTGGTACATTGGCAAAACAGTCAGGAAACGGAAAATTAGCAAAAATGTGTGGAGTTATTGCGGCAGACGAAGCAAGACACGCTAAAGCTTACAAACACTTCGTGACAAAAATCTTAGAAATCGATCCGTCTGAAATGATTTTAGCATTTGAAGATATGATGCGTAAAAAAATCGTAATGCCTGCTCACATGATGAGACAATCGGGTCAGAAAGCAGGTGAACTTTGGGGACATTTCTCGGATGCTGCCCAAAGATGTATGGTATATACAGGACAGGATTATATTAATATTTTAAAAGATTTGTTGGATGAATGGAAGATTGAACATGTAAAAGGTCTTAATGAAAAAGCTGAAAAAGCTCAGGAGTATTTAATGAAACTTCCTGCAAGACTTCAGAAAATTACAGACAGAATTTCAACACCTGATTTACAATTCCAGTTCAATTGGGTGAAAAGTTAGTTCCATATTCATTTAAATTATAAAGTTAAGAGTGCTAAAGTATTTTTTGGCACTCTTTTTATTTCTTATCTTTGCAAATCTAAATCATAATCGAAATGATGAATAATAAAAAAATTGCGGTTGATTTTGACGGAACTATTGTAGATGATGCATATCCGGCAATTGGAAAACCGAAAATTTTTGCTTTTGAAACGTTAAAAAAACTTCAGGCTCAAGGCTACAGACTTATCTTATGGACTTACAGACACGGACAAACTTTGGACGAAGCTGTGGAATTCTGCAGAAAAAACGGAATTGAGTTTTATGCAGTTAATTCAAGCTTTGAAGGAGAAGTTTTTGATCATGCTACACAATCCAGAAAATTAGATGCAGACTGGTTTATTGATGATCGAAATATTGGAGGCTTTCCGGGATGGGGGGAAATTTACAATATTATTCAGGAAAGAATAGAGTTTCGCGTAGAAGGCAAAGAGGTTTTGGCTTATTCAAAACTAAAAAAAGAAAAGAAAAAAGGATTATTCTGGTAAAATTAGAAATAAGATATTAGAAATTAGTTTTTAATATTGAACCAGATTTTAACTTATAATCTACTATCCAGATAAAATTTTAGGATTGGAAGTTTAAGATAATAGCTTCTAACTTCTAATATCTAACATCTAAAATAAAATGATTCAATTAAAGACAATAGACGAATTACGTCTTATGAAGCAAAGTGCTCAGTTGGTTTCAAGAACACTAGGAATGTTGGCAAAAGAAATCAAACCGGGAATTACCACTTTGTATTTAGATAAATTAGCACACGATTTCATTAAAGATCATGGTGCTGAACCTGCATTTTTAGGCTATGGAGGATTTCCGTATTCTTTGTGTATTTCACCAAACGAACAGGTTGTTCACGGTTTCCCCAGCAAGGAAGAGATTAAAGAAGGAGATGTTCTTTCTGTAGATTGTGGAGCTATTTTAAATGGTTTTGTAGGAGATCATGCTTATACATTCGAAATCGGTGAAGTAAAACCTGAAACAAAAAAATTACTTAAAGTAGCTAAAGAATCTCTTTATAAAGGAATTGAGCAATGCATCAGAGGAAAGCGAATAGGAGATATTTCTCATGCTATCCAGGCACATTGTGAAAAAGAAGGATACGGGGTAGTAAGAGAGCTTGTAGGTCATGGAGTGGGAAGACAGATGCATGAAGATCCTCAGGTTCCGAATTACGGAAGACAGGGTAGTGGAAAAGTGATTAAAGACGGTTTAACCATTGCTATTGAACCTATGATTAATCTTGGAACAGAAAAAGTGAAATTCCATAATGATGGCTGGACGGTAACGACTTTGGATAACCAGCCTTCCGCACATTTTGAGCATGATGTAGCTGTAATCAACGGAAAACCGGTATTACTTTCCACCTTCCAGTATATTTACGATGCTCTGGGAATTGTAAGTGATGAAGAAAAGCCATTCCAATTGGATTTTTAATGAAAAAAGTAACTAAGCTTTTATTAAATAAAATTCCGCGTCCCTTGCTTATAAAAATGAGTATTTGGGCACGTCCGCTTATTTATCAGTTTTTTAAAGGAAATAAATTTCAGGATCCTATTGATGGTAAATCTTACCGAAAGTTTCTTCCTTACGGGTACGGAAAACAACGCGAAAATGCATTGTCTCCGGGAACACTGAGTTTGGAAAGACACCGTCAAATGTGGCTGTATTTGCAAAATGAAACAGATTTTTTTACTAAGAACTACAAGGTTTTACATATTGCACCGGAACAGGAATTTTTAAGAAAATTCAAGAAAATGCACAATCTGGATTATATTTCTGCAGATCTATTCTCTCCGATTGTAGATGTTAAAGCAGACATTCTTGATCTTCCTTTTGCAGATGAAAGCTTTGATGTTATTTTTTGTAACCATGTTTTGGAACACATTGAAGACGATGCAAAAGCCATGAGTGAATTGTACAGGGTTTTAAGACCTGGAGGATGGGGAATATTACAGGTTCCTATGAAGAATTCTTTAGAAAAAACATATGAAGATTTTTCAATAAAAGATCCTAAAGAACGTCAGAAGCATTTTGGCCAGTATGATCATGTCAGATGGTATGGAATGGATTATTTTGACCGTTTACGAAAAGCAGGCTTTGAGACAGAACCCAACTTCTATTCTCAGAAATTTTCAGAAGAAGAAATTAAAAAATACGGGTTAAGGCACAATGAAATCTTACCCATTGTTTTGAAAAAATAATAAAACGGCTTCAAAATTTGAAGCCGTTTTTTGTATGAATTAAGTCTGAGGTAATTAATGCGAAACAGCTTTCAGGCCGACCACTGAGCCGATCAAAGTCACAATAAAGAAAATTCTCCAAAAACTTACCGGATCTTTAAAAAAGAAAATTCCCATCAATGCGGTTCCTACAGCCCCAATTCCAGTCCATACAGCGTATGCGGTTCCAATTGGAAGAGTTTGTGTGGCTTTAATCAATAATACCATGCTGATTGTCATGGTAATCAGAAATCCTGTGAACCAAAGGTACATGGGAGTTCCTGTCGTTTCTTTTACTTTTCCTAAACATGAGGCAAATGCAACTTCAAATAATCCTGCGATAATTAATATAATCCAATTCATTTTTCATTATTTTCTGCTGCAAAGTTCAGGATTTAATTGGAGTTAAAATTTTACATTTGTTAAAAAATAAAGCTAAATATGATCCATATTAAAGCTTTATTTGATTTCTGCCCGAATTCTACTCAGACTGACTTGTGTAATTCCGAGATAGGATGCAATATACCCTAATTGAACACGTTTCAAAAGATGGGCTTTTTCCCTCATAAGATCTTTATAGCGTTCTAATGCAGTTTTAAACTGTCTCGAAATGATTAATCCCTCAGTTTTTACAAGTTCCTTCTCAGCAAATTTCCTTCCCCAGTTCGCAATATGAATATCTTTATTAAATAATTCTCTCAAATGTACGGTTTCAAGCCTATATAAATCACAATTTTCCAGTGCTTCTATATTTTCATATCCGGGCTTGTCTTCCACATAACTTTTCATCGAAATGACAGTTTCACCTTCACTGCCAAACCAAAAAGTTATATCATTATCTTCTGTAGATGCATATGCGCGTACAATTCCTTTTTTTATAAAGTAAATATAAGGAACTACTTTTTGAGCTTCCATTAAGCAAGTTCCTTTTGAGTAAGAAACCTCCACAATATGTTTTTTTAAATGGTCTTTGGAAGAATCCGGAAGAGGATAGATATTGTTGATGATTTCGTCAATACTCATAATAACAGTGCTTGTAAATTCCAAAAATATCAGTTTTTTAACAGAAATATTAATTTTTGTAAAATAATTGAGATGTAAACGTTTAATCGGAATTAGCCTATTTTAAAAAAAGGAATAAAGATTTCAATCTATTTTTATAATAGATTTTTTTTATATATTTGTAAATAACTGTATATTAACTGTTTAATTATAATAACGGCTATTTTTTTAAATTCGCGAAAATACAATTATTTTTGAATTATTCAAAGAAAATACCTATTGTTTATTAATAATTAAATCGAATATTTTTGTTTTTTCTTAATCTATATAATGAAAAGAGCTTCTATAAAAGATATCGCAAGAATCGCAGGTGTTTCCGTTGCAACAGTTTCTTATGTCCTAAATAAAAAAGAAGGAAGTAGAATAAGCCAACAAACCAAAGAGAAAATCTTAGAAATTGCAGATTCCATCAATTATGTTCCCAATAAGATTGCCAAAAGCTTAAAAATGAGCAGAAGCAAGCTTATCGGATTAATTCTAGCTGATATCTCAAATGGTTTTTATTCTACAATGGCCCGTTGCATCGAAGATGAAGCCATAAAGCTTGGATATACTCTCCTTATTGGAAGTTCCGATGAAAATCCTGAAAAATTTAAACAATTAACCGAACTTTTTGCTGAACATCAGGTTGACGGTATGATTGTAGCGCCAATTATAGACTCAAATGATACCCTGAAAAAGCTCATTAAAGATGAATATCCGGTTGTTACCATTGACCGTTATCTTAAAGATATTCAATTGCCGGGTGTTTTGGTTAATAATTTTGAAGTGTCAGAGCAGATTTTTGATTTTCTGAAAGCTAAAAATTTTGAAGAAATCCTTTATGTAGGATACAATACAGAGGTTCCACATCTTTTGGACAGGCAATATGGCTTTGAAAAGCATTTTCCTGAAAGCGGAATCAGCTACAAAAAGGTTTTGGTAGGAATGGAAAACAGAAAAGAGGAGATCCATAATGCTCTTGAAAAACAACTCGATCTTTCCAAGCGAACAGCCGTTTATTTCACAAGTAATAAATTGGGGATTGCAGGGATGAGTTATTTTATTAAACATAATATAAAGGTTCCGGAAGATCTTTCAATGATTACTTTCGATGAAGCAGAAGCTTATGAGCTTTTCCCGATTGAGCTTACTTACGTTAAGCAGCCTTTAAAGGATATGGCAAAAACAGTCATAAAACTGATCGATGACGAAATCACCAGTTATAAAAAAAATGGAGAGAGAGTTATTTTTAAAGCCAAACTAATCCACAAGGATTCGGTAAAATAAGTTTTTTTGCAACTCTTCGTTACACTGTATTTTAACAGTTTTACAGAGAAGTTTTCTATTAATCCGGAAAGACGGTTTTGTTTTAGTAACTTTGCAGTCCGTAATATAATTTTTATGCACAAAGCAGGATTTGTAAATATAGTTGGAAAGCCAAATGCCGGAAAATCTACCTTACTCAATCAATTAATGGGTGAGAAGTTGGCGATTGTTACTCAAAAGGCACAGACAACACGTCACAGAATTTTTGGAATTTATAACGAAGAAGACCTTCAGATCGTATTCTCTGATACCCCTGGAGTTCTGGACCCTAAATATGGTTTGCAGGAAAAAATGATGGATTTTGTGAAAGATTCTTTACAAGATGCAGATGTTTTCCTTTTTATTGTAGATGTAACAGATAAAGCGGAGCCTTCCGAGTTTTTAATTGATAAGCTGAATAAAATTCCGGTTCCTGTATTATTGCTATTAAATAAAGTAGATCAAACCAATCAGGAAGGTCTTGAAAAACTGGTTTCAGAATGGCACGAGAGAATCCCTAAAGCTGAAATTTTACCTATTTCTGCACTTAATGCTTTTAATACTGATGTTATTCTTCCGAAGTTAAAATCAATGCTGCCGGAAAATCCCGCATATTACGATAAAGATATGTATACGGATAAACCAGAACGTTTCTTCGTAAATGAAGCTATAAGGGAGAAAATTCTTTTGAATTATGAAAAAGAAATTCCTTATTCCGTAGAAGTGGTAACGGAAATGTTCAAGGAAAAAGAAGGGATTATCTTTATTGATTCTATCATTTATGTAGAAAGAGATACCCAGAAAGGGATTATTATCGGTCATAAAGGAGAAGCTATTAAAAAAGTAGGAACAGAAGCAAGGCTTGATCTTGAAAAGTTCTTCGCTAAAAAAATTCACCTGAATCTTTTTGTAAAAGTGAAAAAAGATTGGCGAAAAAACGACAGAGATCTTAAAAATTTCGGATACAGATAGACTAAAAATTCAATATTCATCGTTATATTAGAAGATTTTTTTATTATCTTTAATTTTAAATTAATAATGAATGAACTACTCAAATTCGAAAACTACTCCTATCTATGTAGACTTAGTTGTATTCCTTGTAAGAATATTTGTCGGTTTTGCAATGTTATCTCATGGTTTTCCTAAGCTTCAGCAGTTGCTGGAGGGTGGCGAAATAAAGTTTTTTGACTTCTTAGGATTTGGTCCGCAAATTTCATTGATTTTAACTGTATTTGCAGAGTTTGTTTGTTCTATTCTTTTAATTTTAGGACTCTTTACAAGAGTTGCTACTGGTTTTTTGATTTTTACCATGGCCATTGCAGCATTTGTAGTGCATGGATCAGATTTATTTGAAAAAAGAGAATTAAGTTTACTTTATCTGTCTGTCTATTTATTAATCATTTCTTTTGGAGCCGGTAAAATATCCGTAGATTATATGATCGAAAAAAGAAAAAGATCTTCAGACTGGTAATTTGTTTATATAAAATATATAAAGAAGCAGGAAAAACTTCCTGCTTTTTTTATGTCATTAAATTCGTTAAATTCGTAAAAAATGAAATTATAATGAAGATAAAACTAACAATCTGCCTTCTTGCATTTCTTAATTTCTATAATGCACAGGAAAGTATTACGTATCAAAAACCATCGCCTGAAATTTTAAAACTGGCTGATTATGATAGACCACCAAATGTTTTGATGAACAGTAAGAAAGACTGGATTGTTTTCACCTACCGTCCGACTTACAAAACCCTAGAAGATTTAAGCCAGCAGGAAATGAAACTTGGAGGACTAAGAATCAATCCTGTTACCAATATTTCCAGCAGCGTCACTTATCTGAATAACCTTAAAGTAAGAAAAACAAGTGATAAAAATGAAATTCAGGTAAAGAACCTTCCTTCAAACCCTAAAATTGCCTATACCTCTTTCTCTCCAGATGAAAAGAAATTTGCTTTCACCAATACAACCAGTAAAGGAGTAGAGCTTTGGGTTGTTGATCTGGAAACAGCTACTGCAAAAAAAATCACAGCGGATAATTTAAATGCTAATTTAGGCTCACCATATATTTGGTATAAAGATTCTCAGAATCTATTAATCAGAACATTACCCCAAAACAGAGGAACTTTAATTGATTCAAGTAAAGATCTGCCAACTGGCCCGATTGTTTCTACTTCAGATGGGAAAGTTTCTCAGAACAGAACCTACCAGGATCTTTTGAAAAATCCTCAGGATGAAAAGAATTTTGAAATCCTTACTTCTTCAGATATTTATAAAGTAGATCTTAATGGAAGCTTGAAGAAGATAAAAGAAAAAGATATGTTTGCCGGATTAAGCTTTTCTCCGGACGGAAACTATTTGATGACAACCACTATTCAGAAACCATTCTCTTATATTGTTCCTTTAAGCAGATTTCCAATGACTACAACAGTATATGATCTGAATGGAAATGTAATAAAAGTAGTCAATGAAACCCCGCTTAATGAAATAATGCCTAAAGGATTCTCTTCTGTAAGAAAAGGGAAGAGAGATATGGGATGGAGGAGCGATATGCCTGCAACGTTAGTATATGCTGAAGCTTTGGACGAAGGAGATCAGTCAAAAACAGCGGAATACAGAGATGAGATTTTCACCTGGGAAGCTCCGTTTAATGCTGCTCCGAAAACATTTTTTAAAACCAAACAAAGATATGAAGATGTAAGCTGGACAAATGATCATTATGCGATTGTTCACGAATCCTGGTATGATACAAGAAATACAAAATCTTTCCTGGTAGATCTTAATACGAACGAATCTAAAGTCATTGATGACCGAAATTATCAGGATGTTTATAGCGACCCTGGAAATTTTAATACAACCAAGAATCAATTCGGAAGAACAGTTCTTGACATCAAAGGTGGTAAAGCCTATTTAATCGCAGCTGGTTTTACAAAAGACGGCCAACATCCTTTCATTGATGAAATGGATATTAAAACCCTGAAGAAAAAAAGACTATATACTTCTAATCTAAAAAATGAGAAAGAAGAAATAATTGATATACTGAACCCTTCCAAAGGAGAAATTCTTATCATACAACAATCGGCAAGTCAATATCCAAACTATTTTAAACGAAATATAAAATCAAATAAAACAGAATCGGTTACCAACTTTGCCAATCCTTTTGAAAGTATAAAAGATGTTTATAAAGAAGTGATTACGTATAAGAGAAATGACGGAGTAACCCTTTCAGGAACTCTTTACCTGCCTGCAAACTATGACAGGAAAGCTAAAAAAGAAAAACTTCCTCTTTTGATTTGGGCGTATCCTACAGAATATAAAGATAAAAACACGGCAGGACAAAGTACCCAGAACCCGAATGACTTTACTTTCCCATATTACGGTTCGTTTGTGTATTGGACCACAAAAGGATATGCAGTGCTAGATGATGCCGCTTTCCCGATTATCGGAGAAGGTAAAACAGAGCCGAATGACACTTTTATTTCTCAGTTGGTAGCCAACGGAAGAGCAGCCATTGATGCTGTAGATAAATTAGGATATATCGACAGAAATAAAGTAGCGGTTGGTGGTCACTCTTATGGAGCATTTATGACAGCGAATCTTTTAACCCATTCTAAAGATTATGCCTGCGGAATTGCAAGAAGTGGAGCGTATAACAGAACGCTGACTCCTTTTGGATTCCAAAGTGAACAAAGAAATTACTGGGATATTCCTGAAATTTACAATGCCATGTCTCCGTTTATGAATGCGGATAAAATGAAAACTCCGTTGCTATTGGTTCACGGAGATGCCGACAATAACCCCGGAACTTTTACTTTACAGACGGAAAGATATTTCCAGGCATTGAAAAACTTAGGGGCTCCTGTGAAAATGGTTCTTCTTCCAAAAGAAGCTCATGGATATGCTGCCAAAGAAAATATTCTGCATTTACTTTGGGAACAGGATCAGTTCTTAGAGAAATGTTTGAAGAAATAATAAATTGATAAAAAAACTCGTTCCCAAAGAACGAGTTTTTTTATAAGTAATTCAGAATATCATTAATCCTTTCAAGTTCCATAAAATTGGAATGTTTTAAACCGAAATCATGCTGCTCATGGGACCATGTTACATGATACGGAATATGAGCCGCAAATCCTCCGATTTCTAAAACAGGTAAAATATCTGATTTAATAGAGTTTCCGAGCATTAAAAAGTTTTCAGGTTTACAATCCAGATGCTTTAAGAGTTTTTGATAATCATTTTCTTTTTTATTACTCATGATTTCAATATGGTGAAAATATTCCTGTAATCCGGATTTTTTTAATTTGCGTTCCTGATCGAGTAAGTCGCCTTTTGTAGCAACAACCAGTCTGTATTTTCCTTTTAAATTTTCAAGGGTTTCAGTAACACCATCTAAAAGTTCAACAGGTTTTTGAAGAAGTTCATGACCGATCTTAATCGTTTTATCAATCAATGTTAAAGGTGCGGAACTATTTGAAACCTTACTCACGGTTTCTATCATGCATAGCACAAATCCTTTTACACCATAACCGTACAAATGAAGGTTTTCCATTTCTGTCTTGAATAATTCCTGAGAAACAGAATGTTGTGGAAGATAATCTTCCAATAAAGTGCAAAACTCCTTTTCAGCCTCCTGAAAATACGGTTCGTTGATCCAAAGAGTATCATCTGCATCAAAAGCGATGGTAGTTATGTCATTATTCATATTTAGTTTACTTTAGTTTTTGTAATTTTCGACCGCAAAAATCAGTATAAAAAACAAAACAGAAAAGGACATTTGTCCCCGGTAAAATATGTTACGTACAAACCAACCGTTTTTAGATTATTTAGAAAAACTTTATGAGAATCAGGACCATAAAGAGAATATTATATTGAAATCTTTCGAAAAAGGAGAAAAGATCTTAACACAAAATGAAATTTCCACTAAAATAATGCTTATTAAAAGTGGGATTACGAAATGCTATTTCGTTGAAGAGAACGATAAAGAATATATTGTTGAATTTTTAGGGAAAGGAGAAATTATTGGTGAAATAGAAGTCATTAAAAACGTTCCTTGCCTTTGCAGTATTGAGGCTATTACAGAAGTTAGTGTATATTCTATGACGATTCCGTATTTTCAATCTTTGATTAAAAATGATCTGATACTGAATAATCTGTTACTTGATGTTTTCGCAGATCGCATTTTTAATACATCAAGCAGGGCTTCTTATCAGCAGTTGCATACTACGGAGCATACTTTGTCTCAGCTTCTGGAGGTAAAGTCAAAAGAAATGAAAATATCAAAAGAAGATATGGCTGCTTATTTGGGAATTACGGTAAGAAGCCTGAACAGGGCTTTTAAAGAATTAAAAGAGAAAGAAAGTGATGAATAATCAGTAGCAATAGACTGAAATCTTCCCGTATCTTTGCAAAAAGGATATTCATAAAATGGAAGAATTAATGTTCAGAAATGCAGCTATTGAAGATTTAGCAAAAATCGTTGCAATCTACAATTCAACAATAGCATCCAGAATGGTCACTGCAGATACGGAAGAAGTTTCTGTAGAGAGCAGACTAAAATGGTTTCAGGAGCATAATCCGGAAACAAGACCTCTTTGGATGATTGAAGACCAGGAAAATAATGTGGTTGGCTGGGTCAGTTTTTCTTCATTTTATGGAAGGCCTGCTTATAACGGAACTGTAGAGGTAAGTATCTATATGGACGAAAACAGCAGAGGAAAAGGCTTTGGAAAGAAAGTCCTTCAATATTGTATTGACAATGCCGAAAAATTAGGTATAAGGACTCTTTTAGGCTTTATCTTTTTACATAATGAGCCAAGTTTAAAATTATTCCGGCATTTTGGGTTTGAAGATTGGGGAACACTTCCTGATGTTGCTGTATTGGATGGAGTGGAAAGGACTTTAGTGATTTTAGGAAAGAGAGTAGGATAAAGTAGTTTAAAATAAGAGCTTTACAGCTGAATAGCAAACTTGATTTAACTGGAAAACTCGTTTATGGATTAAGTCAGAAACAGCAAAAAAAAATCAGCATCCTTCCAATAACTACCTGCTCACAATCTTTTTGAGTACAAATTCATTGAAAAAGAAATCCCTGTAAATATTCCCGATAGGAATTTCGTTTGTGCCAATGTACACCGTATTATTATCCACAGAACCTATATGCTTTACATTGATGATATAGGATTTGCTCACTCGCACGAACGCATCTTTTGGCAACTGGTCGTGGATAGTTTTGATATTCATTGCTGTAACTACTTTTTGACTGTCGGTGTGCATCACCACATAATCTTTTAGCCCCTGAATAAAGAGGATGTTGTTGAAATAGACTTTAAAAATTCTCCGGTCTGCCTTCACAAAGAAAAAATCGTCTGCTACCTGCTCAATATTATTGTCGGCATAATCCGCTTTGAGTAATTTTGAATAGGTTTGGGCTTTGTCGACAGCTTTTTGGAAACGTTCCAATTTTATAGGTTTTATAAGGTAATCAATCGCATCTACTTCGTAGCTATCGGTAGCAAATTCTGAAAAGGCGGTTGTAAAAATCACGAATGTTTCTTTCGGAACAGTTCGCGCAAATTCAATTCCATTAATTCCCGGCATTTGTATATCAAGGAATATTAACTCGACTTCATTACTTTCTATACATTTTGTAGCGGTTTCGGGGCTATTAAACGAACCAATTAAATTCAAGTTACCGATTTGGTTAATCAACATTTCTATGGCTTCTCTTGCCAATGGTTCATCATCTATGATAATACAGTTCATAAATTGGTACTTTATTGTTATATAACGAAATAATCGTCTGCAATATTTGAATTTTCTTTTTTCATACGTTTTGAATAGTTTTTTGCCAGGTCAATTCCTTTCTGAAACCGTGATTTTGAACCATTAATAGCATCTGGTTGATAAGTTTTTATTGCGGTTGAGGAAAACCCGGAAATAAAAATCACAAACGTTTTGTGCGGGATTACCTTAATAAACTCGTAACCTCTTGTTTCATCTATCTGAATATCGAAGAATACTAAATCAACAATATTCTCAGATATAAACCTTGAAGCTTCAAATGTATTATTAAATGATGCTAGCAATGTGAGGTTTTTCGATTTGTTAATCAATGTTTTGAGTGCATTTCTTACCAGTGACTCATCATTTACTACAATGCAATTCATAGTTTTATCGTTAAATTCACACAATAGGTTTCACTATTCTCCTCGATGACTAAATAATGCGATGCCGGAAACAGCAGCTCCAATCTTCGCCTGATATTTGTCAATCCCAGACCTCCTGTATTATTGACGGATTTCAGGACAGGTTTGGAATTGATACATTTGAAGAAAAGCTCATCGTTTCTGACATCAAAAAACAGGTTTACATATGATGATTTTGTTGCATCATTATTGTGCTTTACAGCATTTTCCACAAATGAAATGAATAACAAAGGTGGAATTTGCACACCACTCAAATTGCCCTCTTTAGAAATAAGGAAATCAAAACTATCCCTTCTGACTTTTTCCAAATTCAAAAAATCTTCCAAGAAATGAATATCAGAAGTCAGCAATACTTTATCTCTGGTGCTGTCATACAGCTGGTAACGCAGCAGGTCACTCAACTTCATCAAAATCTGTGAGGCCTTTTCAGGGTCTTTCTTTGTCAAAACATTGGCATTATTGAGCATATTGAAAAGAAAATGCGGATTGATCTGGTTTTTCAGCTGTTCCAATTCTGCGTAAGTTTTCGATTTTTCCAGTTCATCGATTAATTGCTTATCCACCATCCATTTCTGAAATAATTTTACGGACGATGAGGCAGCAACCAGAACCACTATGAGAGAAGAAAAAAGAGAAATGTTTAAATCACCTTTATCACTAAGTGTATTAAAAAGGTAGCCGCCAATGGCTGAAATGATAATGATACCTACAACGGAAAGACTATACAGCGTATTCTTATTTTTAAACAAGAGCTTAGGCACTAATATGTACATATTAAAGTATAGCATCAGGAGAAACGAGCATAATATCAGTGTGGGTTCCGAAATTTCCGGTGTGCTGTTATACAATACGAAGCTGATGATAGCAATCAGCAACAAATGCCTGTAAATCCTGTATTTGGAAGATATTAAAAATTGGAACGCCCAGTTTTCAGATATAGCCTGTTTATGTAAAGTATCGCTCATTATAATATAATTAAAATCAAAAATCAAACAAATTTAAAATTTAAAACAGCATCAATATTTGTTTTATACCAAAGTGTATTCTTTTTATACGAAAACAAGTATCGATAAAAATACCCTGAAAATCAATGTTATTTTTGGTAGTTCCGCAATACATTTTGCTATAAAGGAAACTTCATTTTGTATAATACCCAAAAATGCTTTGTCCTAAAAATATAGTTTAGCAATCATAATTGTAATCAATCTTATTTTTTTAGTATGACGTACAAAACCATTTATGCACTCCTGTTTGTTTCCATTTCATTAACGGTTTACTCGCAGGAAAAATTTACATTAAGCGGAACAATTTCCGATGCCAATAGCAGTGAAACACTTATTGGAGTAAGTATTTATTTTCCCGAGTTAAATACAGGAACAAGTACCAACGAATACGGCTTTTATTCAATTACAGTCCCCAAAGGGGATTACACTGTAGTTATCAGTTATGCAGGTTCTAAAGACATCAAACAACAAATTTCCTTGCAGGGGAACGTCAAATTAAATTTTAAGATGGATGAAAAGAGCATCGCTTTGGAAGAAGTTGTTGTTACGTCCAATCCTTTAAAAACAGATATCCGAAAAGCAGAAATGAGTGTAAGCAAGCTCCCTATTTCCACTATAAAAAAAATGCCGGCTATGATGGGAGAAGTAGATGTATTGAAATCTATTTTGCAGCTTCCGGGAGTTGCCAATGCGCAAGAGGGGGCAACAGGTTTTAACGTTAGAGGCGGTTCCGTTGATGGTAACTTGGTATTGATGGATGAGGCAGTTGTATATAATACCTCACATCTGTTCGGTTTTATCTCGGTTTTCAATGCTGATGTGATTAAAGATTTGAAGTTGTACAAAGGCGGGATACCTGCCAATTACGGAGGTCGGGTTTCTTCGGTGTTGGATATTTATCAAAAAGAGGGCAATAATAGAGAATACCACGTCAATGGCGGGATTGGTGCTGTTTCCAGCCGGTTGTTGATAGAAGGGCCGGTTGTAAAAGAAAAAAGCTCTTTTGTAGTTGCAGGTCGTGGCTCTTATGCGCACCTGTTGCTGAAATTGGCAAATGAACCCAACTCTGTGTATTTCTATGATTTGAACACTAAATTGAATTACAGATTGAGCGATAAGGATAACTTATTTTTATCCGGTTATTTCGGAAAAGACAAAATGAGTTTCAATAATTTTTTTCAGAATGAGTATGGAAATTCATTCTTTAATCTTCGTTGGAATCATATTTTTTCCAATAAGTTATTTTCTAATGCCTCAATAATTTACAGCAATTATGATTACGGTTTGAAAATAAAAATGGTTGAAATTGACTGGCAATCAGACATCAAAAATTACAATTTTAAATATGATTTCAAGCACTATCTATCAGATAAGCTGAATCTGAGTTATGGTGTCAATTCCATTTACTATCAGTTTAACCCGGGGACAACAAAACCGCTGGACGCCGCTTCGCCGATTAATCCATCTCAAATTGAGAAAAAAAATGCCTGGGAAAATGCGTTGTACATTAGTGCAGAACATAACCTTTCGGATAAAATTTCGTTGAACTACGGATTGCGATACAGCAATTTCCAACGACTGGGCAAACAGGAAGTAAATACTCATGCAAATAATGAAGCAGTAGTTTTTAATCCAGACTTGCAGATCTATGAAGAGGGTACACCGACAGGAACTATTCATTACGGTAAGAATAAGAAAATTGTAAGTTTTGGAAATCTGGAACCCCGTTTTGCGGCTTCTTATATGATTAATGATAACCAATCCATCAAAGCAAGTTACAACCGGATGAGCCAATACATTCATTTAATTTCCAATACAGCTTCTGTTTCTCCGCTTGATATTTGGGCTCCGAGCGACCAATATTTGAAACCTCAGATTTTAGATCAATATGCGGTAGGGTATTTCAGAAATTTCGCTTATGGGAATTATTCTTTGGAAGTGGAAACATTTTATAAGAAAATTAAAAACAAAGCAGATTATATAGACGGTGCAGAACTTATTGCACATAAAGCCATTGAACAGGTACTGCTGAACGGGGAAGCAAGAGCTTACGGACTGGAACTTATGCTAAAGAAAAACACAGGGAAATTAACAGGCTGGCTTTCCTATACACTTTCAAGAGCAGAGCAACGAACACCGGGAAGAAATGAATACGAACCGGGAATCAACAACGGAGAGTGGTATCGGGCAAATTACGACAAAACACACAATCTTTCACTTACAGCCTCCTATCAGCTTTCAAAAAAATGGAGCTTCGGAGGGATTTTCACCTACCAAACAGGTAAAGCCGCAACATACCCGATTGGTAAATATCAATATCAGGGCATCACGATTGCAAATTACGGGGAGAGAAACGGCAGTTCTATTCCGGCATATCATCATTTGGATTTATCGGCAACGTGGACACCAAAGCCCGACAGCAAAAAAAGGTGGAAAAGCGAATGGGTGTTTAGCATCTACAATATTTACAATAGGAGTAACGCTGCATCTGTTACGTTTGGACAAAATATGGAAACGGGTTTGAGCGAGGCAAAAAAGATGTCCATCTTCGGTATCATTCCTGGTATAACTTACAATTTCAAATTCTAAATTAAAAAAATTCTAACAATGAAAATATTTAAAAACTATCTCGTAATACTATTGAGCTTTTGCCTGTTTTCCTGTGCTGAAGAAGTGATCGACCTTGATTTGGAAACAGCAGAGCCAAGACTGGTTATTGATGCTTCTATTGACTGGATAAAAAATACACCGGGCAATGAGCAAAAAATAAAATTGAAAACCACCACAGGATATTATAACAACGAATTTCCAATAGTTTCGGGAGCTAATATTGTGGTTACCAATTCAAGCAAAACCTTCAACTTCATAGAAAATCCGGGAACAGGAGAGTATATCTGTACAGATTTTTTACCTGTAATCGGAGAAACCTATACACTTACCATTTCTTTAAATGGAGAAACTTACCTCGCAACTGAAACCTTAATGAGCGTCCCAAGCATAGAAAACAACATTAAACAAAATAATACAGGCGGAATAGGTGGCGATGAAGTGGAGCTCACTTACTATTATCAAGATAACGCAACCGAACAAAACAATTATTTGCACAGCGTTAAAAATCCTCGTGTAGCTTTCCCGGAATATAAAGCGGAGAATGACGAGGATCATCAGGGTAATTTAGTTCCTGTCTATTATTTAAATAAGGATTTGAAAGCCGGAGATATCGTGAATATCAGACTATATGGAATATCAAAAAGGTATTATGATTATTTCAGGAAATTATTGACTGCATCAGGTGCTGGTACTGGTCCATTTTCGACAACGCCCGGCTCTGTAAGGGGAAATATATTCAACAAAACCAACGCTAAAAATTTTGCTTATGGATATTTCAGGCTATCTGAAGTGGATGTAAAGGATTATACTATAGAGTAATAACTGGTGCATAGATATAATGTGTATTTTTTTTAATATGAATTATAAAAAATACACATTACAAAAAAACGATCCTTAAAAGGGATCGTTTACTATTTTATGAATTCAATTTAATCTTTCTGGCAGACATATTCAGGAATCTTTTTACGAGAAACAATGCTGAAATGGTAAGTCCTAAGCCTAACGCAATCCACATTCCGAAAGCTCCCATTTTTAGAGTGACACAAAGAAAATATCCTAACGGAATCGTAATCACCCAATAGGCAATGAAAGTATAAATAGAAGGTATCTTTACATCCTGGAGCCCTCTTAATGTTCCCAAGGCAGTCACCTGAATTCCGTCTGATAACTGAAATAATGCTGCAATAATCATAAGCTTGGAAGCCAATGTAATCACTTCAATTTCTTCTTTTTTGGTAAAGAAAGTAGGAAGGACATTTCGGCCTAGAATAAAGATGATACCACAGATACACATAAAGATAAAAGCTATTTTCAAATTATTGATTCCAACTTTTCTTAGCTCTATATAGTTTTGTTCTCCTAGTTTTCTTCCGATCATTACCGTAGAAGCAACGCTGAATCCAACGCATAAGTTGAAGGTGAACGAAGCCATGCTTAAAGCAATCTGATGAGATGCGATATCATGTGCGGAAATCAATCCGCATATAAATGCAGCTCCGGCAAATGCGGTAACTTCAAAAAACATCTGTAATGCAGTAGGAAGTCCCAATCGCACCATTTTATCAAACATCTTTTTAGAAAAAACCTCGATTTTTAAAGAAAAATCTTTGATATACTGTCTGGTTTTTGGCTCCTTTAACAGTACAATATAAAGGAAAACAACCATGAAAATACGCGCAATTAAACTTGCCAATGCAGAACCTTTTACTCCCATTTCTGGAAATATCCAAAGCCCTTTAATAAAAACATAGTTAAGGACGATATTGATCACATTGGCAATAATAGTAGCCTTGGTTACTCCGATCGTATAAGATAAGCCTTCAGAAACTTCTCTTAAAGTCTGAAACGCCATAAAAGGAACAATACTTATTGCCATAATGGTTAAAAAATCTACCGTATCAGGAATAATCTTAGCAGGCTGTCCAGAATGATAGAGTAGTGGCATTCCCAGAAATAAAATTCCCATTAAAATAATCCCAACCGACATGTTAATAATAAATCCGTGGCTGAAAACTGAATTGATGGTTTTATGGTCATGCTGTGAATGTGCTTCGGAAACCAATGGCGGAATTGCAAATGAGAATCCTAATGCTAATACGAACATAGAGAAAAAAACTGCATTTCCTAAAGAGACGGAAGCTAATGCATCTGCTCCCAAAAGTTTTCCTACAATGATGTTGTCAAATAAATTGACCGAGACTTGTCCTACCTGGGTCAACATGACCGGTAAAGCAAGGGTTAAAGTTTCTTTTGTGTATTTTTTATTTAAAAAGTTCATAATTTAAAATTCATATAGTTTGTAGTTTGAGTTAAAAAAAATTGCAGTAACAAACGATACTGCAATTTTTATAATTTATATTAAGTAATAATTTACATTATTTCCTTACAAAACTTGCAACGTCTTCGGCAGATACAGTGCTGCCTCCTAAAATAATTAATCTTTCTACAACGTTTCTCAATTCTCTGATATTACCTGTCCATGAAAGAGCTTTTAAAGCTTCGATCGCTTTATCATCGAATTTTTTTGTAGCAGTACCATGTTCATCGGCGATCATTCCGGAGAAATGTTCAACCAATAATTTGATGTCTTCTTTTCTTTCGTCCAATGGTGGTACGTAAATTTCTATTACAGAAAGTCTGTGATAAAGGTCTTCTCTGAATCTTCCTGCTTCTATTTCCTTCTGCATATTTTTATTGGTTGCTGCAAGTACCCTTACATCAACTTTTATTTCTTTGTCACTTCCTACAGGAGAAACTTTACTTTCTTGTAATACTCTTAAAACTTTTGCCTGGGCAATCAGGCTCATATCTCCGATTTCATCCAAGAAAATAGTACCTCCGTTTGCCTGCTCAAATTTTCCTTGTTTATCTTTGATAGCGCCCGTAAATGATCCTTTTACATGCCCGAAAAGTTCTGATTCTATAAGCTCAGAAGGAATAGCGGCACAGTTTACTTCTATCATTGGACCTCTGGCTCGCTCACTTTGATTGTGAATAGCATGAGCTACAAGCTCTTTTCCTGCACCATTGGGACCCGTAATTAGAACTCTTGCATCAGAAACAGCAACTTTATCAATCATCCCCTGGATTTTCTGTAAGCCTTCAGATTCACCAATCATTTGATATTTTTTGCTTACTTTTTTCTTAAGCGTTTTATTTTCTGTTTGGAGATTTTTGTTTTCTTTTTTAAGCGACTCTTTAGTTAAAGCATTTTTAACGCTTGTAATCAGCCGGTTAATATCGATTGGCTTAGAAATAAAATCGTAAGCTCCTTCTTTTAAACAAGAAACTGCAGAATCAATATCTGCGTGCCCGGAAATCATAATAAAAGTGGTTTCAGGCTTCAGAGCTAAACTTTGTTTTAAAAGCTCAGTTCCTGAAAGCTTGGGCATTTTGATATCAGAAATTACTAATGCAAAATCTTCTTTTTCTACCTGTTTATAGCCTTCAAGGCCGTCTTCAGCGATTACAAATTCATAATCAGTAAGTTCATCTGAGAGAATACTGTGAAGAACTCCCGATATTGCTTTTTCGTCTTCTACGATAAGGATTTTTTGCATAGTTGCAAATTTAGAAATTTTTGATTGAATTATTAGCAAAAACCATACCTAAATAATCTATTTTGTATAATCTCTTCTACCAAAAATTGCAGAACCGACCCTTACAGAATTGGCACCAGACTCTATGGCAATAGGAAAGTCATCACTCATTCCCATTGATAAGGTTTCTAAAGGTTTTTGCCCATTCAGCTCATCAAAAAGGTTTTTTAATATTAAAAATTCTTTTCTGATCTGTTGCTCATTTTCTGTGAATGTTGCCATTCCCATTAATCCGGTAATTTCTATATTGGGGTAGCTCCCGTCCAGGTATTTTTGAAATAAGGCTTTAGCTTCCTCAATTTCTAATCCAAACTTGCTTTCTTCTTCTGCAATTTTAACCTGAAGTAAAACTTTAATATTCCTATTGTATTTTGCTGCTTCTTTGTTAATCTCCAAAATTAATTTTTCAGAATCCACACTTTGAATGGTATCTACAAATTCAGCAATATATTTTACTTTATTAGTCTGCAAATGCCCGATCAGATGCCACTGAATGTCTTTAGGAAGAAGAGGATATTTTTCTATAACTTCCTGAACTTTATTTTCTCCAAAAACTCTTTGCCCCAGATCATAAATCTCCTGAATTGCCGGAACTGGATGCGTTTTTGAGACAGCCACCAATTGTACATGATCCGGAAGCTGTTTTTTTATTGTATTATAATTTTCCTGAATGCTCATACGTGCAAATTTCTGAATTTTTAAAGCAAAAAACGAATTAATTTATAAATTTTAAAATAGTTTGCTTAGTCTGATAAAGGAAATTTCTGATTTAGAAATACCGAATATTTTTATTGGGCAATTACTTTGTTCATTCGGAGGATAAATAGCTGTAAAGTTTAATTTAAAACTTCATTAATCCTAGGGTATTCTGAAATTTTTCTAAAAACAAAACGGTTGCTTTTTTGTAGCTTTTCAATAAATAAATCAAGTTCATTAATAGAATCAGCATCGGTTAAGTACTGGTCATGAGTAAGAAAAACAAGATGTCTTGAAGTTTTTTCCAGGTCATTGAAAAAAATACTGTCCACTTTTTTCAGCATAGCCTGATGATTTCCCTTTAATGCCATTGTCTGACCCGGTTTCCATTCCAGATCCCAGCCGATTACCTTGTAACCGGCTTCTTTAAGTTTATTGGCAGCATCTGTAGAACTTTTAAGATCGGTTATATTCGAATTATTTAGTCTCCATATATTTCTACCTGGAGTTCTTGCAATTTTATCGTACAATTTTAAGCTGTCTTTTGCGATATCAAAATCATGGACAACGCTTTGCGGATTTTTATAGAAATCTGTATACTTATTATTAGCATGCGTGAAGCTGTGATTGGCAAGTTCTATTAAAGGATCTTTTTTTAAAAGCTCAAAATCATTTTTCTGCGTTTTGCTTCCATACACATGTTTTCCAACTATAAAAGCAGTTGCGCACACATTTCTTTTATTTAGAATTTTAAGCAGATTTTTTGTTCCGCGATTCGGTCCGTCATCAAATGTAAGATAGATAACTCTTTTGTCGGGATCGACATTTTCGTCATCAATTTTAGGAATTGTTTTTGCGAAGGGATGTTTCTGAGGAATCAGTTTTTCCGACTCTTTCTTGTCGTTTTTACGGTTACAGCCGTTAAATATAATTGAAGTTGCACTCATCAATGCAAACATCCCAAGAAAAGTCTTGTTTCTAGACTTTTCTGCAAAAGTTTTTTTCATAAAATTAAAAGGAATTTAAATTGTTAAAAAAAGTTAATTTTTCTAAATTATTCTTAACAAAATATATGCCGAATTTTAATAAAACTTCACTTTTTAAGGATATTTTAATAACGGTGTTTACTTAAGTATTCTTTTAAATATAAAGAGTTGTTAATTGCTGCCGTTCCCCAGGTATTATTGAAAAAAATAAATGTTTTCTTTTTTAGATTTATAATTTTTTCAGCCAGATCCTTAAGGAATTCTAAAGAGTATTCGGATTTGTAAAGGACAGGTTTCCCATGAAGCCTGTAATATAAAATCTCTGAATGATTGGTAATAATATCTTCAGGCAGGTTTCCAGGGAAACTTACACCGGAAAAAATGATATTATTTTCTTTTAGAATTTTAAAAACCGCATCGTTCCACCAAGATTCATGGCGGAATTCAATGATATTCAGATAATTAAAATTGATATTTTTAAGAATTACCTCAATATTTTCTTCTGTATTCCTGAAAGAAGGAGGAAATTGGTACAGGAATCCGGAAAGCTTTTCTTTTAAATTGTCCTGAATATGGTTACAGAATTCTGAAACATCTTCTTTAGAATCCTTCATCCTTTTTTCATGGGAAATTAATTTCGGAATTTTAATGAAAAATTTAAAATCTTCAGGGGTTTCATCATGCCATTTCAGAAGAGTTTTAGCAGTAGGCTTCCTGTAAAATGTCGAGTTAATCTCTACACAGTTGAATTTTTGAGAATACAAAGAAAGAAAGTCTTTACTTTTGGCATCTTCAGGATATAATGATCCTTTCCAATCATTATTGTAAAAACCTGAACAACCGATGTAAAGACTTTCTTTTTTCATATTTATTGACTATCTAAATCGACCGAATTTAACCGCAGCGAATTTAAAATCACAGATAATGAACTAAAGCTCATTGCTGCAGCGGCAATCATTGGTGATAAAAGAATTCCAAAAAATGGATACAATAATCCTGCCGCAATCGGAACGCCCAGAATATTATAGATGAACGCAAAAAACAGATTTTCTTTAATATTCTTTAAAAGTTTTTCGCTAAGTAGTTTTGCTTTCGCAACACCTAAAATATCTCCTTTTAATAAAGTGATTTCTGCACTTTCGATAGCAACATCCGTTCCTGTTCCCATCGCAATCCCAATATTGGCTTGAGCCAGGGCAGGGGAATCATTGATTCCGTCACCGGTCATGGCTACGATTTTTCCTTGCTGCTGAAGTTTTTTAACTTCATTTAATTTATCTTCTGGATGACAATTGGCCTTAAAACGCTTGATTCCTAATTCTTCTGCAACAGCTTTTGCAGTGTGTTCGTTGTCTCCGGTCATCATCATAACATCTACACCTTCACTTAATAACTGCTGAACAGCTTTTTTAGAACTTTCTTTAATCTTGTCTGTAAAACTAATAAATCCTAAAACTTCATTTCCTTGGGCAACATAAGAAATCGTATGGGCTTTTGACTGAACTTCAATCGCTTTTTGTTTTAAGCTTTCAGGAGCTGAAATTTGATGGGAAGTTAGTAAGCTTTCATTTCCTAGATAAACTGTCTTTCCGTTGATATTTCCTTTCACTCCCTGTCCTGAAATATTTTCAAAACCCGTTACTTTTTCAGGAGAAATGTTTTCTTCTTTTGCTTTTTTTATCACTGCATTGGATAAAGGATGTTCAGAATTCTGATTTAAAGAATACGCTAACTTCAGGATTGAGTTTTTATTTTCATGAACAGTTTCAATATATTCTACAGATGGCTTTCCTTCTGTCAAAGTTCCTGTTTTGTCAGTAATCAGAACATTTACTTTATTCATTTGTTCAAGGGCTTCCGCATTTTTGATAAGGATTCCATTTTTAGCACCTTTTCCAATTCCCACCATTAAGGACATGGGAGTGGCCAATCCTAATGCACAAGGGCAGGCAACAATTAAAACCGCAACTGCATTGACGAAAGCAAATAAGCTTCTTTTTCCTTCCGGCCCGAAAAGCTGCCATAGAATAAAGGTCAAAACTGCAATTAAAATAACGGTCGGAACAAAGACTTTGGAAACTTTATCGGTCAGTTTCTGAATCGGAGCTTTGCTTCTACTGGCTTCATTTACCATTTTGATAATTTGGGAAAGCAAAGTTTCATCACCCACCTTTTCAGCTTTCATGATAAATACCTGATTTCCATTGATGGTTCCTGAGGAAATTTTATCATTGATGTTTTTTTCAACAGGAATAGGTTCTCCTGTAATCATACTTTCATCTACATAAGAGTTTCCTTCTGTTATTTTTCCGTCAACAGGAATTTTTTCTCCGGGTTTGACTTTTAATAAATCCCCGATTTGTACCTGGGAAAGCAAGACTTTCTTTTCTTCTCCGTTTATAATAAGATTTGCTTCATCTGGCGAAAGATTCATGAGCTCACGAATGGCATTTCCCGTTTTTTTATGAGCCAAAGCTTCCATAAGCTGACCTAAAATCACCAATGTTAAAATCACACAGACCGCTTCAAAATACAACGGAATTTCATGATTATGACCGCGGATTTCATGAGGAATTATATCTGGAAAGGCTAAAGCAGCAATACTGAAAATAAATGCAGCAGCAACTCCTAAAGCAATTAAGCTGAACATATTCAAATTCCATGTTTTAAAAGAAACCCAGCCTCTTCTCATTAAGAACCAGCCTGAATAAAACAGGACAGGAAGCGTTAAAATAAGCTCAATGACACCCTGAATCTGGTGTGAAAAAGGGAAATTAATAAACATTGCGCCCATGGAAAGAATGAAAACAGGGATAGTAAAAGCTAAAGAAATAATGAACTTTCTTTTCAGAATGATATAGGTTTCATCTTCTTCGTCATCGCTTTTATCAGGCATTCTTACTAAGTCCATTCCACAGATAGGGCAGCTTCCCGGTTCATCTCTGATGATTTCAGGATGCATAGGACAGGTGTATTTTGCCACTTTTTTCTCGGGATATTTTACAAGATCCATTCCACAAACCGGGCACCCAACGTTACTATCATATACTTTGTCACCTTCACAATACATTGGACAGTAATATTTTCCTGCCATTTCATCCGTTATTTTTGGAGCTTCATGGTGATGACTATGATTATGGTGGTGGTGTGAATGGGTTTTGGCATTTTTAACCAGATCATCGGTAATTTCTTCCAAATGCATATGACAAACGGGGCAATCGCCTTTTTCATCATAAATCTTATCACCTTCACAGAACATCGGACAGTAATATTTTTCGATATTATGTTTAAAATTTTCAGGAAGATTGGTTGAAGAATAAGTGGGTTTATGATTAGGATCTTTTGCTAATTTTTCCTCAATCGGAACCAGATACATATTGCAGACGGGGCATCTTTTTCCTTGTTGGAAATATACTTTATCGCCTTCACACTCCATCGGACAATAATAGACAGATGATGGGGAAACTCTGTCTTGTGGTTTTAGAAGAGCCTTTTCTGGTGTATTCGGATCGTCTAATTTATAGTTTCCGATTTCTTCTAAAGCTTTATTTAATGTATTGAGTTCAATATCATCTTCGGAAATGATCGTCACTGTATTTGTTTCTAAATTAACATCAGCTTTTACTCCATCAATGCTGTTCAGTTTTTCAGAAATCTTTTTCTGACAACCGGAACAGGTCATTCCGAGTATTCTATATTGTTTTTCCATGATCCTTTTATTTATAGTACAAATTTCCAAAATGCAACGGAAAGGTTGTTATAAATTTAAGGATAATGTTTATAGAATTTGGTTAGAATGAATTGAAAGGATTAGAGTTTTGATTGTAATTATTTTCAAAACTCTAATATGCTCAATCTTCAGACAAAATCCAGTGGTTTTCTATTATGAACTTTCAGTTTTTTGAATTCGGTAGGAGTGAAGCCAGAACTGTTCCGGAATTGTGACGATAAATGCTGTACACTTTTATACCCTAGTTTCCCCGCAATTTCTGTGAGGGTAAATTCATTATACAAAAGAAGCTCTTTCACTTTTTCTATCTTTTGAAGAATAAAAAACTGCTCCAAGGTAATATTTTCGTTTTGAGAGAATGTTTTTGAAAGGGAACTGTAATCTTTATGAAGTTTTGAGATCAAAAATTCAGAGAGAAGAAAATTTTCATCAATATCGAGTTCACTTATTTTTGCAATAATCAGGTTTTTAATTTTTTCAACAAGCTGATGAGCAGAATCTTTTATTCTTTCAAAACCTGTTTCCAATAGTTTTTTTTCAATAGAATGAAGGTCCTCTTCTGAAAGTTCAGTTTCTGTTTCCACTTCACCCAGATTAATGGATGTAGTTTTCACCTGAGCTTCATTGAAAATACCCGCAACAGCAGAAATACATCTGCCACAAACCATATTTTTTATGAAAATCTTCATTCTTGATTCTGGTTGTTTAATCTGTCTTTTACAAATTCAACTTTTGTTTTTCCGTGTGGAGCAGGATTTCCATCCTGGTCTAAGTTTACCATTACAATTCGGTCGACTGTAATAATAGTCTGATGGGTCATTTTATTTCGTACTTCACATCTTAATGTAAGAGAAGTGGAGCCGAAAGCTGAAACTTCAATACCAATTTCAATAATATCCCCTTGTTTTGCAGAGCTTACAAAATTGATTTCAGAGATGAATTTTGTAACTACTTTCTTATTTTCTAATTGAATCACGGCATATAATGCAGCTTCTTCATCAATCCATTGTAATAATCTTCCTCCAAAAAGTGATTGATTAGGATTTAGATCCTCGGGCTTTACCCATTTTCTCGTATGGTAGTTCATATTTTAATAATTTGCAGCACAAATTTAGTGTTAAAAACTTGTATTTACCGCCGATTAAGATTTAGTTATTGAAAAATAATAATTTGTTTTCTCGATTAATAATAAAAGCCTGATAAATATTGTTTTATATAAATTTTATATATCAAATTCAATATTAAGTGAGAATTAATTATAAAAAAGCTTTGATTTGTAATTTTTAATTGTAACTTGCAATCGTTTATATTTGGAATCAATATTTGTTCATTAATTTATGTTGTTTTTCTTTTATATGCCAAATTTTTATTAATTTTTTAATTTTATTTAAAATGAACATTTTTGTTTCAAACATCAATTACGCAACTAAAGAGTATGAGTTGCACGATTTATTCGCTGAATTTGGCGATGTAACGTCTGCTAAAATTGTAACAGACAGAGAAACTGGTCGTTCTAGAGGTTTCGGTTTCATCGAAATGGGTGACGAAGAAGGAGCTCAAGCTATTGAAGCTCTTAACCAAAAAGAACTTAACGGTAAAGTTCTTAACGTGTCTGAGGCTAAGCCAAGAGAAGAAAAACCAAGAAGAAGTTTCGATAACAACAGAAGTGGTGGTTATGGAAACAACAGAGGAGGTAACGGTGGCGGTTACGGAAACAACAGAGGAGGTAACGGCGGTGGAAATCGTTGGTAAAAAATATAAGCGGCTTTTGAAGCCGCTTTTTTTATGTCTTGATTTAAGTTTTTAAATCAATCTTTTTTCTTTTTCTTCTTTTTTTCTTTACTCTTCTTATCTTTTTTAGGATTTAATATTTCTTCGGCATATTCCAATTTAGGTTCTTTTATTTTTGCCGGCTTTAATTCTATTTTTAAATCAAAATATCCTTTCAGGTCACTTTGGGAAATCAAATTTTCACTGAATAAAAACTCTAAAACTTCTTTTCCTGAATTATTAAAGAAATTATGAGAGAGGTCTCTTAATAAAAATTTTCTATATTCTTCCATAGGTACGAGAACCTTATATTTAAAAATTCTTCCTTCCTTTTCTGTAGATAGATAGCCTTTTTCAACCAGTATTTTAAGATAAGTAGAAACCGTATTTTGATGGGGTTTTGGTTCCGCATGCTGTTCCATAACATCTTTTAAATAAAAAGATTCCAGCTTCCAAAATAGCTTCATTAAGTTTTCTTCTGCAGCGGTGAGGTGATTTATTTTCATAATGGATTCTTAATGTTGAAATTCTATATTGCAATATAAGTAAATAAAAGATACGATAAAAGCGATGAGAGCTCCCATGAATACTTCTTTCGGAGTATGTCTTTTTAAAACAATCCTGGTAATACCAACTACAACAGCAATTCCTAACCAAATGAGACCTGCTGTCGGATTGATTGCAAAAAACAAGGCTGCAACAAATATATTAAACGCCGTATGCATGGAACTTTTAATAAAAAAATTACTGATCTGTAAAGCAAAAAGAAGTATGAGAATAAACAGCATTACAAAGTCAATATATCCGTTTTTTACATAATTGAAAATAATATAGGTAATAATACAGGCTGCAATAAAGACATATAAAGTCTTTCTCTGCACTCTGTTTGAAACATCCATATTGGTATATCTTCCTGTTTTTACATTCCAGACTAACCAAACAATGACAGGGATCATAATTATCAATAATATAGGCAAAAAGTATAATAAAGAATCTTTCAGTGTGTAATTCTTTATGCTCATATATAGGAAGAATATAAATAAAGAAAGTAAAGGATTAAAGAAATCTGAGATTATTTTTGATGTTGCAAGGATAAATGAAGGCTGTTTTTCTTCCATATTTTAGTTTGATAATGTAAATATAATATTATAAGTAAAAAAACAATTGGTATGTATACAATAAAAACAAAGTTTTTTTTATAATTTTGCTCAACTATTTCATAATAAATAAGCAAGAGCTCAACACATGAAAGAATTTTCTAAAGAGGTATACCTGAAGTGGTATGAAGATATGACTATGTGGAGAAGGTTTGAAGACAAATGCCGTTCTCTTTATCTAAAACAAAAAATCAGAGGTTTTTTACATTTGTATAACGGTCAGGAAGCTATTCCTGCTGGTTTTACGCATGCAATGGATTTAACTAAAGATAGTATGATTACTGCCTACAGATGTCACATCCATCCGATGGCAATGGGAGTAGATCCTAAAAGAATCATGGCAGAACTTTGTGGTAAAGCTACAGGTACATCAGGAGGTATGGGTGGATCTATGCACATTTTCAGCAAAGAGCACAGATTTTACGGAGGTCATGGTATTGTAGGAGGACAAATTCCTTTGGGAGCTGGTATTGCTTTCGCAGATCAGTATTTTGATAGAAAAGCGGTGAACATTTGTTTCTTCGGAGACGGAGCAGCAAGACAAGGGTCATTACATGAAACGTTTAACATGGCAATGAACTGGAAGTTACCTGTGATTTTTGTTGTTGAAAATAACCAGTATGCAATGGGAACTTCTGTTAAGAGAACAGCTAACCACGAAGACATCTATAAATTAGGATTAGGATATGAAATGCCATGTCTTGCTGTAGATGCGATGGATCCTGAAAAGGTAGCTGAAGCAGCTTACGAAGCTATCGAAAGAGCAAGAAGAGGAGACGGGCCTACTTTTATTGAAGCAAGAACATACCGTTTCAGAGGTCACTCAATGTCTGATGCTGAACCTTACAGATCTAAAGAGGAAGTAGCCATTCACAAAAATGATGATCCTATCGAATTGATAAAACAAAGAATTTTATCTAACGGATGGGCTACAGAAGAGGAATTGGAAGCTACAGATAACAAATCCAGAGATTTCGTTGAAGAATGTGTAGAATTTATGGAAAACTCCCCATATCCGGATGCAGAAAAAGTCTATGAGTACGTATATGCTCAGGAAAATTATCCATTCTTAGATAAATTAGAAAACTAAAAGATAATAAGTCAATTTGAAAGTTTGAAAATTTGAAAATGATTTATTATCATATCTTTTTTAATTTTCAAATTAACAAATTACCAAATTTTCAAATTAAAAAAAATTATGGCAGAAGTGATTACAATGCCACGTCTTTCTGATACAATGACGGAAGGAAAAGTGGCTAAATGGCATAAAAAAGTAGGAGATAAAGTAAAAGAAGGTGATATTTTAGCCGAAATTGAAACAGACAAAGCGGTTCAGGATTTCGAATCTGAAATTGAAGGAACTCTTTTATACATTGGTGTAGAAGAAGGTAATGCAGCAGCTGTAGATTCTGTTTTGGCAATTATCGGTAACGAAGGAGAAGATATTTCAGGATTAACAGGTGGAGCTGCTGCGCCTGCTGCAACTTCTGAAGAGAAAAAAGAAGAACCTAAGACAGATACACCTGCAGCTCCGGAACAGGCATCTGCTGTTCCTGCTGGTGTAGAAGTGATTACAATGCCTAGACTTTCTGATACAATGACAGAAGGTAAAGTGGCAAAATGGCACAAAAACGTAGGAGATACAGTAAAAGAAGGAGACCTTCTTGCTGAGATCGAAACAGATAAGGCGGTTCAGGATTTTGAATCTGAGTTCAATGGAGTACTATTGAAGCAAGGTGTAGAAGAAGGAGGCGCTGCTCCTGTGGATTCAGTGTTGGCAATTATTGGCCCTGAAGGAACAGATGTTTCTGGAGTTGGTGCTGCAAAACCGTCAGCTTCGACAGAAAAGCCGGCTGAACAAAAAACTGAAGCTAAAGCAGAAGAAAAAACTGCTCCTGCTGCAAGTTCGTCATCTACAGACAGAGTTGCAATTTCTCCATTGGCTAAAAAAATGGCTCAGGATAAAGGGGTTGACATCAATTCAGTACAAGGTTCAGGAGAAAACGGAAGAATCGTTAAAAAAGATATTGAGAATTATCAGCCATCTGCAAAACCAACAGCTTCAGCTCCGACTGCAAGTCCAGCTGCACAAGTTGCATTAAGCTTTGTACAGGGTGAAGATACAGAAACTCCAAATTCACAAGTAAGAAATGTTATCGCGAAACGTCTTTCTGAAAGTAAATTCTCTGCGCCTCACTACTACCTGATGGTAGAAATCAATATGGATAAGGCAATTGAGGCAAGAAAGGAAATCAATTCTTTACCGGATACTAAAATTTCTTTCAACGATATGATCATCAAGGCAACTGCTGTTGCTTTGAGAAAACACCCTCAGGTAAATTCAAGCTGGGCAGGTGATAAGATTATTCACAGAGGAAACATTAACGTAGGTGTAGCGGTTGCAATTCCTGACGGATTGGTAGTTCCTGTACTTAAAAATACAGATCAGATGAACTATACTCAAATTTCTGCTGCGGTGAAAGATATGGCTTCAAGAGCGAAATCTAAAGGTCTTAAAGCAAACGAAATGGAAGGTTCTACGTTCTCAATCTCAAACCTGGGGATGTTCGGAATTGAAACCTTTACAAGTATCATCAATCAGCCAAACTCTGCGATCCTTTCAGTAGGAGCTATCATCGAAAAACCGATCGTAAAAGACGGACAGATCGTAGTTGGAAATATCATGAAGCTTTCATTAGCTTGTGACCACAGAGTAGTAGATGGTGCTACAGGTGCACAGTTCTTACAAACATTAAAAACATATTTAGAAAGCCCGTTAACTTTGTTACTGTAATTTTCTAAACTGTACATAATAAAAAAACCTCCTGAATTATCAGGAGGTTTTTTAGTTTTTATAGGATTAACTTTTTTAAACGGTTGAGACTTGTTGAACCATAGCTTTTTCTCGTTATTAATAGTTTTTATTCATGATATATAATTACTAATTTCTTTCGTTTACGGAAATCCGTAGTGTTTTTTCAGTTTTTATTCTAATATTTGTCAGATCATTAAAATTTTATATTTTTAATTTTTAAAACCAAATGATTGATGAAGAAAAATTTAACTCTTCGGCTATTATTAATAGCCTCTATGCTCGTAGTATTTTCCTGCCGGAATGATGATCTCATTTCTCCCACAGAAAAAGAAACCTCTCAAAATGCTTTATTAAGAGAAGGAAACTCCTTAAGTTTTTGGAAAGAAGATGAAACCTACATCCGTAAAGTACAGGAAGTATATACCCAATATGCGGATGAAAATTACATTCGTAGCACCCACGGTACCATTTTATGGGAATACGCCATGACGATGGATACCTTTAACGAAAGCTATCTGATAGCGCCGATAGTGAAAGAGGGAAAAGTGGTAAAAACATTAGAAGTATTCCGGATAAAAGATAAAGTATATTTTCAGTTTTCGGATAAAGATCCGGATGAAAACGGTTTCTTCCAGACTCTTGTCTTTACGGAAAGGGAGAAGATAAGTGCTTCTGTTGCAGAAGGCAAATACACATCCAAATCGGGTACCATAAGTACACCTGTATGCAGGAAATTTATCCTTACTGTAGGCTATGTAGAGGGAGCCGGTGGTGAACAGTATCCTATACAGGAGACTAAAACCATCTGTAAATTTGTAGAAACAGCCTTACCGGTTTCCGATTGTTTAGGGGATGTAGATCCTATAACAGGGGAATGTGGTGGCGGAGGTCCTGGAACGGGTGGATATGCTTATCCTGACCCTCCAGATACGGAAGTAGATCCTTGTGAAAAAACAAAAAATAAAATTGCAGATCCAAAATTTAAAGCAAAGTTTCAAGAACTTAATACGTCTCAGATGTTTGCCATGGATCATGAAAAAGGATATTATGAACGGCTTCCTCCTGTAGGTTCTAATCTACCATCCGGTTTCCCTGTAGTAGATGGAGCCCCTTGTACCCATGGGATGGATTTACCCGATAATGAAAACGGAATAGCAGGATTAATGCATATTCATAATGATGTTAATTGTGATGGAAATCCTTCGGTAAAAGTACCATCCCCTTCAGATGTAAGGACATTTTTGAATATCTTTATGAAACAGGCAAGACTGTATACAGGGAGCTATACCAATGCTTATTCTGTTGTAATCACCTCACAGGGAAGCTATATGCTGCAATATACCAATGATACCTGGCCTGGCTCTACATGGGATAAATTGGATGATTGGAATAAATGGTATGCAGATAAATTTGAACGCTTAACAGAAAATCAATTATCTGACCCATCTGAGGTAGAAAAAATTTTTACCCAGTTTTTAGAAGAAAAAGTAGCAATAGATGGGTTGGAAGTTTATAAAATTACTGAAAATTCTTCCACAAAATTAAAATATAACGGAGCGAATCAACCTGTAACAGCTACTCCATGTCCTCAATAATTTAAATTTACAACTATGAAAAATATATTATTAGTATCCTTATTTATCTTTGCCTTTTCATGTAAAGCGCAACAAATTTATTCTTTAAGACCAATAGAAACTGATCTTCCACAAAATTCTTATGAAAAAGATACAAATAATGAATTGCCAGATTATGAAGGAACATGGAAAGCAGTATGGAATAATAAAACTATTTTATTAACTCTTAAGAAAGTAACTAATAAATATGATACAACATTTAATCGTTACAGAGATTATTTAATTGGAAAATTCATTGTAAAAGATACCAATGGAACTATTTTATTTGATAATACAAATTTATCCGATGATAATGCTAAAATTAAGGGGGTTAGTTTTAGAAAATTTGGAAATAAATATTCCTTTATTTACATAGATCCAGATCTTTGTCACACATCAGGAAGAGGGAGTATTAATTTCACTGATGCAACTAAGACAAAATTAGAATGGAAGTATTCTCAAAGTTTTAATTTAATAGACAAAACATGCTTCTTTCATGGGCTTCCACAATCTGAAAGGCCAGAGCCTCTGCCAATGAGTATTATTTTAACAAAGCAATAAATAAAAGTCTCTGAAATGAGGCTTTTATTAACTTTATGAAAAACATATTATTAATATCCTTATTTATCTTTACTTTTTCTTGTAAAGCACAACAGGTTTATCCACTAAGAACATATAACCTAGCTGAGTTTCCAAAAGATTCTTATTTAAAAGATACTAACAATGAACTTCTTCAATACGAGGGAACTTGGAAAGGCACTTGGAATAATAAAACTATTTTTATCACTTTTAAAAAAATTAAATATTACAAATCTTTCTTGGATTATAGAGCATATGACGCGGATATTTTGGTGGGAAAATTTAGAGTATTAGATAATAATGGGAATATTTTATTTGATAATACAAATTTAACAGATGATAATGCAAAAATAAAAGGAAGTAATTTTAGAAAACTAGACGATAAATATTCTTTTATTTATATAGACCCCGATTTATGCCATACGTCGGGAAGTGGAAGAATTAGTTTCACAGATACAACTAAAACACAATTAGAATGGAAATATTCTCAGGATTTTAATTTAATAGATAAAACATGCTTCTTTCATGGGCTTCCACAATCTGAAAGGCCAGAACCCCTTCCAATGAATATTATTTTAACAAAACAATAAATAAAAATCTCTGGAATGAGGTTTTTATTAACTTTATGAAAAACATATTATTAGTATTCTTATTTATCTTTGCTTTTTTTTGTAGAGCACAGACTTACCCGTTACGAACATTTACAGATCTTCCTGAAAATTCATATGAAAAAGATACTAATAATGAACTTTCTCAATATGAAGGAACTTGGAAGGGAACTTGGAGCAATAAAACTATTTTTATAACTTTAAAAAAAATAACTAACAAATATGATGATGTGTTTAAATATTATAGAGATTATTTAATAGGAAAATTTATTGTAAAGGACCTAAATGGTAATATTTTGTTTGATAATACAAATTTATCCGATGATAATGCTAAAATAGCAGGTGGAGGATTTAGAAAAACAGACGATAAATATTCCCTAATCTATATAGATCCGGATTTGTGCCACACAACTGGAAGTGCAAGAATTAGTTTTACAGATGCTACCAAAACAAACCTAGAATGGAAATATTCTCAGGATTTTAATTTAATAGATAATACATGCTTCTTTCATGGGCTTCCACAATCTGAAAGACCAGAACCTCTGCCAATGAGTATTATTTTAACAAAGCAATAAATAAAAGTCTCTGAAATGAGGTTTTATTAACTTTATGAAAAATATATTATTAATATCCTTATTTATCTTTGCTTTTTCATGTAAAGCACAGCAGGTTTATCCACTAAGAACCTATATTGACATTCCTGAAAATTCATATTTAAAAGACACTAATAATGAGTTGCAAAATTACGAAGGTACCTGGAAAGGAACTTGGAACAATAAAACTATTTTTTTTACATTCAAAAAAATTAATAATAAATATAATTCAACCTTAAAGTATTATAAAGATATATTAATAGGAAAGTTTATTGTAAAAGATATCAATGGAGCCATCTTGTTTGATAATACAAGTATTTCTGATGATCATGCTAAAATTATAGGGTTTGGTTTGATAAAAAACACGTCAACGTATTTAATAAGTTATCAAGACCCTGACTTATGCCATACAACAGGAAAGGCAAGAATTAGTTTCACAGATACAACTAAAACACAATTAGAATGGAAATATTCGCAGGATTTTAATTTAATAGATAAAACATGCTTCTTTCATGGGCTTCCACAATCTGAAAGACCTGAACCTCTGCCAATGAGTATTATTTTAACAAAGCAATGATAAAAAGACTCTTTTTTTGCATAATACTTACATCATTATTCTCTTGTAAAAGTTATAAGAGTATTGATGAATATATTAAATTCCACCATAGAAATTATATGAAGGTTATAAGTGATGAAACAGAAATTATCGCTTTTCCTAAAAAGAAAACTAATAATAAATCAATTGTCATAAAAGTCACAAATGCAAAATTTGAATATCGTAAAACGATGGACATTCATGATTATGAAAAAATAAAAGTCATTTTATTGTCTTTAAATCAAAAAGATATAGAAATTCCTAAGGTAATTAACTACGCTAATGGAACTCAAGCTCTGGTTGGAATAACTGATTGTGGGAGTAATATTATCTTCATAAAAAGTGATACTATAAAAAAAGAATTCCGTACATGTGGTGTTATTAGAGAATATCATGGAAAATTTTTCGAAGCAACACAATTGATTTTAAAAGCTGCAAAACTTGAAATGAAGGATATTAATTAAATAAAAGTGTTTAAAAGATACAGAAATAATAAAAAATAATAGAATAGACTGATATAAATAGATTGTTGAAATCTAATTATACTAAAAGTAAAAAAATATAACCCGCTTCAAAAAGCGGTTTTTTATTTGCAGGTAATTCACTATTTTTGAATCATGATTAAAGCAAAAAATATCCATAAATCATATGGAAATTTGGAAGTACTAAAAGGAGTAGATATCCACATAAAAATTGGAGAAGTAGTGTCTATTGTCGGAGAATCGGGAGCCGGGAAATCTACACTTTTGCAGATTCTTGGAACGTTGGACCTTCCTAGCAATTCGAAAAACTTTGGTACAGAAATAACAATTGCAGGAGAGTCTTTCATTAATATGAATGATAAGCAGCTTTCCAAATTCAGAAACCAAAACATTGGCTTCGTTTTTCAGTTTCACCAATTGCTTCCGGAATTTACCGCTTTAGAAAATGTATTGCTTCCTACAAAAATAGCAGGCGCTAACGAAAAAGAAGCGATAGAAAAAGCTTATGCGCTATTTGAAGATTTGAAGATAGAGCAGAGACTACATCATAAACCTAACCAGTTATCCGGAGGTGAAGCCCAAAGAGTTGCTGTAGCAAGAGCTTTAATCAATTCTCCAAAAATTATTTTTGCGGATGAGCCTACAGGAAATTTAGATTCAAAAAATGCAGATGATCTTCACCGTCTTTTTTTTGATTTAAGAGATAAATATAATCAGACTTTTGTGATTGTAACCCACAATCCTGATCTTGCTGAAATTACCGACCGAAAATTAGTTATGAAAGACGGAATGATTATCGAATAAACTTTCCTGCAAATGATGAAACACTTTATTTTTTTGTTTATTTTTATCATTTCTTGCTCTAAAGTAGAGTCTCAAGCCGGAAATGCTTTTGATTATTTACCACAATCAAAGGTCAAGGAAATCAAAAGGTATTTGAAAGGAAAAAATTATAATCAGGATTTAGCTGTATTTATCAATTTTAAAATTCATTCAGGAAGATTTAGATATTTCGTTTACGATCTGAAAAATGATAAAATATTGCAAAAGGCAATTGTTGCACATGGTGACGGTTCAGTGATTAGAAATTCAGAAAACCTTCAATTCAGCAATATAGATGGTTCTCACCAGTCATCTTTAGGAAAATACGAAATAAGAGAAAGTTATTCCGGAAAATTTGGTAAAGCGTATCGATTGGACGGTTTGGATGAATCCAACAATAATGCAAGAGCAAGAGCCATTGTTTTACATTCATACTATTGCATTCCGGATAATGAATCTAAAAACCCTGCATGCTTAAGTTTTGGATGCCCTATGCTTTCTAAAAATGCCTTCAATGAAACTGCTAAATATATAGATCAGTCGAAGCAACCTATTATTTTATACGCTTTTTACTAATTTAACTTACTTTATAATTCTCAAATGTCTATTAAATTTCTTGCTGAAGACGACAGACCGCGTGAAAAGTTTTTATCAAAAGGTAAGAATTCGCTTTCTGATTCAGAACTACTGGCCATTATTGTAGGCAGTGGAAACAAAGACGAAACAGCAATTGAACTAGCCAGAAAAATTTTAGCTTCGGTTAATAATAATTGGCATCAGTTAAGTTTGCTTTCTTTAAAAGATTTAATGAAGTTTAAAGGAGTAGGAGAAGTGAAAGCCATTTCTATAATAACTGCTTTGGAAATCGGAAGAAGAAGAGCCGATCAGCAGCTTCCTGAAAAACGTGTAATTTCAAGCAGCAATGACGCTTATCTTATATTAAAAAATCACTTATCAGACTTAAGAATCGAAGAGTTTTGGGCAATCTTTTTGAATCAAAGCAATAAAGTCATTCATCTTACCCAGTTAACACAAGGTGGGATAAACCAGTCGATTGTAGATATAAGAGTTTTATTCAGAACAGCTCTTGATCATTATGCTACAGGAGTTATCATTGCCCATAATCATCCCTCCGGAAATTTAAAACCCAGTAAAGAAGATATTGATATTACGCAGAAAATAAAAGAAGCAGGAAATATGTTAAGTATTCAGTTACTGGATCATTTAATTATTACACAGGATTCATATTTAAGTTTCGCAGACGAAGGGTTATGATTAGAAAATTAAAATATGAAAGTATTGATTTTGATAAATATGCTCGATGTTTAGAGAATTCTGAACAAAAAAATTGGTATGCAAAAAAGGAGGTTTTGGATGAGCTTTCTGGAAATTGGGAAATTTTGGTTTATGGGAATTATGAAGCTATATTACCTGTTCCATTAACTAAAAAAATGGGAATCAATTTTGTAATTATGCCTCTTTTCTGCCAACAGCTAGGTGTTTTCTCTTCAAAAGACAATTCTGAAATCAATGATCAATTTTTAAAAGCACTAAAAAGAAATTACAAAATATTTTATTATTCTTTTAATCAATATAATGCATTCTCTTCAATTCTTGAAAAAAGGAAAAACTATAAGATACCCATTTCTGATTATGAAATTTTAAGAAGGAAAAAATATTTTAAAGGAAGAAAATCTACAACAAAATGGGCTCAACATCTCAATTATAAAGAAGTTGAATTAAACCCTGAATATTTTTATTTTATCGAAAATAATTTTAAAGGTCTTCCTAAAAAAACTGATATCAAAAAACTTAATGACTATTTAAATTTTCTTGATAAAAATAACTCTCTGAAACTCTGCGCAGCTTATTTGGACGAAGTATTAATAAATATTGCAGTTCTAGTTTCTGAAAAAACTGAATTTTCATTATTGGCTTTAATTAATAATGAAGCTTATAAAAAAGAAGATGGAGCCTCGTTTTTAATAGATAAAATTCTCAGTCATTATATCCATGAAAAAAATTTTGATTTTATGGGAAGTAATATCAGAGGAATTGAACTTTTCTTTAAAAGCTTTGGTGCAGAACTTCATGACTACAGCTTTATTCAGAATAAAATGATAAAGAAATTTTTATAAAAATAAAATCTCTTTGCCATTACTACACAATCCTATGTTTTTCAAAGATAAATTCAGAAAATATTAGTAATTTTGCTACCTCAAATTATGACAAATTTTTCAGGATATCTGCCGTATGCATTTGCATTAATTATTGCAATCCCTTTCTTGGTTTTACTAAGACAGTTTGTATTTACTTACATCAGACTTAAAGAGCAGGAAATCAAATTACTTTCTGTAAAATCAAACTCTGAAAATAAGACTCAGGCCTATGAAAGGATGACTTTGTTTTTGGAAAGAATAAAACCTTCAAATTTGGTGCAAAGGTTCAACAAAGATCTTGCTAGTCACGAATTTATTTTCCTTACAGAAAAAACAATTAATGAAGAATTTGAATATAATTCTTCGCAGCAGTTATACATTGCAAAAAATTCATGGCAAAATATCGTTGATTCTAAAAATGCAGTAATAGATTTGCTCCATAAAACATATGACGGATTGAACGGAAATACCAATCTTGAAGAATTTAAGACTATTTTCATCATGAATTATATGGAAAATGAAGACTATATTTCAATAACCATTGAGAATCTAAGAAGAGAAGTTCTAATAATAGCTTAACTAAAAATAAAAATTTTAAATAAAATGATTCCAAATTTTAAAGCACATCCATGGCATGGGATTTCTGCAGGAGAAGATGCGCCAAATGTTGTAAATGTTTTCGTGGAGATCGTTCCTTCAGATACTATTAAATACGAAGTAGATAAAGAAACAGGTTTTTTAAAGGTTGACAGACCTCAGAAATTCTCTAATATTATTCCTGCATTATATGGTTTCGTTCCAAGAACATATTGTGATACAGAAGTAATGAATTTGGCTATTGAAAGAGGTGCTACTGATGTTACAATGGGAGATCATGATCCTCTTGATATCTGTGTTTTAAGTTCTCACAACATCCATTCAGGAGGCTTATTGATGGAAGCTATTCCAATCGGTGGGTTTAAAATGATTGATGGAGGAGAAGCAGATGACAAAATTGTTGCGGTAATGATCGGCGATCATGCCTTTGGTCATTACAGAGACATCTCTGAATTGCCTGAGGCTGAAGTTAAAAGATTGATGCACTATTTCTTAACGTATAAAAACTTACCGGATGAGCCTGCAAAATGTAGAATCCAGGAAGTTTATGGTGCAGATCACGCGAAAAAGGTAATCAAAGCTTCTCAGGACGATTACGCAAATAACTATGGAGGATAAAATTCTTTTGTAAAGATAAAAGTAAAGGATAAGTGAATTTTCATTTATCCTTTTTTTAATTTATACTCCGGATAATCTCAATTATTAAAGTATTTATGCTTAATTTTTAAATAGTTGTATTTTTTTTCTGAAATGCTTAGGAATTATTTATTATATTTAATTCTCTATTACCAAAAAAATATTAAACTATGGATTTATTTGTGTTAGTACCAATTTTTGGTGTCATTGCTTTGATCTATACTTTTATCCAAAGCAATTGGGTGAGTAAGCAGGATGCCGGAAATGACAAAATGAAAATTATCAGTGGACATATCGCTGACGGTGCAATGGCTTTTCTAAAAGCCGAGTACAAGATTTTAACGTATTTCGTAGTAATTGTAGCTATTCTTTTAGCCGTGATGGGAATGAGCAATGCCAACTCACATTGGAGTATTGGGGTTGCTTTTGTTGTTGGAGCCATATTTTCTGCTTCGGCTGGCTTTATCGGTATGAAAATCGCAACCAAAGCTAATGTAAGAACTGCTGAAGCAGCACGGACTTCACTCTCAAAAGCACTTAAAGTTTCATTTACAGGAGGTTCTGTAATGGGAATGGGTGTTGCCGGATTGGCTGTTTTAGGATTGGGTGCTTTATTTTTAATTATCAAACAGATTTTTGCATCCAATGCTCCCGTAGATTCCCACGAAATGGAAAGAACTATTGAGATCTTAACAGGGTTTTCCTTAGGAGCGGAATCCATTGCTCTTTTTGCAAGAGTAGGAGGTGGAATTTATACAAAAGCCGCGGATGTAGGAGCAGATTTAGTAGGAAAAGTAGAAGCCGGAATTCCGGAAGATGACCCTCGAAATCCGGCAACCATTGCAGATAATGTTGGAGATAATGTTGGAGATGTAGCAGGAATGGGAGCCGATTTATTCGGTTCTTATGTAGCAACGGTTTTAGCTACCATGGTTTTGGGTAGAGAAACGATTTCTGAAGACTCTTTTGGTGGTTTTGCACCAATTCTTCTGCCAATGCTGATCGCAGGAACGGGAATTATTTTTTCCATGATAGGAACTTTATTTGTAAGAATTAATGACAATGAAGGTTCATCTACTTCAAGCGTACAAAATGCATTAAATCTTGGAAACTGGGGAAGTATTGTTATTACGGCCATAGCTTCTTATTTTTTAGTAACTTATATCTTACCCGAAAAAATGATTCTGAGAGGACAGGAGTTTACTAAAATGGGCGTTTTTGGAGCTATCATGGTAGGTTTGGTTGTTGGTACACTCATGAGTATTATTACAGAATATTATACGGCAATGGGAAAAAGACCCGTTTCCAGCATTGTAAGACAATCTTCCACAGGGCATGCCACCAATATTATAGGAGGACTTTCAGTTGGGATGGAATCTACCTTACTTCCTATTATTGTTTTAGCTGGTGGAATTTACGGTTCTTATCTTTGTGCAGGACTTTACGGTGTTGCTATTGCTGCTGCAGGAATGATGGCAACTACTGCCATGCAATTGGCAATCGATGCTTTTGGCCCTATTGCAGACAACGCAGGCGGAATTGCTGAAATGAGTGAGCTTCCAAAAGAAGTTCGTGAAAAAACAGATATTTTAGATGCTGTTGGAAATACCACGGCAGCAACAGGAAAAGGTTTTGCGATCGCTTCAGCAGCATTGACGGCTTTAGCATTATTCGCTGCTTTTGTAGGAATTGCAGGAATCGACGGTATTGATATTTACAGAGCCGATGTTTTGGCTGGATTATTTATTGGAGGTATGATCCCTTTTATATTTTCTTCACTGGCTATTACTGCGGTTGGACAGGCTGCAATGGCAATGGTAGAAGAGGTGAGGAGACAGTTTCGGGAAATTCCCGGAATTTTGGAAGGAAAAGCCCAGCCTGAATATGAAAAATGCGTCGCCATTTCTACTGATGCTTCCATCAGAAAAATGATGCTTCCGGGAGCAATTGCCATTATTTCACCTTTATTGATCGGATTTATTTTCGGGCCTGAAGTTTTGGGAGGTTTTTTAGCAGGAGCAACTGTAAGTGGTGTTTTAATGGGAATGTTCCAAAACAATGCGGGCGGAGCATGGGATAATGCCAAGAAATCTTTCGAAAAAGGAGTTGATATCAACGGACAAATGTATTATAAAGGATCAGAGCCTCATAAAGCTTCAGTAACCGGAGATACAGTTGGAGATCCTTTCAAGGATACTTCGGGACCTTCAATGAATATTTTAATTAAATTAATGTCTATCGTTTCTCTGGTTATCGCGCCTACTTTAGCCACTTTGCATAAAGATAAAATCGAAGCGAACCGAAAAGCAAAAATTGAAGCTCTAACAGGTATCTCAGGACTTGGTTCTATTGTAAATGCACAAAACGGAACCTCTGTATTAACTCCAAAAGAAATTAAAGGATATGTCAATGAAAATGGTGATTTTGTATATGACACAGGAAATATTAAAGAAATTGAACTAAAAGGAGGAAAGAAAATTTCTATTGGTGAAGGAAGCCAGCTATACCAACTATATAATTCTGTAAAACAAAAAGACCAGAAAGTTTTAGATCCGAATAATTGGTACACTATTGAAAACCTTTATTTTGAGACAGGTTCAAGTGATTTAAAACCGGGTTCAGAAGCTCAGCTATTGAATTTGGTTGAAATTATGACGGCTTATCCTGATTTAAAAATAAAACTGGGAGGATATACTGACAATTCAGGAAATGATGAAAGCAACCAAAAGCTTTCTAATTTGAGGGCTCAGACTGCAAAACTGAAATTATTGGAATTAGGGATTGCTGCAGATAGAGTAGAAGCAGAAGGATACGGCTCTCAACATCCCGTTTGTGCAGCAAATGATACTGATGAATGCAAAGCCAAAAACAGAAGAATTGATGTAAGAGTTACCGCTCTTTAATAAAATTAAAAAGCACTGCGTTTGCGGTGCTTTTTATTATTAAATAGAGATCATTCGTTTGGAATCAATTATTTTTCCGTCAACAACCAGACTATAAATATATGTGCCAACTACAAAACTATTTGCAGGTATTGTAATTTCAGACTGTGATTGACTTATAGGGATTTTTTTAATCTGTTTACCACTTAAATCATAAACTCCGATGAAGGCATTATTAAAACTTTGTTTAATATTAAAACGGATAATAGTTTCTTTATCAAAAGGATTAGGTACGTTTTGGCTCAAGGAGGATATTTCTAATTTTTGACTAATTCCTTCAATTCCTTTTTGAGATTTTGTAGATGATATATTTTGAATTATTTCTTCTAGAGCTTCAATTCTGTTATTTTGTTCTTTTATTTCTTGTAATAAAAGAGGAATCATTTCTATATAATTTACTTTTAGATATCCATTTTGTTCTTCAACCAGATCAGGATATACTTTTTGAACCTCTTGAGCACTTAATCCAAAATGTTTTTTGCTATCAAAATTAAATCCTTCAATATTTTTCTTAAAATTATATGTTATTGGTGCTAGTCCAAGTAATGGTTTTGATTCGCTACTAATAGTTGTAATATTTTCTTTGAGTCTAAGATCTGAAGAGGTAAAGAAGTTATTAGCAGTAACATTTCCTAATACACTTACCTGACTATTTATAACAACTTGTCCATTTCCTGCTGTAATTGTCATTCCTCCATTTCCTTCAATTGCCCCGCCATAGTTGAAATAAAGTGAGTGGATTTGTCCTATATCTTTATTACTCATTGTGAGATTATTCGTAGCTATGTGGTTACCTAAATTATCACCAGAGCTGCCACTTGGTAAAGTAACTGAATTTCCTCCTGAAATTGATAAAGTACTTCCTGAAAGACTAAGTGTAGGCATTGGTGTAGTACCTAATATTCCTAAACTATTAGAGGTAACCATTTTATTTGCACCTCCAGTAGCTAGAGATTTTAAACCTAAATTTCCTTTATTAGATAACCAATAAATTAAAGAAAAATTACTCTCTGGAAGAGTTAGTGGACGATTATGTACTTCCATCACATTAAATTCCGCACCTCCAATTCCATTGGTATTTTCGATTAAAAGAGATTTACCTGTAAAAGTTCCGTCTGTGAATTGTGATTGAGTCTCTTTAATAGTTAATTTAGCTTCGGGAGTTGTTGTTCCAATTCCTGTCTTTGCAGTTGTTGTCGTTGGTACTGTTGTCCCTGTCCATACCCCTTGCCCTGAAACTTGTATTCCAAATCCTGTTATAATAACTGATAAAGCTAATAGGTTTTTTTTCATGATTATAGATTTTAATTTATTATACAAAGAAAAATAGTCTATTAGCAAAAAACCTATTAAAGATTCATAACTGTACTTAGTTTATTTATAAGTGTATTAAATATGAGCTTAATTGTATTATGCTACCTCAAAGATTTTTTCTCAAATATTCTAAAGCATCAATAATCAAATCATCTTTCTTTGCAAAACTAAATCTGATATAATCTGAATTTGCTTTAGCATGATAAAATGCAGAAACAGGCAGACAGGATACCTTTTTTTCAATGGTAAGCCATTTAGAGAACTCAACATCGCTCATGGTTTTTGAAATATTCCTGAAATTAACGATCTGAAAAAAACTTCCCTGTGCCTTTTGCTCAACCTGTAACGGCGTATACTGGATGAGTTCATTAAAAATATCCCTTTTATTTTCCATTACTTTCCGATTTTCTTCAGGATCAAATATCTCAAGATATTTGGCAACGGCATATTGGGCAGGAGCATTGGTACTAAAAGAAATATATTGCTGGTAGCTTCTGAAGTTTTTCAGCAAATCTTCTGCTGCAAGTAAATAACTTACTTTCCAGCCTGTTGCATGAAACATTTTGCCGAAAGAAAATATACAGAAAGTTCTTTTTCTCAGATCAGGATGCAGAAACGAACTATAATGCTCAATATCATCATAACAATAAATATCATAGATTTCTTCCGAAATCAGATAAATTTCGTGGTTTTTGATCAATTCATACAATTGATTCCAGTCATTTTGATTCCAAATTTTACCAGTAGGGTTCTGAGGAGAATTTACAATAATCGCTTTTGTTCTTGATGATATACACCTCTGAAGCTTATCCCAATTGATTGTAAAATTACATTCCAGATCATAATAAACCGGGACACCACCATTGAGTACTATTGAAGGAGCATATGTATAATATGAAGGCTGAATAACGATAACTTCATCCCCTTGATTTAGAATAGACTTCAAAGATGTATATAAAGCAAAAGTTGAACAGGGTACAATGTTTACTTCTTCTTTTTTTATAACAATACTATTCTTTCTTTTAGCATTAAATTTTATGATATTGTCTATCAGCAATGAATTTCCTTCAAGTGATTCGTAGCTGTGGGTAATACAGTCTGCTGATTCTTTCAGATAATATCGCAATCTGCTGTCAATTTCAAAATCAGGCAATCCCAAAGACAGGTCAAAACTTCCATGCTTTCTGGAAAGCTCAGACATTTCTGTAAAAAAAGAATAATGATTAAATCCGTAAATTTCTACCATTCATTTTGCATTTAAATCAAATATAATAAATTTTAGATTCCAGTAAAGAATAAATATATTTTGCTATTTTTAAGAAAATTATTTTACATGAAAAAGTTAATCATTCCGGTGCTCGCTGCGGTATTCCTTACAAGTTGCGGAGCTTCTAAAGTTTCTACCGAAACATCGGGCTCATCTGTTGTTTCCCCTAAAACATATAACAAAGCCTTTCAGACTGCTTATAAAGAGATTAAAGCAGAAGATCTAAAGAAAAACTTATATGTGATCGCTTCCGATGAAATGGAGGGAAGAGATACCGGAAGCCCGGGACAGAAAAAAGCGGGTGAATACATGATAAATTATTATAAAAGCTTAGGTATTTCTTATCCAAATGCTTTAGGATCGTACTATCAGAAGGTTCCGGCTGATTTTATGAAACAGAGAGGTGGAGGGAATCTTCCTGATTCTGAAAATATCCTGGCTTTTATTGAAGGAAGTGAAAAACCGGAAGAAATTGTTGTGATTTCCGGGCATTATGATCATGTAGGAACAAGAAACGGAATTGTATATAATGGTGCGGATGATGACGGAAGCGGAACGGTTGCCGTAATGGAAATTGCAAAAGCTTTCCAAACTGCTAAAAAAGCAGGAAAAGGACCTAAAAGATCGATCTTATTCCTTCATGTGACCGGAGAAGAACATGGCTTGTTTGGTTCAGAATATTATACCGATAATCCTGTGTTTCCTTTAGCAAACACTGTTGTTGATTTAAATATCGATATGATCGGGCGTGATGATCCTGAAAACAGAGGGAAACAATATGTCTACGTAATCGGTTCAGATATGTTAAGCTCACAGTTAAAGGTCATTAATGAGGCAGCCAATAAGACAACAAACAATCTGGAACTCAATTATAAATATGATGATCCGAATGATCCTCAAAGATTGTATTACAGATCCGATCATTATAATTTCGCCAAAAATAATATTCCGGTAGCATTTTTCTTTGACGGGATCCATGAAGATTACCACAAACCAACGGATGATGTTGAAAAAATTGATTACAACTTACTGGCAAAAAGAACGCAGCTGGTCTTTGCAACAGCCTGGGAACTGGCCAACAGAAAAGAAAGAATTGTAGTAGACAAAAAATAATTTATACCAGATAAAATAAAAAAGGCAAATTTGCATATAAGCGACTTTGCCTTTTTTTGCTTAAAATTTAATGCACATGAAAATTCGCGAAGCTCAATTGGAAGATATCCCACAAATCCAAATTGTGAGGAATTCTGTAAAAGAAAATACATTATCAGATCCAAACTTGGTTAAAGATAAAGATTGTGAAGAATTTCTTTTTGAAAGGGGAAAAGGCTGGGTTTGTGAAATTGATCATCAAATAGTCGGTTTTTGTATTGTAGATTTAAAAGAAAATAATATTTGGGCACTGTTTTTACATCCAGATTTCGAGCAGCGAGGTATTGGAACGCAACTTCATGATAAAATGTTGAATTGGTATTTTGAGCAGACTCAAGAAAATGTCTGGTTAGGAACTTCCCCGAATACAAGAGCTGAAAACTTTTACAGAAAATCCGGCTGGAAAAAAATAGGTATTCATGGAAAAGGTGAAGTAAAATTTGAAATGACTTATAACGAATGGAAGAATAAACAAGTATGAAACAAAATGTCAAATCAATCCGGCCATTTATAGGATCTGAAAATTTTGAAATCAGTCGCCGTTTTTACAAAGATCTAGGATTTGAAGAAATTATTTTAGAACCGAAATTATCCCTATTCACATGGAATAACATCGGATTTTATTTACAAGATGCCTATGTTAAAGACTGGATTGATAATACCATGCTTTTTATAGAGGTGGAGAATGTTGAGATGTTTTGGGAAAATCTCCAGCAATTAAATCTTGAGAAATATGAAGGAGTCAGGTTAACTCCAATCCGGACAATGACATGGGGAAAAGAATGTTTCGTTCATGATCCGGCTGGTATTTTATGGCACTTTGGAGAGTTCTTCACTCAATAATTTATAAATATGGAGATGATTTAGATTTAACTTTTGTAATTCTGATAAATGTCAGGATTTTTTTATTTTTATTAATTCTAAATAAATATAAATTTGCATCAACAAAGAATTACTGAAAACACATATCTAATCATATCCATATCAATTTTTGTTTTTTTGAACCGACACAAAGTTGTCGGTTTTTTATTTCTGATAAAGAGATTTTCTGTATTCGATGCCCCATTTAGCAATTTCATCAATAATGGGCTCAATAGTTCTTCCGTATTCTGTCACTTCATACTCCACCGTTACAGGTTTTGTATCCAGTACGGTACGTTTAATAAGATGGTTGATCTCCATATCCTGAAGTTCCTTGGAAAGCATTTTAGCCGCAATACCGTCAATCTCTCTCAGCAAATCCATAAAACGCATACTTCCTCCCTGCAATAAAGTTCCTAAAATATGGAACTTCCACTTTCCCGATAGAATTTCCATAGCATCTTTAATGGCATTCATTCTGTTCTTGCAGACTAATGTTGTATTTAAATTGGCTACCTTTTTCATTCCTTAGTATATTTTTAAACTTTCTTTACAAATTGAAGTCGTAAATGTATGAAAATAATCAGGTAGTTTCCTAGAAGAAACTAGTTTCCAAAAGGAAATTTATTGTGGAAATGTAATGATTAAATGCTAGCTTTGCATTCAATAGTAAATAGGTATAACATCTTATCATGACTAAAAAAATGATAAACTATAAAATACTAACATTCTTGTTCCTTACTTTAACTTTGGGCAGTTGCAAAGGACAGAACGATAAAAGTAAAAAAATGGAAAACAAAACTACTAACCCATTATTATGCGATCCTGCAACAGGGATTTGTGAAACGCCAGGAGAAAAAATGGATAATGGGTATGTCAAAACCAATGAAAAACCAGTGAAAGTTATTTATTTTACCGATCCCATTTGCTCTTCTTGCTGGGGAATCGAACCTCAATTGAGAAAACTAAAATTAGAATACGGAAACAGCGTAGAAATAGAATACAGAATGGGAGGTCTTCTGCCGGACTGGAGCTATAACAGTGGAGGAATAAGTAAGCCTTCAGATGTTGCTCACCATTGGGATGAAGTAAGCGGTTATTATGATATGCCAATTGATGGAGATGTATGGTTGAAAGATCCATTAGACTCTTCTTACCCACCTTCAATTGCATTTAAAGCAGCTCAGCTTCAGGATAAATCTAAAGCTTTGGATTTCATGAGAGAACTTCGTGAAATGGTGTTTTTAAAGAAAAAAAACATCGCGAAATGGGAGCATATTGCTACTGCTGCTGAAAAAGTTGGCTTAGATACCCATAAACTAAAAGCAGATTTTGAAGGAAAAGCAAAAGACCTTTTTCAGGAAGATCTGAAATTGGCAAGAGAAATGGGAGTACGTGGTTTCCCTACAATGTTCTTTACAAACGGAGATGGCAACAGAGAAACAGTATATGGTTCAAAACCGTATGCTTTCTATGAAACTGCCATCCTGAAAATAAACTCAGATACAAAAAAAGCTGAATATTCTAAAAACTGGGAGAGTCTTTTCGCAAAATATCCTTCTCTTACAGCAAAAGAATTTTCAGAATTATCAGGAACACCAAGAGTTGAAAGTGAGAGACTTTTAAATGACCTTGCCACTAAAGGTACTCTTGAAAAATTTACGACAAAAAATGGTTCAATCTGGACTTTAAAATCGTAATTAATTACAATCATATTTAGCAAATTTTACCGAAGGTTCTTATGGATCTTCGGTATTTTTTTTCACTGTTTACATTCCCGGCCAATACAACACATTGAAAGCATGTCCGTCCGGATCTGAAAAGCCAAATGTATAACCTTCTTCTATTGTATAAGGTGCTGTAGTAATAATGCCGCCAGCATTTTCAACTGCTTTCATCCATTCATCAACTTCTTTTTTACTTCCGGCAGAAAGGCTGAAAATGATTTCCTTTCCTGTTTTTAGATCAGAAAATTTCATTTTAGTATTGATTTCAAGTATATCTTTCAGGAAGAAATTAATAATAAAGTTGTTTTCTCCAAAAGAGAAGCTTACCAGTTCGTCAGATTTTACAGAATTATTAGATTTAAAGCCCAATTCTTCATAAAATTTTGTCGTTCTTTCCAGGTCTGCAATAGGCAGATTTGCCCAGATTTGCTTTGTTTTCATATGATTTTGATTTAGTGTAAAGATATAATGAGAATGAAATTTTCAGACCAATTTCATTTTGGCTACATCAATATCCGTTTTGGCAACTTTAATCTTTTCCAAAGTTTAGACTTTTGTCATGTAATTTTTAAACAATAAAAAAATGAAAACAATTTTCATAACAGGTGCCTCAACAGGACTAGGAAAAACAACAGCAAAAGTATTTCAAAGCAGAGGATGGAAAGTGATTGCAACGATGAGAAATCCGGAAGCCGAAACAGAATTGACCGGATTGGAGAACGTAACACTTCTTCCATTGGATGTTACGAATTTAGAGCAAATTCAGACAACCGTAAAAAAAGCTTTAGAGTACAGCGATATTGATTTAGTATTCAATAATGCAGGATATGGTTTGATAGGACCCTTAGAAGCATTAAATGATGATCAAATCCTAAAACAGCTGGATACTAATCTATTAGGTGTTATTCGTGTTACAAAAGAATTCATTCCTTATTTCAGAAAAAGAAAAAGCGGGATGTTTATTACCACAACATCCATCGGAGGATTAATCGCTTTCCCATTGGGTTCAACCTACCATGCTACAAAATGGGCTCTGGAAGGATGGAGCGAAAGTTTGGCATACGAATTAAATACATTCGGAATTGATGTAAAAACAGTTTCTCCAGGAGGAATTAAAACCGATTTTATAAGCCGTTCTTTAGATATGGGAACTCAGCCAGAATACCAGACAATGATAGATACCATGTTCTCAAATACAGAAGTTATGATGGAAGGAGCTTCCGAACCCGAAATCATCGCTGAAGTAGTGTACGAAGCAGCAACAGACGGTAAAAAGCAATTGAGATATGTTGCAGGAGAAGATGCTCAGGCTTTATATGCTCAACGCTTGGAAATGGGTGCTGAAGCTTTTAGAGAGCAATTTGGTAAACAGTTTATTTAATTTTAAAGTTTGAGTATATCGTCTGTTAATTGGATATGCTCAAACTTCAATATAATATCACTACTTTTTAATACCTTTAATTATGGAAAAGAAAGATAATTCTCCTCTAAAAATTTTATCAATTTCGGAATTACATCAAATTTTAAATGTTCCGAAACCACTTCATCCGCTGATCAGTTTGGTAGATAATACAAAAATGAGCGTGGATAAATATTATCTTGACCGAAGTTTCACCCTGGGTTTTTATAAAATATCCTATAAATTTTCTGAAAACGGTAAAATGGGATACGGACAGGGCTACTATGACTTTAATGAAGGCGGAATGATGTTTACAGCTCCCAATCAGATTTTAACAACAGATGAGAATGCCGAGTATTTTGGATATACCTTATTTATTCATCCTGATTTTTTAAGGAACTATCCTTTAGCTAAGAATATAAAAAAATACGGTTTCTTTTCTTATGATACCAACGAAGCCTTGCATCTGTCTGACAAGGAAAAAACATTAGTTGTCGGCTTGCTGAGCAGTATTGACGAGGAGCTGAATACAACAATTGATGAAATTAGTCAGGACGTCATCATTTCTTATCTGGAAGTTTTATTGAACTACAGCAACCGTTTTTATAAAAGACAATTCATTACCCGAAAAGTAGTGAACCACGATTTACTCTCCAAAATGGAAGATATTTTAGAGAATTATTTCAATCAACAGCAAACATTAACAAAAGGCCTTCCAACAGTAGAATTTCTGGCTTCCGAACTTCATCTATCCACACACTACTTAAGTGATATGCTTAGAAACCTGACCGGGCAAAATGCACAGCAACATATTCATGAAAAGCTGATCGAAAAAGCTAAAGAATATCTTACAACCACCAATTTTTCTGTATCTGAAGTGGCTTACCAATTGGGATTCGAACATTCACAATCTTTTAATAAACTTTTCAAAAAGAAAATGAACATAACACCATTGAATTATAAATTATCCTTTAATTAAAATTAAAACACCTTTCAAAATAAGCAGACATCAGAGGTTAATTAATCTCTGATGTCTGCTTATTTTTATATATTAGTTATACAGGTTCTTTTTCAAGTTGTTTAATAAAATAAGAAACAGGAATTCCTGTAGTCTTTTTAAATGCAGACATAAATTCTGCTTTTGAATGAAAAGAAAACATTTCTGCTAAATAATTTGTATCAAGCGTTCTAAATTTTGGATCTGAATAGAGAAGATATGCAATGTGATTGATTTTCAGAGAGCTGATATAATTATCGAAAGTCTGATGCTTATACTGCTTAATGATATCAGAGAGATGGGGAGGAGGAATTCCCAATTGATTAGCTAATGAATGTAGACTTATTTTATTTTTAAACTCTTTATTTTTTTCAAATTCAGTTAGTTTCTTTAATATTTTGTTTACATCGTCATTTGTTAAAACATAATCCTCTGACATTTCAGAATTTTGATTGTCAGATTTTGATTTTTCAATCAGTTTTTCATAGCTTTCCTGAAGCTTTTTGTTCTTTCTTCTCCAGAACAGCCAGCCGAATAGTAAAAGAACAAGTGAGGTGATTACTGAAATGATAATAACATTTTTTACGGTGCTGTTTTTTTCTTTTTCCTTATCTGAAATAATTTGATTAACAGGAGTATATAAACTTTTCTTCTCAACTTTTATAATACTATCATTCAAAGCAGTATAAAGATTTAAATAATATTTTGAAGAATCTATTTTGTTGATTCCTGCATAAGAATCAAACAAACTTTTAAAAATATCTTTTCTAATATAGGGAAGTGTAGTTTTCTTTTCAAGCTTTTCAGCTTTTTTTGCAAATTTTATTGAGTTCTTATATTCTTTATTATTAGTATAAAAAGCCGCAAGATCACTTAATAAAGTTGTTTTTTCGTCAATATAAATATCTGCATTTCTGCTATCATAAATCTTAAGAGCTTCCTGAAAATAAAATAAAGCCGAATCCCTTTTTTTTAGGGTACTGTAGGTGTATGCCAAACTTCCGTATTGCAATGCTAGACTTTGATATTTAGCGTTAACATATGCTTGACGGGTATCTGTCATCTGTTTACTTGCCAAAATACTTCTATGCCTGTTTTCTATTTGTTTTTTGTTATCACCTAGTTTTTCATAAGTACCAGCAAAAGATTCATAGATAAGGGCTTTTTTATATAACGATTTAGACTTTGGAGTTAGTTTTTCTGCATAGGGGATAGACTTTGAAAGTTCTTTTAGACATTCTTTTGGGAATCCCATTTGATCATAGGTAATTGCTTTCATCCTGAAAACATCTGACAAATATTCATTATCTCGAAGTTCACGGGCATATTTCTCTACAATCTTACTCTCATCTATTACATTTTTATAATTCCCACCATTGTAATATAAGAGCATCAAAGTATAAGAGCTTTTCATGATACCATATTGGTAATGATTCTGTTCTGATAGTTTTTTTGTTTTTAAAATTATTTTCAGAGCTTCATTGGGATTCTTTAAAGCCACAATGTTTTTAGCACTATCAATTTTTTTAAGGATAATATCATCTGAAATTTGTGCAGATAAAAATGTCGTAAATAAAAAAAAGATAAAAAAAGCGTTTCGTAGGAGCATATATGAGTTTTGGTAAATTTCAGCAAAAATAGGTCTTTTTAGCAATACATTTTAAATATACTTTGAGATAGAAATATTAAGGACATACAAAATAATATCTTGATAATGTAAAAGAATCCGTTCTTTAGGAACGGATTCAGTAGATAAATACATCTCATTTTTTTAATTAGACAACAATAAAAAAGCACAGCCGACAATGCTGTGCTTAAATTTTTATAAATTTAATTGCAATTTCAAAACTGAAAAAAGCAAAATATGTTTCCACTTTGGTTTTTTATTACATAGTAAATGTAGTGATAATTTCAATACAAAACATTAATTAAATGTTAAAATAAACAAATTACTAACATTTTTTTGTGGATAAGTTTATTTCATCTCTTAAGTTTCAAATTTTAAGTTTAACCAATAAATATTTTATTATCTTTATTCCATTAAAATCTCTTTATAAATAGTATCCAATATTTCAGAACAATTATTATTGACTGAAAACCCCAAGGTTCAGATTCACTGAACCTTCCAAATCTTATATTTAAATGTAAAACGAAAAGATGACCAAATTGGTTTTTTCTTAGCTTTTACGAATCAATTATCATTAAAGAGAATATTATGAAAACAAATAGAATAGCCGTAATCGGCGGAACGGGAAAATCTGGTAAATATCTTGTTCAGCAACTTTTAGAGAATAATTATCATATTAAAATATTATTAAGAAATCCTGCAAATTTTACGCTTCAAAACCATTTAATAAAAATTGTAAAAGGCGATGCAAGAGAGTATGATTCCATTCAGAATTTAATTAAAGATTGTAATGCTGTCGTCAGTACATTAGGACAACCTGCAGGGGAAGAATCAATTTTCAGAGATGCTACGGAAAATATTATTAAAGCCATGAATTTTCACGGAATTAAAAGATATATCGTTACAACAGGGCTAAACGTAGATACACCTTTTGACCACAAAAATGAAAAAGTAAAAATGGCAACCGACTGGATGTATCAAAACTATCCTAAAACAACTGCAGACAAACAAAAAGAATACGAATTGCTCACAAAAAGCAATTTGGACTGGACATTGGTCAGGCTTCCTTTAATCAATGTAACCGATGAAAGTTTCATGATAGAAACCTGTTTGGAGGATTGTAAAGGCGAAAATATTTCGGCAACGGATTTAGGAAAGTTTTTAGTTTCTCAGCTTGATGATGAGACTTTTATAAAACAGAGCCCATTCTTATATAATATTTAGATCCAAACATTAAGATCTTAATGGTATAAAACAAAAGCAGAGAGTAAAATTACTCTCTGTTTTTATTTTTAGTTCTCCAGCTTTTCTTTAATATACTTTGCAGTATGAGATTTTTTATTTTTTGCCAGATCTTCCGGTGTTCCTGCAAAAACTACCTCACCACCATATTTTCCTGCTTCCGGACCAATATCAATAATGTAATCCGCACACTTAATAATATCAGGTTGATGTTCAATAACAATTACTGAATGCCCCAAATCAATTAAAGCCTGCAAAGATTTTAATAATTTTTGAATATCATGGAAATGAAGACCTGTAGAAGGTTCATCAAAAATAAACAGGGTTTTATCTGTAGTCACGCCTTTTACCAGGAAAGAAGCTAATTTTACACGCTGCGCTTCACCTCCGGAAAGGGTAGAAGAGCTTTGTCCCAACTGCAGATACCCTAAACCTACGTCCTGTAAAGGTCTTAATTTTGTAACGATTTTATCTTCATGATTATCTTTAAAAAATTCCAAAGCTTCATCAACCGTCATATGAAGAATATCTGAAATATTCTTTTCATCATACTTTACTTCAAGAATTTCGTTCTTAAAACGGGTTCCTTTACAAACCTCACATTCCAGCTCAATATCTGCCATGAACTGCATGGAAACATTAATAACACCTTCTCCTTTACATTCATCACATCTTCCGCCATCTACGTTGAAAGAGAAATGTTTAGGCTTATAACCCATCATTTTTGCCACTTTTTGCTTAGCAAACAAATCCCTGATATCGTCATACGCTTTCAAATAGGTCACGGGATTTGATCTTGAAGATTTCCCGATTGGGTTCTGATCAATCAGTTCAATATGCTTGATAAGCTTTTTTGGAAACTCCACTGAATCATAATCTCCTTTTTTACCTCCCATTCCCAACTGGATCTGGATATCGTTGGTAAGAATCTCTTTCATTAAAGTAGATTTCCCGCTTCCTGAAACTCCTGAAATCACCACAAGATTTTCTAACGGAACATCTACATCAATGTTTTTAAGGTTATTCTGACGTGCTCCTTTTATATGAATCCATTCTTTGGCTTTTCTTCGCTTTGCAGGAACTTCAATTTCCAGTCTGCCTGTCAGGTATTTTGATGTTAAAGTATCTGCATCTTTCAGTTCTTTATAATCACCGGCGAAAACAAGTTCTCCTCCTAAATAACCTGCTTCCGGACCAATATCAATGATATAATCCGCTGCTCTCATTACATCTTCGTCGTGTTCCACAACAATTACTGTATTTCCAAGATCACGAAGATTCTGTAATACTTCGATCAGATTTTCAGTATCTCTGGAGTGAAGACCAATTGACGGTTCATCCAGAATATAAATTGATCCCACCAAAGAGCTTCCCAAACTGGTTGCAAGGTTAATTCTCTGGCTTTCTCCACCTGAAAGGGTATTGGAAGTTCTGTTTAGTGTTAAATATCCTAAACCAACCTTTAATAAGAATTCAAGTCGGGTTGTAATTTCGTATAATAGTCTTTTGGCAACTTCCTGATCGTGTTTAGATAAGTTTAAGCCTTTTATTAACGGGAAAAGCTCGTCTAAAGGAAGCTCTATCATCGACTGGATATTACGTCCGTCGATTTTTACCCAGCTTGTTTCTTCACGCAGCCTTAATCCTTCACAAGTCGGACAAAGTGTTTTACCACGATATCTGGAAAGCATTACACGATACTGTATTTTATATAAATTTTCCTCCAGCATCTGGAAAAAATTATTGATCGATGGGAAAGATCTGCTTCCGTCACCTTTCCATAAATAAGCTCTCTGTTCTTTAGTTAACTGATGGTAAGGCTTATGAATAGGGAATTCTTTAGCTTTTTTGATGAAGTCTTTTTTCCATTCGCTCATGCTTTCTCCTTTCCAGGAAGCAACAGCATCTTCAAAAATGGATAAGGTTTTATTCGGAATCACTAAATCTTCATCAATTCCGATTACTTTTCCGTAGCCTTCACAAGTAGGACAGGCTCCGTAAGGATTATTAAAACTAAAAAAATGAACGTTAGGCTCCAAAAATTCTATTCCGTCAAGTTCAAATTTATTTGAAAATTCTTTGATTTTTCCGGTTTCAATATTCTTTAAAGAACAATATCCGCGGCCTTCATAGAATGCCATCTGAATAGAATCTGCCAGTCTTTGCAGGAAACTTTCATCTTCTTCATAAGAAAAACGATCAATGACCAGATTGATTTTCATTCCTTTTTCAGGAACAAAACCAAAACTTTCCAGATCTTCGATCCCTGCAACATTTCCATTGATTTCCAATCGGGTGAACCCGGCTAATTTTAAAACATTTAAGTTTTCTCCGAAATTCTCAATATCATATTCGTAAGGGGCCGTCAATAAAAATGAAGTATCTTTTTTTGATGCTTTAATAAAGTCTACCACATCAGAAACCGAATCTTTTTTCACTTCTTCACCTGAAACCGGAGAATAGGTCTTTCCGATTCTTGCAAAAAGAAGTTTCATATAATCGTAGATTTCCGTTGAAGTTCCGACAGTTGAACGTGGATTTGAAGAAATTACCTTCTGCTGAATGGCAATGGAAGGAGCCAATCCTTTAATATCATCAACTTTCGGTTTTTCCAGTTTACCCAAAAACTGACGTGCATAAGAGCTCAAACTCTCAACATAGCGTCTTTGTCCTTCTGCATAAATGGTATCAAAAGCCAGCGAAGATTTTCCGCTTCCGGAAACCCCCGTAATGACAATTAATTTATTTTTGGGAATAAGTACATCTATGTGTTTCAGATTATTAAGGTGTGCATTCTTAACAAAAATCTGTTTTTTTATATCTATATCTGTAGTTGAAGCCATAGTAAAATTAAGACTAACAAAATTACGAATTTTTATGGGAATATCGTTACCTCAAAATTCTTAATTAACAGTGTTCTTTTTTACTTTCACCTTAATCTTTTTATAGCTTAAATAATTAATTTTAAATGTTTCTAAACTGTATGACAATAATCATTTTGCGATATAGTCAAACTCTGCTACTTTTGGAAACTTTTAAAAATGACCAAAAATTAAAAGTGAATACCGTTATGATTAAGAAAATAGGCAGTCTTTTCCTTATTGGATCTGTGTTTTTTATAAAAGCTCAGGAAAAAACCTCTGATATTGAAACGATTGAGATTCAGGGGAAATTCATTTCTACACCGTATAAATCAGCCAATCAGAACATTACTGTCATTACAAAGGAAGAAATTGTAAATTCTCCGGCAAAAAGTATCGATGAAGTTCTACAGCAGGTTGCCGGAATGGATATCAGAAGAAGAGGAGCAAACGGAGTGCAGAGTGATGTTTCTTTCAGAGGGAGCTCTTTTGAACAGGTTCTTCTTCTTATCAACGGAATCCGAATGAATGATTCTCAAACCGGTCACAATTCCCTGAATATTCCTGTTGATTTAGCTGATGTGGAAAGGATTGAAGTCATAAAAGGACCTGCAGCAAGAAGATTCGGACAGAATGCCTATGCAGGAGCCATTAATATTATCACAAAAATCGATCCCGGTAAAAAAGTAAAAATCAATGCTGAAGCCGGAGATTTTGAAACGTATGGATTAGGACTTAGTGCTGATTTAGGAGGAGAAAAATTCTCAAATTCACTAAATATGAGTTCAAATTCTTCTCAGGGATATATGCATAATACAGATTATGATATCCGGAATATTTTTTATCAGAGTCAATTAAAAATAAAAGACGGAGATCTGAGATTACAGGCTGGTTTCTCAGAGAAAAAATTCGGAGCCAATGGTTTTTATTCTTCTCCGGCAGCTACAGAGCAATATGAAGAGCTTCAGTCCTCTATCATAAGTTTAGCGCACAGACAGAGCTTTGGGAATTTCAAGCTTAATTCTAATGTGTATTGGAGAAGAGGACAGGATATGTATCTCTTCAACCGTGAGAAGCCTGAGATTTACAGAAATATGCATATTGGTAATAATGTTGGAGGTGAAGTGAATTCCAGCTACGATTGGGGACTGGGAACCACCGGTGTAGGAGTGGAATTAAGAAAAGAATTTTTGGCAAGCAATAATCTGGGAAGCAGGGAACGATTTGTATCTCAGGTTTTCTTTGAGCATTATTTCTCATTCTTTGATAAAAAACTAAATATTTCTCCTGGAATTTCTTGGGCAAATTATTCTAATGAAGGAAATTTCTTTTATCCGGGTTTAGATGTAGGGTATAACTTTAACAATAATAATAAGGTGTACGGAAACATTTCAAAAGTTCACAGAGTTCCTACATTTACCGATTTGTACTACGTAAGTAAAACAGAACAGGGGAATCCTAAATTGGAGCCTGAAAGCGCTTTATATGCAGAAGTTGGGTATCAATATCAGACCAAAGGGATTTTAGCTAAAGTAAGTGGTTTTCTGAGGAATTCCAACAATTCAATTGACTGGACAAAAACTTCTTTAAATGATCTTGTTTGGTATGCTCAGAATGTGGGAGATATGGAAATAAAAGGAATAGAGGTTGAAGTAAATCATCAGGTGCTAAGCTGGCTGAAATATTCAGCAGGATATACTTATCTGGATAATGATTTTAAGCAGCCTAAAAATCTTGTTTCAAGATATACATTAGATAATTTAAAACATCAGGTGATTGCAAAACTGGAAACAAAATTCCTGAAAAATTTCACGAATGAACTTGTTTATCGATACAATGAAAGATTAAATAATGGAAGTTATAATCTGTTGGATGAAAAAATAAGTTTCGCCAAAAAAGACTTTTCAGTGTACGTTTTAATTAATAATATTACTAATACGGAATATACGGAAACATTTGGGGTAAAAATGCCACAAAGATGGTTTCATATTGGGTTTACTTACAATATCAATATTAAGTAAATGTTAATTGATAATGAATTAAAGTTAATATTACGAAATTGTTAATTCAATTACATTTGCAAAAATTTTTTCAAGATGAAACTTTTTCTGAGTCTTAGTTTATTTTTAAGTCTTACTTTTATTAAAGCCCAGGAACATCTTTCCGGATTCGGCGCACTGACATTAACCTACAAGTTTCATCCGAAATTTTTCCTTTATGCAGAAGGCCAGGTAAGAAGTATTAATGAATTTACTTACCCTGATTATTATGAAATAAAAGGAGGAGTGGGATATAATCTTACGAAAAACCACAAGCCTTTCATTGGTTTAGGAAGGTATGCTACCTATACAGATCATGTGATCAACAAGGAAGAGTTTAGAGTTTGGCTACAGGACGTCATCGATATAAAAAAAGGAATCGTAAAATTTGAAAACCGTTTCCGTGCAGAGAAAAGCTGGTTTTATGAGCCTCAGACTGATAAAAGCTCACAAAGGATGCGTTACCGTTACCGTTTGAATGTGAGTGTTCCTTTAAATGCTAAAGAGGTCAAAAAAGGAACTGTATTTGCCAATGCATATGACGAAGTATTTTTTGTAACGCCTATGAAGCCTACTTTTGCAAGAAACAGGGTTTACGGAGGATTTGGTTATCAGATCGACAATAATTTAGGAGTTGCAGCCGGATATCTTTGGCAAAGAGAATTCGAAGCAAAAGGCAATAAAAATTTACATTTTCTCTATCTTGCTTTAAATATCAATATAGACGGTACCAATCACCCTGTAAAAACGTTTGATTATCCAGGAGCAGATTAATTGTTTAAAGCTTTACCATATAGATATAAAGGCATTAAGAAGTGATTTTCTTAATGCCTTTATCATTTAAAAACTCTTTTTTATCAAAAAAATTTAATACTTGTCAATAAGATAGCGGTAAGCTTTCAAGTATTTATTAAATCTCTTAATATCTTTTGAAGTAAGCTCCCGGTTCACTCTTCTCAGATCCATATTGTCCCGGAGATCATTCATTTTTACGGCAACAGCCAAAGGTGATCTTTCGGTTCTTTTAATAAATTCATCATAATCTTCCTCCGGATCATATTTTGTCAGGCAGCTTATTGCAAAAATAATGTATTCAGGAAAGCCTTCGTTCCGTAAGTAATCCAGACTGAATTCTGACGGATGATCTTCAACAACATCATGCAAAACACCTACTATTTTTTCATCCGTAGTTTTGCCATATTCCATTACACGCATTACGTGGGCTATGTAGGGAGCGTGATATTTGTCGGTTTGTCCTTTATGTGCTTTAGTAGCTATTTTAATTGCTTTATGAAGCAGTTCTTCTTTTGTCATTTCAATGAAATAGATTACAAAAATAAAAAATGCTTCCACATATCGAAACATTTATGTTTAATTTTTTTCCTCGGTTTTTCTATAATTCTTATTTCAAAATTACTGTATAAAGTAAAGTTGAAAATATATTCACTTTTCTGTAAAATATTAACATCAGCAATTAACAAATTCGTAATATTAAAAACGATTTATTAAATAAAATTCGTTAATTTGGTTTTATTTACAAAATTTTAATTATTTTTATATAAAACTTAGCCTATGGAGCCTGTAAAACATATCCTGAATGATATTTGGGATAAGTATCCAGAAGTTTTATCTAATCAGCATGTGGTAGAAACCATTCCAGAAATAGAGAGAATTATTGCCGAACTTTTTACTTTAGGACCGTTCTACTACTACACTTTACATGTTGAAAACAGCACTCTGAGTAATTTCAGCGAGAGCATTTTACCTATGCACAGCCTGAGCAAATACCCTCAACATTTAAAAGATATTATAGACCTGATCCATCCGGATGATCTTGCTTTTGTAATGGAAGCCGAAGCCTGGACCTTGGAAATGTATAAAGAAATTGGTTTTGAGCACCAAATGAATTTGAAGTCCGGATATTGCTTTCGGATGAAAACAAAAGAAAATACATACGAACTGTTTCATCATCAAGCCATTCATACACTAAAAGACAAAAATGGGAAGCTCATGCAGACTATAAATATTCATACCAATATTCAGCATCTTTCACATGAAAACAATTATGTCGTAACGGTTTCGGGTATTGGAACGAGACACGATTTTTATCAGAAAACCTTGCGTCCTGAATTGTTCGCCTTAAATATTACCGACCGGCTTACTAAAAGAGAACTGGAAGTTTTCGTATTATTAATAAAGGGATATAGTGATAAAGAAATCGCAGAAACGATTATTGTTTCTTACCATACGGTTCGCACCCATCACAAAAATATTTTAAAAAAAACCAAAAGCAAAAACAGCAAAGAACTTATCAAGAAAGGGTTAATTCAAGGATTTCTTTAAGCTTTTGCATTCTTTAAAAACCACTTATTTCTTCTTTGAAAGAAGTTTCACTTTTTCAGGAAGTGTTGAATTTAAGATTTTATAATCTGTCGTATCCTTCCTTTTATCTTTCAGACAAGCATAAATTTCAGGATTTTCCGGCCTTGCAACAAGTATTTTATACAGATCTTTTCGCTTGGCTTTTTTCGAAGTGTTAAGATCAGTAATTTTCATATTTAAAGTGTCTTTCTTAGATTTAAGAAAAGGAGCTTTTTTATCAGTGTTCTGAGCTGATAATGAAACAGTAATAAATATAATGGGAATCAACAATAATTTCATGAGTTAATAAATTGTTAGAATTATATTTTTTATAATTCACCAGTTTTTTATATAAGACAATTCAGATGATCCGGTTATTACATTTAAAAACTATTTTTTATCAATAGAAAACGTCCCAAAAAATGGGACGTTTAGAAATCAAATTTATATTAAAAGACTAGTAAGCTCCTTTGTCAATATAGTGAGCAGCGACTTTTTCAGTTAACGCCACTACATTCGGACTATTTGTATATTTTGTAAATCTTCTTAATCCTGAAAGCATCATTCTTTGTTCGTCTCCTTCGGCAAAAGAAACAATTCCTTCTTTTGCAGCCGCAATGATTTTATCAATTGCTTTGTAAAGATTTAATTGAGCCATTGCAGCTTCTACAGAATCAGGAGAGAAATGTTTTTCAGCTCTTAGAATTGCAGATTCCGACATATAGATCTGGTTAAGAATTTCAGATGCATTTAATAATAAATGTTGCTGTTTTTCAATATCCATCATATATTTTTGAAGAGCAGCACCGGAAACCATTAAGAATACTTTCTTAAGATTAGCAATGATTGCTTTTTCTTCACTCATAAATGTAGAGTAATCAGGAACTTCAAAGGAAGGAATTCCCATCAATTCTTTGCTGATTGCCATTGCCGGAGACAATAAATCTAATTCTCCTTTCATTGCTCTCTTGATCAACATTCCAACTGCTAACAATCTGTTGATTTCATTTGTCCCTTCGTAAATTCTACCAATTCTGGCATCTCTCCATGCAGATTCCATTGGCGTATCTTCTGAGAATCCCATTCCACCATAGATCTGAATTCCTTCATCTGCTGTTGTCTGAGTAAGATCAGAAACAAAAACTTTAAGAATAGAAGCTTCTACAGCAAATTCTTCAACACCTTTTAATTCAGCTTGCTGATGATCCATTCCTCCTGCAACCAATTCTGCAATTTTATCTTCTACATTTTTTGCCAAACGGTAAGAACCTGCTTCACTTACAAAAACTCCTGTTGACATTTCTGCAATTTTCTTTCTGATTGCTCCGAAAGTTGAAATTGAAACCCCAAACTGCTTTCTTTCATTTGAATATTGAATAGAGTGGTTTAAAATTCTTCTTTGTCCGTCAAGGTTTGCAGCAGCTAATTTAATTCTACCAACATTCAAGGCATTCAAAGCGATTTTGAAACCATTGTTTCTCTCGCCCAACATATTCTCGACAGGAACTTTCATATCATTAAAGAAAACCTGACGGGTAGAAGAGGAGCGAATCCCTAATTTATGCTCTTCTTCTCCAAAAGTTAAGCTGTTCGGATCTTCTAATTCTGAACGGTTAATTACAAAACCAGTGATATTTTTATCATCATCAATTTTTGCAAACAATGTGAAAGTATCTGCAAAGCCTGCATTGGAAATCCACATTTTTTGTCCGTTGATAATGTAATGTTTTCCGTCTTCAGACAATCTCGCTCTTGTTTTTCCTGAATTGGCATCAGAACCTGCATCAGGTTCAGTCAAACAATATGCTCCGAACTTTGTTCCTGTAGCCAGAGCTGGAAGATATTTCTTTTTTAGCTCCTCACTTCCGTAAAGAAGAGTTGGTAACGTTCCGATTCCGGTATGTGCCCCGTAAGCCGTTGCTAATGAGCCGTTTCCTCCCGAAACGTAGTCACAAGCCAACATTGTACTTACGAATCCCATTCCAAGACCACCGTATTCTTCAGGAACTGCGATTCCAAGAAGTCCCATTTCGCCTAATTTACGCATTGTTTCTTCAGTCAATGCATAATCTTTTTTCTCAAAACGATCATGTTGTGGGACAACTTCTCTATCAATAAATTCTTTTGCAGATTCGCGAAGCATTTTTTGTTCTTCATTCAGTTCTTCAAGACTGAAAATTTCGTTTGCCGGAATTTCCTTAATTAGGAATTCTCCACCTTTTAATGTAGCCATATTTATTTTTTTATTTTCTTAATTATAATATTCTATGTTGCTAGCAAGATCAAGCCAGCCTTGCTGATTTTTTTCGTTTGTTATTTCTAAAAAATTATCTTTTCTTATTCCTATTTTTTTGTATTTCGGTTCTTTAGAAAGTTGATAAACTCCATATTTTTTGTTTTTAGAAAAAATAATTATTTCATCTCTGAAAATAATATCGTCATATTCCATTGGTAATAGGTTAATTGCATCATATTCATAATTAAAATCATAATAGCTGAATTGATCATCATTCTCGTCATGTTTATTAGTTTCAAATTCTTCGAGATGTCTTATATTAGCCTCTGATCTGATTTCAGCATAGTCTTTTTCAAATTCTTTATTTTTGATTTCAATATCAGCATCTGATACAAAGTCACCAGTTTCTTTATTGAATGTATAAAGTCCTTTTTTACCTTTATATTCTGCTGTTATATAAAAATCTTCAATATTATAAGGGTCAGATTTAAAATAATTTAAAATGTCTTTTCTTCCTATCTTTATTTCATTGTAGATATAGTTGAGTTTTGCTTTTTTGGGTAAATTTTTCAACGCATAAGATTCAATTTCGGAAGAGTCCCAACGATTCCTGATTCTTGCCACGACATTCCTTTTATGCTTTTTATCATAGGCAGGCGAAAATCTATAATAGGTATTTGGATCTTGGCTGCAGGTGGCATAATAGTATTTCTTTGGCAGAGCTTCTTTTAATAACTGATTAAGGTTTTCAACTTTACCATCATGCAAAACATTGATATAACTGTCTTTCAGATAAATACTTTTTATATTGTCAACAACAAGTTTATTTAGAAAAGAATCATATACAGTATAGTCATTTCCTGATCTTGTTATAAAAAAATAATCACTCATCAAAATATCATCATAGCTTTTGGGAAATATCTGTTCTCCAAATACGGAATACAGTTGTTTTTTTCCATTTTCTTCAATAATTGAATAATGATTTTGAGCATCTATCCAATAGATTTTTTCAGTATTTTTTTCTTCTGTTTTTACAGTTTTACCATTAATTAAAAAACCATCATTAAGAGGAACTATACTTTTTTTTCCATTAAAAAGAATGACAGGCTGACTATTATTAATATTAATAATGAAAGAATTGTAAGAACCGGAATTACTCAGTCTCCATTTTTGATTATCATTATCATCATCTTTTATTTCATGATATCCAAAACCTCCTCCTGAATTACCTTTTGAAAAAGTGTAAACTTCTTCTAAAACAATCTCCGGCGAAGGAAAAGAATATTTGTATAAAACTTCTTCTGACTCATCATAATAAGTGAACACTTTGTTAACCAAATTTTTTTTAAGATCTTCTATTCTTTGAGCTTTAATCTCATTTGGATTTAAAATTCTAACTTCATCCGTCTGAATTTTATCTAATAAATAATTATCTGTTCCAAAGCCATCAATTTCTGTATAGGCTCTGTTTTTTTTATTTTCTTTAGAAACAGTATTCTCAAAATTAAAATAATTATAACCTTTCTCCTTTTTACGGAGAAGAGAGAAATATCCCCCAATGCTCACAAGATCAATATTTTGAATATTAATTACATGGTTGGTATTTATTTTTTCTTTAGGATTATAATTTTCTGAGTTTACTGCATATCCATTAATAGTATTATAAATATTATATTCCTGGTTGATGATTTTTCCGTCAATAATTTGACTGGAACCAATATTATAAATTAAATTACCGTTCAGATCATAATTTTTGATTCCGTTTAAATTATTTTTTTCGTCATAAAAACTCTCTGAAGCAAGATGTTTGCTTTTTAACCAATAAATCTTGTTAGTCCCATTATAAGTTGTCTTAGAATAATCAACAGAATCAATATTTCTTAGGCTTCCGTCCTCAAAATAAACTTCTTCCAAAGCTTTTTTTCCATTAAGCTTCTGAATTTTCCAAAGTTTTCCATTCGGATAATAAAACTTTAATTCAAAACCCTTCAGCTTTTCAGAATCAAAACTTGAATAATCAGTATCAGCATCAAATCCGTTTTCATTATACCAATATCTTGAACCTATATATTCCTTATAATCTTTTTTCACCAAAGAATATCCTTGATATCGGAGCTTCCCACTAATAAAATAAACCCTTTCAAATTCTATTGAATCATTTAATAAAACTGGGATAGGTTTAAAAAAAACAGCTTTATCTTTTGTTGTTTCCTTCCAGGCTCTATCTAAATAAGCAATTTTTTTCTGCTGAGCATTCATCAGAACTACTGTAAAAAGAGAGATAAAAGATAATTTGTTTTTCATGGAAATTTAAAACTTGGGAAGAAAGAAAAATCGATCTTCCCAATTATTTTTTTATAGAAGTTCAAAAATTGAAGCTGCACCTTGTCCCGTACCAACGCACATCGAAACCATTCCGTATTTGTTTCCGCGTTTTCTCATTTCGTCAAGAAGTTGAACGGTTAATTTTGTACCTGTACATCCAAGAGGATGGCCAAGAGCAATAGCACCTCCGTTTACATTTAAAATATCAGGATTTAATCCTAATTCTTTTTTGATGGCAACAGATTGAGATGCGAACGCCTCGTTCAATTCGATTAATTCAATATCCTTTAATTCAAGACCAGCTTGTTTCAAAGCTTTTGGAATGGCATAAATAGGTCCCATTCCCATGATTCTAGGCTCAAGACCTGCTGCTGCATAAGCTACCAATCTTGCTTCTGGTTCCAATCCTAATTCTTTTACCATTTCTTCACTCATTACCATTACGAAAGCGGCACCGTCACTCATTTGTGAAGAGTTTCCGGCAGTCACGCTTCCTCCGTTGGCGAAAACTGGTCTTAATTTAGCTAAGCCTTGCAACGAAGTATCTGCTCTCGGACCTTCATCAACAGAGAAATCAAACTTTTTAGTCTGCATTTTCTGGTTATCATCCAGGAAATTATATTCAACAGGAATCGGAACAATCTGATTGGCGAATCTACCTTCCTGATTAGCCTTTAAGGCTTTCATATGAGATTCAAAAGCAAACTGATCCTGTTCTTCTCTCGTAATTTTGTATTGTTTTGCAACCTCTTCTGCGGTGTAACCCATTCCCCAATAATAATCAGGGTTTGTCTTAGCAATTTCAGTTTCCGGAACCGGTTTGTAACCACCCATCGGAATGTAAGACATTGATTCTGTACCTCCTGCAATGATACAATCAGCCATTCCTGCCTGAATTTTTGCAGAAGCAATCGCAATCGCCTCACTTCCAGATGCGCAATATCTGTTTACAGTAACTCCGGGAACTTTGTCTGTATTTAATCCCATTAAAGAGATCAAACGGGCAACGTTTAAGCCTTGTTCTGCTTCCGGCATTGCATTTCCTACGATAAGGTCATCGATTCTGTTTTTGTCTAATTGCGGAAGTTCAGCCATTAATTTTTCAATAACTGTAGCCGCCATTACATCGGGTCTTGTAAATCTTAAACTTCCTTTTGGAGCTTTTCCAACGGCAGTTCTGAAACCCTTTACTATATATGCTGTTTTCATATTTTTTTATTGATTAATATTATTTTCTGAAAGTTTTTTTGCCTCGTAGAGGTAAACTGTTCATAGCTTTTATTGTTTTGCGAATTGCGGAGCTCCGTAGGAGCGACCTGTTAATCTATCCATTCAAATAAATATTTAGGATCATATTCAATTTCAAATTTTGACATAAAATCTAAATATTCTTCTTTAAATGTTTTCTTTTTATGATGTTCCTCTTGGTTTAAGATATATTTAACGACAGAATCTACACTGCTTTTAGAATAAGAAAAAGCTCCGTATCCTTCCTGCCAATTGAATTTTTCATTTGTCCATCCTTTTTCATTAATGAATTTTGATGAACCTGCTTTAATATCTCTTACCAAATCCGAAATTGTAACTGTTGGACTCATGCTTACAAGAATGTGCACATGATCCGGCATTGCAAAAACAGCGAATAATTTTTGACCTCTGTTGTTAATAATACCTGTAATGAATTTATGTAATTCCTCTGTGTTTTCTTTTGAAATCAGATTTTGTCTTCCTTTAACGGCGAAAACAATTTGGATATAAATTTGTGTGTATGTGTTTGCCATAAATCTATTATCAGGCCGCCTCTACGAGGCTCAATGCTTTCTGAATTATTCTGCTATTAACAGTTCGCTCCTACGGAGCTCCCTATTAATTTCTCAACGGTTTCCCATTTTGTAACATATACTGGATTCTCTCCAATGTTTTTCTCTCACCGCAAAGCTGCAAGAACGTTTCTCTCTCAAGGTTCAATAAATATTGCTCAGTTACCACTGTTGGTTCGGAAAGATTTCCTCCGACCATGACATTTGCTAATTTGTCTGCAATTTTCTTATCGTGTTCAGAGATATAATTTCCGGTTAACATCTGGTCGGTTCCTACGTAGAACATTCCCAATGCATCTTTACCTAGAACTTTTACTTTCTGCTCGATAGGTTGAGTGTAACCTTGTTCAGCCAGTAATTTTGCAATTTTTTTAGCTTCTGCAATCTGTCTGTTTTTGCTTACGGAAACAATGTCTTTACCTTTTTCAAGAATTCCCATATCATAGGCTTCATAAGCAGAAGTTGCCACTTTACCCATTGCGATATTCATGAAAGCTTCACGAAGTCTGTTGTTTTTAACATCATCGCTGTGGAATTCTCTTGAAGTTCTCAATGTTAATTCTTTGGTTCCGCCACCGCCGGGAATTACCCCAACTCCGGTTTCAACCAATCCTATGTACGTTTCTGCTGCTGCGACTACTCTGTCTGCATGCATTGTCATTTCGCAACCACCGCCAAGCGTCATTCCGTGAGGGGCAACGACAACTGGAATAGATGAGTAACGAACTCTCATCATTGACTTTTGGAAATAGGCAATCGCCATATTTAAATCATCCCAATCCTGTTCGATCGCCATCATTAAAATCATCGCTAAATTCGCTCCAACAGAGAAATTTGTTCCTTGATTTCCGATTACTAATCCGTCATATTCTTTTTCAGCTAAATCAATTGCTCGGTTTAATCCATCTAAAACTTCACCTCCTAAAGAGTTCATTTTAGAACGGATTTCAAAGTTGATAATTCCGTCGCCTAAATCTTCAATCGAAGCCCCTGAATTACTCCAAAGTGTTTTATTTTTTCTGATATTATCTAAAATAATAAAAGCATCCTGTCCAGGGATTTTGTTGTATTCTCCTGAGTTTTTATCAACATAAATGCTTTGTCCTTCATCATTGACTTTATAGAAAGTCTCTACATTTTTCACCCAGTCTGAAACTTCATAACCCGCCTCTGTAGCCAATTCAATACCTTTTTGAACACCAACGGCATCCCAGATTTCAAACGGACCGTTTTCCCAACCGAAACCGGCTCTCATCGCATCATCGATTTTATAAACTTCATCTGAAATTTCCGGAACTTTATGAGAAACGTAAGCGAATAATGCTCCCAAAGATTTTCTGTACAATTCTCCGGCTTTATCTTTTCCGCCAATCAATACTTTAAATCTGTCAATCGGCTTATCAATATTTTTAGTCAATTCTAAAGTCGGGAAAGAAGATTTTCCTTGAAGTTCGTATTCCAAGGTATCAAGATTTAATCCGTGAATTTCAGATTTTCCTTCTGCATTTTTGACCTTTTTATAGAAACCTTGCTCTGTTTTTGAACCTAACCATTTATTATCCACCATCTTTTGGATATAATCAGGAAGTGCAAAAACATCATTGAAATCATTAGCTTCGGCACCGCTCTGACGAACACCGTTTGCCACCATTACTAGTGTATCCAAACCGACAACATCTGCTGTTCTGAATGTCGCAGATTTCGGACGTCCGATTACAGGACCTGTCAATTTATCAACTTCTGAAACTGTTAATCCTAATTTCTGAACATTGTGAAGCAGATCCATCATAGAGAAAACTCCGATTCTGTTGGCAATAAATGCTGGGGTATCTTTTGCTAAAACGGTCGTTTTTCCTAAGAATTTTGCTCCGTAATTCATGTAGAAATCGATGACTTCCGGAAGCGTATCGTGAGTTGGAATAATTTCTAAAAGAGGAAGATATCTCACAGGATTAAAGAAGTGTGTTCCTGCAAAATAATGTTTGAAATCATCACTTCTTCCTTCTGTTAACAAATGAATAGGAATTCCTGATGTATTTGAAGAAATCAATGTTCCGGGTTTTCTGAACTGTTCGATTTTTTCGTAAACGGATTTTTTGATGTCAAGTCTTTCAACTACCACTTCAATAATCCAATCTGTGTTTTTTATTTTTTGTAAATCATCATCAAAATTTCCAACTTTTATCCTATCCGCAAATTTTGGTGAATAGAGTAGAGCCGGACTTGCTTTTTTCAGTTTTTCAAAGTTTTCTGAAGCGATTCTGTTCCTTACCGCTTTATCCTCTTTGGTCAAACCTTTTTTCTGTTCTGCTTCAGTGAGTTCAAAAGGAACGATATCCAAAAGCGAAACTTCTACGCCAATATTAGCGAAGTGAGCCGCAATACCGCTTCCCATAATTCCTGAACCAAGAACTGTAACGTGTTTGATTCTTCTTTTCATTTGATTTATTATTTGTAATTGTTTTAATTCTTTTATCATTCTGAATATAAACCGAACGTCTACTAACGTAGTTCAGAAGTCTAATGAAGAATCTCAATTTTAATATTTAAAAGATTCTTCCTTCGTCAGAATGACAACAACGAGATTTTATTTTCTGTTATTCAGATCTGTAGCTATTTTCATAATTTCGCACATCACTTCTTTGAATATGTCCAGTTTTTCAGGAGAAATCTTTTCCATCACCCTTTTATTAAAGTTTACCACAACTTCTTTAGACATATTCCTGGAATTAAGTCCTTTATCCGTAAGTTTAATGATTACTTCACGCTTATCAGTCGTTGTTTTTTCCTTATAGATATATCCGTTGTCTTCCAAAAGTTTGATAATTCTTGTAAGAGAAGTGGGTTCAATAGCCATTTTAGGGCCCAGATTCGTACTTCTTGTTCCTTCCTTAGGATCTATTTTAAGAAGAGTAAGGGCTTGTACAGCCGTAGAATCATGCTCCTGAGCCAATTCTGTGTACATTTTAGAAACAGCTAACCAAGTCTGTTTTAAAATTAAGTCTACATTTTCTATTTTATCCTTATTATCCATCAATATTTTGTTGTAATGGTTTTACCCAAATTTAGTAAATATTATGCATGCATAATATTTATTAACGTTAAAATTTGTTAATATGCTGATAATAAATTGATTAAATTATATGGCAAGCATAATACTATGCATGCATAGTATATGAAATAGATAAAGAAAAAGGATGATTAATAAATGGTTTTCACTAAATTAACAATTTCTTCGAAAGATTCGCATTGATACTTTGAAGAAGTATTGGAAATTAACCAAAAATTGTTCTCAAATTCAAAATTTAGGGCAGAAAGGTCTTTTCGGAAGTTTTTTTGAAGCAAAGAATATAACATCTCTTTATAAAAATCAGGCGCATTAATTTTTGGAGCTACAAACTGATTGTTAATTTGAAATAGGGAAGCATTAGTCAATTCTTCATGCTGTAACAAAACATCTTCAACAATTCCTGAATACAAATGACGGTCTTTAATATACCAAATTTTGTCTGCAAATTCTTTCGCTAAGCGCCAATCATGGGAAGAGAAAAGAATTAATTTATTCTGCTCCTGAGCTAATTTGCGAAGTGTTTTTAAGATAATGATTTTATTTTTCTCGTCTAAATGTGTTGTAGGTTCATCAAGAATAATGATAGAAGAGTTCTGAGTTAAAGCTCTTCCAATAAAAGCTTTCTGAAGATTTCCGTCCGACAGGTTTTTGAGTAGGGTATTTTTATACTGTACCAAATCAAGCTCCTCAATTATGTGTGAAACTTCTTCCCGGTCTTCTTTTTTAAGCTCAAAATAAAAAGGATAATAAATGTATTTACCGAGTGAAATCAAGTCTTCAACCGTATAATTCTGCGGAATAATAGATTTTGAAAAAACAACCGCTATATTTTCTGCAATCTCTTTAACGGAAAGAAGCTTTACACTTTTATTATTAATGGAAATTTCTCCGTTTAAAAGCGGAATCTGATGTAAAATTGATTTGATTAAAGTTGTTTTACCGACACCATTGTTACCAATCAACAAGCATACTTCTCCCAAATTCAAATGTGCATTTGCATTTGAAATTAAAGTTTTGTTATAGCCTATGTTTGCTTGTTTGATCTGTAAGTGCATTTTGTTTTATTTCCCGCAGATTTCACGGATTTACACAGATTTTTATTTTGCTGATTTGATTTAGTTTGTCATTCTGAAAGCATCTCACAAATTTAGCTTAGATTCTTACAGAAAGACAAACTATATGTTAATTTTTTTTAAACCATGTGTCACCTGCAAATTCACGTAAGAATTTAATTGAACAAGTAACTCATTCACAATTTACTTTCACACTTTATTCTGTCTCAAAAGCATCATCAAAATTACAGGAATTCCAAAAACAGAGCTTATCACATTTAAAGGAATTTGTGTTTTTTCTGCTATAATAGAAAAAAATAACATGATTAACATTCCCAAAAGCATATTCAGAATCCATTGCTGCCAAAGCTTTGATGGATTATAAATTAATCTGCAAAAATGGGGAACAATAATTCCTATAAATAAAATAGGACCTAGAAATGCCGTAACAGAAGCAGAAAGCAGAGAAGAAGCAACGATAATAGATATTTTCAGTTGATTTAAATTAACTCCCAAACTCTGAGCATATGAAGTTCCTAATGAATTTCCAATCAAAGGCTTTATACTTTTAAAGCAGATAAATAATCCTATTAAAACCAAAACTGACAATACATATATTTGATTTCTCGAAACCATATTGTTTGCTCCAAAAGACCATAAAATATAGTTTTTCAGACTTTGGTTTTCTGCATAGAACTGAAGCAGAGAAACAATCGCTCCTGCAAAAGCTGAAACCAGAAAGCCAAATATAATAAGGTAAGATTTATCCTGAAATTTATTAGACATTGATAATAAAACCAACATCAATAATAAGCTTCCTACGATGGCAGCTAAACTTAAAAAGCTGTTTTGAAGAAATTCAGGAATCAGAATATCGTGTGAAAAGAAGATGTAAAAAGCGACCGATAAGCTTGCTACAGAAGTAATTCCCAAGATATCCGGTCCGGCTAAGGGATTCTGAAAGTATTCCTGCATCAGAAAACCTGATGTAGGAATGGAAATTCCTGCCAAAAGCATTACCAATACACGATTTACACGAATTTCTGCAATTTGGCTGTTCGATGAGTCCTGGAAGAAATCCTGAACATGTAAACTTAAAAATCCTGTGTTCAGATTAATAACCGCGGTCAGTAGAATTGCTACTATTAAAATTAAACACTGGATTTTAAACTTATATGACATTATTATAAACGCTCTTCAGAATTTACATTTTTTCGGGAGTTCCAATACTTCCTGCAACATAATCATCGTCTAGCTTTATTGTTTTATCTTTTTTTGAATCTAGTAATTTATTTATTTTTTCAGTAAGCTGTTCTTCACTAATCATTCCCAATGTTTCATCAGTTTTATCACCTATTCTCATGAATGTAAAAGGAATTGCACTTCCAGTCCATTCTTTGAAATTCTTTTTGAAGAAATTTTCATCCATAAGCTGCCCATCTACAAGAACTGTATGATCCTGAATTCCATGCTCTGCAACAAAGCGTGGAACTTCTGTAGTCCATGCTTCTTTCTGATCTAAACTTACAAAGGTAATTTTTACAGGCTTTCCCTTTAATTCCTCAATTTTATTTTTAAAATGGGGTATTTCCTTTATACAAGGACCACACCATGTGGCAAAAAAATTGGTTACATATAATGTATCATTTTTTTTGTTTAAATATTCGGAAACTTTATCTAGTGTGAGCATTTTCAACGGAACGGCTGCAGAAGATGATTCTGGAACTGAAATAGAATCTGTTGCGATAGCAGTTTCATCATTTTTCTGACTCTCTTTTTTGCAGCTTCCTAAAGCAAACAGAACAAGCGTGGATAAAATTATCTTCTTCATAAATTATTTTTTATCTATTTTTGAATTGAGGTATGGAACAACAAATCTATAAGGGGAAACTGACACAGTTTCATTGGCTAAAAATAGCGAAAAAGGTAGAACTGACCAAAAATACTTTTTCTCTGGAATTTAAAATTCCAGAGAATTTAAAGGCAAATTTTAGGTTTGAAGCCGGCCAGTTTGTAAGCATAAAATTTAAATCTCATGGTGAAGATGTCATTAATGATTATTCAATGACTTCTGCGCCTTATGAGAAAAAAATATCTTTAGGAATAAAAGTAAATTCTCCAGAAGGGGCAACTTCCCAATTATTCAAAAATTATAATGTAGGGGATGAGCTGCTGGTAAGCGAACCGAGCGGAAGGTTTACTTTGATCTCCAAACCGCATGAATTCAGAACCATTGTCGGTTTTGCGGCCGGAATAGGAATTACCCCGATTTTAAGTCATTTTAAGAACATTCTTCACAATGAGCCCAGAACGAGGTTGTTTTTATTCTTCGGGAACAAAAGCTCACAAGATTTGATCTATAGGGAACAATTGGACGATCTTGCCAGAACTTGTGGCGACCGATTACAGATTTTCTATTTTTTTTCACAGGAAAAAACTTCTAATGACTTCTTTTATGGAAGGCTGGATGAAAAAAAATTGAGTTTAATTATCAATCAAATTCTTCACTTGGATGATACAGATGAAGAATCAACGATCTGGGATGCGGTAGATGATGTTTTGATTTGTGGAAAAGGGGAGATGATCAAGACATTAGCCAATGCGTGTTATCATCACGGGATTCCTAAGAAAAATATTCATTTTGAACTTTTTGAAGAGTTTAATGATGATATTTATCCTGTTGAAAAAGAATTTCCTTTGATCGAAAATGTAGAAATGAAATTTAAAATATTAGGACAAAAATATCAAACTGAACTGCCTACGAATAAGGAAAAGATTCTACAGCAATTGCTTATTCAAAATTTTCCTGTACCTTATTCCTGCAAATCCGGAATCTGCGGAAGTTGTGAATGTATTTTAGAAGAAGGGGAGGTTGAACTTCTTGAAAACGAATATTTAACGGAAAAAGAAGAGGAAAAGGGACATATTTTAGCGTGTATGTCTATTGCTAAAAGTAAAAAAATAAAGCTTAACTTTGATCTTAGTTGAGAATTTTAAAAAACATATATAAGCTTTTTTTATTATCAATAGAACTTGGTGTTTTATTGATTATTTTGGCCAATGCGTGGGTCTTTGCACTTACTAATGGAAGAACCTATACCAAAATATCTAAAATACCTCCAAGAGAAGTTGCCCTTGTGCTGGGAACTTCTCCAAAAATGAGATCAGGAGTTTCCAATCCTTATTTTACAAAAAGAATGGATGCAGCGGCTCTGCTATATCATCACGGTAAAATAAAGAAGATCATCGTAAGCGGAGAAAAAAGTAAAGGCTACAATGAACCTGCTGCTATGAAAAACTATTTGGTATACGAAGAAGGAGTTCCTGAAGAAATTATTATTGAGGATCCTAAAGGATTTAATACCTATAAAAGTATTTTACGTTGTAAAAATGTTTATAAAGGTAAACATGTAATCATTGTATCGCAAGGTTTTCATAATCTTCGGGCCTTGTTTTTTGCAAGAAATAATAATATGAATGCATTAGGTTTTGATGCTCAGGATGTGAATAAACCGGAAAGCTACTACAGAAACCAGTTCAGAGAGGTTTTCGCTCGCGTGGCTGCTGTAGTATATTATATTTTAGGAGTTTCTCCTGATTAGAAAGGATATCCGAAACCGATATTAAAGGTAGGTTTCAAAGGATTAAATTCTTTAAATCTCCACTTTTCTCCTTCAGGCTTATTCGGATCGTAAATCTTGTAAGCAAAGTCAAATCTAAGTTTGATATAAGCAATATTTACTCTTATTCCGACACCACTTCCGATACCTACCTGTTTTAAAAATTTACTGAATTTAAACTGATCATTAAAACCATTATCTCTCAAACTCCAGATATTCCCAATATCTGTGAAAACCGCTCCTTCATACATATCGTTAAAAGGAACCCGATATTCTATATTGGTAGTAAGTTTCAGATTATCCATAACATAAGTACGCACTTTTTCATCAACCTGAGAGTCTGCAGGTCCCAAACCTCCAAAAACAGTCCAGGCTCTGATATCATTCGGTCCTCCGTTAATATATGAACGTATCACCGGCATAGAAGAAGAATTACCGTAAGGAATCCCTATTCCCATAAATTGTCTTAATACCAATGTTTGCTCTCCAAACTTAAAGTATTTTCTTATATCGAAGTCAAATTTCACAAATTGAGAATAAGGTACTCCAAATATGGTACGTTGAGGATTGGATGCCACAACACTTTCTTCTCTTTTCTGGTTAAAAATGCTAGGAATATTACCTGCCAATTCTACTTTCCCGTTAAAATAGAACGGATTTTCATAATCTTTTTTCCCGATTTCATTATAAATAAAATTGTAGATCATCGAAGAAATAATCACATCTTGTGTCTGTCTGTCTTTATTAATTAAAGACTGGTGGAAGCTGTTCAGATTATTAGCCTGCTCTGTACCAAGACTGTTTTTATAGTCATTATTATTAATGATCATTCCTGAAACTTCATCTCCCGACAGTATACCACCAACATACTTTTGACCCGTAGCAGGATCAAATAAAAAGTAATCATTAAAAACTTCATCTCTGATTTTAGCATCATTTACGAAATAATCGTAATAAGCACTTTTATTCTTGGTTAAACTCAGTTGCAGATTAAATAATGTTAGTTTATGTGTAATCCTGTCATTCACATTGGCTGCATAATTAAGCCCTGTGTTAAAGTTGATTCTCCCCAGTCCGATATTATTTTGAATAGATGATCCTAAAAGAATAGAAGTGGTGGGAGTATAGCGTTTAGGAATTAATTTGTAATAGTTGAAAGGAAGTAATAATCTGGGAAAATTAAGAGCAACCTGAGCCGTTAATTCATATGCCAAAATCCTTTTATCTAAATTTTTCGGGTTTTTAACTGAACCAAAAGTTCCAGCAACACTGGTCGATAAGTTTTCTGCGCCTCCAAAAACATTCCGGGTCGTTAAATCTACCGATGGAGCAACACCAAAATTCAAAATAGGTGAATAATTAACGTCTGTTGCTACTTTTATATCATATTTGTCAAGTGGTTTTAAAACATACAGAACATCTACTATACTGTCATTAGGAGCAGTTCCGCCGCCACGTCTTAAAGAATCCTTTGCCTTTAGAATACTGAAATTGTTCATTGACAGGATATTCCTTTTTGTTACGTCAAGCTGTTTCTGATCATAAACAGAGTTAGGTGTTACAATAATTGACCTCCATATTGCAGGTGTCTTGTATTGGTCATTAATTTTATGAAACCTGATCCTTCTGAGACTGTCTTTTTTAGTGTTCTTCGGAAAATCATTCATTCTTTTTACAATTGCTACATCTACATTTCCAAAAGTTGCAATTTTATAAGGTGTATTTACTGAATCTTTATGTATTTCCAGGGTAAGAGGTACATTTCTAGTACTTTTTAAAGAGTCTGCAACAAAACCAACCTCTTCTCCTGAAGCATTAAATTTATAATATCCCTGGTTTCTCATCATTTCATTAATGCGACTCACTTCTTTTTCCAGTATTGTCTGGTCAAGAATTTGTCCTGACCTGATAAGACTCTTATGTATATTCAGCTGATAGTTGCCCTTTATTCCTGGATCCGGAATATTATAGTAATACTCTTTAATGAATGTAGGATCGTTATGAGCGATATAATAAATAGTCTGAGCTTTTTTGGATGTAGAATCAGTTATATTTTTAAATTTTACTTTTGCATCCCAATAACCTCTATAACCCATTCTGTTTTCGATAGATTCTGCTCCTTTTTCGGTTCTTGTAGGATCTAAAATTACAGGTGCAGATCCCCAGTTATGATATAATCTATCCCAAAATAAGCTTTTTCCAACACTGCTTTTCATATCAAATTTCAAAAAAAGAGAATCTCTAAGCTTCTGATCTCTCATTTCGTTGGGATAGGTCATGTATTCATTAAAAAACTCATCATATTTAGGATCAGCAGCATTATATAGCCATAAGCTTAAAGGCATAAAAAGAAACTGCTTTTTATTAGGTTTTTGCTGTACATATCCCTTTAGTTCACTATCAAAAGGCTGTTTTTCATCTTCGAACTCAAATGAATTTTTGGTTAGCAGATATTCTCCATCCGGAACTTTTTTGGTGGTGCTACAAGCATAAAGCAGCCCTACAAATGTTGCAAATGATATAATTTTATAATATTTTTGAGGAGAATTCATAAAATGCTTACAGCTCATACAATAAAAATTTTACAGTCTTTAGATAAAAAGAAGTTCAGACAAAAATACAATTTGTTTTTGGTTGAAGGTAATAAAACCATCCGAGAACTCTTTAATTCTAACTTTAAAATTAAAGAAATATTCTCTACCGATCCGCAAAAATTAGACCACAGCAATGTGCCCATTACTCATATCTCTGAAAATGAATTGAAAAAGATCAGTTTTCTGATGAATCCTAAAGATTCCGTTGCTGTTTGTTGGTTAAATGAAGAACCCTCCGAAATTGAAGACAAAAATATTCAGCTTGTTCTGGATGGCATTCAGGATCCCGGAAATTTGGGAACGATTATTCGTTTGGCAGACTGGTTTGGAATAGAGCAAATCGTTTGTAGTGAAGATACGGTAGATCTTTACAATCCCAAAGTAATCCAGGCAACAATGGGTTCGTTTACGAGAGTGAATGTTATCTATACTAATCTTACAGAATATCTTTCCAACACAAGAAACATCAATGTGGGAACAGACATGGTAGGAGAGAATATTTATACCTTCGAAAGACCTCAGAATTTAAATTTGATTTTAGGAAATGAAGGAAACGGAATCCGACCGGAAACCGAAAAGTTACTTCAGAAGAACATCACTATCCCAAGATTCGGAAAATCTCAATCTACAGAGAGTCTCAATGTTTCTATGGCAGCCGGAATTATCTTAGGGCAATTATTCTCAAAATAAAAAGAGGTCGGAAATTGTTATTTTCTGACCTCTTTTTTTAAATCAACTGTTCCAGACTTGAAACACTTTTATTTTTCTGGTATTCTTCCAGTTTTTTTCTTACCATTTTTAATGCGATAGGAGCAATATATATTAAGGCGGCACCTATCAGTTTTTTCTTCCAATTGGAACTCCCCATATTCTTTTTTGCGTAATTCCCTACAAGAGCGGTTACTCCCAATTTCACTACACTATCGAGGGCATTTCCTTTAAAGGCAGAACTGGCAATTCCCAATGCTGTATTTTTATTCATAAATACATCTTTCACTTCACTAGCAAGCTGTTTGGCAATTACATCTTTTCGTAAAACAATCTTTTCGTCCCCGTCTTCATCTACTTTTTCCTGCAGATACTGATCTGTAAGTCCGTTTGTAAATGCACTTAAACTCTCTTTAGTATTTTTAAAAGTTAAAAGTCCTTCCAAATCATTAATCTCATTCTTTAATAATTTTTTTTTGATTCTTAACTCCTGTATGCTCTCATATTTTGCACTCATGGTTTAATGATTTAAAAATTTTACTACCTTATCTGCTACAGAATATACTATTTTTTGTTTGAAAGCTACAATGAAGATCATAATAACGAAATAAAATGCAGCAACAATTAAAAAACCGTAAGAAGTATTATCCAGTGCTTCTCCTATAAGAAATGCAATTCCAAAATTAAAAAGAATAATGAAAAATGCAAAAGCAACCAGCATGATGACAAGATAAGTAATAATACCAGCAGAAAGAGAAGATTTTTCTGTAGCTTCCAATTTCAGCAGATCTATCCTTTTCGACGCATATTCTTTAATAGTTTCTATCATTGTTTTTGTTTAAAGTTACAAAAAAAGGAACTTTAATTCCCAAAGTTCCTTCTTATAATTTACTCAAAAATAAATTATTTATGATTTCAGATCATTCAATTCTGTTTCTACATCTTTTACAACATCTGTCGTTTTAGAAACAATTTGATCTTTGTATTTATCATAGCCATCCTTTACTGTATGAGCTACACTGTTTGCTGTTTCTTTAAAAGTAGACGAGATACTACTATACTGATCTTTTACTTTTTCAGAAACTTCTCCGTACTTATTCTTAGCCTGATCTTTCAGATCATTGGCTTTATTTTTAATTTTCTTCCTTGTTTCTTTTCCTTCTTCCGGAGCATAAAGCATTCCCAAAATAACCCCTGCAGCAGCTCCTGCAAGAAGTCCTGCTAAAATTCCAGCTGTATTGTTTCCTTTTCTAGACATTTCTTGTTTTTTAATAGTTAATAAAAAATTAGTTTTTACGTTAAAAATAGTTACAATTAATATACCAAAGGACAAAAAAGGTTATTAAAAATTGTTAAATCTTCTGAATATAAGCCAGTATACTCTCTATGGTCTGTTCTTTAGTAAGAAGACTGTTGTCTATGACAATGGCGTCTTCGGCCTGCCTTAATGGCGCAATTTCTCTTTCACTGTCTATTCTGTCACGTTCTATCAGGTTGTTTTTTACCTGCTGTTCTTCAGTCTGTATTCCCAAACCTAAAAGTTCCTGATATCTTCTTTTAGTTCTTTCTTCTATGCTTGCTGTAAGAAAAAATTTGTAATCTGCGTTGGGAAGAACCACTGTTCCTATGTCTCTTCCATCCATAATAATTCCGCCTTTTTCAGCTAATGAACGTTGTGATTGCAATAAAAAATCTCTAACTTCTTTCTGCTTGGCCACCAAACTTACATTATCTGAAACCTCGTTGGTTCTAATCGGTTTGGAAATATCAATATGATTAAGAAAAAGAACAAGTTCCGTTCCTACTTTTTTAAATTCTAATTCAATCTGATCGAACGAAGAAAATAATTCGCTCAAGTTGATTGTACCATCTTCATTAAGGCAATTTTGAAGAGCAAACCAGGTTACTCCTCTGTAAAGGGCTCCGGTATCTAAATGGATCAGTCCAAGCCTTTCAGCAATAACTTTAGATATTGAACTTTTCCCGGTAGATGAGTACCCATCAATTGCGATTACAGGTTTTTTCATACCGCAAATTTCAAGAAATTTTCTTAAAAAGCAAGAAACCCTAAGAGATTTTCTTAAGGTTTCATCATATTTATAGTTAAAATTTCGAATACTGATTAATATCCGGCGTGGCTTGTAAGGTCTACAGAGATTCCTATCTGATTGACATTAGAAGAGTTGTGGTACCTCACATGAGCATAATCAATTCTGAATCTTGAAAGCTTAATCCCAAAACCACCGGAAAGACCGGAAAAGTTTCTTTGATCTGCAACAGCCAATTCATTTCCTCTTTTTACATTATAGCCCAATCTTATGTTAAAGCTTTTTTCAGGGAAAAGTTCTGCTCCGATAGAAAAGTGATCGGCAATTTTTCTTCCGATATTTACTTCCTGTCCGTCTATATTATATTGAGAAGAGATATCAAATTGCTGAATATCATGAGCTGTAATCGTAACAGCCAAAGGAATAGTCTTTAAAATCCTAGTATATCCTAAGTCTATTCTGAAAGGAAGATTTTCTCTTGTACCATTAAATGATTTGAACTGATATCCGAAATTTCTCGCCACAGCAGATACTATTTCTTTACTCTTTTTGTTGTGATAAGTAATTCCTGCAGTTCCAGAAATAGCAGAAGAGGTATAATTATCAATTTTTGAAGTGATGAAGTTTAATCCCCCTCCAATCGTCCAGTCTTCTTCAAACTGATAGGCATATCCTGCTCCAATGGCTACATCGGAAGCCGAAAATTCACCGTTTTCAAAACCGCTTTCATCTGTTCTTGGAATATTTCCGTAGCTCATATAACGGGCATTGATGGTAGCCATGTGCCCGTTATCAAAGTCTTTTGCATAGGCAATGGTTCCATATTTTGAATCAGCCAAGTAGGCTGCACCGTTCACAGAAAGTTGCTGGTCTGAATCTTTATTTAGTAATGCTGGGTTGGCTATTGCAAAGGAAACATCATAATCTCTTATCGTAATTGCATCTCCTCCCAAAGCTGCTTGTCTGGCAGAAACAGGAATATTTAAGAATGGATAAACATTTGTTCCTGTTTGTGCATAAGAAACAATTCCTGACAGAAATAATGAAAAAATGATAATTTTCTTCAATTCAATTTATAATTAATGCAAAAATAATTCTTTTTCGTACGTATCAAAATATTTAGAACATTATTTGCACCTAAATATTTTTCTTTTTGCAATATTTTTAATGATTATATTTGCAGCATCAAATTTAAAAGAATTTGGTTCTAAAATAAACTCTTAAAAATAAAAGATGAAATATAAAAGAATCCTTCTAAAACTTAGTGGTGAAGCCTTAATGGGAAACAGGCAATATGGTATTGACAATGAAAGGCTGCAGGAATATGCTTCGGAGATCAAAAAAGTAGTAGATAAAGGATGCGAAGTAGCTATTGTAATTGGAGGAGGAAATATTTTCCGTGGAGTAGCAGGAGCTGCTAAAGGAATGGACAGGGTACAGGGAGATTATATGGGGATGCTGGCAACAGTAATCAACGGAATGGCTCTACAGGGTGCATTGGAAGATGCGGGAATAAAAACAAGACTTCAGTCCGCCATTGAAATGGATAAAGTGGCTGAACCTTTCATCAAGAGAAGAGCAGTAAGACACCTTGAAAAGGGGAGAGTAGTCATCTTTGGAGCAGGAACCGGCAATCCATATTTTACCACAGATACGGCTGCCACATTAAGAGCCATTGAAATTGGAGCAGATGTCATTTTAAAAGGAACAAGAGTAGACGGAATTTACGATAGCGATCCTGAAAAAAATGAAAACGCCGTAAAATATAATTCGTTATCTTTCGACGAAGTTTATGCTAAGAATCTTAAAGTGATGGATATGACAGCATTTACTTTAAGCCACGAAAATAAATTACCAATTATTGTATTCGATATGAACAAAGACGGTAATTTAGTGAGAATTGTTGAGGGTGAGAATGTTGGTACTTTAGTAGATTTGTAATTTGGTGGCAGGTGATAGATTTTAAAATAATTTAAAAATTTAATTATTTAAAATATATTACTCATTGCCCATTACTTATACTAATTATTTAAAATGTGTAATTATTCAAATTTTATATATATAATGGAAGAATTAGATCTTATATTAGAATCTGTAAAACAAGACATGGATGCAGCAGTAAGACATTTGGATCATGCGTTTCAAAGAATTAGAGCAGGACGTGCTTCTACAACTATGGTTCAGGATGTAATGGTGGAATACTACGGAGCTTTAACTCCTATCAACCAGGTTGCAAACGTTTCTATTCCAGATGCGATGACGATTTCTATTCAACCTTGGGATGCCAAAGCTATTAATGACATTGAAAAAGCAATCATTAACTCAAATTTAGGTTTTGCACCTTCAAATAACGGAATCAATATTATCCTGAATGTACCGCCTTTAACAGAGGAAAGAAGAAAAGATTTGGCAAAACAAGCTAAAAGTGAGGCTGAGCAAACTAAGATTGTCGTAAGAAATGCAAGACAGGAAGGTTTAAAAGAACTTAAAAAACTAGACGGTGTTTCCGAAGATGTTGTAAAAGGAGTGGAAGCAGAAATTCAGGTGCTTACGGACAAATATGTTAAACTTTGTGATGAGCATTTGAAAGTGAAAGAAGCTGACATTATGAAAGTATAACTTTCTGAAAAAAAATATAAAAAAGAGGTTTTCAATTGAGAACCTCTTTTTACTTTATAAATGTTTAAACCTATCGAAGGTCTGCCAATATTTATCCTTATAGATATGATATTCTATCTTTAGTTTATCCGAATATTTAGTTATAATTTCATACGTAAGCCTAGAAGAATTCCTAAATTCCCGGCATGCGAAGAAAATTTCTCTAAGATTATCTGCGGTTTCCCTGCCTATATTCAAATACCCTTCTGTATCAATGAGAGCAGTATTCAGTTCTACCTCAAAAGCATTCATTAAACGGGAATCTTCAGGATTGGGTAATCCACGGTTATCTTTTCCATCGTAACGAATTTCTATCTTTAAAACCCAAGGATGGGAAGCTTTATGATCCCATTCCAGTACGGTGGTATTCGCGATTGCAAAATAGGGTTTTCCATTACTGAGAGCCGCTTCAAAACTTCCCCAGTTATCTTTTTGGGCAGAATATCTTTTGTGCTGATATTTTTGTTCAAATTCACTTTCTCTCCATTTCAGATAATCTTTCAGTTTTGCAATAGGGATTAGTTCCACATTTTCCGGACTGCTGCCTTTTATTTGTAAATGGTCAATAATAGTAGCAGAAGTTAATTCTCCAAGAAGATTATTCAGATAAATATAAACACCATTGATAATTACCTCTTTGTCAGCCTCATTAAAATACTTATATAGTATCGTAAGGTCTATTTCATCGGGATAATTATCATCTTGAGTTGCATAAAAAGATAGATTATCGGCTGAAAAAATATGATTTCCCATTTTTATATGAAACTTTGAAATATTCACTTCAGGCTTTAGTGCTGTGAATTTCCAATTATCAATATCAGGAGCCGATTTTATGAGATCTTCTACGAAAACAATATTTTTAATGTTTGTATCGGCGGTCAAAATAAGTTCCGCAGTTTTGTTGTCATACATTCCTGTAAGAAAAAAAATTCCGTCCTTAGCCTGATTCAGTTTCGACATCATTTTATCAAAAAAAATTTCTTCTATCTTTTCTCCGTTATGTATGGCTTTCCAAAATTTTTTCTGGTGGGTTACAAACCAATCCCAAAAATCTTTATTGGTAACAATATTTTCGTACTTAGAAGGGAACATTCTACTTAAAAACTTCATCTATTTGTGTATCTATTTGTATTGATACAAAATTAGGAAAGAAGTTTTTAAAAATAACCCCAAATTAAATTAAATTTTTAAATGTTTTTAATATTTTTCATTTAAATTTTTAATATATTACTAAATGACAGCTCATTTACCAGCTATTGAGTCCGTTTTCTAAAGCTTTTTTATAATTTTCTTCATCAAAAGTATATAAATCCGGAGCTTTATAAGCACCACCACGACGTTGTTCATCAAGTTTTCTCAGAATCCCAAGATTTTTGATTTTTCTGTAAAAATTTCCACGATTCAATTCTTTTCCCAAAATAGCTTCATATAATTTTTGAAGCTCGGGTAAAGTAAACTTCTCAGGAAGAAGATTATATCCGATAGGTTTAATAGAGATTTTTTCTCTTAAAGTAAGTAAAGCCTTTTCAATGATCTCCCGGTGATCCATTGCCAGTTCTATTTCAGGAAGCTCACTTAAATAAATCCATTCGCAGGTTTCACTCATTTCATCAGCAACAGGATGAAGCTTTGTAGCATTATAAAGCGCATAAAAACCAATGGTAATGAATCTCTGTTTTTGAAACAACGTTTCATCAAAATCTTCAAAGTAAAATTCACTCCGATTCTTTTTTCCAAAAACACCAAATTCTTCAAGATAAGATACGGTTACACCGGCTCTTTCTTTCAAAAGTCTTACAATTCCTTCATCCAAATCTTCATCTTTACGAATATAACCTCCGGGAAGCATCCATTGCTTTCTGTAGTTCATTTTAAGAAGCAGAACCTTCAGTTCATTATTATCGAACCCGAAGATCACAGGATCTGTAGATAAATGGGGCAGAAAGATTTCTTTTGCTTCTAGAGATTTATCTAAAAATTGTTGTTTAGAATCCATACTAAATACTGGTATAATCTTAAGCACAAAGGTAAGATTTAATTTCTGAGATCATTCCAATTCTACTTCCTACTTTAGTGAAATTTATTTTTTTACAGGAATTATATGCACATTTAATAAAAAATTTGGGATTCAAAAGTATAAAATCAAATAAAAAGGAATTACCTTTAACCTCTTTTTATTTTAAATGAATGATTATGACGAATGAAGTAAAAACCAAAAGCAGGAATTACACTATTCCTCTTATTACCATTACGCTTTTATTTTTTATGTGGGGTTTCATTACTTGTATGAATGACATCCTTATTCCTTATCTGAAACAGCTTTTCAAACTGACTTTCTTTGAATCGATGCTGGTACAGTTCTGTTTCTTCGGAGCTTATTTTATAGGCTCACTAATTTATTTCCTGATCTCAACTTCGAGCGGAGATCCCATTAACAAAGTAGGTTATAAAAAGGGAATTCTTTTCGGAATTTTTCTGGCAGCTTTAGGATGTATTTTATTTTATCCTGCAGCTACTTTTTCTTCTTACGGCTTGTTTTTAGGAGCTTTATTTGTATTAGGATTGGGATTCACTGTTTTACAGATTACAGCCAATGCGTATGTGTCACTTTTAGGTTCAGAAGAATCTGCATCCAGCAGACTGAATATGACACAGGCTTTCAATGCATTCGGAACGACTATCGCTCCTGTTTTGGGAGGACATTTGATTTTTGAATTTTTCTCAGCAGCAGACGGATCTTTCAGTGCCGTAGCAACAAGAATTCCTTATCTAATTTTTGCAGCCATTTTACTGTTGGTGGCTTTATTGATTTCAAGAGTAAAGCTTCCGTCTTTCCAGACTGCCGAGGAAGAAACTGAAAAAGGTTTTGGAGCTTTGCAGTTCAATCACCTTAAGTTTGGGGTTTTCGCGATGTTTTGCTATGTTGGTGGGGAAGTGGCGGTAGGAAGCTTTATCATCAGCTTTTTAGAGCAGCCTCAGGTTATGAATCTTAATGAGGTGGTAAGTAAAAACTACCTTTCCCTTTATTGGGGAGGAGCAATGATCGGCCGGTTTTTGGGCGCAATTTCTTTGAATCAATCCATCAGCCAGGCAAAAAAAGCAATTTATATGTTGGGAGCAGCAACATTGGTGTTCTTGGTAATTTTCAGTATTGTTAATTTAACGTTTGCACAAATAAGTTTCTTCTTAGTATTTATCGTTCTTAATTTTATAGCTTTCTTTATCGGAAAAGCTGCCCCTGCAAGAACATTATCAATCTTTGCAGCCATAAATGTAATTCTGCTTATCTCTGCAATGGTAAATCACGGAGAACTGGCTATGTACAGTATTTTAGGAATTGGTATTTTCAACTCTATCATGTTTTCGAATATTTATACACTGGCCATTTCAGGACTGGGGAAATACACCAGTCAGGGTTCTTCGCTAGTCGTAATGGCAATTTTAGGTGGAGCAATTGTTCCTATTTTTCAGGGATACCTTGCTGATCATTTTGGAGTACAGCATTCTTTTATCATTCCCGTATTCTGTTACTTGGTGATTTTAATCTTTGGTGCATACTGCACTAAGTATTTAAGTCATGTACATCATGATGCCAATGCAAAATCCGGACATTAAAAGTTATTCTATATAAAATAAAAACCTGCTTACAAGCAGGTTTTTTTGTTGAAAAGAAATTGCAATTTTATTAAACTTCTTAACTTTTAATTTGAGAGAAAGAATAGCTATTAAGTTTATGGTTTTTACAAATTCAATTTTCTATAAATAAAAAAATCCGGAAACTCCGGATTTTAAATTATTGATATCTTTTATGCTCTTTACTTTTTGAGAACCTTTTCGTAATAGGCTTCAGAAGAGATTTATATTTTTCAGCATCAAAAAGTTGAGAATCGGTAAGTGCCTTATACGTCATCCAAAGCCCAAAAGGAAACAAAACCATATTGGGAAGCCAGGAAGCCAGATAAGGATTCATTTTCCCAGCCCACGCCAAGTTTTCCATTCCAACATTAATGATATAGAAAATAATAAAAATAACGATGGCTATAATTACGGGTAATCCCATTCCTCCTTTTCTGATAATGGAACCTAAACTTGCCCCGATCAAAAAGAATATAATACAAGTAAAAGAGTAGGTTACAATTCTCTGTTGATACATTACTACTTTACCAAAGTATTTTACACTCGGATTTATTTCATTGTTTTTTGTTTCTAAAGTAGCTTTTAAATTATCCATCCTGTTATAAGCATTGGAAATCATTTCGAGCTTCTTCTCACCTTTTACAGTATCTAGCTTTATTTGTTGTTTCGCCGCAATTTTAGACTTGCTTTTATCCATATAAGTAACAACAGTATTAACCTGATTCAGAACGTCTCCATTTACAGTATTAAAATAAGATGCATTATCTTTTTTACTTTTCTGAATAGTTTTATTAAGTTCACTATACGTCTGAAAACGGTAATCATCAGTAATCTGTTCTTCTTCAATCGCTTTATTGATAAGCTCACTGACATCAAAGTGAGAAACTAAGGTATCAAACTTAATGACCTGATCCGGCTGTTTAAGCCTTGCATTTTCTCCCTTACCTGCAAAATTGTCTTCAATGACATAACCATCATACAACTCGAGTTTCAGAAAGTTTTTATTGGCCGGAGTCACAAACTTTCCTTTTTTAGCGATAATCGTCTGTTGGTTTTCGAAGGTACTTGCCTTTTTATGAACAAAAACACCTTCTATATCTTTTCCGTCTTCACCATAAATCTTATCGAATTTCACCATATATCCCGGAAGCTGATCGATAAACTGGCCGGGAGTGAAATTCAGTGCCGGTTTTGTCTGAGCAATATTAAAAAGCATGTTTTTTGCCTTTCTCTGAAAATCGGGGATAATATCATTGGAAAAGAAGTAAAGCATGATCGCGAGTATCGTTGCTACACCTAAAAGGGGCGTCATCACTCTGGTTAAGGAAATTCCCGCTGCTTTCATGGCAGCAAGCTCATAACGTTCACCAAACTCCCCAAAAGACATAATACTTGCCAGAAGTATGGTAAGTGGTAATACCATACTGATAACGCTTACTCCGAGATAAAACAGAAGCTTAACAATTTGAAAAGTGGTAAGCCCTTTTCCCATAAACTGACCTAGTTGTACCCAGATGATATTAACAATGAAGATAAAAAACAATACACTGAAAATAAAGAAAAAGGGACCAAAAAAGGTTTTTATGATATAGCGGTCTAATATTTTAAACATTTGCCAAAATTAAAAAAAAAGCCACAAAGTTGTTCTTTGCGACTTTATATATTTTATAGATATTATGATTACAATTCTGTGATGATATAATTTTTGAATTTATTTTTATCAAAAACAAACATATTAGGATCTAAGTTTTGATTTTCTTTATATTCTTTGATTGCAATAACGGCCACATCTTTATTATTTCCGTGCTGTTCCAGCTTTAACATTTGCTTTTTAGCTGAATTCACAAAAATATATACCGCTTCAAGTCCATTGTTTTTTACGGGAGTCAGTTTTATAAAATCAGCATTTACTCCATCTACCATTTTTTTGCCGTTATATGTTACATTGTAATCTTTTCTATAAGTAGTCAGATAATTAATAGGGGAGAACATAGCAGCGCTTCCGTTAGGTTTAGCAATTGTAACTTCCATATCTTCCGTATTGATGTTGTAGATCTTATTTCCATCAAAAATCTGTTCTGTTTCCATGATTTTCAATTTGTATTTATCTCCGGCTGCATAGTAAATTCCTGGCTCTGTTTTGGAAACCTGTCCGTTTACACCGCTTCCAAAAGAAAATTTGAAATAAGAGTTTTTCTTAGAATTATAATTTGCAGTCACATCATCCAGTATTTTTTTAGCTTTTGCATCAATTTTTTGTGCATTTGCCAAACCTACTGTTCCTACAACTAAACCACTCAGTATAATTTTTGAAATAAAATTTTTCATTTTTTTAATTTAATAATATATAGATATTTTAGAGTTATAAAAGTTAAACAACCGTTTTTCCTTTACTTACGCAGGTCTTCCAAAAACTGTTCCAAAGAATGGAGATCCCCGATAATCACTTCTCTTGCTTTAGCTCCGTTAAATCCGCCAACAATACCACTAGCTTCCAGCTGATCCATGATTCTACCTGCTCTGTTATATCCTAACTTCAATTGTCTCTGCAACATAGAAGTAGAACCCTGTTGTGTAGAAACGATAATTCTTGCCGCTTCTTCAAATAAAGCATCTTTTTCGTTAGGATCGAAAGCTCCGACTGTACTTGTTGACTCTTCAGAAACATATTCAGGAAGCAGGAAAGCGGAAGCGTATCCTTTTTGCTCTCCAATAAATTCTGCCAGTCTTTCCACTTCCGGAGTATCTACAAAAGCACATTGAAGTCTTAAAATTTCGTTTCCGTTGAAATAAAGCATATCTCCTTTACCAATAAGCTGATCAGCACCCGGAGAATCCAGAATCGTTCTGGAGTCTACACTCGAAATTACTCTAAATGCAGCTCTTGCGGGAAAGTTAGCTTTAATCATACCGGTAATAACGTTTACAGAAGGTCTTTGCGTAGCAACAATTAAGTGAATACCTACCGCTCTTGCAAGCTGTGCTAATCTGGCAATCGGTAATTCCACTTCTTTTCCGGCAGTCATAATCAAATCGGCAAACTCATCTACTACCAATACAATGTAAGGTAAATATCTGTGTCCGTTTTCCGGATTAAGCTTTCTTTCAGAGAATTTTTTATTGTATTCTTTTAAATTTTTACAAAAAGCATTTTTAAGCAAATCATATCTCATATCCATCTCTATACAAAGAGAGTTCAACGTATTGATTACTTTATTGGTATCTGTAATGATTGCTTCTTCTGCATCCGGAAGTTTCGCTAAATAATGTCTTTCAATTTTTGAATACAAAGAAAGTTCTACTTTTTTGGGATCTACCATAACGAATTTCAATTCGCTTGGATGCTTTTTGTAGAGTAGGGAAGTCAGAATAGCGTTGATTCCTACTGATTTTCCCTGCCCTGTTGCACCCGCCATGAGCAAGTGAGGCATTTTGGATAAGTCTGCCATAAAGATCTCGTTGGAAATCGTTTTTCCGAAAACCACAGGAAGGTCCATATCCGTATTCTGGAATTTTTGGGAAGCAATTACCGAACGCATAGAAACCATTGTCGGATTTTTTCTCGGAACTTCAATCCCGATAGTTCCTTTACCCGGCATCGGAGCAATAATTCTGATTCCTAAAGCAGATAAATTTAAGGCAATATCATCCTGTAATTTTTTAATCGCCGCAACTCTGATTCCAGCTTCAGGTACAATTTCATACAAAGTAACTGTTGGACCAATCGTAGCTTTAATCTCAGCAATTCCTACATTAAAGTTTTTAAGAAGTCCTACAATTTTGTTTTTATTTTCCTCCAGTTCCTCCTTATTAATAGAAATTTCTTCATTCCCATAATCCTTCAAAAGATCTACATGAGGCATCTGAAAATTAGCAAGATCTAATGTATGATCATACAGCCCATGTTTTTCTACAAGTTCTTGGGATTTTTTATCAGACTCGTCTAATACATCAATAACCGGAGCAACTTCTACATTAAATTTAATATCTTCATTACTTTGAGATAGCGGTTTTGAAGGATTAATATCAAAAGCTTCTGAAGGATTTACAACAGGAGTTGAAGGCTTTGTATTAAGATTTAAATTAATGGATTGTGTGATTTCTTTATCATTCTCAAATGAAGTCTGATTGGGAGTTGGAATTGTTTCTATAGCCGGGGAAGAAGGAATTTCTGTAAAATCTTTTGCCAGATCCACAGGTTCTTTAGGCAGTTTCGGAGTCGCCATTTCAGTAACGGTAATATTATTATTTTCTCCGGTTTCATCCTCCAGTTCTTCATCTGCTTCAAAATTCTCATCAGAGCTCGGCATCATAGATTTTACTCTTCCGATCGTATTCTCATTAATTTCACCCAATTTTGCTTTTACAGCACTTGGACGCAGATTGAATTCCAAAATAAAGTATAAAGCAATACTTGCTACCAGTACCAACCACATTCCGACATCACCTATTAAAGCATTCAAAGAATCCATGATCTGATATCCGTAAACTCCGCTTAACACACCACCTTGATTTTTAGTAAATGCCGCCCCAAAGAAAATAGGAAGCCAGCAAATAAAAAACAGAGAGTGCCCGATTGTCTTCCAAGGTTTAAAATATGTTTTTTTCAGGATAAGAGTTCCGAAAACCAATACTAAAAATGCAATAATAAATGAGGCAATCCCAATACTTTCAAAAATAAAAATATTGCCCAGCCAATCCCCAATCTTTCCAAAAAGATTAGATGATTTTACAGTTTTGTCAAGCATAGTTCCTGCCTGACTCTGATCTGATTTCCAGTTCATCAGATAGGAAATGAACGAAAAAGTAAGAATAATGGAAAATAGTATAAATACAAGCCCGAAGAATATACGCGGCTTCGATAATATTTTGCCTTTGTCAGGCGATTCCTGTGTTTTTGTTTGCGTCTTATTCATAATATCAATGTGGGCAAATTTAATGTTTTTTGAACATTAAAAGATAATTTTGATTTCTAAATTTAGATTCTAATTTAATAGTATTTTATTAAAAAGATGTGCTTTTTTAGATGAAATTTGAGAATACATCCATGTTAACAAATAGAAGATTACAATAACAACCATAGCTTTTATAAATCATTATCCATAGGATATTAATAATTAAATTTTTCTTAAAATATTTTACTTTATTAAGAATGGATCAAAATAAGGTTTTAAGAGGTTTCAACTGACAAATGACAGTTTTTTTTATCCACCTTTTCATTAATCATCCTTATTTTTGCATGTCAAGTATATAACATCATGAAGAAGATCCAGGATATTCTTATTTCAACCAGGACAATGGCTGTATTGCTGCTGGTTTATGCATTTTCAATGGCCTATGCAACGTTCTTAGAAAACGACTATGGAACACCTACAGCAAAAGCACTCATTTACGAATCAAAATGGTTTGAATTCATCATGCTTCTGCTTATTTTAAACTTCATCGGAAATATCGGAAGATACAGACTTTGGAAAAAAGAAAAATGGCCGGTGCTGGTTTTTCACTTAGCTTTCATATTTATCTTCATCGGAGGTGCTATCACAAGATATATCAGTTTTGAAGGGACAATGCACATTAGAGAAGGAGAAACTTCCAACGAAATCGTTACCGATAAAACCTTTCTTAAAATTCAGATTGAAGAAAAAGGTGATATTCTTAATTATCAGGATATTCCTTATTTAATGTCTCCATTGCACAAAAATCTGGAAGCAACTTATGATTTCCACGGAAAAGAAGTGAAAGTGGTTGCAAAAGAATACATCCAGAGAAAGAAAGATAGCCTAGTGGCGGATACAAACGGAGCTGAATATCTTCACTTAGTTTCTACAGGAAATACAGGAAGACAAAATATTTTCATCAAACCAGGCGAAACAAAATCAATTAATGGGACATTGGTAACTTTCAACAGACCTATTGAAGGAGCGGTTGAATTTAAAAATGAAAACGGACAATTGTTCATTAAGACACCCGTTGATGCAGCTTATATGACGATGGCAACCCAGGCTACAGGAAATACTGTAAAAGATCAGTTCCAGCCTCTTGCTTTAAGAAGTTTATATACCATCAATGAATTGAAATTAGTCGTTCCTGAAGGATTGAAAAAAGGAAGACTAATGGCTATTGAAGGCGACAGAAAGAAAGACCAGAACGTTCCGGATATGCTTACTGTTGAAATTCAGGGACCAAAAACTAAACAATTAGTAGACCTATCTGTTGAAAAAGGAAATCCAAATGCTTACAAACAGGTTACGATGGACGGGCTGAACATCATGGTAGGTTTCGGACCAAAAATCTATAACACACCTTTTGCACTTAAATTAGATGATTTCGTTATGGAAACGTACCCCGGCAGTTCATCTCCGAGTGCCTATGAAAGTCATGTAAAAATCATTGATGAAGGTAAAGAAACTCCTTATAAAATATATATGAACCACGTTCTTAACCATAAAGGGTACCGTTTCTTCCAGTCAAGTTTCGATCCGGACAGAATGGGAACCGTACTTTCTGTCAATCATGATTATTGGGGGACTCTAATCTCTTACATCGGTTATACATTATTATTTGGCGGAATGTTCTTTATATTCTTCTGGAAAGGAACGCATTTCTGGAAATTGAACAAAATGCTGAAAGACGTGAATAAGAAAAGAATTGCAGCCGTATTATTACTATTCTTAAGCTTAGGGCTAAATGCTCAGAAAATTGAGACACACGGTACAACGGACGGAAGCAGAGAACATGTTCACGTAGAAGGAGACAGACATATTCATGAAAAGCCAGCAACAACTGAGACAGCTCAGCCAAAACAACAAAACTCTTTGGCTTCTCCTTTAGGGAAAATGAGAACAATCTCTCCGGATGAAATCATTGCAAAAAACAAGATCGATAAAGAGCACGCAGATAAATTCGGGTATCTTTTAGTACAGAATTTTGAAGGAAGAATTGTTCCGATCAATACTGAAGCATTAGATGTTCTAAGAAAACTGTATAAAAAAGACGAGTTTAAAGGAACAGATGGAAAGTCTTTGACAGCAAACCAATGGTTTTTATCTATCAATACAGATACACCAAGCTGGACAATGGTTCCGATGATTAAAATCGGACCGAAAGGAGGTGATGAATTAATGAAAAAAACAAAAGCTAACGAAGACGGTTACACTTCATTAATGAATCTTTTCCCCGCAGATGCCAATGGAAATTTATCATATATTCTTGAACACGATTACAACACGGCATTCCGTAAAAAACCGTCTGAACAGACCAATTATGACAAAGAAGTAATTTCTGTAAATGAAAGAGTTCAGATTTTTAACGAGTTTTTCAGTGGTCAGTTTATGAGAATAGTTCCTGTAAAAAATGACGCAAATCACACGTGGCATTCTTGGCTTGACCAGAAATTTGAACCGGATATGGAATCTCAACAAGTAATGGGACCTTATTTTGCAGAAGTTCTGCAGGCTCAGCAATCTGGAAACTGGAGCAAAGCAGATACGGAATTAGCAAAGCTTTCAGCGTATCAACAAAAATGGGGAAAAGCAGTAGTTCCTGCAAAATCTAAAGTTGATCTTGAGGTTTTCATGAATGAAGTAAACCTTAACTTCAAATTATTGATTTTCTATACCTTAATTGGTGGATTACTATTGATCTTAGGTTTTATAGAATTATTTAAGCCTAAAAAAATCTTAAATAAAATCATTAAAATAATCATTGTCCTTGGAATTGTTGGTTATGCTTTCCATTTCCTGGGACTGGTTGCAAGATGGTATATTTCAGGTCACGCTCCTTGGAGTAACGGTTATGAAGCCATTATCTTTATTTCTTGGGTAGGAATTACAGCAGGTCTATTGCTATACAGAAATGCAAACGCATTAATTCCTGCAGCAGGATTCATGGTAGCAGTAATTATGATGGGATTTGCTCACGGAGGTTCAGCACTTGATCCGCAGATCACGCCACTTGTTCCTGTATTAAAATCATATTGGTTGATTGTACACGTTGCTATTATTACCTCAAGCTATGGGTTCTTTGCCTTATCAATGATTATAGCCGTGATCAGTTTGGTATTCTATATTATTTCCAATAAAGAAACTTATAAAATGCACCACGACACCACATTGAAAGAACTGGCTATTGTATCTGAAATGTCGTTAACAATAGGCCTGTTTGCTTTGACAGTAGGAAATTTCTTAGGAGGAATCTGGGCCAATGAATCTTGGGGAAGATACTGGAGCTGGGATCCAAAAGAAACCTGGGCATTCATTTCAATCATGGTGTACGCATTTGTATTACACATGAGATTGGTTCCGGGATTGAGAAGCAGATGGGCAATTCATGTGGCTACAATGTTTGCTTTCTGCTCAATGGTAATGACTTATTTTGGAGTAAACTACTACCTGAGCGGGCTTCACTCTTATGCAGCAGGAGATCCGGTTCCGGTTCCGGCTTGGGTTTATATCGGATTAGCAACCATGTTAATACTGTCTATTGTTTCTTATGTTAAATTTAAAGCATTAACAAAAAAATAAAATCAAGATTATTAATACAAAAAAATCCCGGAAAAATTTCCGGGATTTTTTTGTGCAATAAATGGTCTAAAACATCAAGAAAATTAATTCTGGAAAAATGAAAATTATTTAAAAATTAATAATAACTTTATGATATCAAAATAATATCAAATTAAAAATCATATCATGGAAAAAGTTTTAAAACCAATGTCCGGCTATTTAGCTTTAGTAATATGCTTAATACTTTTCGTAGCCGCTATTTTTCTTTTCATAACAGGAGTAGATAACAACATTACTTTCGTTATTCTTTCTGTTCTCTGCTTTCTTGTATTCTGTTTTTTCTTGAAAGGATTGATGATTATTCAGCCTAATCATTCAAGAGTACTGAACTTCTTTGGTAAGTATGTCGGAACTGTAAAAGAAAACGGATTGTTCTTTATCAATCCTTTATACTCATCTCAACGAATCAGCTTACGTTCAGAAAACCTTCAGGGACAAACCTTAAAAGTAAATGACAAAATGGGAAACCCGATTGAAATTGCCGTTGTCATTGTGTGGAAAGTAGGAGACACTTATAAAGCCGCTTTTGATGTAGAAAGGTACTCTGACTTTGTAAAAATGCAGAGTGAAGCTGCTGTTCGTCACTTAGCGATGAGCTTTCCTTATGATAATCTTGAAGATGACCATGCTCCAATTACATTAAGAGAAGGTGGTGACAAGATCAATTCAATCCTGGAGCAGGAACTTACAGACCGACTTTCAAAAGCAGGAATTATCATTCAGGAAGCCAGAATTTCGCATCTTGCTTATGCCTCAGAAATTGCGGGAGCAATGCTTCAAAGACAACAGGCAACGGCAATTGTAGCGGCAAGAACTAAAATAGTAGAAGGAGCCGTTGGAATGGTAGATTTAGCTTTAAAAAAATTATCCGAAGAAAATATTGTGGAACTGGATGACGAAAGAAAAGCAGCTATGGTCAGCAATCTAATGGTGGTTTTATGCGGGGAAAAAGCTGCCACACCTATCTTAAACGCCGGAACTTTATATAATTAATCTGTCAGAAATCTTTGAAAAAATCTGCATTAAGTAAATAATTAGAAACTTTAAAATGAAATCAGATAAAACTCAAACTTCTTCCGAAAGCAAAAGCAAAAAATCTTTTGTGATAAGGATAGATGAGTCTACTTACAAACTGCTGGAAAAATGGGCCAATGATGAATTCAGAAGTGTAAACGGACAGATTGAATATTTGCTTCATCAAAACTTAATCGATTCCGGAAGAAAGAAAAAAGAATAAATTTATTCAATATTGTCATTTCGACGAAGGAGAAATATTTAAAAATCTATTGCTAAGCTTCGTTGTCATCCTGTACGCTGAATGGCAGAATAAAAATAAAAAGCAGAGAAATTTTCTCTGCTTTTTACATTTCATTATACCAATTAATTTAATCAAAAATAGTAGTAAAATAATTGCTGATTACAGTCCAGAAATTTTTTCCCAGAAAATAAATAAGGGTGGAAGTGATAATTCCCTTCACTGTAAAGAATATAATTCCACCTATTCCAAACTTCTTAACCAGGCTTTTCCATTTAGAATTTTTCTTTACTTCTTCAGATTCTTTTACCTCCTTATTATTTTCCATTACTGAAATTCAAATATTTACTTTACAAAGATAATCATGTTTATAATTAGTCCAAATAAAAAATGAGTTAAAAAAAATTAAATTTTGAGGTTCGTATAATATTTTTATCTTTAGAGAAAACGAAAAGTAAAATTTTTATGTCTAAAAAAATAAAGGATTTCGGAATCGAAAAAACACTGAAAAACTTAGGAATTAAAGAAGAAAACAAAGGAACTTCGGTAGGCGGAAAATATTTCGCATCAGGAAAAACGATAGAAAGTTTTTCACCAGTAGATGGTAATTTAATTGCTAAAATAAAGACTTCCGGAGAATCAGATTATGATAAGGTGATTGAAACGGCAGAAAAAGCGTTTAAAGAATTCAGGTTGATTCCGGCTCCTAAGAGAGGGGAAATCGTAAGACAACTGGGACAAAAACTAAGACAATACAAAGACGATCTCGGAAAACTGGTTTCTTATGAAATGGGTAAATCTTTACAGGAAGGTTTAGGAGAAGTTCAGGAAATGATCGATATATGTGATTTTGCAGTAGGAGTTTCCAGACAGCTTCACGGCTATACCATGCATTCGGAAAGACCGGGACACAGAATGTACGAACAATATCATCCGCTTGGAATTGTAGGAATCATTACAGCATTTAACTTTCCGGTTGCCGTTTGGTCTTGGAATACAGCTTTAGCATGGATCTGTGGTAACGTTACTATCTGGAAGCCTTCAGAAAAAACACCACTTTGTGCTATTGCTTGCCAGAACATAATGAATGAAGTAATCAAGGAAAATAATCTTCCTGAAGGTATTTCAAGTGTATTGGTTGCCGATCATGAAATCGGTCAGAAATTAGTGGATGATAAGAGAATTTCTTTAGTTTCTTTCACTGGTTCTACAAGAGTAGGAAGAATGGTTTCTACCAATGTTGCCCAAAGATTCGGGAAATCTATTCTTGAATTAGGAGGAAATAACGCCATTATTATTTCTAAAGATGCAGATATCGATATGTCGATCATCGGAGCTGTTTTCGGAGCTGTGGGAACAGCTGGTCAAAGATGTACTTCTACAAGAAGGCTCATTATTCACGAAAGCATTTATGATGAAGTAAAAAACAGACTGGTAAAAGCTTACGGACAGTTAAAGATCGGAAATCCTTTGGATGAAACCAACCATGTTGGACCGCTTATCGATACCGATGCTGTAAATATGTATCAGGAAGCCATTAAAAAAGGAAAAAAAGAGGGTGCAAAATTCATCGTTGAAGGTGAAGTTTTAAAAGGAAAAGGATATGAATCCGGCTGCTATGTGAAACCTTGTATCGCAGAAGTGAAAAATTCTTACGAAATTGTTCAGCACGAAACTTTCGCACCGATTTTATACTTAATCAAATATAAAACTTTAGAAGAAGCGATTGCCATTCAAAATGATGTTCCACAAGGTTTATCATCTTCAATTATGACTCAAAATTTGAGAGAAGCAGAATTATTCTTATCTCATGCCGGTTCAGACTGTGGAATTGCGAACGTAAATATCGGAACTTCCGGAGCAGAAATCGGAGGAGCTTTCGGTGGTGAAAAAGAAACAGGAGGCGGTAGAGAATCAGGTTCAGACGTTTGGAAATACTACATGAGAAGACAAACCAATACAATAAATTACACAGCTCAACTTCCTTTAGCACAGGGAATTAAATTCGATTTATAAAAAATAATTTAACCATTTAAGTCATTTGAAGGTTTAAAAATATTAGCTGGTCTTTAATTTTTACATCTTTGAATCTTTAAATCACATACAATATGGAACACACAACAATTGATATACAGGTAGATAAAGTAAAAGAAACCATAGGAAGACATGTTTTGGCGGATGGTTTTGATTTCGTGATGGATATTGAAAAATCTCATGGATCTTGGCTATATGACAAGCTTACCAACAGAGAATATTTAGATATGTTTTCGATGTTTGCCTCAGCTTCTATAGGCTACAATCATCCTTACATCGTTGAGAAATCGGCATGGTTAGGCAAAATGGCTGTTAACAAGCCAACTCTGGCGGATGTATATTCCGAAGAATATGCTCACTTTTTGGAAGTTTTTGAAAGAGTAGTGATTCCGGAAGAACTGCAATATGCTTTCTTTATTGAAGGAGGAACATTAGGAGTAGAGAATGCAATGAAAGCATGCTTCGACTGGAAAACCAGAAAGAATTTCGAGAAAGGTCTTACTACAGAAGCTGGAATCTGTATCCATTTCAGACAGGCATTCCATGGAAGAAGCGGATACACACTTAGCTTAACCAATACTTCTGACCCGAGAAAATATCAATATTTTCCAATGTTTGACTGGCCAAGAATCTTAAATCCTAAATTGACTTTCCCTATTACGGAAGAAAACCTGGAAGAAACCATCAAAAATGAAAAATTAGCATTGATTCAGATTGAAGAAGCCATTTTAATGAATCCTGATAAGGTAGCCTGTATCATTATTGAACCTATCCAGGCAGAAGGTGGTGATAATCATTTCAGAGACGAATTTTTATTAGGATTAAGAAAGATCTGTGATGATAATGAAATTCTATTGATCTTCGACGAAGTTCAGACCGGCATCGGAATTACAGGAAAAATGTGGGCTTTCCAGCATTTTACAGCAAAACCGGATATTATTTCTTTCGGTAAAAAAGCACAGGTTTGCGGTGTTTTAGCCAATAAAGAAAAGTTTGACGAGATTCCTAATAATGTCTTCAGAGAAAGCTCAAGAATCAATTCTACCTTTGGAGGAAACTTTATCGACATGCTTCGTTTTCAATTGGTAATGGAGGTGATTGAAAAAGAAAACCTTGTAGAAAATGCAAGAATTGTAGGTGATTATTTATTAGATGAATTAAAAAAATTAGCAGAAAAATATCCTGAAAAATTATCAAATGCAAGAGGAAGAGGATTGATGTGCGCTATTGATCTTCCTACTTCCGGACAAAGAGATTTATTAAGAGACGAATTATGGAACGACGGAATGATCATTCTTTCATGTGGAGATCAGTCACTTAGATTCAGACCTCACTTAAATGTCACTAAGGAAGAAATCCAGCTTGCGATAGATAAAATCGAAAATAATATTAATAAAATTTAAAATCCGAATTTGGGATTTTAAAAAAATTGTCATATATTTAGATACTCAAACGGAAAAGAATATGGAAAGAAGCACAAGAGTATCAGTTTTTGAAAGTGACAAACCCACAGAAATTCAGTTAATCAAATCTAAATTAGATGACGCGCAGATTGTAAATGCAGTAGAAAACAATTATCTGACTTTTACGACAACGCCTACAGCAACTTCGTTAAAAGTAATGGTGGATTTGCAGGATGAGAAGAAAGCATTTGAGATAATAGATGCTTATCTTCAACAAAATGAAAATCAATAAAAAACAATTTCATAATTTTAAATTTTACTACTTCGAACCGAAAATTAATTTCAATTAGTTTTCGGTTTTTTAATTCAAATAGTTATTTTAAGCATTAAAGATTGAAAAATTATTTATGTTGAGGCTAATTTTTTAATCTTTCAATTTTTTAATAAATTTTCCATAGCAATGAATTCAGAAATTAAACTAAGAAAGGCAGAAATTGAAGACAGAGATACTATCTGGAATATTTTGCAGCAGGCAATTGAAAGAAGAAGACAAGACGGAAGTACACAATGGCAACAAGGATATCCTAATCTGGATACAGTGGAAAGTGACATTGCGAAAGGCTTCGGATATGTAATGACAGTAGATGGAGAAATTGCAGTTTACAGCGCATTGATTCTTAATGATGAGCCTGCCTACAGCACTATAGAAGGAGCATGGTTGAGCAATGGAGAATTTGTTGTGGTACACAGAGTAGCTGTCGACGAAAAATTTGCAGGCCAGGGAATGGTAAAAAAGCTGTTTGATCATATTGAGGAATTTACTAAATCCAATGGAATTCAAAGTGTTAAGGTGGATACTAACTATGACAATACAGCCATGTTAAAAATTCTTGAGGGAAAAGGATATTCTTATTGCGGAGAGGTTTGCTTGGCAGGAGGGATGAGAAAAGCTTTTGAGAAGATTATAATTTAACCCAAAAGTTAAATCATCTTTCATTGAATTTTTAAAAGACCCAATATTGAGAAACTCTATTGGGTTTGTTCGTTTAGTTCTGAACTAATTTTTACATTTGTTAAAATTTATATACCATGCATAAGAGTATAGAAATTGATGAAAAAATTTTTCAGGATGCTGTAAAGTTTTACAGCACCATTTTCAACGTACCTCCATTAGCTTCCAAAATTTATGCCTACCTGCTTTTCGATTATGAGAAGGTAGGAATTACTTTTGATGAGTTTGTGGAAGTTCTTTCTGCAAGCAAAAGCTCGGTTTCTACAAGTATTTCTTTATTACTGAAAGCCCAGCTCATTGTAGATCATAATAAAATGGATGAACGGAAACGGTATTTTTTCATCAATGATGAATATAAGAAGATAAGATTTGAAAAAATAGTTCAAAAGATGCAAGACGAATTAAAACTACTAGATGACTTAGATCAATTTAAAAAAAATCATGACGATGTGTACAACGAAAAAATGGAAGCTTACAAAGCGCTCTTAAATAAAAACATACTTAATATTCAGGAATCTCTTAATAAACTTTAAAATGAACAGTAAACTAGTTATACTTTCTATTGCTGCGCTTTCACTCACAGCCTGCAAAAAAGAAGCTCCGAAACAGGATGGCGCAAAACCATATCCTGTAGTGAATGTGGAGGTAAAAAATATAGTCGGTTATCAGACTTTCCCTGCAACCATTCAGGGTAGAGTCAATAATGATGTTCGTGCTAAAATACAGGGGTATATTACTCAGGTTTTGGTAGATGAAGGACAATATGTAACAAAAGGACAGCCTTTGTTCCGTTTGGAAACCAATATTTTAAGCGAAAATGCGGCTGCTTCCAAGGCTGGAATCGGTGCCGCAGAATCTAATATTGCTGCTGCTCAGGCTGCGGTGAATGCTGCAAATGTAGAGGTAAATAAATTGAAACCACTCGTTCAGAAAAACATTATCAGTAATGTTCAGCTGCAAACAGCTCAGGCAAACTTAGCTCAGGCTCAGGCTCAATTGCAACAGGCAAATGCGGCAAAAAGACAAGCAGTTGCAAATTATAAAGGAGTAGAAGCTAACATTGAGTATTCTATTATTCGCGCACCTATTTCCGGAGTTATTGGGAAGCTTCCTTTAAAAGTAGGGAGCTTGGTAGGACCTACAGATCAGACTGCTTTAACTACAATTTCAGATACTTCACAGCTATATGCTTATTTTTCAATGAACGAAAAAGAATATTTTGACTTCCTTGAAAAATCTCCGGGTTCTTCTTTACCAGAAAAAATTAAAAACCTTCCAATGGTAGAATTACAATTGGCAAACGGAAGTATTTACAGTGAAAAAGGAAGAATTGAAGCGATTACAGGACAAATTGATGCTACAACCGGTACCATTCAGTTCAGGGTTGGTTTCTCAAACCCTCAAAAATTGTTGAGCAATGGTAACAGCGGAACAATCAGACTGCCAAAAACATATGAAAATGTTTTAGTAGTTCCGGAAAGTGCTACCTACGAACAACAAGGTATTGTTTACGTCTATAAAGTAGAAAAAGATACTGCTAAAAATGTTGTGGTAAATGTGATCGACAGAATCGATAATTTGGCACTTATTGAGTCCGGTGTCAACAAAGGTGAAACCATCATCGCTGCAGGTATTGGAGGATTAAAACCTGGAACAGCAGTAATCAAAAAACCTGTAAAAATGGATAGTCTTGTTCAATCAATAAAACCGAAATTCTAAAATGATTAAAAATTTTATAAACAGACCGGTTTTATCCACGGTAATCTCAATTCTGATTGTGATTCTCGGGGTGTTGGGCTTGATCTCACTACCGGTTACACAGTATCCTGATATTGCACCTCCCACCGTAAGCGTTTCTACAAACTATACCGGAGCCAATGCGGAAACTGTAATGAAGAGTGTTGTAGTACCTTTGGAAGAGCAGATCAACGGGGTGGAAGGTATGGATTACATTACCTCTTCAGCCGGAAACGATGGTTCTGCACAGATTCAGGTGTTCTTTAAGCAAGGGATTGATCCCGATATTGCTGCAGTAAACGTACAGAACCGTGTAGCAAGAGCAACTCCTTTATTACCTAGTGAAGTTACACGTTCAGGAGTTGTTACCCAAAAACAGCAGACAAGCGCCTTGATGTATATGTCTTTCTATTCTGAAAACAAAGATTTAGATGATGTATATCTTCAAAACTTCCTGAATATCAATATTATTCCAAATTTAAAAAGGATTAACGGAGTAGGTGATGCCAACGTTTTCGGAGGTAAGAACTATTCGATGAGAATATGGCTGGATCCTGCTAAAATGGCTGCTTACGGAGTAACACCAACGGATGTTACCAATGCGATCAATGAGCAGAGTAGAGAAGCCGCTGCAGGTTCTATCGGACAAAACAGTGGAAGCTCCTTCGAATATATCATTAAATATGTTGGTAAATTCAATGATAAGGCACAATATGATAATATCATCATTAAAGCGCTTCCTGACGGACAAAACCTAATGCTGAAAGATGTTGCTAAAGTAGAATTGGCAGGTCAGTCCTATACAGGGATTGGTGAAAATGGAAATAGCCCGTCTATCAGTATGGGAATCTTCCAGACACCGGGTTCCAATGCTCAGGAGATTATTAAAAATATCAAAGCCTATCTGAAATCTGCAGAAGGCAGTTTCCCGCAAGGAATTAAATATACTTTCAACTTTGATACAAATGAATTCCTGGAGGCATCCATTGATAAGGTGGTTCATACCCTGATCGAAGCATTTATATTGGTATTTATCGTAGTATTTATCTTCCTTCAGGATTTCAGATCTACCTTGATTCCGGCAATTGCAGTTCCGGTTTCTATTGTGGGAACATTTTTCTTCCTGAATTTATTTGGATATTCATTAAACTTATTAACGTTATTCGCCTTAGTATTAGCAATTGGTATCGTTGTGGATGATGCAATTGTTGTTGTTGAAGCCGTTCACGCCAAGATGGAACACGGTATTTCCGATGCTAAAAAAGCCACGGTAGAAGCGATGGACGAAATTACAGGAGCTATTATTTCTATTACATTGGTAATGGCGGCAGTATTCGTTCCGGTAACGTTTATTACAGGTCCTACCGGAGTATTTTATCAGCAGTTCGGAATCACTCTTATCATTGCGATCATCATTTCTGCAGTTAACGCATTAACGTTGAGTCCGGTTTTATGTTCATTATTCTTAAAACCTAATCATGCACATCATACAGAATATAAGAACTTGAATTTTCTTCAAAAATTCTTCTATAAGTTCAATATTGCTTTTAAATCAGGTACAGAACGTTACGGAAGAGGGTTTGTATTCTTGTTGAGACATAAATGGGTTACCTTAATCATCTTTGCAGTAACTGCCGGTATTTTATATTGGGCAAGTTCTACCATGAAGAAAGGTTTCGTACCTACAGAAGACAGAGGGATCATCTTTACCGATGTTCAGCTTCCTCCGGGAGCTTCTATGGAAAGAACATACAATGCTTTGAAAACTCTTCAGGCAAAAGCTTTAAAAGTTCCGGGTGTACAAAACGTAACGATCTCTACAGGTAGAGGATTCTTATCTGGAAACGGTAGTAACAACGGTCTTGCTTTCATTAAGCTAAAACCTTTTGACGAAAGGAAAAAAGACGGACAAACTTCCGAAGATATCACGAAAAAATTATTTGGAATTTCAGGAGCTGTTCCTGATGCAAAAGTCGTATTCTTCCAGCCACCGAGTGTACCCGGTTTCGGTAACAGTGCCGGTTTCGAGATGGTATTATTGGATAAATCAGGGGGAGAATATGCAGATTTAGATAATAAAATGAACGAATTCATCGGTAAATTGATGCAAAGACCTGAAATTGAATTTGCCCAGTCTTCATTCAATACCAAATATCCTCAGTACGAAATGCAGGTAAACGTACCATTAGCTAAACAAATGGGAGTTTCTGTAAGTGATATCCTGGCTACCATGCAGGGATACATCGGAGGTATTTATACTGCCGACTTTACAAAATACGGAAAACAGTTCAGAGTAATGGTTCAGGCTCTTCCTGACAACAGAAAAAGCATTGAAAACCTAAATGAACTATATGTAAAAACAGGTTCAGGAGTAATGTCACCAATCTCTCAGTTTGTATCAATGAAAAAAGCATACGGACCACAATCTGTAAGCCGCTACAACCTGTTTACTTCGGTAAAAATTACAGGGGCAAACTCTGCAGGATACAGTTCAGGGGATGCAATTACTGCCGTTCAGCAGGTTGCTGACGAAACTTTGAATCAAAATTATGATGTAGAATTCACGGGATTAACAAGAGAAGAATTAAATTCAGGATCTCAGACTTTACTCATCTTCGGATTAAGTTTGATTTTCGTTTATTTCATTCTTTCTGCACAGTATGAAAGTTATATCCTTCCTTTAATTGTGGTAATTTCTCTTCCTCTTGGGGTAATGGGAGCTTATTTCGGACAGAAAATCATGGGCTTGGAAAACAATATTTATTTCCAGATTGCCCTGATCATGTTGGTCGGATTATTGGCTAAAAATGCCATTCTGATTGTAGAATTTGCCGTCCAGAGAAGACATCATGGTGAAACGATCGTTATGTCTGCAATTAATGCTGCAAAAGCAAGGCTAAGACCGATTCTGATGACCTCATTTGCATTCATCTTCGGTTTATTACCATTGGTTTTAGCAAGCGGAATCGGAGCAGTTGGTAACAGATCTATCGCAACAGGAGCAGCAATAGGGTTGTTGATAGGTACAATTTTAGGATTATTAGTAATTCCTGTATTATATGTGATTTTCGAATACTTGCAGGAGAAAGTTAAACCTATCAAAAAAGAAGAAATCAATTTAGCAGAATAAATGTAAAGTAAAGAAATTTGAAGTTAGAATTTAGAGATGAGTCTAAAAACTAACTTCTAACTTCTAAGCTCTAACTTCTAACAATAAAAAATGAAGAGTTTATTAAACATCATAAAAGGAATAACATTTTCAGTCGCAGTTCTTGCAGCCGTATCATCTTGTATGGCAAGAAAAGAATACCACAGACCGGATAATGTTGTTGACGAAAAGCTGTACCGTACCGATATGCTTCCTGCTGACAGTACGAACATTTCGAATGTTTCCTGGAAAGAGATTTTCACAGATCCGATACTTCAGGGGCATATTTCAAAAGCTTTGGAAAATAACCTGGATATAAGAATTGCTTTGCAGAGTATCAATTCTGCGGAATCTTATTTAAAACAAAGTAAGGCAGCTTACGAACCGACGGTAACGGTTGGTCCGGGCTATACTTTCCAGACTCAGTCTTTGAATACACAAACCGGACAATTATTCGGACAAAGAAGATATATCAACCAGCTTGATCTTACAGCAAATATTGGTTTTGAGGCCGATCTTTGGGGAAAATTAAAAGCTCAGGAAAAAGCTCAGATGGCAGCTTATTTAGGAACGGTTGCTGCCCACAAAGCGGTAAAAAGTGATTTGATTGCTTCCATAGCTTCTGCTTATTATCAATTACTGACTTATGATGAGCAGAAAAAAATTATTACAGAAACGATTAAAGTTCGTGAGCAAAATTTAGAAACTACCAAAGCTTTAAAAATTTCAGGAACCGTTACAGAAGTTGCTGTTCAGCAAAGCGAAGCCTTAGTATATAATGCAAAATCTTTATTAATCGACATCGATACTCAAATTCAATTGCTGGAAAACACAATGAGTTTATTGATGGGAGAATCTTCTCACTCGATTGAAAGATCATCTTTGGAAGCTCAGAATGTTCCGATTGATTTAAAACTAGGCTATCCTGCTCAGTTATTATCAAACAGACCGGACGTGATGAGAGCAGAATACAACTTAATGAACGCTTTTGAATTGACCAATTCTGCCAAAGCTCAGTTTTATCCAACCTTAAAAATCACAGGAAACGGAGGTTTGCAATCGATGGATATTGATCATTTATTCAGTGTCAACTCTTTGTTTGCAAGTGTAGTAGGAGGTTTAGCTCAGCCTATTTTGAACAGAAGAACCATCAAAACCAACTATGAAGTAAGTCTGGCTAATCAGGAAACTGCTTATCTTAATTTCAGAAAAACAGTTCTTACTGCCGGAAAAGAAGTTTCCGATGCAATCCGTGTATTCTCGGTTCAGGATTCTTATATTGAGCTAAAACAAAAAGAACTGGATTCTTATAAAAAGTCTGTAGATTACTCTCAGGAATTGGTGAACTATGGTATGGCCAACTATCTTGAAGTATTAAATGCAAGTGTCAATTCATTAAATGCCGAATTGAATATCGCCAATGCAAAATACAGCAAAATGAAAGCTGGAGTAGAGCTTTACCAAGCTCTTGGAGGCGGTTGGAAATAAATTCTAATATAAAGTCATAAAAAACGTGTGTTGATTAATTTCAATGCACGTTTTTATTTTCAAAATTATAAACAATTAATTTTCAACATCTTAAATCGAAGTTATAATTTTTTATTTGCATATATGTAGTTAACTACGTAGTTTTGTACCTAAATTAATGATAATGGTAGAAATCAGAACAGTAAACAATACCTATTCAAAATCAGCGATAGATCTCATTTTGAATATCCAGCAAAAAGAATTCAATGTTCCTATCTCGATAGAAGACCAGCCTGATCTTATGCAAATTGAAGAATTTTATGCAGCCAGTGGTGGAAATTTTTGGGGAGCTTTTATTAATGATGAGCTTGTAGGAACCATTGCCTTGGTCAAATTTGATAAAAATGCTGGCGCTATCCGAAAAATGTTTGTAAAAAAGGAATTCAGAGGAAAAGAGCACAATATCGCTCAAAAATTGTTGGAAATCTTAATTTCTTACTGCCATGAAAACGGCATAGAAGAAGTATATTTGGGAACGGTAGCAATACTCAGGGCTGCATTACGCTTTTACGAACGAAATCATTTTACAATCATTGAGAAGGAAAAGCTACCCACAGAATTCCCTTTGATGAACTCCGATAATGTATTTTGTTTTCTTAACCTAAAATCATAAGCTATGAATGTTATTAATGAATCCGGAACCCTTGCCTTATCAACCCGATTACAGCGTCTCAGTGAGCAGTTGCGTAAGGATGGTGCTTTAGTTTATAAAGAATTCGGAATAGATTTCGAGCCTAAATGGTTTCCGGTCATTTTTACATTACATCATAAACAGACGCTAAGTGTGGTAGAAATTGCCAATGAAATAGGCTATACCCATCCTTCCACCATCAGTCTTTTAAAAGAACTTGAAAAACAGCAAATGATTCAGTCTAAAAAAGATAAGACTGATGAAAGAAAACGTTTAATAGAACTGGCTCCTAAAGGAATGGAATTAATAGAAAAGATGAAACCGGTCTGGGAAATCATCTCAAAAGTATTGGGCGAAATATCAGATAATGAAAATCATTTACTGAAAGCGATCAATGAGGCGGAAGAAAAAATTGCCAGTCAATCTTTTTTACAAAGGGTTTTACAACTGAAAAGTGCAAATAATCAATGATTTTATTAAATAGAAAAGAGTTACAAATTTTGTAACTCTTTTTTGTGGAGAATACGGGGATCGAACCCGTCACCTTTAGACTGCCAGTCTAACGCTCTAGCCAGATGAGCTAATTCCCCAATCTATTTTGGTGTTTGCAAAAATATAAATTATTTATCAATTTAATATGTTTAATTGATTTTAATTTAACCTTAAACAAATGAGTTTTTATCAAATCAGTTTTTATGAATTTGATTATAATATTAATTGAAATTAAATCTTTCCTTAATTACTGAAAAATAAACATTTCAAAAAGCCTAAGAAATTAAATTAAAATTATATATTTGCCAAATTCAAACTCAACAAGATTTATTTCATAAAACTTTTATTAAACTATGAAGAAACTTTTTTTACTCTTATTAACAGCTTTTTTATTTATCGGATGTAACTCGGATGACGACAGCATTTATGATTTTATCGGGACTTGGCATGGAACATATGAAGGAAGTGATAAAGGAGTGTGGAATATTGTTGTTGCAGATGATGGAAAAGTTACCGGAACAATGCATTCTGATGTAAATCAGGAGAATTACAATATTTCCGGAAACCTTAATTCTTCCGGAGATTTAAATGCAGTAGTAGGTCTTCCGTCTGATGGAGAATTCAGAGGCAACCTCACCACGGATAAAAAAGGAAGCGGAAGCTGGGTAAATTCAGTTCCTACCCCTGGAAGATCAGGAACATGGAGCGGCGAAAAAGATAAAAAATAAGATTTAAGAATATATAATACAATCCGGAAATTTACTTTTCCGGATTTTTTGTTTTGAGGAACAGAAAAATTGTTTTCAATCTGTGTAATTTAACAAATCCTAAATAATATATAATGCGCTAAATTTATATATTTGCAATACATCATTAAACAATCGAAAGCACATGAAATTGGGATTATTTAACAGTCATTTACGAGTAAAACAATTATCTGTTTTATTCATTACATCCTCAATTATCATTTCCTGCGGAAGCTCAAAAAGTGTTGCTGAAAAAAATTCCAAGAACAAATCCGTAACTAGAACCGAAAGCCTTAGAAAGCTGGACTCCAAATTCAGCGGAAAAGTATCCAAATCAATTAATGATATTTTAAAAGATGCTGAGAAGTATCTCGGAACTCCTTATAAATTCGGAGGGAATACTTCTTCTGGTTTCGATTGTTCGGGATTTACCGTAAAGGTATTCGAAGAAAATGATTTTAAACTTCCCAGAAGATCTTCAGATCAGGCTTTATCCGGAGAAAAAATAGATATTACCGACGTAAAACCGGGAGATCTCTTATTTTTTGCAACAGGAGGAGGAAGCAGAATTTCCCATGTAGGCATTGTTCATGATATTGGAAATGATGGGGAAGTGAAATTTATTCATGCCTCCACATCAAAAGGGGTGATCATTTCTTCACTCAACGAAAAATATTGGAATAAGGCTTATCTGCATGCTCAAAGAGTCTTATAAATCTGCATTATAAGATTGATTTTTTCAATGATTACATTTTTTATAAAAGGTAAAAACCGACGCAATAATCCAATTTTTGTAGCTTTTATGGTTCAGAATAAGATGAACTTTTTTGTATCTTTGGCGAAATAATTTTAAACTAGAAACATGTCGTTACAACAAACAATTGAAAATATCTGGGACAACAGAGAATTATTGCAGAATGAGGATAGCCAAAAGGCAATTAGAGAGGTTATTTCTTTGGTTGATAAAGGAGAACTTCGTACAGCTGAACCTACAGAAAACGGATGGCAGGTAAATGAATGGGTGAAAAAAGCTGTCGTAATGTACTTTCCGATCCAGAAAATGGAAACTATCGAGGTAGGTCCGTTTGAATTTCATGACAAAATGCCTTTGAAAAGAAACTATGCTGAAAAAGGAGTGAGAGTTGTACCTCATGCAATTGCAAGAGAAGGAGCTTACATTGCTCCGGGAGTAATTATGATGCCTTCTTACGTAAATATTGGGGCATATGTAGATTCGGGAACAATGGTTGATACTTGGGCAACAGTAGGAAGCTGTGCACAAATCGGTAAAAATGTTCACTTGAGTGGTGGTGTTGGTATCGGTGGCGTATTGGAACCGCTTCAGGCTGCTCCGGTAATTATTGAAGATGATTGCTTTATCGGATCAAGATGTATCGTGGTGGAAGGAGTTCACGTAGAGAAAGAAGCCGTTTTGGGAGCAAATGTTGTTTTGACAGCTTCAACAAAAATCATTGACGTAACAGGTCCGGAACCCATTGAAATTAAAGGAAGAGTTCCTGCACGTTCAGTAGTAATTCCCGGAAGCTATACAAAACAATATCCTGCGGGAGAATATCAGGTTCCTTGTGCTTTGATCATTGGTCAGAGAAAAGAATCTACAGATAAAAAAACATCTCTTAACGATGCATTAAGAGAAAACAATGTAGCAGTTTAAAAACTTACAAAACTATGGCCATTCCTAAACAGATCTTTCAGACTTTTAAAACCGATAAGCTGCCTTGGCTTACGAAGTTTCATATTAAAAGGATGCTTAAGAAAAATCCGGAATATCAATATCATTTTTATGATGATAAAAGGATTACCGAATTCTTTAAGGATGAATTTCCGCCTGAATATCTGAAAGCCTATAACAGGCTTACCATAGGTGCGGCCAAAGCAGATTTTTTCAGATATGCCATCCTGTACAAAAAAGGGGGAGTATATCTGGATATCGACAGTGGAATCAATATTCCTTTACGAAAACTGATTCGCGAAGATGATACTGCATTAGTGACGGATGAAGATCCGCCAACATATTATGTACAATGGGGTCTGGTGTATGAAGCCGGACACCCATTTTTACAGAGAACATTAGAGAACATTTTGGATAATATTAAAAATAATCCATATCCCCATAACGTTCATAAAACCACAGGACCAACAGTTTATACAGACTCCATTAAAGAATGTCTTAAAGAAAATCCAAATATTCCTCACCGGTTTTTGGGACCTCATTATGACAACAAAATGCAGTTTAAGTATAAGCTTGGTAAATTCTTCCTTTATAAAGATAAATCCGAACACTGGAAAAAGAAACAACTGACCCAAAACATCATAAGACCCGAGAATGAAGATAGCTTATGATGCAAAACGTTTCTTTCACAACACTTCAGGATTAGGAAACTATTCTCGTGATCTGATTCGCATTTTATCAAAATATTTTCCTGAAAATGAATATATTCTGTTAAATAAAAACAAATCTGAAAGAGGAGCTGATATTTTAGAAAACCCCAATGTTCACTTCGTTGAAACATCCAAAGGAAACATGTCCCGTCAATTTAAAATGGGAAAGGACGCCCAAAAACAAAATGCAGATATTTTCCATGGATTATCGGGAGAATTACCCTTAAAATGGGATAAGAAACCGATAAAAAAAATCGTCACGATTCATGATCTTATTTTTGTAAGATACCCTCAATATTATTCATTTTTTGACCGAAAAATCCATCTTTGGAAATTTAAAAAAGCGGCAAATTCAGCAGATAAAATAATTGCGATTTCAGAACAGACAAAACGAGATATCATCCAGTTTTTAAAAGTTCCGGAAAGCAAAATTGAAGTGATTTATCAGGGTTGTCATAAAGCTTTTAAAGAACAGCAATCTGATGATTTTATTCAACAGACAAAGTCAAAATTCAATCTCCCGGAAAGGTTTATTTTAAATGTCGGAACCATAGAAAACCGCAAAAATCTTTTAAACATTGTAAAAGGAATCAATGGAAGCAACATTCCCTTGGTTGTTGTCGGAAAAAAAACTAAATACTTTCAAAAAATAGCCGGTTTTATTCAGAAGAACAAAATGGAAAAACAGGTTCATTTTTTAGAAGGTGTTTCTATGGATGAATTGGCCGTTATTTATAAATTAGCTGATATTTTCGTATATCCAAGCTTTTTTGAAGGCTTCGGAATTCCTGTAATAGAAGCACTTTTTTCAAAAACAGTTACCATCACAAGCAATACAAGCTGCCTTCCTGAAGCGGGTGGTCCTGATTCTGTTTATATCGATCCCAAAAATCATTTAGATATTCAGTCGAAAATAAAATTTTTGTGGGAGAACGAATCCGAAAGAAAACGCCGTGCTGATAAGGGGTTTGACTTTGTTCAGAAGTTTAATGACGAGCCCATTGCTAACGAATTGATGACCCTTTACAGAAAAATTATTTCGTAAAATCCTTGGCGGTTTAAAAATAAGTCCTACATTTGTACCACAAAATTTCAACAATGAAACCGAATTTTTTAACAGTACATCATTATTATCATCATCTCTGCTAGACGGAATTGTTGATATATGACTATGTTAAAATCAAAATAATTAAAAACCGTCTGAGTAAATAGACGGTTTTTTTGTTTCTAAATTTATCCCGGGAAATTTTTTCAATTCAACCATTTTTATTTGCTCAGACACAACAAAAGTGAAATGAGTACATTAAAAATAGCGATACAAAAAAGCGGACGGCTTTACGAAGAATCTCTTCAGCTCCTTAAAGACTGTGGAATCTTCATCAACAACGGAAAAGACCAGCTTAAAGTTTCTGTAGACAATTTCCCCATGGAAATCATGTATTTACGGAATTCAGATATCCCTCAATATCTGGAAGACGGAGTGGTGGATATTGCCATTGTCGGCGAAAATCTTTTAGTTGAAAAACAAAAAAATATTGAAATTATCCAACCTTTAGGTTTCTCAAAATGCAGAGTTTCCTTAGCCATTCCGAAAGAAATTGAAACGGATGACATCAATTATTTTCGAGGAAAAAAGATTGCTACATCTTATCCAAATACCCTTAAAAATTTTCTTGAGAAAAATAATATTTCTGCTGATATTCACGTGATTTCAGGCTCGGTGGAAATTGCTCCCAATATTGGTCTTGCCGATGGAATCTGTGATATTGTAAGTTCAGGAAGCACTTTATTTAAAAACGGATTGCGAGAAACCGTAACGCTTTTAAAATCAGAAGCTGTACTGGCAAAAACATCACAATTAAGTGCGGAAAAAGTATCCATTTTAGAAAAATTTCTTTTCAGAATTAAAGCGGTTTTAAAAGCAAAAAATTCAAAATATATCCTGATGAATGTTCCGAATGAGAAAATTAATCTCATTTCAAAAACACTTCCCGTTCTTAAAAGTCCTACTGTAATTCCTTTAGCTGAAAAAGGCTGGAGCAGTATTCATTCTGTGATTGATGAAGAACGGTTTTGGGAAGTCATCGATGAGCTAAAAGACAAAGGAGCACAAGATATTTTGATAATTCCAATCGATAAAATGGTGATTTAATATGAAAATTAATAAATATCCTCAAAGAGAAGCTTGGCCGGAATTAGTGAAAAGACCTGTTTTACAAAGAGAAAAATTGACAAAAATTATTGCTGATATTTTTACAGAAGTTGAAAAAAACGGAGACCAGGCTTTACTAGATTTAAATAAAAAGTTCGATGGAGTTGAAATTAAAAGTATTAAAGTTTCCGAAAAAGAAATAGAAAATGCAGAAAGCTTGATCAGTAATGAATTAAAAGAAGCTATTCAACAGGCAAAAGATAATATTACAAAATTTCATACCTCACAAATTATTGCAGTAGAAAAAGTTGAAACTACAAAAGGAGTGGTTTGCTGGAGAGAAAACAGAGCGATTGAAAAAGTTGGAATCTATATTCCGGGAGGAACAGCACCTTTGTTTTCTACGGTTTTAATGCTTGCTATACCTGCTCAATTAGCGGGCTGTAAAGAAATTGTCTTATGCACACCTCCAGATAAAAACGGAAATATCAATCCAGCCATTCTGTATACTGCAAAACTTTGTGGAATCACTGAAGTATTTAAAACCGGTGGAGCACAAGCGGTTGCAGCAATGACTTTAGGAACGGAAAGTATTCCCAATGTCTATAAAATTTTTGGACCAGGAAATCAGTATGTTGTCGCAGCAAAAGAATTTGCTCAAAATTACAATGTTTCCATCGATATGCCGGCCGGACCAAGCGAAGTATTAGTCATTGCAGATGAAAAAGCCATTCCTGAGTTCTGCGCGGCAGATCTGCTTTCTCAGGCAGAGCACGGAAGTGACAGTCAGGTTATTTTCCTGTCAACAGATGAAACAATTTTTAATCAAACCATTGAAGAAACGGAAAAACAACTTAAAGTACTTCCCAGAAATGAATTTGCGACAGAAGCTTTGGAAAACAGCCATTTTATTTTACTAAATACGATCGATGAAGCTTTAGAATTCAGCAATTTGTACGCTCCCGAACATTTGATTTTAGCTATGGAAGACTTTGAAAATTACATTCCAAAAATTCAAAATGCAGGTTCGGTTTTCCTGGGAAATTATTCCTGTGAAAGTGCGGGAGATTATGCAAGTGGGACCAATCACACCCTTCCGACAAACGGTTTTTCAAAAAATTATAGTGGAGTTTCCTTAGACAGTTTTGTGAAGAAAATCACATTTCAGAATCTATCCCAAAAAGGACTTCAAAATTTAGGAAAAACAATAGAAATCATGGCAGAAACAGAAGGATTATTTGCACACAAAAATGCCGTATCCATCCGATTAAAACAAGAAAATGAAAGAATTTAATCTCAATAGTTTAGTAAGAAAAAATATCTTAGAACTGCAGCCTTACATCAGTTTTAGAGATCATAATGAATTTAAAAATCCTGTTTTACTGGATGCCAATGAAAGTCCGTTTGGAGAACTGAACCGTTATCCTGATTCTACGCAGAAAGAATTAAAGCAAAAACTTTCTGAAATAAAGAATATCTCAACAGATCAGATTGCAGTCGGAAATGGCAGTGATGAATTGATTGATTTGATCATAAAAGTTTTTTGTGAGCCTAAAAAAGACTCTATTTTGATGATGAACCCTTCATTTGCAATGTATGGTTTTTATGCTTCAATCAATGAGAACAAGGTGATAAAGCTTGATTTAAATGAAAATTTTGAGATTGTAAAAGACGATTTTCTTACCATTTCAAAAGATTTTAAATCCAAAGTTTTTTTCCTGTGTTCACCCAATAATCCAACCGGAAACGCTATAGAAGACGTTGAATTTTATATTAAAAATTTCAATGGAATTGTTGTCGTTGATGAAGCGTACATAGAATTCTCAGGAAAAAAATCCTGTACTGAACTATTAGAAAAATATCCCAACTTAATTGTTCTTCAAACATTTTCAAAAGCTTGGGGAATGGCAGGAGCAAGAGTGGGTATTGCGTATTCCTCTAAGGAAATTATTAAGTTAATCAATACAGTAAAAACACCTTACAATGTTAATTCTTTGAGTTTAAATAAAATAATTGAAATAATTAAAAAACAAGAAGTTATAAAATTAAATATAGAAAATACTTTAAATGAAATTTCTTGGCTTAAAAATGAATTTGAAGCGATAAATTGTATCAAAAAAGTATATCCAACTCATGCTAATTTCTTTCTCATCGAATTTGAAAATGTAGAAAAAGTATATGAAAAGTTATTGGAAAATGAAATCCTGACCAGTAAAAGAAGTCCGCAAATTCCAAACTGTATCAGAATCAATGTCGGAAATCGGAAAGAGAATATTCAGTTGATTAATATTTTAAAAGAGTCCGAAACCTTATAGTTTTTTAAACCTATAAGGTTTGATCAAGCAGAAAAATAACAGATTAACATTTGTTTAGAAATGAAAAAAGTATTGTTTATAGACCGCGACGGAACTTTAATTATAGAACCGCCAACAGATTTTCAGGTGGACTCCCTGGAAAAGCTTGAATTTTATCCCGGTGTCTTTCAAAACCTCTCAAAAATTGCTAAAGAACTAGATTTTGAACTGGTTATGGTCACCAATCAGGATGGTTTGGGAACTAAAAACTTTCCTTATGAAAATTTTATAAAGCCTCATGAAAAGATGCTAAAGGCTTTTATAAATGAAGGAATTGTTTTCAATGATATTCTGATCGACAGGAGCTTCGAAAGTGAAAATTCACCCACAAGAAAGCCAGAAATCGGAATGTTGGGAAAATATATTTACGGAGATTATGATCTTGAAAATTCTTTCGTCATCGGAGATCGGTTGACTGATATTCAACTCGCAAAAAATTTAAAGTCAAAAGCCATTTTCATTAATCCAATTCAGAATGATGATGCAGAGCTGACAACAGAAAATTGGAATGAAATCTATCAATATTTAAGGGAAATTCCGCGAAAAGCTAAAGTTTCAAGAAAAACCAACGAAACAGACATCGAAATTGAAGTCAATCTTGACGGAAGCGGAAATTCTGATATTTCAACCGGATTACATTTTTTTGATCATATGCTCGAACAGATTTCCAAACACGGCAATTTAGATTTAAAAATTAAAGTAAAAGGAGATCTGCAAGTTGATGAACACCACACGATTGAAGATGCAGGGATTGTCTTGGGAGAAGCTATTTTAAAAGCTTTAGGAAAGAAAAAAGGAATTGAAAGATATGGTTTTCTGCTTCCAATGGACGATTGTCTGGCGCAGGTTGCCCTTGATTTCGGAGGACGTTCATGTCTCGTTTGGGAAGCTGATTTTAAACGTGAGAAAATTGGCGATGTTCCAACCGAAATGTTTGTACATTTTTTTAAATCTTTCACCGATTCGGCTAAATGTAATCTCAATATCAAAGTGGAAGGAGAAAATGAACATCACAAAATCGAATCTATTTTTAAAGCTTTCGCAAAAGCGATAAAAATGGCAGTTAATCAATCTGATCAGAATTTCAATTTACCCTCAACAAAAGGAAGTTTATAGTATGATAACGATTATAAAATACAACGGAGGAAATGTCAGTTCCGTACAAAATGCCCTGAACAGATTGGGTGCAGAATCAATCATTACCGATGACTTTGAATTGATCAGGAAGGCAGATAAAGTGATTTTCCCGGGAGTCGGAGAGGCTTCTTCCACTATGAAGAACTTAAAAGAAAAGGGTCTAGATCAGTTAATTCCAACCTTACAACAGCCTGTTTTGGGAATTTGTCTGGGAATGCAGCTTATGTGTAAGAATAATGAGGAAGGAAACACTGTTGGAATGGGAATTTTTGATATTAAGGTAAAGAAATTTCCGGCAAAAGATATTGTTCCGCATATGGGATGGAATACAGTTTCAGATTTTAAATCTAATCTGTTTTCAGAAATTGAAGGAAAGAGCGACCTTTACTTTGTTCACAGCTATTATTGTGAATTATCAAAGAGTACGACTTCTGTTTGTGATTATATTTTGCCTTTCAGTGCGTCCCTTCAAAAAGATAATTTTTATGCGATGCAGTTTCACCCTGAAAAATCAGGAAAAATAGGAAGCCAATTATTAAATAACTTTTTAAAATTGTAAGCATGAAAATTATCCCTGCGATTGATATTATTGACGGAAAATGTGTTCGTCTGTCTAAAGGTGATTACGGAACGAAGAAAATCTACAACGAAAATCCTGTTGAAGTTGCCAAAGAGTTTGAGAGTTTTGGAATTCGATTTCTGCATTTAGTTGATTTAGATGGTGCGAAATCAAAGCATATTGTCAATCAAAAAGTGTTGAAAAATATTGCAAAAGAAACCTCTTTACAAATTGATTTTGGAGGTGGTTTAAAAACTTTAGAAGATATAGAAATCGCTTTTAATTCAGGAGCAAAACAGATTACAATCGGAAGTATTGCCATTCAAAATCCTGAGTTTTGTTTTGATCTCATTGAAAAATATAGTTACGAGAAAATCATTTTAGGAGCGGATTGTGAAAACAGAAAAATAAAAACCTTGGGCTGGATGGAAGAAAGCAATCAGGATGTCATTGATTTTATTCTTCAATATCAGGAAAAAGGGATTAGAAATGTAATCTGCACCGATATTTCAAAAGACGGAATGCTAGAAGGACCTTCAACTGATTTATATAAAGATATTTTAAACAAAACTTCCATTCAACTCGTTGCAAGTGGCGGAATTTCAAGCATGGAAGATATATACAAGATGAAAGAGATTGGTTGCTCGGGAACGATTATCGGAAAAGCGATTTATGAAGGTAAAATTGAATTGAAAGAACTACAGAAATTTATCGAAAATGCTTAAAAAAAGAATCATCCCTTGTCTAGATATAAAAAATGGAACAACGGTAAAAGGAATCAATTTTGAAGGATTGAGAAATGCCGGAAATCCAATAGCACTGGCAAGAAAATATGAGAATGAGGGTGCTGACGAACTGGTTTTTCTGGATATTACAGCCACAATCGAAGAGCGAAAAACTTTCGGCGAATTAGTAAAAGAAATCGCCCGGGAAATCAGTATTCCTTTTACGGTAGGTGGCGGAATTTCAACGATTGAAGATGTGAGAAAATTGTTGGAAGCCGGAGCAGATAAAATCAGTATTAATTCGTCTGCGGTTAAAAACCCTCAGTTGATCTCTGATTTAGCTAAAGAATTTGGCAGCCAATGTATTGTTGTTGCTATTGACACAAAATTTGTAAATGATTCGGATTGGGTTCATGTGAAAGGAGGAAGAGAAATTACTCATTTAAAAACTTTAGATTGGGCAAAAAAGGCGGAGAAAATGGGAGCCGGAGAAATTCTCCTGACTTCAATGGATGGAGACGGAACGAAGAATGGTTTTGATTTGGGAATTACCAAATTAATTTCTGAAAATATAAATATTCCTGTAATTGCTTCTGGTGGAGCGGGAAATATTGAAGATTTTGAAGAAGTTTTTAATCAGACAAAAGCAACCGGAGCTTTAGCAGCCAGTATTTTTCATTTTGAAGAAGTAAAAATCCAGGATTTGAAAAATGAATTAAAATCAAGAAAAATTGCAGTACGATGATCATTAATTTTAATAAAAGCAACGGGTTAGTCCCTGTTATTATTCAGGATGACAGAACGCTACAGGTTTTGATGTTAGGATATATGAATGAAGAAGCGTTTGAAAAAACAAAAAAAGAAGGGATTGTCACCTTTTTCAGTCGTTCAAAGAACAGACTTTGGACAAAAGGTGAAGAATCCGGAAATTTTTTAACGGTAAAAAGCATTGATGTCGATTGTGATCAGGACACCATTTTAATCAAAGCCATTCCTGAAAATGTAGTTTGTCACACCGGAAGTTTCAGCTGCTTCGGAAACAAGAATTCTAAAGGTTTTCTTTATGAATTGGAAGCGAAAATCAGCCAGAGAATTGATGAAAAAATTGAAGACTCTTATACCTATTCTTTATTTCAAAGAGGAATCAATAAAGTAACTCAAAAAGTGGGAGAGGAAGCTGTAGAATTGGTTATAGAAGCGAAAGACAATAATGATGATCTGTTTAAAAATGAGGCTGCAGATCTGCTTTATCATTATTTAATTTTACTAAAAGCTAAAAATATGAACTTAGAAAACATTGAGAAAATATTATTGAAGCGTAATAAATAATTAAAAAATATTGTATGGAATTTTTCGGCGGGCTTTGCCCGCCGAAAAATCATTATTTAATTAAGAATTTTCTTACCGCAGTTTTATCCTCTGATTTGATAATGCCTAAATAAACACCTTTCTGTAGCTTAGAAACATTTATTTTTGTTTCATTTTCTGCTTTAAGTAATGATCTTCCCGACAAATCTGTAACCTCAAAATTAAAATTTTGGATATCCTTTGGAAGCTCTATATTTAGAGTGTCTTTTGCCGGATTAGGATAAATTTTCACAGCATCCAGTCTATCAATCGAGATATCAGAAGTTGATAACGTTGAACTTGCTATTGCAAAATGCTGAAGAGCTCCCACTGAAGCTTTTCCTACATTAAAAACATAAGCAGGGTCTACATTCGCAAAAGTATCATTTACCGTGTGCTCGTTATGGCTTCTTACCGTTTCATAAAAACCGGTGATAATATCTCCTTTACCTTCAAAAGGCATATAATCCGAAGAATATGCATTTGACATATTGATTTGAAGTGGAGAATATAATGTAGTACAAGTTGCCAATTGCTGTGTAAAAGACAGAGAAGCCGCATCGTTTCCTGATTGGCCGCTTTGATCGCTTTCACAATTAATCGTATTATTCGTATTGCCGATTTTTCCACCTACCTGATCAATGTTAAACACGACACGTAAATTTAACTGACGGACATTATTCTGGAAAACCACATTATTCACGTAATGTGTACTTCCTACCAAACCTTGTTCTTCTCCTGAAAAATGGATAAATTTAATCGAATATTCCGTAGGAACATCTTTTAAAATTCTGGCAGCTTCAAGTATAATAGAAGTACCGCTTCCGTTATCACTCACACCCGGTCCTGTTATTGTATCATAATGACCGCAGATAATAACATAAGTATTAGGGTATAAAGTTCCTGTTTTAGTAATGATAAGGTTTTTAGATGTTGAGCTTCCATAAGTAAAAGAATCTTCCGTAATCTGACTTGCATCATAACCATAAGACTGATATTTTGCTTTTAACCAATTTAAGGCATCAGTATTCGCCATAGAACCGGTAGTTTTCACTCCCAGATTACCAAACTCCTGTAAAAGAGTCGTAACATTCGTCTGGGAAACCTGATTGGCTCTTGTTTGATAAGCCTGGATAAAACTTTGTGCCTTACTGCAAAATCCGACAACTGATAAAAATAGGAGAGTACTGATCTTCTTCACTGGAAACTCTTGATTTTAAACTTTATTAATAAAGGACAAATGTAAATAATAAAAAAATCCCGGGCAAAAAACCCGGGATTTATATTGATAACAAAAATTTTACATTATTTTACTTGATCTACAACTGCTTTGAAAGCTTCAGGGTGATTCATTGCTAAATCTGCTAAAACTTTTCTGTTAAGCTCAATGTTGTTCTTTTTAAGAGCTCCCATAAACTGAGAGTAAGACATTCCGTGTACTCTAGCTCCCGCGTTGATACGAGTAATCCAAAGTGCTCTGAAGTTTCTTTTCTTCTCTTTTCTACCACGGTAAGCGTATTGCATTGCTTTTTCTACCGCGTTTTTAGCTACAGTCCAAACGTTCTTTCTTCTACCGAAAAAACCTTTAGCCTGCTTAAAAATTTTCTTTCTGCGTGCTCTTGAAGCAACCGCGTTTACTGATCTTGGCATAATTTAAATTGTTTTTTTGAAATGTGCGGTAAATTGTTTCATTACTCTTAGCTGCTCCATTTCAGGGTTAAATTGTTGAATTTGTTTGAATTCTTATAAACCGACTATAGATTTATAAAAACTACTTAATTGCTAATTGACGTTGAACGCTTTTCTCGTCCACTTTAGCTACGTAAGAAGTAGTAGTAAGATTTCTCTTCTGCTTAGTTTCTTTCTTAGTTAAGATGTGGCTTTTGTAAGCATTTTTTCTTTTGATCTTACCTGTACCAGTAAGAGCAAAACGCTTTTTAGCACCTGATTTCGTTTTTAATTTTGGCATTGTTTTGCTTTTTATTGTTTTGTTATCAATATCTGTCTTGGCTACTCCTAAATATACTTAGGAATAATAGTCTGCAAAATTAAGAAAAAAAAACGAGACTTGAAAAGAAAACTCAAACAGTAATCTATAAAATCCTTTTGATGATCAAATAAAAAACTACAACCGAAAAATCCCGATTGTAGCTTTCCTTTAAATATATTGATAAAATTATGACTGAATAAATTCCAAAAGATCTTTATTGATTGTTTCATGTTCTGTAGTCGGCATTCCATGAGGGAAACCAGGATATGTAATCAGTTTTCCGTTCTTTAGTAATTTCGCTGATTTTATAGCTGAATTTTCAATAGGTACGATCTGATCATCTTCACCATGAAGAAGCAATACAGGAATATCGACGGATTTTAAATCCTCTGTAAAGTCTGTTTCCGAGAAAGCTTTAATACCATCATAATGAGCAACAATTCCACCCATCATTCCTTGTCTCCACCAGTTTCTTTGTACACCTTCTTTTACAGTTGCACCTTCTCTGTTGTATCCATAAAAAGGGAAAGTAATATCAATATAGAACTGATTTCTGTTATTCAATGTCTGATCTCTGATATTGTCAAAAACCTCCATCGGAACTCCGTCAGGATTATTTTCGCTCTTTACCATAATAGGGGGAACAGCACTTATTAAAACTGCTTTTTTAGCCCTTCCATTAGCATATTTATTAACATAACGGATAACTTCACCACCACCTGTGGAATGCCCGATATGGATAACATCTTTTAAATCCAAATAAGCCACAAGCTCTGCTGCATCAGAAGCATATTGCTCAATCGTATGATTATAAATATTCTGGCTTGAACGTCCGTGACCTCTTCTGTCATGTGTAATCACTCTATATCCTCTCTGTAAAAAGAAAATTACCTGTGCATCCCAATCATCAGAAGATAAAGGCCATCCGTGGTGAAACATCAATACAGGTCCTTCTCCTTGATCTTTATAAAAAATTTCAGTTCCGTCTTGTAATTTTAGTGTACTCATTGTTTTACTGTTTTATGTATTATAATTTATTTTTGATTTTAATAAGTTCTTGTTCCTTATTTCTAAAGCAAATTTATAGCAAAACTTTTATCAAAATATTGATCTAAGGTAAATTTTAATATATAATTAATAAGTATTATCAATTTATATAAAATAGTAAATAATTTTAATAATATCTTGAGCTATGTCAATCTATTAATAATATAAAACAAAAAAAACCTCAAATTACTTTGAGGTTTTATTATTGTAATCAGATCTTAATGATCTGGCTGTAGATTATTTAGCCGGCTTTTTAGGACTCATCATCATAATCATTCTTTTTCCTTCAAGCTTAGGAAGCTGGTCTACTTTTCCAACATGCTCTAATTCCTGAGCCAGTTTTAAAAGCAAAATTTCTCCCTGATCTTTAAAGATAATAGAACGGCCTTTAAAAAATACGTAGGTTTTTAGCTTTGAACCTTCTTCAAGGAATTTTTCAGCATGCTTTTTCTTGAATTCGTAGTCATGCTCATCAGTCTGAGGTCCGAAACGGATTTCTTTTACAACTACTTTTACCTGCTTAGCTTTAAGCTCCTTTTGCTTTTTCTTTTGCTCGTATAAGAACTTTTTATAGTCCAATACTCTTGCAATAAATGGTTCAGCCTTATCGGAAATTACTACTAAATCCAATTCTTGTTCCTGAGCAATCTGTCTTGCTTTATCAATTGGATAAACTCCCGGCTCTACGTTATCGCCCACTAAACGAAGCTCTCTCACACGAATTTTATCGTTGATCAAGTGAGCGTCCTCTTGTACCGGACGTCTCTGTGGGCCCCTGTTGTTAAATCTTTGTGCTATTGTATTATAATTTTATTGGTTAACTACTATTTAATTTAAATTAAAAGATTAAAGAATTTAATGATTAAACATTATTTACGTTATGTAATTTTTTAATCTTTTAATATATAATTTCATTTATATCGCTGATTCCTTCTTAAAATAAGAAACAAAATCTTCTAAACTCATTACTCCAAGATCTCCTTCACCACGTCTTCTTACAGAAATCGTACCATCTTTTTCCTCATTTTCTCCTACTACCAACATGAATGGAATCTTATTCAATTCTGCATCGCGGATCTTCTTACCGGTTTTCTCATTTCTGTCATCAATCTGACCGCTAATATCGTGATTTTCTAAAAATTCTGAAACTTTTTTCGAATAATCTACATATTTTTCACTGATCGGAAGAATGATAAACTGATCAGGACTCAACCATAATGGAAAATCACCTGCAGTGTTTTCAAGCAAAATAGCAATAAAACGCTCCATAGAACCAAATGGCGCTCTGTGAATCATCACAGGTCTGTGTTTTTCGTTATCGTTTCCGATATAGTGAAGATCAAATCTTTCCGGTAAATTATAATCAACCTGAATAGTCCCAAGCTGCCATTTTCTGCCTAAAGCATCTTTCACCATGAAATCCAGCTTCGGACCATAGAATGCTGCTTCGCCATATTCAACCACAGTTTTCAAACCTTTGTTTGCTGCTGCTGTAATGATTGCATTTTCTGCTTTTTCCCAGTTCTCATCAGAACCGATATATTTTTCTCTGTTATCAGGATCTCTTAATGAAACCTGAGTCATAAAATCTTCGAAACCTAAAGATTTGAAAACGTACAAGACAAGATCGATTACCGCCTCAAATTCTCCTAACAACTGATCCGGAGTACAGAAAAGGTGGGCATCATCCTGAGTAAATCCACGAACTCTCGTCAATCCGTGAAGCTCTCCACTTTGCTCGTATCTGTAAACAGTTCCGAATTCTGCGTATCTTTTTGGTAGATCTTTGTAGCTCCATTGTGAAGTTTTGTAGATTTCACAGTGATGAGGACAGTTCATTGGCTTCAGCATGAATTCTTCTCCTTCATTTGGAGTTTTAATAGGCTGGAAGCTGTCTGCTCCATATTTATCCCAGTGTCCTGAAGTTACATACAGTTGTTTAGCCCCGATATGCGGAGTCATTACAAATTCATAACCTCCTTTTTTCTGAGCATCAGAAAGGAAATTTTCCAGTTTTCTTCTTAAAGCAGTTCCTTTTGGCAACCAAAGTGGTAAACCGGCACCTACTTTTTCAGAGAAAGCGAAAATTCCAAGTTCTTTACCTAATTTTCTGTGGTCTCTTCTTTTGGCTTCTTCCAATCTTTCAAGGTATTCAGTTAATTCCTTCTGTTTGGGGAAAGAAATACCGTAAACTCTTGTCAGCTGAGGATTTTTCTCATTTCCTCTCCAGTATGCTCCCGCAGCATTTAAAACTTTAAAAGCTTTTACAATGTTTGTATTCGGAATGTGTCCTCCACGACAAAGGTCGGTGAAATTATCGTGTGTTACAAAAGTAATTTCCCCATCATTAAGATTAGAGATCAATTCTACTTTATAAGGATTATCTGCATAAGTTTTTAACGCCTCTTCTTTAGAAACAGGGTATAATGAGAATGTTGAGCCTTTTTTAGCATTTTCCAATACTTTTTTCTCAATTTTCTCGAAATCTTTATCAGATAACGTTTCTTCACCGAAGTCTACATCATAATAAAAGCCATTTTCGATCGCAGGACCGATTGTTAACTTAGCGTTAGGATAAAATTCAAGGATAGCCTGCGCCAAAAGGTGGGCAGAAGAATGCCAGAAAGCTTTCTTTCCAAGATCATCATTCCAGGTTAACAACTGTACCGTAGAATCCGTGGTTATAGGTGTGGTCGTTTCTACTTGTTTGTCATTTACAACTGCAGAGATGGTATTTCTAGCCAATCCCTCGCTTATAGATTTTGCCACATCTAGCGGAGTTACTCCCGCCTCGAATTCTTTGACGCTATTGTCTGGAAGTGTAATTTTTATCATTGTTTACTAAGAAATTTTAAGATGCAAAAATACGCATTTTTTATTTAAAATACTACTTTAACGTATATTTGAAGCGAGATTTAATACTAAAAATGGAATAAAAGCGTTTTTAATTATTAAGAATTAATCAAGAGTCTAATTATGAATAAGTTAAAAGATATTTATAAATCTTAATTCTTTCTTTTATATCTCACTTTCTCCTTAATAATCTCAATTACATCCACATTTCTCACCTTAGATTTTACCCAACCGTGAATATCTATATAGAGCAATGATCTTCTGTAGTATTCATTTTCAGAAAAAAGCTCAAGTTTTTTATCAAAATCCTTAAAAGATTCAAGCTGTTGATCAGGAGTTACATTATTCAGGTTTTTGAAAAAATTAATACTCTCAAAATGAAACTCATCCGGTTTTTTCATTTTTTTGACAAACTTTAAAGTAGCTTTTATAAACTCATCATAATCCTCATCGTTTCCTGATTCATATTTTGCCATTAAAATCAGAATTCTTGTATGGAAAAGCAGATCTTCCTGCACATTTCCTTTAGATTCAATGACTTTTAATGAATATTTTATGGTGTCTCGAAAGTGTTTACTTCCAAAAAACATAGCTGCCATTTTCAGGTAGAGAATCATAAAATGGTGTTCATCAATTTTATCACGAAGTTTTTCCATTTTAAGCTCAATTTCAGGGATCAGTTTTGAACCCGAAAAGAATTCACCTTTTACAAAATGAATATTCATTAGCGTATTGTAATGTGTCAGAAATACAAGCGATTGTATATTTTCATTTTGAGCAAAACTTGAAGAATAAACAACTTCATTAAATTCTCTAAAACTATCTTCCAGAATATCAATATTTCCATATAGGAACAGGATTTTCAAGAGGTACGTATTCCCTTTAATATACCAGACAGGATGACTCACGATCATCTCCGGATTTTTGTGAAATAAATCTACCCACTGATAAGCGTACTTCAATGTATATTTATATTCCTGAAGCAACTGATTTTTCCAGACATGTGCTTTAAAATACCATAACTTCTCACTAAAATTCAGCTTTTCAAAATTAATTTTTTGAATTTGGGCATTGAAGATTTCCATGATTTTAGTTCTGTCTTCATCATTTTTCACATAGCCATGCGTTAACATCTCACTGTATAATTTCAATGAAAGATTGGATAATTCCGTAGCATAATGATTTTGTTTACTGATTTCCGTAGACTGATGGATGAGCTCTTCGGCACGACCTTCAATACTTCGAGTAATAAACTGTGATTCAATCACTTTCTCCAAATTTATTATTTCCGAAGCAATACTTTTTTCATCTAATTCTAAAGCTGTCTGTTTTGTTTTATCTAATATTTTTAATGCCTGTTTATAAAGTCCTTTCTGATACAAGATATTTGCAAAATCAAGCTGTTCCCGCAATTGAATCCTGTAATTCTGATGACTCGGGTTCATTCTTAAACTCACCAAAATCTGTTTGTAAAGGTGAGCTTTAAGGTTTGACAACTGTTGTTTGGTAGAAATTTTCTTATTGATGATAATATCTTCATCATACTCCTTCATTTTATCAATTTCTGAAAACAGGAGAAGAAATTTTGCATCTACATTAATTCCAAGACGGTTCACATACAGCTTAAATTGCCTTTTTTCGGAGGTTGTTAATGACTTAATCAATACAAATAAAAAATCTTTCTGCAATTCTGCCATTGTAAATTTATAGAATTTAAAACACTGATAATAAAATAGTTAAATTAAAAAATCAATATTTTGAATATTGTAATTTTTATGAAAAATGAAAATGAAAAATATTTTCAACTTTCTAGTTTTGAATCAAAATTAAGTAAAAACTTCATTATGAATTCCGAAAAAGTCGAAATTTTTGATACCACGTTGCGTGATGGAGAACAGGTTCCGGGTTGTAAATTAAACACTGAACAAAAATTAATTATTGCCGAAAAACTGGACGAACTGGGTGTAGATGTTATTGAGGCTGGTTTCCCGATTTCCAGTCCCGGAGATTTTCATTCCGTTTCGGAGATTTCAAAATTGGTAAAAAATGCGAAGGTTTGCGGATTGACAAGGGCTAATCAAAAAGACATCGATACAGCAGCAGAAGCTTTAAAATTTGCTAAAAGACCAAGAATACACACAGGAATCGGAACTTCTGATTCTCATATTAAGTTCAAATTCAATTCGAATAGGGAAGATATTATCGAAAGAGCAGTTCAGGCTGTAAAATATGCTAAAACTTACGTAGAAGACGTAGAATTCTATGCCGAAGATGCAGGAAGAACAGATAACGATTATTTGGCAAAAGTTTGTGAAGCTGTTATCAAAGCCGGAGCTACCGTTCTTAATATTCCTGATACAACAGGATATTGTTTGCCCGAAGAATACGGAGAAAAAATAAAATTTTTGAGAGAGAATGTAAACGGCATTGACAAGGCAATTCTGTCTTGTCACTGTCACAACGATTTAGGAATGGCAACCGCAAATTCTATTGCAGGAATTGTAAACGGAGCCCGACAAATCGAATGTACTATCAACGGATTAGGGGAAAGAGCCGGAAACACAGCTTTGGAAGAAGTAGTAATGATTCTTAGACAACACACACATTTAAAATTATATACTGACGTTCAGTCCAAAATGCTCAACCCTATGAGCATTTTGGTTTCTGAATTGATGGGAATGCCGGTCCAGCCGAATAAAGCAATTGTAGGCGCCAATGCTTTTGCCCACAGCTCGGGAATCCATCAGGATGGCGTAATTAAGAACAGGGAAACTTACGAAATCATAGATCCTGAAGAAGTGGGCGTAAATGCTTCTACCATTGTATTGACAGCAAGAAGCGGACGATCTGCACTAGCTTACAGATTTAAACACATTGGTTTTGATGTGACCAAAAATGAGCTTGATTTCTTATATCAGGAGTTTTTAAAAGTTGCTGATATGAAAAAAGAGGTCAACAATGATGATTTGAGTTCAATCATCGAAAGAGTAACAAGAAAAATAGGGTAGAGTAATTGATTTAAATGTGCTAAAAATTAAAATGAACAACGATAAAAAAACACTTTTTGACAAAGTCTGGGATGCTCATGTTGTAGAAACCATTCCAAACGGACCTCAAATTATATATATCGACAAACATCTGATTCACGAGGTAACAAGTCCTCAAGCTTTCTCTGAACTGGAATCCAGAAAACTTGAAATTTTCAGACCTAAGCAGATTGTTGCAACAGCTGACCATAATGTTCCTACGTTAGATCAGGACAAACCAATTCGTGATGATTCTTCAAGGAATCAGGTGGAACAGCTAACAGAAAATTGCAGGAAAAACAATATTGAATTGTACGGATTAGGTCATCAGTATCAAGGGATTGTTCACATCATTGCTCCTGAATTGGGAATTACACAACCAGGAATGAGTATTGTTTGCGGAGACAGCCATACTTCAACACACGGTGCTTTTGGGTCTATTGCCTTTGGAATCGGGACCAGCCAGGTAGCGCAGGTTTTTGCAAGCCAATGCTTACTGTTGAACAAACCCAAATCAATGAGAATTACCGTAAATGGTAAATTAAATAAAAACGTTCAGCCCAAAGATGTAATTTTATACATCATATCAAAAGTCGGAACCGATGGCGGAACAGGGTATTTCTGTGAATACACCGGAAATGTTTTCGAGGAAATGTCGATGGAAGGAAGAATGACGGTTTGCAACATGAGCATTGAAATGGGAGCCAGAGGAGGAATGATTGCTCCTGATGAAACGACTTTCAATTACGTCAAAGGCAGAACTTTCGCGCCAAAAGGGGAAGAATGGGAAGAAAAATTAGAATACTGGAAAACACTGAAAACAGATGATGAAGCTGTTTTTGATGCCGAATTTTCTTTTGATGCTTCGGATATTTACCCTATGATCACCTACGGAACGAATCCTGGAATGGGAATTTCCATTCATCAGAATATTCCCATTCCACAGAATGAATCTGAAGAAAAAGCTTTGAAATACATGGGATTAAAAGCCGGACAAGCACTTTCTGATATTAAAGTCAATTATGTTTTTATCGGAAGCTGTACCAATGCCAGAATTGAAGATTTCCGTTCTGCAGCCAATTATATCAAAGGAAAAAACAAATCGGAACATGTACAGGCATTAATTGTTCCCGGTTCTCAACAGGTCGTAAAACAGATTTTTGAAGAAGGGCTGGATAAAATTTTCAACGAAGCAGGATTCCAGATCAGACAGCCGGGATGTTCAGCCTGTTTAGCGATGAACGATGATAAAATTCCGGAAGGAGAATACTGTGTTTCAACTTCCAACAGGAATTTTGAAGGAAGGCAGGGACAAGGAGCCAGAACGATTTTGGCAAGTCCTTTAACAGCTGCAAAAGTGGCTATTGAAGGAAAGATATCAGTTCTTGAAAATTAAAGGTGAATTTCAAAATGAATAGCAAATTTTCCAATATGAAATAAATTGACCATTCACTTACGAAGTAACATTCACCATTCACATTAATAATTATAGCATAATGCAAAAATTAACCATCATAAAATCCAGAGCAATTCCGTTGCCGGTTGAAAATATAGATACAGACCAGATTATTCCTGCCAGATTTTTAAAAAGTATTGATAAAAACGGTTTTGGAGACAATCTTTTCAGAGATTGGAGATACAACGTTCATACCGATGAACCAAATGCTGATTTTGTTTTAAATAATCCTAAATATTCGGGTGAAATTCTGGTTGCAGGAAACAATTTCGGTTGTGGAAGCAGCCGTGAACACGCTGCATGGTCTTTGACAGATTACGGTTTCAAAGTTGTTGTTTCAAGTTTTTTTGCTGATATTTTTAAAGGAAATGCTTTAAACAATGGATTATTGCCTGTAAAAGTTTCCGAAGGGTTTTTGAAAGAAATTCTAAATGATATTACAGAAAATCCAGAAAAAGAAATTTTAGTTGATGTAGAAAAGCAAACCATTACTTTCAATGATAAAACAGAAAGCTTTGAAATTGATTCTTACAAAAAAATATGCCTGATAAATGGTTACGATGATATTGATTTTTTAATCAGCAAGAAACAAGCAATTCAGGAATTTGAATTAAAAACACAAAAAGTATATGAAAACTGATTTTAAAATTGCGGTTCTTCCCGGAGACGGAATCGGACCGGAAGTAGTGAATGAAAGCATTAAAATTTTGGATGCCATTGCCAAAGCTTTTCACTATACATTCGAATTTAAGTATGGATTGGTAGGTGCGGAAGCCATTTTTAAAACAGGAAATCCTTTACCAGATGAGACGTTAGCAATCTGTAAAGAATCTGATGCCGTACTTTTCGGAGCTATTGGAGATCCTTCTTTTGATAATAATCCTGATGCAAAAATCCGTCCTGAACAGGGATTATTGAAACTTCGCAAAGAGCTTGGACTTTTCGCCAATATCCGACCTTTAAAAACATATAGTTCTCTGATCGAAAAAAGCCCTTTAAAAAAAGAAATTATTGAAGGTACAGATATTCAGATTTTCAGAGAATTGGTGAGCGGAATCTATTTTGGGGAAAAGTTTACGGACGAAGAAGCCGGTTATGCTTATGATATTTGTAAATATAATCGTGATGAAATCGCTCCAATTGTTCATATGGCTTTTAAGGAAGCGCAAAAACGAAGAAAAAAATTAACCTTAATTGATAAAGCCAACGTTTTGGATACTTCAAGATTATGGAGAAAAGTATGCAAAGAAATCGCAGCAGAATATCCTGATGTGGAACTTGATTTTATGTTTGTAGACAATGCCGCGATGCAATTAATTTTAAATCCTAAACAGTTTGATGTAATCGTTACGGAAAATATGTTTGGTGATATTATTTCTGATGAAGCAAGTGTGATAGGAGGTTCTATTGGTCTTCTTCCTTCTGCTTCTATCGGGAACGAAAATGCTATGTTCGAGCCCATTCACGGTTCTTATCCGCAAGCGAAAGGAAAGGGCATTGCAAACCCGGTTGCCTCAGTATTGAGTACAGCAATGATGCTTGATTATTTAAAACTGGATCATGCTGCAGAGAAATTGAGAGAATCTGTAGAGTATGCGATAGAAAATAAATATGTTACCGTAGATCTCAATGCAGAACAGCCTTATTCTACAAGCGAAGTGGGAAGTTTCATTATAGATTATATTAAATATTCTGAAAAAACGTATTATAATTTTGAGAATGTGAAAATCGGAAAATCAACAATCGTATAATAAAATGACGGGTTAATTTTGCTTCGTAAGTCAATAGTCAAATAGTTAGGGTAGTTTACGAGCGGAGCGAATTGACCACTGTCAGTTCATTACTATGTTTGACTTTTATTTTTATATTTTTTTTGAAAAGGTTCTGTCTCTATGAGACAGAACCTTTTGTATTATAATAAGATTACTCTTTCGTATTATCTGTTTTTCCTGATTTGTTTTTTGAAGGTTTCTGAACATCCTCTTTATCAATATCAGGCGGGTTCGTTTTCTTTGATGCAGCAGGAATATTGGGAAAATCCTGATTTTGTTTCTTTATTTCTGCACTGTTTGCAGATTCTTTTCCTTTTTTATTTTCTTTTGAGTCCATAACTTTCGAATTTTATAGTCCTAAAATACCCAGCTTACCGGTCTTGTCTTCTATATTATAATTCAAAGCCTTTGCCAAAACGAAAATATTATTCAGATTTTCCATTAATTGTTTGTGACCTTCGGATCTTAATTTATTCTGATCTACAGATTTAATGGCAGTTTCTTTTGCTTTCTGTGTTACATTTTTAATGTCTTTTTCAGAAATCCTGTTGAAAAAAGAATCATCCAATGACTGAATTTCCACACTGGGTGTAATTCTTATATCGGCTTCCGGAAGATCTGTAATAACCAGTTTTTTATTGATGGAATCCACCTTAATTTTCATTTTATTAAGATCATAAGAAACCTGCGCATTAGTTTTAGTATAGGTAATAATGCTGTTGCTGGAAACTTCTTTTCCGAAAAATTCATATCCCATTTTGGTCTTTTGCATCGAAGAAAAGTTCTGCTCAATTACCACCATTTTATTCATTTTGGAAATCTGATTCGTCAGAATATAGTAATCCGACTGTTCCGTTTTTCCTCCAAGATTCAAACAGGATTTCAATCCGAAAAACAACACGATCATCAACAGAGCTCCTGCTATGAACGGTATTATAAATCTGATATTTTTCAAATCTGTTATTTTAAAATTTCATTGATTACAGACTGGTCATCTTTTTTCAGAATATTTACCAAATCTCTTTCAATATATCCTGTTGTAGGCATTTCTATAATTCTTCCGATTTCTTTACCGTATTTTTCAACGATAATTGTAGGAACTTTCTGAATATTGTAACGGCCTTCATCTCCGGTCGGAGATTCTTTCTTACGGTTTACAGCAATAATCGTCAGTTTATTTTCAGGATATTTTACCTCCTCCAGAATTTTCATCAATCTTGGGAAATCTCTATGACTGTCCTCACACCATGTCCCCATGAAAACTGTAATATTATAGGAATTGATTTTATCCTTTTTAAGATCATTGATTGCCTTTTGATCTATTGCATATTCATCATGTTCTTTCACATACCAATCTACATACGGAGCTTTCAGAAACTGGTCTTTTAACTGATTTCCTAAAAGCATTTTGCCGTCATTTGTTGTTTCAACCTCACGGTTTACAACTACTTTCTGAGCATTGAATTGCTGAACTGTAAAAGCTAAACAGGAAATCACGGCAACATTTGTAATGAGTTTTTTCATATTATTTTTCGATAATTGTCTTCAAATCAGCCGGAGAATAATATTTATTTTTCAGGACTTTATGATCTGCCTTTCTGTAGACATTAAATTTCTCACCTGATTTTTCATAAAATGATTCTACGTCTTTTTCTTTGTAAAAATCAACGGTTTCCTGTGCCTGTTCTTCATTATCGCAAGCTTTTGACATATTGGAACGCTGAACTTCGTTGAATAGTTCTACAAATTTGTTGCCAAGTCCGAATTCTAATACTGCACCGCTCAAAACATATTGTAAATCACATAACGCATCTGCAATTTCTACGATATTGTTATCGGCAATCGCTTGTTTTAATTCGTTTAATTCTTCCTGTAAAAGCTCAACTCTTAGGTTGCATCTTTCCGGAGAAGGAATTTGTGGTGTATCTAAAATAGGGGCTTTGAAAGTGGTGTGGAATTCTGCTACTTGGTTCAGACTATCAATTTTATCCATGAATATTTTTATTTAGAGCAAATATAGAAAACGATTTTGAAAAATTTACAACGCTTCCTTGAATAAAATTTAACCCTTAGAAATTACTGTATCGTTTCAATTAAAATTCACAGCTTACAACGGTGGATTTACTTTAGGATCAGATCATTTTTAAAAGAATATTTAATTTTCATATTAATTTGAATTAATAGTTAGAGGAATACGTGTTGTTTTTAATAAAAAACTGCCTGTTTTCACAGGCAGTCGTACATAATTAAATAAAATGTTATTAGTTTTTAATGAATCTCTTAGAAACTTCTCCAATCTGAATAATATAAGCACCTTTTATAAGACTGCTCACATTCACAGCACCTCTTTCAAGTTTTCCTGAATTAATTAGTTTTCCACCCATGTCGAAGATTTTATAATCTTCTGAAGCTGAATTTGAAACATTTAATAGATCTCTTGCCGGATTTGGATATACTTTAATATCAGTCACTAAATCTTTAGTATCAATTACATCTCCTCTTCCGGATGAAACAATATTCAGGGTATAATCTTCAACTTGTCCGTATGTATACGATCCACAAGAAGATGTAGGAGCAGAGCTGTATTTCATCATCACTCTCATTCTTGTAGTTCCTAAAGTTGCTGTTGCAGGAATTGTAATTGATCCTGTAGCCGGAGATGTAGTAGATCCCGCTTTAGACCAAGCTAATTCTCCACTGTCTGCAAAATCACCGTCTCCGTTATAGTCAATATAAACTGCATAGGCTTCACTGTATTTCGTAGAAGTCCAGGTTGGAGTTACTGAAATAGTATACACATTTCCTCTTGTTACATTTGTAGAAACAGAAGTGAAATCTTCGTATCCTGCTGCTCCCGTAGAAGTATTATTAATGGTTCCGAAGCTTACATTTCCGATTCTTTCATCAGCTGTATTGGTTGCTGACGCTGTACAATAACTTACTGAAGTTCCTGCAAGAGTTGTTACGCTTACCGTATTGCTCGAAACAGAAACGTTACCTGCCGCATCTTTTGCTTTTACGGTAAAGCTGTACGTTGTAGAAGGAGAAAGACTCGTTACAGTATAAGAAGTGGATGCTGTGGAACCGATCAATAAAGAGCCTTGATAAACATCGTAACCTGTAACTGCTACGTTGTCTGTTGCTCCTGACCAAGAAAGATTTGTGCTTGTAGAAGTAGTGCCTGAAGCTGCTAATGTAGGCGCTGTAGGAGCCACAGTATCTGAAGATCCTGAACCTGCATTTACAGTAATATTTGCGTTATTAACATCAAAGAAAATATGATTGGAACCTTTTACCATAATTCTTCCTGTAGTGGTAGAAACATTCGGAATTGTTACCGCCTGACTTCCATCGTTCGGAGTTCCCGTCAATAGGGTAGTCCATGTATTTCCGCTGTCTGTAGACCAAAGAATATCTACGTTTGCTGCATTTACGTTATTAGCTGTAGTCCCAGCTACATTCCAAGTTACCGTTTGAGAAGTGCCTCCTGAATATGTGGTTGCTGAATTTTGTGAGCTTACATTGAAAGGTCCGGCTGTACCATTTACAGTAATTACTGCATCATCCGAGTTATTACCGGAACCTCCGGCTCTGTTATCGCGAACTGTAAATCTGAAATTATAAGTTCTTGCCACGTTAGATAAAGCTTCCACTGTGATTTCAGAACCCGCCGTTGTGGTTGCTCCGGCTAAAACAGAAGCCATTCTTGGAAAATATCTCGTTGGAGTTGTTTGTGGAGCCCAGGATCTGAAAGTAGGTCCTGTTGCTTTTGTCGCACTTGCAGCAGAACTTGCTCCCGTTTGTGAGGAAGAAGCATTATCCATCTGCTCCCAAATGTATGTTAGTGAATCCCCGTTAGCATCAGTTCCATTACCCGTTAGCATAAATGGGGTTCCTTTCGGAATAGTATAGTCTGAACCTGCATTAGCTGTAGGAATTGAATTTCCTGTAGAAGTATTTACAGAACAGGTTTTTGCTTTAATATTGTTGGTGATTTGCTGAATACTGATGGCATGGAAGAAAGCATCTGAATGCGGCTGAATATCCTGGCTTGTAATCCCGGCATATCCCATAATGGTTGATCCAGAACCAGGTTCCATATTCGCTCCTGTCCCTTCATTATTCATTGAGAAGGTATGGTTTCCACCAAACTGATGTCCCATTTCGTGAGCCACATAATCTATATCAAAATTATCGCCGGAAGGAATTGCATCCGCAGGAGAGGTATAGCCGCTTCCTTTTGAGCCGTTTGTACAGATACAGCCGATACATCCCGCATTTCCTCCACCTCCGGAAGCACCGAACAAGTGACCTATATCATAATTGGCTTCACCAATCACCGATGTTAAGGTACTTTGAAGCTGGGAATTCCAGTTGCTCATTCCTGAAGCTGCAGAATAAGGGTCGGTAGAAGCATTGGTGTAAATTACTGCATCGTTATTAGCAATTAATACCATTCTGGCAGCAAAATCTTTTTCAAAAACTCCGTTTACACGGGTCATGGTATTATTCATTGCTGCCAAAGCATTCGCTTTTGTTCCTCCGAAATAGGTAGTATATTCTCCTGTACAAGATAATGCCAGTCTGAATGTTCTCAGCACAGCATCATCTGCATTCGGTCTTGCAGCAAGATTCGTTGTGCCTGCAGCTCCTTTTTGAGCGACATCAATAACGCTACATTCAAACTTACTCAGATCATCTTTCTTATCAGATTTTTTATACACTACATAAGCAGAAAGATCTTTTGTATAAGGCTCAATAAAAACGGCTGATTTGTCACCGTAAATTTCCATCGATGATAATCCTAATGGGGAAATACTGAAGTAAACCGTAGAATTAGGATCTTCTAGGCCGGTTCCTACATAAGATTTAATGTTTGGATATTTCGCGGCAAGTTCGGGAGCAAAATTAGAATTCTCCTTTACTTTAAAATTTTCCATTTTTCCTTCGGAATTGGGAAATGAAATAATAATTTCTGATTTTTCTCCTGCTGCCAATCTTTTAGGAGCTTTTGCAAGAACATTCTTCAATCCATTAATATCCAGGCTGAAAACCCTGGGAGCAGTAATGGAAGACTTGTTTTCAAAAATTTCCGAAGTTGTTTTTCTTGAAGTTTCAGACCAAAGACGGTCGGTCTGCGCAAAAGAAATTCCTGTGATCAGAAGCATTCCGATCATCGATAGTTGTTTTCTCATATAATCTTTATTTTGTTTGTGGAATATCAAAGCTAATAAAAAATATATTACGAAAAACAAATTTTTTTAAGAAAAATTTAGACTATTAGTTTAAAATATTATGCAATACATTGAAAATGATTTAAATATTATATCCCAAGAAAAGAAAATAGCATACGCAAAACGCGTATGCTATTCACTTATTAATGATATAATTCTAAATTTCTATAACTTATCGTCAGCAGTCGGTCCGTACAACCCGGGAACCTTATTTCCTGTAGATCTTAAATAAACAACCAACTCGCCTCTGTGATGATATAAATGATTGTACAGAAATGAACGAATGACCTGAACTTTCGGCATAGGAGGGAAGAGTACATTTCCATTCATTTCCATTTTCCATTCATTAAAATATGTGCTTTCATCTGAGTTCTCCAAGACTTTTTGAGCCTTAGCAACATTTTCTTCAAATTTAGCCACAATATTTTCCGCTTTAGAAATATCTCCTTTATCATACGTGTATGTTCCCATATCGAAAACATCCTGATTAAAAGTAGGCTCGAACCAATTATAAACTTCTGTAATATGAGAGGCCAATTGACCTGTTGTCCAATTGATTTCAGACGGCTTCCAACCCAAAGCACTGTCCGGAATTGCTTTCAACAATTTTCTGGTGCTTTCTGCTTCATGCAAAAATTCGCCTAATAATGCTTGTTTAATCATTTGTATATGTTTTAAAAGATTATTTTGTGATATCTCTTCCGATCACTAATCTCTGGATTTCAGAAGTACCTTCTCCGATTGTACAAAGTTTAGAATCTCTGTAGAATTTTTCAGCAGGGAAGTCTTTTGTATAACCGTATCCTCCGAAAATCTGAACCGCATTGTTAGCAATTCTCACACAAGCTTCAGAAGCATATAGTTTTGCCATAGCCCCTTCTCTAGTCATTTTTTGCTTAGCATTCTTTAATGTCGCAGCTCTCTGAATTAACAATTCAGAAGCATCGATTTCAGTTGCCATATCTGCTAACATGAAATTGATCGCCTGGAATTCAGAAATTGATTTTCCAAACTGATGTCTTTCTTTAGCGTATTTTAAAGCTGATTTATAAGCTCCTCTTGCTGTTCCTAAACTTAATGCAGCAATAGAAATTCTGCCTCCATCAAGAATTTTCATAGCTTGTTTGAAACCTTCACCAACTTCCCCTAGACGGTGAGAATCCGGTACACGAACGTTATCGAAGATTAATTCAGCCGTTTCTGAAGCTCTCATTCCCAGTTTATTTTCTTTTTTACCGGAAGTAAAACCAGGCATTCCTTTTTCTAAAACAAAAGCTGTTGAGTTATTTTTAGCTCCTTTTTCACCTGTTCTTGTCATTACTACGGCGATATCTCCAGAGATTGCATGTGTAATAAAATTTTTAGCTCCATTAATGATCCAGCCATCACCATCTCTCACAGCTGTAGTAGACATTCCTCCTGAATCTGAGCCTGTATTATGCTCCGTTAATCCCCAAGCTCCGATTACTTTACCTGAAGCTAACTGAGGAAGCCATTTGTTTCTTTGTTCTTCATTTCCGAATTCATAGATATGATTGGTACAAAGAGAGTTGTGAGCCGCCACAGAAAGACCGATAGAAGGATCTACCTGAGAAATCTCGTCAAGAATCGCAACATATTCATGATAACCAAGACCAGAACCTCCGTACTGCTCAGGAACAACAATCCCCATAAAACCCATTTCACCTAACTGATGAAACAAATCTTTAGGAAAAGTCTGGCTTTCGTCCCACTCCATAATATTAGGTCTGATATTCTTCTCAGCAAACTCTCTTGCTGTTTCCGCTATCATTTTAATGTTGTCAATAGTCTCTGTATTCATAATAGATAATAGTTAGTTCCCAAAGATAAATAAATTGACGGAACGCCCAAAAAAATTATTTTCATCATACTAACTGATTAACAAATCTTTAGTTTTCAAAATCTTACATTCTAATATTTAATGATTTTTTAATAAATTTTTCTCAAAAATAAATTTATTAATTTACTAATTTTACCTTCCAATACTAAAACATGAAAAAACTTCTACTGCCTGTAATTTTGATTTCGTCATATTTTGCAGCACAGGTTCCTGCAGGATACTACGACGGTACAACCGGTTTGAGTGGTTATGCCCTAAAATCAAAGCTTCATGATATTATCTCTGCTAAGAATATCAACTGGCATTATAGCGATCTTACTAATTATTATAATCAGACCGATCTGGATAAATATTATGATTACGGACCAAGTAATACCACTATCTTACTAGATATTTATTCTGAAATTCCAACCGGACCGGATGCCTACGAATACACAACCGCAAATATCATCGGAAGTGCAAGTGCAGAAGGGCAGGGCTGGAACCGTGAACACATGATGCCTCAAAGTACATTTTACAGCAATTACCCCATGTACTCCGACTTGTTTTATGTAGTTCCTACAGATGCAAGGATCAATCAGTTAAGAAGTAACTATCCCTATGGAATCGCCGGTTCAACTACCTACTATACCTTTACCAATACTTCCAGAATCGGGAACTGCGCCATCCCTGCAATGACTTATACCGGCCGTGTTTATGAGCCAATCAATGAATTTAAGGGTGATGTTGCAAGAAGTTTGTTATATTTTGCAGTGAGATATGAAGGAAAATTAGGGACTTTCAATTTTAATAATAATACAAACCCAGCTTCCGATACAAATCCTTTAGACGGAACGGAAGAAAGAGCTTTTGATCCTGCCTATATTGCCATGCTTCTTCAATGGCATCAGCAAGACCCGGTTTCCCAAAAGGAAATCGACAGAAATAATGCAGTGTATGCTATCCAGAAAAACAGAAATCCTTTTATTGATAATCCGGCTTGGATAAATACAATCTGGGGACAGACTCCTGATAGTGTAGCACCACAAACTCCTACGAATTTAACAGTCACTCAAAACAGCGCTTACTTTACGACATTAAGCTGGGCTCCAAGTTCAAGCACTGATGTCATTGGGTATAAGATTTACCAAAACGGAACTTTAGTCGGAGCAACGAGAAACACAACTTTCAGTGTAGATCATTTAACGCCTTCAACAGCTTATACTTTTACCGTTAAAGCTTATGATAATGGATACCTGCTTTCTTCCGACAGTAATGTTGCATCTACAACGACTTTGGCTTCGGATGTGTATGCTAAAGATCTGATGGTTACAAAATACCTGGAAGGAACTTCAAATAATAAAGGGTTAGAAATTACCAACAAAACAGGACATCCTGTAAATTTGAGCGATTACAGATTATCCATTCAGTTTACAAGCGGAAGTAACTACTATTTTCCCGATCCTTACGAATTAGAAGGAATTGTTCAGAATAACGAAACATTCGTAGTGCTACATCCAGAAGCTAATTTTTCTTGTTATACCATCAGTCAGGCAAAATTTGTGACGGCAGCTCCGCAAATGACATATTCCGGAAGTCAGTATGTGGAATTAAGATACAAATCATCAACAGTAGACGCTATTGGAATTTCAGGCACCAGCAATTCTTCAACCTTAGGAAACGTTTCTTTATACAGAAAGACAAGTGTAACGCAACCAACAACAAGCTTTACTATTTCCGAATGGGATTCTTATGCAAGCAATTACTGTCAGAATTTAGGATCACTATCAACTTCAGATCTTATATCTTCTCACAAAGAGGATGAATTTAAAATTTACCCAAATCCAGCCAGTGAAAACATTTTCGTAGGCGGAAGAACTGAGGACATACAATCTTTACAAATTTTAGATTTCTCAGGAAAAGTAATCTCAACAGAAAAAATTCCGTTCAAAAACAAAAAGATTATCTCCGTTCAGCATTTATCTACCGGTTCTTATCTTCTAAAACTTAACGAAAAAATCTATCCATTCATTAAAAAATAATTTAAAAAAGTGCCTGAAATCAGGACTTTAAAACATCATTGATATAAGCAGATTCACTAATAATCAATATCTATAAGTGTTTCTGCTTATATTTTTTATTTATAAGTAATTATGCTTATATTTGCAAAATGATAGCGGTCATTACCGGAGATATTATAAATTCACAACATGCGGACACAGAGGTTTGGATCACCAAACTTAAAAATCTTCTCGAGAATTGGGGAAGCGCTCCTCATACATGGGAAATCTACAGAGGAGACGAATTCCAGTTCAAATGTAATATCGATGACGTTTTCTGGCATTTCTTAGCCATAAAATCACTTATAAAAAGTCAGGAAAATTTAGATGTAAGAATTGCCATTGGCATTGGTGAAGAAAACTTTTCTTCTGAAAAAATTACCGAGTCCAACGGAACAGCCTATGTTTATTCCGGAAGATTATTGAATGACTTAAAAAACGACGGACATACTGTTGCTATCAAAACCTCAAATGATTCTGTCAATAAAGACCTGAACATTCTCCTCAAATGGTCATCAAAAGATTTTGATAACTGGACCGTAGCAACTTCAGAAATCATTCATGAAATGATCATGAATCAGGATATTACACAGGAAGACTTAGCAAAAAGGTTTAATATTTCACAGTCCTCGATAAGCCAGCGACTGAAACGTGCAAACTACGAGCTTATCGTAGAAACTAATCAATATTTTAGAAAGAAAATTTCAGAACTGTAAGATGATTTTTATTCAACTCATATTGGCACATTTACTCGGAGACTTTATTCTTCAGCCAAATTCTTGGGTTGCAGAGAAGGAAAACAAAAAACTAAGCAGTAAATATTTGTACCTTCATGTTCTGATTCACACGGTTTTAAGTTTTATTTTTCTATGGAATGCTGAACTTTGGTGGATAACTGTTTTAGTGGGAGTTTCACACTTTATTATTGATGCCGCAAAACTGAATTTTCAAACCATTAAAAATAAAAAAAGCTGGTTCTTCGTTGATCAGGCTTTACATATTGCAGTCATTACAGGAATTTCTTTTTATTGTAATGAATTTAATTTTGAATTTTTAAAAGATCAGGACTTCTTAAAAATACTGATGGCAGCACTGTTTTTAACTACACCTGCATCGGTTTTTATTAAAATATTATTGTCTTCATGGACACCCGTTCCGGAGACAGCAAGCAATATACAAACCGAATCTTTATCCAGTGCAGGAAAATATATCGGGATTTTAGAACGTTTGCTTGTTTTCACTTTTATCATGGTGAACCACTGGGAAGGCGTAGGTTTTATGGTGGCTGCAAAATCTGTTTTCAGGTTCAGCGACTTAGCACAGGCCAAACAAAGAAAGCTGACCGAATATGTATTAATCGGTACGTTACTGAGCTTTGGAATGGCTGTTTTAACAGGAATTTTAATTAAACAATAAAATAAATCTAGTAAGAAATGGAAAAGAAAGAAATGTTGTACGAAGGGAAAGCAAAACAAGTATTTGCTACCGATAATCCTGATCAAGTAATCGTACGTTTCAAAGACGATGCTACAGCATTTAATGCTCAAAAAAGAGGATCTGTTGATTTGAAAGGTGAAATGAACAACGCCATCACCACTCTTATTTTTGAATATTTAAATGAAAAAGGGATTAAGACTCATTTTATTAAACAATTGAACGAAAGAGAGCAATTGGTAAGAAAAGTATCTATTATTCCTTTGGAAATGGTCGTGAGAAACTATTCTGCAGGAAGTATGGCTCAAAGATTAGGTGTTGAAGAAGGAATCAAGTCTCCGGTTACCATCTTCGATATCTGTTACAAAAAAGACGAATTGGGAGATCCGCTTATCAACGATCACCACGCTGTTTTCTTAGGAGCTACAACATACGAAGAGCTTGATGAAATGTATGAATTAACCTCAGACATCAACGAAATTTTGATTGATCTTTTCGACAAAATGAATATCATCTTGGTTGATTTCAAAATCGAATTAGGAAAAACTTCTGATGGAGAAATCATTCTTGCAGACGAAATTTCTCCGGATACATGCAGACTTTGGGACAAAGACACCATGAAAAAACTGGATAAAGACAGATTCAGAAGAGACTTAGGAGAAGTTACTGAAGCTTATGTTGAGATCTATAATAGATTGAAAGTAGCTTTAGGCAAATAAGATTTTAGATAAAATTAGATGTTAAGTTTTCTTATTTAACATAATATTTAATTTTCCATCTAATTTATAAATCTATCAAAATAAAATCTAGATTAGAAAAAATAGAAATGAAAAGTTTAGACATTCATAAAAGTGAATATTTAAAACAATTTGAAACTCAAACCTACGGAAGAAATCTTTTCAGAACGCAGGAAGAAGAAAGACTTGATGCTCCCAACGAGGAGTGCGGTATCTTCGGAATGTATTCTGATAATGATCTGGACACGTTTTCTCTTTCACAGTTCGGGCTTTTTGCGTTACAGCACAGAGGTCAGGAAGCTTGTGGTATTTCTGTTTTAAAGGACGGAAAAATCACCAATATGAAAGATGAAGGGTTGGTTTTAGATGTTTATAAAGAGATCCAGGATCCTGAAACTTTTATGGGAAATTCTGCAATCGGGCACACTCGTTATACGACTGCAGGAGATAAAAAGAAGTATAATTTCCAGCCATTTTTCGCGAAAAACGAATATGACCAGATTATCCTTTCTATAGCGCATAACGGTAACCTTACCAATGCAAAAGAATTAAAACGAGAACTGGAAGCTGAAGGTGTAGTTTTCAGAGCAACTTCCGATTCTGAAGTTATTTTAAGATTAATCCAAAAAAATCTTGACTTAGGCCTTCGTGGAGCTATTAAAGCGACTATGGAGAAAATTGAAGGTGCATATTCTGTTGTCGGAATGACGAGAAATAAATTTTTCGCATTCAGAGATTTCAACGGAATCAGACCTTTGGTTTTGGGAGCAATCGACGAAAAATCTTACGTGGTCGCTTCTGAATCTGTAGCTTTGGATGCTGTCGGAGCTCAGTATGTTCGTGATATTTTACCGGGAGAAATTATCTATACCAATGAAAATGAGCCTGGAAAACTTCACTCTTACATGGTAGATGAAGAAAAAGGAAAGCAAAGAATCTGTTCTTTCGAGTATATTTATTTTGCAAGACCTGACTCATCTTTAGAAAATATCAACGTTTACGAAATCAGAGAAAAATCCGGTGAGAAAATCTGGGAACAGGCTCCTGTAGAAGCTGACCTGGTGATTGGAGTTCCGGATTCCGGAGTTCCTGCTGCGATTGGTTTTTCTAAAGCTTCAGGGATTCCTTTCCGTCCGGTTTTAATTAAAAATAGATATATCGGAAGAAGTTTCATCGTACCAACTCAGGAAATGAGAGAAAGGGTAGTGAATCTTAAACTGAATCCGATTATTTCTGAAATCAAAGGTAAAAGAGTAGTGATCATTGATGATTCTATCGTTCGTGGAACAACTTCTAAAAGACTGGTTAAGATCCTTAAAGATGCAGGAGTAAAAGAAATTCACTTTAGAAGTGTGTCTCCACCAATTATTGCGCCTTGCTATCTGGGAATTGATACTCCGTCAAAAGATGATTTGATATCTGCAAATATGTCCACCGAAGAACTTAGAAATTATTTAGGAGTAGACTCTTTAGAGTTTTTAAGCATCGATAATCTAAAAGTAATTTTAGGTTCGGCTAATCACTGCTTCGGATGTTTCACAGAAGAATATCCTGTAGGAAAAGGAGAGGAATTGGAATTATTCAATTAAAAAATAATTCAAATAAAAAATGAAAGGTCAGGTTTCCATTACGAAACCTGACCTTTCTCTATTGAATTCAAAACTGTTTAGTTGAATTTATATGCTAAACCTATTTGGAATACATTATTTTTTCCTTCAGCTTGAACTCCTCCGCTTTCTTTAGCAATATCTGTTACACCGGCAACATATCTTGCAGTTACTCCAAAGTTATTAGTAATATAGTATCCTGCACCAATACCGATTCCAAAATCAAAACCTTTGATATAATCATTACCTTTTACAGATACAGACTGATATTTGAATTTAGAGTCTATTAAAAAGCTAAATTGTGGCCCTGCCTCTAAGTAAAGATTTGGAAGAGCATTATACTGAAACATTACAGGAACGGAAATATAGCTTAAATTTACTTTTAAGTCTTCCATTCCGTCTGCTTTTGCTCCTAACCCGTTGTATAAAACTTCCGGTTGAATACTAAAACTTGATGCGATGGGAACATTTGCAAATACACCTCCGTAAAACCCAGCTTTAGCTTTAGAATCTCCACCAGAAATAGTTGAGACGTTAAGACCAGCTTTTACACCAAATGATACCGGTGAAGCTGAAGCTTTTGCTTTTTGCTGAGCGAATGTTAAAGAACTAATTGCAACTGCAATTCCTAAGATTGTTTTTTTCATAATTATTATTTTTTCAGTTAATGATTTATATCATTTCAAAACTTCAACATGCAAATATCTTGCCAAAATTTATTAATTTAATTAATTATCCACAATAAACTAAACATATTTTACTTAAAAATAAAATACATAAGCATATTGCTTTTCAGGCAGATCCATGCAAAACTGCCAGACTTAAGTAAGCCTGGCAGTTTTTATTGAAATTTAAAAATTTGTTCTTTGAAGTAAATGTGGTTTTAGAATTTAAATGCCAATCCTACTTGGAAAACATTATTTCTAATGGCATCAGATCCGCTTGGTCTGTCTTTAGCAATATCTGTTACACCAGCAACATATCTTGCTGTAAGACCAATATTGTCTGTAAAGTAATATCCTGCTCCGATTCCGATTCCGAAATTGAACGTGTTCATATTATCTTTATCGATATCTTCAGTTCCGCTGGTAGTAGTAGTATTACCTGCTATAACGGTTGTTTGGTCAAATTTTTCTTTTGCTGTAACATTAAATCCAAATTCCGGACCTGCTTCTAAATAGAAATTCGGAACAAAATTGTACTGGAACATCACAGGTACGGTAATATATCCTAAATCTGTTGTATAAGATCTCTTAACACTGTTATTACTATCAACTACATTGTTATATACTGCTTTACTTCCGTATTGACTGTATAAAACCTCTGGCTGAATACTGAATGAACTAGCAACCGGAATGTTAGCAAAAACACCTGCATTAAAACCAATTTTTGACTTTTGATCATCTAAGCCTTCATCTTTTGAAAGTGAAGAAACGTTCATTCCTGCTTTAACACCAAATGAAACCGGGCTCGAAGATTTTGCCTGCTGTGCAAACGCCAATGTACTTGCCGTTACTGCCAATCCTAAAATTAACTTTTTCATAACTTTAATTTTTTACTGTTTACTATTCTAATTTTAAATTTTACTACTGTCTAAGTTTTTCATTAGACGGGGTGAATCTTTCAAATTGCTTGCCAAAATTAAAATCAGGAAAAAAAGCAATAAAAAACCGCCGAAATTCCCGACGGTTTAAATCTATATACTATTGATATTCAATTAAATAAAAACAAATCTAAAATAATCTTTAGAATAATTCTAAATTTTATTTTTCATTAAAAATGTTTAAAAAAATAAGTAAATTAACTAAGCATTATTCAAATTCCTATAAAAATTCAGTGATTCTACTATGTGTTTTTGGCTGCATTGATGATCAAAAACACATTTTCCTATTCCAGAAAGTAAAGAAAAGTTGATATTGCTGTCTACATTCTTCTTATCATTTAATAACAAGGCAAAAATATCTTCATCTTTAAAATCACTAATATCTAAATAAGGATAATATTTTTGGATCTTTTCAATGACAGTTTTAGATTCTTCTTCTGAAAGTAAGCCTTCAAGATAGGAGAGATACGTTTCACAAATCACCCCGGCTGCAACAGCTTCACCATGAAGAATAGGATTTCCCTGGCTAAGACATAAGCTTTCGATCGCATGACCGATGGTATGTGCAAAATTTAGTGTTTTCCTAATGTTTTTCTCGTGAAAATCCTGATCAACAACATTCTGCTTAATATTCATTGAAGCCTGAATATGAGGAATCACACTTTCTGTATCCAATTTATTGATATGTATAAGATTTTCCCAATGTGTCTTATCTGCAATCAATCCATGTTTCAGCATTTCGGCAAATCCGCTTCTTAATTCTTTAAAAGGAAGGGTTTCTAAAAACTTAGGAAAAATAAAAATCTGTTCAGGAAAAGTAAACGTTCCCACCATATTTTTGAAATGCATAAGATCAATTCCTGTTTTTCCTCCTATGGAAGCGTCACACATCGACAGAAGGGTAGTCGGAATGTTAATGAATTGAATTCCTCTTTTATAGGTAGAAGCTACAAAGCCTCCCATATCTGTAATCACACCACCACCAAGATTGATAACCAGAGCTTTTCTGTCGGCCTGCATTTCTGTCAAAATCTCCCAAAGCTGATTTGCGGTCTGAATATTTTTCATTTCTTCCCCCGCTTCAATTTCCAAAATTTCAAAGCCCAGGTCGGTTTCCATATTTCCTAAAAGTATAGGAAGACAATACTCATGGGTATTCTCATCAACCAGAATAAAAATTTTGCTAAACGATTTTTCGTGTAAGAATTCGTTTAGCTGAGAAAAATTATCATTTAATATTGTTATCATTTTCAGATTTTCTGTAGGATTAATTATAAAACTATATTGCAAAGTTATGATTCTTAATTTTTAACTCGTTATTAAATTAACTATCTTTGCACAAATATTTAGCATGAGCAGAGACAATAATTCAGGAAGACCAAAGAAACCAAGAAGTTCAACAAGAAATAATTCTGATGATTCTCGTGCTTCAAGATCAGGAAATTCTTCTGGTTCAAAACCTTTCAAAAAACCATTTCCAAAAGCTGGAGAGAGAAATTCTGATTCTAAGAGAAGCGGTACAAGTTACCAAGATCGAATGGATAAGAAATTTGGAAAAACAGAACAAGATTCATTTATTACTAGTCCAGGTGAAGGAAAAAAACCATTCGGAAAATCTGCCCCTAAAAGAGGAGGTAGCAGACCAAATAGTTTTGACACAAGAGATAAATATGAAAGAGGTAGCCTGAAATACGGAAGAAGACCAGGAAGCGGAGATGACAAAAACCAAGATGGTGCAAAATCTTTCGTTCAAAAAAGAAGGCTCAACAAAATAGAAAAAGATATTCATAAAGACACTATTCGTCTTAATAAGTACATTGCCAATTCAGGAATCTGCAGTAGGAGAGAAGCAGATGAGTTGATCACTCAGGGTTTAGTTGAGGTAAACGGAAAAGCGGTAACCGAAATGGGGTACCAGGTTCAGAAAACGGATAAAGTAGTTTTTGACGGACAAAATATTACTCCTGAAAAACCGGTTTACGTTCTTCTGAATAAGCCGAAAGGATATATTTCTACGACAAAAGATGATAAAGCCAGAAAAACAGTAATGGATTTAGTAGCAAATGCTTCTCCGTATCGTGTGTTTCCTGTGGGAAGATTAGACCGATCAACGACTGGTGTTATTCTTTTAACAAATGATGGACACATGACGAAGAAATTGACTCACCCTTCATTTGATGCCAAGAAAATTTATCATGTAACGTTGGATAAAAAACTGACACATGAAGATATGAAACTTATTGCAGAAGGAATTCGTCTGGATGAAGGAGTAGCGGTTGTAGATCAGATTTCTTTCATTGAAGGTAAACCGAAAAATGAAGTAGGTATCGAAATCCACATCGGATGGAACCGTGTCATCAGAAGGATTTTCCAACGATTAGGATATGAAGTAGAAGCTCTTGACAGAGTAATGTTTGCAGGACTAACGAAAAAGAATATCAAAAGAGGGCACTGGAGAATTCTTACAGAATTGGAAGTAAATAATCTTAAAATGCTTTAATTTTAAGTTGAAATAAAAAAGAGGTTGTCTCTCAAAAGGCAGTCTCTTTTTTACCACCTCGGAGGAATTATTCATTTCTTCTTTGGCTATTTTCAGAGTGTAGTTCCACAAATTCTTCACGGTTGGGATTCTATACATTCTTTTATCCTAGATAGAAGGAATCGGGCAAACGAAAAGTATATTTGTCATGAACAGTATCAAAGAGAGTTATCAGATTATATAATAAAATAAGGTCTCCAAAATATTTGTGGGGACCTTATTTTTTTAGTCTGGGACCGTTTCTAAAACCTGTAAAATAGACTGATAGATATAATCCAACTCCTCAGAGGTGATACAATAAGGAGGAACCAGATACATTACATTCCCCAAAGGTCTCATAATAATACCTTTATTTAGAAATTCATTATAAAAAAACTTTCCGATCGTATTAAAATAAGATGTTCCATGTTTGGTCTTAAGATCCCATGCTAAAATTGTCCCTGTCTGCCGAACGTTTTCAACTTGAGGATTTTGTTGTAAAACTTGAGAAAACTTTTTATGTTTTTTAGTAATTAAATTAATATTCTGCTGTGTTTCTTTATTTAACAGAATCTCCATACTTGCTAGAGCCGCCGTACAGGCTAACGGATTAGCAGTGAAAGAATGTCCATGAAATAGGGTTTTATATTTGTCTTCCGATAAAAAAGCGTTAAAAATTTCATTGGAGGAAGTGGTAATTCCCATAGGCATTGTTCCGCCGGTTAATCCTTTTGAAAAACACATAATATCGGGTTGTTCCGTAAGATAATCGGCTGCAAATAATTCCCCTGTTCTTCCGAAACCGGTGAAAACTTCATCCTGAATTAGTAAAATGTTTTGTTCTTTGCAAAATTTCATTAATTCGGATAAATCTTCAGGATTGTGCATGAGCATTCCTGCAGCTCCCTGAACTAATGGCTCGTAAATAAAACAGGCAATTTCACCAGCAATATTTTTGATTTGAGATTGCAGGCTTTCCAGATTGTCAGAAGTCGGAGTATCAATAAAAATAACATCAAAAAGCATTTCTCCAAAAGGTTTTGTCCAGACACTTCTGCCGCTTACAGACATCGCTCCAAAAGTATCTCCGTGATAAGCGTCTTTAAAGGCCAGGATTTTTGTCTTTTCTTTCCCTTGATTATAAGCGAATTGGATACACATTTTCAAGGCAACCTCAACTGCAGTTGATCCATTATCGGAATAAAATACTTTTTCCTGATTGTCGGGTAAAAGTTTTAACAGGTTTTCTGAAAGCTGAATTGCCGGTTCATGGGTAAAGCCTGCAAAAATAACCTGCTCTAACGCATATAATTGTTCCGAAACTTTCTGAGCAATGTACGGATGGGCATGACCATGTAAAGTTACCCACCATGAAGAGACTGCATCAATGTATTGTTTTCCATTCTCATCAAAAAGATACACTCCTTTCCCTTTTACAATAGGAATTGCGTCTTCTGCTGTTTTCATTTGTGTATAAGGGTGCCAATTGACAAGCTTATCGCGTTCTTGTAAATTCATGTTTTAGAAATTAAACAATTAGAAATTGGCTTTCCAGGTTTCAAACTGATCTATGGCTTTTTCAGCTTCCCTTTTCATGGGTTTTAATCCGAGTGTCTGCAGCATTTGCATATCTTCAGAAACTCCGGGATTAGGAGTGACTAATAAAGTTTCTCTTTCCCCTGTAAATATAGAATTGGCTCCTGCCATAAAACACCATCCCTGTTCAAATTCTGTCATTTCAACTCTTCCGGCACTTAGACGAACCATAGATGAAGGCATGATAATTCTTGCCGTAGCAATCATTCTTACCATTTCCCAGGTATTTGTTTTTTCATTGTCCTGAAGCGGCGTTCCTTCTACTCTGGCTAATGCATTAATGGGAACAGATTCCGGATGTTTTGGCATGGTTGACAAAGTCAGAAGCATGGAAATTCGGTCTTTATGAGTTTCTCCCAATCCGATAATCCCTCCTGAACAAACGGTAATTCCCGCTTTTCTGACATTGTTGATTGTATTAATCCTGTTGTCGAAAGTTCTTGTGGAGATAATTTCTTCATAATATTGCTCAGAAGTATCCAGATTGTGATTATAAGCATATAAACCGGCTTCCTGAAGCCGGATTGCCTGTTCTTCTGTCAACATTCCTAAAGTACAGCAAACCTCCATTCCAAGATCATTTACACCTTTTACCATGTCAATTACACGATCGAAATCACGGTTATTACGAACTTCCCTCCAAGCTGCTGCCATACAGAATCGGGATGAACCACCTTCTTTAGCTTTTTTAGCGTGTTCAATTACCTGTTCTGTCGGAAGTAATGCCTGAACTTTGATATTGGTATGATAACGGGCTGCCTGTCCGCAATATGAGCAGTCTTCAGGACAGCCGCCGGTTTTTATGGATAATAAAGTTGACATTTGTACTTCCTCAGGATTATGCCATTCGCGATGAACCGTTGCTGCTTTATATATTAATTCAAGAAGGGGAAGATTGTAAATTTCCTCGATTTCTTCTTTTGTCCAGTTATTTCTGAGTTGATTTTTAGCCATTATTCTATTCTTTCTAATTGTTTTACGATATTTTCTATACTTTCTTTGGTTACTTTCTCTACATCAGGAATCCTGATAACTTTTGCTTCCTGTTGAATGGAGTTGCAGATTATTCTTTCTGTGTCTTGCGGGAAATCTCCGTTAAGAATGAGATATTCAAGTCTTATTTTATTCTGAATTAAAGCTGAGATTGATAATAAGGTATGATTGATGCAGCCCAGATAATTTCTTACGACCAAAGCCACAGGAAGATTTAATTTTTTAATCAGATCAATGATGAAGTCTGTTTCATTCAATGGAACCATCAAACCTCCTGCTCCTTCTATGATTAAATTGTTTTCCGCTTCAGGAAGTTTAAATTCATTTAAATCGATCGTAATCCCTTCTTCCTTTGCAGATTGGTGAGGTGAAGCTGCAAACTGCAAACGATATGTTTCGGGATAACAAACCGTTTGTTCTCCTACCCAGTTTTTTATTTTCATACTATCGGAAATATGTAAATCTCCTGACTGAACGGGTTTCCAATACTCTGCATTGAAATATTTTGTCAAAACTGCCGAACATACAGTTTTTCCAACCTCTGTTCCTATTCCGGTTACAAAAAGATGTTTTGGTTCGATGCTTTTCGTTTCTATTTCTAAATTCATAATTTTATATCTCTATATATTTCTATCTTCCGTCATTCAAAGAAATCTTTTAAAATAATAGATTCTTCACTCCATTACATTTCGTTCAGAATGACAAACTGCTTTTTTATTTAATAAAATCCCTAATGATCTTTGTTAAACCAAGAATTTCCTTTTCTGTATTAAAACTGTGCAGGCAGATTCTTAACCTCTCCGTTCCTTCTTTTACAGTCGGGCTAAAAACAGCATATGTCAAAAATTCATTTTCCAATAAGGCTTCTTTTAAACTTCTCAGTTGATGATTGTCAGGAATAATAATCGCCTGGATCGGACTGTTTTCTGCAGATGGACTGTTTAGATTTTGATCTTTAAAAATTTTAATATTTTCCTGGAGTTTAAAAGACAATTCATTATTCATATTTAAAAAATAATATCCTTCCTGAATACTGTTCCATAGGAAATCATGTGCAGAAGTTGTATAGATAAAAGGCGATGAAAAATTGATGAGGTAAGATTTTACCAGCTCATTGGTTAAAACTGCTGCGCCATGAGTTCCAAGAGCTTTTCCATAGGTGATGACAGTTGCCAAAACTTTATGTTGAAGCTTGAATTTGTCAATTAAACCATATCCGAAAACACCAAAAGAATGAGCTTCATCCACAATAAGGCTTGCCTTGTATTTTTCAGTGATTTCAGCAATTTCCTGAAGAGGCGCAATATCTCCGTCCATTGAATATAAGCTCTCTATCGCAACATAGCATTGGCTGTTTTGTCTTTTTAAGATTTCTTCTAAATGTTCAGGATTGTTATGCTTGAATTTCAGCTTTTTAGCAGGTGACATTTTACACGCATCATGAACCGAACGATGAATCTGCTCATCCACGATAATGGTGTCATGACGTGTCGGAAGTGTTGAAAGCAAAGCAAGATTGGCATTGTATCCGGAAGGAAAAAGCAAAGCTGATTCGTATTGATGTTCTCTGGCAATATGCTTTTCCACTTCATTTATAACAGAGCTATTTCCGCTTATTAATCTCGACCCCGTACTTCCTTTCAGCAATCCGGGATTTTCTAAAATGTTCTTTAATAATGCGTTTTGGAAATCTGTACTTTGGGCTAATCCTAAATAATCATTAGAATAGAAATCAATTCCTTTTTGTTGGGATTTTAAAACTCTTAAGGTTCCGTTTTCTCTCCTTTTGTCTAAAGCTTGCTGGAAATGATGAAACTTGCTAAACATATTTAAGCTCTAAAACTTCCTTAGCAATAGCGTTGATCCATTGATCATGAAGCTCTTTTTCAATCGTTAAAATGATTTCAGCGTGTTCTTTCCAGTCTGCTGAAAATTCATTAAGCTGATTGATCATTTCCTCCAGATGTCCTTCTTCTTCCAGGATGATGGATTTAACCATGATTTTGGATGAGGTTTTTGTCAGGATTTCCTGATATACAGGATACAGTTCATCGGCACGGACTTCAATTGCGTAAGTGACGAAAAGATAAGCGGCATACTTCAACTCTTCTTTGGTCAGTTGAAAAACCTGCTGAAGATATTTACAGGCTTTGATGTCTAACGAATGAAGGTATTGTCCGGTTGCTATTGGAGCTAAAAGCTCATTAGTGTTATATGTTTTACAATATTCAGGTCTAATTTTCAAAATCTGTTTTTTCAGGTAATAAGCATGGCGATGTTCTTCTGCTGCATGCTTTAACTGGATTAAGCTTACTTCTGTTGGGTGTTCACATGCAGAAATTTTTCTTGCTCCTGCATTTTCCATAAAAGACAATGTGTTCAGCCATTTTGCATGAGTTTCATTCTGCTGAACTATTTTTTCTAAAAGACTGTAAAATTCCATTCTTTTTTGTTTTGGATCAAAAGTAGTATATTGCCGGATGGTACAATGGTGCCAGTTTTTATATTATGAATAGTCCGGTTGAGATTCCTTATAAAAGCTTCATTAAGATTGACAGAAATTCTGAAGCTACAATTTATATGCAGATCACGAATCAATTGATCAATGCCATTCAGAGAGGTTTTCTGCCTTTTGGAACTAAACTTCCGGGAACCAGGACTTTAAGTCATATTTTAGAGGTTCATAGAAATACTATTGTTACAGTATATGATGAACTCTTTTCACAAGGATGGGTAGAAAGTATTCCGAATAAAGGAACTTTTATTATTGGAAAAAATGAAGAAAAATCTGTTGATTTTAATAAAATTAACCTTAAAAACTATCCAAAATCAACTGGATTCATTTTTAAAACTTCCAATATTTTAGACAATCCTTTTGAACATTCAGGCTGTGAGTTTGTTTTAAATGATGGAACTCCTGATATCCGTTTAACTCAGATTGATCAGCAATCGAGAATTTATAGCTCAACACTGAAAAGAAGGGCTCATAAAATGGGACATTATAATCAGGATGGAAGTGAGTTTTTTAAAAAGCATCTTGCTCAATATTTAAATTTATCGAGGGGATTGCCGATTTCCAATAACAATCTTCTTATCACCCGAAGTACAGAAATGAGTATTTATATTGCTTCCGAAATTTTATTATCAGAAGGTGATATTGTTTTAGTAGGAGTTTTGAGTTATTTTTCCGTGAATATGATTTTCCAAAAAGCGGGTGTGAGAATTGTTACGATCTCTATTGATGATGAGGGAATCAATGTAGATGAAGTAAGAGAAATATGTAAACGGCAAAAAATAAGGATGCTTTATCTTACACCGCATCATCATTACCCCACAACGGTTACTTTAAGCGCTCAGCGAAGATTGGAATTGCTGATTCTTGCCAATGAGTTTGGATTTATCATTTTGGAAGATGATTACGATTATGATTTTCATTATGATAAAAGTCCTATTCTTCCGCTTGCAAGTGCAGATACTAATGGTATGGTGGTTTATATAGGTTCTTTCGGAAAATCTTTGGCTCCGGGGTTTAGAACAGGTTTTATTGTGGCCCCAGAAAACCTTATGACCGAGATGAGAAAATATCTGGGAATTATCGATCGGCAGGGCGATATCTTAATGGAACATGTATTGGGAGAAATGATTGCGGAAGGAGAAATAAACCGTTATTTGAAGAAATCGTTAAAAATTTATCAGGAAAGACGGGATCATTTTGCAGATTTGATTCAGGGAAATGTTGGAGAAGTTGTACGCTTTAAAAAACCGGCGGGAGGTCTTGCAATATGGATGGAACTTGATTTTAAGGTTAATCTGATGCAGCTCAGCAGAAACTGTATTCAGAATAATCTTTTTATTCCTAAAACTCTTTTATATCAAAATCAGGAATTAACAGCAATGCGACTTGGATTTGGCAACCTAAATAACCGGGAAATGGAAAAAAGTGTGGAAATTCTTTCGGAAAATCTTAAAAAGCTATTGTAATAAAAGCCGTAAAAACACAATAATATTGTGCCTTTACGGGTCTTATATATTTTTAATCAATTATTTTTTTCATCATCAGATCGGTCTGTTCATCATTACCTAACCTAAAAATATGTTTGTCAAATTCAACAAATCCATTTTTTTTATAAAAATTAACGGCTCTAAGGTTTTCCTCCCATACTCCTAACCAAAGGTATTTTTTCTTTTCTTCATGAGCAATTTCTAATGCTTTTTCGTACAGAATTTGCCCTATTTTTTTACCATGATGGCTGCTTTTTACATAGATTCTTTCAATTTCCAGAGAAGTCTCATCCTGTAGTTCTGTCTGTGCTTTTCCTGAATTCACTTTTAAATATCCAACCGGAAGATCCTCTTCCCAGACAAGAAAAAATTGAGAATCCGGATTGTTGAGTTCAGCAGTTAGTTTATCCGAAGCAAAGCTCTTGTTAAGATATTCTTGCATCTCTTCTTCAGAATTATGTGCTGAAAAAGTCTCGTAAAACGTTTCTTTTCCAATACTTTGCAGAGTTTCCAGATCTTTAAGATCTGCTTTGTTTATAATTATTGATGACATATTGTGAATTTAATTTACGAAAATAGAATCTTGTTAAATGCTTCAGAAGCTAAATGTACCTGTACTGTCCAATCATCAGCAGCATCACTTCCTGCATCGTCAGAAATATACTTTAAGCAAAGGAACGGAATGTTCTCTTTCATTGCAATTAATGCTAAAGGATATGCTTCCATATCAACGATAGTATAGTCTGTTTCGGAATGGTTCATTTCAAAACTGTCACCGCTCCCGCAAATGCCTTCAGGAAGATCATCCTTTTTTAGCCCATATTCTAAAACGGGAGGAATTCCGGAGAGGGGAGTTTCATACAAACTGAATCCAAGTCCTCTCACATCCATGTCGCGTTGAATGAATTTTGTACAGCAGATCACTTCTCCTTTATGAAAATTTTTACTTCCTGCCGATCCAAGATTTACAATTAATTTAGGTTTTTTTCTATGAATTTCTTTGGTAAGTTCCATGGCTGCATTTACTTTTCCAATCCCTGTAATCAGTTTATTTTTATCATTAAAAACCTTTCCGGCTTCCGAATCTAAAGCAAAAACAAAAAGTGTGTCTTCAATAGCAAATTGATGGTCATTATTAATAGTTATCATTCCTTAAATTTAATAGTTAAATTTCACATCCGTCTGTATCACAAGAAGCTCCTTTATCTGAAAGGTTTTTCAACGGAGTTACCGTTTCATTATAGGTTTGCTTAAGCGCATTTTCAAAAAGTTCTACAGGCTGAGCTCCCGAAACAGCATATTTTCCATTCAGAATAAAGAAAGGAACGCCGGAAACACCATTATTTCTTGCTTCCAGGATATCCTGGTTTATCTCGTAATCGAATTCTTCAGAGGTTAAAGTCTGTTTTGCTTTTTCTTTGTCAATTCCTAAAGATTCAGCTAAAGAAACCAGCGTTTCAAGATCTCCGACATTTTTTCCTTCAATGAAATGAGCAATGAAAAGCGCTTCTTCCATTTCGTTGGCTTTATTATATTTTTTTGCTAAATGTAGAAGCTTGTGAGCTGAAAAAGTATTAGTAATTAAAGCTTTTTCAAAGTTGAAATCAATTCCCGCTCCTTTTCCCATTTGCGAAACCTGAGCCATCATTTGCTGTGCCTGAACTTCCGGAAAGCCTTTCTTTTCCCTGAAATATTCCATTGTACTTTTAGTTTCTTTCGGATCTAAAGCAGGATCAAGTTGAAAACTCTTCCATACTATTTCCATTTCGTCTTTGAACGGTAGTTTTTCCAAAGCCTGTTCAAAATTGTTTTTTCCTATATAACAAAACGGACACATCACATCCGACCAGATTTCTATTTTCATCTTATTTATTTTTAATTGAATTTATGTTAAAAATTAGTTCAAGCTTAATCTTCTGCTGAATAGTAAATGAGCTGTTAAAGCCAATACTCCCATTATTGCTCCTACAAAACAAACTCCGCTCCATTGTGCGTATTGCCATGCGATTGAAGCGGTCCACGTTCCCAAAGACCCACCGATGAAATAGGAAACCATATAAACGGTATTCAATCTGTTAACTGCATTGGATTTGATTAAAAAATAATTGGTTTGATTCATAATATGACTGGATTGTACTCCCAGATCAACCAAAATGACTCCCACAATCAACCCCCAATACGTTTCTCCTGCAAAATAGGTAAAAGCCCAGCTTCCCAGAACAATTAAAAGAGAATACAGAATAATCCTATCCAAATCTAAAAAACGCTGTAATTTTCCCACTTTTGCAGCAGCTAAAGCTCCGACCGCTCCTGCCAATCCAAAACTTCCCACCACGGATGAACCTGCATTGAAAGGAGGTTTTTCCATATGGAAAACCAAGGTTGTAAATAAGGCACACATTGATCCGAAAGCCATGGCTCCACGGAAAGAAGCTAATCGCAAAACGGGCTGGGTTTTTGCCAGATAGAATACAGATCTCATCAATTCCCTGTACGTTCCTTTAAAATTAGGTTGTAAATCAGGCAGCATTTTATAGACTGCAAACCATACTAAAACCATAATTCCGGCTGCAATTCCAAACATAGCTCTCCAACCCCACAATTCTCCGACAATTCCACCGACAAATCTGGACAAAAGAATCCCCAGTAATAATCCCGACATTACAATTCCGATATTGGATGATTTTTCTTTGTCTGAAGACAACTCTGCCGCAATGGGAACAAATAACTGTGGAATTACAGAAGTAGCCCCGATCAATAGACTGGCTGCATACAGCATCCATAATTCCTGAGCGAAAGTCATCCACAGCAATGATGCAAAAACTAAAACCAAATCAATTAAAATTAATTTTTTACGGAAAAGTTTATCTCCCAAAGGAACAATTAACAATAATCCTGCAGCATAACCAAGCTGGGTAAGAACCGAAATTTTGCTGGCCGCACTTTCCGGAACATGTAAATCTTCTGAAATAAGCGCCAGCAAAGGCTGATTATAATAATTATTTGCCACAACAAGTCCGGATATTACGGACATCAACCAAATGACAGTACGTGAGATACCGCTGGTAGAATTCATCTGCATAAATTTTGTATATAAGTTTTGAATTTGCAACACAAAAATACTCAATTTAAGATTAAGCATTCATTAGAGTTCCATCGGTTTTACCAATGATCTGTATTGAGAAAAAGCTTTTTCTATTTTAAAAATAATAAGGAACTTTGTAACATGAAAATTATACCATTAAAAGAAGGAAATTTTTCTACCAGTAAAACCAAAGACTTCACCCTTTTAACAGAAGAAAATAAAGATACTGTTAAAGGAATCAAAATGTCTGTCACTCCTTTTTTAATCATTACCGAAAAAGATATTATCCTGCTTGATGCAGGAATTGGATGGAAAAATGAAAATGGAGAAACAGTAATTTCGGAGATTTTAAAAAAAGAAGATATTAATCCCAATCAGGTAACTAAAGTATTGCTTTCGCATCTTCATAAAGATCATATAGAAACGGTTATAACCCGAACTGAACACGGTTTTAAACCAACTTTTCCAAATGCTGAAATTTATATGCAGAAGCGGGAATTAGACTTTGCAATGAAAAATAAAGGAAACCATTCTTTTGATTTTGATACCCTGGAAAGACTGATCGAGCTGGATAATATTGTCTGGATGGATGAAGATAAGGGAAATATTACAGAAGAAATTTCTTTTGAGGTTGTTGGTGGTCATACTCCCTTTATGCAGGTTTTCTGGATTAAAGAACCTCATGAAATTGTTTTTTACGGTGCAGATAATCTCCCTCAGGAATCCTATTTAAAATATCACCTTGCTTATAAAAGTGATTTTGATGGCAGAAAAGCAATGGAGCTAAGAATAAAATGGCAACAAGAAGCGATCGAAAACCGTTGGAAAATATTATTATATCATGATCTTAGCAAAGCTGTTATTGAATTTTAATTTAATCCGCAGATTTACTTTATAAATAAAAAAGAGGCCGTCTCAAAAGTGAGATAGCCTTTTTTGTCTGTCCAAAAAAGGAAAGCTTTTGCTTTCCTAATGATTAATTTGCTGTGTGTTCCTTTTAGTATATTATCCGTACTGATTGCAAAATTCATCTTATCCAATATTTCAAAAAAGCTAAATTCTGTACAAATTGGACTTTTAGGCTGGGCATTTATGCTTACAGGATTATTTTTAATATTTGCCGTTTATCTTCATCATCCAGTGGTTTTGGTTTTAATAGGCGCCACTTGCGTTTCAGGGATTGGAATGAACTTACGCTTTACCAGTTTATCTGTATTGGGTATTCGTGATGTTGAAACCAAGCAATATGGAGTAGCATCCGGCTTAACCAATACAAGCTACTTTTTAGGAGCCGGAATTGGTTTATCATTGATGACATTAATGACTCAGTTTTTCCCTTCTGATTGGGCAGTCAGTAAATTATCAGTATCTATTTTTTTTACATATGGTATTATTGCTGTTATTTTACTGTCATTCTTTATTACAAAAGAGCACAAAACAATCAGGACATCTGTACATTATTAACGATAATTTATAACCAATAAGTGAAATAATATTTTTAATTTTATAGAAATTAATAGACTATGAAAAAGATTTTATTACCACTTAGTATCTCTTTAGGAGCTTGTATGCTTGCTCAGGAAAAGTCTGAAGCATCTGTTATTGACACTACAAAAGCATGGAGCATACAAGGTCAGAATACATTAATGCTAAACCAGGCCGCATTCTCCAATTGGGTAGGTGGGGGAGCTAACAATGTAGGATGGCTTGCCGGAGTTAATTATAATCTCACCTATGAAAAAGGAAAAGATCTTTGGGAAAATATTATCATTTTAGGCTATGGACAAAACAATACCAAGGGAATAGGCACAAGAAAAACACAGGATGTCATCAATCTGTCTACCAACTATGGTAGAGAATTCGCAGAACACTGGTATATTTCTGCGGGAGCGAGTTTACAGACTCAGTTTGCAGCCGGATATGAAGACGGCAATAATCCCGAAGCTCCAAAAATCTCCAATTTTATGGCTCCAGGTTATTTAAATCTGGGGGCAGGTGTAACTTATCGTCCGAATGATAATTTTACAATGACCTTAAGACCTGCCAATGCAAGATGGACTTTTGTATTGGATAAGGATTTACAATACGCAGGAACTTATGGTCTTAAAAACGATGGAGATTCTTCATTATTTCAATTTGGTTTTCTCGGAACTGCAATATATAAGGTAAAAATCATGGAAAACATCAATTTAACAAATACAGGATCTGTGTTTTCCAATTATCTGGACCATCCCGAAAGATTGGTACTTTCATATAGTGGTGTACTTAATATGAAGATCAATAAATTTATTTCTACTAATGTGACATTAGATTTATTATATGATCATAATCAGATCCAGAAAACACAGCTGAAACAAACATTGGGAGTTGGATTTGCTTATAACTTTGAAAATGGGAAAAAGAGATCCGAGAACAAAGAAAACCAATCCTGGCTCAAAAAGTAAAATGAATGACTAAAGAAATACTAAATTTCTCTCAAACAGGTATGTTCAATTTTATAAAAAGATGATCTATTCACGTATTATTGAAATAGATATCCAACTAGTAAACAAAAAATTAATCTCAAAAAAGCAGTCCGATTTATTCTTTACGTTTTTTAACATCTAGAAAATCAGGTAAATATATAAAAAGCGAAATCTTTATTAAATATCATTTATATTAATGAAATATTAAATCATAAAAAAAAATCATTATTTTTTCGAAAAAGATATAAACATATCATTATTATTCATATCTTAGTGATGTATTAATCATATAAAATTACAATCACATGAAAAATTTGAAAAAATTAAACAGAAACGAGTTGAAAACTATTTCAGGAAACGGGCTACTTGACAACATCACTGGTGCTGTTAATGGTTTAGGTGGTGCTGTAGGCGGTGCTATTGGTGGCCTGGGAGGAGTAGTTGGTGGTGTTGTAGGTGGAGTAGTAGGAACAGTAGGTGGTGCTGTTGTTGGTACTGTTGGCGTAGTAGGAACTACATTATGCAACGTTCAGTGCGTTGTTAATGGTATTGTTACTATCAAGGTGCTGGCTTGCGGATCTACTTGTTAAGAAAAAATCCAGTTTAGTAAGGTATAACCGCTCTTTAAAAGAGCGGTTTTTTATTATCAAAAAGTTTGAGTCATATATTCTTTATTCTTTTATTCAATTGAGCCTTAAACAAAATAACATTTGAGCTTTAGAGAAAGGTATAAGAAACCGTTAATTTTTATTTTTACTAACTTTAATTATTAATTTTTAACAATGGATCAAACACAAACCTTACAAACAATAAGTTATTCAGGTATTTTTCTTTCCTGTTTTTCCGAAGAAAGCACAAAATGTATCCATTCTACACCCGAGCATGTTCTGGTTTATTTATATTCCGGTGAACAAATCATTGAAGATAGAAACAAAACAATAAAACTGAAAGCAGGAGACTGTGCATTGATCCGTAGAGATCACAGACTGAAAATGTATAAAAATGGTAAAGGAAATGATTTGTATAAAGGTATTTCCCTGACTTTCAAACGAAATATTCTGCGTGAGTTTTATAGTAATTTAAATAAAGCAGAAATTCCAAAGAATATCAGCATTTCAGATACCAATGTTTTTAAAATACAGCCGGATACAGCAATTACAAGCCTTTTCCAGTCTTTGACTCCCTATTTTGACAGTAATGTAAAACCTACCGAAAGCATTACACACCTTAAATTACTAGAAGGAATTTATGCACTATTAAATACCAATGAACAGTTTTACCCGGTATTATTTGATTTCGCTGAACCCTGGAAAGTAGATATCCTGGAATTTCTTAATGACAATTATATGGATGAACTTTCAATGGAACAGATTGCCTCATTTACAGGACGAAGTCTGGCAACGTTTAAAAGAGATTTTAAAAAAATAAGTAATCTTACACCTCAAAAGTGGATCATGAAAAAACGTCTTGAAATGGCCTATATCAAGCTAAAAGAGGAAGGGAGGAAAGTACATGATGTTTATTTTGAAGTAGGTTTTAAAAATCCTTCGCACTTTTCAACAGCTTTTAAAAAACAGTATGGCTTTGCACCTTCGGAAATTTAGTTTTTATGATCAGAAGACATATCGTTTTTTATTTTTTCTCTGTGCTGCACTCCCCATTTTGTAAGGGCTTCTACAACATCTTCCAACATTTCGCTCTAAGGAAGTAGTTCATATTCAACACTTACCGGATAACTTACTGCAACTTTCTTAATTATAAACCCGTTCAGTTCCAATTCCTTAAGCTCATGGGAAAGCACTCTTGCAGAAATTCCTTTCACCTGTATTAGGTGAGGAAAAAAGATCTCGGAACAAATGCAGCTATTCACACCGGATGTTTCATATAAAGCTTATATCATTGTAGAGACAAGAGTACTGGCATAAATCATTGATTTAAAACCTATTTAAAAGAATTTATTTAACATTTATTTAGTAAACTGAGCTTTTCAGAAAACTCATTTGAGCCTTGCAGAAAGATTACTGTGAGACTTTCGTTTTAATTTTGTATAAAGAAATAGAGATGATACAGAAAGATATTTTTACAGAATTATTAAATGGCGAAACAATTTTGCCGGAGTACCCGCAAATGAGCAGACTAAGAGAAGAAGCTTACAAGACAAAAGAATTGTTGATACAGATGAATAATTCTTCCAATCCTGAGAAAATTTCAGAATTGCTTGGTAAGATATTAGATAAAAAAGTAGAAAATGTTGCTGTATTTACGCCTATTTATATCAATTATGGAAAAAATATCAGCATAGGAAAAAATGTTTTTATCAATTTTGACTGTACTTTTCTTGCATTGGGCGGAATTACCATAGAAGACGACGTTCTGATCGGACCAAAAGTAAGTCTTATTACCGAAAACCATCCGTTACAGCCTGAACAAAGAAAAGGATTGGTAGGTAAGCCCATTCACATCAAAAGAAATGCATGGATCGGAGCAAATGCCACGATTTTACCCGGAGTAACCATTGGAAAAAATGCCGTAATTGCTGCAGGAGCGGTAGTTTCAAAAGATGTACCCGACAATATGGTAGTCGGTGGTATTCCTGCAAAAATTATTAAAGTCATCTCTTAAAAAAAATGAATCTAAAATGTTTAACAAAAGCTACAACCTTTAGTATACTATTGATTTCACTAATATGTTGCAGCCATATAAAAAGCCAAAATAAAATGAATACAGAAATTCCAAGAATAAGCGATTTTCCTACGGGAGAAGAAAACACAGGATTTGCACAATATTTCACAGGAAAATCCTGGCTTGCTCCATTAACAAAAAACAGCGACCTGAATGTACCATTATCCAATGTAACTTTCGAACCCGGCAGCAGAAACAACTGGCACAGTCATACAGGTGGGCAACTTTTAATTGTAGTGGGCGGAGAAGGATTATATCAGGAAAGAGGCAAACCTGCAAAACATCTAAAAGCTGGAGATATTGTTGAAATTGCTCCTAATGTAGAACATTGGCACGGTGCAACATCCAAAAGCTGGTTTTCGCATCTGGCTACTAATGGAAATCCGGCAACCAATGAAAATAAGTGGCTGGAACCTGTAACGGATGAAGTGTACAATGAAGCCAATAATCAGATAAAAAAATAATGAATATGGAAAAGAGGAAACTCAATATTCTCCTTTTGGTATTCTCTTTAATCACATCACTTATGAATGCACAAAATACAGCCAATCTGGATATTCAACAGCAAAGTCTTGTCAAAATTTCATCATTAACAGCAACCGGAAATATTGGGCAGCTTAAAAATCAGCTCAATGAAGCTCTTGATAACAAGCTTACTATTAATGAAATCAAAGAAGCATTGGTACAGCTTTATGCCTATTGTGGTTTCCCAAGAAGCCTGAATGCCATTAATAGTTTTAAAACTGTTCTGGATGAGAGGGTATCTAAAGGTTTAAAAGACAAGGAAGGCAAAAAAATCATTGCTGAAAATCACCCGGCTGATAAATACGAACAGGGCAGGAAAGTTTTGGAAACTTTAACTCAAACTCCACAATTAAAGCCGGCACCTGGATTCGGAGAATTTGCTCCGAGAATTGATGCTTTTCTAAAAGAACATCTCTTTGCGGATATTTTCGCCGGTGATGTATTAAGTTTCCAACAAAGAGAACTGGTCACGATTGCTGCATTAGCTTCTATGGAAGGCGTAGAATCTCAATTACAGGCACACATCAATATGGGAAGAAACACGGGAATTACGAAAGATCAATTATTTCAAATTGCTGAAATAATAGAAAATACAGTTAATACAAATCAGGCAGAGATTATGAGAAAAATTATTAATACAGGTGATTCCAAATAAATGAAAAATTTTAAATTATTATCAATAGCTGCAGTGCTTTTATTCACACAAAAATCATTCAGCCAGACAAAACCGGTAAAAATGAGTACCACAACAGAACACTATACATTTAAACTAAGCGATAAAGTTATTCGTCAGAAAGTAACCTTTAAAAACAGATATGGGATCACATTATCAGGAGATCTATATTTTCCAAAAAATACGGGAAATGAAAAACTTAGCGCAATAGCAATCAGTGGTCCTTTTGGAGCAGTAAAAGAACAATCTTCCGGATTATATGCCAATCAAATGGCAGAAAGAGGTTTTGCAGCCATTGCTTTTGACCCTTCGTATACAGGAGAGAGTGGAGGAGAACCCCGTAATATAGCCTCTTCGGACATCAATACTGAAGATTTCAGTGCGGCTGTAGATTTTCTAGGGCTGCAAAAAAATGTTGACAGAAATAAAATTGGCATCATAGGAATCTGTGGCTTTGGAGGCTTTGCTTTGAATGCAACCGCCGTAGATAAACGTGTAAAAGCTGTGGCTACAACAAGTATGTACGACATTCCGAGAGTTACTTCAAGAGGTTATTATGATAAGGTCACATTAGAAGAACGCACAAAAATGTTGGAACAGATGAGCCAACAACGCTGGAAAGATGCAGAATCTGGAACAACCGCATCCGGGCCACGTCCTAATGCTGAAAAATTAAAAGGTGATGAGCCTCAATTTATTAAAGATTATTTTGGTTATTACCGGACTCCAAGAGGTTTCCATGAAAGATCAATCAATTCAAACGGAGCCTGGAAAGCAACCAGTGGATTTTCTTTGATGAATATGCCGATCTTAACTTATATTAAAGAAATTTCACCAAGACCGGTTCTGATCATTGCAGGTGAAAATGCCCATTCAAGATACTTCAGTGAAGATATTTATAAAATGGCTGCTGAACCTAAAGAATTAATGATTATTCCTAAAGCGGTTCATGTAGATTTATATGACAAAATTGATATCATTCCTTTTGATAAATTACAAAGTTTCTTTAATGAGAATTTAAAATAATATGTATTGAATGATAAAAAATCTCCTTTAAAATCCATTAGAGGGGATTTTTATTTTAAGGACGGCAATATTTAAAAGTTCAATAAGAAAGATTTATTCATTGATTTTGATTTTCTGAAATAAATACAATTTAACATAATATAAATTATAGGACTTTAATTTTTCTTTTATGCAGTATTAAATATTCCAATATCTCCATTGGTGTGGTTTGTTATTACCTTACCAGTTTTTCACTGCGGTCTTTAAACCTCTGATTGATAATGAAAAATTTAAAATTTCAGAATTATTGCTCAGCACATTGACGTTGTTGGGAATCAGCCTGATTTACAGTTAAATTTGACATTTATTCATAATTGCATCAGTTATTTTACAGACCTTAATTTCAATTAAAAAGAAATAAAAAAATCCTGTAAATCACAGTTATTTCCTAAAAGCCTTATTATTTGCAGGATTTCTAAATTCTATCAAAATTTTATGTAGTAAAATTTGCGTAGTTAAATAACTACACATATATTTGTAGTCAAATAACTACATAATGAATTTAAGACGAGATGTATTTCAGGCCATTGCCGATCCTACTAGAAGATCAATATTGATGCTGGTGGCAGCCCAATCTATGACTGCAGGTGCGATTGCTTCGAATTTTGACACCGCGAGACCTACCATTTCAAAGCATCTTCAAATTCTTACAGAATGTGAATTACTGAGGTCTGAACAAAACGGCCGCGAGATTATCTACCATTTAAACCCAATAAAAATGAAGGAAATTGCAGATTTTATTGAGCCTTTCCGCAAAATGTGGGACGATAGGTTCAACAGATTAGAAGACCTGATGAAAAATTACCTATAAAAAATAGAAATATGGAACTGAAAACAAAAATACACGCCGAAGACGGAAAACAGGAAATCTTCATCACCAGAGAATTTGAACTTCCTGTCGAATTATTGTTCAAAGCCTATACAGAAGCCGAACTTTTCGAACAATGGATGGGAACTAAAGTGACAAAATTTGAAAATAAACAACACGGAAGCTACCGGTTTGAAACCTTAAATCCTCAAGGCGACGTAGTTTTCAGCGCCAACGGAACTATTCACGAAATTGTTCAGAATGAAAAAATTACGAGGACCTTTCAAATGGAAAACACTCCTTTCCCGGTACAGTTGGAATTTTTAGAGTTTGAAAAAATCACTGATAACACCAGTAAAATTACTATTCAGACGATTTATAAATCAGTAGATTTCAGAGACCAGATGTTAAAACTACCATTTGCACAAGGTATCAATATGGCTCACAACCGTTTACAGGAAACCATTCAGAAACTTAGCTAATATTATTCATTACCGATCACTTATTACTCATAAAATATGAATCCGAAAGTTGATTTTTTCTTTGATAAAGCCAAACAATGGCAAAAAGAATTTGAAAAATTAAGAGGAATCGCCTTAGAAACCGAACTTGTAGAAGACCTGAAATGGGGATGCCCATGTTATACCTATGAAGGAAAAAATATTTTTTTAATTCATGGTTTTAAAGAATATTGTGCGCTTCTCTTTTTCAAAGGTGCTTTGATGAAAGATCCTGAAAATATTTTAATTCAGCAAACTGAAAATGTACAGTCAGCAAGGCAGATCCGTTTTACAGACCTTCAGCAAATTATTGATTTAGAAAAAGTTCTGCGAAACTATATTTTTGAAGCCGTTGAAATTGAAGAATCCGGTGTAAAAATTGAAATGAAGAAAACGAAAGAATTTGAAATGCCTGAAGAATTTCAACAGAAACTAGATGAAAATCCGGTATTGAAAGAAGCTTTTGAAACCTTAACACAAGGAAGACAACGTGCTTACCTACTCTACTTTTCTTCTGCAAAACAATCTAAGACCAGAAAATCAAGAATTGAAAAATACATTCCGGAAATTCTTAATGGAAAAGGCTTAAATGATTAAATTTTAAAAAATGGAAGCACAAAACAAATCTCAGAAAAGAAATACAATTATCTATTGGATTTTTACGCTTTGGATGTCATTGGGAATGGTTTCAACAGCTATTGTTCAATTGATGAAAAATAAAGATGAACTGGCAAATTTCACCAATCTCGGCTATCCTTCTTATTTAATGATAATCATCGGAATATGGAAAATATTGGGAGTTATTGCTATTTTAATTCCGAAATTTCCATTATTGAAAGAATGGGCTTATGCAGGATTTTTCTTTGTTATGTCAGGAGCCATTATTTCGCATATCATTGTAAATGATTCAATTAATAAAATATTCCCTGCCGTTTTATTGTTTGTATTAGTCATTATTTCTTGGTATTTTAGACCGGAGGATAGAAAAATTTCTGTATCTAATTAATCCAATGCAACATTTAATATGAATAATAAGAAACTTACGCACACCCAAAGCGAAGCGCTGCTAAAAGTCCTGAAAAACCGTTTTGAGAAAAATATAAGCCGTCACAAAGGGTTGATTTGGGATAAAATTCAGGCAAAGCTGGAGAAAAATCCTGAAAAACTATGGTCACTTCATAAAATGGAAGAAACAGAAGGAGAACCCGATATTGTAAGCTATGATAAAAAAAACGATGAATATATCTTCTTCGATTGCTCACCGGAAAGCCCGAAACGCAGAAGTCTTTGTTATGATTATCCTGCATGGGAAGCCAGAAAAGCCAACAAACCGGAAAGTAATGTCATAGACACTGCTTCGGAAATGGGGATTGAACTTCTCAATGAAGAGCAATACCGTCAGCTTCAGGAATTGGGAAAATTTGATCTGAAAACTTCCAGTTGGATAAAAACTCCGGCAACGATTAGAGAATTAGGAGGAGCTATTTTCTGTGACCGTCGTTATAATACTGTTTTTACCTATCACAACGGAGCGGATTCTTATTATGCGGCAAGAGGTTTCCGTGGGTTTTTGAAGGTATAATTTTTAATATTGATTCAATAATAAAATGTTTATTTTAGCAACTTCGAAATTTAGCTAAACCAACAAAAAGGATTATGAAAAAATTCATCTTATTAGGTACACTATCGGTATTTTTAATGAACTGTAATAAAAAAACTGAAACAGAAGCTCCAAAAACAGGAGTAGATTCTACTGCGGCTACTGAAAAGGTAATTGATACTTTAGGACCAAAATCATTCTGCTATTTGGGAGTAACCGGAAAAGATTCTGTATTTGCAAGTATTGATGATAATTTGGGAACCATTACCGGGAAAATGTCTTACAAAAATTCTGAGAAAGACAGTAACAAAGGAGATATTTCCGGTTATAAATCCGGCGACACTTTAAAACTGACCTATGAATTTGAATCCGAAGGCAAAAAAAGTGCGAGAGATATTTTCTTTATCCAAAAAGACAATTCTTTAGTAGAAGGTATTGGAGATCATAAAGAAGAAAACGGACAGGTAAAATATGCCAGTGAAAAAAATATAAGCTATAAAGACGGGCAAAAACTGGAAACAGCCGATTGCAGTCTTGTCAATAAAGCTTTGAAATAAAAGTATTTTTTGAACCATTAAGATTTTGTTTGATGGGATTAAGCTTACTACTTCAACTGAATCTAAGCTTAATTTCTAAATAATCTTAATGGTTCAAATTTAGTTTAATCTTCTAATCAATAATCAGCTCTTTCTGAATAATTCCAATAAAATCATCTACTGGTTCATCCTCAGTATTCCAGGAAGTGATAAGACGGATGGCTGAAAAGCGGTCATCTACTTTTTTCCAGACATAAAACTCAAATTTTTCAGACAGCTTCTGAATAAGTTCATTACTTAAAATCGGAAAAATCTGATTGGTATAGGTATCTGATAGAAACTGAACTCCCCTTTCTTTCATTGCATTTTTGATCTTCATTGCCTGCTGATTGGCATGTTTAGCCAGCTCAAAATAAAGATCATTTTTCATAAGTTCTGAGAACTGAATTCCCAACAATCTTCCTTTTGCCAACAATGCTCCTTTCTGTTTGATATTAAAAGCAAAATCCTGCTGAAGTTCCTTATTATTAATCACAATCGCCTCTCCGATTAAAGCTCCGTTTTTAGTTCCTCCCAAATAAAAAACATCGGTAAGCTCTGCTACTTTTTCCAAAGTCAGGTCACTTATTTCGGAAGTTAAGCCATGTCCCAATCTTGCTCCGTCCATAAACAACAATAAATTGTTTTCTTTACAGAATTTCGAAAGCTTTTCCAGTTCTTTTAGAGTATAGATTGTTCCCAACTCTGTAGAATTCGAAATATACACCAACTTCGGCATTACCTGATGCGGAATATTTTTATGATTTTCTAAAACAGGAATGATATCTTCCGGAGTCAGCTTTCCGTCTTCCTTTTCTATACTTAAAATCTTATGCCCGGTTGCTTCGATCGCACCGGTTTCATTATTCAGAATATGACCTGTAGATGCCGAAACCGCACATTGATAAGGTCTTAAAATAGAAGAAATTACAATTAAATTAGCCTGCGTTCCCCCGGAAACAAGATAAACTTCCGAGTCTGGCTTTTTTATTTTTTGCTTAATTAATTCTTTAGCCTGTGAGGAATACTGGTCTTCTCCATAACCCGCCTGCTGATCTGTATTATATTCTAAAAGAGCCTGTAAAATATGAGGATGGCAACCCTCCGAATAATCGTTTTTGAATGAAAATTTCATAGGGTAAAATTAAAAAAACTTAAAATAACAACCCTTAATAATTAATAATATTTTGTTAGATTTGTAATGAAAATCATCTAACATTTTGAAAACAACATTAACCGAAGAAAACTATCTGAAAGCTTTATTTCATTTGGTAGACAACGAAAGCAAAGCAACGATTAATGAACTTAGCAAATTTTTAAATGTAAAAATGCCGAGTGTTAACAACATGATGAAAAAATTTGCTGAAAAAGGCTGGGTGATTTATGAAACCTACAAACCTCTTATCGTTACTGAAAAAGGACGTCGCGAAGCTGCTTTGGTCGTAAGAAAACACAGACTGACAGAAATGTTTCTGGTTAAAAAAATGAATTTCGGCTGGGAAAATGTTCATGAAATTGCAGAGCAGTTAGAGCACGTACATTCTACTATTTTTTTTGATAAAATGGATGAAATACTCGATTATCCGAAATTTGATCCTCACGGAGAACCCATCCCTGATAAAGACGGAAACATCATTGCTCAGAATTTACAAAAACTAAGCAACTGTGAGCCAGGAGAAATCGTAATCTTTGCTTCTGTTACACTTTCTGATGATGCTTTTCTTAATTATTTAACAGAAAGAAATTTATTGCTTGACAAGAAAATAAAAATTATTAAAATTGAAAGTTTCGACAAATCAATTACCATAGAAGTTGATAAAAAACAAGAAGTTTTAAGTCGAAAAGCAACAGAAAAAATATTGGTTAAAAAATAAGATTCAAAACCAATAAGAGTTTATTTACGGATATGGTAATATATAAATAAACTCTTAATGTTCTATTTTAAACTATTTTTCAAAATCTCCGACACTTTTTCGATTTCTTCAACTGTATTGAAATAATGCGGCGATAATCTTACAATTCCATTGATGTTTTTATCCGTAAAATCAATTAAAGCAGAATTCTTATACGTCACGGAAAAGAAGACATTATTTTCTTTCAACACTTTCTGAATATTTTCAAGGTCTTCATCCGGACCACAAAAAGTAATGATGCTACTTAGGTTATTTCCCTGATCCCAAATCTGGAAGCCATTATTTTTCAGATTTCCACGAAGTCTTTCAGACAATCCTTTATTATAATGTTCAATCGTATGCAATCCAATAGTATCGGCATATTTCAACGCTTCTGTGAAACCGAGTAAAGAAGCATAAGAAATTTCCCAGTGCTCAAATCTTTTTGCGGTTTTAAATAATTCGTAATCATCGTATTCTGTCCAATTGGCTCCTCTCATATCTAACAACAACGGAGCATAGTTTTGTTCCAAAACTTTGTCTGAAACATATAAAAATCCCGTTCCTCTTGGTCCTCTCATAAATTTTCTACCCGTTGCAGTCAGAAAATCACAACCAATTTTCTCAACATCTACAACCATTTGTCCAACAGACTGACAGGCATCAACCAAATACAAAACATCGTATCTTTTACAGATTTTTCCAACACTTTCAACGTCCTGAATCAACCCTGAATTCGTTGGAATATGAGTAACAGCCACTAACTTTGGATGATGTGTTTTGACTAAATTTTCAAAATCTTCCAGATCCAGTTCATGATTGGCAAGTTTTTTTGTTCTGATAATTTTTACCTTTAATTTTTTCTGAAGCGAAATAAATGTAATCTGATTCGAAATATAATCATCAATTGTTGTAATAATCACATCTCCTTCTTTAAAAACAATACTGGATAAAGCCTTTGTATAAGCATCTGTAGCGCTTGTTGCAAAAGCGATATTTGAAGGTTTACAATGAATAAGCTTAGCCGTTTCATCATAAAAGCTTTCCAATAATTCAGCATTTCCATTGGCGACTTCATATCCTCCGGATTGCTCTTCCTGCTGTAAATAATCGATCATTGAGTCTACAACCTGTATCGGCATCAATGAAGATCCTGCATTGTTTAGAAATATTTTATCGTCTGATAATCCTCTGATATCCTGTCTTATTATATCTATATTCATTTTTGTAATTGCTGTTTTTTGTATAAAGTTAAATACAACATTCTGTCATCCTGACGAAGTAAGAATCTATTCATCTTAAATTCCTGTGAAATGACAAAATAGATTTTAAATTAAAATCAAACAATTTCACATAAAAAATCCCGAATTAATAATGCCGGGATTTGTTTTTTAAAAGTTATCTTTTGGCTAGTCCAAAACACTCCAACCTCTTTTCGGATTGGTATTGGAAGAAACCTCCTGTTCGTTCACAATAATATTTTCTTTTCTCTGACCAATATAATCCAGCTCGCTCAGTTTTGAGAAGATGATTTCTAAACTTCTCAACATCTGCTGAATATACAGTAAAGGTTCTCCGCAATTGTGGTGGTCATAATTCGTTTCCGCTACAATTGATAATTGATTTAATAATGTGTGAGGAGCAATTTCACTCCATTCCAAGCTATAATTCAACATTTCTTCCAGCTCTGCAGGAACTAAAACCTGTGTAGCATTGTATAAATTCAGAGCCAATTTAGCAAAGGACTCAATCATAAATACCGGCGGTTGCCAAGGTGTAATATTTCTAAACTGAAAATACATATCCGCAAAAGTCGTCACCATCGTATTACACAAAAATTTAACATTCTGTGCTAAGGCTGTATTCTGGTTTTTATGAGAGGCTTTCTGAATAATTTTAAAAGCATATTGCTGCAGATTACCAATAGATTTTGCAAAACCATTGTAATAATTTAGCAACGCTGGGTGACTCTGAATGGAAGTACAAGGCGGAATAAAATTCGAATCTACCTGTGCAATATTTCCTTTGAGATCAACTTTCCCGACAATCAGATAGTTTCCTCCTGAGTAACTGCTGTTTAGAGACGTTACCGGGAGTAATTCTATATGGTAGTTTGATTGTGCATTCGGATGCCTCGGCGGGATTTCTTCAGGATCAATATCCCCGAAAGGAACCTTATCAAAAGGATTTACAGAGATCAGAATATAATATTCTCCGTCTATCTGTTCCTCGTTCATGGATTTTGCCAATGACTTTACACTCACTCTCCTATCATTAAGTTCTACTCTATATCCGGCTAAAGTAACGGCGCTGCAATGCTTTATAACTAATTGTACGTCATTAGTTGCTGTATTATGAACATCAAAAATAGTTTTGTCAGTAAACTCGTTGGGAATAGGTAAAAGCCCGTAATTGTAGTTAGTAATTCCTAACGAATTTGAATCTCTGATGGTATCAATTAAAAAGTTATCCTGATCATTTAAATGTCTTTGGGAAACTTTCATCCCGTCTACCCAATTGATCGCAAAATGTTTAATCGGCTGTATCATAATTAAATACTTTTAAAATTTGTGTGTGTTATGATTTTTTAGCAATCCCTTCTTCTTCATGCTGAATTACTCTTTTGCAAATGACCACCTCATTTTCTGAAATGTTATTTGCTGAAATATCCTGATCGAAATTGATATATTTTCTAAAGCTGAAAAATGATTTTTTAGTATAAAAAATCCAATAATAAGGTTCCTGTTCACTATCCGAAAGGTGGATAATAGAACCCGGATTTTTGTGGTTATAATCATCCACTACCCTATAGAACCAATCTCCGAAAGTCACTCCTGTTGGTAACGTTTTGGCTTTTATTCTGAACCGGTTTGACTCTTCCAAATTTTTACTTAATTCCACATTCAGCACCATCAGTCTGTCGAAATCAGCCCCTTCAAAATCAGGAAGCTTTTGATCCGGCGAATACCTCCATGTTTTATAAATATCAACAGGAATACTGATAAACTGAACATAGCAATAATGAAATACCAAAGGAACAAGGAATATAAATACACTCGTTGCAGACATTACAGGATAACCAATTCCTTTGCTTATCCAGGTAAAAATCAAAGTAAAAAGATAACCTCCGAATATGATACATGTCAAGGAAAGCACAGACTCAAATAATATGCTCATTGACAAGGAGTCAATATGCTTTTTAAAATATCGGTTTAAAAGATTAACGTGGATAATCCCTAAAATGAAATAAACAATCTGAGCAATCAGATACCAGTAAGGATTAAAGGTATTTCTGGCAAAACCAAAAAAACCGGGTACAGCTATACATAAACTGCACAGGAGAACATAGATAATAATTGTTTTGATTTTGATGGCAGGTTTATTTCTTCTGATTATTCCTAAAATAACCATCATGATTACTGCAATCAAAGGCATTAAAATATATCTTAAAAATATACCTTTTACTGAAGAGATTTCCATTTGTCTTTTTTCAATTAATAATGTATGGATTGGTGTTTGTAAATATAATAAAATATTTTAGAGGAATGTGGAGTAACCAAGGCGGTTTGCATTTCTTTCATCATCTTCCAGAGCAAAAGAATATTCCTGTTTTTCTGTAATGAAATTTTCTTTCACATCTACACTTACCGGCAAAAAGTAATCGTATAATGTATGAAGAATTTTTCTAAAGGGGCTTCCATCAATGAATTTTTTCATATCGGGGTAAGGAATAGGCCCTATATTCACAACCCAGTTTCTTTGTCCGTCCATATGGCTTCCGCTCGGAATATATGTAACTCCCAACCTTGAATTGCCTAATAGCATCGAATCATCATTTTCCTCTATCTTATCTATCACATTGGGAGCAAACGTAACTTCAACCGGAATCTGGAGAAACGCAGTCAGGCATCTCTCAAACCATCTTTTATCTCCTCTTATCTGATGAAAAAATGGCAAAATATAAATAAAAATATATGCGTTTTGCTTATCCAGCATTTTAATTAAAGGCCAAAGTTCGCTTATCGTATCTAACAAGGAATCTGTATCACTGGAAATATCAAAGTCAAATTCTTTGAGTAAGGCACTGATTTCTGTAAAGAAGATCTCCAGCTCAAATGGTTTGAAGAATTTTCTTGCGTCCTCTTCTACCCTTTTTTGCTTACGGATTTCTTTAACAACTGTTTCTACATTTTTTCGGGATGCTCCCAATGACGGCGGGTGAAACAATCCTTCAGGGAGATAATCATAAATTCCTTCCCGATAGGTTTCTATGGTAAAAACTTCTTCATCAAAGCCTAAAAAATGACTTGAAATTCCTTTTATATCCTTAAGGTAAGCTCTATCATTAATTCCCAGACGGTCAATAAAAATATTACTTACAGCTCTATGGTATTTTAATAAATTCACCGCCACAGCTTCAGCTTTAAAATCTGTCTGCAGCTTATTGTAATTCATTTCTACAATATTATTATCATACATATTGTTTTCTGCGATTTTGGGCATGTAAAGGTAATATATCTCGTATTATTGATAAAATATTTTTTTCAAAATAATTTCACCTTAAAAATACTAATTTAATCCCATTAAAAAGAATAATCCTTATAAATATCCGTAAAAATACGGTAAAAAGCGTTGAATTTCTCTGATAATATTTCTTTATGATCTAAAACAATTAAGAAATAAATTAATAAAATCCTTATTTAGATTAAATTTTATTAACACTGTCAAAAGCAAGAATTCTGTCATATTTAATTCTACTTCGAAAAGTGAGCCGTATCTTTGCACCCTGAAATGTTATTTACAATGAAAAGTATTTATTCTAAAATTCTGATTTTAGCTTTCATGGCATCTTCGCTTTATTCTTATGCGTGGGGATTGACGGGACACAGAATTATTGCAGAAATTGCAGAAAATCATCTTTCCGGAAAGGCAAGAAGAGAAATTAAAAAAATTATGGGGAAAGAACGTCTTGCGTATTGGGCAAACTGGCCGGATTTCATCAAATCTGATACGACAGGTGCATGGAAGCAGGCTTCAGCTTGGCATTATGTAAACATTGATCCTCAAACAGATTTCAAAACTTTTGAAAAAAACTTAGAAGCTCAGGCCGGACCAAGTTTATATACTCAGATAAAAGTATTATCCAGCCAAATTAAAGATGAAAAAACTTCTGAAAAAGACAGAAAAATCGCTTTAATTTTCCTTATTCATATTATGGGAGATTTGGCACAACCATTACACGTGGGGAGGGCTGAAGATTTAGGTGGAAACAAAATAAATGTTACTTATTTCGGAGAAAAAACAAATTTACATTCAGTATGGGACGGAAAACTGGTAGATTCTCAAAAATACAGCTATACAGAATATTCAAGATTGCTGGATATCAAATCTAAAGATGAAGTAGCAAAAATCCAATCAGGAACAGTTGAAGACTGGTTATATGATTCTCATCAAATTGCTAATAAGATCTACGCCCAGACTCCTAATGATTCAAAACTGGCATATGATTACCAGTATAAATTCAATGATACCATGGAAAGACAGCTTCTATACGGAGGATTGAGACTTGCCAAATTATTGAATGATCTTTTTTAAAAAATAATTCTTAAATATATTGATATAAGCGGAACCTTGGTTTCGCTTTTTATTTTAAATATACATTACACTATTTTCTCCTAGCAACAAGTTAATATATAAATCGAACAAAAGGAGCTTAAGAATTTAAAAATCAGCATACCTAGATTTCTGCTTCTTCGAAATGACAATTGAATACGGAAATTTAATTGATATGTTTCTACCATGACAAATTTTGTGAATATTTTCTAAATCGACTATAAACTAGCCCGATTGCAGCAATTGTCTGAGCTCGTTTAATAAGTTTCGGCGGCGGCTTTGCCGCCGCCGAAACTTATTAAATGGCGAGTGCGGAAAGCGGGATAAAGCTCTATATAAAAATTTTAATAAACAAAAACATTTCGATATGTTTTTTGAAAATTTACTCGCGAAGTAGAAATGACAAATCGCCGTCCTGAGACGTGAGAGCCATAATTTACGACTAATTTTTCAAATTCAATTGAAACAAATAAAAAATAATTAAAACATGTGTAACCTTTTTACCTTCCCAAACGTATAATATTATAGTAACTCTTTTTTGAGGATAAAATAGATGAGACAATTAAAAATCACTAAGCAGGTTACCAACAGGGAAACTGCTTCATTAGACAAGTATTTGCAGGAAATTGGTAAAGTAGAACTAATTACTGCGGACGAAGAAGTAGAATTGGCACAAAAAATCCGTGCGGGCGACAGAGCAGCACTTGAAAAATTAATTAAAGCCAACCTTCGTTTCGTAGTTTCGGTTTCTAAACAGTACCAAAATCAAGGTCTTTCTTTACCCGATTTAATTAATGAAGGTAATTTAGGACTTATGAAAGCGGCAAAAAGGTATGATGAAACTAGAGGTTTCAAATTTATCTCTTACGCGGTTTGGTGGATTCGTCAATCAATTTTACAGGCTTTGGCAGAACAGTCAAGAATTGTAAGATTACCATTGAACAAAATCGGTTCCATCAACAAGATTAATAAAGCATACGCTCACCTTGAGCAGGAAAATGAAAGACCACCTTCTCCGGAAGAATTGGCTGAAGTTCTTGACATGAGCGAGGAAGATATTAAGGAATCTATGAAAAACTCTGGTAGACACTTGTCTATGGATGCACCTCTAGTAGAAGGTGAAGATTCCAATCTTTATGATGTATTACGTTCAGGAGAATCTCCAAGTCCGGATAAAGATCTGATGCTTGAATCTCTACAAATTGAGATCGAAAGAGCATTGAATACTTTAACTCCCCGAGAGGCCGACCTGGTAAGGTTATACTTCGGATTGAACGGAAAACACCCGATGACTTTAGAAGAAATCGGTGAAACTTTCGACCTTACAAGAGAGAGAGTTCGTCAGATTAAAGAAAAAGCGATCAAGAGATTGAAACACAATACCAGAAGTAAAATCTTGAAATCTTATTTAGGTAAATAATTTTACGCAAAATTTACTAAGCGGAGTTTGATTTTCAGACTCCGTTTTTTTGTAATGAATTTTGAAACTAATTTAAAAGTATATTTGCTATTCTCGACGGAGCAACGCGAAGTGAAGAATCTTAATTTAAACATCAAAATTAAACAGATTCTCCCTTTCTTCAGAATGACAATAATATATTTAATAACCATGAAAAAAATACTTATTCCTTCTACTCTATTTTTACTAATATTTTCCTGTAGTGAAGGCAGATTTGAAAATAAACCAATTGTAGAAAATACTGTGGACAATACTGATTCTTCTATAAAAGGATCATTCTCAAGTCGAGATAATGATAATATGATTGATAAAATTTATTCTGAACTCATCAAAAACGATAAAAAACTATCTGCTCTTGATGATAGAATGCTAAAATCGTATGATCATCAAAAAAAAATTCTTGAATATTATAATGTTGTTCTTGATAAGTCAGAAGATTATTATCGAGATGCATATTATCAGACAAATACTGTCACCGACTCGCTTTTAAAAAATCAGCTGAAAAGTCAAATTAAGCTAAATGCTGAAAAATATGATTTAAAAATAAAAAATGTCAAAACCCTGATCTCCCAACTTACTACAAATTCTGAAAGAATAAACGATTTATATACAGCTTTCAAAATCAGAAAAACACTTCCTGAAATCGAAAAATATCAAAATGCTCATCCTTTAAAAACCGACAGTTTAGAAACTTTCATGAAGAAGCAAAATCAGTTATTGAACGAACTGAAAAATTTAAAATAATGAATTCAGAATTCAAAGATTTGATATAAAAAAAGAAGAACATTTTGTTCTTCTTTCCTTTTTACTCTAGTATGTCTTTTATTATTTTTTAATAAATTTCATACCTTCTTTCCTTTCTTTTACTTTTAATATATAATTTCCTTTTATCAAATTTCTCACATCTATTTCGCCCTGCTTTATCGTTCCGGATTTCACCAGTTGTCCTGCTGTATTATAAATATTAAAATCCGAATCTTTCGCTCCGTTTACATGCATAATATCTGCAACTGGATTGGGATAAATCTGAACAGGAGAATTATTTCCTAAAACATCATGAGTTCCCATTACTGTTTGTGGAAGCATGATTTTCTGCGCATAAATACTGTTGCTCACATCAGCTGTCTTTTTCTCCTGAAAAACAATAACCCCTTGTCCGTTGATAGGCTTTAAAACATTGGTATATAATTTAGAAGCTACAAAGGTAGCCATCGGGACATAATTTTGAGCCCATGCAAAGTCTCCGTTACTATTTAATAATACGGCATTTAATGAAACGGTAAGAGCAGATGTTCCTTCTTTTTTCTGTACCACAAAATAAGGAGCATCATTGATAAGATGCATATCTCCATAATGATACATAGCATTTACGTTATCAATTGGAAATACCAGTTTTCCGTGGTCTGTTAAAAGCCTTGTTCCAGTTACCTTATCAAATTTTTGTACAACTTCCCCATTTTCGCCCTGCGATGTCGAGCTATAATTTGCAATTGACCAAATATGAGGAGAGCCTTTAGAAAAAGCTATTTTCATATCTTTTTCATAGTATGTCTGATTTGTATCAAAATCTACCCCAGCTATTCCCCAGGGAAGTGTAGAATCTGCATTAATTCTCTGAAGATAATCGTCAAATCTGCCTCCTTGCCCACTGCTATATCCATAATAGACAACGTTTCCATCCGTTACTCCTTGATATTTTACATTATATGCTGTAGTTTTATTGGCAATTTGTACAGGCCCGTCTGTCCAGATTATTGCTCCGTTAAAATTTATTTTCTGAGCAAATAAATAGCTTGTCGTTCCAAAAGAACCTAATTTATGGAAAACAATTTCACATTCATTATTGGTCAACTCAAAAAGGTCTGCCGAAACGGTGTTTTTAGTCACATCATCGGAAGCAATTATGGTAGGACTAGCCCAAACAGCCGCTCCCGCAGCATTAAATCTTTGTATTCTTGTATGTTTCAAACTTGGAGGATAATAAGCAACTAAGATATCTCCATTAGATAGAGGGAGAATTGTTGGCAAAAGCGCCTCTCCTAAATTGATTCCGTTTGGCCAAACTGAAGTTCCTGATGGCGTAATTTTAAAAACATATCCTATTGATCCGGTTCCGGTTCCTGTAACTCCTATATAAAAATTATTTGATGAGTCTACCGCTGTTTTTTCCACAATAGTATAGATGCCCATAGGAATCTGATTACTTAGCATAATTCCGTCAGCTCCTAACTGTTTATTCCCATTTACATCCAGAATCTGTAACCATAATTCGTAGTTAGTAGGAGATCCTACATTTTTCCAGTATCCTATATAAGTTTTTCCATCACTTGTGGTGGATGAGAAAGATGAGCCTCCCGGACTGCTTTTAACCAAAAGGTTCTCGTTTAGGACCGGATTCCATTGCGCTTTACCAGAAAAGCAAAATAAAATGATCACCCAAAAAGTAAGTAATTTTTTCATAGTGGTATCGTTTGAAATAGAAAGCAAAGGAATACATTGCAAATGGAAATGCTTCCAAATTCTACACATAATAACCACTTAATCTATTAAAACAACCACATCATTTCCACACACCATTAAATAAACAATTAATAATCAAACCATTACAATTCATTCAAATATTGAGATAGATCTTCTTTAGTATTAGTCAAATTCATTTTCTTTCTGAGACGTGTTCTGGAGTTTTCTATTGTTTTAGGAGTTACATTCAGCAGATTTGAAATTTCTTTGGTTGATAGCTTAAGCTTGAGCATTGCAGCGAGTCTTTTATCGTAGTTGGTAAGCCCCGGATGTTTGGCATCCAGATTTTCATAAAACGATTCATGGACATTCAGAAAATGATATTCAAAATCTCCCCACGAGTCTTGCTTGGTATTGACTTTTATTTCGTTCACAATTCTGGAAACTTCATCAATTTCACTGTCATTAAGTTTAGATTTTAATACATTCACCTGCTCCAGAATAGATTTAAAAATTTCTTCAATTTTAGACTGCTCCATTGATTTATAAACCAGCAGTTTTTCTTTCATCTGATTATCTATTTCCAGCTCCCTTTCTCTATTCTCAATAAGTTTTTTCTCGAGTCTTAATTTCTCTGCTTTGTTTCTGAAATTAATAAGTAGCAAAATACAGATGGCAACCACCAGCAGAAGTATAATTACCATTACAATATACAGGGTATTCTTACGGTCCTGTTCTATCTTATTAATTCTCTGCTGCAGTTCATATTCATGCTTTACTTTAAGTCTTTCTACATTTACCGCTTTTTCTTCTACATTTAGCAATTCGCGTATAGAATCATATTTTTTAAAAGTTTCAGAAGAGAGTTTGTAATCTTTATTAAGCTGATAAGCTTTATATAAAGTCCTTAAATAGTTGGTAGTATCAAAATTAACAGCATTTAATGTCAAATAATTTCCTACATTTTTAGCATACAACAATGCTTTTGGAGGATTTTTTGTTTCAATATAAAAATTAGCAAGATTGTAATTTACCTGATAATTAGATTTTTTGTCATCAATCTTATTTTTTTCTAAAATCTCCTTAGCTTTCAACAAGTACATCTCCGCCTTAGCCGCACTTCCTTCAATAAAATTAAATTTTCCGAAATTTGAAAACACAAATGCTTTCAACACCGGATTATTATAATTTTCAAAAGATTTTAACCCTTTTTCAAAATAATATTTAGATGAATCCATTTTGGAAAGCACTAAATAAGCATTTCCGAGATTATTCAGAGATTTAATGATTTCCTCCTCTTTTTTTTGTTTCTGGTAAAAATTCAAAAGCTTTTTATAGTATCTAATCGCTCGGGGCGTATCATTGAGCTGAGAATAGATATACGCAAGGATACCGTTCACCTTAGCGGTCTTTTCGGCATCTTTATCCAGAAATAGGTGATTAGCTTTGGAAGAGTAATCTAATGCCAGATCAAAATAATTGACATCACTGTAAATTTTAGCCGCTTCTATATAAAAATCACCCAGATCTTTATCAGAAACCTTTTTTCTGGCTTCCTTTATATGGAGTTCCGCTGTTTCCCAATCTTTAAATTTCAGCTCGTTCGCCTTCTCCAGATATAGTTCATAATTTTTCCTTTCCTGCCCGAAACAAAAAATAAGTGAAGACCACAAAAGAAAAGCAAAAAATAAAGGTAGTTTCATAAAATATAATTCCATATAAAAATAGGAAATCATTTGAAACATAATAAGATTATTCCGTTCTATCTGAAAAATAAAACTCCATTTTATATTTTTGTTTACATGAATTCAATGACCATTGTAAAAATCTTTAAGTTGAATCGAATCTGGAATATATAAGTTCTTATTTAAAAGAAATGCATATTCCACATTTTGCAGATTTTAAAAATAGAACTTTACTTTCTGAAGAGACTAGAAAAGATGAAATTTTAAAAATCATAGAAAATTTGCAAATTGATGAAAGTGATGTAGAATCCGAAGAAGAATCTATCGAAGGATATAAAGAATGGAATGAGAATATGTATAATGCGGGATATTATACCGGAGGAAAATCGCCGTCATTCAACTCTGATAAAAGCAATTATTTAGCCTTTTCCATTATTACTTTTGTGTCCGGTTTGGCATGTCTGGTGGAAGAGATTAATTCAAAGAACTTCAGTAAAACCTTTTTCTGGATATCTGCCTTAATCATCTTTCTTATCAGCTTTTCCCTTTTTTATCAATATTGGAGATATAAAAAAAGAAACTCAAAATGAGTTTCTTTTATGATTAATAAGTTAAAGTAATTCCGGCTCCCCATCCCATTTCATTGTCATAGTTCCCGGAAACAGATAGCCATTTCTGTAAGATATACCGTAACCCTGTAGTGAATTCTCCATCAGAGTTTAGACTAAAGTTCCCCCTTAATCTTCTGGAAAGCGGAATGTCTTCCCTGCTCAATTCCAACAAAACTTTTCCGTTTTGGTCAACACTTGCATCGGCAGTCACCAACATCGGCAAAAGATATTGCATCCCGACGATAAAATTGGCTTTATTTTTCGAAGCTACCTGTTGACCAAACCAGCTTTTCTTGCCATGAAAATCCATTCCAATTTTTTCCGCCATTTGTCTTTCCATAATCTCATGATTCTTCTGAATTCTAAAACCGGCATAAGGTAACGCCCATTGGAATTTTCCTAAAAACCTTCCGACTTTTACATTTCCTTCAAAATGATCGAAATCCCAGTTAGAATGAAATTCATTAAGGTTTGCCCATCTTGGACCGAACATCGTCATCGTTTCTGCATGGAGTTTATTGCTCTGAAGATCCAGCATCGCCATGGAGCTGATCATTCTGTTATCTTTCAAAAAGTTTTTCCATGCAAGCTTTCTATCAGGAAGCTGTGGATTTGGTTTTGAATTTTCATAACTGAAAATTCGTCCCATTCCTGCCATCATATGATATAGAATATGACAGTGGAAAAACCAGTCGCCATCCTGATTCGCTGCAAATTCAATGGTATTGGTTTCCATCGGCATAATATCCACTACATTTTTAAGCGGCGAATATTCACCTTTCGAATTGATCAATCTAAAATCATGACCATGAAGATGCATCGGGTGACGCATCATTGAGTTATTATACATGGTAATTCTCAGAATTTCTCCTTTTTTAACCAGTATTTTATCTGTTTCGGTAACTGTTTTATTGTCTAAAGTCCAGAGATAATGATTCATATTTCCTTCCAGCGTAAATTTCAATTCGCGAATATTTTCTGTTGGAAGAACTGTTTTTTCAGGAGATTTTAAAATATTATAAGATAATCTTTTAATGGGTTTTTCTTCCTGCATATTCATACCTGAATGCTCAGAATGGTCTTCATTTTCTTTTTCTTTGGTTTTGATTCCCATCATTTCATTCATATGCTTCATCGTCATTTTTCGCTGGCTTTCGGAAAGTTCCGGATACATTACTTCATTCATATCCATCATCTGATTGCTCATCGTCATATTCATCGGCTTCATATTTCCGCTCATTTCCATCATCCCGTTCATCATTTTCATCCCTTCAAAAAGCTTTAGCCTTGGTAAATTCGGAGCTTCCATTCTTTCTCCTGATCCCAACCAAAGTGAAGCATGACCAATCCTGTCTTCTGAAGTTGCACGGAATTCAAAACTTTTATTTTCAGGAATTGTTACTTCAATATCATAGGTTTCAGAAACTCCTACAATCAGACGGTCGACTTCTACAGGAGCAACATCGTTTCCGTCATTTCCCACAACTTTTATTTTCCCTCCTCCAAAATTTAACCAGAAATAAGTGGAAGAACCTCCGTTTGCAACTCTTAATCGGACTTTATCTCCTGCTTTTAATTGAGAATAGTCAGAGCTTGGCTGCCCATTGATAAGAAATTTATCATAATAGACATCGCTTACATCCATTGCTTCCATTCTCTTCCATTCGTTCAGAGCTTTTGTTCCGAAATTTCCTGATTTTATAGCTTCCCAATAACTTTGAACAGCATTTTTCTTAATGGCATACCAATCTGTATTGGCCATATGGAGCCTTCTCGCAATCTGCATAGGATCATCATCACTCCAATCACCTAACAAAACAGGGATTTCTTTGGTATATTCTGTTTTGGGTTCGCCTTCTCTTTTCTGAAAAACCAGGATTCCATTCATTCCGATCTGTTCCTGAAGGCTTTCATGAGAATGATACCAATAAGTTCCGTTTTGAGAAATTTTAAATTTATACAAATGTGTTTCTCCCGGCTTTACCGGCTTTGTCGTCAAATAAGGAACTCCGTCATGTTCGTTGGGTAAGATCACACCATGCCAGTGAAATCCGGTATTTTCTTTTAGCATATTGTGAAGGTAAATTTCTGCGGTATCCCCTTCTGTAAAATATAGAGTTGGAGCCTGTAATTTTCCGTTCACTGCAATGGCTCTTCTGTTTTTACCCGTAAAATTAACAATCGTATCTTTTACATAGAGATCATAGCGAATAGTTTTTCCTTTAAAGCTAATCTTACCATTTTCTGAATTTCTTTTTAAAACAGAGCTTTGAGATTCTTTTTCAGAAGGTTCAGGTCTACCTTTATTTTCAATTTCAACCAACTCCATTCCGCATTTCGGGCATTTTCCTGGTTTATCGGAAATGATTTCCGGATGCATCGGACAGGTATATTTTTGAGATGAAGATTGAGGTTTTGATTCTGCTAAAGTTTTATTTTTAGTATTTAAAACAGATTTAACTGCATTAACTTTATCAGCTTTTTTTACCTTATTTAAATCATTCTTCTTCTCAATTTTAGGATTAACTTTATTTTTAATTTCTGCTGGCTTCGTTTCTGTTTTTAATGAAGGTTTAACTTGTGGTTTTGTAACAACTTTCGGTTTTATCACTACTGTTTTTTTTACGAATGTCATTCCGCATTTTGGACAGTCACCCGGTTTTGAAGATACCACTTCAGGATGCATCGGACACGTATAATAGGTCTTCGTAGTTTGTGAAAAAGAAAAAACAGAGAACAAAAGCATCAGAAATAATATCAACTTTTTCATAATATTTCGAACTTTTTTTAAGTTGTACAGTTAATTTTAAAATTAAAGCTAATTTTAATTTAAAATATACAACTTATTGTTTTTAAGTAAAATAGATTAATTATTTAATCTCTGACTTCACACTTCCACAAGAAAGCATAGAGCTTCCGTAGTAAGGATTCATGATTTTCTTTTCATCACTCAACCAGCTTCCGTCTGCCATAGGACAGTACTGAACGTAGATAGGATTCTCAGATAACTTAAACTCTTTCGTAAGAGCAATCATATTATCAGAAAGGTTGAAAAAAGTTTCTCTTTGAGTGTCTATATTTCTTGCTTCTGAAATCGCTGTAGCATCTTTTCTAAGAATATTTAAATTCCCTTCAGAAACTTGTTTGTAATCAATAGCAGAAGCTGTTTTAATAAATTCTGTTGCTGCTTTTGAAGTTTTATCTGCATCATCTGAAGCCAATGCTGATTTTATGGCAATATAATTCTGGTAAAGCTTGGAAACCTGAGCATCTTTTTTAGATTGTGCTGAAAGGGAAACGATCGAAAATAAAGATAATGCTGCTGTAATGATATATTTTTTCATTGTTTTAAATTTTAGAATTAATTTTTTAGAATTTTTAAATCGCATAAAGCGACAAGCCATGTCGTTCGTAATGATAAGGATATCAAACGACTTGACGAATTCTAAATTCTAAAATTACAATGATTGATATAGATAGGAACCGATCGGTTTTCCGGTGGTGCATTGATTTGAATCTGAGTAAACTTTGTTGCCGAAAAAGATCGATCCGGAAAAAAAAATTCATGATGTTGAACTTCCGCAACCTGTTTTAAGAAATCAATTTTAAGGAAATCCGATTTTTGGGAATCGTCAACTTTTACAACTTTGATTTCAGTTTTACAACAGTCTTTTTTGGTTTTAACTCCGCATTTACTACAGATATCATCAACTTTCTGGCTTATAGAAGCCAATTCCTTCATACAATAATGTACACTGAAAACTGCTCCGGAAGAAAAGCCGAAGTAGAAAACAGAAAACAATATTGCCAGAAACTTTTTCATTGAGACAAAGTTAAAAATATCTTTAACATAAAGGTTATAGAATTTTGTATAGTTGTTATACAATTCGGGAAAGAAAAAGCTTCTGAAATTTTCAGAAGCTTTTGATTTATAATTTAAATTCTAATTTAACATTGAAAAATCTTCCTGTCAGACGAACCGGAACCGGATACATCAGATTGGAATTATAATCTGTGATCCACTGATTGGCTACTGTATTATTGATATTAAATGCATTGAAAACCTGAACTCCCAATGTCAACTCTTCAAAATTACTCCAGAAACCGTATGTCTTTTTATTGTCTTTTCTATCGATAAATACTTTAGAAAGTCCAAGATCAACTCTCTTATATGAAGGTAATGTATTCTGATACTGGTAAGGATCTGTAAATACAGGTGCTCCGTTCGGTAGGCCCATAGCATATACCAAAGTAAGATTTACACGCATGGAAGGAAATTTCGGCATATAATCCTGATAGAACATCGCAAATCTCAGTCTTTGATCTGTAGGCCTTGGAATATTTCCTCTCCCATCTATATTTTCATAGGCTCTTGCATAACTCGCAGACAACCAAGAATCTATTCCCGGAACAAATTCACCATACAATCGGGCATCAATTCCATAGGCATAGCCTGAAGCATTGTTTTGACCTGAATAACGGATTCTGACATTATCCATATAGTAAGGGATAAGGTTATCCATTTTCTTATAATAAAGTTCCGTAGTCAGCTTAAATGGTCTGTCATACATCTCAAATTCATAATCATTGGCCAATACAAGCTGAATGGAACGCTGAGATTTTATATTGCTGTTGAAGTTACCTTCTAAGTCTTTTATTTCTTTATAAAAAGGGGATTGGTAATAGATACCTCCATTTACTTTAAACAACATATCGGAATCCCAATCCGGTTTTATGGCAAACTGGAATCTCGGAGAGAAGATGGTTTCCTTATTAAAGCTCCAATTGGCAACTCTTGCTCCAACATTTAAAAATACCTTGCTGGTTCCCCAATAGAATTTTTGAGAGTATTGTGCATACGCAGATAATCTTGTCGGCTGAATATGATTTTTTCCTGATATGCTGTAAAACAGCTCAAGGTCTCCTTCATCCATTCTGGGATTAAGAATATTAATCGGTCTTGGAATACTGTATCCTGCAGAATCAACCAATTTCCATTCATTGGTAAGGTCTTTCAGGTTTTCTTTCTCATATTTAAAACCAACTTCAAAATCTGAATTCACATTAGGTGAAAATCTTGCTCTGAACTGCGTTCCATAGGTTCTTACAAAAAGATCGTTTCGTGCACTTTCAATCTGTCCTCCCACATCATAGGAAACAACAGGAGCTCCCGTCGCAGGGTCAAAAGTCTGAAGTTCATATTGAGAATGAATGGTATAATATTCTTTTTCTCTGTTCTGATAAGAAAAGCTGTCTAAAGTAAATCTCCATTTATCCGATGGTTTATAATTCATAGAGAATGTTCCCATCATGTTTTTGTACATATCCTGCTCCTGTCCTGCATAGCCAATATTAACGGTAATAGGCTGCTGAAGACTTCCAAAAGTTACACTTTTTGCTTTAGGAATCATATCATAGTCGTTCTTAGAGTAATACCCTATGAATGAAAGTGAAAATTTATCGCTGACATGATAATTAATGTAAGACTGAAAATCCCAATAACTAGGATTAAAATCCGTATCTTCATTTAAAGTATTTAATACCAAATTGGTATTCCTGTATCTTCCTGAAAATAAAGCCGTCAGTTTTTTATTTTTTGAAGCTAAACCGGTGGTTAACCTTCCTCCAATAAGACTTGCTTCTCCTAAAAGTTCAAGCTTTTTAGGTTCTCTGTAATAAATATTCAGGGCAGAAGACATTTTATCTCCATATCTTGCCTCAAAGCCTCCTGCTGAGAAATTAACCGCAGAAACCATATCGGGATTAATGATGCTCATCCCCTCCTGCTGAGAGTTTCTGATCAGAAAGGGACGGTAAATCTCAATATCATTGATGTAGATAAGGTTTTCGTCATAGTTTCCACCACGAACCATATATTGGGAAGAAAGCTCTGTATTGGAGTTTACAGAAGGTAAGGTTTTTAGAATCCCTTCAATTCCTCCTGAAATACTTGCCACATTCTGAGCATCTTTTGCTGAAATCTTTACAGAGGAAAGGTCGGTTGTTTTTCCTGTTTGTCTCTGGAAAACGACTTCTTCAATATTGGTAACTCTAGTTGCCGTATCTTTTTTCTTGGTCTGAGAAAATACAAATAGAGGAGCTATCAAGCTCAATGGTAAAACTAGTTTTTTCAAAAGAAATATATTAAGAATTTCTAAAATTAATGTTTTTTTGACAATTACAAAATGGATTCTCTAATTCTTGTCAGTTTTTGTAATAAATCTTCTAATAAATCAAGTCTTAACATATTAGCTCCATCGGATAAAGCAGTTTCCGGAGTTGGATGGGTTTCTATGAAAATTCCGTCTGCACCTACAGCAATTCCTGCTTTTGCAATTGTCTCAATAAGGTCCGGTCTGCCTCCTGTAACTCCTGAGCTTTGGTTAGGCTGCTGTAAAGAATGGGTAACATCCAAAATAACCGGAGCATATTCTCTCATAGTAGGAATCCCTCTGTAATCAACAATCAGATCTGTATATCCAAAAGAATTTCCTCTTTCAATGATTGCTACTCTCGGATTATCAGAGTCGGTAATTTTCTGAACCGCAAATTTCATAGATTCCGGAGAGAGGAACTGTCCTTTTTTCAGACTCACACATTTTCCCGTTTTTGCTGCAGCTACCAAAAGATCTGTCTGACGTACTAAAAATGCGGGAATCTGCAGAACATCAACATACTGAGCCGCCAAAGCTGCATGTTCATTTTCATGAATATCTGTCGTCGTTGGAATATTGAAAGTTTCTCCGACTTTTTTAAGGATTTCTAAAGATTTCTCTTCGCCAATCGTCGTAAATGAGTCTACTCTGCTTCTGTTGGCTTTTTTGAAACTTCCTTTAAAAATGTAGGGAATGTCATATTTGTTAGTCAATTCTATCACTTTTTCAGCAATTCTAAGCGCCATATCTTCGCCTTCAATAATGCAAGGACCGGCAATAAGGAAAAAGTTTTTTGAATCTTTGTGATGGATATTATCTAAATACTGAATCATTTTATTTTTTATTAAAAAGTTCAGTAAAAATACTGAGAAAGTTTCAGAATCGGAAATTATTTAAAGGCTTTAACAGACTATCGTTGCAATAGCTTTAGCCTTTAGGATTTTTGATTCTAACTTTTATATCAATTCTTTTTATTCCCGCAGATTACGCAGATGTTTGAGTTAAAATTAATTGTAAAAAAATTTCAGATTTGCGAGAAAATTCAAATTAAAATTTCTTTAAAACTTTTTCAAAGGTATTTATATTTCTGCTCGTAAACTGATCTTTCAAACTTTTTTTACCAAGAATTTTTCCAAATGTAGAATCTAAAGTATTACCTTTCGGAACCTGCCAGTAAAAGATATTATTTACAATTTTAGCATCTTCGTGATCAACTTTTGCAGCATTTTCAAATTCCTGCATTAAGACTTTTTCAACACCATCATTTCCAACAAAAGTATAGGAATGAAGATTATCATTTTTTTCAAAAGGATTCCCGTTCCAAAATTTTTCTATTTCCTCCTGAGATTTAATGAACAGGTAAGCTTCGTAATAAAAATGTTCTGACATTGCTTTTTCAAGAATTCTCTTGAGCTCATCAGCTTTTTTATCCGAGGAAAAAACAATATTTCCGGAAGCAAGAATAGAAACCACATCATTCATTCCGGCATCTTTAAACACCTGACAAACGTCTGCCATTTTCATATTGGTTCCTTTTATATTAACACCACGGAGAAAAGCACAGTATTTCATAATTGGTAAATTTGTTAAGCTGTTAAATTGTTTAAGTTGCTGAGTCGTTGAATTGGTATATTATTTAATTCTTTCGTATAAGTTATAATCTGTTCCGGATGGCTTTAGATGATAAATTTTTTCAAGAATTTTATTCTGACTGTTCAAATGGTCTTTGATACGGAATTCTTTCAAAAGCTTATAATGTGTTTTATAATATTCAGCATCTTTTTCGGAAAACAGATCTTTATAGGAAAGCAAATATTTAGGTTTTCTTTTCTTTACAGTATTAATCCAGTAATTGGGTTTATCTTTTTTAATTTCTTCCTGGATCTGCTTATCAACCAGCCCTACTTCATCTATCGTTTTCAGTCCGGAGAAATAAGGAATATAACCTGCCGGTTCCAATAGAATCCATTGTTTTTTATCTTTTTCGTATAAGTCTAAATACAATCCTATGGATCTTCTGTAGTTCCATTCTCCGTTGCCTGTTGCAATGGAATGCACCGTTTGAAAAGCCAACATGGGAAGAATATAGAAAATAATAAGAGAGACTAGCCAAAGGTTTCTTCTTTCTTTCTGCTCCAAAACAAATATAAAAATCGGGACAAAAAGTAAAATCTGAGGAACCCAATAATACCAGTCGAAAAGACTTTTCTGCGAGAGAAAAACAATCTGTTTTGTCCATGCAAAAATAAAAATCATCCACAGGAATTTATTTCTCCCCGTTTGCTCTTTCTGTCTTATGATAAAAATGAAACATACAATTTCAAAAACAGCTATAATGATGGTAAAAGGATTGAAATCTCCGGGTAATTTGAGCATTCCCCAAAAGTTACCGTAGTTTAGCCTGAAATAATCCCAGTTTTGCTGGAAAGTAAAATCATGGTCATAGCGTAATTTCTTAGCAACAATGGTATTGTTAATTAATTCTCCAAAGTACAACCAGTTAAAAGCCAATGCTATACTGATTCCTAAAATTCCTCCAAAAACATAAGCCCATTTTATTTTCCGGTTCCAAAAGGTGTCTACCAGAAAAACAATTCCTAAAAAAATTGCAGAATCTATTCTTGTGAATAAAATTAAAACCGGTAAAATGAGTAATGCCCATTTTTTCTCTTTTTTAAAGCCATAATACAGCAAAGCCATTTCTAAAAAGAAAAGAATTCCGTATTCCATTCCTAAAACAGAAATCTTTATAGAAGGCGGAAGAACCCCAAAAAGAAATATGAAAATTGCTTTGTGCCAAACGTTTTTAAAAATCAAATGTGAAAGGAACAGGCTGCCTAGAGTAAACAGTATGGTATTAAAAATAAGTAAGGGTTCTATGAAGTTCTCTTTTCCAAAAATAAGATTAAAAAAATAAGATACGAAAACATACAGATGGGTGGTGGAAGCCGAGATCTTAGTCATCCCGTTAAAACCTATAACTCCATAATCCATAAGATTCTGCGCTACTCTCCAAGTAATAAAAGCGTCCTCCTGAATATGATGGGTAAGCAAAAAATACAATTTTACAATAATTGCAAAGAAAACGGCATAAATAGGAAGATGTTTATTTTGAGATTCAGTCATTATGTCTTTTTAATTAAGACAAAGATAATTTTAAAATTTCTGAATATCAACAAATAAAAAACGGAACCGAAGTTCCGTTTTAAAAAAATTTATTGTGTTGCTTTTATAATCGCATTGGTAATCTGTTCTTCTTTTTCTTTGGAGTATGTAGAATCAAAAGGCTCCATTACATCAAATAAATACTGATAGAAAGGCGTTATCTTTTGTACTTTTTCAGATTCTTTCATTGCCTTTTCTTTCCCCATTTCTTTAAGGTTTTCCACGAATCTGTTGAATCTGCTGTCAATAGGCTCTATTGATTTTACAAGATAATTATAGGCTTTATCTTTTTGTCCTATTTTTCTGTAACCATCCGTAACTGCAGAAACAACTAATGAATATTCCATAGGTTTGCTTCTCATTTCCCTGCCGATTAGTTTTTGATCATGAGGACTCAGCTTCAGGTAATATTCGTATTCTTCAAAGATTCCTTTTTTAAGAACTTCTGCTAATTTCAATGCTTTTTGTTCTTGTCCTGCAACAATATATCCGTAAACCATAGAACTTAGTGAACGAGGATCGTTGTATTTTTCTGCAGGAATTTCTTTTGCGGCAAGATCCAATAATTCTAAAGCTTTTGCTTTTTGACCGCTTAATGCTAATGCTGCTGCTGCTCTGCTTGCTGAGCTTCTATAGCTAATAATATTTGAAGTAGCCGTTTCATCAAAATGGGTATTCAGATCTTTAAAATTACCCCATCTGTAGTTTTTAACCACATTATAAAGCGAGTTCCCGTCTACTCTTCCTAAATCTCCGTCTGCAGTCTGAGGAGTGTGGATTGGAACTAATCTATAGCTAAATCCATCAAACTGAAGATATTCATCAAGATAAAAAATATTCTCACTGTCATAGATACCCCCTGAAGAGAAACTTATAGGTCTTTTCCAGTCGAAGTTCGCAAGAACGTCAAGCATTATCAAATTGTTCTTGTATAATGTATTTGCTTTATAATCAATCATAATCTGATTCGCTACATTTGGAAGATCTGCCGCATTTATAATTCCTGCTTTTACCGCATTTTCTTTATTTACAGGTAAGATAAATTTAGTCACAGGAAGAATATTATATTTTTCATATTTCTCTTCCCCAAAATACATTTTCAAAAGCTCATCTTTTTCAGGCGATTTCATTTTAATGAAGTTAAGAGCTTCTTTCAATGTTATAGAATCCTGAGTAAGGTATTTTCTGAATGACTGGAATTCTGTTTCGGGAGCTCCTTGTTGTTTTAGCATTGAAAATACTCCTTCCCAATCTTCTTTTTTCATTAGATAAATCTGGTCATTTACACCATCTCTGTAATCATCGTGAGTAAGGATACCAGGAATTCCTGCTGCATTGTACGTTCTTCTTTTTACCTGATCCAAATTCCAAGGTGTAGATGCCAAAGTAAAGTTTACCACTTTCACATCATCACGGAACCTTTCCGTCTCCTGAATTGCCCAAACCGGATAGGTATCATTGTCTCCATACACGAATAAAATATCATTCTTTGGCAAAGACTTTAAGATTGAGTATCCGTAATCGTAAGAAGTATATCTGTTGTGTCTGTTATGTACATTATAATTCTGGAAGCCCATCATAAAAGGAACTCCTAATAATACGATACCTGCAACAATATTTGCCGCGTTAGACTTTATTTTTGATTGTAACAGCCAAAGAATCGCTCCGGCTCCCAAACCGATCCAGATTGCAAAAGCATAGAACGAACCTACCATTGCATAGTCTCTTTCTCTAGGTTCAAAAGGCTTAACTCCTGTATAGAAAACAATACCAACACTCATTAAGATAAAGATCGAAAGCATGGCATAGAATCTTCCGAAATCTCTGTTTAACTGGAAAAAGAATCCGATCAACCCTAAAATTAATGGTAAGAAGAAAAACTTAACGGTACTTTCATTTTTAAATTTTGCAGGCATTGCATCCTGATTCCCCCACATTGCATTATCAATAAAAGAAATTCCCGAAATCCAGTTTCCTCTTGTATTTTCTGTGCTACCTTCCAGATCATTCTGTCTTCCTACAAAATTCCAGAATAAATATCTTACAAAATAATACCCGTTTTGGAAAGTAATGAAATAATCCATATTCTGAGCAAGCGAAGGCTTCTGTACATTAATCAGATCATAAGGTTTTACTTTAAGATAATCTGATGCTGTAATTGTTCCATCCTCATATTTCGCTCTTAATTCTTCAAAAATCTGTTTTGCCTGCGGATCATCAGCAATATCTGCATTATCATAGTTGAACGTAAAATCCGGTGCTCCATACATAGAAATGTAGTTGCCCATTACCTGCTTATCTTCGCTGAACATTCTCGGCATTAAGCTTACATGTGACTTATTAAATACATAATTGAATCTATCTCCTGTCTTTCTGTATGTTCCGGTTTTTTCGTCTTTCTCGTAGATGTCACCTGTTTTAACTGTTTTAAAACTTCCGTCTTCATTTTTCTCAATACCTTTTGCATCTAAAAACGCGGTATAATTTTGTCCGTAGAATGTAGGCCAATCACCATATTGTTCCCTGTTATAATAATCCAGCATACCAATTGCCGTATCAGGATCATTAAGGTTCATTGGCGGGTTTGCGTTAGCTCTGATAGGAATTACCATCCAGCAAGAAAAACCAATAATCATATATACTATAGATAATGCGACCGTCTGAAACACATTTCTTTTAGCTTTTCTTGCATATTTGATAAGAAAATAACAAATCACAACCATTAAAATAAAGGCCACAATAGTTCCTGAATGGAAAGGAAGACCTAAGCCGTTTACAAAGAAAATTTCAAGCTTGCCAAACATGGTCATAATTAATGGGAAGATAATTTTGAAAACGATAATTAAAATTCCCAAAGTAATTAAGTTAGCCCAAATAAAATTCTTCCAAGTGAACTGATAATTCCTTGCATAATATACTAGGCAAACTGCGGGAATTGCCAACATACACATCATATGTACTCCTACAGAAAGACCAAGAATGAAGAAAATAAGAATAATCCATCTTTCGTTGGCAGCATCTTTATATTCATTTTCCCATTTAGTAATTAACCAGACTAATAAAGCAATAAACATGGAAGCCATAGAATATACTTCCCCTTCTACTGCAGAAAACCAGAATGTATCTGAAAAGGTAAAACATAAAGCACCTACAGCTCCTGCAAAAAGTATGGAGATCTCCTGATGTTTTGTAACTTCTTCAAAATCTTTGTTTAGAAGTCTTCTTACCAAATGAGTGATCGTCCAGAACAAAAACAAAATTGTAAATGCACTGAATAATGCAGACATTCCATTAATAACAATTGAATAATGCTCACCATTTCCAAAAGCAAAAATAGCTGCTACCGCTCCCACAATCTGGAACAATGCTGCTCCCGGTGCGTGCGTCACTTCCAGCTTTACTGCCGAAGAAATATATTCACCACAATCCCAAAAACTAAAATTGGGTTCTATGGTCGAAAGGTAAGTGAAAAATGCAATGACAAAAATCACCCATCCGAGAAGGGTGTTCCATTGCCTAAAAGTCCAGTTTTTCATAGTATAAAATCAATTATGCGAAAATAGCGTTTTTAGATCATTCTATAGGGATTTTAACAAAATTTAAAGATTTTGGCGTAGTATTTGCCAAGTCTCTATAGTGAAAATTACAAATTAAAAATATTTTTTTATTTAATCAATAGTTTGAAACCCAACAAAAGTTTAAAAATTATTTATTTTTTTGTATTTTTGCCGTCAGATTTTTATTGAAAATAACAAATAATGAGTAATGTTTACGATAATATTCTTGGCCTAATAGGAAATACTCCTATGGTGAAGCTTAATACTGTTACAAAAGATATTCCTGCAACCGTTTATGCCAAGTTAGAATCATATAATCCTGGACATTCCACTAAAGATAGAATCGCACTTCACATTATAGAAAATGCTGAGAAAAAAGGCTTATTAAAAGAAGATTCTGTAGTTGTAGAAACAACTTCCGGAAATACCGGTTTTTCTATTGCAATGGTTTGCATCATTAAAGGATATAAATGTATACTTGCTGTAAGTGATAAGACAAAGCCGGAAAAAATAGCTTATCTGAAAGCACTTGGAGCTACGGTTTACATATGTCCTGCCAATGTTCCTGCAGATGACCCTAGATCTTATTATGAAGTTGCCAAAAGAATCGCTTCAGAGACACCAAATTCAGTTTACATCAATCAATATTTTAATGAATTAAATATTGATGCCCATTACCAAACAACCGGACCTGAAATTTGGGAACAGACACAAGGTAAGATTACTCACCTTTTTGCCTGCACTGGAACAGGTGGAACTTTATCAGGATCAGCAAAATTTTTAAAAGAAAAAAATCCTGACATCAAGGTGATTGGTGTAGATGCCGATGGTTCTATCCTTAAAAGCTATCATGAGACAGGAGAAATTCATAAAGAAGATGTTCACCCTTATCAGATAGAGGGAATGGGGAAAAATTTAATTCCATCCGCTTTACTTTTTGATAAAATTGATGAGTTTGTAAGGGTAAATGATGAAATGTCAGCGTACAGAACCCGCGAAATTGCTTTAAAAGAAGCTATCATGGGAGGATATACTACAGGAGCAGTAACTCAGGCCTTGATGCAGTATGCACAATCTCATGAATTTACTGAAAACGATATCGTAGTTTTAATATATCCTGACCATGGTTCAAGATACATTACCAAAGTGTACAGTGACAAATGGATGGCAGAGCAAGGATTTGTAAACAACTGTGTTCATAATTACGATGAAGTTTTCAAAACAGAATTCATCAAATAAAAAGAAATAAATTTATTATACAAATCAAGCCTTTTTTGTAGATCACAAAAGGCTTTTTTACTTAAAAATTACTAATAAAATGTTGGATATTTTTGAAAGAATAAAAGAAAATCCAGGACCTCTTGGACAATTTGCAGACTACGGAGAAGGTTATTTTATTTTCCCTAGATTAGAAGGTCCTATAGGCCCAAGAATGCAGTTCCAGGGAAGAGAAGTAATTTTCTGGAGTGCAAATGATTACTTAGGAATGTGTAATCATCCTGAAGTTTTAGAAGCTGACGCAAAAGCTGCTGCGGAATTCGGAATGTTTTATCCTATGGGCGCAAGAGCTATGTCAGGAGAAACGGAGCAACACTTGCAGCTGGAAAGAGAATTGGCTGATTTCGTTCAGAAAGAATCTGCTTATCTTTTAAATTTTGGTTATCAGGGAATGGTTTCTACTATCGATGCTTTGGTAGGAAGAAATGACGTAATCGTTTATGATGTTGATTCTCACGCTTGTATCGTAGACGGTGTAAGACTTCACGCAGGTAAAAGATTTACTTACAAGCACAATAATATTGAAAGCTTAGAAAAGAACCTTCAGAGAGCAACAAAAGTAGCTCAGGAAACCGGAGGTGGAATTCTTGTTATTACTGAAGGAGTTTTTGGGATGAGAGGACAGCAAGGTAAACTTAAAGAAATCTGTGAACTAAAATCAAAATATCAATTCAGGCTTTTAGTAGACGATGCACATGGTTTCGGAACCCTTGGTAAAACAGGAGCCGGAGCTGGGGAAGAACAAGGTTGCCAGGATCAGATTGATGTTTATTTCTCAACTTTTGCTAAATCTATGGCGGGTTTCGGAGCTTTCCTTGCAGGAGACAAAGAAATCATCAGATATCTGAAATTCAATTTAAGATCTCAGATTTTTGCTAAATCTTTAACCATGCCAATGGTAATCGGAGGTTTGAAAAGATTAGAGCTATTGAGAACAAGACCAGAAATCAAAGCGAAACTTTGGGAAAATGTAAATAAACTACAAAACGGTCTTAAAGAAAGAGGATTCAATATTGGAGACACCAACACTTGTGTAACTCCGGTAATGATGCAGGGAACTCCGGTAGAAGCTACTCTACTGGTAAAAGACCTGAGAGAGAAATACGGAATCTTCACATCTGTTGTGGTTTATCCGGTAATACCTAAAGGAATGATTTTATTAAGATTAATTCCAACAGCATCTCATACTGATGCGGAAATCAATGAAACTCTTGCAGCGTTTGAAGCGATTCATGATAAGTTAGCAAGTGGTTATTATAAAGAGCAGGAACAAAAATTATTAGAAGAACAGGGTTTAAGTTTCAAACCTATTTAATAATAAAGATAAAAAACCACTGAGTAAATTTCAGTGGTTTTTTATAAATAATATTCTATAAAACTGAATTTATACAATAAATAATTAATGAAGCTGAGAGGGTATGTTTTGGGGATTATATCTGCAATTTCTTACGGATTGCTTCCCATTTTTATTTTGCCCATCAAGCATGCTCATTTTCCTTTAGACGTTACTTTGTTCTATAGATTTCTGTTTTCAGCTTTAATGATTGGAGGCTATTTATTGTATTCCAAAGAAAGCTTTTCAATCAGCAAAAAAGAGTTATTCATATTTACAGTTCTCGGAATTTGCTACGCACTTTCCTCAGAATTTTTGTTTTTAGGATATGATTACCTTACCCCAGGAATTGCATCAACCGTTTTATTTATCTATCCGGTTATTGTAGCATTGATCATGTTTTTCTTTTATAAAGAGAAATTAACAAAGCTTTCCATAGGCTCATTACTCTTAGCTTTTGCAGGAGTTATTGTACTTTGTTTAAAAGGAAACAGTTTAGAAATCAATTACCTGGGTTTAGGAATTGTAATGCTAAGTTCCATATTTTATGCATTATATATTGTCATCGTAAATAAATCCAATATACAGGCTTCAGGATTTAAACTTTCATTTTATTCCATGCTATTGACTTCCGGATTTTTTATGACGAAAGCAATTCTGGGTAACGAATCATTTATCATTCCGTCAGTAAATACATTTTTCAATTTTTTAATTTTTGCTTTCCTTACCACAGTCATTTCAAGTTTATGTCTAGTGTATGCAATTAAAGATATTGGATCTACTCCTGCTTCAATTTTAGGAGCTTTAGAACCAGTGATTGCCGTACTGATTAGTGTTTCTATATTTCATGAAAAGTTTACGTTTAATCTTTTTTTAGGAATCATTTTAATATTAATCGGAGTCATTTTAAATATAATTTCGGAAAGTAAAAAATCAATTAAAATCGAAGAATAAAAGAATATTATCCAAAATAAACAATCAGTAAAAATTCAAATATTTAAAATAAATTTGTAAAAATTTTCTCTTGAAAGATCTGCTTCTCATTACTCCACCTTTTACACAGCTTAATACTCCTTATCCGGCAACAGCTTATATTAAAGGATTTTTGAATACTAAAAATATTTCCAGTTATCAAGTTGATTTGGGAATAGAAGTCATTTTAGAATTATTTTCAAGAGATGGGATTCAGAAAATGTTCAATAAAGAGATTGGTTTACAGGATATTTCAGAAAACTCACAGCGGATTTTTGCTTTAAGAGAAGAATATATCAAAACAATCGATCAGGTTATTTCTTTTTTACAAGGCAAAACCCCAACATTGGCAAGACAAATTTGTTCCATGAATTTTCTTCCGGAAGCTTCCCGATTCAATCAGCTTGATGATATGGAATTTGCTTTCGGAAATATGGGGCTTCAGGATAAGGCTAAACATTTGGCAACCTTATACTTAGAAGATTTATCAGATTATATTGTTGAAAATATCGATTCAGATTTCGGTTTCAGCCGATATGCCGAAAGATTAGGGAAAAGTGCTAATTCTTTTGATGAATTATATTCAAAACTATCAGACAGCCAAACATTTATTGATGACTTTACATTAAAAATCCTTCAGGAAAAATTAGAATTAACTCAACCAAAATTAATTTGTTTTTCAGTACCGTTTCCTGGAAATCTCTATGCCGGTTTTCGTTGTGCCAAATTCATTAAAGAAAATTACCCACATATAAAAATTGCAATGGGTGGAGGTTTTCCCAACACCGAATTGCGGGAAGTAAAAGATAAAAGGGTTTTTGAATTTTTTGATTTCATTACTTTAGATGACGGTGAAGTTCCTCTCGAGCTAATTTACCAAAATATCTGCCACTCTGAGCAAAGCGAAGAATCTCAATTTAAAAGAACCTTTTTAATTGAAAACCAAGAAGTTGTTTATAAAAATAATTCTAAAAAACATGATTATAAACAATCAGAAATCGGGACTCCGGATTATACTGATTTACAATTAGATCAATACATTTCCGTTATAGAAATTGCCAATCCGATGCACAGTTTATGGAGCGATGGAAGATGGAATAAATTAACAATGGCACATGGTTGCTATTGGGGAAAATGTACTTTCTGCGATATTTCTTTAGATTATATAAAAATTTACGAACCTATTTCTGCAAAAATTTTGGTTGACAGAATGGAAGAATTAATCCAGACGACTGGTGAAACCGGATTCCATTTTGTGGACGAAGCAGCTCCACCTGCTTTGATGAGAGAAGTTGCTTTAGAAATTTTACGGAGAAATCTGGTTGTTACTTGGTGGACTAATATTCGCTTTGAAAAAAGTTTTACCCGCGACTTATGTTTCTTACTAAAACTTTCAGGTTGCGTCGCTGTCTCCGGAGGACTTGAAGTGGCGAGTGACAGATTGTTAAAATTAATCGACAAAGGAATTTCCGTGGAACAAGTTGCTCAGGTCACAAGAAATTTTACAGAAGCTGGAATTATGATTCATGCTTATCTGATGTATGGCTACCCGACTCAGACCATTCAGGAAACTGTTGACTCTTTGGAAATGGTTCGTCAGTTATTTGAAATGGGAATTCTTCAAAGTGGATTTTGGCATCAGTTTGCCATGACTGCTCACTCACCTGTTGGACTCAATCCTGAAGAATTTGGAGTGACACCGATCAAACAGGAAATTCTTTTTGCAAACAATGATATTGATTTTACAGACAAAACAGGAATCGATCATGGAAAGTTTAGTTTCGGTTTAAAAAAATCTTTGTTCAATTATATGCATGGAATTAATTTTGAGCTCCCTCTTCAGGAATGGTTTGATTTTAAAATTCCAAGGACAACTGTCCACCCGGACTATATTCATGATTATTTATTAGAAGATAATAATTTTAAGTTTAAAGGAAACTCAAAAGTTATATTTTTAATGAAAAACGTAATCGCTGAGAATCGCGTAAAAACAAAAAAGAAATATCAATACCCGTACACTCAACTTACATTCCACTTAAAAACGAATATTGTAGCTATTGATTTGGAGCAAAAACAAGCTGAATGGTTAGTAAAAATGATGGGAGAAAACCCTATAGAAATATCGAAAAGTATTACTCTTCAACAACTTAAGACAAATTTTGAAGAAAATTTTGAAGATTTTGAATTATTCTGGTTCTCAAAACCGATACAACAATTAAAAGAAAATGGTGTGATTTTGAACTTATAATTTTTCTGTTTTTCCAAGCCTAAAAATTCAAAAATGATAAAAATTAAAAATCCTGAAATAATTTTTCAGGATTTTTATATTCTTAGGCAAAAGCAATTAAATTTTATTTTTCAATTCCATCTTTTTTAACTTCACCAACAATTATTTTATCTTGATTTTTAATAAAATTCGGATCTAAGATTGCCATTCGTTCAGCAATCGCTTTATAAGTAGGGAATTTTAAAATGGAAGCCCGACCGGACATTTCTCTGTAAAGTGTAAAAATTTTTCCACCTGCAGTTTTGATCTGTTTGGTAGTCGTAATATATTTTCCAATATACTTACTATTGGCATCATAGATTTCAATATCGACAAAAGTTTTCTCAGAAATCGTATCTTCAGAGCCGAAGCTTACGGGCAAATTGGTAAAGTAACCTACTGGCTTGCCATTACTTAAAATTTCGCCAACACTATTTACCGTAATATTCAGTTTATCAATTTTACTTCTTGTAGTATAAGCATCTTTGGTTTTTGTATCCAACTTTCTTTTAGGTGAATTATTGAAAAGCTCATCAAGATTTTTAATATTGATTCCTTTATTATCAATAAGTTTCAGTCCTTTAATCGAAGTATAGACCGCTGATTTTTCTTCACCCGAAAATGCAGATGGAGAGATATAATCGAGCTCTAAAATTTTATCTCGGTTATAAACCCTGTTTAATTTTATATAACTATCTCTTACAGAATCTACTACACTTTTATCTACAAATTCTATTGTATAAATGGGAGTTTCTTTCAGATCTAAAAAAGTATATTCATTAGATTTATTTGAAACCTTCGCTACATGTACTCCGTCGATGCTGACAATTCCTCTTTTGGTTTTAATTTCCTGAGCTTTTAAGAAAAATCCCAGAATTGTAAATAAAATGATTAAACTTTCCCTCATAAAATCAGATTTTTACATGACATAAAAAAAGTGTAACCAAAGTTACACTTTCTTGAAAATATATTTAGCTTTTCATTTAATTATTCACAAAGGATAATTCCTTTATCATGATTAAATTCTACAACACCGCTTTTGATTGGGTAAGAAAAAACAGAATCTTTATCGCTTTCTTTAGTAAAGTTTTTAGCATATGCTTCATCAATAGAATTAGCATACAATTTTACCTTACCACCAATTAAAGAAGAAACAATTCCTGCATGGTTTTTCATGATGTGAAATTCACCATTTTTTCCAGGCAATAATACTGAGTTTACTTCTCCTTCAAAAACTACGTATTCTGGTGTTAAAATTTTTATATTCATTTTAATTTAGATTTGAAGATTTCAGACTTCAGATTTCAGACATTAAAGTCTCATGTCTATAATCTGATATCTTAATGTCTAATTTAATTAAGCGTTTTCAGCCAACATTTTTTGTCCAGCTTCGATAGCTTCCTCGATAGTTCCTTTCAAGTTGAAAGCAGCTTCTGGTAAGTGATCTAATTCACCATCCATGATCATGTTGAATCCTTTGATAGTATCTTTGATATCTACCAATGATCCTGGAATACCTGTAAACTGTTCAGCTACGTGGAAAGGCTGAGATAAGAATCTCTGAACTTTTCTTGCACGGTAAACTACTGCTTTATCTTCTTCAGAAAGTTCTTCCATACCAAGGATAGCAATGATATCTTGAAGAGCTTTGTATCTTTGAAGAATTTCTTTTACCCTTTGAGCACAGTTATAATGATCGTGACCGATAACTTCTGGAGCCAAGATTCTTGAAGTAGAAGCCAATGGATCTACCGCAGGATAAATACCTAATGAAGCAATCTTTCTATCTAGTACCGTAGTTGCATCCAAGTGAGCAAACGTAGTTGCAGGAGCCGGGTCAGTTAAGTCATCCGCAGGTACGTAAACCGCCTGTACTGAAGTAATTGAACCATTTTTAGTGGAAGTAATTCTTTCCTGCATCGCACCCATCTCAGAAGCTAGTGTCGGTTGGTAACCTACCGCTGATGGCATACGACCCAAAAGTGCAGATACCTCAGAACCAGCCTGTGTAAAACGGAAGATGTTGTCTACGAAGAAAAGTACGTCTCTACCTTGTCCGCTTTCTCCACCATCTCTATAATACTCAGCTAATGTAAGACCAGAAAGTGCTACTCTCGCTCTTGCACCAGGTGGCTCGTTCATCTGTCCGAAAACGAATGCAGCTTTTGAATCCTTCATAACTTCTAAATCTACTTTAGAAAGATCCCAACCTCCGTTTTCCATAGAGTGCATGAAATCATCACCGTATTTAATAATACCTGATTCTAACATCTCTCTCAAAAGGTCATTTCCTTCTCTCGTTCTTTCACCTACTCCGGCAAAAACTGAAAGTCCTCCGTGTCCTTTTGCAATATTGTTAATCAACTCCTGGATCAATACTGTTTTACCTACACCTGCACCTCCGAACAAACCAATTTTACCTCCTTTTGCGTAAGGCTCAACTAAGTCGATTACTTTAATACCTGTAAATAAAACTTCTGCAGAAGTTGAAAGTTGATCAAATTTTGGAGCTGGTCTGTGAATTGGAAGACCACCTTCCTTAGAAATATTTTGAAGTCCGTCGATAGCATCACCAACTACGTTGAAAAGTCTTCCGTTTACAGCCTCACCGATTGGCATTGTAATAGGATTTCCGTATCCGATTACATCCTGCCCTCTTTTAAGACCGTCAGTAGCGTCCATTGCGATACATCTTACTGTATCTTCGCCAATATGTTGTTCTACCTCTAAAACTACTTTTTCACCGTTTTCTTTTGTAATTTCTAACGCGTCATAGATCGCTGGAATTGCTTCCACGTTACTGAAGACAACGTCGATTACCGGACCAATAATTTGAGAAATTTTACCTTTAATTTGGTTTGCCATTGCTAAATTTTTTCTTGGTGCAAATATAGTCATTCTTCATAAACTCACAATTGGTAAAAAAGAGATTTTTATCATGCTTTTAAGGAAGTTTAAAATTTGGATTTTAATATTAAATTTTCTGTAGTTTTTCACCAATAATACAAATTAAAATCATTTTATAGAATAGGAAATTGTATGCTCAATTAAATATATAGATATCATAAAAATCATAACTTGAAAATAACTCTTGCTACATAATAATAGATAATTTTAAAGGCTTTATATTTGCAATCAAAATTTTTTCCGTTTTGAAAGTTTTCAAAAATTTCGCAGATTATACTTCACAAAAACCTTTAGCTCTGTCTTTAGGAATGTTTGACGGGGTGCATCTAGGACATAAGAGTATTATTGATGAATTAATAACAATCGGTTCTGAGAACAATCTTGAAACTGCAATTCTTACTTTTTGGCCCCATCCAAGGTTTGTTTTTAATCCTAATGAAGATTTAAAACTTCTGAATACATTAGAAGAAAAGAAATCCTTGATGGAAAAATATGGGATTGATAATCTTTTTTTAAAAGAATTCGATGATGAATTTAGAAATCTCACCGGAGAAGAATTTGTTCGCCAGATTTTAATTGATAGATTAAATGTCAAATATCTTATTATCGGTCACGATCATTCTTTCGGAAAAAACAAAAGCGGAAACTTTGAACTGCTTCAAAAGCTTTCAAAAGAACTTAATTTTGAAGTTGAACAAATGGAAGCGATTAATATTCATGAAAATAATATCAGCTCTACCAAGGTTCGAAATGCACTTTTAGCAGGGAATATCAAAGAAGCTAATGAAATGCTAGGTTACTCCTACTCTGTTTCCGGAATGGTTGTTCATGGAAAAAAAATAGGAAGAACTATCGGTTATCCGACAGCCAACATTGAAACGGAATCTATCAAGCTTTTGCCTAAGAAAGGTGCTTATATTGTTGAAGTTTATGTAAAAGGTCAACAATATAAAGGAATGTTGAGCGTTGGAACTAATCCTACAGTCAATGGAGAAAAACTAACGGTAGAAGTTTATATCCTTGATTTTGAAGGGGATATTTATGATGAAAGAATTACCGTAAAATTCAGAGATTTTCTTCACGACGAAATAAAATTTGAAGGACTGGAAAAATTAGTTGAAAGACTGGACGAAGATAAAAGATTGACGGAGGAGTTTGGATTTTAGAAAAAAGGCTTAACTATAATTGCCTCAAACGGCTTAAGTTTAAAATTTATTACAATTTGAACCGTTTGAGGCAAATATTTTTTAAGGATAAATTTTAACTTAAAGTCCAATCAAGCTACTAATCTTCTAGCTCAATAGGGTTATATCCTTTTTTTTCTATTTCATTTTTTTTCTGTCGATCACGAGGATTATCTTTTGAGTCTTGTGAAAATACTGTGCCCATACTTTCCAATTGATATCTGGCATTTTCTTTAAAACTTGTTCTGGCATCAACTAGCTCTTTTTTTGTAACTAACTTCGCATTCTGATAATGCCTATCACTTATGGTTATTATTTTTCCCTTTATCTTAGAATTGGGTACTGATTTTACCAATTCAAAATCATAATCTCCCTTTTTATCCGTTATTTTCACAATTAAGCCGGGAAGACCACTAAATTTGTTAGGACCATAAGGAAAGGGGATTTCGGTTGAGTACCATGCTGTCCAATCTCTACCCTTATATCGTACTTCAGCTTTTTTACAAGCAATAGAATTAATTAGTTTGGTTTCGTTAATAAGCTTCCAATTATTAATTGCAGGACTATTATACGTTAATAAAGTCATTCCTACTGCCTCATAATATTGCGAGTTCTCGTTCGTTTGAATAATTAGAAAGTTAGATCTTGACGGAGGTATATTGGTTAAATCAATATGATTTTTATTCTTATTGTATCTTTCCATAAAAAGAGAGTCAAATTTCAGTTTATTCTCACTGATGAAAAATGCACGACTATCACTTATCTGTAAAGAGAAAAGCTCCTTAACAACATAATCCCGAGCTAAAGTATTCGGTTTGTATTGGAGTAAATAAGTAAATTCTCCCCGCAAAGAATCAGTTTTAGCTGTCTGAGCAAATGATATCGAGAAAATGAATAAAAATAGTATTCTTAAAATTTGTTTTTTCGTAAAATCCATACTTCATTATTTATAAAAGGACCGTTCAAAAAATGTTATGTCTACTTTTATTTATCATCTAATAGAAAGATCAACAAACTTCTGCTTATTTAGTTTTTATTAAAGAAAATTCCAAAAGCAAACAAAAGTAATTTCTTGAACGGTCTATATTATTGCTTTAGATCAATACAATCAATCAGCGCTTATCCATTGTGAGCTAAGCGATCATTAAGGATTGAAAGTACTGTCGATCATACAATAATTATTTTGAATCTGTTCTGCCCAGTTTATCCATTGAGCAGCTGTCCAGTCCTGACAAGTGTATGCTGATGTACAAGTTACCACCACACTTGCGCATTCCATTCTTTTTGCGGCCTTATTTTCTAAGGTTGTTTTATTTTTATTCTTCGAAGCGACTTCTTTTTCGTCTTTTGAAACTGACTCTTTTTTAAGTTCTGATTTTTTATCATTCTCATATTTTGGAGTAATTGTATTTGCACTTACAGCTCCTGCTACCAAAATTCCTGCTAATAAAATTATTTTTTTCATTGTAATAAAAAATTTTCATTAATATTAAATTCTTGTTTAAACTTTATTGCGCAATTAGTTTCAACACTCCAAAGAAAAAAAATACAAGAAAAATATGCAATAGTAATTATCACTATTTTTTGAAAAATTTATTATGTTAAATTTAAAATAAATAACTATTAATCAGAATTTTAAAAATAAAGCATATCACTTAAAAATGATTTAATATATTTTCTTTAACTTTTTTCGTCAAAGAATTAAACACCAAATCATACGACTGATCAATCATTTTTAAAATTAAATCTCTTTTCAAGCCATCTACCATCACGGAGTTCCAATGGGTTTTATTCATATGATACGCTCCGGTAATTTGCGGATATTGCTCGCGAAGTTCTGCGCTCCATTCCGGATCAGTCTTGACATTAATCCCTAAAGGCTGCTTTTCTAAAGCCATTAGTAAAAACATTTTTGTTCCTACCTTTAGTACTAGAGTTTCATTATCAAAAGGAAAACTTTCAGTAACTCCTTTTTTCGTAAGGCAATAATCTAAAATTTCGTTGGCATCCATATTTTGTGGGTAATGGTGTATTTTTTATAAAACTTTATTCTAAATTTAGTAAATTTAAGAAAGAACAACATCACTACAAACAACATTATTTTATGAAAGCTTTAGTAATCGGCGCTACAGGTGCTACAGGAAAAGATCTGGTTAATCAATTACTTAATGATCAGGATTTTGAAGAGGTAGATGTTTTTGTTAGGAAACCGATTGAAATTCAAAATAATAAACTCAACGTTCATATTGTGAATTTTGAAAAACCCGAGGAATGGAAGAATATGGTAAAGGGAGATGTTGCATTCTCATGCCTTGGAACCACGTTAAAAACTGCCGGAAGCAAAGAGGCACAGCGAAAAGTAGATTTTGATTATCAGTATGAATTTGCAAAAGCTGCTAAAGAAAATAATGTAGAAGATTATATTTTGGTTTCAGCTTATGGGGCCAATCCCAACTCAAAGATTTTTTATTCTAAAATGAAAGGTGAACTGGAAGAAGCTGTTAAGCAACTTCATTTCACTAAAATAACTATTTTCAAACCCGGAATGTTGGAAAGAAAAGACTCTGACAGAACCGGAGAAGTGTTGGGAAGCAGAATTATAAAATTTGCCAATAAACTGGGGCTTTTGGAAAGCCAGAAACCTTTACCTACGAATATTTTAGCTAAAGCAATGATCAAATCTTCAAAGATAAAAAGCAATGGCTACTCCAGTATCAAACTGGGGAATATTTCTTGTTTTGCTGAGAAAAGTAATGAATAAAATGAATTCGTGGAATTCTTATAAAAGTTTCGACTCCGTTTAGAATCTAAAATATTGATCTAAACGGAGTCAAAATTATGTTGTTATTATTTATTTAAAATACTTCGTAATCGCTTCATCTGTAGGTTTTGTTGTGCTTACAAAAGAGTCAATTAGCTTTCCGTTTTCGTCAATTAAGAATTTTGTGAAGTTCCAAAGAATAGTTGAGTTTTTTACTCCGTTTAATTCTTTTTCCGTTAAGTATTTAAAGATTGGAGCCGTATCATCCCCTTTTACCGAAACTTTAGCTGCCATCGGAAAAGTTACCCCGTAATTTTTTTGACAGAAAGCTCCGATTTCATGGTTTGTTCCTGGTTCCTGTCCTCCAAAATTATTTGCAGGAAAACCAACCACCACTACTTTATCTTTATATTCTTCATATACCTTCTCCAGATCAGCATACTGTGGAGTGAATCCACATTCTGAAGCTGTATTCACAATAAGGATTTTTTTACCTTTAAAATCTGCAAAGTTGATTTGTTTTCCTTCTTCCAAGGCATCAACTTTAAAATCGTAAATTGATTTTCCCATAAGTTCTTTGGTTTTAGCTTTAGATGATTCACTTTTTTTCTGAGCACAACTATTGAAAAATGCTACAAAAGAAAGCAGCAATAAAAAGATTTTTTTCATTTTTTAATATTTTTAGAATTTGAAAATATTTGCCGGAAATACTTTATTGATTTCTATTTTATTCAATAACATCACATAATCTCCGTCCTTTTTTGAACTTGAAGACTCTATCCTGAATGGCATCAAGAGATTTCCCACTTTTTTATAATCAGAATAATCCAATGTTTCATCTTTTTTTATTTCTCTTAGCAACATATAAGTTTTACTGTCAAAATAATAAATATTTTTATTAACATTTTTAATTAATTCAACTTTAAAACAATATACATTTCCTATTTTCTCTTTTCCTGCATATTTTGCCTCGAAACCTTTGTTTTCCCAGTCAATAAAATCATTGTCAAAACTTTCAGGTTTATAATCCGCATATTCCTGAAGTTTATTGGTTGCATAGTTCATAGCATAGCCTTTTACTCCGTCATAACCTTCAATTGCAGTTTCCTTGTTATTAATCGTAAGAACCGTTTTCGTAAGATTAGGACGTTGCTGATAGATTTTGATCGGATATTCATCTTTGATTCCTAAAATTACTTTTCCCTGAAGTAGTACTGAATTTAATAGCTTCCAATTCGTTAATCCTCCGGACAATTCGATATTTTTATCTATAATTTCCTTTGCAGTCTGAGCAAAAGATAATTGTGACCATATCAAAACGAAAACTAAAAGTAATTTCTTCATTAATTTTATTTATAAATTCAAATATAGGGCTTTTTCAATTTGAAAATTTGAAAATGGAGCAATTTGAAAATACGAGACTAACATCACATTTTCAAATTATTTTAATTAAAAAATTATCCAATTAACTTTCTTGCTTTTTCCAAATCTTCCGGAGTATCTATTCCAACTCCGATAAAATTGGTTTCTATCAATTTAATTTTCATGCCATATTCAAGATAACGGATGCATTCAATTTTTTCAGAAATTTCAAGAGGTTTCATTTCTAATTTTGAGAACTGAATCAGAGCATGTTTTCTGAAAGCATAAACTCCAATATGTTTAAAATAATCTACTTTATGAGAAATTTCCCGGTGAAAAGGAATTACAGAACGGCTGAAATATAATGCAAAACCATTGTTATCGGTAATAACTTTCACATTGTTTGGGTTTTCAATCTCTTCCTTTTCAGTCAGTTTAATTTTTAATGAAGCTAGAGAAATTTCCTGATTTTCATCGTTGTGAAAAACTTCGATCAACTGTTTTAAAGGTTCCAGTTTTAAAAACGGCTCATCACCCTGAACATTGATTACAATATCGCAGTCAATATTCTGTACAGCTTCTGCAATCCGGTCACTTCCTGTTTCATGTTGACCTGTCATTACTGCCTTTCCGCCATTTTTAACGATTTCATCAAAAATGATTTCAGAATCTGTTGCGACAAAAACTTCATCAAACAAACCTGTTTCCACCACATTTTGATAAGTAGTTGTAATAACGGTTTTTTCTCCAAGCAGCTGCATCAGTTTTGCTGGAAAACGACTCGCTTCGTAACGCGCGGGAATAACTGCAATGATTTTCATAAGTTTATGATAGTTATAAGTTATTAATTATGAGTTATGAGTCTTATTCTTTGTGGTTATAATTATACTTCGTATAATTTTCAATAATTCCTGAGCTTGATTCTTTAAAATTTCAAATTCTTCTTTTGAAATATATTCAGTTTCATGTAAAAGTTCAAGCCAGTAAATAGTCTCATCACATTCTTTCTGTGAAATGGATAATTTATGAATAAAATCCATCTTACTTTGAGCATTTAACGCTTCTCTTATATTAGCACCGATAGAAGTTCCGGAGCGAAGCAATTGTTTGGATAAAATATATTCCTTTTTATTAACAATAAATACTTTATAAAACTTAACAATATTTACAGCAAACTCAAAGCTTTTTTTTCCAACAATACTTTCATTCATAACTCATAATTAATAACTTATAACTCTAAAATATTATTTTAAAGCATTTAAAGCATTTTCCAATTTCGGCATCATTGCAGAGATTTCTTCCGTTGCCAAACCTCCAACAGAAGCTCTGAACCAAGGCTCAGATTTAGCCTCTCCGAAAGCCGAGAAAGGAACCAAAGCAACTCCTGCTTCCTTGATCAGATAGAATACCAGATCAGAAGAATTTTCGATAGATGTTCCGTCCGGTTTTGTTTTTCCGATATAATCTAATTTGATTGTCAAATAAAGTGCTCCCATCGGCTCAATACTGTCAACAGCAAGACCTTTTCCTTTTAGATCCTGAATTCCATTGTGAAGAACTTTTAAACTGGCTTCCAATTTATTTTTAAAATCTTCTACGAAAGCATTTACTTCTTCAGGGTTTTCGTAATATTTTGCAGTAGCTTCTTGTTCCGGTTTTGGCGCCCAAGCTCCCACGTGCGTTAAAAGAGCCTTCATTTTATCCAAAATATGAGCAGGACCAAATCCCCAACCTACACGAACTCCCGTTGCAGCAAGACATTTAGAAATACCATCAATGTAAATGGTATACTCTCTCATTTCTGGGAAAAGAGAAACCGGGTCTACGTGTTTTGCCCCAAAAGTAAGATTAGAATAGATTTGATCGTACATTAAGTACAATGGCTTTTCATCTTCTCCTCTTTTTTTGTTTTCTTCTAAGATCAATTCGCAGATTTCAGAAAGCTGTTCTTTTGTGAACATCGTCCCTGTCGGGTTCAATGGAGAACAAAGTGCTACCAAAACTGCTCCAGACAAATGTGGTCTTAAATCGTCTGCAGTGGGAAGGAAATTGTTTTCAGCAGTTGTCTTCACTTCAACAGCATCTGCTGAAGTAAGATAAGCATAATGATTATTGTTCCACGATGGTGTAGGATATACTACTTTATCACCTTCATCAACGATTGTTTTGTAAACCGCATAAATCAATGGTCTTGAACCCGCTGTGATCAAAATGTCATTTGGCGAATAATCAAGGTTCCATCTGGTTTTTAAGTCTTTAGAAACTTCTTTTCTTAAAGATAAAAGTCCGTTTGCAGGCGGATAATTTGTCAGATTATTCTGATAAGCTTTCTGAATTTCCTCCTTCAATTTTGCAGGAATCGGATAAATATTAGAATTCAAATCACCAATCGTAAGATTTGCGATCTCCGCTCCTTTCGCTTTTAAATCATTTACTTCATTACCAATTTTTACAATTTCAGAACCAATCAGGTTCGCCGCTAATTTTGAAACTTTCACTTTATTTTAAATTTAAATTTATTTACTATTCTCTCTCAATATTAATTATCTTATGAATCTCTTCTTCAGGAACTTTTGCATCAAAAAGACTCATTAATTCTTTTGATTTTTTAGCCACATTAGAATTTGGGTATTTTTTTATTATCCTATTGAACTCCTGTCTGTTTTCATCATACAGTCTTCCGTCTGAATGCTCATGAGTAGGTGTATTATCCATTCCGAATAAATAATCATATAAATAACTATTGTACATTATCTTTACTCCGGAAATCAGAGGACTTTTAGGGTATTTTTTAATAAAATTTTCCCAAAATATCGTTCTTTCTCCCAATTCTTTCCAGGAAATCACCAATCCTGCATCTGCCGAATAAAGACTTTCATTCTCTTTCGACAACTGTTGAATATAAGTATTATAATCCGGAGTTACTTTATTTTTAAATACCGAAAAATAATGATCAGGAACCGACCAGATTTCGGTATACCCTTCTCCTACTTCTCTAAATTCAAGACTTCCTTTCTTAAGTTCAGCACTTAACTTTCTGATATTTTCAGGAAATTTGTAGCTGTTGCTTTCAGAATCATAATAATTAACATATTCTTCTAAGACTTTACCCAAATTTTCACTTAAACAAACTATATATTTTTCACGAATTTTACTATAAGCTTCGTACAATTTATCATTTTGTTCTGGTGAATTCTGAGCAATTTCTTTCTCTGTTTTTTGTTGATACCATTGAAGAGTTTCAATATAATCTTCCGTTTTATTTTTAGAAGAACACGTAGTATCAATAGGTTTAAACAAATCTTCTTTCGTTTCTACTATTGAAATAGTGTCTTTTTCAATTTTCTCTTGAGAAGTTTTTGATGCTTCTTTTTTACAGGAAACAATAGAAACCAATAGAATAAAAGCCGCTAAACTCTTTTTTATCATGAAAATAATTTTGAAATTAATCTAACTTCAAATCTTTTCTTATTTCTCCAATTTTTGCTTCTAAAGATTTTAATTTATCTCTGAAATCTGCTTCAGAAGTGATAGAATCTTTTACGGAAACATAAAATTTAATTTTAGGTTCTGTCCCTGAAGGTCTTACACAAACTTTCGTTCCGTCCTGAGTATAATAAATCAATACATTCGACTTTGGAATATCGTTCATTACCTGTTTTTCTCCTGTTGAAACGATGAAGTTAGTCTGCTCTTTAAAGTCTTTCACTTCTTCAACTAATGAACCAGCCAATTCTTTTGGAGGATTTTCACGGAAATTCTTCATCATATTCTGAATTTCTTCCGCTCCGTCTCTTCCTTTTCTGACCAAATTGATCAAACCTTCATAATACATTCCCAATTCCTGATAAATTTCGATCATGTATTGGTACATCGTTTTTCCGTTAGCTTTACACCAGGCGGCAATTTCACAAGCCAAAATGATACTTCCACAAGAATCTTTATCACGAACAAAGTCTCCCGTCATGAATCCAAAACTTTCTTCACCACCACAAATGAATTTTTCTTGTCCTTCGAAATCACGGATCATTTTTCCGATCCATTTGAATCCGGTTAATCCAACTTTGCAGTCAACACCGAATTTATGAGCAATATCAAAGAAAATATCCGAAGTTACAATTGTAGAACCGATGAACTCTTTTCCTGTAATTTTTCCTTGCTTTTTCCATTCATTTAGAATGTAATACGTAAGAATTGTATTGGTTTGGTTTCCATTTAATAGTTCAATTTCACCATCAAGATTTCTTACTGCAATTCCTAATCTATCACCATCGGGATCGGTTCCGATAACAATATCAGCATTGGTGATTTTAGCAAGATCCATTGCCATTTCCAATGCTGCAGGCTCCTCCGGATTCGGGGAATCTACCGTCGGGAAATTCCCGCTAGGAATCATTTGTTCCTTGACAAGATCAATTTTCTTGAATCCTGCTTTCTCCAATGCTTTCGGAACTGTTGTATAAGTGGTTCCGTGGATAGATGTGAAAACTATATTTAAATTTCCTTTTCCAACATTCTGATATGTGGAATTTTCGATACAAGCATCGATGTAAACATCGTCTTGTTCCTCCCCAATCCATTCAATCAGATCATCATTCCCGTTAAATTTAATTTCTTCAAATTTTACAGAATAGACCTCATTAATAATCGCTTCATCATGTGGAGGAACAATTTGTGCCCCGTCATTCCAATATACTTTGTAGCCGTTGTATTCAGGTGGGTTGTGAGAAGCTGTCAACACAATTCCTCCGTTACATTTTTTATCACGTACTGTGAAAGACAATTCAGGAGTCGGTCTGTGATTTTTGAAAAGCAATACTTTAATTCCGTTTGCTGTCAAAACATCCGCTACTAATTTTCCGAATTCTTTTGAATTATTTCTTACGTCATAGGCAATCGCAACCTTGATTTCTTCCCCTTCAAATTGCTTTAACATATAATTCGCAAGTCCCTGTGTTGCCTGACCTAATGTATATTTATTTAAACGATTGGTTCCAACACCCATAATTCCTCTCATCCCTCCTGTTCCAAACTCCAGTTCTCTGTAAAATGAATCTTCCAAATCAGGTGAATTGCCATCAATTAATAATTGAACAGCGTCTCTCGTCTCCTTGTCGAATGTATCACTTAACCAAAGCTTCGCTTTTTCTAATGTTGTCATATTCGTGTATTTTGTTCTTTTATAGTTTATAAAGTTCCGGTTTTAATTTATCATATTTTATTATTTCCGAGAACGAAAAATTTATTTTTATATTTTAAAAAAGATTCTTCATTTCCTTTCATTCAGAAGAACAAAGCTGAAGTAATTTTTCAGTAATTTTTTACTCTAATTTCTTATTCTCAACTTTCGTTTCTTTATCAATCTTAAAGGCACGGATCGGATCGTTATAATACAGGAATTTCGCAGTATTCTGAATATGTCCTTTTAATGAATCTTTTACATTTACTTCTGCATAATTCCCATTTTTGGAATCGATATACAGGTTTTCTATTTTCCAATAAGGAGCAATCAGACTTGCTGTATCAGAGATCTTTATCACTGCATTTTTAGTTTGCCCCAAGAAATTGGCGCGGCTTCGGTTCAGCATTTCAACTTCGGCCCTTCTTGTATTTACCGAACCCATAAAAGTAGCGTAATTTTTTAAATTTAATCTAAAATTATCCGTCTTGATTTCACTTGAAATATTCATTTCTACTGAATCAGAAATGATAACTTTTTCCAGATTATACTTTGAATAAATAGTTACATTATAAAAATCTACTCCTTTTGTACCTCGCTTTTCTTTAATAGAAAGTGTTTTATCTTTTACATCAACATCCAGGTTATCAGCAACATTCGGATACGTTTCTATTTCAACAAAGTTTTTAGCACCTCTTGCATAAAAAACCCTGAATTTTCCTTCCAGATCAAGATTTACAAATTCTGAAACATCCACATCTTTCCTTTCAATCTTTCCTTTTGGAGAAACCTTTCCGCAGGAAAACACAGCAATCAAAGCCAATGTGTATACTATATTTTTCATATTCAGTTAAAATATTTCATATAAGATCAAACTTATTACAGAACTTTCTATTACCATCAAAACATAAAGAACCGATACTCTCCACAGTAATCCTGGTTTCGAGTATGAATTTTTAAAAGCATTCCAATAAGTAATTGCCGGAAAAAGAATAGAAAGACCGAATAAGATTTTATCAATGACATTGAAGATTTTTTCAACAGGTTTCCATAAACCAATTAAACTTACCATATCACTTAGCAAAAATAGGATTAAAATTCCTAAAAGGCTCACTGTTCCTATGATAAAATGCTCGGCAATATTCAATTTTATCTTTTTGAACAAAAAATAGCCATTCATTCCCAACATTGGAATGATTACAAACAATATTACTTTAGAATATTTTGAAAAAAAGTCCTTCATGTATAGCACATCATCTGTAAGGGTTTCCGCAGGTGCAAATTTTTCGTAATAATGGTAACTCAGGACATTGAAACCAAAAAGAATCAGTAACAACGAAATAAAATTGTTGTATCTGATTCTTTTTCCTGAAATATAATTCATCGCCGTTGTTCCGGGTCTGAACAAAATATCTTTTAAAGTATGGAAAAATTTGGCTTCAACATGCCAAATAGCTCCAAGAATATCATTTTTGATGAGTAAATGTAGCGTTATTCTTGCTGTGTCGGCTTTCTGTCCGCAATGAGCACAAAACTCACCGGAGATTGAATGACCGCAGTTCAGACAACTTTTTTTACTCATTCTTCAAATTAATACATCCTATTTAATTTTTTATTTTCCTGTAAAACCATGTAGTAGGTTTGTTTAATATTGATGATAACAGCAAATAGTTTTTATCAACATAAGAAACCTTCATTAAAATGGTATCTTTATCCGTGGTATATTTTAACCTTATTACGTTTTGTTTTTTTTGATAATTACCTTTCAGATCCATTGAGGTAAAAGTCTGATCAGCATTAAAAATCAAAGTTCCGGTTCCTTTTTGAGAGTTATTTTCTTTAATCTTTAGAGTGTCAATATTATTTATTACAACTCCTTCATAAACTTCAATAAATCCCCAAGCTCCCACGATATTTTTTGACTTGCATGAAGATAAAAATAAAATGATAATAACAATTAATGATAATTTAAAAAATTTCATTTTAAATGTCAATTAATTAAATCACTTCATCAATATTATAATTCTTATGTTCTCTGTTGGTTCTGATAATCATTTCTCCTAAAAACCCTGCTACAAAAAGCAAAGTTCCCATAAGCATCATAGTTAAAGCAATATAGAACCAAGGATTATTGGTAATTAAATGTCCGTAAATACCTCTGGCTACATCAATTAATTTTGAAATTCCCAGCCAAAGCGCCGAAAGGAAACCAACAATAAACATTAAAGTTCCCACTGCTCCAAAGAAATGCATAGGTCTTCCTCCAAAACGACTTACAAACCAAAGGGTTACCAAATCCAGAAAACCTCTTATAAATCTTTCCGTTCCGAATTTTGAAGTTCCGTATGGTCTTGCCTGATGCTGAACTTCTTTTTCCGTAATTCTTCTGAAACCTGCATTAGCAGCCAAAACAGGAATGTAACGGTGCATATCTCCATATACATCGATCGTTTTTACAACCTGTTTTTTGTATGCTTTTAACCCGCAGTTGAAATCATGAAGATAGACTCCCGAAACTTTTCTCGCTGCTGCATTGAATAATTTTGACGGCACATTTTTCGTCATCACATTATCAAAACGCTTCTTTTTCCAGCCGGAAACAATGTCATAATTTTCATTAACAACCATTGAATACAATTCTGGAATCTCTTCCGGAAAATCCTGTAAATCAGCATCCATTGTAATAATTACATCTCCGTTTGTTCTTTCAAAAGCGGCATGTAACGCCTGAGATTTTCCGTAATTTTTAGAGAATTTTATAGCATGAACCTGAGGATTTTGAACCTTCAGATTTTCAATGATACTCCAGGATAAATCTGTACTTCCGTCATCTACAAACCAAATTTCATAGGATAAACTGTTTGATCGGCAAACGTTATCAATCCTGGAAAACAGCTCTTCCAAAGAGGCTTCTTCATTTAATAACGGAATAACTATAGATAAGTTCATTTAATTTTTAATAAAATAATTATTGGTTTTCTGTTGTTTCGATATGAACAGTTTTTGTTCTGAAAAACGCCCCGAAAAACACTGACAAAACTACGTAAAATATCAGAATTGCTGCAAAATATCCTGAAAAATGACTTGCGGTAAGCATATCTTTTCCTTTAATTGCTTGCGGATTGAATCTCTGAAGTCCTTCTTTATATTTTTGCTCAAGCTCATCAATATCTTTTTGGTGCTTCAAAATCTTCTTTGCCGAATTATATTCTGCATCAAGCTCTGATTTTTGTCTGGTCACATATTGATAATTCAGAAGTTTTTTAGCATCGGTATCTACAAAATTTAGAAATGCATAAATGCTGAAAACTGAAAGAATTCCTCCGATAAACATCGGAACAAAGGCTCTTTTGAATGCATCTTTAAAACTCACCTTTCTATGGTTGTTCCAATAAGATTTAACAGACCAAAAAGCGGTGGCGGCATATAGAATAGGTAAAACGAAAGCATTGGCTTTCAAGGAAATATCAAAATAATTGATTCCTGAGAAAAAGTAATACACTACAAAAAAAACAAGTATTGTAGCGATAAAAAGTATAATTCCTAATGTTGATGGACTTTTCGTCATATTTAATTTTTTTGAAAAAAGTTGAAAAATTATTGATCTAAATCTCAATTATTTAGCTTTAACATCAGCCTTTTTCAACTATTTTTTCTTTAATAGTATTTTGAAGTTTATAAAATATTCCTACCTTTGCAACGGCAAGTCCTAAACAACCAGCTCCTGAGAATCCTCCAGGGTGGGAACGCAGCAAAGGTAATTGGTCGTAGCGGTGTGATTTAGGTAGCTTGCCATTTTTTATTGGTTGAAGTTGAAGAGAGGTAATTTGAAAATTATCTTTTTTTATTTTTAAACATTTCAACATTTTGATTCTGATTTTCAAATTACCTTTCAATATTTATTTAAAATTCGAACTCCTCTCCCAGTTTTGGTAAAACAAGTTCTATATTTTTATCAACAAAATGCTTCAATGCACTTGCATGGTTGATTTCAATGGCAGGGAACGTATCAAAATGACATCCGATAACTTTTGGAGTTTTTAATAATTCTGCCGCTGCAAATGCTGCTTTTCTTGGACACATCGTGTAATGACTACCAATCGGAAGGATAGACAAATCAATATGACCAAAAAGCCTTGGGAATAGTTCCATATCTGCCATTACTCCGGTATCTCCAGCCAAATAAAGGTTCTTACCTTCAGGAAGTCTGAAAATATACCCTACAGGAACGCCTCCGTAGCTTCCATCAGGGAACGAACTTGTATGATGAGCCGGAACCATAGAAATTTTAAGATCGCCGATTTTTGCTGATCCTCCTAAGTTCACATCGTCTGTGTTTTTTGCCGATTTAAAATATTCACAGATTTCCGGAACAGCAATAATGGTAGCCTCAGGATGAAACTGCAATACTTCTGCCACATCTGCAATATGATCTCCATGTGCATGAGTCAATAAAATATAATCGATTTTCTGAGCGGAGATATCAAACCCTGATTCTGCTTTTTTGTAGTTGTAGAAAGGGTCGCTCAAGATTGTTTTGTCTTTGTAAGTGAACAAAAAACAGTTTTGTCCTAAGTATTGTATTTTCATTTTTAATTTATTTAAAAATTTATGGCGTTATGACTTGATCTACTTTTACCGACATATTACTATTATAATAGTAGATCAGATACAAACAATATATAATTATTATAGTTTGAAATATTTGAATAAAAATATTCGGTTTTATCTTTTGTTTTAATATCCACAAAGAGATAAAAAAATCAATGATCAGAATTATTCCTAAAATGATAGGCAATATTGCAATTTCTGATAAAGATAATTCTCCAACAATCAACTCTTTAAGTAATAATAAGAAAAAGCCAATAGATACAGCTATTGATAACCAAGAGGTAATTCTGTATTTATTGCTCATTTTTAATTATTTTGAAGGAAATTTATCTTCAATTAACCTTAAGTTAATTCCATGTTCAAGATAAGCTTTACAGCCATCCAAAACCGTTGTAAAACCTCCTGTATTGTCATTGATAGTTTTTAACAAATCTTCTCCTTCCTGAGAATATCCGTAACTTTTAATAACAATCAAAGTTCCTTTTTCCATTTCTTTGAATTCGTAATCAACATTGGTTGAAGGTTCTCCCCAAATTGTTTTTATCGTTTTATTTCTAACAATTTGGTTAACTGTAACCTCCGTTGTCACTCCATACATTTCCCATTCCCAGGTCACTGTTTGTCCTTCTTCTAATTTTCCGGTTGATTTCGTAAACCAAAACTGAGTAGTTATTTCAGGATTGATAAAAGCTTCAAAAACATCTTCAATTGGCTTTCTGATCAGCATTTGAGCTTCAACGTAGACATTTGAATTCATAATTTTTATATTTTAATGGAAAAAGTTAAGTCCAAAAGCAGTAAGAACTGCCATTACAAAAGTCATGATTCCAACCTGCTTTAAAAATGGATCAAGCTCTCTAGGATTTTTTACAGCCATAATCTGTCTTCTCAGCTTCATTAACGGAAGCATGAGAATCATGACAATAAAAACGTAATAGTTTTGTGTCTGGAAGAATCCGTTTACTGCTAAAAACATTAAAATTAAGATCAAAGGTAACTGCAGCAGAATCATCTCATAAATCATTGCATTTTTGAATCCAATTCTCAATGCAAAGCTATTTTTACCTGATAATTTATCACTTTCAATGTCTCTCATATTATTGAGATTTAAAACAGCCATACTCATCATTCCGATTGCTGTTCCTGGTAATAACATATCCCAGCTGAAGGTTTTTGTAAACAGAAAATAACTTCCGCAAACAGAAACCAAGCCGAAAAATATAAATACGAAAACATCTCCCAATCCCATATATCCGTAAGGTTTCTTACCTACTGTATAACCAATTGCTGCTAAGATGCTCGCCACACCCAAACCAATGAAAATATAAAATTCTTTCATATAATTCGGAATGAAAGCCACATATAAAAGTACAACAGTTGCTACAAAAGATAAAATTGAGAAAAGAATTACTGCATTTTTCATTTGTTTTGCTGTAATTTTCCCGGAGGCAACTGCTCTAGCTTCTGCTTCAGAAGCTCTTTTAGCATCTGTTCCTTTTATCCCATCTCCATAATCGTTGGCATAATTTGAAAGAACCTGATACAACAAAGTCACAACAAGTGCCAGTGCAAATATCTTCCAGTCCCAAATTCCACCTTCACCATAAAGCCTCCATTTTGCAATGAAAGCTCCCATTATAATTCCGCTCAAAGAAAGCGGCAATGTACGTAGCCTTGCGGCTTTTATCCAATCTGACATAGTATATAAGTAATGAATAATTGGTAACAAGTAATGTCAATATTACTTATTACTAATTGCTTATGTTATGATATCCATTTATCTTTTCCAAAATCCGGCTTTCTTTTTTCTAAGAATGCATTTCTTCCTTCCTGAGCTTCTTCCGTCATATACGCTAAACGGGTTGCTTCTCCTGCAAAAACCTGCTGACCAACCATTCCGTCATCCGTAAGGTTCATAGCGAACTTTAGCATTCTGATAGATGTTGGAGATTTTGCTAAAATTTCCTGAGCCCATTCGTAAGCTGTATCCTCTAATTCATCGTGAGGAATTACGGCATTTACCATTCCCATTTCGAATGCTTCCTGAGCAGAATAATTTCTACCTAAAAAGAAAATCTCACGAGCTTTTTTCTGCCCTACCATTTTTGCTAAATATGCTGAACCGTAACCTCCGTCAAAACTTGTAACATCAGCATCTGTCTGTTTAAAAATAGCGTGTTCTTTACTAGCCAGTGTCAGATCACAAACTACATGCAGAGAATGTCCTCCACCGACAGCCCATCCCGGAACAACTGCAATAACTGCTTTTGGCATAAAACGAATCAAACGCTGAACTTCCAAAATATTTAAGCGGTGTCTTCCATCTTCTCCCACATATCCTTGATGACCTCTTGCTTTTTGATCTCCACCACTGCAGAAAGCCCAACCTCCGTCTTTCGGACTTGGCCCTTCTCCTGAAAGCAATACGACACCGATTGAAGGATCTTCTGATGCATCATAAAAAGCGTCGTATAATTCTGAAGTTGTTTTAGGTCTGAAAGCATTGCGAACTTCCGGTCTGTTGAAAGCAATTCTCGCTACACCATTACATTTTTTGTAAGTAATGTCATCGTATTCTTTGACGGTTTTCCACTCGATCATTTTTGTAAAAATTTTTCTCAAATATACGGAATTACAGAGAATTTTAACATTGATTTTTGATGAGAATAATTGAGAAAAGTTGATCGGATTTTTCGTGAAAGATTTATTTTATAATAATATTTAATACTACATTATTGAAAAAATAAAAAAACCAAAACGAGTAGTTTTGGTTTTTTTATTTTTAAGAGTCTGAAAAATTATTTAGCAGCCTGTTTTGCCTGAATTTCGGCCTCTTTAGCTTTCATTTCATTAAATTTCGCCTGATTCTTAGTGATACCATATATATCTTTCAATGTAGAGATAGCATCCAAACTTTCAGGTTGAACTTTATACCAGCTTTCAGCATGAGGTAAAGCCTGATCAAACCTAGCTCTTCTGGCTTCTATCAACTTAGTAGCATCATCTGGCTTGGTTTTTCTTAATCCATTAATTTCTTTTACTGCCGCATCATCGTCTCCAATAGTCGTATATACTAAGTTTTGATATGCATTACCAAGTAATTTAGGATCATTAGCAGCTAATCCAATTGCTTTTTTAAATGATTCAACAGCATCATTCTTAGTCGCTGGATTTTTAGATTGTAAAACCCCTAGATTATACCAATTGGTAGCATCATTAGGATTTTTAGCTAGCTGATCTTTTAAGTTCTGCATGAATTTATCTGTATTTCCAGATGCATATAATGCAGATCCTTGATTTTCTTTTAATTTAGTGCTATTAGGGAATTTTGCCAATCCTTTCTCAATAATAGCTGTAGCTTCATTATTTTTTTTAGCATTCAATAATAAAGTTGACAAAGTTTCATACAAATCAGGCTCTACACTTTTAGTTTGCTCAGTATTAAAATCTGTGTAATCCCCGCCTGTTTTTTTCAACAATTCCCAAGTTGCTTTATCATAACTAGAAACCTGACCTGTTTTTTTATCTTTTGCTGTATATTGTGTTTGAACACCAGTATACCCAGAATCAATCAAACCAGTATAAATCTTAATTGCTTCATCGATATTATTGGCTAAAGCATAATTAAGGCCTGCATAATACAAATAAATTTTATCTTCTTTTCCGTTAGTTTTTAATATGTCATAAACTTCTAAAAACTTTGGAGCTGCAACGGTATAATTTTTAGCATTATAAGCATCCATTGCCGATTTGTTAGCAGCCTGTAGCTTTGCATTTATATCCTCTTTTTGTCCGAATACAAAAGCAGATGCAACAATAGCCATTCCTAAAATTAGTTTCTTCATAATAACTATTTTATATTAATTGTACAATTTTATTCTTCTGAATCAGAACTCTCAGTTTCCTCTGCAGGGTTTTCATTCTCTATCTGAGGTATTTCTGTATTGTTTTCCAGGTTATCAGCTACAGCTTCTGTTCCTTCCTCATTTTCTTCAGAATCTTCTTCTGCTACATCTTTATCCATTTCTACTTTTGCAATGGCAGCAATTTCATCATTTTTCTTAAGGTTTATCATTCTTACCCCCTGCGTATTTCTACCCATTACTCTCATCTCATCCATATTCATTCTGATCGCCACACCGGATTTATTGATAATCATCAATCCGTCTTCATCTGTTACATTTTGAATAGCGATTAGATTCCCTGTTTTCTCGGTAATGTTCAAGGTGATAACTCCTTTTCCTCCTCTGTTGGTAATTCTATAGTCTTCTACTGCTGTTCTTTTACCATATCCTTTTTCAGATACTACAAGAACCGTTTCATTCTCCACATCATTCACAACAATCATACCAATTACCTCATCATTATCCTCCATAGCAATACCACGAACCCCGATAGAACCTCTACCTACCTCTCTTACTTTTTCTTCAGGGAAACGGATACATTTACCATTTTTGGTAGCAATCATAATCTGCGAATTTCCATTTGTCAAATAAGCACCTAACAATTGATCATTATCTCTGATTTCAATAGCATTTACCCCATTTACTCTCGGTCTTGAATAGGCTTCCAACGATGTTTTCTTAATAGTACCATTTTTTGTTACCATTACAACGCTCATTTGGTTTACATATTCGGAATCTTTTAAGTTATTGGTTCTGATATATGCTTTGATCTTGTCATCCGGTTCGATATTGATTAAGTTTTGTACGGCTCTTCCTTTAGCTGTTTTAGAACCTTCAGGAATTTCAAATACTCTTAACCAGTAGCATCTGCCTTTTTCCGTAAAGAACAGCATATACTGGTGGTTTGTAGCAGAAACAATATATTCTAAGAAGTCAGAATCTCTTGTTGTCGCCGCTTTATTTCCTACACCACCTCTACTTTGGATTTTATATTCTGAAAGAGAAGTTCTCTTAATATATCCTGCGTGAGAAATGGTAAGAACTACGGATTCATTCGGAATAATATCTTCAATAGACATTTCACCTCCTGAATAATCAATTTCAGTTCTTCTTTCGTCGCCGTATTTTTCTTTAATTTCAATTAACTCATCCTTAATGATCTGGAATCTTCTTGGTTCATTCGCCAGAATATCTTCCAGGTCAGCAATTTCTTTCATGATTGCATCGTACTCATCACGGATCTTATCAAGCTCCATTCCTGTCAAACGGGCAAGACGTAGGTCCAAAATCGCCTGAGCCTGGATTTCAGAAAGTTCGAATGCTTCAATCAATCCTTCCTTCGCAGCCTGTGGATTTGCAGAGTGACGGATGATTGAGATTGCTTTGTCTAAAGAATCCTGGGTTCCGATCACTTTCATGAAACCTTCTAAGATATGAGCTCTTTCTTTCGCTTTTCTAAGCTCAAACTGAGTTCTTCTTACAATAACTTCATGCCTGTGCTCTACGAAATGGTGGATGATATCTTTTAGGTTTAATTGCTCCGGTCTACCATGAACCAAAGCAATATTGTTAACACTGAAAGATGTCTGAAGCGAAGTATATTTATATAGTAAATTTAAAACAACATTTGGAATCGCATCGTTTTTCAATTCATAAACAATACGAAGTCCTCTTCTGTCCGATTCATCTCTGATTTCGTAAATTCCGGGAATTTTCTCATCTTTAACCAATTCGGCAGTTCTTGCAATCATTTCCGCTTTGTTCACTTGGTAAGGAACTTCGTTTACAATAATTGCGTTCCTGTTTCCGATTTCTTCGAAAGCAACTTTAGCTCTAAGAACTACTCTTCCTCTACCTGTATGGAATGCATCCCTTACACCGTCATATCCGTAGATAATCCCACCTGTAGGGAAATCCGGAGCAATGATGTGTTGCATTAATTCATCAATCGTAATTTCTCTGTTATCGATATATGCACAAATTGCATTTACAGACTCCGTAAGGTTATGAGGAGCCATATTTGTCGCCATCCCTACTGCAATACCGGAAGTTCCGTTTACCAAAAGGTTTGGAATTTTTGAAGGTAAAACCGTTGGTTCCTGTAAACTGTCGTCGAAGTTATTCTGAAAATCTACCGTTTCCTTGTCTAAGTCTGAAAGAACCTCATCAGAGATTTTTTTCAGTCTTGCTTCGGTGTAACGCATTGCTGCAGGCGGATCACCATCCATTGAACCGAAGTTTCCCTGTCCGTCTACCTGAGGATAACGCAAGCTCCAGTCCTGGGCCATTCTCACCATTGCATCATATACAGAGGAGTCTCCATGCGGGTGATATTTACCCAAAACGTCCCCAACAATTCTCGCAGATTTTAAATATTTTCTATTAGAAAAAACCCCTAGACCATACATACCATAAAGTACTCTTCTATGAACGGGTTTCAGGCCGTCTCTTACGTCTGGTAACGCCCTTGAAACGATAACCGACATCGAATAATCGATATAAGACGACTTCATTTCATCAACAATGTTGATAGGAATCAATCTTTCTCCTTCTTTTTGCATAAACAAATTTTATTATAATGATAGTCAGACCCTTAGCTGTATGTCTGAAAATTATTCTTTTTGAATTTTTATTAACGGGCTAATTTACGAAAAATTTGTCGATTTTTGCAGTAAAATTATCCACAGAATCTTAAAAATTCATAAAATATGAGCGTATTAAGTATAACTTTCCACTGCACAAAAACACATCTTGAAGAATGGGAAAATTATATTGATGAAACACTAGTTTTAATGACAGAAAACTTAATGGATGTCAACAAATATATCCTTTCTGAAGTACAAAGTGATTATATTGAGGAAGGAAAAAATTATAATCTTCTTTTACTATTTGACAATGATGATTTGAGAGATGATTTTGTAAAAAGCGAGCTGAAAAATATTGCAGAAAGAATAGAAGCCAAATTCGGACAGGAGGTGATGATCTTCAATACTTTTCTCAATCCTAAAAAATCCAGATTTTAGTTCCAATAAACAAAAGCACTGAAAAGTTTCAGTGCTTTTTATTTTTTTCATCTAATGATGCCTATGACCATTTCCTCTATGCTTATAATGTCCATTCCCCCTTTTTTCATAGATATAGACTTTTTTTGCATGTCCCGGAGGAACTCTTCTTCCATGGGGCTCATGAATTACACAAGAAGTGAGCATGAGCATTACGGTTGTAACACCGACAATTTTAATTAATCCTTTCATTTTTCCACTTTTCAAATTTCTAGATCGGAAATAATCAATCATGATGCCAAAGTTTTAAACGCGACATCATTTAAATATGTCCGTAAGAGATTACTCCCAATCCTTTAAATAAAAATGACTGTTTTAAACAGTCATTTTATTGCTTTTATAATTTTACTATAATCACAGGTCTGCTATGATAAACACGATGTGGTCTATGAGAATAGTATCTTGGTCTTACAGGTTCGTAATAATATCTTTTATAATGATGTCTCGGAGGTCGGTGGTAAACTACAGGTCTATAGTAAGGTCTGGGTGGACCATAGTAATAATGTTTCGAATGCTTTGGACCGTGTCCATGCCCATGTCCTCTCTGCATTGGTGAAGCCTGATATAAAGCAAAAGAAAAAATGATTAAGAAAAATCCTAATACTTTAGTTAAAAAATTCATAGCAAGTTATTTTCAAATTTACATTACGAAACTTGCAAGACTAATGCCAATAAAGCATTATTGTTGAATTCTATGAAAATTTTAAGAAACTTTATTATTTTTTTTGTTAAAAAACACTTTCACTTCTCCTTTCAAGCATCATAACGTCTTTCCATTCATTATTGAGTTTACCTATATTTTTTCTAACACCAACAATCCGAAAACCGTTTTTTTGATGTGCTTTTAAAGCTCCTTGATTTTCTGGGAAGATATTTGTTTGTAAAGTCCAGAAACCGTGGTTTTCACTATCCAAAATCATTTTTTTCAGCAAAACAGAACCCAAACCCTTACCCTGATAATTATTATCAAAATAAATACTTACTTCTGCTACCCCTTTGTAAACTTCTCTTTTACTTACAGGCTTCAGAGCGCACCAACCGACAACTTGGTTGGTTTCATTTTCCAGCACCCAACGGCAATCATTAAAATAATCCATATTCCATGCTTCTGCATTAGGAACTGTGGTTTCAAATGTAGCTATTCCGCCTTCAACACCCTGCTTAAATATTTCCAATACTCTTGCTTCGTCACTGGGAAGCATTTCTCTTAATTCATAATTCATTTTATTTAGTGATATTTTCTTTTATTTTTTCTTTTAATTCTGGAATATCGTGTTTGTTTATTATTTTCATCTTCAGAGATCACACTTATATTTCCGTCTACTTCAAGAATAGAAAGTTTTACTTTTCCTATGCCATCAACACCATGTTCTCTGATTGACTCTTCCAACTCATCCTTAGTGATCTTTACACTGTCTAAAGCTTCCTGAATGATTACTCCGTCCTTTATCAGAATAACAGGATCTTCTTCCATAAAAGTTTTAAATGAAGGGCTCCTGAACATTAATCTTTTTAAAATAAAGTTGGCTGCAAAAAGGACTAAGGCAGCAGTCAGTCCCCCTTGTAAAGAAGTATCCGGACCTACCATTGCATTCTGAACCGCATTGGAAATTAAAAGAAGCAGCACAACATCTCCTGCATTGAGCTGCGAAAGCTGATTCTTGCCAAATAAACGAATGGCGACTACCATGAATAGGTAAACGCAAAGCGAGCGGATAACGACATCTAAAATGGGATTCACAATAGTTTTTTATACTATCAAATGTATTAATTTTTTGTTTTGAATAATGAAAAAATAAAATTTGAATGATATATCCTGTATTTAATATTTTTTTGATGATACCAATAAAAAAACCGCTTCATAAAAAGCGGTTTAGATGGTTAAGGACATTGTCCGATCGGAACTGTACTGCATACTGTTTTGTTTAGTCTTTCACAGTAAACACAGTATTGCTTTGGCTGTCCTCCGTACACAGACTTTAGTTCTGTTTTTGTTAGTTTCTTTAGATTTTTCATATCGTTTTAATTTTGTAGGTTAAATATAAAACGAAAATCATTCTTAGTTATTATAAATTTCTATTTAAATTTTTCACAATTTACACTTCAAAATAAAAGCCATCCAGAAATTCTGCATGGCTATTAATATATAAAAAGTTCTATGAACCTTATCTGTTGTTGATATCTACTCTTACAGGCATTACGTAAGTAGAAGCAATCATATTTTCATTTAATTTTTTGCTGTCTACTCTATACAAAAGTTTGCTCAATACATTTTCAATCTCTTTGCTTACGTTTTTGCAATCTCCTTTAGAATGAACATTTACAATCTTCCCGTTTTCCGCAATATCAAATTTCACTTCCGAGTTTACAATTCCCTGTTTATAATCAGAGTTAGTAAAGTCGAAGTTTGCTATCAACAAGTTTCTGATCTCGCTGAAAGCATCATTCTTATTCAACTGAACCTCCTGAATGGTATTATTATTTGTAGCCTGTGCTTTTGCAGTATTCACTACGGCCATAAATCCACAAACTAAAAATGAAGCGATCAATATTTGAATTTTATTTTTCATAACTATCTGGTTTTAAATGTTGTTTTAAACTTATTTACTATTTCTTTACCAAAGATATATAAAATAATTCATATTAATTTTACATTCAGTTAACATTCAGTTAACATTTAAAATTAAATAATTGATTATCAATACTATAAATAATTAAAATAATTAAAAATTTAACATTGGAAGATAATATTGAATATAAAAAGGGCTAAATCTTATCTGATTTAGCCCTTTTTATATTTTTTTGAAAGGTATTTATTCTAATTCCCGCTTTAAGAACTTTCCTGTCAAACTTTTTTTCGATTTCACGATTTCCTCAGGTGTTCCCTGCGCAACAATCTGCCCGCCGTGTTTTCCTCCTTCCGGACCAACATCAATAATATGATCGGCTAATTTTATCACATCCATATTATGTTCAATAATAATAAAGGAATTCCCTAATTCTACCAATTTATTAATGGCATCCATCAGGATCTTTACATCTTCAAAATGAAGTCCGGTTGTCGGTTCATCAAGAATATATAATGTATTTCCGGTTTGTCTTTTTGCTAATTCCGTTGCCAACTTGATACGTTGCGCTTCCCCTCCAGAAAGCGTAGTCGACTGTTGTCCTAATGTAATATATCCCAAACCAACATCCTGTAAGGTCTTCACTTTTGCAAAAATCTTAGGAATGGGCTGAAAAAATTCTACTGCTTCATCAATCGTCATATCCAAAACATCGGAAATCGATTTTCCTTTGTAACGGACCTCCAAAGTTTCTCTGTTAAAACGTTTTCCGTTACAAGTCTCACAATGAACATAAACATCCGGTAAGAAATTCATTTCAATCACTTTCAAGCCGCCTCCCTGACAAGTTTCGCATCTTCCACCTTTTACATTGAAAGAGAATCTTCCCGGTTTATACCCACGTATTTTGGATTCAGGTAATTCTGCAAAAAGGTTTCTGATGTCTGTAAACATTCCCGTGTATGTCGCCGGATTTGAACGTGGCGTTCTACCAATCGGAGTCTGATCTACATCTACAATTTTATCAATATTTTCAAGACCTTCAATTTTTTTGTAAGGTAAAGGCTCCTGAACTGCTCTGTAAAAATGTTTATTTAAAATCGGGTATAGAGTTCCGTTAATTAAAGAGGATTTTCCGCTTCCAGAAATTCCTGAAACCACCACCAGTTTTCCTAGAGGAATATCAAGGGTTACATTTTTAAGATTATTTCCTGTAGCACCTTTTAATACTATATTTTTACCGTTTCCTTTACGTCTTTCAGCAGGAATTTCAATCTTTCTTTTTCCGTTGATATATTGAGCGGTAATCGTGTCTGCTTTCAACAAATCTTTAGGTTTTCCCTGCCAAAGAATTTCTCCCCCGAATTTTCCGGCTCTCGGACCTATATCCAGCACCTCATCGGCTTCCATAATCATGTCTTTATCGTGTTCTACCACCAGCACAGAGTTTCCGATATCACGGAGATTTTTTAATGAATTAATCAGCCTCTCATTGTCTCTCTGGTGCAGTCCGATACTTGGTTCATCCAGAATATACAATACATTCACCAATTGAGAACCAATTTGTGTTGCCAGACGAATCCTTTGAGATTCTCCACCGGAAAGTGTTTTAGAACTTCTGCTCAGGCTTAAATAATCCAAACCTACGTCTAATAAAAACTGGAGCCTGGTTTCAATTTCTTTCAGGATCTCATGAGCAATGATTTTATTCTTTTCTGAGAATTTATCTTTAACATCAGCTAACCAATCTTTCAGATCAATTAAACTTAATGCATTCACTTCAGCAATATTTTTTCCGTCGATTTTAAAACTTAAACTTCCCGGCTGAAGACGGGTCCCCTTACATTCAGGACAAGTTTCTTCGGTCGTAAAATGTCTTTCCAGTAAAATAGCTTCATAAGATTCTCTTTCTTCAATCAATTCCTCCATAAACGGAATTAACCCATCAAAACTGATCTTGATCTTTTTGGTAATTCCTGCATATTTTAAATCTTTATTGAACTCTTTATGACAGCCGTTATACATATAATCCAACGCTTCCTCTGGAATATCCTGAAAAGGAGTCGTTAATCCTAACCCAAAAATTTCAAGGATATTTTTAATCTGAGAAAGTATCCATTTATTAGATTTAATATCTTCTAAAGGCAGCAAACCTCCCTGATTGATAGACAATTTTGGATTTTCGACAAAATAATCGGTGTTGATCTTCTTGATGGTTCCTAATCCTTTACAACTCGGGCAGCTTCCTTTCGGAGAGTTAAAGGAGAATGTATTGGGTTCCGGTAAAGCCAATGAATGACCGGTTTCCGCATCCATTAAGTTTTTAGAGAAATATTCAATTTCCGTACTTCCCAGTTTTTGAATCCCGATTAAACCTTCTCCCATTTCCATTGCTGTACGCAACGATTTTTCCATCCTGGTTTCAGAAGCAGATTCGCCGATAATCCAACGGTCGATTACGATATCAATGTCGTGTGTTTTGTAACGGTCAAGCTTTAAGTCGTATTCAATATCCTGCAATTCGCCGTCAATTCTTGCCTGTCCGTAACCTTTTTTTGCCATCTGCACGAAAAGTTCGTGGTAATGACCTTTTCTGGCTCTTACAACAGGCGCCATCAGCATGATCTTTTCGCCTTTATAATTTTCTTTAATCGTATCAAGAATCTGATCTTCCGTATAGCTTACCAGCTTCTTTCCGGTGGTCTGAGAATAGGCATCAGAAACTCTCGCATACAAAAGACGAAGGAAATCGTACAATTCGGTAACTGTTCCTACGGTAGAACGTGGATTTTTGTTGGTTGTTTTCTGCTCAATGGCAATGACGGGCGACAATCCTTCAATTTTATCGACATCAGGACGTTCCAAACCTCCCAAAAATTGTCTTGCATACGCTGAAAATGTTTCGATATAACGACGCTGCCCTTCTGCAAAAATGGTATCAAAAGCCAATGAAGATTTTCCACTTCCTGAAAGTCCGGTAATTACGACCAATTCGTTACGTGGAATTTTTACATTGATGTTTTTAAGGTTATGCTCGCGCGCACCATAAACTTCTATATATTCTGTTGATTTACTCATAATTTGGTGTGACTTTACCTGAAAATCACGATGTGCAAAATTACGGAATTTTATGGAATTTTTGATGTTAAAAAATATTAGTTAACTGATCGTAAACTGCATTTTTTATTTGAAATTGAAATAATTGGGGAACCACGGTATTGGATTAAAATAAAAACCGATGAAAATTCACCGGTTCACTTATATGTAGATTTTAACTTTTTAATAATCTCCAGAATCAGAATCTTCATTGCTTACTTTTACCAAATATTCGATTCCGTCAATTGCTTTTGAAATAATACGGTTTCTGAGCATATTGGCCATATTTTCCCAATACATTCTTCCGTAAAAAGAATAGTTCTGAGGAATAATCTCTACTTCTACCGTACGTACAAAACCTTCTTTAGGCTTATTGCTGATCATTGTCCCTCTGGTTACCCTTACTTCTTTTAGCTCATCTTTCAATACCATTCTGCAATAGTTTTTCACATCTTCCAAAGAGATAATTTTATCTCTGGTTGTCAAAGCATATTTATACGCCTGAATACTATCTGTTCCTTTTTGTTCTTCTGCTCCTCCAATGGTTTCGGTAAGAAGTACCAGCATCTGAGATTTTAGCTGATTGGAAAGTTCTGTTCCCGGCCGCATATGATTTGCTAATGCAGAATGTGTAACCCAAAACGAGGCATAGGTATGATCTGTTTTATCCACAGGTTCCATGATCACGTAATTCAGCTCCTGCTTAATATTTCTTTTGGCATTATTTACCTTCTGGATCATCGATTTCATCCTGTCTGACATCTCACTAAGAATGCCTTTTACATTGTCTCTGTTCAAAAGTGAAAATGCAGCAATCTCATCTCTGGTCAGCTCTAAAACACTTGCAATCATATCTACTGCATTTCTGTTGGAAAAGCGTTCCATTCCTCCTTTTCGAACGGTGTAGAGTCCTTTTTTCAAGTCATCGCTTGGAGTAAACGGAATTTCTGTATATCTTCTTCCGTCACCATCCTGAACTTCATCCACATATAAGAAATGTTCTCCATCATCTGTCACTAAAGGAATATTATTCCCCATAATATCCAGGCTGTATTCTGTTTTCTTCCAGCCTCTGTTATAAATAGGAAATGCATTAAGCACAAATGAAAAATTGTCTAAAATCTCAGCTGAAAACTGTGGTGGAAATTCAAAAGTAAGCCATAAGAATTTTTTCCCGTCGATATATTTGTTGATTTCTTCTTTATAATCTAAAAAACTTAGATTTTCGGGCAGCTTTCCTGCTTCGGTAAACAAGCTCTCTGAGATTCCTTTTACTTCTATGAATTTATGATGATAAATGCTTTTAACATCTTCTACAATTTTGTTTTGAATAGACTGCTCCTTAAACATCTGTTCATAACCATCTGTTGGGTTATTTTTTAAGTACGTTAAACCCTCCCGGACAAACAATGGATTGTTGTTACTTGTCACTGTAATATACGGAAGTAGTTTATATACAAAATCTATATGCTCAAAAGCAGGATTCGAACAATAAATACTTAGATTTTTTGGAAATTTCTCACTGTTGTATTTTGAAACATTGATTCCTATTGTAACTTTTCTATAATCTTCCGGCCTTCCCTGAAATCTGGCAATTGGGATTTTATTTAGCCTGTCATCAATACCATAACAGGTATTTCCGACAAACATTACAGAGGTCTGCGCTTTATTGAGTCTTACATTTCCTACCGGAGTAAAAGGAATATTGATCTGTTTATCAGATTCTGATTTCACAGTAGAAATCATCTGTTTTCTAAAGAAAAACTCTGTGTGCTCCAGTAGAATCTCAGAGGACTCTGTAGGATTTGTAAATGCAACAGCATGTGCAGGAACAGGATGTGTGTAAATGGAGGGGGTAAGAAGTTTGGCCAGTCTTTCTAAAATTCTGGCATTTACCGTCTGTATTTCGTTGTTCGCTTTGAAAACCTCTGTACTGAATGCATCTATCAATAGTTTTACAAAAGGATCTAAAGACTGCGGACTTTTAAGCCCCCAAACCTTAGTTGCATTCTGAAGCATTCTGGCTTTTACTGATTCTTTGGAATATATATTCTGATCTAAATTCATAATTTGTGATTACCATTAAAAAATTTAATCGATAGACATTGGGCTCAAAAATAGTTCTGTAGAAAAGCTGAAGCGCTCTCCCGTCATCTCCATTTTTGCATTAATGGCTATTTTTACTTTTTTCTTGACTTCTGTATGCTCTTTCGTATCATAGGTATGCTCTACAAACTGAATATGAGCTTCAATTTGAGGCTGAACGATCCTGGGTTCGTATTCCTGTATCTGTCTCTTTAGACTTTTAATGAAAACATTCTCCCAAACAGCGCTGGTAACTCCATTATCGAATTCCAGATTCCAAACATCGTTTCCGTAATTTTCATCATATCTATTTTCGCCTTTTTTGGTGGTAATCAGCAACATAATGTTATGAGCAATACTTTCACCCATATCACAGGTGTCAATACTTCCTCCCTCCGTCATTAATGTTGATGGAACAAAAGGCATTCTATAATTTGGTGTGTCCATGATTCAACTTCTGTGTTTTACTTCATAATTCAGGTTAACTTGAAAAGAAATACCAAATTAAACATTTTTCACGAAATAGAGGATTACAAAATTTGAAAATGATTAACATAAAAAAACTGCCCTATAAAACGAACAGCTTTTAAGTATTATGCTTCAACTTTTTTATTTCTATTAATAAAGTAATACACCGGAAGCCCAAGTAAAACCATCAGGAATCCGGGCCAAGTGTATTGCTGTTTATATATTAATAACAGAATACAGAACCCTGTTCCGATCACTAAATAAATAACCGGAGTAATGGGATATAGCCAGGTTTTGTAAGGTCTTTCTAAATTGGGTTGCTTGTATCTTAAATAAATCACCCCAAAAACTGTAATCATATAAAATAATACGATAACAAAGGAAATCATATCCAAAAGGTTTCCGTACTGACCGCTCAGGCAAAGCAAAGAAGCCCAAATTCCCTGCATCCAAAGCGCGTTGGCAGGAACTTCATTTTTATTGTTTTTTTCGGCTTGTTTAAAGAACATTCCATCTTTTGCCATTGTTTGGAAAACCCTTGCTCCTGCCAAAATTAATCCGTTATTGCACCCAAAAGTCGAGACCATTACCAACACTGCAATAATTACCGTCCCTGCACTTCCGAAAATAAAATGAGAAGCCGCAACCGCTACCCTGTCATTTTCTGCAAATGCGATTGAATCTCTATTTAAGGCATTTAAATACACGTAATTAACAGCAATATATAAAATCATAACGGCGGTTGTCCCATAGATCATCGATTTCACCACATTTTTCTTTGGATTTTCAATTTCCCCTGAAACGAAAGTCACACTTTCCCATGCTACAGAACTAAAAACAGAACCTACCATTGCTGCTGCAATTCCGCCCAGTAAAGTCATTCCGCCAATAGGTTCCCAACCTTCTTTTAAAAAGTTTCCAAGCGCATCTTTTTTAAGATTATTGAAAGAATCCATCCCAAAACTGAAATTTTCAGCCATATGCGAAATATCTACCAAAATAAAACCAGCAGCAATCAATCCTATTAAAGCAATAATTTTAGATCCAGTAAAGATATTCTGTAATAGTTTTCCACTTTCCACCCCTCTTGTATTGATATAAGTAAGCAAAACTATAATCGCTATTGCTAAAATCTGAATCCAGGTAATTTTGAATTCTCCACTTTGAAAAATCGGTGCCGCATCATTCAAAGCCGGAACCAAATAAGCAGTAAACTTACCAAAAGCCATGGCTACAGCGGCAATAGTTCCTGTCTGAATTACCGTAAACAGTCCCCATCCGTAAAGGAAACCCATCTTTTTTCCAAAAATTTCTTTAAGATAGGTATATTGCCCACCTGCTTTTGGAAACAATGCAGAAAGCTCTCCGTAGCTTATTGCTGCCGCAACAGTCATGATTCCCGTAATGACCCAAACAATGATCAACCAGAATCCTGAACCCAGGTTTCTCATCATATCGGCGCTCACGATAAAAATTCCGCTTCCGATCATAGATCCCATTACCAACATAATGGCATCCCAAAGTTTTAATTTTTTCTGCATATTGAAGTATAGGCCTCAAATATAAATAAATATGTAATTAATTGGGGATTTTGTTTTAAATTTCAAAATGAACCTGTTTTTTATCAATTTTTTTGGCAGTTATGATTCAATTTTTATTAGTACTTTTGAAAAAAATATTAGAAATGAAATTCAAAGCGATATTATTTGCAGTAGCAATAAGTGCATCTACTTTAGCTTTTGCACAGGAATCAAAAAAAGCAGGTCCACCAGCAGGAAACGCTCTTGTAGGTGATACTTACGGAAGTGGTGTAGCTTCAAATGTAGAATCTAAAGCGATCTCTGTAGATAAATTAAGCAAAAAGCTTAAAAAAGAGAAAAAAGTAGAAAATGTTGCCATAAAAGGGAAAGTAACTGATGTTTGTGATAAGAAAGGATGTTGGCTAACGATCCAAACCGAAGACAATTCTCAGTTTTTCGTAAAAATGAAAGATTATGCATTCTTCGTTCCTACCGCTTTAAAAGGTAAGACAGTTGTAATGGATGGGACTGCTGAAAGAAAAGTGACTTCTGTAGATGAGCAAAAACACTATGCAGAAGATGCTAAAAAGCCTCAATCTGAAATTGATGCTATCACAACACCGAAAGAAGAGATCAGATTCGTAGCTAACGGAATAAAGGTAGTAAATTAATAAGAAAAGCTTGCCATTCTGAATGAAGTGAAGAATTTTAGATTTCTCCTATCGTCGAAATGGCAGTGATGTAAAGTAAAAGCGGAACAAATTGTTCCGCTTTTTAGTCTTCTATAGTAAAATTCACTTCAGCATCCAGTTTAGGATATTTAGTAGCCGAAATAAATTTCTTTCCTGTACAGTCTATTTCCAGCCAGCCTTTTCGCTGCTTTACATCTCCTACTTCCATTACAAAAGGAACAAAAGATATTTCATCCTTTCCTTCTTCTTTTATTTCTCTGTATTGCACTGCCACATCCAAAATACATTCATGTTCCGTATTCAGTTTTATATTTCTGTAAACAATATCATAATGCGTTTCTCTATTCTCCGGAATATTAAGATAATCCTCCCAACCCTCAATTGCAGAATTAAGCTCGCTAATTGCCTTTAAAGCATAGTACAGTGCAATTGTATAATACTTTCTAGTTCCTTGTCTTGTATAGTCATCTATAAAATGTCCTCCTTCAAATAAAATGGTAGGCATTCCGGCTTTAATAAAATTATCCCCTGTAGAAGTCGGATAAAACTCATCTGAATATCTACCGATTTGATTGGGGATTATTTCTTTCAGGTGATTATAAACATCAGCAATTACCGCCATACATTTTTTTCTGTTTTCAGTCACTGTTCTCTCCACATCTTCAGAGGGAGCCAAAAAGGATAATGTTGCGGGATGGATTCCATCGGTGGTAAAAATAGTTCTTTGCTCATGAAGATTCAGGGCATAATCGTATTTTTTAGAAGCTACTATATTTTTCAGCAATTTAATCTCAGTACTTGCTTCATTGTGGAAATCCCTGTTTAAGTCAATATCTGCTGCATTCAGCCTTGTCCATCTTTCAGAACCATCCGGATTGAGCATAAAAATAAAATCCAGTTTAATTTTATTAAATAACTCCTCCTTTAATTCAGAATATTTATCTAAAGTTATCAGCAGATCCAGCATAGCGTGGGTTGCGTTAGATTCGTTTCCGTGCATTTGTGACCACGCAAGAACAGCGATGTTACCATTTCCAATGGTTAATTTATAAATAGGCTTTCCTAAATAGGATTTTCCAATCTCTTGAATATAATCGCTGAGATTCTCCTGTAGGTAAGTAAATAATTTTTCAGGGGAAATATAGCGATTAGGAAAATCAGGATTCTTCTGATAAATCTGTTCAAAGTTCATTCTGCAATAATTTACAAGAGTCAAATTTAACCATTTTAAAGGTAAAAATAAAATTAACATTTGTAATTGTACTAAACAATGTAAATTGACAGAATGTCTGTGGATAAAATTGTGGATTAACAATAATTCAATATAATATAATTATATATCTAAAAATCAAATATTTATAAATTATAATTAAAGAGTTAATTTACATTTACTTTAATTATAATTTATACTATTTATCCGCATTTGGGCGTAATTCTATTAAACATGGAAAATTGTGGAAAATAGTGTTTATAACTAAATTATACAAATGTAAATTGTTAATAATTTATATCTGAATTTTATATTTTGCTCAATTTTAAGCTTTCTTTAAAATCTGTAAGTTGTGTAGTTTTGTTTAATAAATCAGTATAATGCCATTTACAGAATATATGTTAAAACTATGTGATAATAGTAGTTTAAAGATAATATAGAATTCAATATTCAAGCTTTAAAATAAAATTTAGTAATGTAATCAGGCATTTACGCTATCTCCTACCCCCAAAAGTTGAATATGATAAATAAAAACGTTAAATAATCCATTAATAGGAGGTTTAACTTATATAAATCTCGCCAATAATCATTATCGTATTTATCTCATCCTTTACTTGAAGTAAAATATAAAAAAGTGAATTTTGGGGAAAATTTGTTTATTAAAAGTAAGAATATAATTTTATAAACAATATAAATACTTGATTATAAGCATTTAATACTTATTTACAAATGTATTGTCAATAAGTTTAAAATTATTTACTTTTGTATTTTGCATTTGTAAACTTTATTTTTACATTTGTAATTCGATTTAACACCTATTTTTATGAGTCTAAACGAAAGAATTTCTAAGGTTATAGAGTACTCTAACTTTACACCCTCTGAATTTGCAGACGAGATTGATGTTCAGCGTTCTTCCATTTCTCACATTACTTCGGGAAGAAACAAGCCTTCTTTGGAATTTATCATAAAGATAAAAGCACGTTTTCCTGAAATTCTGTGGGACTGGCTCGTAACAGGTGAAGGTCAGATGCTGAAAACAGAGTTACCCGAAACAAAAGAAACTGTTGAGAAAGTAGAAGAAGAAATGGTAAAGCCTACTTCTCTTCCTGACCTTTTTACGATGATGAACAATGATGAAGATTTCGGGGCTGAAGAAACTGAAATTAACGTTCCCAAACAAAGTACTGGAGAATCGTTTATACCGCATCAAAGTACAACACAGGAAAAAATATTCGATTCTCAGCGATTAGAAAGTTCACGTCAACAAATAATCAATCAAATACCTGAAAATCAACAAAGTAAAATAAAACGAATTGTTTTGTTCTACGAAAACGGAAAATTTGAAAGTTTTGAACCATAAAATCTGAAGGAAAAAATCAGGCTAAAAATATTGGGAAGAACTAAATTTTTTAGCTTAGATTATATATTATCAACTGTTATTTCAAATCATAAAAAAAGCTCTACAAATTTTGTAGAGCTTTACTATTCTTAATTTGAAAAAATTATTTTCCTTTTCTTCTTTCCAGTTCTTTTTTAATAAGACCAAGTTCTCTTCCTGTTTGTCCAGCAACAGAAGTATTTTCCTGAGCTCTTCTTGTAAGATATGGAACCACATCTTTTACAGGTCCGTAAGGAAGATATTTTGCCACATTATAGCCTTTATCTGATAGGTAAAATGTGATATTATCACTCATCCCGTAAAGTTGCCCGAAATATATATGAGCGTTCCCATTTTCAAGGTTTTTAGCCTTCATTTTGTCCATTATCAATTCAGAAGAAATCTCGTTGTGTGTTCCGAAGAAGGCAGAAACTTTATCTAAATGATTCATTACAAAATCGATTCCTGCATTATAATTTTTATCTGAAGATTCTTTGTTCGGCTGAATCGGATCAGGATATCCTTTTTCTGCAGCTCTGGCTCTTTCTTTTTCCATATAAGCACCACGAACAATTTTATAACCAATAAAGTATCCCTTTTCTCTGGCTCTCAGAAGATTTTCTTCCATATATTCGAGTCTTCCGGTTCTGTACATCTGGATCGTATTCCAAACAATTGGTTTTTCCTGGTTGTACTTTTCCATCATTTCTTCACAAAGATGATCTGCAGCATCCTGCATCCAGGTTTCTTCTGCATCTACCATTACTTTTTTATCATTTTCATGGCATAATTTACATACTTCATCAAACCTTTTTACCACTCTTTCCCATTCTTCTTTCTGACTGGAAGTAAGTTCCGCATTCTTTCCAACCGCCTCATACAAGTCAATTCTACCAAAAGCAGTAGGTTTAAAAACAATAAAAGGAATTGCAGGATTTCCCACTGAAAATCTTACAATATCTTTAATTTCACTGCAAACTGCATCGAAGGTTGCTTCATCTTCCTTACCTTCAATAGAATAGTCAAAAATACTTCCTACACCTCTTTTGAACAGCTGTTTCACCACTTTCATACTTTCTTCACGGGTTTCCCCCCCACAAAACTGTTCAAACAAAGTGTTTTTTACAATTCCGGTAACAAAAGGAAAATTATTATGAACGGTGAAATTAAGAACAGAAGTTCCTACTTTAGTCAGTGAAGGCTGTTCAATCATTTTGAACATCCAATACGCTTTCTTTAACTGTGCGTCAGATTTATCTGCGAATGCAACTCTAGTATCGTTAAAAATGGGCATTACAATTATATAGTTTAGGGTTTTGCAAAGGTAAGCATAACCTTAGTTTTTTTAAAGAATTTTTTCTATAATTTACTCTCTATTCCGTTGAGCAGCATCGCTATAATTCCCACAAAAACCCAAAACCTTAAAATATTGAGTGTCAGAAATTTACTTTTTCTGGAGTAATTCAAAATGAGGTAAACACACAGGATCATGACAAATAACCCGCCAGTAAAATAATAAGCCATAAAACCGGAAATCCCGGTACGGATAATCAATTTCATTGAAACAGCCATAGTAATAATCAGCAATGAAATAATAATAACCTTAGTATTCTTGCTCGTAAAATAATTGGGAACAGTAACGTAATCAAAAACTTTATCTACTCTTTTCGTTAATGTATCTTTTACAATATCAATACATAAGAGGATAAGGAACAGGAAAACTGCCATTAACAGAACTTTTTTTGAAAAGGTTCCGTAATACACCATCATTCCAAAGAAAGGATATAAAGTTAGACTTACAAACGTAAGGTTATTCAAAATTAGAATGCGGCTTAATTTATGACTATAAAACCACATGAAGAACTGATATACAACAAAAAATAAAAAAACTCTATACGAAATTACCCCAGCAACACCCAAGGAAAGAATACTTAAAAACAAATAAACATATAAAAAATATTTCTGCTTGATGAAGCTTTGAATTCTGGTTCTGAATGGTTTTACCACATGATCTTTTTCAAAATCATAGAACTGATTGATAATTCCTCCTGCAAGAATCGTAAGAACGGTACAGAAAATAATGCCATGAACCTTAAAATCGAAGACAAATTTTCTAAAATTTTCATCCTGATTAAAAAGGAAAAACGTGGAAACATATAAGGCAAAAGTAAGTAAGGCAGCAACAAAAAAGCGAGCTCCTAAAAGAAAGCCCACAAACTGTGAAAATCTGTAAAATAAAGATTTCTTAATATAGTTTTTCTGTTGGAAAGTTTCTTTTTCAGAATTCATTCCAGGCTTTTTAAAATCTGTAAATCACTTCTTTCTGGAAACCATCAAGCATTTTTTCAGCTTTTTCATAATCCTGGGTAAAGCCTAAGATATATCCACCACCGCCACTTCCGCAAAGTTTCAGGTAGTAAGCATTAGAATCCAAGCCTTTTTTCCAGATGTTAAAAATACTTTCAGGAATCATAGGGCGGAAATGTTCATAAGCCCAGTGAGAAAGCTTTTTAAGATTTCTAAAGAAAGGATTCATATCTTTTTTAAGGAAAGATTCAATACAAGCGTTATTATAGCGAATAAACTCTTCTTTCAAGGTTTTACGGAAACCTTCAGTCTTCATTTTTTCAAAGAAAATCTGGATCATTGGTCCAGTTTCACCTGTAATTCCTGAATCTATGAGGAAAATGGCTCCTTTCCCGGCCTTACCTTCCGGAATGGCAACCTTATCCAAGTTTTCTTTATTTTCGATAAGAATCGGAAGGTTCATATAACAAATCAAAGGATCCATCCCTGAGCTTTTCCCGTGGAAATAGCTTTCCATTTCTCCGAAAACGGCTTTCAGGTTCTTTAAATTTTCTTTAGAAATTGTTTCCGGATTCAGCTTTTTAACAGAATATTTTTCAAAAATAGCTGCTACTAAAGCTCCAGAACTTCCCACTCCATATCCTTGCGGAATATTGGAATCAAAAAAAAGTCCATCGGAAATATCTTTCTTAAAACGATTTATATCAAGCTTGAAGTCTCCTAAAAGACTTAAATCAGCTAAATAATCTGAATATTTTTGTAGATGATCGTTTGATTTTTTTTCAAAATCTGAAGTAAGATCAGAATATTTTAAAGTTCCTTTATAAAAACTGTAAGGTACTACCAAACCTTGGGAATCTTCAATCATTCCGTATTCACCGAACAAAATTATTTTTGCGTAGAATAAAGGGTTTGTCATTTCTTTAAAAGCTTACTACAAAGTTACATATAATTCGGCTGATTTTAATCAAATATCAAGCCAATTACAAGGTTTCTTTTTCTTTAAAAGTTTTCAGATTGAGGAAACGTATCAAAATGAGCCCGACAAAGAAAAATAATGCCATTGAAAAAGCCGCAAATCTCATGCCGGAAGCAGACGGTAATGCGACATCAATTTTTGCGAAAATTTCAATTAAAGTATCATATTTATCAATAAATAAAGCAAAGACAAATGTTCCGATAATGATCGCCAGTTTTTCAAGCACATCATAAAAGCTGAAAAACGTTGTATTTTCCATTGAATCTTCAGGTAAAAGTTTGGAATAAGTGGATCTGGACATCGCCTGAAGACCACCCATTACAAGCCCTACAACAGCTGCAACGCCGTAGAACTGATATTCTACCGTAGGATTTTCTTTGTTCAGGAAAAATGCCCAGATACAGGCTACAATCCAAAGAATAATTGCAATGGTAATCACATTTTTATTTCCGATTTTTTTAGATAATCTGGAGAAAATTACTGCCCCAATGATCGCTTCAATCTGAATAACCAAAAGAGTACCTATCAGTTTATCCTGAGGAAGGTTGATTTCACTTTTCCCGAAAAGAGTTGCCATCAGGAAAATAGTCTGCATTCCTACACTGTAAAAGAAGAAACTTGATAAGAAAAACTTCAGGTTTCTGTCTTTAAATAGGTCTTTACCTACCTTAAATAATTCTCTGAAACTTTCTTTGGCTATATCTTTATAAAAGCTTATGTTATCTTTTAAGACTTCAAAGAATCCTCCCTGTTCTTCATGTTTTTTGAAGATATTTTTGTAATTCAGAAGTACCAAATCCTTCGGAAGCTTTTCTTTAACGTCTCCAAATTGTGGTAAATGCTTGAATGTGTACTGAGAAAAGCCAAACCACCAAGCTCCTGTTAATAAGAAACTTATCCTTGTAAATAATAATTGCTGTGCAGCTCCTTTAGCAAAAACCTGAATCAGCACTAAGCAAATAATTACCAAAACTACTGAACCAATATATCCGTAAACATATCCTTTAGCAGAAAGTGCATCTTGCTTATCCCTTGTTGCAATATCAGGTAAGAATGAGTTATAGAATACCAAACTTCCCCAGAAACCGACACTTGCCGTAATGCTGAACAGCAATCCTAAAAATACATTGTGCATCCCTGTAAACATTGCTAATCCCATACAGGAGGTTGCCCCTAAGTAACAGAAAAACTGTAAAAACGATTTTTTGTTTCCGATAGTATCTGCCAAAGATGATAAAAACGGAGATAAGAGAACCACAATAAAGAATGAGATAGTTAATGAATATCCATAGACAGCATCCGGCTGATATTCTTCTCCAAAGATCTTAATCATGTGCCTCACAGGAACATCGATCCAGGATTTTGTCTCCTCCACATATTCTTTCTTTTCGTAAGCTGTGGTAAGAATAGAATAATATATAGGAAAAATAGTCGATGTAATTACTAAGGAGTATACTGAATTGGCCCAGTCATATACAGCCCAGGCTTTCATTATTTTAGGATTATTCTTTATAATTTGAGGCTGTTGATTCTCAATTTCAGACATTTCAAAAAAGTATTAGTAGCACAAAAATAACAAAACCTCCGAATATTCGGGAGTTTTTATTTTTTTTCAGTGAAATTTTATTATTGGGTTAAAATTCGGGGCACTTTTTGGAATGGTATTTTAACCCCTACTAAGAAACAAAAAATCCGAAAGCATCAATAACTTCCGGATTTTTATCTACGATTAAAATAAATATTACATATTTTCAATAACAATCGCTGAAGCACCGCCACCTCCGTTACAGATAGCTGCAGCACCATATTTAGCATTGTTTTGTTTCAAAACATTGATCAAAGTAACAATAATTCTGGAACCTGAGCTACCAAGCGGGTGACCAAGAGCAACTGCTCCTCCGTTTACGTTTACTTTAGAAGCGTCTAATCCTAAAATTTGATTGTTTGCCAGACCTACTACAGAGAAAGCTTCATTAAATTCGAAGAAATCTATATCTGTAAGCTCCAATCCCGCTTTTTTAAGAGCAATTGGTAATGCTTTTGAAGGTGCAGTCGTGAAATCTTCAGGAGCCTGGGCAGCATCAGCGTAAGAAACGATTCTTGCCAGAGGTTTAAGACCTAATTCTTCCATTTTCTCTTTAGAAACAAGGATCAAAGCAGAAGCACCGTCATTAAGTGTTGATGCATTTGCTGCTGTTACTGTTCCCTCTTCTTTTTTGAAAACTGTTGGAAGTGTAGGAAGTCTATCAAAATTTACTGCTTTGTACTCTTCATCTTCAGCAAAAATAACTGGTTCTCCTTTTCTTTGAGGAATTGAAACCGGTACTACTTCTTCCGCAAATTTGCCTTCGCTCCAAGCTTTTGCAGATCTTTTGTAAGATTCAATAGCGAAGTTATCCTGCTCTTCTCTTGAAATATTATAGTCTGTAGCACATTTCTCTGCACAAACTCCCATATGAACTTTATTGTAAACGTCTGTAAGCCCATCAAGAACCATTCCGTCCAACATTTTCACATCTCCTAATTTTGTAGCATTTCTTGCATTATAATAGTGAGGGACTGAAGACATATTTTCCATACCTCCAGCTACGATTATGTCTGCATCTCCTGCTTTAATTGCCTGTGCAGCCATAGAAACGGCTTTCATTCCTGAAGCACAAACTTTGTTTACCGTAGTAGATGGTGTTTCAATAGAAAGTCCTGCTCCTAAGGCAACCTGACGAGCCGGAGCCTGTCCTTCTCCTGCCTGTAAAACGTTTCCCATATAGATTTCCTGAACCAATTTCGGATCAAGACCAATTTTATCTAATGCTCCTTTTACAGCCACAGATCCTAATTTTGTAGCCGGAACTGTTGATAAGCTTCCCATAAAACTTCCCATAGGAGTTCTTACTGCGGAAACAATGAATACCTCTTTCATGTCTATACTTTTATTTTTATTTAATTTTTGAACCTTTCGGTTATATATGTTTAATTTAGATTCTTCGTATTATCTTTAACTAAAACCATCAGAAAAGCACCTAAGAATTCTGCAACCCAACCCCATTTTAGTTTAACTACACCTGCCAATGTTTCTTGCCATGATTTAAACGGTAAAAAACCAAAATATTCCTTAGACTGAAACTTAATTGCAAATAGGGTAAAACAGAATAATATTAATAACAGAATTCCAAAGATTCTTCCTATTCTGATATTATTATTCACAATACCAAAAACGGCACAAGCTGATAAAATCCAGCATGCAATGGCTAAGTAATAATTGAGATCCCAATAATTCCAATTTCCAACCACAGGAACATGAACCAGAGGCAAAAAACTACCGATAATCACTAAAATTAGCCCTACTAATTGAATATTTTTCATATTTCTTAAAGTGCCAAAATACAAAAAAAAACACACTTAAAATCAGTGTGTTTTAAAAATAGGTTATTTATAGACAATCAATTATTAATAATAAAATTTTTAATACAAAATTAAATAATTCACAATAAAACATATTAAATTTTGTTAACTTAAAAATTAACATAAAGGAGTTCCAATCCGATTTGTATCCCGTATTTATTATTTATTTTGGCATTATCATTAAAAATCGGAGTAAAATCTTTTTTAATAAATATATTCAATGCTCCATAACCCAAAGATAGTTTTCCACCGAAAAGAAAATTATTTACAGATCCACTGATATTTTCTCTTGAATACGCTTTATGACCTTCAAAATTTTTATAAAAAATCTGACTTTGAGACAAATACCTTACTCCACCATAAATTCCGGCTGAAATTCTAAAGTTTCCTTTGGAATTATCCAGCATTTTTTCATTGTTTTCAGTTGTGTATTTTGGATTAAGGACAAAAACAAAATCAATAGGGACCATAATATAATTATTGGCTATTCTTGAATTTCTTAAATATCCTGTAGTAAAATCCTCTAATGATATGTGACGATCATGCTGAACAACAACCTTAGAATCTGCAAGCTTGTAGGTATCATTTCTGAAGCCTAGACCTATACGATAAAACACCGGTGAAGTAAGCTTTCCAAGCTGTCGTGTAGCACGATATTCGAAAACAAGGGAGGAAGATCTGCCAAATATGGCTTCAGATGAGCTGTTTCCCAACGCCAGAGAACCAGCAGATTTTGTAAGATTGGTAAAACCAAAAGAAATATTGAAATCATCTCCTTTTAACAGCTCTTTTTTTGTTTTTTTATAATCTCTAAAACTCAAAATCGCATTATTCTGTGTAAATCCTACCCTATCGAAAACTTTCCCTTTTCCCATAACAGAGCTTTTTACAAGTTCTTTGGTGGCTTCTTCCAAAGCAACTTTTTGACTGTCTACTTTATCATTAATAATCTGTTCGTATTTTTTAGCTACTTCTGTCCGTTGTTTTTGCTTTTCTTCGGAAGAAAGTTTATTTTCTTTAAAGGTTTTATCCAATGTATCCAGTTCGTCATTCATTTTAGCCTTTTCAGAGACGATAATACTGTCAATTTTTTTAGAATAATTACGCATTTGAATGTCTGTATAAGGTCTTTCCTGGGATTTGACATAAGAAAATGCTAATACAGCCGATATTAAAGCCAGTTTAGTTTTCATGTTATATTTTTTAATTTTTAGGCAATAATTTAGTTCCGTCCAGATTTTTTCCAAGGACGATTGGTTTAAAGTAAATATTTTCTGATTTATTTTTATTTGGTCTTCACAGAATCTGAAATGACCGTAAAGCCAAGGATTTTCAAAGAATTAGGACCTTTAATTTTTATTTTACTCATATCAATCACTCCAAATTTTCTCTGATCGTTGTAATTCTCTTCCCGTGTTTTGTCCAGCTCTCTCCCAACGAGCAGATCATCTGCACTGATGTAGGATACTTTTTTCCGATCAGCTACAAGAGGTTGTACAGAATTATTTTCCTTTTTTTCCGCTAGTATTGCAGGAAGTTCTACGATGACATTTTCTTTCTGTGTTGGCGCTATATCTTGAGGCTGTTCTATTCTTTCTGAGAGTTTTTCAGACGAAAAATTTGATTGCTCCTTATTTTTATCTGATGTAGAAGAACTATGATTTTCTATTATATTTTCACTTAAAATAATACTTTCATCCTGCTTTAGTGTAGGTTCCGGAACATTTTCCGAAGTTTTTTGAAACTTTTTTACGATCTCTGTTTGAGAGTTTTGACCGGAATTAAAATAGAACAGACTTCCTAATGAAATTAAAACAACAATAACTGCCGCATATTTCCACCATTGAAAAGATGGTTTTAATGGCATTTCAGGCTTTTCATCCAGCTTTTCATCCAATCTGTCCCAAAGATTAGAAGAAGGCTTTATTTCAAACTCTTCGTAGCTGGATTTTAATTTATTTAGCATATTGTTTTTCATCCTTCTTTTGTTTTAAAAAATCGGCGATCCATTTCTTAGATTTGCTCAGCTGGCTTTTGCTTGTGCCTTCAGAAATATTGAGAATTTCTGCAATTTCATGATGCTTTTTTTCTTCAAAGACATACAAATTGAAGATCAGTCTGTATCCATCCGGCATTTTAGAAAAAATCTCATCCATATTGATTTCTTCTACTTCTTCCCAGTCTTCTTCAATGTTCCCGATTTCATGTATTTCAACATCTGTGTAAAGTATATTTTTATTTTTCCTGATGAAGTTGATCGAATTATTAACTACGATTTTCCTCAGCCAAAACTGAAAACTTTTCCATTCTCTACACTCATCAATTTTTGAAAAACAGGTAAAAAAAGAATTCATCAGAATATCTTCTGCATCATGAAGGTTATTGACATAAGAATTTGAAATGGCCAGCATTTTCGCCGAAAACATTTCGTAAAGAGCTTTCTGCCCTCTTCGATCCTGTTTTTTTGCCAGTTTAAAATTCTCTTCTAAATTCTTCATGTATCTGTTTCTGTCTATAAGACACTATATCTTTCAAATGGTTGCCTGAAAGACAAAAAAAATTGCACTTTTTTTGAAAGTGCAATTTAATATATTAATTATCAATGATATAATTTTAATGTTTTACTTCCGATATTTCCTCAGGATTGTGTTTGTGTTTGAAAATCACTGCAAACAAAATAGTAACAATTAACGCATATCCTGCAAAAATATACCAAGATGTTTTCCAGCCTTCAAGTTGTAAAATAGGATCTGTTTGAGAAAAAACGTAATGATTGACTACTTCTTGAGCACCCAACATTCCTATAGTAGCTCCAAACCCATTTGTCATCATCATAAATACACCTTGTGCACTTGATCGAATGCTTTTATCTGTTTCTTTATCTACAAATAAAGATCCTGACACATTGAAAAAATCGAAGGCAATACCATACACGATCATTGAAAGAATAAACATCCAAACTCCCCCACCCGGATTGCCTAGACCAAACAATCCAAATCGTAAAAACCAGGCAAACATAGCCATTAACATTACTTTTTTAATTCCATAACGTTTTAGAAAAAATGGAATTAGCAATATACAAAGCGTTTCAGATACCTGTGATAATGAAATTAACGCATTGGCATTATTCGAGCCCCAAGTATTTGCAAATTCAGGAATTTCTTTAAAACTCGTAATAAAAGGATTTGCATAACCATTAGTAATTTGCAATGACACTCCCAAAAACATAGAGAAAATAAAGAAAATAGCCATCTTTTTCTCCTTAAATAGAGTAAATGCCTTTAAACCCAATGCATCAGATAAAGTTCTTTTTTCTGTATTTATATTTATTTCACATTTAGGTAATGTAAATGAATAGAAGAATAGTGCAATTCCTAAGATACCTGAAACAAAAAACTGGCTGTAATTATGCTGAAAACTTAGAAATCCACTTTCATTTGAAAAATTAAACTTTAATCCCCCATCCTGAATCCCTGCAAAATTCACAAATAACATTGCACAGATAAAACCTACGGTTCCCATTGTACGAATTGGCGGGAAAGATTTAATTGTATCATAGTTATTATTAACTAAAACAGTATAAGCAACAGAATTAGATAGAGCAATTGTTGGCATGTAAAAAGTTACACTTAAACTGTAAAGAAGAAAAAGCTTAGAAAACTCAACGTTTTCACCTGCCGACATTCCATAGTAACCTGCCCAAATCAGAAAAATAGCTGCAAGAAGATGTGAAATCCCAAGAAGTTTCTGGGCCTGAATCCATCTATCAGCAATAATTCCCATAATAGCGGGCATGAAAATTGAAACAATTCCCTGCATGGCATAGAAAAGTCCTATTTTGGAACCCAATCCTACTGAGCCTAAATAATTTCCCATGGAGGTAAGATAAGCTCCCCAAACCCCAAACTGTAAAAAGCTGAGGATGGTCAGACGTAATTTTAAATTCATAAGTCAGTATAAAATATCTCTTTTAATCAATTTTCTTTTTTCTCCTCTTGATTTCCTCCTGAATCTCTAAGGCAGTATCATAATCTTCTTCTTTTACCGCTTCATCCAGCAATTTTTGAAGCTCTTCCATAGAAACCGATCTTAAATTATCTTCAGTAGAACCTGTCTCTGAAAACGATTGCTCTTCTTTAGGAACTTCTTCCAGTTCAAGAAGAATTCCTGCTTCATTTAAGACCTGCTGGGTTGTAAAAATAGGTGCATCAAATCTCACTGCCATTGCTACTGCATCAGAAGTTCTTGCATCAAGAATTAATTCTTCTTCAGTAGCTTTGTTTTTAAAGTTTATATTTGAGAAAAATACTCCATCAACAATCTGATAAATAATTACAGATACCAGTTCATAATTAGCCGAAACGATAAATTTTGTGAATAAATCATGTGTAAGAGGACGGGGCGGATGAATATCTTTCTCCAGACCAAGAGAAATGGATTGTGCCTCGAAATTTCCTATAACAACAGGTAACTTTATATGTGTTTCTTCATGTTCCAATAACAATGCGTACGCTCCTGATTGGGTCTGGCTGTACGATATTCCGCGAATAATTAGCTGTTTATAATCCATAACTACAAATATAGATTAATTTTTCATAGTTGTTTTCACTTTTTTAGACAAAAATAAAAGCCCGGAAGGGGCTTTTATATGTGAATTATGAATTAACTTCATTGTCAATTTTACTTCGCAAGTCAATTCTAAAATATACTTAAAAAATTGACGAGTAAAACAAATGACTATTGTCGATTCACTTTTTTATCCTTTAAGAGCTTTAATTTTCTCTGTTAATGCAGGGATAATCTGGAAAGCATCTCCCACGACTCCATAATCTGCTGATTTGAAGAACGGTGCTTCTGCATCACTGTTGATTACTACAATTGTTTTAGAAGAGTTAACTCCAGCCAAATGCTGAATTGCTCCGGAAATACCAACTGCAATATAAAGATTTGGAGAAATCGCCTTACCAGTCTGTCCTACGTGTTCTGTGTGAGGTCTCCAACCGATATCTGAAACCGGCTTAGAGCAAGCTGTTGCAGCTCCTAAAACATTTGCCAGTTCTTCAATCATTCCCCAGTTTTCTGGACCTTTCAATCCTCTACCAGCAGAAACTACAATTTCAGCTTCTTTTAAGTCTAATTTTCCTGAACTTTGCTCATGAGAAATCACTTTAGTATCTTCATTAGCTACTGAAAGATTTTTCACTTCTTCCGAACCTGAAACAGCGTTTTCTTTAACACCGAAAGCATTTTGAGAAACTGTTACAATTACTCCAGCTCCTTCAGCTTTTGCGTGCATAAATCCTTTTCCGGAGAAAGATTTTCTTTTCACCTGGAACGGAGAAAGGCTTTCCGGAACTGCAATTGCATTAGTGATTAAAGAATGTCCGTTCATGATCGCCAACATTGGAGCGATTGAAGAAGCATCTGTTGTGTGAGGAAAGACGATGATATTTCCGTTTGCCACTTCACTCACAGCCTGCGCATAAGCTTTAGCTGAGAAGCTTTTTAGCCCTTCATCTTTGATGTTGATTACATTTGATGCTCCATACTTATATAATAAATCTGAAGAATCGGTTGGGTTTACTGAGATCGCTGTAACTGTTTCACCAGCCTGATCTGCAATAGCTTTAGCATAAGCAACTGCCTCGAAAGCCGCTTTTTTGTAAACTCCGTTTATATTTTCTGCGTATACGAATACTGCCATTTTGTTTAAATTTAAAAATTAAAAGATTTAATGATTAAAAGATTAGATCACTTTTGCTTCTTCGTGAAGTAATCTTACCAATTCATCTAAATTATCAGGAGAAACTAATTTCACGGCAGCTCTTGGCGGGACGCTGTCATAAGAAACACCCTGAACCTTCACTTCAGAAGAAGTCGGCTCAACAACCTGTAAAGGTTTTGTTCTTGCAGACATAATTCCTCTCATGTTGGGAATAATCAAATCTTTTTCATCTACTAATCCCTTCTGACCAGCAATTACTGCAGGTAATTTTACAGAAATAGTTTCTTTACCTCCCTCAATTTCTCTTACCGCAGTAGCTTCGCTTCCGTTTACATCAAGGCCTACCGATGCATTTACAAAAGGCTGGTTTAATAACTGAGCAACCATTCCCGGAACAGAACCTCCGTTATAATCGATAGATTCTTTACCACAAAGAATTAAATCATATCCGCCATTTTGAGCCACAGCAGCAATTTCTTTTGCCGTAGAATAGCTGTCTTTAGGATCTAAGTTTACTCTTACTGCATCATTTGCACCGATTGCCAGAGCTTTTCTTACTACCGGTTCCGTAGCAACATCACCTACATTGATTACTGTTACTGTAGCTCCTTGAGATTCCTGAAGTTTAACCGCTTTTGTCAACGCAAATTCATCTAGCGGATTGATTACCCACTGAATTCCGTTTTTGTCGAAAGCAGATTTATCTGCTGTAAAGTTAATTTTGGAAGTAGTATCCGGAACACTACTAATACAAACTAATATTTTCATATGTTGTTCTTATTATTTTAATGGTCATATGGAACCTTACGGTTTCATGTGTACTATTTTATTGTTTCTCTTTATGTATAAAATTGGGATTTTTATACCGAAATTTTGTTTGAATTAATTTTTGCTAATATAAATAAAATATATATTATGCATGCATAATACTTATTATTTTATTATTCAGCGCATTAAATGTGTTTATTTACCTGGCTGGGAAGCCCTAAACTCAATCTTACTCGGTAAAACTCTAGGATTCATTTTTAAAATATCCAAAACCAAATTCCCCATATCTTCCGGCTGAATCTTCCAATTATCTTTTTCTGATGGTATATTTCCATTAAAATGAGTTGCCACCGATCCCGGCATAATTACGGTTGATTTAATATTATATTTTCTCAGATCAATCATTGCGGCTTGTGTGAAACCAACCACTCCGAATTTTGAAGCGTTGTAACCTGTTCCGTTTTCAAAGAAATTTGCTCCGGCCAAGCTTGAAATGGTAATATAATATCCTTCTGTCTTTTTCAATTCTTCAACAGAAGCTTTTAATGTATAGAAGACACCCGTTAAATTCGTTTCAATCATATCATTCCATTCTTCTGCGGAAAGCTGATCTACAGGCTTGAAAATTCCCAAACCCGCATTTGCAATCACAAAATCCAACCTCCCAAACTTTTCTTTAATATGTTTTACAGCTTCATCTTCGTTTTCAAGATTTCTTACATCAGAAATGATCCCTAAAACATTTTGAGAAATTTGTTTTAAATCTTGTTCAGCTTTTTCCACCTCATCTTTTTTTCTTCCCGAAAATGCCACCGAAATACCATTTTCAAGTAAAACTTTCGCAATTCCAAAACCTATTCCTTTTGTTCCTCCTGTTATATAAGCAACTTTATTCTCTATCATAATTTCTAAATTTAGGTTCTTAAAAATAACAAAAACGCCCCAAATGGAGCGTTTTTATAAGGTAAGATTTATCATCTTATTTTTTGATGAATTTCTCAGTAGAAATACCATCTTTTGTTTCGACATTTATCAAATATGTTCCAGCAGGTAGACTTTTCACATTTACCTTATCTCCATCTAATTTTACATCTAGCTTTCTTCCCGTAAGATCTACAACAGAAACTGAGTTGATTTTAGAGTCTGTTTTTAAGCTAATAAAATCAGTTGTAGGATTAGGGAATAATAATAAAGAAGATTTTTTACTTATAACTTCACTTACTGCTAAAGTAGATCTGTCAACCGAGAAGGTATCTATACCAATAATATCAGAATTAGCGCCTGTTGTTCCTCCATTCGTTACAAAATATCTAAACCCGAATTTAACAGGAATAGGTGTAGCACCAACACCTGTAATTATAAAACTGTACTGAGTCCAAGTTTTAGGGTATACAAAACCTGTTGCAAGCGCAGAATTTATAGTTACGCCAACATTTGTAAAAGACCCTACATCAGTAGGACCTGTTGATGGCACAACTGTAGTCGCTGCCACACTGTATCGTAGTTCTAAACGGTCAGGATAATCCATAGTTCCATCAGTCCCTTTTCTGCTATAAAAGCTGACAACATCTCCATCCTTTACGCTGATAACAGGTGTAATAAGCCAGTTACTAATGGTTCCAGATCCTGTAGTAGAAGTATAATTCACCAAAGCAAAAGAATTAGTACCCCCAGCTTGACCAACGGGAACTCCTCCAACTCCACTTCCAAAAATAGAATTTGTTGTGGTAGAAGCTGTTGTGTAAGCTGCTTTCGTCCAAACTGAAGTCGCATTAGCAGAAGCACTCTGATTAGTAATTACCCAATCAGAAGCAAAGGCTGTATCAAAACCATAACTATAAACGTTTGTTGTTTGTGCATTCACAAAACCTATTGTAGCAAAAGTAACCAAAGAAAGTAAAAGTTTTTTCATAGTATAATTTTTCTTAAAAATAGAAATAAATATTTAAAAATCAAATATTTATATAAAAAAAATACGCTAAAAACTAAAGAACAATAAAAAAACGCCTCAGTAGAGGCGTTTTTCGTAACAAAGATTTATTTTATTTATTTCGAGTAATTCTCAAAAAACAAAGGAATACTTTCAATTCCTTTATAGAAATTGAATAATCCGTAATGTTCATTTGGAGAGTGAATCGCATCGGAATCCAATCCGAATCCCATCAAGACCGATTTAGCGCCTAAAACCTGCTCAAACATGGCTGTAATAGGAATACTTCCTCCTCCTCTGTACGGAAGCACTTCTTTTCCGAATGAAGATTCCATGGCTTGTTTTGCTGCTAAAAATTCTTTAGTATCCGTTGGCAATACGTATGGCATACCTCCGTGGTGCGGAGTAATTTTAACTTTTACATTATCAGGAGCGATTTTCTCAAAATATTTTGTAAATTTTTCTGTGATTTCTTCGGGAGTCTGATACGGCACCAAACGCATAGATATTTTTGCAGAAGCTTTAGAAGGAATTACTGTTTTAGCTCCTTCTCCAGTATAGCCTCCCCAAATCCCATTACAGTCCAAAGTCGGACGGATAGATGTTCTTTCAAGCGTGGTATAGCCTTTTTCACCTTCCACCCCATTTAATCCGATAGATTGTTTAAATTCTTCAAGATTATCTTTCAGTTTATTCATTTCTGCTCTGTCAGCATCAGAAACATTTTCTACATTATCATAGAATCCGTCGATGGTAATATGACCGTCTTCATCAATCAACTTAGCAATCATTCGTGAAAGCACATGAATTGGGTTTGGAACTGCTCCACCGTATAATCCTGAATGCAAATCTCTGTTTGGCCCTTCAATTTCCACTTCTACATAACTTAGTCCTCTTAATCCTGTTGTCACAGTAGGTTGTTCATTGCTGTAAATATGGGTATCAGAAATTAAAATACAGTCGCAAGATAATTTCTCTTTATTTTCATTAACAAAATCTCCTAAGCTTACAGAACCCACTTCTTCTTCTCCTTCCAAGATAAATTTAACATTACAAGGCAGAGCATTTGTTTTCATCATGGCTTCAAAAGCCTTCAAATGCATGAAGAATTGACCTTTATCGTCTGCAGAACCTCTTGCAAAAATTGCTCCTTCGGGATGAAGTTCAGTTTTTTCAATATAGGGTTCGAAAGGTGGTTTTGTCCAAAGCTCCAATGGATCAGCTGGCTGAACATCATAATGCCCGTATACCAAAACCGTTGGTAAACTTTTATCTAAAAACTTTTCGCCAAAAACGATAGGATATCCTTTTGTCTGGCAAACTTCTACATTATCCGCTCCCGCATTTTTAAGGTGTGTTGCCACTACATCTGCACATTTTAAAACGTCATCTTTATACGCAGGATCTGCAGAAATAGAAGGAATTCTCAATAACTCAAATAATTCATCTACGAAACGTTGTTTATTTTCGTTGATGTAATTTAATGTCTCTTGCATTGTAAAATAATATTTTGTTAAAAGTAAAAAATTTGCCCCGCAGGAACAAACAAAAACATATAATTTTCCTCAGGTTTGTTATTTACTGAGAGTTAAATCTTTATCAATTTAAATCCACAAAAAAAGCCTCACATTTCTGCGAGACCTTCTTTATATTGTACTACTAATTAGTGTTCAGCTTTAGGAGTCTGAGCTTCCGCAGGCTTTACAGGAGCAGCGGCACTGTCGGTTTTAGGAGCTTCAGTTTCATGCTTTTCAGCAGTTGCTTCTGTGTGAGTTGCAGCAGCTTCATGACCGTGACCTTCTCCTTGTGGATCGTCTGAATATCTTTCAGCGCCTTCTTCAAGTTTCAAAGTATTCTTATTTCCTCCAGCCTGAATTTTTTTACAGCTTACAGCAACAGTCGCAAGAGCTAAACATATAACTAATTTTTTCATATGTACGATTTATTTTTTAAAGACCATATGAAATCACTTTATTTGGTCTGTTACAACCATTTTAAAAATAAGCGATTCCAAACTTAAATTTTTGATTGCCCAAAATTAAGAAATCCTACATTTTTCGGCAACATTTTTATACTGATTTTATTATTATTTTTCCTTTTTTGGATTGTGTAAAAATAAGATAGCTTTCACCACCATCTTTTAGCCCATATTTTTTCTTGATTTCTTCGGGTTTTAGTGGATAATTCTTTGAAATAATATTAAACTGGCTTTTCTTCTTAATCTGCTTATGATCAACAATTTCAACCTCTAAAATCCTTCCTGGAAACGTTTCTATTTTTTCGGATGAAGTATAAAGATGGGTATTCGGATGAAGCTTTTTCACATTAAATCTTTCCGAAATCAAATTAAATACTCCCGCTTTCAGAATTGAATTGTTGGGAATATAAATAAACTTTTCAGGTTCAGCATATTCCGCATGAGCATTTTCTTCTTCCCAAAATTTAAATGTAAAAGCAGGCTCTTCACTTTCCAAATTCACACAATTGCAAATAATCTGTTCTGAAGTTTTACCAGATAGAAAAACAACCACTTCCTTTACATCATTTTTCAGTGCAATAATATCAATTCTGGAAATATTTTGTAAAACGGAAACAAGGTACTTTAAATCGATAAGCGGAGACAGCTTGATTACAACCTCATCAGAAATCGAAAGCAGTTTATCTTGGATTTCAAGAATATTGGGGGATAAATCCTCCAGCAAAAATACTTTGTTTTTATTGTTATCTCTTCGGGCAGGATCTAAGTAAATTATATCAAATTCTTCTTCATTTTCATTAAGAAAATCTTCCAGTTTCTGATTGATAAATTGAGCTTTTCTTCCTAAAATCGTCCAGTTATTTTCAACAATTTCTAAAAGTTCGGCATTTTGTTCAACTAAAGTAACTTCATCAAAGTTTTTAGATAAATAAAAAGCATCAATCCCAAAACCACTCGTAAGATCAATAAACTTTTTCCCTTTTAAAATTTCAGATTTATAGAGTGCTGTTTTTTCTGAAGATGCTTGTTCCAGGTTAAGTTGTGGAGGAAATATAACTCCTTCTTGCAATAAAAACGGAAACTTTTTCTGGGCAACCTGCTTTCCTTTGATCTGCTGAACGATTTGCTGCATGGATACTTCGGAAAACGGAGATTTCTTTAATAATAAAGCATGCAAATCCGTATTTAGATTTGCATTGATATAGTTTTGAACTTCTTGATTTAATATTCTTATTCCCACAGATTTCACAGGTTTTCACAGATAATTATGTATATAATCAGGCTGTGGGAAAAACTATTCAAACATTTCAGCCCAGCGAACCGCTTTTATTTCGTTTTGATTATACAGTTCGTCAATAGATTTTTTAACATCTAATTTTGGATATAAATTAACTCCGATGAGTTTTATTTTCCCTTCTTCCACCCATTTTTGTTCTTCTACAGCATGATCATAGATCTTTTTTTGAATAACTCCTTGTCTTAAAAGCTCCAGATAACCTCCGGCTTCTTCAATTTCCACAAATAAAGCCCATGATTTTTCAGCGATTTGCTGCGTAACATCTTCCACGTAATAACTTCCATTAGAAGCATCTTCAAAGACATTAATAATACTTTCATACGCTAAAACAATCTGCTGTTTGAAAGAAATTTCTTCTGAATTTTCTGTACTCCTGTCAACTAAATAATTATTACTAAAAACAGCATCCGCTCCTCCAATCATTGCCGAAGCCAGTTCCAGTGTCGAACGAATCAGGTTATTTTCATTATCCGGAACTGCTTTATTCCTTAAAGAAGTTTCTGCAAAAATGTATGGAATTTCATCCAAGTTGTATTCTTTAGATAGCTGGTTAAAAACCATTTTAAAGGCTCTCAGCTTTGCCATTTCAAAGAAATAATTTCCTCCTATAGCGAGTCTGAAAATCAGTTTATTTAGGATTTCAGCTCCATATACTTCAACCAGTTCTTTTGTTTTTGCTAAAGCAATACCCAACTGCTGATAGATCGCAGCTCCTGCATTTTGGTGAAGAGAAATATCTACACAAATATTTCTTTTAAATTCCTTTGCCAGCAATTCTTTTACCAGCTGATCATTGATTACCGCTTCTTTTTCATCAAATACATCAATCAGTGAAAAATACTGATCTTCTTCTTTTGGACTGATATGTCCCGCCAAATCAACATTATTAATGAAAATTGTTTTCTGTTCCAGGTTTTCCACATTTTGATCCAAAATAAAGGCAAAAACATCTTCTTCCAGACTTTCGTGATATCTTGCTACCAAATGGGTACTTTCTTCTATTTTCGGTAAGTTTACCAACGGTTTTTGTACCGAATCATAGTAAGGTTTTACTTGGATACCTTCCAAATTTTCTTTGGAAAGCACTGAATAAATATCTTCTGTTTTAAGTTGTTTTTTTACTAAATTTTCCCAGGCTGTATTTGACATTGATTATGGATTAATTGTGAATTGTCAATGGTGAATTTTGCTTCGCAAATGAATTTCATTCAAAATTGACAAGCCAAGTAAATTGACTATTCACCATTCACTTTTTTAATTATTTTTTTGCAACATTTGTACTATCTACAACCAAAATAAAGATTTCTTCATTCGGTTTTTTCATAAAATAATTTTCTCTTGCGTATTTTTCTTTTTCAGATTTATTATTCATCAATTTTTTATAAAACGCATCATTTTTTTCATATTCGGTTTTATAATATTGAAGCTGGTCTTCATACTTGCTAATTTCCCCATTCAATTCATTAATTACCAAGAACGAAGTTTTATCAAAGAAAATCATCCATACCAGAAACAGACAAATGGTAAGGGTATATTTATTCAAAATATATTTTTGAATAAGCTTCAATGTCTCAGATTTTGGCTGAATGTCTTTAATAAGTTTGTTTTCTTTCATTATACTATTTTCTCAACGAATTTTTAATAACAGTAGTTAAAAAATCAATCGCTACGGAATTTTGCTTCATGTTCGGAATGATAAGGTCCGCTTCATTTTTTGAAGGTTCGATAAATTCCTGATGCATTGGCTTCAAAGTTGTCTGATAACGGTGCAATACTTCATTCAGATCTCTTCCTCTTTCCTGAGTATCCCTCCTGATCCTCCTGATCAGTCTTTCATCGGAATCTGCATGAACGAATACTTTTAAATCAAATTCTTTTAGTAATTCTTTGTTGGTAAGTACTAAAATTCCTTCTACAACCAATACATTCTTAGGTTCTACAGTTACATGATCTCCGGTTCTTCCATGGGTTACAAAGCTATAGATCGGCTGTTCAATCAATTCATTGTTTTTTAAAGCTTTCACATGTTTTATCAACAGATCAAAATCGATGGATTTAGGATGGTCATAATTTAAAGCTTCTCTTTCGGCTAATGTAAGATTATGATTATCATGATAATAATTATCCTGTGAAAGGATGTTCATTCCTTCGATGTCAAGCTGTTGAATGATCTTATCAACAACCGTAGTTTTGCCGGATCCTGTACCTCCTGCAATTCCTATTACAAGCATTCTTTTTTGTTTCTTTATAGTTTTTACAAATATACTATTTTAGATGAATGCAAATAAAATAATTGAAGATGCTTTTCATTCTGTCCTTCTGAATATTTCTCCCAATTCTCAACTTTTAAATTAATAAATGAATATAATTTGGGGGATACTTAAAGAATATTACAAAACATCAAATAAATTAATAATCAAAAACTTACGATTTTATCAATTAATTTTCCTAATTTTGCACCCCGAAAATAAGGATAGAGATATGAAAAAAATTGGCGAATACAGAAAGCTTCTTGAGGTAGACAATACCGCTACTTTGAAAGATTTAAAAACAATTTACAGAAATGTGATGAAAGATACACATCCTGATAAATTCATCAATGATGAAGCCGGAAAACTGGAAGCTGAGGAAAAAAGTAAATCTGTCATTGAAGCTTATCATTTTTTAGTAAGTATTAATCCGGAAACACAGGAAAAATACAAGGAAGAATATACGGAAACGATTACCAAATCTAATATTCAGGATTTTTATCTGGAGAAATCTATTCTGACAGTTCAGCATTTAAATGGAGTGAGTTATGAATACATGGGTGTTCCTAAAAACACTTATATCAAAATGATCAACGCTGATTCTCCAAGCCGTTTTGCCAGAAGACATATCTATGGAAATTTTGTGTACAGAAAGGCGGGTGAAGTAATGCAGGACTAATTCTGAATCAAATATATAAAATAAAGCCGTACCTCAATGAGATACGGCTTTTTATTTATATTGCTTACATTTCTAAATTCCGTTCAGATAGGTCTTTATTGTTTCCAATACTCCAAACCGGTCATTGGAACAGGCTTCAAATCTGGCTACTTCTTTTACCGAAGGATGGGCATTTTCCATGGCATAGGAATAATGGGCATTTTTAAGCATTTCAATATCGTTCAGATAGTCTCCGAAAGCCATCGTCTGCTCCGGAAGAATATTCAAGGATTTCTGCAGCTTTTCAATAGCATTTCCTTTGTTGGTGTGCTTATTCATAATATCCAGCCAGTTTTTCCCTGAAACAACCACTACCAAATCTTCGTTTTCAAACTTTTTTAAAGCAGGGTATAAAAATTCCTCAGCACTCACCGGATGGTAAACCGCGATTTTAAAAACCGAATCATCAACTTCCAGCGTAAGATCTTCTTTTTTCTGGTTTCGGATATAGTATTTAGAAAAATAATCTACAAATACCTCGTCGGAACTTTCATAATACGAGTTTTCCTTCGCACTTAGAACCGCTCTTGCATCCGGAATTTCTCTTATTGTACGAACAATATCTTCAATTGCGTTCTGACTGAGTTTATCTGCAAAAATTTCTTTATTTTTATATACTACATAGCCTCCGTTTTCGGCGATGAAACCTATTTCGCTTTGGATTTCTCCGAAATATTTGGTAATTCCCGACATCTGTCTCCCGCTTGCAGGAACGAAAAGAATATCGCGTTTTTTCAGTTCTTCATATACCTTTGGAAAATCCGGACTTACTTCGTATTTTGAATTCAGAAATGTCCCGTCCATATCGGTTACAATCAGCTTTATATCCTTCATAAAATTCTTTTTCTTCTTCTTATTTCTCAAACCTTATACAAATATAGACTTTAAAATCTTAAAGATGAGTTCAGTCTTTATTATCATTAGGTTCGTTAATTTTAATTTTTTTTAATATGAAATCCTTAATCAATCAGATAGTTAAATTCTTTTCTGTATTGTGAAGGACTTTTTCCTGTATATTCTTTAAATGTTTTATTAAAGTAACTGAAATTATTAAAACCGGATTCAAAACAGACTTCAGTAATGCTTAAAGGCTGCTCTGCGAGGAGTTTTAATGAATGGGTAATCCTGTATTCATTCACAAACTGGGTAAAGGTTTTGTTGGTAATTTTTTTAAAGTAACGGCAAAAAGAAGGTACTTTCATACTCGCTAAATCGGAAATCTCATCCAACGTGATCTGTTCTTTAAAATGGTCTTTTACAAAATTGAAAATATGATTAATTCTTTCATTGTCTTCTACCTGGGTCTGAAGGTAATATTTTCCGGCATTCAGAATCCTGTATTCACTGGTAGAAGCCAACTCTTCCAGAATTTTTAGAAATTTCATCAGTTTATCCAGAGAAGAGGATTCATGCATTTCTGTAATTTTTAATCCTATTTCTTTTTTAATTTTTTCAGAGAAAACAATTCCTGCCTTTGCTTTTTCCAGCAAAATAGTAATTTTCTGCATTTCAGGTAAGGTCCAGATCTCTTCTCCTAAAAAATCGGGCTTAAACTGGATTACCATTTCATAATCATTATTGGTATTCTCATTGGTCATACCACAATGGGGAAGATTGGTTCCCATTAAAACCAGATCACCGTCTGAAAAGTACGAAATATTACTACCGATTTGCCTCTTTCCTGAGCCGCCACAGACGAAAATAAGCTCAATTTCAGGATGATAGTGCCAAACATGAGACTTTATATTTTCATTTTGCAGAAATTTTAAACTTGTAAAACTGCTTCCTATATTAGGTTTTACGGCTTCGAAGGCAGGATGGGAATGCTTCATAACACTCGGGATAATTTCATACACAAAATTAACAAATAATATTCAAATAATTAATTTAAAGGTTAAAATAACACATAAATATGAAAATTGTATGCTAGAATGGCATCGTTAGCTGGTCTAAATTTGCAGTATTAACAAATGAAAAAATAAATAGTATGAAAAAAGTATTTCAATCAGCTTTAATGATAGGTTTCTTATCTATTTCTGCAAGTATGATGAGTAAAGACAAAGACTTTTCACTTTCATTTGGAAAAACAGAAGCAGAAACCGTAAGATTTGAAGTATCGAATGCAAAAAATGTATCTGTAGTCATTTACAACGATACGTATGGTGAATTGTTTTCTGAAGATTTAGACTCAGATAAGAACGTTATCAAGACTTACAATTTTAAAGACCTTGACGCAGGAATTTATTATTTACTGTTAGAATCTGACCGGAAAATAGAAAAATATAAAATCAAGGTAAGCGCAGACAAAAAGGTTATCATTGATAAAAAACCTATTGCGGAGATTACCAAACCGGAATTTAAGTCAGACGGAAATAAGGTAAAATTAGTTCTATCTGATTTAAAAAATACAGCAAGAATTTCTGTATCCGATTTCTCCGGTAATGTATATTATAATTCTACAAAACCGGCAATCGATGGTAAACTGGAGATTACTTTCGATTTAAATCCGAAAACTGCGGATAGCTACATCATCAGTGTGGAAGAAAGCGGAAAAGTTTTTAATAAAACAATTAATCTGAAGTAAGAACTTCTGATAAAAATATTTTTTATATAGTTTAATTTTAAAGTCAGATTTTCGATGAAATTCTCAGAGAAAATCTGGCTTTTTTCTTCTTTAACAAGACTGATTTGTATAACTTATTATTCCAATTCTATCTTTTAATCTGATTTGATTTAATCCAGACAGTTAAGTAAAATAATATTTAAACATTATTTTGTTGACAATATATATCCTAATCATTTATTAAACATTCTTGGGAACTTTCAGTTCCATCATTACTAAATTATATCAACAAAAAACCGCATCATTTCTGATACGGTTTTTTGATTAATTAAAGGCTGTTCTATTTTTAATCTACGTGTTTTGCGGTAAACCCGTCTTCACTTAGTTCTCTATGTACATAATCAGCTTTCATTTCAGCTTCGTAGTCTACCTTTTCGTGTTTACCCATTCTTCTCAAAATTGAGTCGAATAGTGAATAAACCACCGGTACAATAATCAAAGTAAGGAATAATGACGATGTCAAACCACCGATGATTACCCAAGCCAATCCGTTATTCATCTCCGCTCCTGCTCCTTTTGCAATCGCAATCGGAATCATACCGAAGATCATCGCAATCGTTGTCATCAGGATCGGACGAAGACGTGCGTGGTTTGCCTGAATCAAAGCATCGTGCGTATTGGCTCCTGCTGCTTTTCTCATATTGGCAAAGTCGACAATCATAATCGCATTCTTTGCCACCAAACCAATCAACATAATCATCCCCAACATCGTAAAGATATTCAATGAGTTTCCGGTGATGGCCAAAATAACCATTACCCCGATCAATGCCAATGGAATTGAGAACAATACCACAAACGGATATACGAAAGAGTCATATAATGAAACCATTACCAGGTAAACCAATACGATAGCCGCCATTAAAGCGATTCCCAACGTACCGAAACCTTCGGTCTGGTTTTCCATATCACCACTCCAGATATAACTTACACCGGCAGGTTTTGTTTTTTCGTTATCCATAAACTGAGCTGCCCATTCATTGGCAACGTCACCTACAGGACGACCTACTACTTTAGATTTTACCTTCACAGAAGGTGCTTTATCTCTACGCTCCAATAAACTTGGCCCTGAACCCATTTTTACATCTGCAAACTGGCTCAGTCTGATCTGCTCCCCTTGTGGATTGGTAAACATTAAGTTTCTTACATCTTCAATAGATTGTCTGTTCGCATCACCAAAACGGATATTAATGTCATATTCATATTCTCCTGCTCTGAATTTTCCGTCCGTATTTCCACTGAATGCAGTCTGCATCGTTTGTCCTACACTGGAAAGGTTTAAACCCAAAGAAGCCATTTTGTCTCTGTCGATATTTACCTGAACCTCCGGATTTCCAGAATCGGTTGATAATTCAGCATCTACAGAACCGGGAACTTTTTTAAGCAATTCTAGAATTCTGTTCGCTTCTTTGTTTGCCGTTTCGTTGTCCTGAGCAGTTACCACCATTTCAATCGGTGCGTTATCTGCTCCCATTAATCCGATTGGCGCTGTTTTAAATTCAACTCCGGTAAATTTCTCTTCCAAGGCTCTTTTAATTCTTGCAGATTTGATATCTGTACTCTCATTACGCAGAGATTTGTCTACCAAGATTACCTGAATTTCCGATTGATATAAAGTTGCCTGCGCTCCACCAAAACCTGATGACTGCTGACCAACTGTTGTAATCATATCTACCACATCTTTGTCATTTCTAAGGTATTTTTCAACCGCCAATGTTACCTGGTTCGTTTTTTCTACCGAAGCATCTTTCGGTAATTCCATCTGAACAAGGAACTGTCCTCTATCCATTTTAGGGAAGAATTCGCCTCCGATAAATCCGAATGCCACCAACATGAATGAAGAAATCAAAATAATGAAAGTGACAACCACCGTCATGATTCTTCTTAATGTTGTTTTTAAAGCCCATTCTAGAATTCCTGTAATCCAGTGTGTGAATTTTTCCAATTGCTTTTCAAACCAAAGAATAAATTTCTCGAATGGATGTTTCCCTGTCAAATGTACCAGTTTACCATATCTTGAAGACAACCAAGGAATAATGGTAAATGAAGCCAGTAACGATAACATCGTAGCAATAACTACCGTTACACAGAACTGCGCCAAAATATCAGAAACTAACCCCGAACTCATCGCAATCGGTAAGAATACCACCACGATTACCAAGGTAATTGCCGTTACGGTAAATCCAATCTCCGAAGCTCCGTCGTATGCTGCACGAATTCTGCTTTTCCCCATCTCCATGTGACGGTACACGTTTTCCAAAACTACGATCGCGTCATCCACCAAGATACCTACAACCAGTGAAAGTCCTAATAAACTCATTAAGTTTAAGGTATATCCCATCAAATACATTCCGATTACCGTTGCAATCAAAGACATCGGGATAGAAACCATTACGATGAATGCGTTTCTGATGTTGTGAAGGAATAATAACATTACCACAGCTACCAAGATAATCGCCAAGAATAAATCAAAGATTACGTGGTCTGCCGCTTCTAATGTAAAGTCTGTCGTATCATCTACGATATTGATTTTAACACCCTGAGTTTTATAATTGTCCTGAACCTGAGCAATTGTTTTCTGAACCAATTCCGATACCGATACTGCGTTGGCATCAGACTGCTTTTTTACCTGAAGCAAAATAGTTGGTAACTGATTGTATCTTGCAATTTTCTCAACATCTTTCTGAGTATCGAAAACCGTAGCAATGTCTGAAAGTCTAACCTGAGCTCCGTTTTTATTTGAAACCACAAGATTATTCATTTCCTGAACGTTTCTGTATTTTCCGGAAAGTCTGATTGTAGATCTTGACGTTCTTGTCTTCAAAGCTCCTGTCGGGAAATCTAAGTTGGATGAAAGAATAGCCTGCTGTACATCTGCTATTGCGATGCCGTAACCCTGCATTTTCTTCTCATCTAAATTGACCTGAATTTCTCTTTCCTGTCCACCAACTAAATCAACTTGTGCAACACCATTTACACGGGAAAAAATCGGTTCGATTTTCTTATCTAAAAGATCATAAAGTTCTTTATTGTTCAATTTATCACTCGAAATACTCAACGTCATGATCGGTAAATCATCCAATGAGAATTTCTGTAACGAAGGTGGGTCTGCATCTTCCGGAAGGTCTGCCAAAATAGCGTTTACCTTTCTTTGAGCGTCATTCAAAGCGTAGTTTACATCGGCTCCTGTATTCAGCTGAACCATGATTACCGATAAACTTTCGTAAGATGAAGATTCTACTTTTTTTACGTTTTCCAAAGAACCAACGGCATCCTCAATTTTTCTGGTTACCGAAGTTTCCACCTCAGCAGGTGAAGCTCCTGGATAAACTGTAGAAATGGTTACCATATTGGTTTCAAACTTCGGAATCAACTCGTACCCCATCATGGAGTAGCTTAATAAACCTCCCAACGTCAGAATCGTAAATAATACGATGACAAGGGATGGCCTTTTAATGGATATTTCTGCTAACTTCATCTTCTATTACTTTACGATATTGATTTTTGAACCGTTATCAAGGTTGATCTGTCCGCTGGTAATGACTTGTTCACCTCCGTTTAGCCCGCTTAAGATCTGAACTTTATCTCCGTATACTTTTCCAGTCTGAACCTTGATTAATTTAGCAGTACCATTGTTTACAATAAATAATTGTCCTGAGCTTACCCCGTTTACAAAAGCTTCTGCTGGAACGGTTAACATATTCTGAGTTTCTGCACCGTGATTGGTTTTAAATGTAGCTGTTGCATACATCCCTGCTTTTAGATTTCCTCTGTTCTGAACTTCAATTTCAACTGGGAAATTCAAAGAGGCGTCACTTTTAGGAGCAATGAAGGTAATTCTTCCGCTGAAAGATTCATCTGGTAAGACATTCACATTGATAGCAACTTCCTGCCCTAATGCAATTTTTCCTACCTGACTTTCATCTACTAATACAGACAATTTAAGCGAATTGATATTTACAATTTCGAATAATGAAGTTCCTGTTGCAACAACAGCTCCCGGTTCTACCATTTTTTTATTAATTGTCCCGCTGATCCCTGCACGAACACTTGTATCATTCACCCTTACACCTTGTGCTCTAAGTGCAGCTTGTGCATTTTTAAGCTGCAATCTCGAATTATCCAGCTGTTGCTTTGTAACACCACCCGTTTTATAAGCATTTTCATAACGCTGATTATCAATAATGGCATTTTGTAAATTATTTTGCGCCTGGGTTACATCAACTTCGATTGCATCTCTTTTGATCGTCGCAAGAACTTGTCCGGCGCTAACTCTAGAACCTTCTTTCACAAAGACACTTACAATTCTACCTGCAATATCAGCAGACTGGTTCATTTCCTGTTTCGGAATGAATGTCCCGTTCGCAGAATAATCAGTATCAATATTTTCCCTACCTGCTGTTACGACATTCACATTGATCTTATCCACCTGTTTAGCAACTTCTTTTACTTCCTGCGTCTGTTTTTCTTTATTGCTGGCAATTTTATACGCTGCCAAACCTACTAATACCGCCGCGACGATAATATATATTAAAGTTTTTTTCATGTTCTTATGGGTTTTGTAAAGTATTGAGTTCTCCTTTAGCTTTTATTAATTTAATTTCAGCTTGTTTGTAATCTAATAATGCAGTGGTATAATTCTGTTTTGCATCTGTTAATGCATTTTCAGAGTCTAAAACTTCCGTAAGTGTTGCCAGACCGTACTGATAATTAGATTGGGTGTCTTTCTGTACTTTCTCAGCAAGTGTTACATTGTTCTTCATGCTTTCAATATTGATCAATGAATTTTCAATATTGGTCACTGCATTTTTATAGTCAAGGCTTAATTGAAGCTGTGTATTCTGAATATCCTGGTCCAGATCCTGAATATCTATTTCAGCCTGAGCAATTTTAGATTTTGTGGAACCACCTGTAAAAATCGGAATGTTTACATTTAAACCAATAGCCGAATAATCACTCCAAAGAACTCCGTTATTCAAACCATTGGTAAGCGGAAATTTCTTACCCATTCCGGCCCAACCGTAGTTTGCCTGCAATGCTACTGTAGGATACAGGTAAGCTTCAGTAGCTTTTTTATTGTAAACTAAAAGTTCTCTGTTCTTCTGAAGAACTTTAAGCTCAGAACGGCCTTCAAGATTTACGGTTTCAGCTAAAAGTTGAGGTTGGGGTTCTATTGCTTTTTCTTCTAATTCAATTGGAGTATCAATCGGAATCCCCATATAGAATTTCAAAGAATTCTTTGAAAGCTCTACTGCGTTCACCAACTGCTGTCTGCTTGAACTGATATTTGTTAACTGAACATTGGTACGATCGAGGTCGATTCCTTTTGCTAAACCATTATCTACCAAGCTTTTAATAATGTTTCTTACTTTTTCAGTATTTGTGTAACTTACATTTAAAGTTTTAAGATTTTCTTCCTGTACAAAAACCTGATAATAAGCTGTTGCAACATTTTCAATGATCTGTTCGTTGGTCAACTGAGCATTTAAAATATAAAACTCTCTGGTTGATTTTGCAGCTTTAAGACCGGTAAAAACTCTTTGGTCAAAAATAGTCTGATTTAAAGTTACCACAGCCTGCGATTGCCAAGCCTGCCCCAACTGTGCACGAATTCTTTCACCTCCAAACTCAAGCAATGACTCCTGAATTACCGGATTATAAGTAACTCCCGCACTTGCACCGATCTGTGGTAGTGCTCCAGATCTTGCTTCATCAATTTTGTATTCCGCTTTTTTAATCTGTAACGCCGCTTTTTTCGCCTCAGCTTTATTTTGCAACGCCTGTTTAATGGCTTCCTGCAGAGAAATCTGCTGTTGCGCATAAGCTGATGAAGAGGCCAACATCATAAATGCTGCAGCTACACCAATTTTGAGCTTTTTAGCAGTTATACGTTTTCTGTTCATAATTTTATACTTCGTTTATTTTTTTGTTTTTTAATCTTTATTCCTAAAGGACGATTCAATTTTCAAATTACTTTAACATTTATTAATTATTTCTTAAAAAGCATATTTAAAATGATGTCCTTTCTCTCTGCGATGAGCCTGTCAAATTCTTCATCAGTGATATTCAAATTTTCCATAAATAAAGGTCTTACCGCACTTGGAAAAACTAATAATGAAATCATATTGAAAACGAATTGAATGGGTTCCATTTTTTCAATAACCCCCTTTTCCATTTCCTGTTCTATATCTTTATATAATTTCTTCAACTCATCCTCTTCAATATCTCTTTTATGGCAATTTCCTTTATTGATCTGAGATACAATATAAGTTTCTAAATAAGGATACTGAAGACTTGTTGATAAACTTCCTTCGATAAACTGACCAATCTTTTCTTTAAAAGGCAGATCAGAATTCATTATTATCTCAGATTTTTCCTTTTCTACTTTTTGCGCTTCATCAAAAATGACCTGAATCAGATTATCTCTGGAACGGAAATAATAATTAATAAGCGTTCTGTTAACACCGGCTGCATCAGCAATTTCCTGAGTAGTGGCATCAAACTTCCCTTTCACAAAGAATAAATTCTTCGTTGTTTCTTTGATCAATTCTTGTGTTTGGTCTTTTTTGGCTTGATTTGACATTTTTGTTAAACAAATTTGTGCAAATTTAATTCAAAAAACATTTTTGACAAAATTGTTAAACAAAATAATTAAACAAAATTGTATGATTTGCATCATATTTTTGATTGAATATGAAATAAAAAAAAGCGAGCAGAAATTTCTGCTCGCTTTTTAGTTTTATCACTTTAAATTATAGTAATTTAATTTTATCTTCCTCAATATCAATAATCTTGTCCTTATAAAGCCCTCCGATTGCTTTTTTGAAATTCTTTTTACTCATCTGAATTTCATCCTTAATCTCTTCCGGAGATGATTTATCCGAAAGATAAAGCAGACCGTAATTCTCTTCCAATTTGTCTAAGATTTTCTTTTTAAACTCATCAATATTTTCAAAACCTTGAGGCTGTAAGGAAACATCTATTTTCCCGTCCTCTCTGATTTCTTTGATGTAGCCTGATTCTTCTGATAAAGGATACAATTTCTTGAAAACATCCGAGCTGTAAATTAGCCCTATATATTTTTTATTGATTACCACATTCCAGCCCAATTCGCTTTCGTTCATCATAATCAGATCCACTTTATCACCTTTTTGGAAAGGTAAATTCTGATATTGCGGATTTCTTTTGAATTTAGTTGTTCCTGTGATCAGATCTAAATCTTCATCTACATAAATATTAACCAGGTATCGTTTTCCTTCAATAATTTTGGTTTTTTGCTGTTTGTAAGGAATAAATAAATCTTTAATAATTCCCCAATCCATAAACGCTCCGCTTGGAAGGCTCTGAACACAGCTCATTACTGCAAACTCTCCTACTTCAGCTAAAGGAATTTCTGTTGTCGCTTTAAGCTTATGATCATCCTGATATACAAAAACTTCCATTTCATCGCCAATTTCTTTTTCATCCTGTGCGAAGATTTTAGGTAAAAAAGCCTTTTCACCAGTATCATCCGTTAAGATCCATCCTGAATTGTTTTTATCTGAAATTGTAAGAGTCTGAGTTTTTCCGGGTAGCATGCATGTAAAATTAGTCTGCAAAGGTACGGAAATTGAAGATTTGAACCTACTTATATTACTTTAAATCTTTTTGTAAGGTTTGAGCTTCTTGTACAACAATATAATATTTTACAACTTGATCAATAATTCCATCAAGGATTTGCAGCACATTAAATATAAAATACTTGTGTAATAAATCGAAAATTTAAGCACCTCCATTAAAGTTCATAATTTATAAGTTAAATTCCAAAAAATTTTAATTATTAAGAAAATAGTCTTAGTTTTATAAAAAGCATAAACATGACGATAGCCAAATCAGTTACCTACCTTCTTTTTATAGTATCAATTGCCGTTTCCTGCTCAAAAACACCAAAAGCTAATGATGAATTTCGGAATACTGTAGTTTCAAAAATGAACCTTCATCAAGATACTTTACAGGTTTTTAATCAGTTTTTAGATCAGCTGGATTCGAAAAACAAAACTTTTGGAGAATATTACATTAAAACCCATCAAGATATTCAGGATTCCTGTGACAAAGTTTTAGCGGCCAAATATGAGCCTGAACATTTTGTTTATAATAATCATACCCCGGAAGATTTTGACTTTCTGCATAAGATTACAGTAGAGTCACTTAATAATTATCATAAAAAATTAGATATTGACACTAGTAAAATCTATATGATAGAATGGGTTACCAATTCCAGTCCTGATATCAAAAGATATTTAAATCAAAAATATGGTCTAGAGCTTTTTATTTCGGAAGATCAACCTCAGGATGCGGCAAAAGAGTAATCTTAAGTTTTACTTATACCATTTATTAACAAAAAAGAGAGGCTTTAAGCTTCTCTTTTTTGTTGATATTGATCTATTAAGAATTTGAAACAAAATCCATAAGCTCCCGTTTGCTGCTTTCAAAATCAAACGCATCACAAACGATAAAATATTTATGCTTATCAACGCAATTTTTAAATATAGATTTCGCTAAGGACAATTTATTTTTATCAAAACTCACTTCCTTTACCAAAGCCTGAATCTGCTGAGATGAAAACATGGTTGTACGCATCTGCTGTCTTATCATGGAAAGTCTGTCATCGTCAAATCTTGCATTTTTGTGAAGCATAGAAAGAAATTCGCTGAAAGAATTATTATCCATAACATTAGTATAATTTCCTCCGTTATTCCAATTATTTCCTTCATTTCCATAAGGATTATTCCAGATATCGTTCCAGTTATTAAAACCGTAAGACTGATTCTGAACAGGATAAGAATCTAATAGATACAATCCTTTATTGGTGAAAAAATCCAGAACCAATCTGTTGTTATTACGGACATTCAACGTTGTTCTGTATAATAAATACCCATTTTCATAAATAGAGATTGGAATTCTTCCTGAAGGCAGATCAAAAAATCTAAATTTTCCGGAATTATTAGCGATAAACTGATCTCCTAATTCTACACTAAATATTCCCTGCTCTGGAATTCTGAGAAAAACTTCAGAATAGCCATAATCTGCATTCCATTGATATCTTGAGTTTTTAAAACCTGATTCATTATTTTGACTTTGATTTCTAAAACCTGAATTATTGTTAATTCTAACCTCATTTCTCCTTGTATTTGGGGATTCTATCTCTGTTTTTGAAGCTTCATTTTTCAGCAATTCGCCTACTTTTCCTGCTTCTTGTGCAAATGAATGAATTCCTGTAAGAAACATCAAACCGATAAAAATATTCTTCATAAGTATCTTTTTAATTTACAATCTCCATTTTTATGCCAAAAAAAAGAGAAACCATAATTATGATTTCTCTTTTTGCATATATGATTATTTTTCAATTACATATGAATCGGTCTCTTAGCCGTAGCATCCAAAGCTGCTTCTTTAATAGCTTCTGCATATGTTGGGTGAGCGTGAGAACTTCTTGCGATATCTTCAGCACTTGCACGGAATTCCATAGCAATTACCCCTTCAGCGATAAGGTCAGCAGCTCTTGCTCCTACAATGTGCATTCCTAGAACTTCGTCAGTTTTTTCGTCTGCAATGATTTTAACCAAACCATCAACATCACCACTTGCACGGCTTCTTCCTAATGCTCTCATTGGGAAAGATCCTACTTTGTAAGCTACCCCTTCTTCTTTCAGTTGCTCTTCAGTTTTACCAACTCCCGCAACTTCAGGCCAAGTGTAAACAACTCCTGGAATCAGATTGTAATTAACGTGAGGTTTTTGTCCTGCCAATGTTTCAGCAACGAAAACTCCTTCTTCTTCAGCTTTATGAGCCAACATTGCCCCTTTGATAACATCTCCGATCGCATAGATATTGGCAACGTTTGTCTGTAAGTGATCGTTTGTTTTTACTCTTCCTCTTTCGTCAAGTTCTACACCCGCTTTCTCTAATCCAAGACCTTCTGTATAAGGCTTTCTTCCTACAGAAACTAAACAATAATCTCCTTCAACAGTTACTTCTTCTCCTTTTTTATCTTTAGCCGTGATCTTTACAGTATCTCCGTTTCTTTCAACCGCAGAAACAGCCGTAGAAAGCATGAATTTCATCCCTTGTTTTTTAAGAACTTTGGTCAATTCCTTACTTAAAGCGCCATCCATTCCAGGAATGATTTTATCCATAAATTCAACCACAGTTACCTGAGCTCCTAATCTTAAATAGACAGAACCTAATTCAAGACCGATAACACCTCCACCAATCACTACCAGGTGCTTAGGAATTTCCTTAAGGTTTAACGCTTCCGTAGAAGTGATTACTCTTTCCTTATCTATAGTAATGAAAGGCAAAGTAGATGGTTTAGAACCTGTTGCAATGATTGTATATTTAGATTCGATCGTTTCCGTAGAACCGTCATTTTTTGTTACTTTGATCTGAGTAGCAGATTCGAAGCTTCCAACGCCTTCAAAAACAGTGATTTTGTTTTTGTTCATCAGATAGCTGATTCCGTCTGTATTTTGCTTGATCACTTCATTTTTACGCTCAATCATTCTTGCGATATCAGCTTGAGGCTCATTGATAATGATTCCGTGACCTGCGAAATTATGCTTTGCATTTTCAAAATGCTCAGAACTATCCAAAAGCGCTTTTGACGGAATACACCCAACATTAAGGCAAGTTCCTCCTAAAGTAGGATATTTTTCAATAATTGCTGTTGTGAAACCTAATTGTGCAGCACGGATTGCAGCAACATAACCACCAGGACCAGAACCGATTACGGTAACATCGAATTGACTCATGTTATTTTATGAATTTGTTTATTATTAACTTACTTACTTCTTACAAATTTAACGATTAATTACCACGTGAGAAAGTGAGATTTGTCAATTTTTCTTTAATATAAGTACTAATCCAAATTTAATTTTCCCTGCCCGAATTCTCCCATACTTTCAAAATAAGAACCTCCATACACATACCATTCAAGGCTTTCCAGAAATTCTACAGCATTTTCGGGAGTAATGTTTGGTCGGTCTTTTTTTGAGACAATTCCTTTGTACCATCGTCCTGATTTGGAATAATGTTCATATTCCACAAAATAACGAATCCAGATTCTCTGGCAGAGTTTGCATTGCTGAATACTTACTTCCCCATATCTTCCGTTGGTATGATCTATACCTAATTCTGAACTTCTGTATTCTGTATAATTTGAGGTCGGTTTTTCACAAGAGCATCCTAATTTCTGGATCTTATTCATTGGGGAAAATTGATTTAGATAAAAATTAATAAGGTCAAATGTAAGAAAATAAGCCCTTTTAAGGCAAATAATGTCAACTCCTATTTCATCAGATCCAGCAAAACCTTTTCATATTTATCCAGGATAATTTCTTTGGAAAACCTTGATTTTATTGAGTTTTTAATTGAGCTGCTGTCATAACTTCCATGTAAAACCTGAATGATTTTCTGTGAGAAATCATCATGATTCTCAATATCCGAAATTTCACCATTAATTCGGTCCTGAATAATTTCATTAATTCCTCCGGGGCAATTATTAACCAAAGAGTACGTTCCGCACGCACCTGCTTCCAGTAAAACGTTCGGAAATCCTTCGTATCTCGAAGAGAGAATAAACAGGTCGGCATATTTCAGAAACTGATAGGGATTCTCCTGTTTACCGTGAAAAATAACTTTTTTTAAGTTTAAAAAGTCTTTCATCTGATGAAGGATTTCCCGGTCTTTTCCATCTCCCAAGATATGCAACAGAATATTTTCGTTTTTGAGCCTGGAAAACACCTTTAACAAATTATCAAAACCTTTTCTTTCCGATAAGTTTCCAATAGCTACCACATTTTTATAGTTATATTTGAAACATTCAGGTTTATTGGAAAGGGCCAGTTTTTCTTCGATAAAATCAAAATCGACAGGATTGTTTATTTTAATAATTTTCTTTTCATTAACGTTGAAATTATCAATTAAATCCTTTTTCATATCATCACTTTGCGCAATAATCTGCTGATAATTATTATAAAAACTGTAGAAGAATTTTATTTCTTTTCGGGTTACATGGTGGGAAACCACATTGGTTTCTCTTGCAATAAATTTTGTTCTCGGAAAAAGCTTGACAAACAGTGACAAATAAGCATTTACTTCTCCAAAACCCGAAAATACAATATCCGGTTTTCTTCGATAAATCTCCCGCAAAATTGGTTTTAATGAATGCCGGATCCGTTCTGTATCTACATCAATAATCTCAACATCTTTCTTAAGGAAATTAAGATATCCTCCCTGTTTACGCAAAAGCAATATTTTAGGTTCGAACTTATCCCGGGAAAGATGGTTCGCAATAGTGGTAATGATTCTTTCTGCACCTCCGGTTTCCAAATCCGGCAGAATAAATATGACAGAAATCTTTTTCATTATATCAAAAACCTTACCTATACATCAGGTAAGGTTTATATTTTTAGTTAGCAACGTCACTAATGAATTTTATTCTCAGCATTCTCACTTCTTCATCAGAAAGCTCATCTCCAAATTCATCTAATAAAACCTTCATACTATCGCTTTCGGATTCATTCATAAATTCCATGAAACCATCTACGATATCTTCATCAAAATTGTCTTCGATATAATAATCGATATTCAATTTAGTTCCCTGATAAACAATACGTTCCATTTCTTTTAACAATTCGTCCATTGAAAGATTTTTGGCTCTTGCAATATCTTCAAGGTCAATTTTTTTATCGGTGCTCTGAATAATGAAAACCTTATGACTGGATTTGTTAGCCACCTGCTTCAATACCATATCCTGAGTACGCTCAATATTGTTGTCTTCTACATATTTACTAATAAAATCAGCGAATTCTTTACCGTATTTTTTGGCTTTCCCTTCACCAACCCCATAAATTTTGGTAATTTCTTCAACAGTAATCGGATACTGAACTGTCATATCTTCCAGGCTCGGATCCATAAAAACTGTGTATGGCGGAATTCCGTGTTTTTTAGCAACTTTCTTTCTCAGATCTTTTAATAAGGTGAATAAATTCTGATCTAGCCCTCCTCCGGATTGCTGCTGAATCTGGTCACTCTCGGCTTTAGTCTGGGACAAATCAAACTCCCTGTCTTCCGCAATTAAGAATGAATGTTCCAGCTTATCTTCCAGCACCAATCTTCCTTTTTCTGCAATCTTTAAAACACCATAGGTTTCAATATCCTTTTGCAGGAAATTCTGAACAGTTGCCTGTCTCAAAATAGTTTTCCAGTGATTGTCCTTTTCTTCTTTTCCGAAACCAAAATAAGAACTCTGCTCTAGTTTATAAGACTTTGTCACCGCATTTTCTTTCCCTCCGATTACAGAAATCAAATCTTTGGATTTAAATTTCTCTCCGGTTTCATTGATGAGCTCCAAGACTTTCTTTAAATCATCTGTTGCGTCTTTCAGCTTTGGCGGATTTGACGAATTATCACACATTTTGGCACCATCACCATTAATAGGATCGAAGTTTTCTCCAAAATAATATAGAATATATTGTCTCCTGCTCATTGAAGTTTCGGCATAACCAACCACTTCATTTAAAAGCTGTAAGCCTATCTCTCTTTCAGAAACAGGTTTCTGAGCTAAGAATTTTTCCAGTTTTTCAATATCTTTCGGATCATAGAACGCCAGACAATGTCCTTCTCCTCCATCTCTTCCTGCACGTCCCGTTTCCTGATAATAACTTTCCAAAGATTTGGGGAAATCATAATGAATGACAAAACGAACATCCGGTTTGTCGATCCCCATTCCAAATGCAATGGTAGCTACAATCACATCTACTTCCTCCATCAGGAACTTATCCTGATTGGCTACTCTTATTTTCTGATCAAGACCAGCATGATAAGGTAGGGCATTGATTCCGTTTACCTGCAAAAGCTGAGCAAACTCTTCCACTTTCCTTCTGCTTAAACAGTACACAATTCCGGATTTCCCTTTATGCTGATTAATAAATCTAACGATTTCCTTATCTACGTTTACCTTTGGCTGTACTTCATAATAAAGATTCGGCCTGTTGAAACTTTCTTTAAAAACCAAGGCGTTGCTCATTCCCAAAGTTTTCTGGATATCATCCTGAACCTTAGGAGTTGCGGTTGCTGTTAAAGCAATTACAGGAACATTTGCAATTTTATCGATAATCGATTTTAAATTTCTGTATTCCGGTCTGAAATCATGTCCCCATTCTGAAATACAGTGCGCTTCGTCAATAGCAAAGAAAGAAATTTTCACTTCTTTCAAAAAGTCTAAATAATCATCTTTAATTAAAGATTCGGGAGCTACATAAAGAAGTTTGGTCTTACCGCTTTTAATATCATCAAAGACCTGTTTGGTCTGCGTCTTATTTAAAGATGAATTTAAAACATGGGCTACTCCATCATCAGATGATAGTCCGTTTACTGCGTCTACTTGATTTTTCATTAACGCTATTAACGGCGAAACTACTATTGCCGTGCCTTCCGAAATAAGTGCCGGAAGCTGATAACATAAGGATTTTCCTCCTCCTGTAGGCATCAATACAAATATATCCTTCCCGTTCAACAGGTTTTCAATGATTTGTTCTTGCTGTCCTTTAAAAGTAGAAAACCCGAAATATTTTTTCAATTCGCCTGATAAATTGGCTTTTTTTGCGCTCATCTAATTTTCTATTGCTAAATTTGCATCTAACCCAAAGTTATGAATTTTTCGCTTAAAATAAAAGTGAACGAATTTATAAAAATAAAATTTATATTAAATATTCTTTTTAAAATATAACATTTTTTAAGAGATTTTTTGTATACCCTATAAAAGTAAAATGGAAAAAGCCAATATCATTTCGATAGCAAAAAGCACTTTAGAAATTGAGATTTCAGAACTCGAAAAATTAAAAAACAGACTTGACGAAGATTTTGTAAAAGCTGTAGAAATTATACATTCTGTAAAAGGAAAATTAATTGTAGTAGGAATCGGAAAATCGGCACACGTTGGAAATAAGATTGTTGCCACTTTAAATTCCACAGGAACACCTTCTCAGTTTCTTCATGCTTCGGAAGCAATTCACGGAGATTTAGGAGTGATTCAGAAACAGGATGTTGTTTTATGTATTTCACAATCCGGAAACTCACCGGAAATCGTTAATCTTGTTCCTTATCTAAAAGATTATTCTTCTGCATTAATCGGAATGACCGGAAATAAAAACAGTAAACTTGCAGAGTTTTCAGACATTATTTTAAATACTCATGTTGACTTAGAAGCTTGTCCAAATAAACTGGCTCCTACCAGTTCTACTACTTTACAAATGGCTCTTGGAGATGCTTTAGCCGTTTCTTTAATGGAAATAAACGATTTCAAAGCGAATGATTTTGCAAAATTTCATCCGGGAGGAAGCTTGGGTAAAAACCTGATTTCAAAGGTTAATGATTTTCTTTCTTCACAGAAACCGCAGGTTACGGAAAATGATACAATTAAAGATGTAATTATCTCGATCAGCAGCTCAAGACACGGAATCACTGTTGTGACCAACGAAAATGAAATCATTGGAGTGATTACAGACGGAGATTTAAGAAGAATGCTGATGAAAGGTGATGATATTTCTAAAGTTTTGGCCAAAGATATTATGTCTGCCCGACCAAAAACGATTGAAAAAACAGCTTTGGCAAAGGATGCCATGAAAATTTTAAAAGAAAATAACATCGGACAGCTTGTCGTAACAGAAAACGGAAAATATTTCGGAATCATTGATCTTCATAAATTGCTGGATGAAGGAATAAACTAATTTATAACTCATAACTTCTTTAAATATTTCATAAATTTGAAGCCTTAAAAATATTATTCTGTGAGTGATGTTAAAGACATGTCCTTCCTTGGGCATATTGGAGAATTAAGAGGTCACCTTATCCGCTCGATTATTGCTATTATAGTTGCGGCTTTTGCTGTCGGTTTTAATATCAACTGGATTATGGATCATATCTTTTTTGGCCCTACAAGAAATGATTTTCTGACCTTTAAAGCGGTTAATCACTTTTCCCAAATGCTCTTAGGCGAAAACAGCATTCACCTTCCGAAAGATTTTCCGGTTCGTGCAAGTAAACTTTACCAGCAGTTTAATGTCATGATGGCTGTTTCTATTTTTGGAGGAATGGTCGCGGCATTTCCTTATATTGTGTGGGAACTTTGGAGATTTATCAGTCCGGCTTTACATCCGAAAGAAAGAAAAAATTCTATTCTTATTATCAATTCTGTCTGGATTCTATTTATGACAGGGGTTTTATGCGGATATTTTTTAATCCTTCCTTTTGCTGTTAATTTTGGGGTTATTTTCAAAATTTCAGATATTATTGTTCCTCTTTATGATCTGAGCGATTATACCACATTATTTTTACAGGTTGTTTTAGGAATGGGCGTGATTTTCTTATTTCCAATCCTTATTTATTTCCTTACATCGATTGGGATTTTAACGCCTCAGTTTATGAAAACCTACCGTAGACACGCCATTGTTTTAATTATGGTGGTGGCAGCAATTATTACTCCTGCAGATGTTTTAAGTATGATAATGGCAGCATTCCCACTATTACTATTATATGAATTTAGTATTATCATGTGCTCTTATACTTACAAAAAAGTTCAGAAGCGTGAAGGAAATCTTCCGGCAGTTCAAAAGTAGTTACAAAGCTTCATTCAAAATATATTCCCGCAAATCATTCTGCGGGATTTTTTTATGTCAGTTCCCAGTCTGCAGTTTGGAACAATTTTTATATATAAAGTAACAAAATTTTACTTCTTTCGTCTAATCAAAGAAATCTAATAATTTAGACTTTCTAAATTTAGAATCAATTAATTATTTATTTTTGATCCATTAATTTAATTCAAATGAAAAAACTGACATATACCCTTTTATTTGCTTCAGGACTTGTTTTCGGACAATTCTTTGAGAAAGACAAGGCTTTTACGAAACAAGATACTTTAAAAGGTTCTAATACCGTATTCCGAAACTTTTGGGACGTAAAAAAATACGATTTATCTGTCGAGCCAGACTTTGCACAAAAAAGCATCAAAGGGAATAATACCATCAGTTTTGAAATTATTAAAGATATTACCAATCCTACATTCCAGATTGATTTACAGCAACCTATGAAGGCTGATAAGGTAACCGGAAATTTTCCGATCTCAGAATACAAACAGGATGGGGATTTTATTTGGATCAAAGCTAAAAAAAGCTTCAAAAAAGGGGAAAAATACACCATTGATGTAGCCTATTCCGGAAATCCGGCTATTGCTAAGAATGCACCATGGGACGGAGGATGGATTTTCACAAAAGATCAGAATGGAAATCCCTGGATGAGCGTTGCCGATGAAGGAATCGGGGCTTCCATCTGGCTGCCTACAAAAGACATCTGGAGTGACGAACCCGACAATGGCGTTGTTATGAAAATTATTAGTCCGAAAGACCTTGTAGGTGTTGGAAACGGAAGATTAATCAATACAAAAACGGTCGGAGATAAAACCACTTATACCTGGGAAGTAAAAAATCCGATCAATGCCTATTCCATCATTCCGAATATTGGAAAATATGTAAATTTTAAAGATACCTTCAACGGAGAAAAAGGTAAGCTTGATCTGGATTACTGGGTTTTGGATTATAATTTAGACAAAGCTAAAAAGCAATTCCAACAGGTAAAGCCCATGCTTTCTGCTTTTGAATATTGGTTTGGAGCCTATCCTTTTTATGAAGATTCTTACAAGCTGGTAGATTCTCCGTATCTGGGAATGGAGCATCAGAGTAATGTAGCTTACGGAAATCAATATCTGAACGGATATTTAGGAAATGATCTTTCCGGAACAGGAGTCGGACTGAACTGGGATTATATCATCATTCATGAAAGCGGCCACGAATGGTTTGCCAATAATATTACAGCAAAAGATCAGGCAGATATGTGGGTTCATGAAGGCTTTACGATGTATTCTGAGGTACTTTTCACCGAAAAATATATGGATAAAAAATCGGCGGACCTTTACGCTGTAGGAATCAGAGCCAACATAGCCAATGACACTTCGATTATCGGGAAATATGGTGTAAGAAACGAAGGAAGCAGCGACATGTATTATAAGGGAGCCAGTATGATCCATACCATTCGACAGGTGATTGATAATGATGAGAAATTCAGACAGATTTTAAGAGGCTTAAACAAAGACTTTTACCATAAGACAGTTACCTCCGAAGAAATTGAAAATTATGTTTCAAAAAAATCCGGGATCGATTTTTCAAGTGTATTCAATCAATATTTGAGAACGACAAAAATCCCTACTCTGGAATATTCTCAAAATGGGAATGTTTTGAAATTCCGATACACAAATGTGGTTAAGAACTTTAAACTTTCTATAAAAATTGATGGTGAACAAACTATTAATCCGACAGAGGAATGGCAGACTATAAAACTGAAAAAAAGCACTCCTGTGGATTTTAATAATGCTTACTATATTAATTATGTAAAAGCTTAATAAATAATGAATACAAGAGAGCAAAATTGAAAGTTTGCTCTTCTTTTTTAATATTCCTAATTTTAGTTTTAAGAAAACTTTAATACCTGCGTCCGTAACAAAATCGATAAAGAAACAACTATTTAACTATAATTTAAACTCAATGAAAAAAATTGCACTTAGTTTAGGGATTTTAGCCACTTTCTGGCTTAATGCCCAATCTATTAAGACAACCATTGATCTTGTCAATGTAAAAAACGATAAAGTTGCCGTAACGATGGAATTCCCGAAAATGAAATCGGGAGATGTGAAATTCCATTTTCCTAAGACCGTACCAGGAACCTATTCCGTAGACGATTACGGAAGATTTGTAGAGGGTATCAAGTTTTTTGACAATAAAGGAAAAGAAATCGCTTTCACCAAAGTTAATGACAATACCTATGCTCTTAAAAATGCTCAGAATCTAAGTAAAGTAACCTATCTGGTGAACGACAGTTTTGATGATGAAATGGATACTTCAAAGCATAAAGCGGTATTCTCTCCTTCAGGAACAGATATTGAAGCAGGAAAAATTTATCTGATCAATACTCACGGTTTCATCGGATATATTGATAATATGCAGGATGTACCTTATCAGCTGATCATTCAGAAGCCAACAGATTTTTACGGAACAACTGCTTTGGTAGATCAGGATAAATCTGAATCGACAGATACATTTACCTTAGCGAATTATGCAAAAGTAACCGATTCTCCATTGATGTACACAAAACCTGATTATGTTACCTTCAATGCAGGAGGAATGGATCTTGTGTTAGGAGTGTATTCACCCACAGGAAAATATAAAGCGGCAGATTTTAAAGATAATTTAGAAAAAATGGTAATTGCTCAGAAGAAATTTTTGGGTGATATGAATACCAATAAAAAATATGCTATTATGCTTTATCTTTCCGGAGGAGACGGACCGCAGATTAAAGGTTTCGGAGCATTGGAGCATCATGAGTCTACAAGCGTAGTTTTGCCGGAAATGATGCCTAAAGAAGCGATTGATAAGACTATTACAGATGTAGTTTCCCACGAGTTTTTCCATACGGTAAATCCTTTAAAAACACATTCTGAAGAAATTCATTATTTTGATTATGCAGATCCTAAAATGTCTCAGCATTTATGGATGTATGAAGGAGGAACAGAATATTTTGCCAACTTATTCCAGATTCAGGAAGGATTGATTACCAGAGATGAATTCCTTCACAGGATAAGTGAAAAAATCGCTAATTCTAAGAACTACAACGATACGATGCCATTTACGGTAATGAGTAAAAACGTTCTTAAGGATGAATACAAAGATCAGTACAGAAATGTTTATGAAAAAGGAGCCCTTCTTGCCATGTGTCTTGATATTGAATTAAGAAAACTATCCAACGGGGAAATGGGTTACCGTGATATGATCCGAAAACTGTCGCAAAGATTCGGTGAAAACAAACCGTTTAAAGATGATCAGCTTATTGACGAATTGGTAACGGTTACAGGTTATCCTCAGGTAAAAGATTTCTATAACAAATATATTGCAGGAAGTGAGCCTACTCCGTATGAACAGTATCTGAAAATGGCAGGGGTAGAGATCAGAAAGCAGGAAACACCTCCTATTTTCTGGTTTATCAAAGATCCGAACCAGACAGGCTATAACGATAAGAACAATACATTTGTATTTGACGAAAGCGCAGCATTATCTCCATTCGCAAAAAGCATTGGCTTCAAAGCTACAGATGAAATCGTTGCATTGGATGGTAAAACGATCAATATCCAAAATGTACAGGCATTTATCGATTATTCTAAAACGATCAAGGAAGGACAAAACGTTACAGTTACCATTTTAAGAAACAATAATAAAATGGAGCTTAAAGGGAAAGCCATCCTGGATAAAATGACTATGGAAAGTCTCCAGTTTAAATCTAACCCGACCGCAGAAGAGCAAAAACTGCAAAATCAGTGGTTAACTGGTAAAAAATAAACGAAAAGCGAGGAAATTATTTCCTCGCTTTTTTATTTTAATAATATTTTCCTACTTAGTATTCAAAAAATTCTACTTGTTAAGAGTATCTTTTTCGACTTCAACTTTTTTAATTGTTATCCTAAAAGTCGTTCCTTTTCCCACTTCTGTCTGAACAATTTTAATATCTCCGTTGTGATATTCCTGAACCACTCTTTTAGCCAATGACAGCCCTAATCCCCAACCGCGTTTTTTAGTGGAATAACCCGGCTTAAAAGCATTTCTTGCCTGTTGTTTGGTCATTCCGCTTCCATCGTCTTTTACCTCAACAATAATACTTTTACTTCTTTCAAAAACAGTCATGAGTAAGTTTCCTTGTCCTTTCATTGCATCTACGGCATTCTTCACCAGATTTTCAATTACCCAGCTCATCAGTATTTTATTATGCGGAACCAAAATGGTATAGGTAGGCTGATGCAACGTAAAATTTATTTTTTTGGAAATTCTCGTTTTCAGATAATCATAGTTTTCCTGAATCGTTTTATTAAAGTTTTTATCATTCAGCTCCGGAACAGAACCTATTTTAGAAAATCGTTCTGAAATCGTCCGTAAACGTTCAATATCTTTTTCAATCTCGTGTACGCCTTCAGATTCAGGATTTTCAAGCTTCATAATTTCCATCCATCCAATCATCGAAGAAAGAGGTGTTCCGATCTGATGTGCTGTTTCTTTTGCCAATCCTGCCCAAAGATAGCCTTCATCTGTTTTCTTGATCGTTCTCAGAAACCAAAAAGAAAATAAGAAGTAAGAAAGCACAAACAGCCCTAATAAGAAAGGAAAATACTGAAGATTATTAAGAATTTTTGAATTATCATAATACACAAACTGATTATTTCCGTGCAGGATTTTTATTTCAATGGCCGGATATTTTTTTTCCATTCTTTTTGCCAAAGCAATAATTTTATTCGGATCATCATGTATTTCTTTCGGCAGATTCTTGTATTCTATAAGCTGATCATTTTTATCTAAAATAATGAGTGGAATTGTAGTATTTGAGCTGTATATCGTCAAAAGTAATTCCTGAACCTCTAAACTTGGCGTAGTAACTTCCTGTTGAAATTTGATAGCATTAACCAAAATATCAACTCTTTTTACTTCTTCTTTCTTCAAATAATTAACAATGAGCGTTGATGCTATAACGATAGATACAACGACCAAAGTCATGATGGAAAAAATAAACCAGTTGTTGAACCTGGAAAATATAGATCTCTTTTTCAAAGCAAGCTATTTTAAAACATTCAGGATTTTTTGAAGCTCTGTACTTCCGCTTCCCTGATAATTGTTGATGATAATTGAAAATACATATTTTTTTCCGTCTTTCGCAGTATGAAAGCCCGCAAAAGATTTCGTATCCTTCATAGTTCCGCTTTTCATTTTAAGACCGTTATCCTGAACCGGAAAACCATCATAATAAGCATCAAACCAAGGTTGCTTTTTGCTATACAATAATGCCTGAACTTCAGCTTTTGCAGAAACATAATTTTGAGGAGAAAGTCCGCTTCCATCCGCAAAATTGATCATATTTCCGTTGATTCCCTTTGATTTCCAGAACTCTTTAAGATAAGCCACTCCGCTTTTAAAGCTGGAATCTCCCCTTTTCTCCTTCCCTAATGTTTTAATTAAAGTTTCACCATACATATTCACACTTTTTCTCAAAAACCAATAGACAATTTTATCTAATGTGGGTGATGGATACGTAAGAATCATATTATTTTTCGGAGAAACCTGTGTGGGTTTCCCTTCAATCTCAAGCTGAGCATTTGTAATCACTTTTCCTGAGAAATCAATCCCCGATTCTTTCAGCCATTGTTTTACTTCTACTCCTAATTGTAAGGGAGGATTCGGTACAGAACCAGAAACAGTCGTAACTTTCCCTGCAGGCAACGTTCCGTTAATTAATGCCACATCGGAATAAGGTGCTGTAAATACTAAGCTCTGATCAGAATTCCCACCGGTTTTCAGATCATTTAACCATTTTATACTTAAAGGATAAGAAAAGTTCTTAAATTCTGTTCCGCTGATATTCACATCGAATTGATTTTCTCTCCAGTTTACACTCCAGACTCCGGCTCCGTAATAATTGCCTAAATCATCCCAGGGCCAGCCTCCGGGAATCGTTTGGTGATCAAAATAGGAGTCATCAATAATCAAATCTCCGGAAATCTTTGTAATTCCGGCATTTTTTATGGCTTCAATCAGTTTTTTTTTAAAGTTTTCAGGTTTATAAGATTCGTATCTCCAGCTTCCCAACGTAGGATCTCCGTTGGAACTGATAAAAAGATTTCCGTTCAGACTGCCCCCTGAAATATTTCCGGAATAGCTGGATGTCGTTGTATAAGTATAATTTTTTCCTAAAGTTTCTAAGGCTGCCGCCGCTGTAAATATTTTTTGGGTAGAAGCCGTAGAAAGGCCTTTATTCCCCTGATATTCATAAATAAGCTTCCCCTCTTCGTCAGATACATAAAATGAGAGGCTAGAAGCAATTGCTCCTGAAGAATTCATCAGGCTTTTTGTGGCAGCATCCAATTTTTGGGTAATATCCTGAGCAAAAATAACCTGCGTTGATAAAATGAGAACTGCAAATGTTTTTTTCATTGCGTTTTTTATTTTCTTTTTTATGAGATGCTTCGTTTTGCTCGGCATGATGTTGCAAAATGACTTTTGGGTATAGAGATTTCATGCTGAGCAAATCGAAGCATCCTTTTAATCTTAGATGTGATTTAAAATCACATTCTCTAATTCAAATATAATTAAAATTACAGTTCAGAGCCTGTTTCTATTTCGTAAGGTTCTTTATCTTTTTCAAAAATTCTCGTTAATTCTTTACCTTCAACAGTGATTTTATTTCCTACTCTTCTGATCCAGTTACCTTCACGAAGTCCCACCACTTTTACATCATTTTGCGTTAAAAATTCTTTGATCCTGGTTTCTCTGGTTTCCCCATTATGTTTCAGATCAGGATTAGGATCCAAATAATGCGGATTTATATTAAACGGAACCAATCCCATACAGTCAAAACTCGGCGGATAAACAATAGGCATATCATTAGTTGTTTTCATATTTTGTCCCCCTATGTTACTTCCTGCACTGCATCCTAAATAAGGCTTTCCGCTTTCAATATTGTGTTTTAAAGCAGACATTATTCCTTCTTCATGCAAGGTTTTTACCAGTAGAAAAGTATTTCCTCCTCCTGTAAAATATCCTTTTGCAGTGTTTAGCGCTTCATTCTTATCTTTAAATTCATGAAGTCCTTTCACTTTTATATTGATGGTTTCAAAGAAAGAACGTGCTTTTGCAGTATAATCATCATGAGATATTCCGCCTGGTCTTGCGAAAGGAATGAATAGTATTTCATCTGTTCCGCTGTATAGCTTAATTAATTCTTCTTTTAAATATTCCAGATATTCTCCGCCAAAAAGTGTGGACGTTGAAGCCAATATGATATTCATATAAAATAGATTGATTAAAAAGTTCAAATACAAAGATAACTGAAACCACACCGAATCAAAAATTTCGATAAAAAAACATATAATCTTCTTAATATTTTCTAAAAAAACTTAAGGGTTCTAAAATTTAATTTTTTGTGGAATTATTATTGAACTTTATCCATCACAATTCGAAAATATAATGTTATGAAAATGATTAAAATGAACACAAAAAGCATGGTTCTAGGTTTATTGTTTGTAGGAGGTTTAGGTTTGGTAAATGCTCAGACCACGCAAACAGACAATACGGCAAAAACAGTTCAAACTGAAAATAACGCCACAATAGACAGTCTTAAAAAGCAGGTTGAAGCTAATCCAAAGGATGCGAATGCTTTGGCGAAATTGGCTACCACTTACCAGGAAGCTTCAGACTGGACAAATGCAATAGATACCTGGAAAAAAATATCTGCTTTGCTGCCAGATTGGGCTCCTGCATATTATAGTCAGGCGTATGCTTATCAGTCTGCAAAAGATGACGTAAATGCAAAAATTGCTTATGAAAAGTATATTGCTACTGTAAAACCGGAAGAAGTGGAACAGAATAAGAAAAACCTCGCGTATGCTTATTTTTATCTTGCTTTTTCTGAGCAAAAAAATAATCCCGAAAAAGCAAAAGAACATATTGCCAAATCCATACAGTATGACCCGACTAATCAGGATGCTATAAAACTTAGCAAAGCTTTAAATTCATAGTTAAAAAAAGGTTCAGAAATTATCTGAACCTTTTTTATTTTTAATGTATTTTCTTTCCGAAAAAATCGGTTTCACCATGCAGATGACGGATGATCTTTTCAATATTCCTTTTAATACTTGCTTCAGTTTTCAGATTATTGATATAGCGAATGAGTTCCGATTTCCTCGAAGGGATTAAACTTTCAAAATTTTTTAAAGCAACAGGATTTTCCTGTATCGCTTTGTCCAATTGCGGATGAATGGAAGTTGTTCTGTCCGTATTATCATATTCAATACAAACTTCTATAGTTTCTCCAATTCTTTTGGGAGAGTCTTTCAGCATAAACATATTGATATACAGCCGCCATTCTCCAAGATATTTCATGAGGTTTTGTGTATATTCTTTTCCATTTACACTTCCTTTCACAGGAATCGGGCTTTTATTTCTTCCGGAAGTTTCAAAAATTTCATTTAAGATTTCCTCGGGAATAAAAACAAAAGGGTTGATTCCTATGATTTCTAGTCTGGCTGTGAACAGGTTTTTCATTGAAATAAATTTACTCTTTTTTTCTGTATTTCTAATAATTATTCTTAAACCACCCCGTCAAAAATTCTTTGAATTTTCGCCACCCTTCCTAAGGAGGGAATTTTACATTCCTAATACTAACTTTAATTTTTACTGTAAAAATTTTAACCTCAAAGCCTCAGAACACAAATCCCGAATCTCATTCTAAATTAATTTTCCACTCACAAAGGAATCATTATCTTTGTACCAATAAATCTAGAAAACAAATGAAATTTTTTATTGACACAGCCAATTTAGAGCAAATTAAAGAAGCTAAAGATCTTGGAATTTTAGACGGTGTTACTACCAATCCTTCATTGATGGCAAAAGAAGGGATCCAGGGAGCTGAAGCGATCAAGAATCACTACAAAACAATTTGCGAGATCGTAGACGGAGATATTTCTGCAGAAGTACTTTCCACTACGTATGAAGAAATGATCAAAGAAGGTGAAGAATTGGCAGCAATTCACCCTAATATCGTGGTAAAAATCCCGATGATTAAGGATGGTATCAAAGCATTGAAATATTTTTCTGATAAAGGAATCAAAACTAACTGTACATTGATTTTCTCTCCAGGACAGGCTCTTTTAGCAGCTAAAGCGGGTGCTACTTATGTTTCTCCTTTCTTGGGAAGATTAGATGATATTACGACTGACGGATTAAATTTAATTCAGGAAATCAGATTGATTTTTGATAATTATATGTATGAAACTGAAATCTTAGCAGCTTCTATCCGTCACTCCATGCATATTATCGACTGTGCGAAAATCGGTGCAGATGTTATCACCTCCCCACTCCCTCCGATCTTGAGTTTGTTGAAACATCCATTAACAGACAGTGGATTGGCTCAGTTTGTTGCAGATTCTCAGAAACTAGCTTAAAAAGTCTTTTCTTTTTTAAGTCACAATAAAAGCAAAGCGCGAAACTTTCAGTTTCGCGCTTTGCTTTTATTTAAGTAAATATAATTCAAGGACATTATTGTTTTTTGCATTTTCTTCTTTCGCTTTCTTTTCCCGTTCTCTAAATAATTTTTCGGGATCCAAAGGCTTTCCGCTTTCGTCTACAATATTTACTTTTGCATTTCCGGACATCATCTGGCGCATCCCTTTGTTTGGATTATTTCGGTGATCGACAAACTGCTTTTTATATTGATCAGGATCTACTTCAACCAGGCTTCCGACGATTTTCTTTTCCGAATCACTTTTCCATTCCTGGTTATCGGGAATTTTTGCAATGCCTTTCAGCACAAAAGAATGAGATTGGGTCTTATCTTCTATTTTAATAATCATTCCCGGGAGTCCGTGAAATTTATAGGGTCCATCCTGAATCGGAAGATCAGGGACAAACCAGGCCGTCCATTGTCTTCCTGCAAAGTCTGTTTTTGCTTTCTGAGTATTAAATTCGCCGATTTTTTCTTTTTCAGGAAGTATTTTCCAATCCATTTTTCTTTGGTCATTTACCTTATAAAAATCTACCTCCAATGGGTTAAAAAATAAAACTTTATAATCCGGATATGATTTTTCAACGGCAAAAGATATTTTCCCATAATCTATTCCACTGAAATCACGCATACCTTTTGCTACTCTATCTTCTCTTATTGAATCTGCGATAAAGATTTTTTTACTGTAAAACTTAGACCCTTTTTTAGCGATATCCAGGTACATGATTTCCTGATCGGCTTTGCTTTTATCCGTAGAATCTGTCACAAACTTATATTCATAAATGAAACGTTGGTTCTGAGCCATCATAAAAACGCTAAAAAATGAAAAAATTCCGAAAATAATTCTCTTCATATTGATTTTTTTTCAAAGATAATTTTTTAAAATAAAAAAGCAGAACAAATTTTTATTTATCCTGCTTTACTAGAAAATATATGTATGTTAATTTACTAAATCCGGCTCAATAGGATTATTATTTTTTGCTAAAGCTTCTTTGGTTCTTTTTTCCATTTCTCTAAAGACCTGGTTAGGATCTGAAATTTCTTTTCCGTCGGCTGTTTTTGTTTTAAAAACCATTTTGGTGTTTCCATCATTCTTCATCATCATTTCTCTCATATTCTTCGTAGGATCATTTACATAGGCTTTCCATGCTTTTTTAAACTGATCTTTTGTAACTTCAATTTCTTTGCCCCCCATTCCGAATAATTTGATATTTTCAGGTAAAGAAAGATCTTTCTCTTCTGTTTTATTCTGAAGAACTTTATTTCCCACCAAAGTCATTATATGAGAACCTGTTGCATCTTCTATTTTAACAATCAGCCCCGGTAACCCATAAAAAGTATAGGGCCCATCCTGGAAGGGAAGATCACTGGCAAACCAGGCAATCCATTCTCTTCCACCAAAGCTTATTGTGGCTTTCTGAGCCATATATTCCCCAATTTTTTGCTTATCAGATTGTATTTTCCATTCCGGTTTTTTATCTTCTTTTATCTTGTAATTATCACTGGAGATATTTCTGAAAAGATAGGTCTTAAAGTCCGGGTATGATTTGGTTACTCTATATGACACCTGTCCAGGTTTTTCCCTTTTATTTATATTTATACTTCCTGAAAACGCCTTCATCTGTTTTTCAAGATCTGCCCTTTGAGTGGAATCTGCAATATATTTGTCACGGCTGTAATAAGAAGAACCGGCCTTATCTATATCCAGATACATCATCTCTGTTTTCACATCCGTTTTATCATTGATATCAGGAATAAACTTATATTCATAAAAGAATCTGTTGGTTTGAGCATTGGCAATCATTCCAATCAAGATAAAACTAAAAGCTAAAATTTTTTTCATTTTTTAAGAATTAATTGGTAATAATCTCCATTCTTCTGGCATAAGATCTTTTACCATCTCCTACCTTGTCTACCTTAAAAACTTTAATAACAGGAGCTGAATTTACGTCTTTAAAATCACTCTGATAAGTCAAAAATTCTTCTCTGCTCACCTTTTTCCCATTGACATATAATTCAGGTATATCTACATTAATGGCAAGTAAAGCAGTTTTTCCTACAGGAGATTTTTTATTGTTTTCACCTTTAATTTCAGTGCCATGCACATCAACAATCTTATTTATACTATTATCTATTCTAAAGATCGCAAAATTGCTTTTGTTAGGTGTATTTTGATTCAAATCCTGTATTTTTTTAGCTTCTTTTCTCAATAGCTCTTTTTCTGCTTCAGTTAAAGGCTTTTTCTCATAATCTCTGCTTTTAGGAAACTTTTCATCAAAAGCATATTCCCTTCGGCTCAGCTCTATTGTTTTTGTAAGTTTCTGTTTATCTTCAGCAAATTTCTTAACAGCATCCTGTCTTTTCTTTTCGGCATCCTTATAGAATGTTTCCAGATCCTGTTGCGCTGCTTCTCCTATTTTTTTCGCCTCTTTTTCAGCTTTTCTTGCTGCCTTTTCAGCTCTTTTTATTTTTCTTTTGAATTCAGGAGAATTCATCATAGCTTCTGCTTTTTTTGCCGCTTTTTCGGCTTCTGCTATTTTTCTCTTAAACTCAGGAGAGTTTACCATAGCTTCTGCCTCTTTTGCCTGCTTTTCAGCATTTTCAATTTGCTTTTTGAACTCTGGAGAATCATAGTATTTTTCAACACTGCTGTAATGATCTTCAAGAGCTTTCAGATTTTTCTTATATTTTTCTGAATTTACAATTTCATCAATTTGATTGGATAAGGCTTCAATTTCGTTTTGCTTCGCTTCAAATTCCGGGGTTTCAGTTTTTTTAGCTTTTACCAGCTTTTGAATTTCTTCACTCTTTTTACTGATCTTTTCGCTGATCTTGCTAATTCTATCATGATCTTCTCTCAACGCTTCACTGTAAAGATTTCCTTTTTTCAATTGTTCTGTAAAAAGATCTCCATCAGCATTAGGTCTTATGGTGTCTTTTTTAATCTGAGATATTGCTTTCTCTATTTCGAGATTCGTTTTTGCTATTTCTTTGTTCTTCGCATTTACCATATAAGCAAAAGCTACTGTGAATACTACCGGTAAGGCTAAAATTCTTCGCGCATACCCGAATTTCGTCTGTGATTTCTGTAACATTGTTAATCGTTTTTTTAGATTCGAACTTAGAAACGGACTCGTCGCAGGTAACTCTGTTCCGGAAAAGTGACTTGCTAATAGCATCTGCGCAAATGCCTTGGTGTCCGATTGCTTTACGGCTTTTTTATCAGCCAGATATTCGTGGATTAAATTAATTTCTTTTTTTATCAAATGGTAAAACGGATTGAACCAGAATACCGAGGTCATAATTTCCAAAATGATCTTATCAAGCGTGTGTTTCTGTTCGATATGAACCATTTCGTGTTTTAAGATCTGCTTTCCTATTTCTGAATTCAGTGTAATGGAATTCTTCCAGAAAAGGTTTTTAAAGTAAGAAAAAGGAGCATCGGTAAGATCGGTGCGGTAGAAGTTGATCCCTTCTATTTTTTCTTTTTCAAATTGGCTTTTCAGTTCATGTATTTTAAAGGTTCCATAGATGAATTTTCCTAAAAAATATACGGAAATGATTCCTAAAACTGAAAAAGCGACTGTATAATATAAGTTTTCATGGGTATTTGTGTTTTCAGAAGGACTAAAGTTCTGCACGGTATCGATCAGCATATAGATATTCTGATTGACCTCAATGGTAAAATCTTCAAGCCTTATTAATGGAAGCAGTAAAGAAATCAGTATCGAAAACAACAGGTAAAACCTATTGTAATGGTGAAAAGTTTTGTCCTTAAGCGAGAGATAGTAATATCCCAGCAAAACGCCTGAACAGATAATCACTTTTAGGATGTAAAATAATGCTTCCATGATTGAGGTATTATAACTCGTCTTTTACTTTCGGATTATACGTATTAATAGAAATTTCTCCTTTCATTTTTCCGTTTTCCATATTCTTTTTTACATTGACAGATTCTATCTGAGATGACTTTAATGCTTTTAGATCTTCTCTTGAAGATTCTTTACCATCAATAATAATTTTCATATTTTCATTAAAAGCATCTTTGCCGTTAACGTAAACTTTGGAAATATTCCCGTCAATTTTACTCACTCCTGAAGCTTTAAAATTACTTCCGTCAAGATTTCTTACTATTGAATTTGCAGTAATGCTAATAACATCAGGTTTGGAATAATTAAAATCATAAGCAATAGCTTTTCTATTTTCGCCCTCTAATTTCGCTTTGTTTCCTTCCAATCTCGCTTTTTCACTTTCAATTCTTGCTTTCTCACCGGCTGCTCTGGCTTTTTCTGCCAGTTTTCTGGCTTTTTTCATTTCTCTTTCAGCCTTTTTACCATAAACAGGATATCTGAATACATTATTATGCTTAAATACTCTTACCTGTGGAGCATCAGGAGCATTTGGCGGTGAAGGAACAATAAATACAGATTTTTCAAATTCCGGAAAATCGGGCATTTCAAATTTTAGATCTTTTAAATCTTTCATTTGGTTTTTCCATTGGTCTGACTTGAAGAATTCATCAACATTCATTTCTTTACCATTCACCTTTATTTTGGTTAATGATTTTTGAAAATCTTCTGAATTGGTAATTTTTGCGATTTCCCCGGAAAGCTGTGTTATTTCCTCTATGTTTTTGTCGAATTCTTTAGTTTCAGGCTTTAATTTTTTCAGCGCTTTACTTTTTTCTTCGATCTTTTTGCCTAGTTCCGCTATTTTTTTCTCATCATTTGTTTTTTTGTAGATCCTAACTGATTCATTTTTATGATGATCAGGTCGTATGGTGTCTTTTTTAATCTGGGAAACGGCTTTCTCTATTTCAAGGTTTGTCTTGGCTATTTCTTTGTTCTTCGCATTTACCATATAGGCAAAAGCTACTGTGAACACTACCGGTAAGGCTAAAATTCTTCGCGCATACCCAAATTTTGTCTGTGATTTCTGTAACATTGTTAATCGTTTTTTTAGATTCGAACTTAGAAACGGACTCGTCGCAGGTAACTCTGTTCCGGAAAAGTGACTTGCTAATAGCATCTGCGCAAATGCTTTGGTGTCCGATTGCTTTACGGCTTTTTTATCAGCCAGATATTCGTGGATTAAATTAATTTCTTTTTTTATCAAATGGTAAAATGGATTAAACCAGAATACCGAGGTCATAATTTCTAAAATAATCTTATCAAACGTGTGTTTCTGTTCGATATGAACCATTTCATGTTTTAAGATCTGCTTTCCTATTTCTGAATTCAGTGTAATGGAATTCTTCCAGAAAAGGTTTTTAAAGTAAGAAAAAGGAGCATCGGTAAGATCGGTGCGGTAGAAGTTGATCCCTTCTATTTTTTCTTTTTCAAATTGGCTTTTCAGTTCATGTATTTTAAAGGTTCCATAGATGAATTTTCCTAAAAAATATACGGAAATGATTCCTAAAACTGAAAAAGCGACTGTATAATATAAGTTTTCATGGGTATTTGTGTTTTCAGAAGGACTAAAGTTCTGCACGGTATCGATCAGCATATAGATATTCTGATTGACCTCAATGGTAAAATCTTCAAGCCTTATTAATGGAAGCAGTAAAGAAATCAGTATCGAAAACAACAGGTAAAACCTATTGTAATGGTGAAAAGTTTTGTCCTTAAGCGAGAGATAGTAATATCCCAGCAAAACGCCTGAACAGATAATCACTTTTAAGATGTAAAATAATACTTCCATGATTTGGTAATTGCTTTAATCAAATGATACTATTGCTTATTATACTTTTCACAGATAAGTCTCCCTAAAATATAGAGATCAACCAATCCCACAGCTGAAAAAATATTTCTATAATAAATGCTGTCATCGTTTTATGTTTTTATAGAGGTTAAAATTCTGTTCCTTTTCGTTAACGCTTTGTCTTTTAAAGACAACTGAATCTTGTAAAATGTTACAGAGAACCTCTTTAACTGTTAGCTTTTCTTTTTAAGCTCATTTAATAACAATTCCAAATCCTCCACACTCATTTCATTTTTCTCTACCAGGAAAGAAACTGCACTTTTATAAGAGCCTTTAAAATAATTTTTCACAAGACTTTTCATTGTCTTTCCAGAATACTGTTCTTTTGTAACCAAAGGAAAATACTCATGCTGTCTTCCGATCACATTATAATCCACAAATTCTTTATCCTTCAATACTTTTAATATGGTAGAAACTGTATTGGTGTGAGGTTTTGGTTCCGGAAACAGATCAAGAATATCTTTTAAAAATCCTTTTTCTATTTTCCATACATATTGCATTACCTGTTCTTCAGCTTTTGTAAGAGTTTGAATTTTCATATCCCAAGTTTAATAAAATTATAATATAGATCTTTTTCTATATCACTAATAAATTAGTTATACAAATATAGAATTAAATTCTTTTCGAACAACTATTTTTTTAGTGATATAGAATTATAAAATTACAACTTATTGACAATCAATTAAATAATTTTAAATATCTCTGAATATTTTTTTAAAAAGTAAATACTCTGATATATTTATTCTTTACAAAAAATGCTTTATTACACTAAAAATCCTTAAAACATGTTAAATTTTATTAAATAAAATTAAAATGAAGTTGTCAAAACTGAGAAAATATATTTATTTTAGTGGCTTAAAAATTTCTCATGAAAAGATATAATTTATTGATTGTACTATTACTACTTGCTTTTAACGTAGCGACTGCACAAAAAAATTCTCCTGCAGCAGACTTCAGCGCGATAGGAGAAGCTAAAACAAAAATAGAAAACACGGTTCCTCTGGTTTTAGAGCATCTTAAAAATATTGCGGATAAAGAAGGAGATAACAGCATTTACACCAATGGAAAAACTGCATTAGGAAAAGAGTACGCCACTTTACAATCTGAATTTTGGTTATATAACGGAAATATGTCTAACTGCATCATGAATAATTCTTCGAAGAAAGCGAAGAAATGTATGCAGTACCATACTCAGTATTTAAGAAATACATTCATCAACTATAACAACTACATCAGCTATATTACAAAGAAAAACGGATATATCGGCGTAGACAGTGATATTAAAAAGGATTTTACTCCGTCTGAAATTACTAAAAAGCTGGGTGACGCTTATTATGCAGCAAGCGAAGCAGCACAAAGAATGAAAGGTACTCAAAAGAAAGAATTCCTAGAGCAGCCAAAATCTGATCAGTATAAGCTCAGACCTTATGCAGAAGTAGCACCATAATATAAAATCCCACTTGAATAAGTGGGATTTTTTTTTATTTTAAACACTTAAAATAACAGAGATAATAAAAAAGAGAACTACAAATTGTAATTCTCTTTTTATTTTTAGTAGCGGGAACCGGACTCGAACCGATGACCTTCGGGTTATGAGCCCGACGAGCTACCTACTGCTCCATCCCGCGATATTGTGATGCAAATATACAACAATATTTTTAAAATCCTAATTTTTCTTTTAAATAAAGGATTTTTATGCTAACTATTTTATTATTTGTATCTTTGTTATATGGCAAAAATACTAAGAATCTACCCAGAAAACCCACAGGAAAACCTTATTAATGAGGTGATTAAAACTTTGAATAATGGCGGACTCATTATTTATCCTTCCGATACAATTTATGCATTGGGGTGTAATATTTTTGACATCAAAGCCATGGAAAAACTGGCTCAGCTAAAGAAAATCAAACTGGAGAAAGCCCAGTTCTCTATAATTTGTAATAATCTCAGCCATCTTTCGGACTTTACAAGACCTATAGATACTTCGGTATTCAGATTTTTAAAAAGCCATCTTCCCGGCCCGTTTACCTTTATCCTGGAAGCTAATAAAAGTTTACCTTTAGCTTACAAAGGACATAAAACGATCGGGATTCGTGTTCCCGACCACTCTATCCCACAGCTTATCGTTGAAAAACTGGGTCACCCTATTGCTTCTACCTCCATCAGAGATGATGACGAAATTATTGAATACTCTACCGATCCGGAGCTTATTGCAGAAAAATATGATCATTTAGTAGACATCGTCATCGATTCAGGATATGGAGATAATGTGGCTTCTACCATTGTGGATCTTACTTCCGGAGAACCGGAGCTTATTCGTCAGGGAAAAGGAGTATTATAGGTATTCTCCAAAAGTTCAATATTGAAACTTTAATTTTTTTATGAAAATAGTTACATCACCTGCAAAATTGATGAATGTAGAGAACTCAACCAATCTGTTGAGAGCTACTACTCCGAAATTCATTGAGGAAGCAGCATTTATACAATCTTATTTAAAGCAAAAATCTCCAAAATATCTTTCTGATCTTATGGAGATCTCTCCCAAATTAGCAGATGAAAACTGGGAAAGAAACCAAAAATGGAAAGCAAAACCAACTGCAAAAGAATCTGCTCCTGCAATGTATGCATTTACAGGTGAGGTTTACAGAGGATTAGATGCCAAAACATTGGACAAAGATGCAGTAGATTATTTACAGAAAAACTACAGAATGCTTTCCGGATTATACGGTTTATTAAAGCCTTCTGACAGAGTAATGCTCTACAGGCTGGAAATGGGACGCCCTTTTGAATTTGACCAGTATAAAAACCTTTATGAATTCTGGAGAGAAAAAGTAACCGAACAGCTGAATGCTGAAATGAAAAAGAACGAGGTTCTGCTTCATTTATGCAGCAATGAGTACGGAAAAGTAATCGACCGAAAAAAACTAAACCACAAAGTGATCGATTTTGATTTTTATGAATTAAAAGACGGAAAACTAAAAACTATTGTTGTCTATACAAAGCATGCAAGAGGTTTGGTGGTAAGATTCTGTGCTGAAAACAATGCTAAAACATTGAATGATGTAAAAGCATTTAATTACGAAGGTTACAGAATTGATGAAGAAAAATCTACGGATACAAAACTGGTTTTTACAAGATAAATGACAATTTTAGAATTTAAAAGACATTTTAAAACTGAGCTTTCTGAACTTTATACAGAATCTGAAAGCGCTTTTTTATGTTCTGTTTTTGTTCAGAAGATCGTAGGTTTTGACAGTTTTCATCAAAGAAGATTCTCTGATCAGGAATTACTGATTCAGGATGAACAAGAGCTTTTACGGATTATTTCAGAATTAAAAACCCAAAAACCCTATCAGCATATTTTAGGGGAAACCGAGTTCTATGGAATGAAGTTTTTCGTGAATGAGCATGTATTGATTCCAAGGCCTGAAACTGAAGAGCTGTTGGAACTTGCCATTCATAAAATAAAACAGCAGTTTGCCGTTCTGAATGCAGCGGAGCGAAATGAAGAATCTCAAAATCTAATAACAAAAGATTCTTCACATTCAGTTCAGAATGGCAGTAAGAGTGTTTTAAAAATTCTGGATATCGGAACCGGAAGCGGAATTATTCCATTGGTTTTAAAAAAACATTTTCCACAGGCAGAAGTTACTTCCGTTGACTTTTCTGAGAAAGCTTTGGAAATAGCCAAAAAGAATGCCGATTTTCATCAGCTTGCCATCCGCTTTATTCATGCTGATTACCTGAATTTCAATTGGGAGCAGAGCTTTGATGTGATTATTTCAAACCCGCCCTATATAGGAATTGAAGAAGAATATGAAATTGCTGATTCCGTTAAGGAATTTGAGCCTAAAATGGCGCTTTTCTCTCCTACTTCCGATGCTTTGGTATTTTACCGGAAGATTGCAAAGGATACAGAAAAATATCTTAATGACAACGGATTATTGTTTTTAGAAATTAATCAGAAATTAGGACCTGAAACATTAGAGCTTTACAGCAATGTTTTTTCAGAAGCTTTGCTCATAAAGGATTTATCAGAAAATGACAGGTTTATTTTTGGAAGGAAATAAAGTATGGAAATTAAAGCGCATCAAATCAATAATACAAAAGTTGCAGAAATTATTTCTGAAAAGCTGATCATCCATTCAGCTCAAGACGGGCTGGATCTTTTAGGAAACATCTACTATCAGGATTTTGATGCGGTTGTTCTTTATGAGAAAAATATCATTCCCGAATTTTTTGATTTAAAAACAAAAATGGCAGGTGAGATTCTTCAGAAGTTTTCAAATTACCGGATGAAGTTAGCTATTATAGGTGATTTCAGTAGATATGAAAGTAAAAGTTTTAAAGATTTTATTTTTGAAAGCAATAAAACAAGGTACATTAATTTTGTCGAAAGTCTGGAAGAAGCTTTAGAAAAACTTTCACAATAAAAGTCCCGTTAAACATTTGCTTTAGCATCCCAATATTCGGACAGTTTTTTATTTTCTTTTTCAAAAAAAGAAATTGCATCTTTAATAGCTTCTTCCATTGATTGATAATGAATTCCGAGCTCATCAATTGATTTTTGATTAGAATAGAAATTGTCTATCCTAAGTGCTTTCATATTAACTGAACTGATATTCGTTTTAATTTTAAAACATCTTAAAAGATCTCCTGCAATACCTAAAATTTTCAAAATAGAATTGGGAATCGGAAACATAATTGAGCGGTTATATGTTACCATATTTACTTTTTCAAAAAAATCTTTGTATTTTAAATTTTCATTCGTCAGAATATATTTTTCTCCATTTTTTCCTTTTTCAATAGCTTTTAAAACGGCTTCTGCAACATCTTCAACATGAACAAAACTTTTTCCGCCTTTAGGATAAAACACAATCTTTTTCTTCCACACCCAAAGGATAATTTTTCCTGAACTTGGTTTGTAATCATAAGCACCGATCATAAAAGTTGGATTCAAAATAATTACTTCAGTTTTTTTATTATTCTTCAAAAGAAAATTTTCTGCCTCTACCTTACTTTTAGCATAAAAAGAATGAGTAAAAGGATATTTTTGTTGAATGTTCTCACTTCCCAATTCATTTAAATCACCAAAACCTAAAGTATTCGCAGAACTTACAAATAAAAATTTCTTAATATTAGCTTCTATGGATTGGGAAAATAATTGGACTGTTGTATAATAATTTACCTTCTCATAATCTTTATACGAAAACAAATCCTGGCGTGTTTCCGCAGCAACATGAATCACATAATCAACCTTTTTTAAATGTGCTGAAACATCAGAGAACAAGTCGCCTTCAATTAGCTTAAGGTTTTCATTTTCTTCACCCAAATAATTACTTTTCTTGCGCACCAAAGCAATAATAAAATAACCATCTTTTAATAATTTTATAACAATATTTCCTCCTAAAAGTCCTGTAATTCCTGTAATAAAAACTTTTTTCATACTTCGATTTCTTTTTTAATCGCGTTGGTCATTAATGGTAATTTTATCCAGATCGGTAAGAGTTGCATAAACAGCCAACTTATCGGATTTACAACAATCACAGAGTCTTTTTTAAAGAGCTGATCGATACAATAATGAGCTACTTTATTGGGATCAAGAAGCGTGAGTTTTCCTAAAAAACCTTGCTTTTCGATTCTTTTGCTTACATCAGGATTCGTTTTCATTGCTCCAGGATTTACAACGCTTACAAATACGTTCGTATTTTTCAGTTCTTCATGCAAACCTCTTGAAAATGAATGGATAAAAGTTTTAGAAGCAGGATAAACTGTTTTAAAACCGATCGGAGAAAACGCAGCCATACTCGAAACATTGAGAATATAAGATTGAGGTTGTTTTAATAAATTGGGCAATAACTGATGGGTAATTAAAGATGTTGCCATTACATTGACCTGAAGAATCGTATTGATATAATTCGTACTTGCGTCCAAAAATTTTCTTGTTCCGCCCAATCCTGCATTATTAATTAAGATATGAATATTAAATGATTTGTTTAGCCATTCTGTAAGTTTTAAAACATTTTCGTTAATAGAAAGATCAACTTCATAATAATGTGTTTTGACATTATATTTTTCAGAAATTTCTTGGCCTATTTCTTTTAAATATTGATTCGGAAGACTGACTAAAATAACGTTGATCTTTTTTTGGGCAAGACTTTCAGCAAACGCCTTTCCTAAACCCTGGCTTGCTCCTGTAACAACTGCATATGATTCTTTAGTATTCATAAAAAATTTTCTAGAGCAAAATTATCCTCAAAAAACACTTTTTATGTTCCAAATTATCTAAATGGACATATTTTAAGTCGAAAAAATAAAATCCATTAATTACTGAAAATCAATAAATTAAAATTAAAAAAAGTTAAAACTTATAATCCTGAACCATTTTTAAATTCAGAAGGGGTCTGATTGGTGAATTTTTTAAACGTTGTATTGAAAGAAGTCTTTGAGTTGAATCCGGATTCATAAGCAATTCCCAAGATTGAAAGCTTTTGATTATCCTTCAATAATTTTTTGGCATGATCAATTCTGAATTCATTTACATATTGAAAAAAATTCTTTTGAAATCCCGTATTGATTGTATAGGATAACTGATGTGTGGAAACGGAAAGTAATTCGGAAAGCTTGATAAGATTCAATTCACTGTCGAGATATGGCTTTTGAGTTTCCATAACTTTTTCCAACTGCACTTTAATTCTTAATAATTCTTCATCAGAAATCAGTTTTCGTTTAATTTCGTCTGTTTCAGAATTATCAATTGAAATTAATTCTTCGCGCTGTTTTTCTTCCACAGGATAAATTTCTTTTTGCTTTAACGAATTATAACCTACAAAATAAATAACGGCTAAAAACACCGAATTAATGAAAAAATTCAATGAATTTGCATTATATGACAGGTTGTAAATCACATAAACAATATTTACAATAAAAAGAATAAGGATAATATATTCCAGCCAATTCAAATTGATGCCTTCCGTATTTGAAGAAAATTGCTGAATTTTCTTCTGATGCTTCCTGATTGTAAAATATGAAAGTCCTGTATAAAAAAGAGCCTGAAAGAGAATTAAACTTATGCTAACATATTGAAACTCGTAAAAACCGAATTCAATAAATAAAAGACTAATTAAGAAGATTACAGGAAGAACAACATACTTTAAATCTGAAATTTTAAACTTAAAAACAGGATTTGTATAAAATAATACACTTAAATAAAAAGTGATGGGTGTGAAAAACTGGATAAACCTTACAAAAAGTAATGAATGTATTTCTATCGTTGAATCCGTCACCAAAAACAAGATCTCATCCAGCCAAAAAGAAGACCATAAAAAAAGAAATATGCCAAACCATAAATTAGCTTTTTTATTAACTTTTAGAGGGTTCGACAGTTTCAATAAAGACAACAAAACCAATGAGCCATAAATAAGTATAACGATAAAATTGTTTAACTCTGATGTATTCATTGATTTTGATATTTAAGTAAAGATAAGATTTTACCTTATTTTTTTCTTAACAAAAATCTGATAGGCTAAATATATCAAAGGAAGTGACATAATTCCCAAATACAGCAAATTACTCATTGCCAACTGGGGATGCATGACAATGGAATACACTAATCCGAAAAATGCACCACCCAAATGTGCAGAATGTCCCAGATTATCCCATTGTTTAGGATTTAGCATCATATATACCGAATAACCAAAATATAATGTTCCAAAAAGCCATCCCGGTAAAAAATTAACACTGATTTCATTCGGAGCCATGGCGATAGAGGCAAAAATAATCCCCGAAACTGCTCCTGAAGCTCCAATCGCGGAATACCAGGGTTGATTTTGATAAATTAATAAACTAAAGAGATTTCCGAGGAGTAAAGATCCAAAGTAAATGATTAGAAAACCGATATCTCCAAAAAACAAAGTAACCGCCTCCTGAAATAAATACAAGGAAAGCATATTGAAAAACAAATGCATAAAATCTGCATGCAAGAAGCCTGAGGTTACCAACCTTATGTACTCTTTTCTGTTTTTAATTGCTCCAACATTGAATTTGTATTTCTCAAAATACTGTGCATTGTTTAATCCAACATAACTATATATACAGGTTGCAGCAATCGTAACTAAAACAATAGGACTCATCATATTTTCAACATTTAATTTTCTGTAGTATCATCACTTTGGAACAGATCTCCGATAGTTCCGCCTTCATCATCTCCTTCAAAACGTTCCGGCTCTTCATACACTTCCGGCTCTTCCTCTTCCGGCTCAGGAACCGTAATATTGATAGATTTTACCTTAAACTTTGTAAACTGATTTCCGATAGCTTTTATCCCTTTTACCGCAATGAATTCGTCAATATTTATCATTTCAGGATCACGCTCCTTACCTTTATCTTTTGCAAAAATAATTTCGGCAGTAGCATTATTTCCTACAATAATACTTTCTATAAATGACTTTGGATGCTCCGAAGGCATGAAAGTCTGAGGATTTGTATTATTTTCCAGTAAGAATCTTTTGATAAAATAAATTTCTTTTTCCCCGTCGTAATAAATACACGTTACCGGCTGTTGCGGCTTCCATTTTTCAAGAATAAGGTATTCATCATCGAAACGGTTTCCGAGATCAAAGCTTACCAGTTTAGCTTCCCCGTTTGTATTGATCGTTAAGATCTTATCATCTCCTTTAAAGCTTCCTAATAAAGTCCCTCTCACATCTGCGTTCAATCTTCTTACGGTTTCATCAAACCATATTTTTCTCGGTGCCAGTGTAGAAACTCCTTCTTCTTTAAGATCCACTTTTTTTACCGAATATTTCGTTACCAGGTTTCCTTTTGAATCTCTTCCCTTGATGGCTAATTCAGAGAAATCAATATCCATTTTGTTTTTCCGGATTCTCGGGTTCGGCTTTAAAAGCACGGTTACTGTTTCTGCTTCCCCATTAGGATTTGCAGAAAAATAAAGCACTTCTGAGCCTTTCTTATCGGAAGCCAGAGGATAATCTGTATTTCGCGTTACTCCCGTTACGGAAAAACGTTTCATATAATAAGGTCCTTCTCTTCCTTCACGGTAGATCATATTGTAAACCGTTCTCTTATCGTTTTTCTTCCATACCGCAACATGAAGAATATCTTTCCCTATAAACGTTTTTGCCTCCACTTTTACCACTTTCATACTTCCGTCTTTTCTGAAAGTAATAATATCATCAATATCTGAACAGTCGAATAAATACTGATCTTTTTTCAGGGAAGTTCCTATGAATCCTTCTTCGAAATTGGCATAGAATTTTTCGTTAGCTACCGCAACTTTAGTTGCGTCTATGGTATCAAAAATTCTTAATTCCGTTTTTCTTTGTCTGTCTTTTCCGTATTTCTTCTGGATGTTCAGGAAATAGTCAATTGCATAGGGGATAAGATGCTCCAAATGGTGTTTTACCTGTTCTATTTTTCCTTCAAGAGCAGCTATATTTTCTTTGAATTTATCTAAATCGAATCTTGAGATCCTTTTGATTCTGATTTCTGTTAACCTTAAAATATCTTCTTCCGTAACAGCTCTCAGGAGATGCTTGGTATGAGGCTTTAATCCTTCATCAATCGTTTTTAAAACTTCTTCCCAGCTTTTAACCTCTTCAATATCATGATAAATCCTGTTCTCAATAAAGATCCTTTCCAGTGAAGAAAAATGCCAGCTTTCCTGTAGTTCATGAAGTTCGATCTCTAATTCCTTTTTCAGTAATGAAACGGTATGATCCGTATTCATTCTCAAAATCTCGGAAACATTCAGGAACATAGGTTTGTCACCTACAATAACACAAGCATTCGGTGAAATGGTAACCTGACAGTCTGTAAATGCATACAATGCATCTATGGTTTTATCAGGAGACATATCGTTGTGAAGATGAATCAGGATCTCTACTTTATCTGAAGTATTATCTTCAATTTTTTTAATCTTGATTTTTCCTTTATCATTAGCCTTTAAGACCGAATCAATTAAATCTCCCGTATTTTTTGAGAAAGGAAGCTCGGTGATCATCAAAGTATGCTTATCAACCTGATTGATTCTTGCTCTGGCTCTTACCTTTCCTCCTCTTTGCCCGTCATTATATTCGGAAACATCTAAAAAACCTGCGGTAAGGAAATCCGGAAAGAGTTCAAACTTTTTACCTTTTAAATAGGCAACGGAGGCATTAATAAGCTCATTAAAGTTATGGGGAAGGATTTTTGTAGAAAGCCCAACACCGATTCCTTCTACTCCCTGTGCAAGAAGCAATGGGAATTTCACAGGCAGATCTATCGGTTCGTTATTTCTTCCATCATAAGATTTCGTCCAGTCCGTAGTTTTAGGATTAAAGACTACTTCCAGGGCAAAAGGAGTTAATCTGGCTTCAATATATCTCGCAGCAGCAGCAGAATCGCCTGTATAGATATTCCCCCAGTTTCCCTGAGTATCTATCAGAAGTTCTCTCTGCCCAATGCCCACCATAGCATCGGTAATAGAAGCGTCACCGTGAGGGTGATATTTCATCGTATTTCCGACAATATTGGCAACTTTGTTATAACGCCCGTCTTCCAGCTCTCTCATGGAATGCATGATCCTCCTCTGAACGGGCTTAAAACCATCATATACCGACGGAATTGCCCGGTCTAAGATTACATACGAAGCATAATCCAGAAACCAATCTTTATAAAGTCCGGAGACTTTTTTCAGGCTCTCACCTTCATGCGAGTTCTCTTCTGTCATCATTTAATTAACTCTTTTTCTCGTTATTAGTTTTTACTACTTTATTTAAAGAGAATTTCAAATCTTTTATTTCTTTTTTAGAAAGGTATGATATTTCGTATTTAAGCATCGTAGAACCTGCATTTTTACTGGATACTTTTACGTATAGTCTTTTAATCAGAAACATATCTACAATTTCGTAGCTGATCAGCTTATATTTTGGAAACTCATCACTTAACGGTTTGTTGATAAAAGGAACAATATTTCTGTTCTTAAAATTCAGGGCTTCTCCGTCACTATCATATTCAAAAATCTGCCTTCCAATAAGATAGAAAGTGATCAACATTGCTGCAGGAATTGCTATAAAAAGATAGCTAAAGTCTCCTAAGATATTGAATCTGTCTTCCAACAAGAAAGCAAATATACCACCTGCCAAAATCAACAACAGCATCATATTAACGAAGTTATATATTGAAATTTTATTGCGGTTACTTATTCTCATATAGTTATTCTATTTTTATACTATCTATTTTAATCTAAAATTTCCTTATTTTGAATATCCTGATCTTCCACGACCAGATTTTCTAAAATGAAAGTTTGTCTATCCGGAGTATTTTTCCCCATATAGAATTCCAAAAGCTGATCTATGGTCTGGTCTTTTCCTATCACAACAGGCTCCAGTCTGATATCTTTTCCTATGAAATGTTTAAATTCATCAGGAGAAATTTCTCCTAATCCTTTAAATCGGGTAATTTCAGGATTTTTGCCCAGTTCATTCAGCGCTTTTACTCTTTCCTGCTCACTGTAGCAATACCTGGTTTCTTTTTTATTCCTTACCCTGAACAATGGAGTCTGCAGAATATAAAGGTGTCCGTTTTTAATAATATCCGGGAAAAACTGCAGGAAGAAGGTAATCATCAGCAATCTGATATGCATCCCGTCAACATCGGCATCGGTAGCAATAATTACCTGATTGTATCTTAGATCTTCCAGACTTTCTTCAATATTTAAAGCAGCCTGAAGCAAATTAAATTCTTCGTTTTCGTATACTACCTTTTTGGTAAGACCATAACAGTTCAGCGGCTTCCCTTTTAAAGAGAATACAGCCTGAGTTTCTACATCTCTGGATTTTGTGATCGATCCGGATGCAGAGTCTCCCTCGGTAATGAATATCTGGGTTTCTGCCTTTCTTTCTGCTTTCTGATCATTGTAATGCTGTCGGCAGTCACGAAGTTTTTTATTGTGAAGTGATACTTTTTTTGCTCTTTCTCTTGCCAGTTTCTGAATTCCCGAAAGTTCTTTTCTTTCTCGTTCAGAAATCAAAATTTTTCTTTGGATTGCTTCGGCAACTTCCGGATTTTTATGTAAGAAATTATCTAATTTACTTTTTAAGAAATCAATGATAAAAGTTCTTACTGTTGGTCCGTTGGGTCCGATATCGTTTGATCCCAATTTTGTTTTGGTCTGAGATTCGAAAACAGGTTCTTCTACGTTAATGGAAACCGCAGCAACAATCGATTTTCTGACATCTGATGCATCGAAGTTTTTATTAAAGAACTCACGAATCGTTTTTACATAGGCTTCACGGAAGGCGTTTAAGTGTGTTCCTCCCTGCGTTGTATTTTGTCCGTTTACGAAAGAAAAATAGGTTTCGGTCTGCGATTTATCGGTGTGCGTAATGGCAACTTCTATATCATTATCTCTCAAATGAACAATGGGATACAAAGTTTCATTTTCCAGTTCTTCATCCAATAAATCTTTAAGACCATTTTCAGAATAAAATTTTTCTCCATTGAAAAGAATGGTAAGCCCCGGATTCAGATAAGCATAATTACGAAGCATTCTTTCGATATATTCTTTTCTGAATTTAAAATGAAGGAATATATCGCCATCCGGAACGAATGAAATTTCAGTACCGTTTCGGTCTGAAGTATCTTTTTCGTCAAAGTTTTCAGTAATTAATCCTCTCGAAAATTCCGCTACTTTCATTTTCCCGTCCCGGAAAGATCTTACACGGAAATACTCTGACAAGGCATTTACAGCTTTTGTACCTACTCCGTTCAGACCGACTGATTTTTTGAAGGCTTTGCTGTCATATTTACCTCCCGTATTCATTTTGGAAACAGCATCTACCACTTTTCCCAGCGGAATACCACGACCAAAATCACGAATGGTAACTTTACCATCGTCTACTTTTATTTCAATTCTTTTACCAGATTTCATTCTGAACTCATCAATAGAGTTATCCAGAATTTCTTTAAGCAAAATATAAATACCGTCATCAGCAGAAGATCCATCTCCCAGTTTCCCGATATACATTCCGGGACGTAAACGTATGTGTTCCTGCCAATCAAGGGTTCTGATATTATCTTCGGAATAGGTTGGGTTTATTTCTTGTGACATATATAATTTCAGCAAACATACAAAAATACGAAATTGGATAAAATTACATAAGCAGAAATAATTTATTTTTTTTAATTTGAGTCTATAAAAATTATACCATTAATACAAAACCTATAACTTCTTAATGAATACCTTAAAGAAACGGAGAATTTCAAGAAAGATACCTATTCTGTTATTTTTAATATTCTTTTCTCCATTTTATTTTTGTCAAATACCCGGTCTAATCAATTATAATGAAAGTGACGGATTAACCTGTTCATACACTTACCGTATGAAACAGGACTACAATGGTTTTATGTGGATAGGTACAGATAACGGTCTGTTTCGTTTTGACGGAAAAGAGTTTAGACAATATGGAATAAAAGAGGGATTAAAGAACATTGAAGTTATCACTTGTGAGCCTTTACCCAATGGTGAAATTTTTATAGTTCCTTTCCTCAACGATTTTACGTATCTGAAAAACGGTAAGATCATCAATTCTACACTTAATAAATATTTGTCAAATCCCTTTTCCGGATATGTTCCCATTATGACCCACAATGGCAATACCCTTTATTTGCATAGTGCAAGAGATCCTAAAGAGCTCTTTATTTATGAAAATGAACAGTTAAAAAGGTATCCCATATCCATTGATTACAAAAACCGTTTTTTACAAGCGTTCAAATTTGACTATTATACTAATACTTTATATCTGAAAGGAGATAAGGACGACTATGTCACAGCTTATAATATCGTTAATAAAAAACAGAAACCAATATATACCGGTAAAGGCTATCCCATATGCAGTAAGGATAATCTAATTGTATTTTATAACGGAAAAACACTTAGTGTTAAAAAATTTGAAACTCCATCGCAACTAAAAAAAATTTATTCTTATCCGTTAAACGAAGGAATAATTCACTCCATTATTGATAAGAATAATAAATTATGGCTTAATATGGCTGATGGCGGTGTGTTGTATTTCAACCAGTCATTGCTCGATGAGAATAAGCCATTGGCACCACCTATAAAACTACTGAAAGATTATGTTGTTCATGATTCCTTTGTCGATAAGGATGACAATGTCTGGTTTAATTTAAGGAATAATGGCGTGCTTTTTATCAGTAAAGCTTTTTTTACCAATTATATTAACCAGCCTTTAAAAAACAATTCAGAATATATAAAAACAATTACCAGAAACGGTGAAAGTATTATTTTAGGATATGACAGAGCTGCAGGGGCTATTTATAAAAATGGAAAATTAAAAGAAATTGTATTTGACCCTTCAGACAAGACAGAAAATAGGGCTATATATGCTAATAAAAATATACTAATTTTCGGGCTTTCTTCTAAGTTTATCATATATGACACTTCTAATAACAAAAGCAGGGAGTTTGGAAGAACCCCTAAGAATATCATTCCTTATACACCCAATTCTGTTCTTTTATGTGCCGGTTCAGGGCTTTACATTTACCATATAAAAAGCAATAAAACGGATACCGTTTTCTCAGATAGAACATATACTGCACTTCCTTACACCCGAGACAGTATTTTTCTCGGTAGCTTTAAAAATTTATATAAGCTTAATGTAAAAACAAAAAGGAAAGTCCTGTTTCTGAAAGGATATTATTTTACTGATATTAAAAAGCTGAAAGACAACCTATATATAGCAGCCACAAATACTAATGGAATTGTTCTTTTTAATAATAAAGGAATTGTACAAAAAATTTCGGAAAGCAACGGTTTAATCAGTAATCAGGTGAAAAGAATAGATATTCAGACCCCTACAGTTTTCTGGGCAAGTACAAACTATGGAATTTCACGGGTTGAACTATACGGAAAAAGCTTACGCATCAATAATTTTACCCAAACAGACGGTCTTCCTTCTAATGTAGTGGCAGGATCTGTTATAAAAAATGATTCTATTTTTATAGGCACTTCTAAAGGATTGGGCATTTTTTCCATTAAGCAACTTCTTACACAGGAAAAGTTCATTAATAAAAAAGTAATTATCAATTCCATAAAGATCGGAAATAATGAATATTTTGACCTGAATCGAAAACTAGAGGGACTTACTCCAGATGATGTAGTTTTCAACCTGAGTTTTCTTGATTATGCTTCGCAGGGAAAAATCAGCTACAAGTATAAAGTAATAGGTCTCAATGACCAGTGGCAGATCAGTAATTCATCTAAAATTATTCTTAATTCTCTGCCTCCGGGAAAATATGTATTAAAAATCTTGGGCTTGGGTTATAACGGAAAACAATCTTATAATTCCACAGATCTTGCTTTTGAAATTAGACCCCATCTCTGGCAGACCTGGTGGTTTAAGTTATTATTGGGCTTTATAATAATCGTTATTCTAGTCACAGTTATTAATTCATATTTCCAAAAAAGGCGTAATAAAAAACTAGAAACCCTTAATTACGAAAAGAAAATTGCGGAATTGGAATTACAGGCCATAAAAGCACAGATCAACCCACATTTTATTTATAACTGCCTTAATTCTATTCAATTTCTATTATATAAAAAAGATTATAAAGAGACCGAGAATTATCTGGATGTTTTCTCCCAAATGATTAGAAAAACACTTCATTATTCGGAGAAAACCTTCATGCCTATATACGAGGAAATAGAATATCTTTCTTTATATTTAAATATGGAAAAGCTCCGTTTAAAAGATTTATTTGATTATAAAATATGTATCTCAGAAAAAGTAAACAAAAACTGGATTATTCCATCTTTACTAGTTCAGCCTTTTGTAGAGAACGCCATAAAGCACGGTATTTCCAGTCTTACAGACAGAAAAGGCTTTATTGGAATTTATTTTGACCATACAGATTCAACGTTGAGCATTACGATTGAAGATAACGGTGTTGGAATTGGCAATCAACCGGAATCTATCGCTAAAGCAAACTCTTTTGGAGTAAAACTTTCTCAGAAAAGAATTGAAACCTTCAAACAACTTTTTGAAACCAATATTATTTTAAAAATTACCGATCTTTCAGAATACAAAAAACAAGGAACTCAAATTAAACTATACATAACGCCCTATGAAAACAAAAACCCAAGTCTGCATCATTGATGACGAACAGGATGGCAGAGAATATATTGCTTTGCTCCTGGAAAATGAATTTCCCGAGATCCAAATCAACTTTCAGGCTTCAAGTGTTGAGGACGCATTTATTTATCTTACCAAAAACTCTCCGGATATTTTATTTTTAGACATTCAGCTAAATGGCGGTACCGCTTTTGATCTCTTATCTAAATTTAAAAATCTTTCTTCACAGATCATTTTTATCACCGCATATGAAAACTTTGCCATCCAGGCTATCAGGAACGGTGCAACAGATTATCTTTTAAAACCTATTAAAAAAATGGACTTCATTATTGCCGTTAATAAAGCTTTAGAGAATATCCGGAAAAACAAAGCTCTTTCATCAAATACGGTTCAGAATAATCAGAATAATAAGATCAGTTTACCTACTCTTCAGGGCTTCAAAATGATTACTATTACGGATATTGTAAGATGTGAAGCTGACTCCAGTTATACAACTTTTTATCTCGCAGATAAAACAAAAATCATAGTTTCCAAAACCCTTCATGAGTTTGAAGAAACCTTAGCAGAGCATAATTTTTTCAGAATACATCACAAACATCTTATCAATCTTGATCATCTACAAGAATATATCAAAGGTAAAGGAGGACAAGTCGTGATGAGTGACTGCTCAATCTTAGATGTGTCTGTTCGTAAAAAAAATGATTTTTTAAATAAAATTGAAACTATAGATTAGAAATTTATATTCGTTACAAAAAAGCTTTTAGTATACTTTCTTAAAATAAACATTTATTAAATGCTTTTTTTACTAACCCTTGTTTACTTTAGCCTTTATTAAACAGGATACAATGTCCCTGCTTCTTTAAGCAGGGCTTCATTTGATAATAATTCTCTTTAGCCTTACTTAATACTTGTTCTGTTATCTGTTATAAGATAACCTTATAAATTTTACAATTAATACCAATTCTGTATCACTTATCAGTAAAAACATTGCAGTTATCAATTCACCCTACTGTGATAACAGATATTGTAATACTTTTATAATAGATATTTAAACTATTAACCCTAAAGTTTTTGTTGATTTTTGATATATAAAATCAACATAAGTTATGATAAGAAAACATTTTTTAGCATTTTCTATGCTATTGGGAAGTTTCCTGCTTCATGCGCAAGCCCCATGTAATAATTTTAATGCAACTACCAATCCTGCGGGGAACTGGGCTCCAAACCAATATCCTAATGGCAATGTGTATGTATCTTTTTCTACCTCTAATCCTATAGATGGTACCCAATATCTGAAAATAACGGATGGCTCAGGTTCTTCATGGTACAGCAATGAAACCGATTTTAAATATATCGGAGAAGTGTATCAAGGCAGATGCTTGTCATTTGATTTTTATCTTGAAAATGATGGCGGATACGGAAGCCCTGTTTACCCTACCATTTATCTTTCTGACGGCACTAATACTATTGGCTTCGTTTCAAATGTGGGTGTTACTCCCGGAAGTGGATGGATCACTGTAAAAGCACCGATTCAACTGGCTAATGGATCGTCTACACCCCCAAGCAATTCTTATGGAAGCTGGCAAATGACAGGCTATACTCCGGCAGCATTTGATAATGTGATGATGAATTCTACCCACCTCTCCATCACACCTGATTATTTCCCCAGCCCAAGTGAGGTGGTTTATTATGACAACATCTGTATTACTGATTGCGGTGGCTGCAGCGCAGATTTCAAGCTTACCACATCTTTCAGTACTGTAAATAATTCAGCGACAGCCAATCTTTCCATTATAAACCCTTCAATGTCTTCCACTCCCGGCAACCCTGGAAGCAGCTATAGAATAGACTGGGGTGACGGAACCAGCACATTTCCGTATATTGTACCTTCTGTATTTCATACTTATAGCAATCCGGGAAGCTACACCATTTGTGTTACAGAAATGAAAGAAAAAGAAGTAATTTGCAGAAAATGCTTTACATTCTGCTTTACCGGAAGCGAAGGAAAGGGAATGACACCAAACTTCAGGACTACTCTGCCAGATTTGAAAAGTATTGCAAAAGCTGAGCTCGAAAATATGAATGAGCAACCCAAAGAATATTCCCTCATTCCTAATCCGGCGAAAAATTACGTAGATATACAAACTCATCTTTCCAAAAAGGAAACAGTTTCTATCAGAGTTCTTGATTTTTCAGGAAAAGTAGTCCTTGAAAAATCAGAAACCGTTGAAAACGGACGTCAAAATATTAAGCTAAATACTGAAAAATTAATTTCGGGAACATATATGGTCGAAATTACATCTAACGGAAAAATAAATTCTCAAAAACTGTTAATTTCTAAATAATTTTACACAATAAGAGTAAAGGCTGTCTTTCGACAGCCTTTTGCTTTTTACAGTTATATATTTAAAGTCCATCCCCATCCAAAAGATTTCCCAAACCACCTAAAATACTTCCCTGCTCTTTATTTTTAGTCGTTCCGTACTGTAGAATTCTACTCGCCAATCTTGAAATAGGCAATGTCTGAATCCAGACTTTTCCCGGACCTCTTAATTGAGCAAAGAATAACCCTTCCCCGCCGAAAATAGTATTTTTGATTCCCCCTACAAACTGAATATCATAATCTACGGTATGCGTAAAACCAACGATACATCCCGTATCAATTTTCAGGATTTCTCCAGGCTGAAGATCTTTTTCGATTACATGCCCGCCACTATGCACGAAAGTCATTCCGTCGCCCTCCAGTTTTTGCATGATAAATCCTTCTCCACCAAACAGCCCGGTTCCCAGCTTCTTCTGGAATTCTATCCCTACTGTAACCCCTTTGGCAGCACAAAGAAAACTATCTTTCTGACAAATTACCTTACCTCCAAGTTTACTCAGATCAAAAGGAATAATTTTCCCGGCATAAGGAGCGGCAAAAGTTACCTGCCTTTTATCTGAAGATGTGTTGGTAAATACAGTCATAAAAAGATTTTCTCCTGTAAGCATTCTTTTCCCTGCAGAAAATAATTTACCCATCAGTCCTTTCTCAGTTCCGTCTCCAAATAAAGTTTCCATCTGTATTCCATCTTTCATCATCATAAAACTTCCCGGTTCTGCAATTACACTTTCCCTCGGATCCAGCTCAATCTCCACACATTGCATTTCCTCACCGTAAATTTTATAATCTATTTCATGATTAATCATAGCGTTCAAAGTAATTTTAAATTATTCGCTACAATATTAGCATTTTTTACATTCGGTTTGAAAAATAAATTAAATTCGATTGATTAAAACTTAAGATCATATCCGGCAAATGTTGGAATACCAACATTCTCCTCTGAAATTATTGTTTAGCACTTTCCAGCTTGCCTATTATATTTTTCAGCATAGCCGGAACAATGAGTTTATGAAAAGGACGTACCGGTAAAAAGTATAATACTCCAAGCCAGTTATGGAATTTTACCGTAGTAGAAATCGTCAGAGAATTTTCATCCTTCTCACCCCGATTTTTATCAAATAAAAGGGAAATTCTGAAATCCAGATGTTTATCGTCTTCGCCAATAATAATCTCATTGCTGGTTTTATTAAAAACTTTAAAAAGACCAACACGTTCTCCTACTTCGCAGGTAAAGTCGTCTGTTTCTTTCACCACATCTGTTTCTGCACCTGTTTTTAACCCAAACAACCTCACCACCTTGTTTCTGAAAGCAAACATTTTCTTTCCCCACTTTGGTCCGCTTGTAAAAAAAGCTTTCCCAATTTGTGTAATATCAACATTCTGTCCGTTTCCCACCGGTCCGCCTTTAAAACTATCTGCATAATCAAACTTTTCTTTGCTCTGATACAAAATGGATGTTGCCGGAAACTCAATCTTCTTAATTTTCATTGTCATTGGTTTTTAATTATTTTTAGCATAACAAATGTAAGCATCACAGAACATATTTAAAAGCAAAAGTCATTTTTTTTTAAACAAACGTTTAATATTTTTTAGGGTTAAAATATCTAAGATAAATTGGTTGGGAAGCGCAAAGACATAACTTTATTTTTGAAATAACTGCTTACAGCCAAAAAAACACATCCACAAAATCTATTTAAATAGATTAACATTTTAAATAATTTATTAAATTCGGTATCAACAAAATCTTTTTTAATGATACAACTTCCTTTGTCTAAACTTTCCAATATAGGAACTACCATATTCAGCCAGATGACTCAGCTTGCCAATGAAAATGAAGCCATCAATTTGTCTCAGGGATTTCCTGATTTTATGCCAGATTCTGAACTTCTGAATTATGTAGACCATTTTATTAAAAAAGGGTTTAATCAGTATGCACCCATGGGAGGAATGATCGGTTTAAAGGAAGAAATTGCCCGAAAAATAGAGAATTCACACCAGGCGATCTATCATCCGGATACTGAAATAACAGTCACTGCGGGAGGAACACAGGCTATTTTCACCACCATCGCTACTTTTGTAAAAAAAGATGATGAGGTGATTATTTTTGAACCGGCTTATGACTGCTATGAACCGACTGTCGAGCTTTTCGGAGGAATTGTAAAGCGATTTGAAATGAAAGCTCCTGATTATGAGATTGACTGGAATGCGGTTCGGAATCTTGTTTCGGACAAGACCAAAATGATTATTCTGAATAACCCTAATAATCCTTCCGGAAAAATCTTAAAAGAAAAAGACATTCAGGAATTAATAAATATTGTAAAAGGAACTTCCATTTTAATCCTGAGTGATGAAGTGTATGAAAATATCGTTTTTGACAGCAAACAACATCTGAGCATCTGTAAATATCCTGAATTAAAAGAAAGAAGCCTTTTAGTAGCTTCATTTGGAAAACTGTTTCACGTTACAGGATGGAAAGTCGGGTATTGTGCAGCTCCTAAAAGCCTGACCAACGAGTTCAGGAAGATCCATCAGTTCAATGTTTTTTCTGTTAACACGCCTATTCAGATGGCTTTAGCCGAATATATGAAAAATGATGAGCATTACAGCCAGCTCAGTCAGTTTTTCCAGGAAAAAAGAGATTTTTTAAGACAAGGTTTAGCAGGTACTCCTTTTGAGCTTTTAGATTGTGAAGGAACCTACTTTCAGGCTTTAAAATATGATAAGATCTCAAATAAGAACGATTTAGATTTTGCAAGTGAATTGACAATTACCCATAAAGTAGCAAGCGTTCCTTTCTCTTCTTTTTATAAAAACAAAAGAAATGATCACGTGATCAGATTATGTTTTGCCAAAAAGCAGGAAACATTGGAAAGAGCACTTGAAAATCTGACTAAGCTATAATCACACTACATGAGTGGAGAAAGAAGCCTTGCCAGGTGTTCAAAAAAGACTTTATACTTTGGCCTTTTTCTCCATTCATCCAAGGACAGTTCTACACAGTCTTTCATATCTTCAAGAAAAACGGATTCCAGTTTTTGATTCGTTTCCTGATCAAAAATAAGGGTATTGACTTCAAAATTCAGTTCCTGACTTCTTACATCCATATTGGCTGTTCCCACACTGGAAAAATCATCATCCACAATCATTGTTTTGGAATGGATAAAGCCTTTTGTGTAAAAAAATATCCGGACTTTATTCTCCAGAAGCCCTTCATAATAAGAATAAGCTGCGGAATTCACAATAATGGAATCCCCTTTTTCAGGAACCATGAGCCTTACATCCAGTCCTGCCTGCGCAACCTGTTTTATCGCATTTAAAATCGTTTCAACAGGAATAAAATAAGGGGTAACGATATACACTCTTTTTTTCGCAGACAAAATAGCGGAACTTGTGCTCAACATAATCACCGGACTTGTATCGGGTCCGCTTGCAGCCGCCTGAACCAGTTTATTCCCTTCAAATTCATCATGATAATCAAAGTAGTCTTTGGAAAGCTGAGGAATTTTCTCTGTAGCAAAGACCCAGTTGGTAAGAAATAAAAACTGAAAATAAAAAGCAGAATTTCCTTTTATATACAAGTGCATATCCCGCCAGTATTGCTGGGAATTAGGATTGATATATTTATCAGAAACATTGATTCCTCCAGTAAAAACTTCTTTTCCATCAATAATGATGATTTTCCGGTGATCTCTGTAGTTTACCCTGTTTGCCAAAAGCCTGAATGTAATCTTATTTACAGGAGAAACTTCTATACCGGCAGCTTTAAGTTTTGCAATCAGCTTTTTACCGATCTTACCACTTCCCAATGCATCATATAAAAAACGGACAACAACGCCTTCTTTAGCTTTATGGATCAGTAATTCTGCAAGCTGGTTTCCGATCTTATCATTTTCGTAAATATAATATTCCAAATGGATATGATGTTTTGCTTTTCGAATGCATTCTAAAACTTTCGCAAACTTTTCTTCTCCGTTTACCAGTATTTCCACTTCATTTTTTGAAGATAAGGGAGAATGAGCCGCATTGTAAAGAAAATTGATGGTGGTACTGTATTCCTTCAGTTCATTTTCACTTCTTTTTAATGATTGAAAATGGGTCTTTTCAATATAATTCTGAATCTCGCGATAGATCTTCTCGTTGATCTCAAACTTAAAATTATAGAATTTGTTTTTCCTGTAGTTGACCCCGAAAACAAAGTAAATAATGATTCCTGCTACCGGAATAAAAATAATCAGCAATAAATAAGCTAAAGTTTTGCTGGTAGTTTTGGTATCCATGATAATCTTCCCCGCAAGCAGAACCACTGCGGTAAAGTAAATTACTTCCAGAATAAGTAAAATATAAGGAAACTGATCAAAAAACTCTTTCATCATAAGGCTATGATCACTGTTTTAACCTAATAAAGATATAAAAAAAGCGGTAGAAAAATTACCGCCTGATTTTTAAAAGAACATTCCTCCCGAAACCTCTATTCTCTGGGCAGTAATCCACCCTGCATCTTCTGTACACAGAAAAGCAACTACTCCTCCAATATCATCCGGCAAACCAGCCCTGCCTAAAGCCGTATTGTTGGCAATCATTGCATTCACCTGCTCATCATCCCTTGTTCTTCCGCCTCCGAAATCTGTTTCTATTGCACCCGGAGCAACAACATTTGCCTTGATTTTTCTTGATCCCAATTCCTTCGCCATATATTTGGTAAGCATTTCGACACCTGCTTTCATGGATCCGTACACTGAAGAACCGGGAAGTGCAAATCTTGCCAATCCTGAAGAAACATTAATAATTCCCCCTCCGTTATTGATGAAAGGTAAAAACTTCTGAGTCAGGAAAAACACGCCTTTGAAATGAATATCCACCATATCGTCAAGCTGTTCTTCAGTAACCTCAGTTATTGGTGAATAAAGCGCTGTTCCTGCATTATTTACCAAATAATCAATATTTCTGCTTCCTGTATTTTCTTCCAGATGATCTCCAACCTGTTTTATAAAAGCATCAAAGTTTTTGATATCTTTTGTATCCAGCTGATAAGCAATCGCTTTTCTTCCTAAAGCCTGAATTTCCGCAACCACCTTGTCTGCTTCTTCTTTATTGCTTTTGTATGTAATGATTACATCTAAACCTTTTTCAGCAATTTTCAATGCCGAGTTTTTACCTAATCCACGGCTTCCTCCGGTTACTAATGCGATTTTTGTTCTTGTTTCCATTTTTTTGCTTGTTTTTGATAAGACAAAGTTCTGACAATTCTCCATTGAAGTGTTTGCTCGAATCAAACTGAAATTTGCAAAATTCAAATCAGGAACGAAATTCCAGCGGAGCCAATGAAGTTTTCTTTTTAAAGAAGTTTGAAAAATGAGCAATTTCTTCGAAGCCTAATACGTAAGCAATTTCTGAAACATTCCATCTGGTCTGCTTTAAAAGGATCTTTGCTTCCTGAATGATTCTCTCAGCAATAATTTCCGTTGTGGTTTTTCCTGTGCTTTCTTTTAGCTTTTTATTGAGGTAATTCACGTGAACTGACAATCGATCTGCATAATCTTTCGCACTTTTCAATTGTAATCGTTGGTCTGAATTTTCAATCGGAAACTGTCTCTCCAATAATTCTATAAACAATGAAACTACCCGAAGTGAAGCATCATTTGACGTCGAAAGTTTAGAAGCGGGCTGTAGTTTCTGCCCATAATGAATCAGTTCCAGCACATAGTTTCTGATCAGGTCATACTTAAAGATATAATCGGAATCGATCTCTTTTTTCATTTTGGCAAACAATTGTTCGATCTCATCTGCCAGTTCATCATTAATTTCAAACAGAGGAATATTTCCCGGCTGAAAAATCGGCAGGTCTTCAAGCGTACTGTGCGATTTGTCTTTAATAAAAAAATCTTCCGTAAACACACAAAAGCTGCCCGATTGTTGCGGATCTTCAGGAATCCAGTGATAAGGAACTTTGGGAGTCGCAAACAGCAAAGCATTCTTCTCTATCTGAATAATCTTATCGGCGTATTCTGCACGGTTACGTCCTCTGATGAGGCTTATTTTATAATATTTTCTCCTATTGTAAGGCATTTCAGAAGTATTCCTTGCCCTTTCAATGGTTTGCGCAATATCAAAGACATTAAAATGACCGATATCTTTATGAAGTCCTTTTGGAAAAATGGTTTCAATATCCGTTCCTAATTTCTCGGTCATTTCTTTATAGAAGTCATCGAGAGAAGTATATGAGGTATGCGCTGTCTTTTCCATACTACCGATTTGTAAAAATCAAATGTACAAAATAATACCCACCGATCAGCTTACCGTTTGTGAAATAAAGGTGAACACCCACTTTCCATTTTTATATTCTGCCGAATACCCTGTTACAGATCCGCTTCCGGCTTCGTTGATATAGAACTTCTGAGGATTAGTTTTATCTTTTTTAAGCAAAGAATAACCTGTTCCGAAAATTGCCGTTGAACGGACATAATACGGCTGTTTCTCCGGATTCTCAGAAAAGATCAGGACTTTATGTTCCGGATTTATTTTTTGAAAATAATCGCAGTCTGTTTCATACGCTGAAATAAAATAGTCTCTATTTTTAAGGTTCTCCTGCAGGCTTCCAGTATGCTGCGACATCAGGTTTTCATACAGACCGGTAAATTTATTTTTCTCGGATTTGAAAAGCGGATTACGGTCTTTAAAATCACTGATTCCATCACCATCGGTATCTTTACTCTGAGGGTTCAGGCCAAAGCTTTTTTCAAAAATATCATTATAGTCGTCCTTATCCGAATCTTTTTCCAGATCGCTTAAGCTTATTTTAAACAATTTTCCGTCTCCGATGGCTGAGAAATCGTCATATCCGGGTAAGCCGGGAACTTTAATGATCTGAACCAGGCTTCCCTCAATCTGGAAAAACCCGTCTTTCACAATATGATTTTGCTGAACCTTATTAAAATAAAAATGACTGAAACTCAGCCCTAAGAAATAAGCTGAAGGCCGGTCCTTTTCAATTTTCAGCAGCCAATACCCTAGGTTATTTGCTCCCAAAGCATATTTGACACTACCCTTCGTCTGTTTGAATGAATAGTCAAACTGCCCCAGAAACTTTTCATTAAAGTCTGAAAATTCAGTCTCCTTTTGTTTCCAATAGTCCTCTGTATAGGCACGGTTTCTTTTATATTCCAGACTATCCTGTTTGAAGCTTCTGTATTTTTTTAGAGGGATGATGGTGAGATAATCCGGCTTATGCTCAAGAATCTGCTGTACGGTAAAAGGCTTTTTCTCAACGTAGCCTTTAAAATAGGGGTCATCTTCTTTTAAAAAACATTTTTCCTCAATGCTTTTCGCACAGGAAACGAATACCGCCAACACAGCAAAATATAAAATCTTCATCTCATTAAAAGTTTCTCATAGGAATGCAAAAAGCGCTCCCAAAATACTTTGGCAGCGCTTTTCAATTATAACTAACTTTAATATTTTTTTATACATTGAATCTAAAGTGCATGATGTCTCCATCTTTCACAATATATTCTTTACCTTCTACAGAAAGTTTTCCGGCTTCTTTCACTTTCGCTTCAGAACCATACTGCATATAATCGTCATATTTGATGACTTCTGCACGAATGAATCCTTTTTCAAAGTCTGTGTGGATTACACCAGCCGCCTGAGGAGCTGTCCAGCCCTGTCCGATTGTCCAGGCTCTTACTTCTTTAACCCCTGCTGTAAAATACGTCTGAAGTTTTAATAAATCGTATGCTTTTCTGATCAAACGATTTACTCCGGGCTCTGTAAGACCTAATTCTTCAAGGAAAATTTCTCTTTCCTCATACGTTTCCAGTTCATTGATATCGGCTTCGATCTGAGCTGCCAAAACAACAGTTTCAGCCCCTTCCCCTTTAGCCATTTCTTCAATTTTACCGATCCATTCATTTCCGTTTTTAATAGAATTTTCATCTACATTACAAACATAAAGAACCGGCTTATTTGTTAACAATTGAACTTCTCCAATCACTGATGCTGTAAAATCATCCGTTGCAAATTCTCTGGCATTTCTACCATCCTCAAGATGCTTTTGAAGATTCTGAAGTGTTTCGTATGTCAGGATATCTTCTTTCTTACCTGATTTAATGAATTTCTTAGCTTTTTCCACTGCTTTTCCTACCGTTTCCAGATCTTTCAGCTGAAGCTCAATATCAATAATTTCCTTATCTCTTAACGGATCTACCGAACCTTCAACGTGAACGATATTTCCATTATCAAAACATCTTAAAACATGAATGATGGCTTCGCATTCGCGGATATTGGCAAGAAACTGGTTTCCCAATCCTTCCCCTTTGCTTGCTCCTTTTACCAAACCGGCAATATCTACGATTTCTACAACAGCAGGCAACACCCTCTCCGGCTTTACTATTTTTTCCAGTTCAAACAATCTGTGATCCGGTACAGAAACCGTTCCCAAATTAGGTTCGATGGTACAGAAAGGATAGTTTGCCGACTGTGCTTTTGCATTGCTCAGGCAGTTAAAAAGAGTTGATTTACCAACATTCGGTAAGCCTACGATTCCACATTTCATATCGTTAGATTCAAAAATTAAGGTTTAAGGTTCAATGTAAAAAGGCTTTAAACACTGAACATTGAATTTTAAGTGTGCAAAGATAGTGAAATTATAAGGAGTTTCATAATAAAAAAATCTGCAGCATGTACTGCAGAGATTTTAAAAGAACTGTAAAAGTTGATTTTTATTTCTACGGGTTGTCTCCGGTGGCATCCTGTGCGCGGGGAGCATCATTAGGAGCTTCCTGAAGCGTTTTGTCTAAAGTAAATAAAGATTCGTCGGTCGCTCTGTCCCCTCCTGCGATTTTCAGTTTATCAATCAGGTTCTGAGCCAGTGTTTCTTCTTCAATCTGTTCCTGAACGAACCACTGCATGAAATTCCAGGTGGCCCAGTCTTTTTCTTCGAGGGCCATATCAACAATTTTATAGATGGCTGTTGTATTATCTACTTCATGCTGAAATACCTCATCAAAACATGCTGATAATGATTCAGGATCAGCCGGGGGAGCAGGAATTGCATCTACTTTAGGTTTCCCACCTCTGTTCAGGATGTATTCCATGAACTTTATAGAATGGTTTCGCTCTTCCTGAGCGTGCCGGTAAAGGAAATTGGCTATTCCCTGATAACCTTTATCATCTGCCCAGATTCCGTATGATAAGAAAACATGTGATGCATGAATCTCTTTGTTCATTTGCGCGCTTAATGCTTTTTCCAGTGTGGGTGAAAGTCTGTTAGTATTCATAACTCATATTTTTTGTGATTGTAATTCATCATGCAAAAATGATTCCGATACTGATCTAATTTTAAACTGGACAGAAAAGATAAAACCTGTAAAAAATTGATAAACAACAATTTAAAATAATAATTTATAGTTATTCTAAAATATAAAGACCGGCTCATGAATAGACCGGTCTTTATTTATTGTCATTGTTAGCCAGGAAGACTACTTAACTTTCTTTGCTAAATAATCACTTTCATTACCTAATCTGTCAATTGCTTTAATAGCAACGGCATTCAGTGTTTTTCCTTCTTTATATTTAGGAATTTCTTTAGAGAGCTGATCCATGGTCAGGATTTCGGCTTCCCATATTCCGTTATACTGTGTGAAAAGCACCCACTGGAAAACGTCTTTGATGTTTTTTACACTCCAGCTGACCTGTACAGAAGTTCCGCTATCCGTCATAAACAATGTCGGAGCCTGCAACGGAACAGCTTTCAGCCAGGCAGTCCTAGGAACTAAGGCTTTTTCTTTATAAGGTCCGTATTTCAGGGTAGGAAGCATATTGGCATTTTTTGTGAGCCCGGCAATACTCCAGTGGATTTCTCCGGCTCCATTTTTTAATATCTGCCTCGAAATCTCAATCTGGTTTTTAATTTCTGTCGGACGGTCAGAAGATCTCACTTCAACAGTATTCAATCCAGGCCAGAGATGGCGTTTCATTGTATTTTCAGACTGCCACCAGTTTAATAAAGCTTCAAATCCCTGCCCTTTAGAGTCAATCGTCCAGTACAGCTGAGGCGAGAAATAATCGACCCAGCCGTTATTCAGCCATAGCTTGGCATCGGCATACAGCTCATCATACTGTGAAGATCCTGTAATGCCTTCCGGATAGCCGGGTTTCCAGATCCCAAACGGACTGATCCCGAATCTTACATAGCTTTTCTCGGCGTGAATTTCTTTATAAATCCTTTCCACAAATTTGTTGACGTTATCTCTTCTCCAGTCTGCTCTTGATAATGTCCCGCCACTACTTACATAGGCACTCCAGGTTTTATTATCCGGAAAATCAGCTCCCCTGTTGTACGTTGCGTAAGGATAGAAATAATCATCAAAATGTACGGCATCAATATCATAACGCTGCACAATATCTTTTACCACATTGGAAACATGGCCCTGAGTTTTAGGATCGGCAGGATCAAGCCAATACATTCCGTTTTTTAATCGTACTACAATGTCCGAAAGTTTGTTTACCATCGATAGACTGTTGGGAGAGCCTCCATTCGCGTGATGGGCACGATAAGGGTTTAGCCAGACATGAAGCTCCAGTCCTCTTTTGTGGGCTTCTTCAATCCAGAACTGTAAAGGATCATAGTTCGGATAGGGAGCTTTTCCTGTTTCTCCTGTCAGAAAGTACGACCATGGTTCGATATTGCTGGTATATAAAGCATCTGCTGAGGGTCTTATCTGGAAAATAACGGCATTGAAATTATTATCCTTCAGCATATCCAGCATACTGATCGCTTCGGCTTTCTGCTGGTCGGCCGTCAGATTGGTTTTGGAAGGCCAGTTGATATTGGCTACACTGGCAATCCATACGCCACGAAATTCTCTTTTAATCTCCGGAAGATTGGTTCTAAAAACTTCTTCTGTAGATGGCAATTTCGCCACCATAGAATCTTTTTTAACAGAAGATACCGGTTTTGTCGTATTTTGATTTCTTATTGGTTTTGCATCATCTGCCAGCGTTTTAGAACTGCCGCATGAAGCAAAAACTCCTAATAAAAATATTAATTTTAATGTATTCCCTCTCATCGTTTAAAAACTGCCTTAAATATATTTCGATTATTTAGAATGAAAAATAAACATTTTCTTCTGTTTTACAATAAAAAAGCCCCGAAAGTTTCGAGGCTTAGTATATATATATGAGAATGGGATTACGCTTTCGCAGATCTTTCCACTCTTTTTCTTTCTTCTTCAGAAAGTAATTTCTTTCTCATTCTAATGAAGTTTGGAGTTACCTCGATCGCTTCATCACCCTGGATATATTCCATACATTCTTCAAGAGAGAATAAGATTTTCGGTGCTACTCCTGTATCTTTATCTTTACCTGCAGCTCTCATGTTGTTCAGCTGTTTTGCTTCAACAATGTTTACTACCAAGTCTCCCGGTTTGTTCTGCTCACCGATAATCATCCCTGCATAGATTTCCTCTCCCGGATCTACGAAGAACTTACCTCTGTCCTGTAGTTTGTTGATTGAATATTCTGTTGCAGGACCTTGAGTCTTGCTGATCAATACTCCATTGTTTCTTCCCGGAATCGCTCCCTTGAAAGGCTTATATTCTGTGAAACGGTGTGCCATGATAGCTTCTCCTGCTGTAGCTGTCAACATCTGAGAACGCAATCCGATCAATCCTCTTGAAGGAATTTCGAATTCCATGTGCTGCATTTCTCCTTTTGTTTCCATGATGTGAAGATCTCCTTTTCTCTGAGTTGCCAAGTCGATTACTCTTGAAGCATATTCTTCAGGAACGTCAACAACTAAAGATTCGTAAGGCTCACAGCTTACTCCGTCGATTTCCTTTAGGATAACCTGTGGCTGACCAATCGTCATTTCATATCCTTCTCTTCTCATTGTTTCGATCAAAACTGATAAGTGAAGAATCCCTCTACCGAATACTAAGAATGTGTTCGCATCATCCGTCTGCTGAACTCTTAGTGCCAGGTTTTTCTCTAATTCTTTAGTTAATCTTTCTTTCAGGTGGTTAGAAGTTACATACTTTCCATCTTTCCCGAAGAAAGGTGAATTGTTGATAGAGAACGTCATGTTCAGCGTTGGCTCATCAATAGCTGTTCTTGGCAATGGTTCAGGATTTTCAAGATCTACAAAAGAATCTCCGATCTGGAAAGCATCAAAACCTACCACAGCACAAATATCTCCTGCCTGTACTTCAGTTACTTTTTTCTTTCCTAATCCTTCGAAAACATATAATTCTTTTACTTTTCCTTTTACCACTTTTCCGTCTGCCTGAGCAAGACCGATCCACTGAGATTCTTTAAGCTCACCTCTTGTCACTTTCCCGATCGCGATTCTTCCCAAGAAAGAAGAATAATCTAGAGAAGTAATCTGCATCTGAAGGTTACCTTCCGTCACTTTCGGCGCAGGAACATATTGTAAAATACCATCCAATAATGGTAAAATATCTTCAGTCTGCTCCAGTGAAGTATTGAACCAACCTTGCTTAGAAGATCCGTAGAACGTTGGGAAATCCAGCTGCTCTTCGGTTGCATCCAGGTTGAAGAACAAATCAAATACCTGATCGTGAACCTCATCCGGACGGCAGTTTGGCTTGTCTACTTTATTGATCACCACTAATGGTCTTAATCCTAATTCCAAAGCTTTCTGAAGTACGAATCTTGTCTGTGGCATCGGTCCTTCGAACGCATCCACCAACAGGATAACCCCATCTGCCATTTTCAATACTCTTTCTACTTCCCCACCAAAATCGGCGTGACCAGGAGTATCAATTACGTTAATTTTCGTGTCTTTATAAGTAACAGAAATATTCTTGGATAAGATCGTGATCCCTCTTTCTCTTTCAAGATCATTGTTATCCATAATTAATTCTCCACTTTCCTGATTTTCTCTGAAAATATTGGTAGCGTGGATGATTTTGTCAACCAAGGTCGTCTTACCGTGGTCAACGTGTGCGATAATCGCAATATTTCTAATGTTTTGCATAAAAGATTTTTACGGGTGCAAAAATAGTGATTTTTAATGAAAAACTCACTAATAAGTTTTGACAATTAACAAATTCATAATGAGAAGGTTAAAAGAGAACCTACTCTTAAGCCTCTGCCATTGAGCTTATTACCCTTGTATTCCTACTAAAAATCATAAATACCGGATTAAGCTTTTATGACCAATCTCAATACTTTTTTTCAAAAAAGTAAATCAGAGCCATCTGAATTAACATAATACCTCCGAATTTCAGTAAAAATGAAGTCTTGGAAATCTTATGTCTGAAAATCACTATTGCAGCAATTGATCCGATACTTCCGCCCAGAAAAGAAATCCCCAATAAAGAAGTCTCCGGTATTCTCCGCCGGTGAAAAACCGAATTTCTTTTATCCAGTCCGAAAATGAAGAAGCTGAAAAGGTTGATAATGAGTAAGTAAACCATTACAGCAAAGCTAAATAAAAAAAGAGTGTTACAAAAACACTCTTCTTATTTTATTTATATACATGCCATTAGTTCGCATGGATCCTGTGGTGGCGCTTCGCCACAGATAATGTCGAAAGTACCACAGCTACTAGAATCTCCGGTTCCCCATCCCCACTGCACTACACATGTGATTGGATCTTTACATCTTACCATTCCTTTAGCAATTCCTCCCTGAATTGATCTCATTTCACTGCGTGAAACTTTTTTAAGTTTTTTCATGATCTATTTTTGATTAGTTTGAATGATAAATGTATAAAAAAATATTGATAAAAATAGGCTTTGATAAAAATATTTCATTTTGTGATGAATTATTATGCCGACTATTTGTAATTTTGAGTATCTTTGAGATACAACACAACGTTGGTTTTCAAATATCCAGCGTAATACTAGTTGTGAATTGCTTTCATTTATCCGTATCTTTGAGATACAACACAACGGATTAAAATTTGTAATAGTCCAAAACTCAGTTGTGAATTGCTTTCGTTTTTGAGTATCTTTGAGATATAACACAACTTAAAGGATATGAGAGATTATTATGATGCTGTTGTGAATTGCTTTCATTTTACTGTATCTTTGAGATACAACACAACTCTTTCTATTTATGAGCAGTATGAAAGTCAGTTGTGAATTGCTTTCATTTTACTTAGGGGCATGAAAATAAAAGGTCAAAAATAGAAAAAAACAAAAATCAAAACAAAGCCTTTATTTATAGGCTTTTACAAAAGAAAATGTAAAAAATTAAATAAATTAAAAGGTAAAATTTACTACCATTATCTACCATTTTACTACCATCTTAAAGAGCTTTAAATACCATAATTTAAAATCAATTACCATTATTACAGTAAAACGTCCAAAAACCTCACCTATAAAAGCTTTATTACGTTTTTATACCTTTTAAAAAGATATTTAAAACATATTGAAAAGGTATTTCGTATGCCTTTAAGTGAAAATTGAAATAATAAAAAAAACCGCTTAAAAGTTACATTAGGGGTTACATTAAGGGTTACAAAATTTGAAGAAAATATAAGTGAGTTTAGTGATAAATGATATTATAAACCTATTACATGATGTATTAAGTTATTGAGTTTATAGGGGGATGATAGTCATACCAATAGACATAGTTAAAACAAGACACTGATTATCAAACAACTACATTTAATTTAATTTTATTCTTAATATAATACTATATTTAAAATAGTGTTTAAATTACTTTTCGAATGTTTTTAATAGAGAAATTACAATATTAGTAAGAAAACCCCTTTGGAGTGACATTAGGAGTGACAAAATATGTTAAAAATACACTGGGTTTAATTATAAATGATATAATATATATACTACATGAGTTAATAAATACTCGAGTTTATTGGGGTATGATAGTTGTTTCGCATAGTAATATCATTGTAAATAATTAAAATACAATAACTTACGTATGATCACTAAAGATTTTTAAATAATTTTTTTAAATTTCACAGCGATTTTTTAATAATATTCCGTTTTAACTCTAAAATCTATTTTTACGTCAAAAATATTTAATAGAATTAGGTTAGGGTTATTAATTAGTTAGCATGGGATGATAGTATTAAATCTAACTGAAACAACATTAAACAAATAATTACAATCTAATAATGAATATTAAAATATCTTTTAATTATTAATTATTCCTTTTCAATAATAGATTTTAATACTTTTATTTCATTTTCCAAGCTTTCAATTTTTTCCTGTTTTATTTGTAATAATTCATTTAGATGAGAAACAGTTATATCTCCATTATTCTCATTATTTTCACTCTCAATAAACATTTTTCCTTTTCCTGTTATTAACCAATAAAGGTTTAAATCAGATATTTCCGACAATATATTTTCGATTGCATTGGAGTTTATAGGTGTTTCTTTAGCGGAACCTCTAAAACTTGCGGAAGTCATCCCTATTTTTTTGTAAAAATTCTCCTTTGCAATCTTCTTGTTTTCAATAAGTTGTATAATCCTTTGCTTAATCATCGAAAATTTATTTGCTTTTTATTTGCTATATCGAAAATTTATTTTCTATATTTACTACAGCAATTAAGTAATAAACATAATACGACAAAGTAATGAAAAAAATAAGAATTAATGTAGAACTAAAAAAACAGATTTCTAATGAATTTGAAATTTCACTTCAAAGTGTTAGAATGAGTTTAGATTATGTGTTTAATTCCGATACTGCCCAAAAAGTGAGAAAAAGGGCAAAGGAATTATTAATTAAAGAGGCAAAAAAAATAAAAATTTAAAAAAAATACAATGGCTTCTTGTATTGATTTAATGCTAAAAATAATAAAAACTTTAAAATGAAAAATACAATCCAACCCTTACAAACAGAAAACAAACCGTCATTAGATAGTTTCTTTAAGGAAAGAATATACAAAGAAGATTTTGCTCAGGTTTTAAGAAGGACTACAAGTCAATTAACATTAATCGCTTTTAAAAACGACAATATAGATTATCTAAACATCGAATGGCTACAAGAAAGTCTTTATTGGCTTCAAGATATGGCGGAATATCTTGACCCTTGTATTATCAAAAATATAAAACATACGGAAAATTCCTAAATAATGAATGATTTAGAAAGTCACGAAAATAAGTTTAACACCTTATTAATGAAATTTATGATTTATCCCAAAATTGAAATTTCGGAAGATGAAAAGAGCATTTCTATTATTGATCTTCAAAACATGAAATTTAAGGAAATACTTTTAAATGAATGTATTATAACTATAAGTCAGGACAAAAATATAGTTTCAACAACAATTCCGGGAAGAGCAGGAACAGTAAAAGAATATATTTCTGATGGCGATTATCAAATAACTTTAGATATAGGGCTAAGTGCTTTTAATTTCAATGAAAAATCAAATTCTTTTGAATATCCAATATCTAATGTTGAGGAGTTTTTAGAAATGCTAAGATTATCTGTCCCAATAACCTTACAATCAGATTTTCTAAATGCTTTTGAAATTGATACAGCTATAGTAAAGTCTTATAATCTGCAACAAGAAACACATAGTAATCGACAATCAATAGTTGTTAATATGATTTCAGACAGCAATATGTTAATAAAAATAAAATTTAACGAATCGTAATTAATTATAAAATAATATGAGTAAAACATTCTTAGTTTCAGACGAAACAAAAAACTCTTTAGGGTTTACAGTTCTGACAGAAGGTATAGACATTTCAAATTTTGTTAAAAATCCTATAATGTTATACATGCATGAACGCCCAGATGTAATAGGCAGGTGGGAGAATCTTAGAATAGAAGATGGAAAACTCTATGCGGATGCAGTGTTCAATGAAGATGATCCTAAAGGTAAAGATATATCTGATAAGGTAAAAAGTAATTTTTTAAAGGCTGCAAGTATTGGCATAACATATTCAGAATCTGATTTAGTTAATGGTGTATTAAATAAATGTGTTCTTCTTAAAATATCTATTGTAGACATAGGAAGCAATCCAAATGCACTAAAATTATATAATACAGAAAATTTTATCAGTCTGTATTTTGAAGATATCAAAAATCATTCTGATTTAGGTCAAATTCTAGAGTTGTCAGCACCAACAACTAACAATATTATTTTAGCTGTTAAAAATCTTAAGACGCAGATTGCGACACTTACACAAAAAAACCTTTTGTATGAAGACCTTAAAGAAAAAGAAGCTGTTATTTTGGTTGATGATGCAATTAAAAGAGGGTTTTTTCCAAAGCAGTTTAAGGATATGCAATTAAAACTATTTAAAGAAGATTTTCATAAAGCACAGGCAGAAATAGCGGAAATGTATTACCAAAAATATACTAATCATTATAGTCTGACGGAAGTGCTGAATGTTGCACAGAGGGTAAGAAAATCAAAGTTAGAAAAAGGAGAAAAACCAAAAAGCGAGTGGGACCTTAGAGATTATAGATTGATGGCTCCTAAAGAATTGGAATCGAATCCCGAATTATTTTCTAGGCTTTTAGATGAACAAAGGAAAGCATTAAACAATCTTAAATAATTACATAAATGGATAATTATAAAAAACAATTTTGGTCAGACCAAAATTCAGAAAATTTTCACCTAGCTCAAGCAATACAGTATATAATTCCGACACATGGACAATCTGGTTTAGAGAACGCTTTTTTCTCACCTGATGAATATATTGAGGATAATTTTGAAAAAGAAACAATCCTAGTAAAACCTAATGAAAGAGCAGTTTTTTATAAAATAGAAGTTGATGAGAATTCTATGATAGAAGTTTTTGCCCCCGAAGATTGGGTGAGATGTGAAGATATTCCAAGAATATATTGGGGAGAAAAAGACACCTTTAAATTAAATAAAATTTACTGCTTATTTCATAGGAAATACGGAGTACTATTTAAGAGAATTTCTAAAGTACATTTTCACACGATCACTTTATCTTCTGATAATTCAAACAAAATCGATTACCCAGATCAGGACTTTGATTTAATGGAATTTTCGAAAATTCTTATTGTTCGTAAAGTTGAAAAAGATTTAATTGAATAATTAACTTCAGACAAATAGATCACAAAAAAATAATTGAAATAGAAAGTTAATACAATCCTAAATAATTACAAATAAATGAGTACACTAAACAAACAAATTTGGACAGACCAAATTTCAGAAAATTTTTACCCAGCAGTACACTTCCTTTCGTTCGCAAAAGATTTTACGGAATATGTAAATTATGACATTATTAATATGGCTGAAGCTGGTTTCGACCCCGATGTTTTGATAAATAACAAAACTTATCCAATCGAAATAAAAGAACGGGAAGATAAGCCCTTATCTTTTGAATTAGATTTATTTGAAACTGAAAACACATTGGTTAGAAATCCTGAAGCAGTAGAACTTTCTTATAATAAAATGGAAAGCGTTATTTATGGGCATAGAATATCATTACAGACAAAAACAGCCATGAAGGCAGCGCACGCTTTTGCACCAACAGAAGACACTGTAAACACACCCATAATCACTACGACAGGTGAGGATAACGGAGACGGTTTCAAAAGAATGCGAGTAGAAGATATATTGAAGTTGAAAAGACGTTATGATACGGCAAGGATACCGTATGATAAAAGGTTCTTAGTTTTAGACCCGAGACATACAGAGGACTTAATTTTATTTGACCTCAAAGCCTTTAAGGATATTACTGATTTTTCAAATGGTATTCCTAAGCGTTTTGCAGGATTTAATATTTTGGAGTTTACAGACAACCCTGTATATAACCCAACAACTATGCAGAAAGTTGCATTTAACGCAGTTCTAAGTGCAGAAAATTGTTTTTCATCTTTTGCTTTTTCAAGTGATGAAGTTATGAAGGCTGATGGTTCATTTAATATGTATGAAAGATTGAACGATCCTGAGCTTAGAGGCACGGTCGTTGGTTTTGATAAACGTTTTATTGCTCTTCCACTTCGTAATAAAGGAATAGGTGCGATTGTAGCCTCAAAAGCATAGTTTTATATTTTATTTTGTTTTGGTAGCCCCGAAAGGGGCTTTTTTTATTTATCAAACCGATAAAAAAATAAAATATTACAATTATTTTATAATAAAAAATCGGCTTGACTTGTGTTTTTTATTACTTTATTTTTGTAATATTATGAAGGTTTCCAAACAAAGTTTAGGCGCAAAAAGAAATAGACTTCTCCACTATAAAATGATAATGGATGAGTTTAATAAACATGATTGTCGTTATACGCTTATCACTGTTATTCATAGGGAATTCATATACCCTAAATTTCACATTTCCCGTGATACGCTCTATCGTATTTTTAAAATTTCTATTGAAGATGAATTAGAAAAACTCTCTATTATTTCTGAATAAAATATCCAAATCACATATTATTTTTTATAGTTCCCATTCAAATTTTTTTTCAATTCCGCATCTTTTTTCAGTTATTCCTGTTTTTTTATTTTTTTCCTTCATTTCAATAAATTCTTTCATAGTTTTTTTAGGAAGCTCATTTAATTGTGGTAAGTAATTTATTTTTGGGTTAACCCTTAGTGTTACTTCTTCTGCTTCCCAAATATTATAGTTTTTATTATCCTCTCTAATTTCTAAAATTAACCCAGGTAAACCATAAAATTTATACGGCCCAGCAGAATATGGTAACTCTTCTGTAAAATATACTGTTATATTCGAACCTCTAAAATTTGTAGTAGCTTTTATACAAGTATAATCTAATATCTTTTTTGACGTATTTTTATCAATATTCCAAATAGGTTTGAAAACTTGATCAAAAATCAAATAATCAACATCTTTGAAATTAGCTGTAAATAATATATTTTTTATATTGTTCTCGTAGTTAAGTTTTGATGCAAAATAATTGTTGCTAACAATCTTTTGAGTATTTAAGCTAATAGAATCTTGAATTGAAAGTACATTATTATCTCTAATAAATAGATTTTCAGATACTTTTTCAGTGGGTGATTTTACATACATATATTTTACATGAACTTCTTGTGCGAAACTTTGTAAAAAAAGAATCGTTAAAAAAAATACAATTGACTTTTTTTAAAAACCATAATTAAATATTTTTGTTTTAAGCTGACTTAGCTAAAATAGTTGTTTTTTAATTAATTAAATTTGAAAAGAAATAGTGTAATACATTTAATTTATTTGCGTAATTACTATTAAAAACAAATAATATATTACGGTTTCCCTTTTTGTTCTATAATATTTTAGTTTAAAAAACAAATTATTAAATCTACTTTTTTATAAATTCAATATTGAAAAATAAAATTGATTTTTATCTGCGTGAGGGCTTTGCTAAGAATATTACCTAATGTTGGAATGGTTATATAAATTTAAACCCCATTTAAATGCTCTTTAAATGGGGTTTATTTTACTTTATAACTAAGCATCCTTCAAATGGAAAGCCTGAAGCAATTGTGATCCAATCATCTGTTATTTTAACATCTCCCATGACTTCACTAAATGAATTATCATCATTTTTCATGTATAGTTGTGTTATAGGCAAATCTTTTTCTTTTTTCTCAATATTGATGACTTTCTCTCCGTCACCATCTTTCCAGTCTTCTTGTTTAAAATGATAATTCATAGTTTAAATTGTTTTGATTAGAAATCGAATATAAAAATATTTTTTGACATTCAGTTTTCGCGATTATATTTTTTGATTTTTTTGGACGTTTTAATTTAATTTTCTCGACTTTTTAATTTGCTTGTTATAATTGCTTTCATTTTACTGTATCTTTGAGATACAACACAACATAAATCATCCACTAATACCTCTGATGGTAGTTGTGAATTGCTTTCATTTTACTGTATCTTTGAGATACAACACAACTAACTCTTCGTCTGGCAATGCAGCACCTCCGTTGTGAATTGCTTTCATTTTACTGTATCTTTGAGATACAACACAACAAAGAATCTGAAATCAGTGAACAAGGTACAGTTGTGAATTGCTTTCATTTTACCGTATCTTTGAGATACAACACAACATAGGACAAACGACGATAACGAGTCCGAAGGTTGTGAATTGCTTTCATTTTACCGTATCTTTGAGATACAACACAACTTCAAACTCTGCTGATATAAAGTCTGACGAGTTGTGAATTGCTTTCATTTTACCGTATCTTTGAGATACAACACAACGCTTGTTTCGGAGAATATGTTTTCCCTTTGGTTGTGAATTGCTTTCATTTTACCGTATCTTTGAGATACAACACAACTGATGAAGATGTTGACGGCAAAGAAATAAAGTTGTGAATTGCTTTCATTTTACCGTATCTTTGAGATACAACACAACCCAGTGTGCGGGGAAGAGTAAAGTTCATTTGTTGTGAATTGCTTTCATTTTACCGTATCTTTGAGATACAACACAACTGACCATTATACTTAAAAGAAATGTCTTCAGTTGTGAATTGCTTTCATTTTACCGTATCTTTGAGATACAACACAACGCACTAAAACGCTGTAATCTTCATCAGTTAGTTGTGAATTGCTTTCATTTTACCGTATCTTTGAGATACAACACAACAAAGTTGAAATTGATAAAAAGCGAGTTGGGGTTGTGAATTGCTTTCATTTTACCGTATCTTTGAGATACAACACAACCCTCTCTCTGACGAGGCTTTAGATATGATAGTTGTGAATTGCTTTCATTTTACCGTATCTTTGAGATACAACACAACAATGGAAAGTTTAGGGCAAAAGTTTGGCAAGTTGTGAATTGCTTTCATTTTACCGTATCTTTGAGATACAACACAACCGAGAAAACTACATGTTGAAAACAGACAGTGTTGTGAATTGCTTTCATTTTACCGTATCTTTGAGATACAACACAACAGCTTCCGCAAATAAAGCAAGCTTTAGAAGTTGTGAATTGCTTTCATTTTACCGTATCTTTGAGATACAACACAACGGTAGAATTATGACATTTGCCGCGCCACTAGTTGTGAATTGCTTTCATTTTACCGTATCTTTGAGATACAACACAACTAAACATTCTGATGAATCAACTACACCACAGTTGTGAATTGCTTTCATTTTACCGTATCTTTGAGATACAACACAACATGCAGAAGCTTTAGAGCAACTCCCTTATAGTTGTGAATTGCTTTCATTTTACCGTATCTTTGAGATACAACACAACTTATTGAAGAAATCTTTAATTTCCTGCGCAGTTGTGAATTGCTTTCATTTTACCGTATCTTTGAGATACAACACAACAGCTCAGAGAGAGCTAAGGCTGTATTGTAGGTTGTGAATTGCTTTCATTTTACCGTATCTTTGAGATACAACACAACGAATACACAAGAGGAGGAGCGGAGCCTGGTGTTGTGAATTGCTTTCATTTTACCGTATCTTTGAGATACAACACAACATGTCATAGGTTCCTGCAAAGAGCCCGGTAGTTGTGAATTGCTTTCATTTTACCGTATCTTTGAGATACAACACAACGAACCTGTCCAGTTCCAATGGTCGGCAAGGGTTGTGAATTGCTTTCATTTTACCGTATCTTTGAGATACAACACAACAAATCTTAGAAAAGAGTGCTGAAGCCGGAAGTTGTGAATTGCTTTCATTTTACCGTATCTTTGAGATACAACACAACAAAATCGGCTTCATCAAAAAGGATTCCCATGTTGTGAATTGCTTTCATTTTACCGTATCTTTGAGATACAACACAACTAAAACGATTAAGAAAAAATGAATAACCCAGTTGTGAATTGCTTTCATTTTACCGTATCTTTGAGATACAACACAACAGACTCCGGATCAAGGGCAAAGCCATACTGGTTGTGAATTGCTTTCATTTTACCGTATCTTTGAGATACAACACAACGCGGAAAACCACGCAAAAACCTTAAAGGACGTTGTGAATTGCTTTCATTTTACCGTATCTTTGAGATACAACACAACACTGGTGCTTTAATGAAGCTGCAAAAGGTTGTTGTGAATTGCTTTCATTTTACCGTATCTTTGAGATACAACACAACTTGAAGACGGTTTACACAATGACGTTTGGTGTTGTGAATTGCTTTCATTTTACCGTATCTTTGAGATACAACACAACCGAAGTGATATAAATATATGCTGAACCGCTGTTGTGAATTGCTTTCATTTTACCGTATCTTTGAGATACAACACAACAGGCCGACTTATCATTAATAGAGCAGGAATGTTGTGAATTGCTTTCATTTTACCGTATCTTTGAGATACAACACAACTTCCAATAAGGTTGCCGATTTTTCGGCAGAGTTGTGAATTGCTTTCATTTTACCGTATCTTTGAGATACAACACAACAAATGCTGATTTAACCACCAGTCGTCAAGAGTTGTGAATTGCTTTCATTTTACCGTATCTTTGAGATACAACACAACTACAATAAAGCCCAAATCGATGCTTTTATTGTTGTGAATTGCTTTCATTTTACTGTATCTTTGAGATACAACACAACACGCAGGTGCTTCAATCTACGTATCCTGTAGTTGTGAATTGCTTTCATTTTACTGTATCTTTGAGATACAACACAACGAAGGACTGGAAGAACATAACAAGAAATGTGTTGTGAATTGCTTTCATTTTACTGTATCTTTGAGATACAACACAACCTGCCATTATTCTTGTATTTGACCATTAGTGTTGTGAATTGCTTTCATTTTACTGTATCTTTGAGATACAACACAACACCTTAATGTTATGCCACATTTCAACCCAAGTTGTGAATTGCTTTCATTTTACTGTATCTTTGAGATATAACACAACCTCTAGGGGTTAACAATGTTATGAAAACTAGTTGTGAATTGCTTTCATTTTACTGTATCTTTGAGATATAACACAACTTCAAAAATCTTCTGAAATAAGATGCGAGGGTTGTGAATTGCTTTCATTTTACTGTATCTTTGAGATATAACACAACTTTAAGGCCATCAATTTTGTTTAATACCTTGTTGTGAATTGCTTTCATTTTACTGTATCTTTGAGATATAACACAACCTGTTACAGCTTTACGCTCCATTATCTCTGGTTGTGAATTGCTTTCATTTTACTGTATCTTTGAGATATAACACAACTGATGAGGATACTAGGCTTGTATGGAGACTGTTGTGAATTGCTTTCATTTTACTGTATCTTTGAGATATAACACAACAAGAATTGTGTAAGAACTCTAGCCCACATGGTTGTGAATTGCTTTCATTTTACTGTATCTTTGAGATATAACACAACTTTGCTTCAATAAAATCCTTATTAAGTAGGTTGTGAATTGCTTTCATTTTACTGTATCTTTGAGATATAACACAACAACCAAATCACCTGTACCTAAAGGCCACGAGTTGTGAATTGCTTTCATTTTACTGTATCTTTGAGATATAACACAACACCTTCATACCTTATGGTTTTGTCATTCCAGTTGTGAATTGCTTTCATTTTACTGTATCTTTGAGATATAACACAACAGAATTGTGTAAGAACTCTAGCCCACATGGTTGTGAATTGCTTTCATTTTACTGTATCTTTGAGATATAACACAACGACTGTTAAATTAGTTCAAGAGGTAGAGCAGTTGTGAATTGCTTTCATTTTACTGTATCTTTGAGATATAACACAACAGATACTTATCAATCGAGTGCGTTATTTGTGTTGTGAATTGCTTTCATTTTACTGTATCTTTGAGATATAACACAACGGTACCATTGGCACCACACTAATAGGAATTGTTGTGAATTGCTTTCATTTTACTGTATCTTTGAGATATAACACAACGCAGGTCGTATATTAGGCATTAACGAGCCAGTTGTGAATTGCTTTCATTTTACTGTATCTTTGAGATATAACACAACTCCTTCGGAATCATATTATCAGATTCCGTTGTTGTGAATTGCTTTCATTTTACTGTATCTTTGAGATATAACACAACGTTTGGATAGCTGAAGATTTTATTAATATAGTTGTGAATTGCTTTCATTTTACTGTATCTTTGAGATATAACACAACGAAGGGCAGAAGGTAACAAGAGAAGCTACGGTTGTGAATTGCTTTCATTTTACTGTATCTTTGAGATATAACACAACTTAAGATCTATGTTTGTGTGGAATTGGCTTGTTGTGAATTGCTTTCATTTTACTGTATCTTTGAGATATAACACAACAGACAGTTGAAGCAATTGCAATGTGAGGCAGTTGTGAATTGCTTTCATTTTACTGTATCTTTGAGATATAACACAACATTATCATGAAATGCACAAACCATTAATGGTTGTGAATTGCTTTCATTTTACTGTATCTTTGAGATATAACACAACTCAAACAGTATCCTTGAGAGTAATTTTTAGGTTGTGAATTGCTTTCATTTTACTGTATCTTTGAGATATAACACAACGTATACCATTCAAGGTTGTCAACTCGTCTTGTTGTGAATTGCTTTCATTTTACTGTATCTTTGAGATATAACACAACGACATCATAAATAGACTATACGTTTTTGGTGTTGTGAATTGCTTTCATTTTACTGTATCTTTGAGATATAACACAACTCTTTTAATGCTTCCACAATTGGAACTAGTGTTGTGAATTGCTTTCATTTTACTGTATCTTTGAGATATAACACAACCCAACGAATATTGGTTTTACACCCCCTGATGTTGTGAATTGCTTTCATTTTACTGTATCTTTGAGATATAACACAACATATCTGCCAATGCCTTTACCCTTAATGGGGTTGTGAATTGCTTTCATTTTACTGTATCTTTGAGATATAACACAACTTGTCCGGGAAGTACCCTCTTCAAGTGAGTGTTGTGAATTGCTTTCATTTTACTGTATCTTTGAGATATAACACAACCTCAAAATTTAACCCTCTGTTTTTCAGAGGGTTTATTTTATTTTTAGAATTTAAAATTTAGAATAATTCAAGCTGTTGGAAGGTTGGTGGCGGTTCTTCTTTATTTCTGGCAAAAAAGATTTCAATGTCTCCAAACTGCTTATCCGTAATGCACATAATGGCAACTTTACCCGCTTTGGGGAGCATAAATTTTACCCTTTTAATATGAACTTCTGCATTTTCGCGACTCGGACAATGGCGAACATACATGGAAAACTGAAATAAGGTAAACCCATCATCAATCAAGCTCTTACGAAAGCGGTTAGCGTCTTTCATATTAGCTTTAGTTTCTGTTGGTAAATCATATAATACTAAAACCCACATAATTCGGTAGGCGTTAAACCTTTCTGCATTCATATCAGTTCAGGGTAAGAAATCAATCGTTTTTCTCCTGTATAGCATTTATACAGTGATGAGGCTGTTGTTTTCACAGCCACCAACAAAGGTCTTGTTTTACTATCAATCAGTACATCTTTGGTCGCAATCTGAAGAATGTGTGCTTTAAATTCTTTCGTCAACTCTTTTGTTTCAGGATTAATTTTCAGCCATTGCATTACCAACAAATCAACAAACGGTCGATAAGGCTCCATCAAATCGTCTGCAAGACAATACGGATTGTATTTATTCTTATGAAAAATCCCCAAAACAGGAAGTAAACCGGTTTCTACAATAGCTCTCGCTACAATACTTCTCAGAACAGCATATCCAAAATTGAAAAACTGATTGGGTGAATCCCCAAAACGTTGTCGAAGAAAATCAAGACTGATTAAATATTTCCAGTAATGTTGGGCCGCAATACCTTCCATATTGGTCATATCGCCGGACTTTACATTTTTTTGATATTCAATCATAGGCTCGTAATAATTTTCCAATCTTATTAAAACATTTTTCTGATTTTCAATCTTACATTCCACAGTCTGTTTCCAAAGCTGTTTTTTCAGAGGTTCGCTAACTTCCAATTGGTCTTTTACCCGATCCGAATGTTCTGTATGACCATATAACGGCAACATAATTCCGTGTGGCAAATGATGCGCATCACAACTCACAACCACCACATTATTTCCCATCATCTTCTGAATGAGATTGTGTGAAATCGTGATCTGATAATGATCCAGCATCAGAAGCCCCAAATCTTCCACAGGAACACTCCCCTTTTCCGTTTTGGTTTCCGGACAAAGGATTTTCATTTGCTCATCTTTTAATTTGAGATAAGCCGGACTGCCGATGTAGATGGAGCGGGTTATCATTCTATTAGCTTTAATATTCTCCGATATAAACTATTTTTCCTAAATGATTGAGCCTTACTTTTAAAATTTCTCTAATTCCATTCAAGCCTTCCCTTCTCCAAGTAATCCCTTTCAATGCTGAATTATCTTCAACAGTAGTTTCTAAATGATGTCTAAAGAAGTAATCTTTTGTAGCAATCTTCTGTACTCGAAACAGATTCTTAGAAATCAAATTCAGATTCTTTTCATCAAACAAATCCATTTCTTTTGGGTTAAAATCTTCCGATGGAAACAAAAACATCTCATTTTGTTTCATTGTAAAAAGAAATTTCCAACCTAAATCAGCATTATAATCCTTATCAATTATTGCAAGCCCCTGATTCACCCTTTCAACTGCTTCATAGAAACTCACGACTTTTTCCTGCAGATTACCACGCTCATCTTCATAAATCGCAACGTGATGATTATTTCCTGTACTTACGAAATCAACAGCTATCTTTTTCCCGTTTTCATCAAGAATATCTTTTCCTAAATGGTCTTTTTTATAATGTAAAGCTTCAGCATTATTAATTCCGGTAATTGTAACCGTCTTTACAGCAATTCCTTTAGATTTATTGAGCCAAATCGGATTCTTATCCAAATCAGAAAAGGCTTCTTTAGAATTTCCATTAAATTCTTTCAATCTATTCATTAAAATTTCACGAACTCCTTTATCAATAACTTTTTCAATGTTTTTATAATCTTTAAAATTATCAGGATTCACAACTTTTCTAATTGTATACCCTGTTTCATACCAAGCTAAAATGACCGATTCAGGCAATTGTTCCGTTTTCTCATCATTAAGAAATATTGGATTTTTTGAAATTACATTTTTCCCTGTAAATGCTTTTTTAGAATCTCCATCAAATTCCTGTAATCTTGCTAATAATGTATTTCGGAATTTTTCATTCTGAACTTTATTGATCGTTTCCAAATCAAACTTCCCAGAGACTTTTTCCTCTTTCGTTTTAAGGAATTTTGAACTTCCATAAATGGTTTCTTTATGAAGTTGTCCTCTCGGCGTCAGTTCCGTTTTTGCAACAACACTTCCCTTTTTCTTTATTTTATTGATATTCTTAGTGACAACTTTATTTTTAGCTTTATGAGAAATCAGAACTTCATCCAAATGTTTTTTAGCATCAATTCTAAAATTTATAATAGGTTCTTTAAATCTCCTTTCCTTTGAACCATTTTTCTTTTCAATAATCTTAGTAATTAAATTTTCAATAGCAAAAATATTCTGATGCTCTTTGTGCTTTTCGTCTTTTCTTGCATTTAAATAATTCAAATACTGAATATGATTATGGGTTGTAAAAGCAACCGTTAAAGCATCCATTGCGTGATGACGATGGTCGTTTCTTTTGGTCCAGTCTATGATTCTTTCTTTCTCTTCTCCTTTTGAATTTTCAATCAATTCCGTCAAACCTAATTTTCTGTATTTTTCCAAATTAAGTTCTTTCATTGTATTGAAAAGATTCCAGTCTTCCCTAAGTTTATCCGTAATTCTTCCCGAAGTGGAAACAACAGAATTGGTAATACCAAAAAGTATTTCTTTCGCTTTTTTGGCAATGTATTGAGTATTACGCAAATCTCTTTCGATAAACCCATCTCCTATTTCAACACCTTTTTTCTGAAGTTTTTCATATTTAGCTTTAGTAATAGCTCCTTTATCATAAAGTTCTCTGATAATATTGAGGAATTTTTCTAATTTCTCTTTTCCTTCAATTTCAAGATAATCGAAAGCTGTAGAACTACCTTTCTTAAGATTGGCTCCTCTTGGCACTAAAACTTTATTTGAAAAACTATCATCGAAAAATCGGGATTGTGGAATAATATGGTCTATATCGTATTTTTCTGTGAATAAATTTTCTCTTTCAATTTTAACATCAGTGTATAAGTCTTTAAAACCATTATTAGCCAATTCTAAATATAATTTGTAGCGAATGATATCATTTCTCGATGGAACAGGAATACCAAACTCCTTTTTCAAAATCTCAGCATACTTCTGATGTAACAAAGTCGCCTTGTTAATTTCAGAAGTCATATTAGCGCGTTCTTCTGCATTATTTTTGAGTTCTCTTGCCAATTCAATCCTTATTTCATCAGGTCTTCCGTATTCTTTGGAAACTTCATTGACAAGATTGATCATTTGATTCAAAATCTTTTCTACCACGGGATTTCGTAAAGAATTTTTTGGAAGAATATCCAATTGCTCTTTCAAAACCCGATTTTCCAGTTGTTCTTTAGTCAATGAATTTTTAGAATGATTGTAACCTGCATAATTACAAGCCTCGCTGTATTTATGTTCTTTGATGTAAGGATAAATCTTTCGCATCGCCTTAGAACTCAGATTTCCATAATCCTGAGGAAAACCAATTTCCGCCAATATTTTGGAATGTTCTTTTTTGAAACTGAACTTCTTTTCTAAAAGTTCGTACAGTTTCTCATTTCCCGAAGGAGAATCATCGCCCTCGTAAGAATATAACAAATGCCATAATTGATAAGAAGCCTGTTTTTCAAAATCACGTCCTTCCAATTCAGGATTAAAATCCAAAACAGAAATATCAATTCCTAATTCTGACAGTTTTTCTTTTACAAATAATTTTATGATTTCTGCAGAAGCATTTATTTTGGAAACTTTGATTTCATCATCAATCGTTAATTTAAATTCTTTTGGAAATTCTATTCCTTCATTAGCTATGATTTTCAAGAAAGCGGTATAGAAATTTTCGTTGGTATAATTACCTTCAATATCTTTAAAATTAGTTTTCCATTCTTTTCCTGAATAACCGACAATATCTAAAACATCTTTTGCAGAAAGTTTTCCTTTGATATTGACTTCATCAAAAATCGATTGTTTAAAATCTAAATCAATAGGAAAAATTTCTTTTGTTTCTAAATTCTGGAATTGCAAATTATTCAGAACCTGCCAGATTTTAAATTCCTGAAACAACGGCGAAGACTTCGGTGCTACTTTTAAACCAATTGTTTTCTTTTTGATTTTTCCTGTTGAGCCTGTCGAAATATCCTTGATTTCAATTTCCCTGTTTTCAAATTCACAAATACTGATTAGCCCTTTCTGAGATTTAAGTTTTCTCTGATAAAAAATAACAATATCACGAATTTCCTCTTTTAATTCTTTCGTTAATTCTTTATGATATTTTGCCTGAGTTTCCCATATTTTTTCAAATTCATCCAGATAATCCTGTCTGTAAAAAACCTGATTTTTAAGTTTTGTATGCGGATTAATTTTTAATTGATTATATAAATATTCTCCAACAGTCTGATTGTTGAAATACAATTCTTTGCTTCTGTCACTGATGGCTCCAAGATAACCGCTGGAATTATTCATATTACTATTAATCTCCTGAAAAACAACAGCCAAACTTTCAAAATCTAATCGTTTTTTCACAGCTTCGCTTCTCCAAAGATATCTTTCTATCTTTTTCTCCTGCAGTGTTCCGATTTGTTTAATTCCGACAAGAGAAAACGGAATTTCTAATTCTTTCCACGTTGCATTTCTATTTTTACCTTGAAGTCTTGCGTAAAGTTCATTAGTAAAGATTTCAGGATTAAACTGTTTCTGAAAATTCCAGATTTTATCAAATTCCGCCTGTAAATCGGAACGATAAAAATCAGGCAGTTGCTTTTTACCTTGTTGTAAAAGTTGATAAGAATATTCTCCGGGCGTTTGGTTTTCTTCATATAATTTTTTAGCAACAGCCATTCCATCTATGATTTGTCCATCCTCTTCGTTTTTGGCTTTACGGCTGCTTTTATAACCTCTTTTTTTATTAATTAAAAGTAAAACTCTGGCAAATTCAGAAAGTTCTATTTTTTGTCTCGCTGATATTGCTCTTATTTCCTGAGTTTGAAATGTTGAATTTTTGCCAACTTCTGTCAATAAGTCGGTTTCTTTTAAAATATTATTTTTCTTTAAAACATCAATCAAATTAACTCTTCGTAGCTTGAATCTCTGAAGACTTCTTCTCGCGCTTCTTGCTAAAGTTCTTCCTGCATTGGTTGTAATAGGTTTTCCTTTTTCGAAATTTAGTTGCTCATCAACAGTCAGCGGATTTACACGAACTCCCAATTTGATGATTTTATTGTTTTCAGGATTTTTAGAATCTTCCTGTACAACAGCCCATCCTATGGATGAAACTCCTAAATCTAATCCAAGTATATTTTTAGTCATAGCATTTTAGTTTTGATAAAGCATAAAAATAAAGAGAAAAAAAACAACTATTTTACGGAAAACCATAAAACAGTTAAAAAAATAATTTTTAGATTTGTAATCGAAAGCAATTCACAATAAGGATTATTCCGTTGTGAAAACATTCAAGGCGGGGCAACTCGCCTTTATTATTTTAATTAAGATAATTAAAAAACCTCCACCCTTTCGCGTGTAATCAAAGCCAGACTTTCCAATTACGCACTGTTACAGGTAAGCATTCTTTACAAATACAGCGCGAGTATATTCAAATTTTTTAATTATTTTTTTATGTTAAATCCTTCAATAGAGAAATAATATTATCTTTAGTATCTATTAAAATCAAATCAATGAAACATTTAAAGAAAATTTCAAGAGATCAATTAAAAAAAGTAAAAGGCGGAGATAACAAGGACGGGATATGCAGACCTGGATATATGTATGTTTGCGATGCTACAGGTATTTGTGGACCTGAAGAGGATGCAGCCTGCAATTGCTATTGTTTTCCTATTATTCCCAATCCATAAGATAATATCCCTCAGCTTGAGGGATATTTATTTATACAAATCTTCAAAATCTTCATAAAAAAATCTTCACCCTTTCGGATGAGATCACGATTAAACCAAAGTCAGATTTCCGAGATAGGCACTGTTACAGCCAATGTCTCTTTTGCATTATTAAAGAAGACCCAGACCTGAATTTCTTTTCCTGCTAAAATACTATTTTTCTCTTATGTCGTCAGAAGATTTACTTATTAATTTTCATTTACTTTAGTTGTATTTACTTCTAAAATTACTCTATCACTAACTCTTATACACCAGGAATGATCTTCAATTATTTACCTATGTTTTTTCTTCAAAAATAAACAAGAGCAGATATTAGCCTACCATTGTTTCAAGATTATTGTTTTTAATAGATATTGATAATCAATGATTTAAATTTTATAAAATGTTCATCACTAACTCTGAAACACTACCAGCTGCAAAGTCTCATTCACATCTTTACACGGTAATTCTACAAAACTATAGGACACCTGACTCATAAGCAGGTGCTCCTTGGGTTCTTCCTTGGTAAGGAAGAGGGCATTCTGCTTAGAAGGCAGATGGTCATTTAAGAGTTTGCATACTTTTCCACCGCTTCTTTTCCGGCTTTATCGTTATCAAAACAAAAAATGAGTTCCTCTAATGCCGGAAGATTTTTTATTGAGTTTAAGATCTCTTCATTCAATCCGTTGGTTCCAAAACAGCTTATTAAACTATAATTCTCTCTGATTTCTTTGATCTGCAGGAGACTTGCACAATCAATAATTGCTTCTGTAAGAATGAGCTTTTTAGTTTCAGGATTGGGGTAATTCGGATAAATTCCGGAACGGTTTCTTAGATAATAGTGTTTCGCTTCTTTATCATTTACAATGCTTCTAAAATAAAAGCTTACGATTTGATTTTCTTTATTTTTCAGTGGAAAAACAATGCTTTTAATTCCAAAGGTTTTATAGGCTTGTCCTCCTGTTCTGCTGTTAGTTCCTGCTAATGACAATAATCAATAATCCTACATCCAATAAATTTTGTATCAAACCTTTTTCTCCGCCTTTTCTTTCTGCGTAATGAAGCTGTCCGCTGTTAAATCCTATTTCTAAAGCTTCTACCAATAGCGCTCTGCTTCTTACATAGTCTTAATTAAAGATGCCTTTTCTAAAGCTTAAATATACTTTCTCCAAAAACTGTATTCTTTCCTTTTCGTTCATCAATACGGAGTTTGTTTTCTGGGGAGTTGGGATTTCGGAACTCATTAAACTCTGTGCTTTCTTTATCGCTTCGTGCTTTGATAATTTTTCGTAATCTTCTATAAATTGTATAACATCACCACTTTTTCCGCATGCGTGGCATTTGTAAAAGTTCTTTTCTAAATTAACCTGCAGGCTTGCCGTTTTATCTTCGTGCATAAAGCAATGGAGCATATTGTTTCTCGGCTCAAGGTTGTAATGCTTCAGAACTTCGGATAAACGTAATCGTTCTTTGATTGCGGAGATTTCCATAGAATAAAATTTTTGAAAAAAGTTTTATATACCTTATTGAGTACAAAGATATATTATAAAATCTATTTTGCAAAAATTATTAGATTTTTATTTACCTTATAAAGTATTTATATTTGCTTATTATTAGTAAAATACAGTGGTTTAATACCTTAAAAGATATAAACTATGGATTCATTCGGTAAAAAATTAAGAGAGTGCAGAGAAGCTAAAAACCTTTCCCAAAAAGATTTAGCCGGGATTCTAAATACTTCTTATTCTGTTATTGGGAAGTATGAACGTGATGAGATGATTCCTTCTATCGAAGTAGCTAAAAATATCGCTAGGATTTTAGGGACTACGGTTGGTTATCTTTTAGGAGAAACAGAAGAAGTGAATATCTTTAAAGATCCGGCAATGCTCAACCGTTTCAACGACATCGAAAAACTTGATCCCGAAAATAAAAAGCATTTGCTTTCTGTAGTAGATGGGTTTATTCAAGCTCTTAAAATTAAAAATATTGCTGCATTATGAAAAAGTATATTCTAATCTTGATTTCTTTTCTTTTTATAGGATGTAGTTATGATAAAATTTATGAAAACAGGGAGTCTGATAAACAAGATGCTCAAAAGGTTATTAATAAATTTTATTTTTTAATACAACAAAACAATGATAAAAAAGAAGTTTTCAGATTGTTTAGTAAGCGATTTTTTCAGGAAGTAGAAAAAGAAAGATTTGAACAAATTTTAAATAAAACAGATAGTGATTTTGGAAAAGTAAAAGACTATGAACTTACAAATAGCTGGACGCAAATAATTGAAGGATCTAATCCTATATCTAAATATGAACTCTCATATCTTGTTACAAGAGATTCTACCCAAACAAAAGAGTATTTTAGACTACAGAAAGAAAAGGATTCTATTAAGATAATCTCTTACAGACTCGATTTTGATATTATACCAAAAAAATAAAGCGGAGAAGATTCCGCTTTATTTTTTTGATTATTATAGTTTATACCTGTGGCTAATAATACTGTCTTTTTTATGAATACTAAAAACTAATTCGCCTTTTTTCTTAATAATAGTATCACCAACTCCTATCTCATCTTTATATGAACTCCACCATCTATTATAGTGATTACATTCACAAGGCCTTTTAGTTAGAGGACTATAGCCTTTCGCTTTAAACATATCAGAAGTATATGATGAAGGAGGAATTTCTACAACTAAAATACATTCTTCTTCGGCAAGCCTCTTTGCGTTACTTTGATGATTTATACGATTTGTGAAAATAAAAAAAATTAACACAATTATTAAACATACAATTAAACTTATTTTGGGTTTCATATTTAATCAAATTGAGGAGAATGCTTAATATTTTTACGAAGCCAGTTCCCAATTGCTGATGGAGCATTATTAACTTTCTGCGTTATATCAGTAGTATACGTTCTCGAAACTCCTGCATCATAACCAACCCCGACATTAAAGCTTGTAGCTTGAGTTCCATAGTCTGCACGCCCCACACTATTATCACTTGCACTAAAACTGTGAGAACCCCCAAATACATAAGATCCGGAAACCTCTGTAGAATACCCCGTAGCACCCTCAAAGACATTAGTATATTTGGTTCCATCTTTTTCTCCATACGCATTCATTTGGAATAATGAAACTCCAGCTTCATAACTTGGCGCTCCTATTTTTACTCCAGCAGTGTGCAGAATTTTAAATTGTCCTGTACCCCAATTATAAGCAAGAGATAGTGATTGAGTTGTATTGCCTAAACTTCCACCAACTGTAACTCCAGAAGCATATTTACCAAACATTTCTGCTTCAGCAGCACCTAATCTTTCTCTATTAACATTCGTAAAATCTTCAGACCAATTTCCTTCAGTTTTTAATGTCACTTCAGATCCGGAGGTGGAAGTATAGGTATTATTGGTCTTTCCGTCAGAATAACTATCATAACCAGCTGCTGCTGCTTGTGAAGCACTTTTTATCTTATCTTCCCAATGCCATTGTGTACTTCCGTTGGCATCCGTTTTTCCTACCCAATCTGTGCCTTGTCTCCCATCAGGATCAATAAATCTTATTGGATTGTTAAATGCATAATTGTAAGGACTGTAACGACGCATTTTTTCAGCCAGCGGATCTACTATGCCCCATCTGCCCAGATCAGGCATATACATTCTTGCGCCATAATCATACATTCCTGATTCTGTCTGCAATTCCTTACCATTGTATTTATATTGGTACGCTGCATTTCCACCTGAATTATTATATCCTTCATGTTTCAGTCCAAACGGATAATAATTGTTTTCATCCACAGGATATACATTCCCTAAATAATCCTTACGGTAGCTCAGTCTTATATTTCCCAGATGGTCTTTATAATTGTAAATATACCAATTATTCCTGAAGTCAAAATACCCCTCTGATGTAGGAACTAAATCTAAAGAAACAGTCCCTTGGTAATTTACAGTATATTGAAATCCATCCAGATAGTCTGTTGTATTTGTTCTTTCTGTAGAATTTTTAAAAGCAAAATAAGTATACTTTTTTCTTCGTTTTGTACCATCTGCACCATAAGTATGTGCTACTGTCACATTTCTTATTTCATCTTCTCCTGTAGCATAGTTTCTGATCATGTAAGTGGAATTGAATATTATTTTTTCTAAAAGATTTAAATGATTATACTTAAATTCTAATATTCCTTTATCTTCATGGCTGGTTATGTTTCCATTGGAATCATAACCAATGGCAGTTCCTTGTACCTCTGGATAACCTCCATAATTATTTGAAGCATCTGTAACCATATTCAGTCTATTACTATTACCATTGTCCTGATATTGATATGTCAAATCATCAAAAGCATTAGCTATAACATAGTTTTCAGTTAACGCTCCTGACCTTTTTAAATGAGAAATATTTCCATTCAAATCATAGTCTACTTTCTCAAAATATTCCTGTGCAGAAGGATTTGTATCTTTTTGATAGAAACCTGCCTGTAATCTGTTGAGCCCGTCATATACATAGCCATAACGTCTTAGATTATCGTTAGGAGTAGTTGCTGTTCTCCAAGACACCTCTGCAATGTTTCCATTAAACTTAGGTTTTACCTTTAAATCCATATATCCTGTATGTGGATTCTCCATTCCTTCTACCAGATTGTAATTGATCTTATATCCAAACAGATCGGTAGTTCCTAAGTTTGTCGGATCATTAATCTGAGTCATCCACCCTCGGATATTATATGCATAATTGATAACCTGAAGCGGTGTTGAAACATCTAGCCCGCCCACTTTTTTTGTGGTTACCTGAGAGAGTTCATTATAAATATTCTGTGTAAGAATCTCTGTAGGGTTGGAATCTACTTTATGGGTATGCTGTACCAAACGGTTTTGTGAATCATATGTGAAGTTTTCATCGATAATCCTTTCTGTATCTGTAGAGAGCCTCTTATGTCTGGTGATGGTCTGCTGGGGTACTCCCGCAAAATCTAATCTCGATTCAATATGGGTATACCCGCCCAAATGGTTGATGGAATGGGTACCGACGACTCTTCCCTTAAGGTCGTAATAACTGTAGTTCTTCGTCCAGTTGTCATCTTCTATATTCTTTACCAGACTCACTACGGGAAGGCTTTTGGTACTTTTTCCCTCCAGATCGGGACTGTCGGCTAAAACAGGAATTCCCAAAATATCTGTCGGAAAAGCAGGACTGAAGCTATAACGGGGATAGGTATCATAATAATTTATCGACAACACCTTTTCAAAGTAGGGAAAATAGTTATTAGAATAATACACCGGCATTCCATCACTTTTCGAAAATCCGCTAGCATCCCTGTTCTCAACAATGACAAGATCTGCAATCATATCCTGCATTGCTGCGCGCTCTCCACCGGAAACAACTCCAGTCATAATTACTCTTCCGAAATTATCATATTTGGTGAATAACCAATTATTAGTAGGATGCATTACGGCATCCTGTGTGAAGATCAAACGGTCAGCTTTATCATACACCATATACTCCCAGCCTTTGCCGGGAACTTTCTTTTCTATCAGACGATTTCTACCATCATATTTGTACTGATAGCAAAGATTATTGAGGGTAGTACCATCCACAGCATTGGCGGCTACAGCCAAAGGAGGAATCACATAGGCTAACTGATCATAATTATTGTAGACATAATAAGTGTCGGCACTGTCAGTTGTATTCAACATTTTTCTTACCAATACTACCTGTCCTTTCCCGTTTTTAAATTCTATGGTTTTGTTTCCGTCTTCATCGGTCACAGTATTTTTATACAGCTGATTGGCTCCGTAGCCTGTAGCAGAAAGCGTGATGGAAGAGGTAAATGTTGCATAATCGAAGGTGGCAACATATTTTTTTACTTCTCCGTCGATATTGGCATCATATCCAAATTGTACGGGTTTATCATTCCACGCATTGCCAACCTGCTTTTGACTTAGAATTCTATCCAATGGAGAGTTTTCCAGTTGTTTTTCCGCATAGATCTTTTCTGAGCCATAAGGCGTGGCTGGAGCATTGGCTAATGGATCTGCGTAAATTCCTCCGTTCTGGGTTCCGGTTTGAGGAACAGGAAGATAATCTAAGGTCTGTCTCCCGAACTGGTCGTATGTTATTTTGGTGACCATATCTTTGTTGGAAGGAGTCGCTTTGATATTGATTACCTGCTTTGGTCTTCCTAATCCGTCAAAATACTGAACGGTTTCAGAAGTTTTGGTAGGAGTCGTTCCGTTATAATCTAAATAAGTCTTTGTATAAACGTAGTTTTCTGTTGTACTGAGCTGTGCTTGTACCAAACCAGTAATGAATAAGGCACTGATGGGAATAATGAGTTTTTTCATCGTATTTTAGTTTTTGTAATTATACTGATATTCTTTCAATAGCCTACCCGTCTGGCTCTGTTCTCTTACTTCTTTCAAGCGGTTGGAAGAATCATAAATGTATACTTCCCGGATTCCTGACGGAGGAGTAATACTTCGTACTCCAACCAATGGATCATAGGTGAACGTCGTAATTTGATAAGCTGATAAACTTGGATCATTCCTGAAATTATTCAATGTAGATAAGAATGCCGTTTCATCATTGTTAATTGTCGCTAACGTATCCGTATCGGATGCAGAAACAATAGTAGAAATCAAAGTTGGATTAATATCCGAAAGTTTTGCTCCTTCAATCTTGGCGATAGGCTGAGTATTGTTATAGCCCCAGATGATTGTGGTGGAAATACCATCTTTAGTTGTATATTGTTGTAAATTACCTTTGTTATCATACTTATCATAAGTAATCTCTGTTGAAACCACATTTAATAAATCTGTAGAATTCACTTTATAAGGCAAAACCAATCCTGAAGTTTTAGCATCTGCTTCTGTCTGGGTTACAGCATATACTGTTTCTACTTTGCTAATCGTTTTTCCATTTTTCTTGGTCTCTGTTTCCAATGGAATAGCAACCATGTTTTTATCAATCATCAACTGATTGCCTTTTTCTTGAGCGTAAGAATAAAGGGTTTCATTAATTTCCTGAGACGGCAGAACCGTTTCCTTTTTAATCGGAAGGTCTCTTGCATTAAATGTAACATTATTCGTTGTTTGGATATAACTTCCGTTGTTATAGTCTTTTGAAACAGAATTAGTCATATTAGCTTTTCCTACCACTTCCAGACTGACAAAAATTTTAGGATCTTTATAGAAATTACAGTTTGGAGTAGGAGATCCATTTGTACACATTTGACGATAATGATCATAATCTACAAATGCACCGGCTGTTGTAAACTCTTTATAAGGCGAGTCCGGATACTGAAATTTGATTCCCGTATATTTATAAACAGAGCGAAGCTGATGAGCATTATCACTCATATATAAATTATTATTGGCTACATCCACTTTTCTTTCTTTAACTAAAAGACCTCTTTTAAAATCAAAATTCGGATATGCTATAAACGGCGGAGCAAAAGACGAAGGATATGTAGCGTTCGGAGTATCCTCAGGATACGTATAGGTGTAAACCGATTTACCTTTATTTAATTCTGAAACCGATACATTTTTATATCCGACATCTCCTCCCTGCGTTTTTTGAACGGGTATAAAATTGTCGGAAGAGAGTATGGTATATCTTTTTTCAAAACTTACAGATCCTGCCGAACCCGTAAAAATATTACTGTAATCATAAATATATTCATGCAGTGGTTTCGGATAAATCAAAGCTCCAGAACTCTCAGAGCCGTTTTCAGTGTTGTTATAGGCAAAGTTTACCGATTTTGCAGGCACTGAGCTATTTTCATCCGTATAATAGCTGATATTATTTATCCTGATACCGCCCCCATTTACATATTGGGTAAGATTCGTGCTTTTCTTTTCTTTAAATTCCGCAGCTATTTTTATCTGGCCATAATTAACATAACTGGTATTTGAAATAACCTGGAACATGGTGTAATACTCACCCGCATCTAAATTTCTCACATGATACACCGGAAAGTCAGGGTCCGGATCAACTGACGGTCCGATAACTGTAGCGAGATTATAGACATTTCCTACTTTTTTATAAATACTAAGTGTCCAGGTATTGTTTCTAATATTATAATTATCTTCAATATCCGGGAAACTGAACTCCATCTTCTGTGCACCGGACAGCGAGAAGAAATAATTCTTTACATTTTGCTGAGATCCGCTATGAGTCGTCGTATAATTGTTGCTATTCCAATTATCCGGATTATCATAGATATCAGCCGGTTCAGAACCGATAAATGAATAGGTATTACTTTCGAAATTGTATTTCTGTACTCCACCGGTCGGCAATTTGATACTTTCTAAAATATTGTATTTTATACAGGCAGGAGACGGAGTTCTGGCTGAAAGAACATTATCAGTAGGCTTAATACAATTGAACCAGCCCCAATGATCGATATTCAGCTTTGAAGAAGATAATGGGATATCAGTCGTATACTTCAACTGATAATCATATTTTTTCTGTTGTGACGCATCAAAAACACTTACATTATCCAGCTTTAAACGATATTCCTGTGTGCCTTGTAAATCAAAACTGAAATTGGAATAATTGAATTTATAGGTATCCATAATATTCCCCGCCGGGTTCAGTACTTGAATATAATCAAGTTTACTCAGTTGGTTGGGGTTACCATAATTGGTATCTATCCTGTTCTGAAGATAAGAAAGGTTAATTTTTCCGCGCCCTACTACTTCTATATCTTTCAATAGTCTTGTCTGAGTATTGATCGTGTTCTTAGAAAATTCCTCCACTGCCGGGATTACATTTCCAAAATTATGGGGATATGTATAAGAATTTTCAATCGGATTCCAAACATTCCTTGTAATACTCGAATTGGTCGTAAAGAAAACAGGGCTTAACGGATAGTAATTGAATTTTACCAAAGTATCCCCCAAGACACCCTGAACCTCACTTAGGTGGAATGCAGAGGTAATAGTTCCTACATTATACATATTATCACTTGTATATCCATTAAACCCTATTCTGTGGCTGTAGGATGTGATTTGCGAGTCTTCTGTCACATTGAAGATATATTTATTTCCCAGTTCATCAGTGATGGTAAAGCTATTTGCATCATACGTTTTATTCGGATTCAGTGAGCTAATTTCAATTTTCAGATTGTTTTCGTCAAGCTTTTGAACATACAACTGGTTGCTTGAGTTTTTTTTAATAATAAATCTGCCGCTATACCCCATGAAATTATATTGGTACAGATCATATTCCGTATCAAATAAATTCAGATAACAAGCTTTATAGGCAAAATTCAAAAAGCTGTTATAGGTTGGAGACACGAGAATAGGGACATAGGTCCCTGCCGTTTCAAGAGAGTCCAGAAATTTTCTTGTCAAATTTGTTTCAGAACCGGGAGAAAATTCATCATAATAAATTCCTGTTTTTGCCGGCTGGTGTACATTTTGAATAACGACATCACCATCCGGCCCATTAATGACTGTTCTGGAAATTGACCCGCCTGCAAACAAACTCCAGCCAAGCCCTACTTCCGAAGATTTATCTTCAGGTTTTGCTGTATTCGGATGGTAATTTAATGATACATTAACCTTTACTCCGGGAGATTTTGTGGATATGTTTGTAATAGGAATTTTAATATCAGGAATTCCTGTATAATTACTAACAGGTACTTCTTCAAACTTCATTAAGTTATTAGATGTAGGTGCTGCAGGATACATTTGATTGATATTATCCATGGGGTTACTTACTGAAGAACCCGTCGATTGTGAAAAATAAAAGCTGGAAAATAGCAGCAGTACAATCGTAAATAGTATATGTACTTTTCTCATTATTTCTTAATCAGTTTAGCATTTGCCGGTTTGTTGGTATCCGTTTTTTTTGGTAACCAGGTAAGCTCCCTGAATCAAAGACTGCGGGATTATTTTTTGCAAAAAATCTCCATCTTGTGCAAAATACATGTGCATAGCTATCGGTCTAATATCCATAATTGTTTTCTTCATAATTAGTTTTTGTAGTTATACTGATATTCTTTCAATAGTTTACCCGTCTGATTCTGTTCTCTAATTTCTTTCAACCGGTTTGCTGAATCATAAATGTATACCTCCCGAATTCCTGACGGAGGAGTAATACTTCTTACTCCAATTAATGGGTCATAAGTAAATGTCGTAATTTGATAAGTTGATAAACTTGGGTCGTTTCTAAAATCATTCAGCGTAGATAAAAACGTTGTTTCATCGTTATTAGCTCCACTTGATGCATCTGTATCTGATGCAGAAACAATAGCAGAAATCAAAGTTGGATTAATATCCAAAAGTTTTGCTCCTTCAATCTTGGCGATAGGCTGGGTACTGTTATAGCCCCAGATAATAGCAGTGGAAATACCATCTTTAGTTGTATATTGTTGTAAATTACCTTTTGCATCATATTTATCATAAGTAATCTCTGTTGAGCCTGTAGTTGGGTTTTGCAAACTATATGAAAGAATGGAGGTTGGAAGCACTAAATTCCCTGTTTGAGAGGTTGGAACAGATGTCGGGTAAATAGTCTCAGTTTTTGACAAGATACTGGTAATCCCACCAACTGTTTGTGTTTTTGCCGTTTCTAATGGGATTCCTACCATATTTTTATCAATCATTAACTGGTTGCCTTTTTCGTGGGCATATTGATAATTGGTCTCATTGACAATCCCTTCAGGTAGCGTTACTTTTTCTTTGCTTATTTGGAAGTGAGACGGGTTTTCATAGAAATATTCTGTCTGCGTTAATACCGGATTACCATCCAAATAATCTGTTGTTTTCTGCTTGCTTAAATATGTGAAACGACTGATGTTTTTGTATAGTACATAGTCTAGATTATCAAATTGTCCCAACCCACCAGAGTTGCCTCCTGATTCATATTTTTTATTAGTTGCTAAGGAAAAACTTATATTTATGTCAGGAACAGATTCAGTATAAATATTTTCTTCTTTTTTTATAATACTGTCATTTCCGTCAAGATATGTTATGAAAAGCTCTTTCCCACTTTTCCAAGCTGTATTTGAGCTTTGCGCTCCGGCAACTCCGTCTCCTCCTACGCTTCCAAATTCGTCTATACCAGTATCAAACTCGTGTATTATTTTGCCTCTATTTCCTAAATTTTCGACAACCCTACTATAAAAAATATTCGGATTTAGAGAGTTATATTGATTGAGATTACTAGAGGTCAAAATACTATCAAAGTATTGAATTGGAGGTTGGCAAAAGTTGCTGATTGACTGACAAGTTGAAACCGTACTTCTATTTGCTAAAAAATATGGAGTGTATGCCTCTATCATTGAATATGTTCCATCACTTTTAACATATTCGTAGCTTTTTGTAATCGGAACACTTTCTATAGTCTCATCTTTTGTAGAAGCCACCCGATAACCACCGTATAATTTATCAGCAAATCCTTGTGTAGGTTCTGAAATATAATAGGTAGCGTGTACAGATGCAAACGAACATGCAAATCTTGCAGTTGCTTTGATGGTTATTGGCTTATTTTTTTGACCGGTTATCGTAAAAACTCCTCCAGAGTCGGTTAAATACGTTTTACTCCCAATTAAAGTTCCGTTAAAATCGTAAACATCAATCTCTGCTGCTTGTTTTTGAGTTTCTAAAAGCGGTGAGTTGGCACAGTTACCTTCTCCATAAATTGCATTTCCTCCACCAATTTGTATGGGTCCGTCTAATGGTGGTGTAAAAGTTATCTGAGATGAACTGACATATGTATACCTGTCATTAAATGTTTCAGCTCCCGTAGAAGTTTGCTGGGCAGGAATCGTTACAACTTTTTGTGACTTATGACTTTCATAAATTATACTCGTAGAACCACCTGTTGGATATGTTATTTTTTTTAATAATCCAGCTTGCCCTAAGGTTTCATGAGCTTTTTGATTAGCACCTGTATAAGTAATCACATTAGGATCATTATCTTCATAAATCTGAGGAATTAGACTGCTATTGATAGCACCATTATAATATCCCCACATATCTTTTGAAAGGCTGAGTCTATTAGGTAACATATCTATAAAATTGTATTCGAAAGAATATTTTCTTCCTGATCTAATTTCATTGATATATTTCAGAAAAACTCTTTCATTAGCCGTAATATCATAATCTAAATCAAAACTTTCCAATAATTGAGCAGATGAGTAGTTTTTAATAGTTTTTAGTAAATAGTAATCATCATTCCTAGATTGATACTCAAAAAGAACGTAATTTCCGTTTCCGTCATATATTTTTTTTATTTGCTTTCCGAAAACACTTTGTTGAGAATCCGAAATCAGTCCCAAACTTGGCGGTTGAGAATAGGAAAGTAAACTACAATATGTGGGACATGCCGGATTACCATCCGGACTGTTAGTAGGACTAGAATATTTGAGCTGATTAGCTTTTGTAAAAACTATTGATTGTGATTGGCCTATTGTCGTTGTGAAGTTTACATCATTATATTGGATATTTATTTCTTGGTTTGCTTGATTTCTAATTTTCGAAAGGTACCATGCGCTCGTGTTTACTAAAGCTTCTCCGTGATGTTGGCCTGTATTGGTCATAAAATTCCTTACATTTTCTTTATCATTAAATGTGTACTCTATGCCATCTTCTGTCTTTATAACAAATCCGCCATTAACCTTAGCGATTACAGATCCTGATTTTTCTAATTGTACAATATCACCACTCTTCTTGATTATAAATTTTAAATTTTTTCCTGCAAAATTTGCCATATACAAATCAGACTCGGAGTCAAAATCATCATTTTGGCATAAAGTCAAATAATTTATAACAGTAGGATCATTCAAACCTAAAGTTGCAATATCAGGTGTTTCGATATTTCCCTGAGTGTTCAACTCATCAGGCATATCTCTTATAATTCTTGTAATAACACCTGCATTAATAAACTTCCATCCTAAACCAACAGATCCGTTAGTATCGTCCACCTTTATTCCGTTGCATGAATAGTTTAAAGAAATCGGTAACTTAATACCTTCAAAACTAAACACTGTAATGGGTATATCGATGTTTGGACTTCCAGTGAATAACCCCACAGGAACATTACCAAATGTTGCGAACTTAAATGACTCAGGTGTAGGAGGAAAAATAGCTGGAATATTCTTTCCTGAATCATTTGATTGAGCCATAAGATTCCATCCAATCAAAATTCCCGCACTTATAATTATCTTTCTCATTGCATGCATTTATTTCTTAATCAGTTTAGCATTTGCAGTTTTGTTGGTATCTGTTTTTATCGTAATCAAGTAAGCTCCCTGAATCAAAGGTTGCGTGTTGATTTTCGTTACCTTATTCTTTGTTTTCAAACTCTGAAGCTGTCTTCCCGCCATATCATACATCA